>Ga0315336_1000058_pt1 | contig 613452 bp, 493 predicted proteins | sample ASW5metaG_FD_204512 | JGI IMG/M metagenome (GOLD analysis project Ga0315336, IMG submission 204512) | Ammonia-oxidizing marine archaeal communities from Monterey Bay, California, United States - ASW #5 | ecosystem: Environmental > Aquatic > Marine > Intertidal zone | place: USA: California...
CCGGGCGATCACGCCTGCGCAGACGTCACCCTGGGGCGTGGGGACCTCGATCGGCGGACCCTCGCCCGCGCAGTACTCCATCATGCTGTCGCCGTCGCCCATTCCGGCGTCCATGTCGCCGGTGGCGTCGCCGTCGCCGTCGCCATCGCCGTCGCCGCCGGTGTCGAGGGGATCGTCTCCGTCGCCATCTCCGTCGCCGGTGGAGTCGCCATCGCCATCGCCGTTGCCGGTGGAGTTGCCGTCTCCGTCGCCATCACCGTCGCCGCCGGGGCTAACCTGGCCGTTATCCGGGGGGCCACCGTCGAGGCCAGAGCCGAGGTTCTTCTCGACACCACTCGAGCACGCGGTGAGCAAGAGCAGGCAAGGGATCAGGCGAAGGATCTTCATGTTTGGGACTCCGTCGCCGCCCGGATTCCCCGCCAGGTGGCCACTACCCCCTATCAGTAGCAGCTTGGGGACACTGACGAAACGCTGAAGTGAACAACCCCCGTGCCGCGGTGCCCCAAAAATGTGAGCGATTACGAGCGTGCACAGATGACAGCGCAGCCCAGACGCGAGCACCCGTTGTGCAAAACACGTGCACATCGGGCGGAGAGCGGTGGGGGCTGTTCAGTACCGCATTGGGTCGCACGTCGGGAGGCCGGCAGTACAGCGCCGCTGCCGTCCGCCCGCCGTCGCGACTCCTAGGAGCACTGCTGCTCGGCGCAGCCTTCTTCGTCCGAGCCATCACCGCAGTCGTTGTCGGTGTCGCACTGGAAGCTGGCCGGGATCGAGTTGCCGTTGTCGCAGCTGAACATCGCCTCGGCCGTCGAGTTCTCCGAGCAGTCCTGCTCGTCCGAGAGGTCGCCGCAGTCGTTGTCCCCATCGCAGATCCAGCTGGTGGGGATTTCTTCGCCGTTGTCGCACTGGAACATCGAGTCGCTTCCGCTGTCGAGCGAATCGCAGTCGTCTGTGCATGCCTCGAGGCTGAGTGAGGTGCCACCGCAGACCTCGCTCTCGAGGTCGCTGCAGCTGGCGTTGAGGTAGCAGTCGGCCTCGCAGCGCTCCTCGGCGTCGTCCGGCTCCTGGCAAGGGAACGTCCCCGCCGTGAGCAGGTTGCAGCCGCGCAGCGCGGAGGCGAAGTCCGCGCACACGGCGCCTCCGCTGACGCCGCCTCCGCCACCACCACCACCACCGCCGCCTCCGATGCACGAAGCGGTAACGAGCCCCGACAGGGCGATGAGTCGAGCGATCACTACGTGTGAGCTATGCATGTTCGTTCCTCCATGGACGGTTGTACTGCGTGGGTGCACGGCGGAGGGTGTCGATCGACCGGCGGGTTGCCGCAGGTCGCCCGCTCCCCCGCGCCGTGGATGGCTACTGGCAGCTCAGCTCGGCGCAGTCGGCCTCGTCGGAGTCGTCACCGCAGTCGTTGTCGGTGTCGCACTGGTACTCGGCCGGGATGGTGTTGCCGTTGCGACACCTGAAGGTCGCCGGCTCTGCACAGTTCTGCTCGTCCGAGAGGTCGCCGCAGTCGTTGTCCCCGTCGCACTCCCACGAGGACGGGATGGTGTTGCCGGTGTCACACTGGAACTCGTCGGGTGAGACCACGGATCCGCAGTCCGACTCGTCCCCACCGTCCGAGCAGTCCGCGCCCCCATCACACACGTAGTTATTGGGGATCTGCGTGCCGTCGTTGCAGTAGTAGGCCGGGCACATCTCGTCCGAGAGGTCGCCGCAGTCGTTGTCTCCGTCGCACTCGTAGGCTGCGGGGATCGTGTTGCCGTTGTCGCAGACAAACGTATCCGGATCGACCGCGCAGCCCACCTCGTCGGAGCCGTCGTCGCAGTCCGGGTAGTCATCGCACTGCCAGCTGGCCGGGACCGCCTCGCCGCTGCCGCAGATGAAGTCGCCGGTGCTGTTGCCGTAGCAGCCGTTGAGGCAGTCGACGGTGCTGTTGGCTACGGCCGTGCCGCAAACGATGCTCGAGAGTTCGTCGCAGGGCGCATCGACCAGGCAGTTGGACTCGCATTGCTCGTCGGCGTTCGCCGGCTCCTCACATGGATACACGCCGTCGCTCAGCAGTCCGCAGCCGCGCAACCGCGCGCTGAAGTTGCTGCACACCGGGCCGCCGGTCGTGACGTTGCCGTCACCGTCACCGTCGCCGTCGCCGCTGCTCGTGTCGCCATCGCCATCCCCGGAGGAGTCGCCATCCCCGTCTCCGGAGGAGTCACCGTCGCCGCTCGAGTCACCATCGCCGCCCGAGTCGCCATCCCCGTCACCGTCGCCGCCGCCCGTGCTGGTGGCGCCGATGCACCCGGTGGAAAGCAGGCAGCAAATGGCGAGCAGGCCCAGGGCCCTCTTGGTCGAATCAAGCATGCAAAGTCTCCATGGTTCCCCGCGCGATCCCCTGGCGCGACAGCCTCGATTGTATGTTCAAAGGCCGCTCGCAACAATCCACTGCGCTTGAAAAAAAGCCGCAGCGACGTACGCGAGAAGCGGTTCCGACGTTCGACGTCGAGGCCGTTGCGGGATTCATGCGCGCGGCCGGGCGCGACCGCGCGTGGCTACCGCACGGTCTGGAAATGTGGGGTGACGTGGCGCACGGTGGTCTCGATCGCGCGCAAACCCTCGGCGCATGGGGCGTCGTCGAGCATCTCCACCGCCTGCCCGCCCGCTGCCCGCCCGAGCGCCGCGACACTCACCTTCAGCGCGTCGAGGTCGTAGCCGCCCTCGAGCACGAAGCCCACCCTCGCTCGATCGCTGTCGGCGCGGGACGACAGCAGCGCCGACGTCATCGCACCGTAGCAGGCGGCATCGAGGCGCATGCCCGCCAGTGGGTCGGCGCGGTGGGCATCGAACCCCGCGGAGACCAGCAGCACATCCGCATCGAACTCGGCGAGCGCGGGCAGCACGACACGTCGCATCGCCGCCGCGTAGTCCGCGACCCCACAGCCCGATGGCATCGCGAGGTTGATCGTGCTGCCGAGCCCCTCGCCGCGACCGACCTCCGAGGGTGCTCCGGTGCCCGGGTAGTAGGGGTACTGGTGCAGCGAGATGAAGAGCACGCGCGGGTCGGCGTAGAACGCGGCCTGTGTGCCGTTGCCGTGATGGACGTCCCAGTCGACGATCGCGACGCGCCGGGCGCCGGAGGCCAGGGCGCTGTGCGCGGCGATGGCGACGTTGTTGAGCAGGCAGAAACCCATCGCCGTGTCCGGCTCGGCGTGGTGGCCCGGCGGGCGCAGCAGCGCGATCGCGCACGCGCTGTCGCCGGTGGCGAGCTCGCGCCCCACGTCGGCGGCGCCGCCGGCCGCCAGCCATGCCGCCTCGCGGCTTCCCGGCGAGAAGAACGTGTCCGCGTCGATCTGCCCGTGCCCGTCGGACAGCGCGCGCTGCAGTCCGCGCACGTGCTTGCCAGAGTGCGCACGCAGGAGCTCCTGCTCGCTCGCCTCCCTCGGGACGATCCGCCGCCGTCGCGCCTCGGGCAGTGCGCCGAACAGGCCCTCGCGTGCGGCCACCAGACGCTCCGGGCACTCCGGGTGATGCCCCGACGACGCCTCGTGGGCATCGAAGCGCTCGTCATCGACGATCGCGATCACCGGAGGCTCGGCCATCGCGCGACTCTACTCCGTGTCCGCCGGCGAGCCCAGGCGGTGGGGCGCGTCGTCCGCGGTCGACAGCGGGTGGCGGCGCGGCGCGGGCGGCACCGGGTGCTTCGCGAGCATGGCCTCGACCGCGTCGAGCAACGTGTCGACCCCCTCGTGCGTCGCGGCGGAGAACAACAGCAGGGTGTCGTCGGCACCGAGCGCCTCGCGCAGCGCCGGTAGCTGCTCGCGCGTCTCGGGCAGGTCCAGCTTCGAGACGCTGACGAGGGCGGGGCGCGCCGCCAGCTCCGGGTCGAAGCGCGCCAGCTCGGCGCGCAGCGTCTCGAGGTCGCGCGGCATGTTGCGCTCCGGGTCCGGGTCGGACGACAGCAGGTACAGCAGCACGCGCGTGCGCTCCACGTGCTTGAGGAAGCGGTGCCCAAGGCCTGCGCCCTCGGCCGCGCCCTCGATGATGCCGGGGATGTCCGCCATCACGAAGCTGCGGTCCACGCCCCGCGACACCACGCCGAGGTTGGGCACGAGTGTCGTGAAGGGGTAGTCCGCCACCTTCGGCTGCGCGCGCGACACCGTACTGATCAGCGTGCTCTTGCCGACGTTGGGGAAGCCAACCAGACCGACGTCGGCGAGCAGCTTGAGCTCCATCCGCAGCTTGCGCTGTACGCCGGGCTTGCCGGGCTCTGCCCGCGCCGGCGCCCGCTCGGTGGCGCTGGCGAAGTGGATGTTGCCGCGCCCCCCACGCCCGCCGGCCGCCACCACCACCTGCCCATCGGGCGCGTCGAGGTCCGCCACGAGCTCGCCGCTGTCCGCGTCGAACACCTGTGTGCCCAGCGGCACCCGCACGCGCAGGGCCTCGCCGCCCTTGCCGTACTGGTCGCGTCCGCGCCCGTGCTCGCCGTTTTTCGCCTGCAGCACGCGCTTGTAGCGGAGGTCGAGCAGGGTCGTGAGCCGCTCGTCGGCGACCAGCACGATGTCGCCGCCGTTGCCGCCGTCGCCCCCGGCGGGCCCGCCGAGTGGACGGTACTTTTCCCGCCGCATGGCCGTGCTGCCGTCGCCGCCACTGCCGGCGCGCACCTCGATCGCGGTCTCGTCTACAAACTGCATGGCCCTGTCCTCGAAGGATAGCGCTTTGCGGGCGGCCCCGCGTACAATCGCCGAGATGTCGGATAACGCCCGCACAGCACTCTCGCAAGCGCAGGAGCGCTTTCTCGAGGGGCTGGAGGCCCGAGCGGCCGAGCTGCGCGGCTCGCTTTCCCTGGTCGTCGCCAGTCCGGGCGACGAGCGCGTGCACGTCGAGCTGCGCCGCCGCCTGCACGCGCTGTACGCCTCCTCCCAGGTCGCCGTCGAGATGGCGCTCGCCGACCGTCTGCGGCGCGCGCTGCAGATCGTCGATGATGCGGGTGGGGCGGGCCGCCCGCTGAGCCAGTCCGACCTGGACGAGGTCGCAAAGATCATCGGCGAGCTCCCGAGCTATGCCATCCCGGAGACGAGCGCCTCCAAGAGCGACCCGCCGGCGAGCCTGCTGGTGGCGGCGCGGCTGTCGATTCCGCCGCAACCGAGTGAACAGCCGGTGGAGGTGCATCAGACCTCCGCGGGCTTTCTTCCCGCGCCCGCGGCGATCGCCGTGCTCGTTATCGACAACGAGCAGGTCCTGCAGGAGGTGCGCGCCGCGCTACCGGAAGACACGTTCGAGGTGGCCGGGAGCGCCGAGCCCGACCTGGCCGTGCGCCTGATGCACTCGCTCGCTCCGGACGTGGTGCTGATCGACGATGTGCTCGCGCGGCAGCCGGGGCTGGAGCTCGTGCGGCGGCTGCGCACCGACCCGCTCGCCGACGTCAAGCACCTGTTGCTGCTGACCGCCGACCCCCGCGACCCGCTGGGCCAGGCGGCGCGCGCCGGTGCGGACGGCGCTGTCCCCAAGCCGATCGACGCCGCCGCGCTGCGCCGTCGCATCGAGGAGCTCGCCGCGCTGCAATCGATCGAGCGCAGCGGCCTCGAGGGGCTCGCATCGGCCACCGTAAGCGACATCGCCGACCGCTTCGCCGATGAGATCCGCCGCGGCATCGCTGACTCACTGCAGGTGGGCCACGGCGAGCAGGTGCCCATCGACGAGGGGACCGAGCTGATGGCCGCGGCCTGGTCAGCCATCGGGCGCGTGCGCGCGCACCTGGCGGAGCGTAGCCAGGGGCGAGTGCGCTTCCACGATGCACCGCGCACCGGCGGTCCCGCCGCACTGGCGCTGACCGAGGGCGGCGGTGGCGATGCCTCATCGATGACCGGCGACGTACTCGCGGGCCGTCGCATCCTCGTCGCGGATGACGACCCGGCGGTCGTCTGGTTCTTCGCGGGCGTGATGCGCGAGGCCGGCGCGACCGTGATCGAGGCGAAAGATGGCACCGAGGCGCTGGAGCTGTCGCGCCTGCGCAGGCCTGACGTCGTCGTCAGCGACATCCTGATGCCCGGCGTCGACGGCTTCGCACTGTGTCGCGAGCTCAAGCGTGACCTGATCCTCTCGGAGGTCCCCGTCGTGCTGCTGTCGTGGAAGGAGGACTTCCTGCAGCGCATGCGCGAGCTGGAGTCCGGCGCCCGCGGCTACCTGCGCAAGGAGGCGGGCAGCGGCCAGATCCTCGCCTCCGTCGTCGAGGTGCTGCGGCCGAGGGCGCGGCTCGAGGCGCAGCTCGAGGGCGACGGCGAGGTGCGTGGCCAGGTCGAGGGCGTCGGCATACTCGTGCTGCTCGAGACGGTCGCGAAGCGACGTCCCAACGTGCACCTGACCGTGCGCGATGCCTGGAACTACTTCGAGGTGGACCTGCGCGATGGCAGCCAGCTGGCGATCAGCCGCACCGCCTCGGACGGTACCTTTGGTCGGGGCAAGGACGCGCTCAACCAGCTGCTCGGCGTCAACGCGGGGCGCTTCTCGGTGGTCACCGACCGCAGCGCCGTCCGCGGGACCTTCGACGAGCCGATGGACCTGCTGTTGCAGGATGCGGCGAGGCGCCTGGGTGCCCTGCTCGACGCCGTCTCCGACAATCAGCTGCTCGAGGTTGCGCACGTCGAGTTCGATGACGCGATCATCCCCTCGCTCTCGAACGCGACGCCGACCGCCGTGATGTCGGTGGTCGAGCGGCTGCGCACCATTGACTCGGGCGAGAGCGTTGTCATGCAGGCGGGCATCGCGCCCCACGAGCTCGAGCGCTCACTGCGGGAGCTCGCGCGCCGCGGCGCCGTGCGGGATGTGTATGACGTCGACGGGAATGACCTGGTGATCGACGCGATGCGCTTGCGACAGGAGCGTCCCGGCACGCTCTTTCACTCGAGCCTCCCGCCGAGGCCGGAGCCGCGCCGCTCGAGTCGGCCGAGCTCGATACCGCCGGTGGCGGACGAATCGATGCCACCCATGCGTGGTGCAGCGCCGCCTGACGAGGACGGGGGCGAGGACAGTGGCGAGGACTGGTTCGACCATCCCGAGCGTCCGCCCGTGATCACATCGCTCGTTCCGCCGCCGATGACCTCGCCAGAGAACATCGACGGTGAGACCGACGAGCAGGCGCGCCGGTCGATCCGCGGGACCGTCGCGAAGGTCCTGCTGCTGCTCGCGATGGGCTTCGTCGCCGCGACTAGCCTGTTCAACGCTGGGCTGATGAAGCCCCGCAGCCCAGGGGATGCGTCGGCCGAGCGCGGCAGGCCCGCTGGCGCGCCTTCGGCGCCCGCCGCCGCGACACCCACGGCCCCCGTCGATGAGTTGAAGAAGCTGCCACCGCTGCCCGACGCCCGTGCGGCGCTGACGCCGCTGCCTCTCAAGCGGCCCGGCGATGCCTCGGTCGGGGACATCGGCTTCGGTCGCCTGCTGCCATTCATCGATCATAGCCGCGGCATCGAGGTTCCGGCCGGGCAGGGCCTGCTGGTCGTCGAAGGGCGCGCCGGCGAGCCGACCCCGTACCGAATTCGCGTGGGCGATCGCGAGCTTGGCGCGACCCCGGTGGGGGTGGCGTTGCCGGAGGGTCGCTACGAGGTCGTTTTTCGACGCGGCGAGGAATCGAGCTTTCGCTATTTGCTCATCCGCGGCGGCGAAACCCGCATCGTCGATGCCCCCTGAATCGGGCGGTGTGTATACTCCGCGCGTTGTGGCCCACGGACTGTCTCGGGCCGAGCCAGGAGGTCGCGATGCTTCGCCATCGACGCAACCCAGAAGTACTTCTTGCGATTGGCGCCCTGTGTCTCGCGGCCTGCTCCGGTGACGACGCGCAGGCTGGCGATGGCAAGGCCAACGCCCCGGTAGCCGCACCCGCCGAGCCAGACTTCGGCGAGGCGCCTGCGGCGGTCCCTGCGGACCAGCCCGGCGTGGCCGATGACAACCTGCGCGCGCATCTCAACCTGATGAACCTCGCGCACCTCGCGGACGTCGATCGCGGCGGACTCTTCATCGACTTCGGCACGCCTGCCCGCGACAAGTACACGGTCGGCAACTGGAAGTCGGGGTTCGGCAAGGACGCCAAGGACGGTGACACCACGTACACCAACGTGCCGTCGGTGACCGGGCGGGTCTACCTGCCGCTCGACCTCCCGGGTGACGGACCGCTGACAGCCAGCTTCCGGCTCAAGGCGATCGGGACCGGCACGATGCAGCTCTACCTCAACAATGAGGCGCTGCCGGTCGTCAAGCTGCAGAAGGGCAGCGGCTTTGGCGTCTACGATGTGGAGGTGCCGCGGGCGCTCGTGAAGCCTGGCGAGAACTACCTGCTGATGCGCCTGGGCGACACCGTCACGGTGGGCGGCGAGAAGATCTCTGTCGCGGTCGATTACCTGCACATCAAGCAGGGCGCCGCGCCTGCTGCGGCCGGAGCCAAGCCCGCCGCCGCGCCGGCGAACCTGCCGCGCTACGGGACGCTCGTGCAGGAGCTGGCCGTGGGCGGTACGAAGCGTCGCGCCATCGTTGCAGCAGCGCCGACGCGCATGAGCTTCCATGTCGACGTTCCGTCGAAGGCATCGCTGTCGTTCCGGGTCGGGCTCGAGAAGGCTGCGCCCGACGGTGCTCCGCCGTCGAAGGTGCGAGTCGAGGTGACACCGGTCGGCGGCGAGCGCAGCGAGCTGTTCGCGGCGGCGCCAACCACGGAGTGGCAACAGCAGGTGCTCTCACTCGAGGCCCACGCGGGCAGCCTGGTGCGCCTCGACTTCGTATCGGAGGGCGGTGGGACGGTTGGCTGGGCGAGCCCGGCGGTGATGGTGCCGAAGGTCGAGCTGCCCAAGCCGGCGCAGGCACGCAACACGGTCGTGCTGCTGATCGACACGCTGCGTGCGTCGAAGCTTCGCACCTACAACAAGGGCTCGGCGGTGGTCACGCCGGTGCTCGATGCCTTCGCCAAGGAGGGTACGGTCTTCGAGGCGGCGCAGTCGCCGGAGAACTGGACCAAGCCCTCGGTCGCCTCTGTGCTCACGGGCTTGTACCCGCTGACCCATGGCACCAAGAAGACCGAGTCGAAGCTGCCCGAGTCGGCAACGATGATCAGCGAGGTCTACAAGAAGGCGGGCCACCGCACGGCGACCTTCCTGGCCAACGGCTACGTGTCCGACAAGTTCGGCTTCAAGCAGGGCTGGGACTACTACACGAACTACATTCGTGAGTCGAAGAGCACCGTGGCGGAGAACGTCTTCCGCGACTCCGCCGCGTGGATCGAGAAGAACAAGGACGAACGCTTCTTCGTCTACATCCAGACGATCGATCCGCACGTCCCCTACGACGTGCCGAAGGAGTTCCTCGACATGTACGACGCCCGCGAGTACGGGGGCATCGTCAAGCCGCGCATGACGCCGGACCTGCTGGAGAAGGCCAAGCGCAACCCGCCGAAGGTCAAGTTCACCGCGCGTGACCGCGAGCGACTCGAGGCGCTGCACAACGCGGAGATCAGCTACCACGACAAGTACATGGGCATCTTCATCGACAAGATGAAGGAGCTGGGGCTGTACGACGACATGATGTTCGTCGTGGTCAGCGACCACGGCGAGGAGTTCTACGAGCACGGCTCCTTTGGCCACGGGCACTCCGTCTACCAGGAGATGATCCACGTCCCGATGATCTTCCGGCGCCCGGGCATCGTGCCGGCTGGCAAGCGAGTGCCCGAGACGGTCGGCACGCTCGACATCATGCCCACGGTGCTGACGGCGTCCGGGCTGCCGATCCCGAAGGACGTCGAAGGCCGCAACCGCCTCGACCACCTGCGCGGCGACGTACCCGCCGGGCCCGCCGTGGCGTTCAGCGACTTCCTCGACGACCGCCACGTGATCCGGGCAGGGCGGTGGAAGCTGGTGCTGCGTGGGCACAACATCACCCTCTTCGACCTCGAGAAGGACCCGGGGGAGCAGCACCCGCTCAAGCACCGCATGTTCCCCATCGCGATGCGCTACTGCCGCATCCATCTGGGCCAGTTCCTGGGCGCGGAGGATCGGCGCAACTGGCTGTCGGCCGACCAGGACAAGGGCGCGGACCTCGGCACACAAGACACGAACATCGACGAGCAGACCAAGGAGCAGCTCAAGCAGCTCGGCTACATCGTCGACGACGGCTAAGATCCGGGCGTGGGTGCGATGGGATTGGGCGCCAGAATTTACCTGGAATTACCCTGTAACACCCTGTAACAACAACGGTATTCGCTTCTCTTTGCTGGGCGATTGCCGCTCGAGTCGCATCGGGGAGCAGCCCCGAATTTTGCAGCCTCCTCCGCGCTCCCGTACCATTTTGGCGTGATGATTTTTCCGCGCAGGTCTATCGGAGGGGCGCTGCTGGGCGTGCTGCTGGGCACCGTCCCCGCCGCGTCCCAGGACGCTCAACCCGCAGCCCAGCCGTCGCCCGTCGGCTACCAGGGAGTCGTGCCCGGCAGTGGTCAGCCACCGGCGGTGGTCGACAAACCCGGCAGCGACACCTCGATTACCTGGCCCGGCTTCCAGATGCTGCCCAACGGGGGCTCGCGCTTCTTCGTGCAGGCGACCGGTTCCCTGTCCACGTCGGTCGACGTCGGGCAGAACCAGATCGTTGTCGACCTCGGTCCCGCCAAGCTGGCGACCGACACCAACGGTCTGATGCTGGAGACCAAGTTCTTCAACACGCCGGTCAAGCGCGCGTTCGTCCGCAAGAAGGGCGGCAGTGCCCAGCTCGTGCTGGTCCTGCGGGCCCCGGCACAGCCGCTCGTGCGCACGCAGCAGGCCGGGACCGGCTTCTTCTTCGTCTACGTGGACTTCGGCCCCGGCCAGTTCATCGAAGCCAAGGCGGCCCCCGTGGTCGAGGCCGCCGCGGCCGAGCCGGTGGCGCAGTCGAGCAATGCGGTCGTCATGCCCAAGCAGCCGGCCCGCCCCGATCACCTCGACAACAGCATGGCCGACCCGCCCAAGCGCAAGGGCAAGTTCAGCGCCAAGGGCAGCGCGAGCGCCGGCGCCGGTGGTGGCAAGGCGAAGGCCAAGGCCAAGGGCGGCATCAGCCTCGGCATGTAGCCGGCGCCCGGACCGGGCGGCAGCTGGCGTCTGGCAGGTCGGTGAAAAAGGCATTCGCGCGCCTGCCGGGCGGGGTGCCGCCACCTTCAGCCGTCCTCTCGACTCGAGAATGCTCGGCATTCCCTCGCCTCGCGGACGCCGAATCTGACGCCACCGCGCTCCGACATCCACACAAAGCCCTTTTTCACCGACCTGCTAGCCGAACACCTCGGGCAGATGCCCCGACACCTCACCGAGGCTGTCGCCGGCGTAGCCGACGGCGCGCATGCAGCTGATCAGACACTGCGCGGGGTGTGCACCCGCGGTCGCGATGTGGCGCCCAGGCTGCAAACCGCCCGCGCGCCCGCCGACCAGCAGGACCATGTCGTCGACCGAGTGCGTCTTGGGGTCGACGTCGGTCGGCGTGTTGAGGTGCTTGCCGTGGCCCGCCTCGGGCATGAAGATCAGCGCGGTATTGTCGAGTAGCGAGCCGGCGCCCTCCGCCGTGTCGCGCAGCTTCTGCATCAGGTAGGCGTAGTGCCCCACGTGCCACTGCAGACACAGGCTCACCGCGAGCTGGCCGCGCATGTCGGTGTCGCCGTTGTGCCCGACCTCGTGCAGGTCCGCGCGGATCGGGCGGTCGAGCGGCACCGGCGAATCCAGATTACCGGTGATCGGGTAGACGTTCATGTGCGACTGGAAGGCGGTCAGCTGCAGCGTGGCCGCGCGCGTCAGGTCGCAGACGAAGGCCATGTGGATGAGGTCTGCCATCACGCGCGCACGCGTGTCCTCCTCGCTGTAGCCGGTGTTGGTGCCGATGCTGTCGGAGCCGGAGCCGGCGTTGTCGCCGCCCACCGTCGGGTCGGCCCCCGGGTCCGTGGGCACCTGACACGTGCCGCCGACGAGATCGACCGCATCGACGCGGCGCTCGAGGTCTCGCAGCTCGTCGTAGTGTCGCTCGAGACGCATCTGATCGGTGCGTCCGACGCCCGACAGCACCCCGGGCTCGCGGTTGAGGATCAGGTCGAGGACGCTGCGCTGCGCGCGCTGCTCGAAGTCGAACCGTGCACGCGCACCCGCGTCGTCCGGCGTGAAGTTGCCGAACAGTGACTGGAACGCGATGCGCGGGCTGTCCTGCGCCTCCACCGGGTCGCCGTCGCCGCGGTACGAGATGCGGTGGCGGCCGGAGAAGCTGTAGCCCGTGAGATAGAACGAGGGCTGCGCGCGCAGGACCAGCGACTCGATGCCGGTCTGGCCCTGGTTCATCCGCGCCACCTCCTGGTCGGAGGAGATGCTGCGGCAGGTGAAGCTCGCCTCGAGCGAGCGCGTCCCGCACAGCAGCGGCCCGGCGCCGCCGCCGTGGAAGTCGCGGAAGGCCCCCGCGCTGGGCACTGCGCCGGGCTCGACGGAATTTTCGTCGTACGGGATGCGCATGCCGGAGACGAGGCTGAACTCATCCTGCATCGACGCGAGCGGACGCAGCGGTGTGGTGATGTCGTAGCCCGCGCCGGACTGGGGCGGCACGATGAAGTCGCCACTCTGGTTGATGATGCTGCCGTTGATGCGCGAGGTGCTGTGGTCGTGGTTGTCACCGCCGATCGGCTGGCCGGCGAAGACGATGCCGTAGCGGGCAGGCAGTCCGCCGCCCTGTGCGTAGGCCGTGCCGTGGCTGTTCAGCATGCACTCGAGCACCGGTAGGCCGAGGGTCATTCCGCCGAGGCCGCGCAGTACGGTACGTCGGTGCAGCTTGGGTGCGCGTCCGCGGCGATGGCTCATGGCGCCTCCTGCAGGCGGGGTTCGATGCGTCGACCGAAGGCGTCGGCCGCGACGTAGTCGAGCAGCAGCTGCCTCAGCGAGTAGCCGCTGTCCTGGAAGTCGCCGAGCAGCGACTCGATGGCCTCCTCTTCGGCGTCGTGAGCTCGACGGCCCACCGCGAAGTCGAACATCTGGCGCACCACGCAGTCCTCGACCTCGCCCTCGTCGACCAGCAGTCGGCCAAGCTCGGCGGGGCCGCTGAAGTCGCCGTACGGGGGCAGGGTGCCCTGGCCGTCGATCACGCACTCGGGCAGTCCGTCGTCGTGGTCGCGGAAGCGGCCCGCGAGGTCATAGTTCTCGAGACCGAAGCCAATCGGATCCATCTGCCCGTGGCAGCCGGCGCACGCGCCACTCGAGCGGTGCTCGGCGTAGCGATCGTACTTGCACACCGCATCCATGTCGCCGGGCGGCTCATCGGCGTTGACGTTCGCCGGTGGCGGCTCGAGCTCCTCGCACATGAGTCGCGTCCTGATCATGATGCCGCGCTGGGTCGGGCTGGTGTCGCTGAACTTGCCGAACGACGCCAGCAGGCTGCCGTGGGAGAGCAGTCCGGCGCGGCCGCTGTCGCCGTAGTCGACCCAGCCCAGCCCGCCCTCGGGCGCGGGCAGCTCGTAGTGGGACGCCAGGAAGTCGTCGAGGTAGGTCTCGCCGTGCGTGAAGACCTCGAGGTAGCTGCTGTCCTGCTCGAAGATGACGCGGTCGAGCAGCGCCGTCGTCTCCTGTGCGAATGCGGCGGCGAGCTCGGGCCCGTGTGGCACCGCACGGTAGCCGAGCCACATGGCGTGGAAGCGGTGCACCTGCCTGCGAGCCCGGTCGTCCTCGAGCATGCGCTCTGCGACCGCTCGCCGGCCTTCGGCCCCGAGCAGCGCGTCGCCCTCGGCTTCGGCAAGCAGGGCATCGTCGGGGGTGGTTCCCCACAGCAGGTACGAGAGACGCGTCGCGATCTCGTGCCCATTGAGCACGAAGACGCGGTCCTCATCCTCCGGGGCGGTCGAGCCCTGTTCGATGCGGTAGAGAAACTCCGGGTCCTGCAGCAGGGCGCGGATCAGCAGCTCAACCGCGGTGTAGAAGTCGTTGTCCACCTCGGCGTTGTCTTCGGTGGCGAAGGTGAGCAGCCCCATGTACGCGGTCACCTCGTCGTCGGTGAGCGGGCGCCGCAGCGTGCGGCCGCCGAGGTCCTGCACGACCGTGCGGAAGCAGTCGGCATCGCCCGGCCCGCTGGGCGTGCACGGCACGATCACGTCGCGCAGCTGCGGGTCATCGAGCACGTGTGCCGCGACGTCGCTCGCCATCACCGACAGCGCATCGATGAGCGCACCCGATGCGGCCTGCTGCGTGTACTCGTTGTCGTAGGGTGCGTACGCGTCTTCGGGGAGCAGCTGCTGGGCCGGTGCGGTCGCCTCCCCGAGCAGGTCGCGCAGCGTGTTGTCGAGCTCGCGTCGCGTGAGCCTGCGGGCGACGCTCTCCGAAGCGAGGAACGGGCCGCCCTCCTCGACCGTGAGCACGCCGCCGTCGCCGCCGTTGCCTGCGGAGTTGGGGTCGTCGGACAGCCGGCCGTCGGACGGACCTCCGCCGATCTGGCCGCTGCAGGCAGCCAGCGAGATGCACGCGAAGACAGTGGCTGGCGTGGGGAGCCTCACCGTGCGGTGACGGGAGCAAGCCACGTGCCATCGCGCCGCCGCAGTTTCTCGACCGATTGGCCGAGCGATCTGGGGGCTGCGGGTGCGCCTTGGGGCCCCGGGCCCTCACTCCACGGGGGGTGAGGGCCCCACGGTCGCCGCCGTCAGTTGCAGGGCGCCTCGCCGGTGGCGTGACCGCAGTGGCCGGCCGCGTCGCTGGCGGCGAACCCGAGGTGGTCCTTCACGCAGCCCTGGCGCCCTTCGCCGTATCCTTCGTAGGCCGCCACACAGCCATCGAGATCGGCGTGGCGGTCCTGTCCGCCGAAGCCGCAGTCCTTGTCATAGGCGGCGCAGAATCCCTCGGCCGGCGTCGCGTCGCCACCTTTGTCGCCGTCGCCGTCGCCGTCTCCGGCCTTGTCACCGTCACCGTCACCGTCGCCGTCGCCGTCGCCGTCGCCATCGCCGGTCGCGTCGCCGTCGCCGTCTCCGTCTCCGGTCGCGTCTCCGTCGCCAGTCCCGTCACCGTCGCCGGTCGCATCGCCATCGCCGGCGTGCTCGTCGCCATCGCCGGAGTGCTCGTCCCCGTCACCACCGTGACCATCGCCGTCGCCCGCTGCGGCATCGCCGCCGTCGCTGCTCGAGTCGTCACCACAGCCGCCGGTCGTCGCAAGCGCGAACGCGCAGGCCAGAATCATCGTCAGTCGCAGAATCGAAGTCATCGGTCCACCCTCCAGACACACGTCGCCGCCACTGCGCGACCGGCGGCAAGCTAACCCGTATCGCTGGCCTGCAACAGGCGTGGCCAATGGCTGCGAGCAGAGGTGGGCTGGACTGGACTAGGCGGCGAAGCGGCGCTGGCCGCCCTTGTTGAGGTGCGCCATGCCCTCGCCCAGACCCTCGAGGGTCAGCGGGTACATGTCGAACACCTTGCTGACCTGATCGATGGTCGTGCCTTCCCAGTAGGTCTGGGGCTCGGGGTTGAGCCACACACTCTGCTGGAAGTGCTCGCGCAGCTTCATCAGCCAGCCGATGCCAGCGATCGAGTTGCGGTCGTTCATCGAGATCGAGCCGCCCTGGCGCATGAGCTCGTAGGGCGCCATCAGCGCATCGCCGACCATGATGAGCTTGAAGTGCGGACCGCACTCGTGGAGCAGGTCGTTGATGAAGACCGGTTCGTCGAACTTCTCGGTCTTGTAGACGCGACCGTAGACGCAGTTGTGGAAGTAGTAGGTGCGCAGCTCCTTCCAGTGCCTCGACTTCTTCGTCGCACTGAAGAGCCGCGAGCACAGCTGCGCGAACGGGTCCATCGATCCGCCCACGTCCATCATGAGGACCACGCGCGTGTTGGGTCGCGTGGGTGGCCGCACCACGATCTCGAGCTCGCCGGCGTTCTTGGCGGTCTCCGCGATGGTGCCGTCGAGGTCGAGCTCATCGTCGGCGCCCTCGCGTGTGAACGCGCGCAGTCGCTTGAGCGCCATCTCCATCTGCCGGATGTCGAGCGACAGGTCGCTGCGGTAGGGGCGGTACTTGCGCGCGTCCGCGGTCTGGATGGCCGAGCGGTTGCCGCCGGCGCCTACGCGCATGCCCTTCTTGCCCTTCTTCCCCTCGCGTCCGAACTCGGACTTGCCGGCGGTGCCGACCCACTTCTCGCCGCCGTCGTGGCGCTCCTTCTGCTCGTTCATTCGCTCTTCGAACATCTTCTTGAGCTCTTCGATGTCGAGCGACTCGGCGAGCTCCCGCTCCTCCGCGGTCAGGTCGTCCATCTTCGTCTTGGCATCCTCGAGCCACTCGAGCAGCTCCTCCTTGAGCCGCACGTGCTTGCCCTCGACGCCACGGAACTCCGCCAGGAACGCCTGGTCGAACGCATCGAGGTGTCCTTCGCGGTGCACCATCATCGCGCGGGCGACGTGGTAGAAGCCGTCGAGCGAGTTCTCGTGCAGGCCCTTGGCCATCGCGTTCGCGAGCCCAATCGCCTCCTGCGCCCCGACGGGGATGCCGTGCTTTCGCAGCCGGTAGATGAAGTTGATGAACATTGGGGGCGTCGTCCTCAGGACCGCCAGCGGGAGCCGCCGGCGCTCTGGTCGGCGAAGGCCACCAGGTCCTGCTCCTTCTTCAGCAGCGTGCCGAGGAAGGGCAGGTTCTTGTCGAGCTCGACGCTCTCGACGCCCATCGTCTTGAGCATGTGGATCCAGTCGACCAGCTCGCTCGTGCTGGGGCGCTTGCGCAGCCGCTGCATGCCGCGAATCTTGTAGAAGCAGTCCATCGCCTGTTCGCTCAGGCTCTCGTTGAGCTTCGGGTGATGCACGTCGACGATGCGCCCCATCAGGTCCTTGTCGGGGAAGTCGATGAAGTGGAACACGCAACGGCGCAGGAACGCGTCCGCCAGCTCCTTCTCCGCGTTGCTGGTGATGATCACGACCGGTCGCTTCTTCGCCTCGATCTCGTCACCCGTCTCCATGACGGTGAAGCGCATCTTGTCGACCTCGTGCAGGAGGTCGTTCGGGAACTCGATGTCCGCCTTGTCGATCTCGTCGATCAGCAGCACCGCGCGGCGCTCCGACGAGAACGCTTCGCCCAGCGGTCCCAGCTTGATGTACTGGCGGATGTCGTCGACCTTCTTGCCGTCGCCGAAGCGCGAGTCATACAGGCGCTGCACCGTGTCGTAGTGGTAGAGGCCCTCCTGCGCGCGCGTCGTGCTCTTCACGTGCCAGCGAACGAGCGGCATGTCGAAGGCGGCCGAGACGGCCTCGGCGAGCAGCGTCTTGCCGGTACCGGGCTCACCGCGGACGAGCAGCGGCTTTTCGAGTGCGAGCGCACAGTTGACCGCGGCCTCCAGCGACTCGCTGGTGAGGTAGGACTCGGTCCCCGAGAAACGGAGGGGGTCGGTTGCCATGACGTATTCGACTTCCTTTCCACCGGTACACGGGTCTCCCTCGCATCCGGTGTGTGTGTGGAATACACCGGCGGCGGTCGGGAAGCTACTGAACTCAATTCAAAACCCCGCTTTCACGCGGGTAGTGTGCTAGTCGCCGTCCCATGGGCGGGCGAGGAGACGACGTGGGGCCCGACTTCGTCCGCCAATCGGCCAGCACGTGGGCGCTGCCCGGGCTCGTGCTGGCGTCCATGTTCTCGAGCCATTGCGCCGAGTGCGGCGCCGGCGGCAGGCTCGCGGTGCAGGGGCCGACCCCCTTCGTCCGATGCCTCGCGGCCGAGCCGATGCCGGACCGGAGCTGGAAGCTGGGCGAGCTCGCGTTCGAGCGGTCGGCGCGCTCGCTGACCATCGCGGGGCTGCCCGCGGATCTTACGATCGCCGCCTTCGAGGGCCCCTCCCTGACCGCCGGACCGACCGCGGTGGCACTGTCGGTGGTGGCAGCGCAAAAGCCGCACCTGGCGCTGCTCGTCGGAGGCGTCGGGGACGATGCACAGGCGGCCGAAGCGACGCTTGCGGCCCTTGCCGAGGCTCCCTTCCCGACGCTGGTGTTATCCGGGGGGCGCGACACGCGAGCGGATGTATCCGCCGCGCTCGAGGGGCTGTCGGCGAAGGCCGCCGACCGCGTGATCGGCATCGATGCCGTCAGGACCGTCCGCATCGGAGACGAGGTCCTGCTGCCCATCCCGGGCTCGGCCGATGGACGCTACGCGCGCACCGACGGTAGTTGTGGATTCACGCTCTCCGACCTGCAGACCGCATCGGGCATCATCGGGTCGCCGGTCGAGGGTCAGCGGCGCTGGCTGCTATCGTGGAACGCACCGGGCCGCGGCGGACCCCTCGGCGTCGCCCGCACCGCGGCCGGCGTAGACCTGGGCAGCGATTCGCTGGCCGAGTTCGCACGTCGCGTCGGAGCGGCTGGCGGCATCCACGCCTGGCCGCGCGTCCGCCCCAGCGGGGCCATTGCCGCGGGCGGCACGAAGCGGCTCGAGCGCGGCGCGGTCTCCCTGGACGCCCAGCTGACCGTGCCCGTGCTCGGCGGACCTCCGGTGGATGAGGCGAGCGGCGGGCAGGTCGATCCCGGCTTCGCCATCTTCAATCTGGGGCCAGCGGGAATGGGCGTGGTCGGCGTCTTCTCACGCCCCCCCGGTGCGGTCGCCGCGCCCCCCGCCGCACGCGTTTCCGGTGACGGCGGCGTCCCCAATTGACTTCAAGGGACGCCCGTACAATAGTCCGGTGCCCCAAATCCGGGGGACCCCGAGCGGGCGCCTGTCGCCTGCCACCCGATGCCCAAATTCGTGTTGCATGTCAAAGACATAGATGACGTCGGCAAGGACTATGCTTTCGCCGTCGAGGCCGCGTGGATGGGCTCCGCGCTGGCCGATACCGGCCTGCGACCGGCGGACGGGAGCGATGACGGATCGCTGCAGCTCCATGCGCAGCTCAATGGCAGCGAGGTGCTGGTTGCCGGGACGCTGCGCGCCCACCTCGAGACCGACTGCGTGCGCTGCCTCGAGCCGGTAGCGCTCGAAGTCGACGCGCCGTTCACCGCACTGCTGGTGCCGGTCGGTCGGGGCCGGCTCCCAAAGGACCTCGAACTCGAGGCTTCGGACCTCGACGTCGAGACCTTCGCTGGCGACGACATCGTGCTCGATGACATGGTGCGCGAGCAGCTCGTAGTGGAGATGCCGATGCAGCCCCACTGCGCGGCGCCCTGCGACGTCATCGAGGTCCCCGAGAGACTACGCCCACCGGACGACGTGTTTGGCGGGCCCAAATCGCAGCAGCAAGCGGTGGACCCGCGCCTCGCGCCACTGCTCGAGCTGAAGAACAAGCTTCCCTCCCGAAAGGAGTGACCCGTGGCTGTCCCGAAACGTAGAACCACCCGCGCCAAGCGCGATCAGCGCCGTGCCCAGCACGACAAGGTTAGTGCGCCCAACGTCATCCCCTGTCCGAACTGCGGCGAGGTCATCCTTCCACACCGCATCTGCGGATCCTGCGGCCACTATAAGGGCCGTCAGATCATCGAGAAGCCGGAAGAAGAGACCGCGGGCGCCTGAGCGTCCGGCCGGGCGCGCCCCGGCCGACCCTACGCGGGGAGGAACGATTGGCCGAGCGCGCACCAGCATCCCGAATCATCGGTACCGGTCACTACCTTCCAGAGAAGGTCGTGACCAACCAGGAGCTGGAGTCCATCGTCAATACCACCGACGAGTGGATCGTCACGCGCACGGGCATCCGCCAGCGCCACCAGGCGCGTCCCGACGAGACGACGAGTGACATGGCCGCAGAGGCAGCCCGTCGTGCGCTCGCGGCGGCCGAGGTGTCCGCCGAGGACATCGATCTGATTCTCGTCGGCACGATCAGCCCCGACATGCCGCTGCCGTCGACGGCGATGTTCGTGCAGCGCAAGATCGGTGCGCGGCCGACCTGTCCGGGCTTCGACTTCGCGGCTGCGTGCGCTGGCTTCATCTACGGCCTCAGTGTCGCCGACGCGTTCATCCGCGCCGGCAGCGCTCGCAACGTGTTGGTGATCGGTGTCGAGCTGCTCTCGCGGCTCGTCGACTGGGAGGACCGGGCGACCTGCGTGCTCTTCGGCGATGGTGCGGGCGCGGCGGTGATCGGGCCAAGCGACGATCCGGCCCAGGGCATCCTGTCGACGCACCTCTACGCCGATGCTTCGGGCATCGAGGCGTTGAATATCCCCGGCGGAGGCTCGGCGAACCCGCCGTCGGTGGAGATGCTCGAGAAGAAGCAGCACCTCGTACACATGGTCGGCAAAGACGTCTTCAAGTTCGCGGTCAAGTCACTCGCGAGCGCCACGGTCACGGCCATCGAGCACAACCAGCTGTCGCCAGACGACATCGACTGGGTCATCCCACACCAGGCCAACATCAGGATCCTCGAGGGCGTGCAGAAGCGCTCGGGTGTTCCGATGGATCGCTTCTTCATCAACATCGACCGGACCGCCAACACGTCGAGCGCGTCGGTCCCAATCGCCCTCGACCAGGCCGTCCGGTCAGGGCAGGTCCGCAAGGGGCACAACCTCGTGTTCTGCGCGCTCGGCGGTGGCATCGCCTGGGGCAGCGCCGCGGTGAGGTGGTAGCCGTGATGACGTCCACAACCGGTGACAATGCGGGCGTCGCCCCGGTTGCCTCAACTGGCCTCATGGCGAGCAGGGGTCCGATGTGGGCCGCTGGCGTTCGACAATTGAGCAACACAGGTCAGGCCACGCTTTCCTGGGCACTTGCAGCGGCATTGGGCTTGACGAAGACCTTGGCTCGGGAGTACCCCACGCGCGGCCCCAGCGCCGTGGCGACGCCGCGGGAAAGCGGCCGAATGATTCACTTGACCGGACAGGTCGTCGCGCCATAGCGGCGGCATGTGCGCTCGAAAACCAACACAACTCCTCCCGGAGGAAGCTCGATGGAAATTGGCAACAAGGTTAAGGAAATCGTCTCTCAGCAGCTCGATGTCGACATCGCTGAGGTCAAGGAAGAGGCGCAGTTCATCGAGGATCTCGGTGCCGACTCGCTGGCCATCGTCGAGCTCGTCCTCGCGTTCGAGGAGCAGTTCGAGATCGACATCCCCGACGAGGACACCGAGAAGATCGCCACGGTTGGTGACGCCATCACGTACATCAAGGACAACATCAAATAGCGCGCCGCCGGTAACACGGCGGCGGCCGGCTTCGTAGTCGGGGGTAGTCGCATGCGAAGGGTCGTCATCACAGCCATCGGTGTGGTCAGTCCATGCGGACTGGACACGGCGAGCACCTGGAGCGCGATCCGCGAGGGTCGCAGCGGCATCGCGCCGATCGAGCTGTTCGATGCTTCCGACTACGCGACGCAGATAGCCGGCGAGTGCACGGGCTTCGACCCGCTCAAGTTCATCGAGAAGAAGAGGCTGCGCGAGGGCGCCCGCTTCATTCACCTGGCGGTGGCAGCCAGCGATGAGGTGATGGAGCAGGCGGGGCTGAAGCTCGAGGGCGAGTTGTCGGACCGCGCCGGTGCGATCATCGGCGTTGGCATGTGCGGTCTCGAGGTGGTCGAAGCGACGACCCTCGTGCTCCACAGCAAGGGCCCCCGCCGCGTCTCGCCGTACTTCATCCCGTCCACCATCGCGAACCTGGCGCCGGGCACCATCTCGATGCGCCACGGCTTCCGCGCGTCGAACTACACGACGACGAGCGCATGCTCGTCCGGGGCGCATGCGATCGGGGAGGCATTCAAGGCGATCCAGCGCGGCCAGATGGATGTGTGCATCACCGGCGGTGCCGAGGGAACGATCACCGGTCTCGCGGTCGCGGGCTTCAACTCGATGCGTGCGCTGTCGAAGCGCAACGACGAGCCGCAGCGGGCGAGCCGCCCCTTCGACAAGGGCCGCGATGGCTTCGTGATGGGCGAGGGCGCGGGCCTCATGCTGCTCGAGGAGCGCGAACTTGCGGTCAAGCGCGGCGCGAACATCGTCGCGGAGGTCGTCGGCTACGGCGCCAGCGCCGACGCGTTCCATCTGAGCCTGCCTGCTCCAGAAGGGGAGGGCGCCGCGCGCGCCATGGCAGCCGCGCTGTCGGACGCTGAGATGAACGCCGATCAGGTCGGATACCTCAACGCCCACGGCACCTCGACGCCGATGGGCGACATGCTCGAGCTGCAGGGTATCTCGACTGCCTTTGGCGCCCACGCCAGGGACGGCCTGCTCATCTCGAGTACGAAGTCGATGACGGGCCACCTGCTCGGTGCAGCTGGCGGCCTGGAGACGGCGCTGTCGGCGCTCGCGCTTCGCGATGCCGTCATCCCACCGACCATCAACCTCGAGGACGTGGACGAAAAGGCCGACGGCTACGACCTCGTGCCCAACGAGGCGCGCGAGGCGCAGGTGGATGCCGTGCTCTCCAACTCCTTCGGGTTCGGCGGTACCAACGTCTCGCTCATCCTGAAGCGGCATGCCTGAGCCTCAGCCCGTCGTCGTTGCGTCCGACCACGCGGGCTACCGGCTCAAGGTAGAGCTGGTAAAGGCGCTCGAGAAGGCCGGCCACCAGGTCGAGGACCTGGGGACGCACGACGAGAGCTCCACCGACTATCCGGACTTCGCGCACCAGCTCTGCGAGGCCGTGACGTCCGGGCGCTTCACGCGCGGGCTGCTCGTGTGCGGTACCGGGCTCGGCATGTCGATGGCTGCCAACCGCCACCCGGGTATCCGGGCGGCTGTGTGCACCGACAGTTATGCCGCGCGCATGACGCGGGCGCACAACGATGCCAACGTGCTGTGCCTCGGCTCGCGCATCGTCGGTCCCGGCGTCGCAGAGGACATCCTCGAGGCCTTCCTCGAGAGCGAGTTTGAGGGCGGCCGCCACGCCCGCCGCGTCGACAAGATCGAGCCGGCGTGAAGGTCCCCCAGGACGCTGCCTTTCGTGAGCAGCGGCGCCGCTATCTGCTGCGCCACACCTGCGAGCACTGCACCCTGTTCGACCCGCGCACCGAGCGTTGTGCACACGGGTTTCCGCCCGATGAGCATCGCGACGCCTACTACGCGGACCCGTCGGCACCGGTGGTGTTCTGCAAGGAGTTCGAGCTGCTGTAGCTAGCAGGTCGTTGAAACACCGACCCGCTAGGCGAAGTGCGCTGCGAGGACCCGCTGCATCATCGCGACGTCCGCCGTGGCCGCCATCTCACGAGCGGAGTGCATCGACAGCAGCGGGCTACCGACGTCGACCGTGCGCAGTCCGAGCCTGGCGGCGCTGATCGGACCGATCGTGCTCCCGCAGCCCAGGTCGGAGCGGCTCACGAAGCGCTGCAGCGGCACACCCGCATTGCGGCAGAGCAGCGCGAAGCGCGCACCCGATTCGCCGTCGGTCGCATACGCCTGTCCCGCATGGCTCTTGAGCACGGGCCCGCCTCCGAGCACGGGCTGGTGGCCGGGCTCGTGACGGTCCGAGTAGTTGGGATGAAGTGCGTGGGCCATGTCCGCAGAGATCAGAAACGAGTGGGCGACCGCGCGCTGCAGGGCATCGGCATCGCCGCCGCACGCGCTCGAGATACGGTGTAGGCAGTCGGGCAGGAACGTCGACTGCGCCCCCTGCGCGCTCTGGCTTCCCACCTCCTCGTGGTCGTAGAGCACGATGCCGAGTGTGGTATCGCGCCGCCCTGCCGTCTGCGCGATGGCTTCGGTGGCGGCATGGCAGCTGGCGAGGTTGTCGAGGCGGCCGCTGTGGAGAAACTCGCCGCCGACCCCAGCCACGCTCGCGCCCTGCAGGTCGTAGAGGCCGAGGTCCCAGCCGACGATGTGCTCTGCGCTGCACTTCGCTCCGGGCGTCCCGAGCGCCTCCGCCAGCAGCTCGGCAAGCGACGGTCCGTCGCTGCTCTGCAAGCCCACGATGGGCACCATGTGCTTCTGCGCGTTCAGCTTGAGGCCGTCCTTGTTGACGCCGCGGTTGAGGTGGATCGCGAGGTTCGGGATGCGCGCCAGCGGCCGGTCGAGGTTGACGAGTCGGGCGGTCGGCTGCGCCGCGTCGCCGGCGAGCATCACCCGCCCGGCGATGCCCAGGTCCCGGTCCATCCACGTACTGAGCAGGACGCCACCGTAGGACTCGACCGCGAGCTGGTGGTAGCCATCGCGCTTCACGTCGGCGTTGGGTTTGATACGCAGGTTGGGTGAGTCGGTGTGTGCCCCCACGAGCCGGAAGCCGGCCTGTGCCGGCTGCGCGTCGCCGATGACGAACGCGGCCAGGCTGCCGCCTCCCCGCGTCGTCAGTACGCGGTCACCGGCCGACAGCTCCCAGGCGTCGCGCTCGTGCAGCTCCCGGAAGCCCGCTTCGAGCAGCCGACCGCGTGTCTGCTCCACCGCGTGATACGGAGAGACCGAGGCGTCGAGGTAGGGGATAAGTGCGTCGACTTCGGATGGCATGCGCCCATCTTAGCCCGGATGAATCAGTCCATGCGTGCGGTGCCGCGTCGCGAATGGCCATCGGGGCACCGCTTGCTGTGTGCACCTGGAAGTGCTTTAACGCCCGGCGTCCGGTGTCCTGCCCACGGGTTTTTGTTTCATGACCGCGTTGACGGCGCTTCTGGTCGCCACCCCAATCTTCGGACTGTCGCTGCAGCCACCCCAGGTCGCGCCGCTCGAGCTGGAGGCGGCGTCGGCATCGGTAGAGCTTGCCGACGACGGCGGGCCCTCCGAACAGGAGCGCTATGTAGCGGACATGAAACTCCGCAACGCGCGCGTTCCGGTCCACCGCATCTTCGGTATCTCGACCTGGGCGGCGATGACCGGCACGGTCATCCTCGGTTCGATTCAGTACTACAACCTCTACGGTCTCTTCGCCGGTCGCGGTGACAACCCCTGCGTGAAGGGGGAGGCCATTTTCGGTCAGGGTCAGTGCACCGGCCGCGCGTGGCCGCACCTCATCGCCGCGTCCACCACCACCGGGCTGTACCTCACGACAGGCACACTCGCGCTGCTCATGCCCGACCCGGACGACCTGTCGGTGGGCCCCGGTGAGTTCGCTTCGACCCTGCGGATGCACAAGCGCCTGCGATGGGTGCACCTGGGCGGCATGATTCTGCAGGGCGTTTTGGGTGTATTTGTCGCCAATCCACACCTCATGGGGATGGACCGCGCGAACGACTACGACACGCTGCAGATGCTGGCGACGGTGCACCTCGCGAGCGGGCTCGTCACGTACGGCGCGCTGACCTGGGCCGGTTCGCTCATGGTCTTCTGACCCGCGGTACCCACGCGTACAGCGCGTGCTCATCACACAGACGAAGCGCCGCCGACCGCGGGCGCGCACGCCGCATCGACACGCACGAAATATGTGTGGATGTAGGTCCCAGCGCAGCGACAAAACTGTGCTTGCAAGCGTGCGGCGGCGACCGCTACCATCGCCGGACGTTGATCGCAAAAAACTCAAACATCGCAGTTGTTTAAGTCGGATTGGGGCGAATGACTGAAACCCGGACAGACATGTTCGCAGCGTCCGCCGGAGGTCCGGCGGACGGACAGTCCGGGGAGAACCTCAAGCTCTCTAACTGCCTCGGGATCCTCCGCGACGATCCCGACAACGAAGTCGCGCTCAGCACACTCGCGGAGATCGTCGAGCAGGGGGATGCGGATCGCCTCGGCGAAGAGCCGGTCCGTTTGCTCGAGGTGGCGCGCGCAGGTCACGACGAGCGCGGCGAGCTCGCGGCTGCGGCCGATTTGATCGCGATCGAGGTGAAGCTCTCGAGCACCGATGCGGAGCTTCGATTGTCGCTCTTGAAGGAGCTCGGTCGATTGCGCTCCGAGCACACGCTGGAGCCCGCGTTGGCAAGCGCCGCCTACGAGCAGGCGAAGGAGCTTGCGCCGGACGACCGCGAGATCACCGATGCACTTCGCAAGCTCGAGCAGGCGGAGGGTAGCTGGCGTAAATTCGCCAAGCGCTTCGTCGAGGAGGCGGACTCCGCGACCGACATCTCGCTGAAGACGTCGCTGCTGGTTCGCGCCGCATGCCTGGTCTGGCAGTACAAGAAGAAGGGGCGCAACAAGGAGACCGACTCGCTGTTCAAGACAGCGCTCAAGCTCGATCCTGCGAACACCCGGGCGGCGCTTCTCTACGAGCACACGTTGCGTCAGCGCGGGCGCTGGAAGGAGCTCGTGAGCTTGCTGCTCGCTGCTGCCGAGGAGGCGCGTGAGCGGCAGGAGCGCATCAACATGTACGTGCGCGCTGGTCGCGTGTGCGTACGCAAGCTCGAGGACACGCAGCGCGCGGCCGCCTGCTACGAGCGCGTCCTGGACTTCGAGCCAACCAACACCGAGGGGCTCGAGTTCCTCTCGCAGTACTTCACCGAGGGGCAGCAGTGGGATCACCTGGCTGGCCTCTACGAGGACGCGCTCAACGTGCGCCAGCTCGTCGAGGTCGAGCAGGGACTGCTGCTGCAGGCCGGCATGGTGCACTGGCGCATGCGTGAGCGACCGCAGGACGCGGAGGCCTACTTCGGCCGTCTGCGCCGCACGGAGCCGGCGCACCTGGCTGCCCTGGAGTTCTATCGGGAGTATCTGGACAACGAGGAGGGGGCCGAGGAACTCGTCAACATCCTCACCGATGCGCTGCGCGTCACCGAGGACCCCGATCAGAAGCGAGAGCTGTCGCTCGAGGTCGCCAACCGGGCCCAGGGCAACGACAACATGCCCGAGCGGTCCATCGATGCGTGGAAGCACGTGCTGCGCCTCGACCCGACCAACCGCGAGGCCGCCACCATTCTCAAGGACCTCTACGCGAAGTCGCACAAGTGGAATGCGCTCGTGGAGATCCTGAAGAACGAGGTGGAGGCGCTGCCTGACGAGGCCATCGAGCGCAAGATCGAGCTGCTGCGCGAGCAGGCGGTCATCTACCGCGACTACCTGCGCATGGATGGGATGGTGATCAACACCTTCAACGCCATCCTCCGACTCAAGCCCAGCGACTCCGCCACGCTCGCGGAGCTCGGTGCGAAGTATCGCGACATGGGCCGCTACAACGACCTGATCGAGGTGTTGACGAACGAGGCGAACTCCCACGAGGACTCCGCGCGACGCATCGACATGTACCTCGAGGTGGCCAACCTGTGGATCGAGCACTTCTCGAACTACAACCAGGCGACGGGTCCGCTCGAGCAGGTGCTGGAGCTCGATCCGGACAACCGCGAGGCGCTCACCACGCTCAAGGACATCTACGAGAAGAAGCGCGCGTGGAAGCAGCTCTACGATGTCCTGAAGAAGGAGCGCAGCGTTGCCAGCGACCCGACCGTGCGCCTCGACAACACGATGGGCATGGCGAAGCTCGCGTCAGAGCGGCTGCACAGCTACGCCGACGCCATTGCACTGTGGCGTGAGGTCGTCGACGAGCAGCCCGACAACGCGGCGGCGCTCGAGGCCCTCGAGAAGCTAGCCGAGCGAGAGCAGGACGCCGAGACGCTCGCACTGGTACTCGAGCGACAGGTCTCCGGCGAGGTCACCGACCCGCAGGCGGTCGTCCGTAGCTTGCTCAAGCTGGGCGCGATGTACTCCGGCCAGCTGGAGCAGCCCGACAAGGCGTTCGCGGTTTGGAAGCGCGTACTCGAGCTCGACCCGTCGCAGGGCAGGGCGCAGCGCAGCTTGCGCGACCACTACCTCGCGCAGCGCGACTGGGACTCCCTCGAGGGATTGTTCGCGCGTGACGAGGACTGGGAGGGGCTCGTCGACGTGCTCAGCACGGAGGCGGACGACGCCGAGGACGCCGAGCTCAAGATCGCCCTGAGCCTCCGTGCCGCGAAGGTGGTCGAGGAACGTATCGGCGAGCGCGCCCGCGCAGCACGCAGCTACGAGCGCGTGCTGGCTGCCGATCCGAGCCACGTCGTGGCGGCGCGTGCGCTGGTACCCCTCTACGAGGCTGAGGAAAAGTGGGCGCGGCAGCGGGCGGTGATCGACTGCTTGCTCGAGGCGGTCGAGGACTCCGATGAGCAACTGCAGCTGCTCAAGCAGCTGCGCGAGCTATGCCAGGTCAAGCTGCGCGACGGCGAGGCGGCCTTCGGCTACGCGGTGCGCGCGTATGCCCTCGCGCCCGGTGACTCGCATGTACTGGCTCAGCTCGAGTCGGCTGCGGCTGCAGCGGCTGCACACGATCGGCTGCTCGAGCTCTACCTCTCGCGCGCAAGCGAACTCGAGGGCGAGGAGGCGCTGCCCCTGCACCGCGCCGCGGCTGCGCTGGCGGCGGACCGTCTCGACCGCGTGGACGTTGCAGCCGAGCAGTACCGCGCTGTGCTCGCGCTGGTTCCGTCCGATACCGAGGCACTCGCCGCGCTCGAGAAGATCGCGCGTGCGGGTCAGGACGCGACCACCATCGTTGACGTGCTGCGTCAGCGCCTGGGCGCGGACGGCGAGGGCGCCGTTGGCGACGAGCGGTTTGCGATCCTCAAGGAGCTGGCGGACCTCGAAGAAGGCGCCGGCAACGCGGACGCGGCAGCCGCCTGCTTCCGCGAGATGTCGGAGCTGGAGCCGGGTGACACCGACGTGCTAGTCGCACTCGACCGCCTGGCGGCTGCGGCGGATCGCCACGAGGAGCTGGCCGAGATCCTCGAGCGCAGGCGCAACGCCGAGCCCGACAGCAGCACGAGCGTCGAGCTTGGCGGACGACTCGCCGCGCTGTTCCTCGGGCAGCTCGATGATGCGCGCCGCGCGGTCGAGGTCTTTGCGGACGTGCTCGAGGTCGAGCCGACCCACGGGGCCTCGACGACGGCGCTCGAGGGTGTGGTCGAGGGCGAAGGAGAGCTGGCCACGCGCGCCCGCACCGTACTCGAGCAGGTCTACGAGAAGACCGGGCGCTTTGACAAGCTGGCAGCATCGCTCGAGAAGCGGCTCGAAGCGGAGACCGACGACGAGGAGGTTCGCCAGCTGCGACTGCGAGTCGCCGAGATCAGCGGCTCCAAGCTAGGTGATGCGGCGGGTGCCTACGGCGCGCTCGAGGCGGCGTTCCTCGGCGAGCCAAGCGACCCGGAGCTGTGGGATCGGCTTGCGGACGCCGCCGAGGCTGCGGAGCAGCACCCCTCTCTCGCCACCGCGTACGCCGCTGCGATCAACGGGGACAAGCTCGAGCCGGCTGATGCCGTCGAGCTCTCTCGCCGCGTTGCTGCGCTCTACGACGAGATCCTCGACCAGCGTGACGAGGCCGAGTCGTACCACCGACGCGTGCTCGACTCCGACCCGCTCGACGATCCAGCCTTCGAGGCGCTCAAGGAGCTGTTCACCAGCCACGAGCGCTGGGAGGACCTCCAGGGGCTTTACCGCGTGCGCGTGGACGAGACCGTCGACGCAGGCGCGAAGCTCGACCTGCTGCTGCAGACCTGCTTCCTGTACGAGGAGATTCTCGACAAGCCCGAGCTCGCGATCGACGCGTATCAGGCGGTGCTTGAGCTCGAGCCCGATCACGGTCCCGCGCTGCGCACGCTCGAGCGACTCTACGAGAGCACAGAGCGCTGGCGTGACCTGGCCACGCTGCTGCGTGGCGACCTCGACCAGGCCGAGGGGCAGGACCAGCTCGACCTGATGTTTCGTCTCGGCCAGCTGCATGAGACCAAGCTCGGCGAGCACAGCCAGGCGGTCGAGCAGTACGAGGGCGTCCTCAATCAGAACCCGACGCACCTGCGCTCGCAGGAGGCACTCACGCGGCTGCTCGCGGTGGAGGGGCTTCGTCAGCGCATCGCGGAGATCCTCGAGCCGATCTACGAGAGCCAGGGCGCCTACCGCGAGCTTGCCGAGGTGCTGACCATTCAGCTCGGCAACGTCGAGGACGACGCGCAGAAGGTCGACATGCTGATGCGCGTGGGCGAGCTCTACGAGAGCCGGCTGCGCGATCCCGAGGGCGCGTTCAACGCCTATGCCCAGGCCGCTGAGCTCGACCCTGCCGACGGCCGTGCGCGCGAGGCGCTCGCTGATATCGCCAGCGGGCGCGAGGTCTTCCGGCGTCAGCGCGCCGAGGTGCTCGAGCGGACGGTCGAGCGTGCGGAGGGTGACGACGCGCTGCAGGCGGAGATTCTGCTCGAGCTGGCCATCCTCCAGGACGAGTTCCTCGAGGAGCGCGAGGCGGCCGAGCGCGCGTACAAGCGCCTGCTCACGCTGGACGGCGACAACCCCGATGTCGTGCTCAAGGCGTCGAGGGCGCTCGAGCGTATCCACAGCGGACGCGACGATCAGGCGAGCGTCGCACAGGACCTCGAGCGCCAGGCTGAGTTCGAGCCAGACTCGGCCGCCCAGGCGGACCTGCTCGTGAGGCTCGCAAACCTCTACGAGCACGAGCTCGAGCAGCCGGAGCGAGCGATCGAGGTGCATCGCCGGCGGCTCGAAAACGATGCTGGTGACCGCGACGCGACGGCCGGCCTCGAGCGGCTCTTCGAGAAACTGGGTCGCTTCGCCGACCTGGTCGAGGTGCTCGAGGCGCGCTCACAGGAGGAGGGCGACGACGACGTGCGGCGTGAGCTCGGCCAGCGCATCGGGACCATCTTCCAGGACGAACTCGAGGACAACTCGCGGGCGATCGACGCCTTCAGCGAGGTGGTCAACGCGTTCGGGCCCGACAGGGACTCGCTCGCCGCGCTCGCCACGCTCTACGAGACCGAGGAGCGCTGGGCTGATCTCGTCGACGTCTACCAGCAGGACGAGGAGCAGCGCGAGGACCCGGCCGAGCGCGCGGGCCTTCGCTTCAACATGGCGGAGATCATGCGCCAGCAGACGGGCGAGCCCGAGCGCGCGATCGAGCTGTACGAGAGCGTGCTCGAGGAGGACGCGTCCCACGCCGGCGCGCTCGCCGCGCTCGATGCGATGATAGGCGACGAGGAGTCGCAGTTGCGCTTCGACGCCGCACGCGTGGCCGCGCCGCGGCACGAGGCGGCCGGCAGCCATGAGAAGTTGCTGGGCGTTCTCGAGGTGATGGCGGCCGGCGACGACGAGGGCGATCAACTCGATGCGCTCCGCCGCGCGGCGCTCGTTGCGGACACCGGGCTTGGTGACGCCGGTAGGGCATTCGCTTATCTCGGGCGTGCGCTTGCGGTCGCCAACGGGCACGAGGACTTCGGCGCCATCCTGGAGGAGTACGAACGCCTCGCCGACGCGGCCAACCGCTGGGGTTCGTTCGTCGAGACGCTGCAGTCGATCGCGTCGGAGCTCTACGGTGACGTTCAGATCGATGTGTTCCGCAAGGTCGCGCAGTCGGCGAAGGAGAAGCAGTCCGACGCAGCGTTGGCGCGGGAGTACTACGGCAAGCTGCTCGAGGAGCGCCCCGACGATCAGGACGCGCTCAATGCCCTCGAGCACTTGGACGAGGAGGTCGGCGACTACGCCGCGCTCATCCAGACACTCAAGCGCAAGACCGAGCTGACAGACGATGGTGAGGAGCGCGTGCGACTCCTGGCGCGCCAGGCGGACATCTTCGTGCGCGGTCTCGACGATGGCGACTCGGCCATCGAGGTGCTCGAGGAGCTGCTCATGGAGGCGTCATCGAGCGGGGCCTACGAGTCGCTCGAGCTGCTCTACACCGGCGCATCGCGCTGGGACGACCTCGCGAGCATGTACGAGCAGCAGCTTGACCGCGACACAGGCGACAAGGTCGAGCTGCGGTACAAGCTCGCGCGCAATGCACAGCAGCAGCTCGGTGATAACGATGCCGCGCTCGAGCACCTGCGCGAGGGGACCGCACTGGCCGCCGACCACGCCCCGACCATCGCGCTGCTCGAAGCCCTGATGGGCGAGCCCGGAGACACCCGCGCGATGGCGGCGGAGATCCTCGAGCCTGGCTACCTCCACCGAATGGAGTGGCCGAAGCTGACAGCTGCGCTCGAGGCCCGCGTCGAGGCCGAGCAAGACATCGAGGAATCCAAGCGTCTGCTCGTTCGACTTGCGCAGATCCACGAGGATCAGCTCGAGGACTTCGACGGGACGATGGAGATCTACGCGCGTCTCTTCCGGACCGATCCGAGGGACGACGATGTGTGGGAGACGCTCTCGAGGCTTGCCAAGGTGGGCGACCACTGGGAGCGACTCGCGAAGATCTACGCCAGCGTCTTCGAGGGCGAGGAGCCCAGCGAGGTCGACGACGAGCAGATGGCGAAGCTCGCCATGAACACGGGCGCGCTCTTCGAGGAGCGCGTTCACAACCTGCATCGCGCCGCAGAGTTCTACGCCAAGGTGCTGGCGTTCGAGCCGACGGATGCGAGCGCGTTCTCGGCGCTCGAGTCTGTCTACCAGAGGCGCGAAGACCACAGCGCGCTCTTCGAGCTCTACCGAACACAGGCCGACGAGGCCCAGGATGACGAGCAGCGTGTCGCGCTACTGCACAAGCGCGCGAAGCTTCTCATCGGCCCGCTCGAGCGGGGGGCCGACGCGCTCGAGGTCTATCGGGAGATCCTCGAGCTCGATCCGCAGGACACAGACGCCAACCAGGCTCTCGACGGCCTGCTCGCCCAGTCGAGCGATCACGAGGCGCTCGCCGATCACCTGCGGGCACGCATCGACGTGGCGGTCGGAACGCCGGACGAGTCCGCACTGAAGCTCCGCCTCGCCAAACTCTCCCTGGAGCAGCTGGACGATGCGGATGCGGCCATCGACTTGCTCGAAGAGATGACGCAGGCCGACCCGCCGTCGGCGGACGCCATCGCCATGCTTGAGGCTCTCGTCCAGGGCGAGGGGCACAGGCTGCGCATCACACAGATCCTCGACCCGCTCTATGAGCAGCTCGACGAGTGGCGCAAGCGCATCGTGGTTGGCGAGGCGCAGCTGCCGCTGCTGGACGACCCGGCGGAGGTAGTCCGCATCCTCGGTGACATCGGTCGGCTGCACGAGGAGCGTGGCGACAACGTCGAGGCTGCATTCGATGCCTGGTCGCGCGCCCTCGCACGCGAGCCGGACAACGAGGACGCACGCATCGAGGTTGACCGCCTCGCCGCGATGCTCGACGACTGGGACCTCCACGTCGACACGTACGAGCTGGCGCTGAAGAACTCCGATGATCCGACGACGCAGGCGACCTTGCTGACGACGCTGGCGCGGGTTCATGACGAGAAGCGCGGTGATCTGCGCGCTGCCATCGACGCCTACAACCGCCTGCTGAAGGCGGAGCCAGATGATCCCGGTCCGCTCGACGCCCTCGAGGTCCTGCACATGCTGCTGGGTGACTGGCGCGGCCTCGTGAGTGTCCTCGAGCGCAAGGTCGAGACGAGCTACGACACCGACGAGCGCTGCGAGCTGCTGCGGCGCATCGGCAGTGTCCATGATGAGCTGCTCGAGGATCCGGAGGCGGCCGTCGCGTCGTTCCTGCGGGCGACCGAGGAGAACGACGGCGATACGGTCGCGTGGGAGCTGCTGGACCGCATGTATGCGCGTCAGGAGCGTCCGGACGACCTCATCAGCGTCATCGAGCGCCGCATCGAGCTCGCCGAGGAGCCGAGCGACCGAATCGAGCTCGGGCTCAGGCTCGGCTCGCTGCTCGACTTGCAGCTCCGTCGTCCGGACGACGCGATCGAGGCGTACCGCCGCGTGTTGGACGACGACGGTACGCAGGCGGACGCGGTGACGAGGTTGGCGCAGCTGTTCGAGCGCCAGCAGCAGTGGCCCGAGCTGCTCGAGAACCTCGAGCTGCAAGCGTCGACGGCCGAGGACGCCGGTCGACGTGTGGCGCTGCGGTGCAAGGCGGGCGAGATCCACGAGCGAGAGCTCGACGACCCAAGTGAGGCGGTCGAGGCCTACAGGCAGGCGCTCGATGACGATCCGGTACACGAGGGCGCGGTCGGCGCGCTGATGCGCCTGTCGCACAACGACGACCTGCGCGGGCAGATCACGGAGATCCTCGACCCGTTGCTGCGCGAGCATGGCCGCTGGGATCAGCTCGTCACGCTCGTCGAGGCAGGACTCTCACACGTCACCGATCCCTACGACCGCCGCGCGGAGCTCGAGCGTCTGGCCGAGATCCACGAGCAGGGCCGCCAGGACGGTAGCGCGGCGTTCGACGCCTACACGCGGGCGCTCGCCGAGGATCCAGTCGAGGAGTCGCTCCACGCGAACCTGCAGCGCCTCGCCGCCGAGCTGCCCGCATGGGACCGTCTGGCCGACGTACTCGACCGACAGGCGAAGGCGGGCTCGGACCCGAGCGACGCATCGCAGCTCTATCGCAGCCTTGGCAGGGTGTGCGAAGAGGAACTGCAGGACGACGCGCGTGCCGTCACTGCCTACGTGCACGCGTCGGAGCAGGACGACGACGCCATCGAGACGCTCGTCGATCTCGACCGGCTCTACCTGAAGACGGAGCGCCACGACGAGCTGCTCGCGATCCTCGAGCGGCGTGTGGCGATGGCCAGCGACCCACAGGAGCGGACCGACCTGCTCATCCGTGAGGGTGAGCTGCGGGAGCAGAAGCTCTCCGACCAGCAGGGCGCCTTCGTCGCCTACCGCGAGGTACTCGAGGGCGACCCGGTCGAGCAGCGCGCACTCGAGGGCCTAGAGCGCGTCGGCAAGCACCCGGAGCTCGCCGCCGAGGTGCTCGACATCCTCGACAGCAGCTACCGTGAGATGGGTGCGATGGACAGGGTGGTCGGTCTCTACGACATCCGCGTGCAGCTCGCTGAGACCGATGGCGAGAAGCTGCAGATGCTGCAGGAGGCCGCGCGCATGTGGGAGCAGGAGCTCGGCCAGCTCGACCGCGCGCTCGGCAGCATGCGGCAGGCGTTCGGTGTCGACCCGACCGACCTTGGCGTGCTCGAGGACATCGAGCGGCTGGCCGAGGAGACCAGCGGCTGGGAGGGCCTGCGCGGCATGATCGAGGCGCTGGTCGAAGAGGGCCGCGTGGATGGCGAGGACCGCCGCGAGCTCAGCCTCCGTGCCGCCGACTGGTACCGCGACAAGCTCGGAGACCCCGCTGCGGAGGAGGCCTCGCTTCGGACGGCGCTCGCCGTGGATACCAGCCGTGGTGATCTTCATGAGCGGCTCGCCAACTTGCTGCGTGTGCCCGAGCGCGAGGGCGACCTGCTCGGCGCCCTCTACATGTGGGCCCGGGAGGAGAGCGACCCGTCGCAGCGCAGGGCGCTCTTCCTCGAGTCGGCGCAGCTGGCGGAGACCGCGCTGGGCGACATCGACACGGCCGCCGACTGCGTCGAGGAGGCGCTGGCGGTGGACGCTGACGACGCCGCGCTGCTCGCGGAGCTGCTGCGCTTGCGCACGGCCCAGGAGCGCTTCCCGGACGTGGCGTCGCTGCTGTCGCGGCAGTTGCAGGCCGCGCAGGACGCGTCCGAGCGGCAGGCGCTGCTCTATCAGCTGGCCGAGATCTACGCCGGCCCACTGTCCGACGCCGAGCACGCCATCGGCACCTACCAGACCATCCTCAAGGACGTGCCGACCGAGGAGCGCGCCGTCTCGGCGCTCGACGGGCTCTTCCAGGCGGGTGAGCGCTGGGCGGAGCTGCAGTCGCTGCTCGAGCAGCGACTCGCCGTCACGGAGGAGGCCGAGACGCGCATCTCGTTGCGTGTACGACTTGCCGGGATGGTGGAGCAGCGCTTCGGCGATGCGGCCGGTGCCATCGATCAGCTTCGCCAGGTGTTGCTGGAGGATGCCACCCACGCGGGGGCGCTCGACGAGCTCGAGCGCCTGTACACCGCGGACGGCAACTGGAACGATCTGACGACGCTGCTGTCGAAGCGCGCCGAGCACGCTGTCTCCGCGCAGGATGTCGAGTCGGAGATGGGGTATCTCCGCAGGCTGTGCAGTGTCTATGAGGAGAAGCTGACCGACGCTGACAGCGCGGTGATGACGTACACGCGTCTGCTCGAGCGCGCGCCCGAGGATGCGGAGGTGCTCTCGGCGCTCAAGCGTCTGCACCAGGCGGCGGGACGCTGGGCGCAGGTGGCGGACTACAGCCAGCGTCTGCTCAATCTGCTCGAGGGGGCCGAGGCGATCACTGCGGCGCTCGAGATTGCAGACATTGCGACCGAACACCTCGACGACTCGCCGAGGGCCGAGGCCGCGCTGCAGATGGCCTTCGAGATGGACCAGGGCAACGCCGACACACGGCAGCGGCTCAAGGACCACTACGAGAAGAACGAGCAGCACGAGTCGCTGGCCGGGATGCTCGCGCAGGATCTCGACACGACCGAGGACGCGACGGCGAAGGTGGAGCTACTCAATCGCATCGCAGGGCTCTTCAAGGACAAGCTCGGCGAGCCGGCCCGCGCAGTGGAGTACCTCGAGCAGGCCGTGGCGCTGGTGCCGGAGGACCGGGAAGCGCTGCTCATGCTCTGCGACCTCTACATCGCGGCGGACCGTCAGAACGACGCCATCCCGGTGCTCGAAAAGATCATCGAGTCCTACGGTGGGCGGCGCTCCAAGGAGGTTGCCGTCTATCAGCACAAGCTCGGCCAGGCGTACGAGGGGATGGGCCAGATGGAGGAGGCTGCGGCGCGCTACGACGCTGCCTTCAAGATCGACCTGACCAACGTCAACATCCTCAGGGACCTCGGGCGTCTGTGTCTTCGCAACGGCGACCTCGAGCGGGCGCAGAAGACCTTCAGGGCACTGCTGCTGCAGAAGCTCGGGCCGGACTCCGGCATCACGAAGGCCGAGGTCTACTTCCACCTCGGTGAGATCTCCTTCAAGGGCGGCGACAAGGTGAAGGCCAAGTCGATGTTGCAGCGCGCGGTGAGTGAGGCCGGTGAGTATCCCGACGCCACGGCGCTGCTCGAACAGCTCTGAGCGCGATGACCGAAGGTGTGGTCTGGATCGATGGCGTACTGCACGCCGCCGCTGACGCGAAGGTGTCGGTGTTCGACCGCGGCTTCCTCTTCGGCGACAGCGCCTTCGAGGTCATGCGGACCTACGGCGGTGCACCGTTTCGACTTGGGCTGCACCTCGAGCGTCTCGAGAGGTCGTGCGAGAGACTGCTGATCGACCTGCGCACGCCGACGCGGCAGCTTGCGGACGAGGTCGCTGCGGTCGTTGCGCAGAGCGCGCTGGACGAGGCGTACGTTCGACTCGTCGTCACGCGTGGTAGCGGCCCTATGGGGATCGCCATCGGGCCCGAACTCACGCCCTCGGTCCTGATCTACGCACTTCCGTTGAACGTTCCGGCATCCGAGCTCTACGAGCGCGGCGTCGCTGTCGGTCTCAAGCGGGTGGGGCGCCCGACCGACGGCACGGGCGCCGAGGGGGCGAAGGCGAGCAACTACCTGGGCAGTGTGCTGGCGGTCAACGAAGTCCGCGCGCGCGGGGGCGCCGAGGCGATCATCGTCGGTCCCGGCGGTCAGGTGATCGAGGGCGCGACGAGCAACGTGTTCACCGTGCTCGATGGCAGCGTGCGCACGCCTCCTCCGCGGGTGGGCATCCTCGAGGGCATCACGCGCCGCACTGTGATGGAGCTGTGCGAGCGCAGAGGCCGCGGGATACTGGAGACGCAGCTGCACCCGCAGGACCTCTACTCCGCGGACGAGGTCTTCATCACCAGCTCCATCCGCGAGATCATGCCGGTCGTCCGCGTCGACGACGTCCTGGTGGGTGACGGGGCACCCGGGCCCGTCGCACGGGAGCTGCTAGAGGGCTACCGCGAGTTCGCGACACGGAACCGCGGCGCGTAGCGCTCGACGCTAGCGCAGCGACTCGATCCAGCTGCGCAGGCACGCGATATGGTTGGGGCCGAGGAACTCGTGGCGTGGCCTGGGCGGGATGAAGTCCGGGGGCGGCATGCGTATCCCGCAGCCCGGGATGTAGTTCTCGAGCTTGTCGATCAGCAGTGAGCCATCGGGGTCGCCGGGGACGACCAGCGGGACGCCGCAGTGGGCACCCTCGACGCCGACGAGACGCGCTGCAACCCCTGGCGCCTCGAGGTCCAGGCCCTCCGCGGGGTCGGGCTGCCCGTGGCACGCGGCGTAGGCGCAGCCGACCAGGAAGATGTCGCGCTGCAAGTCGTCGATGTCGCCGGTGCAGTCGTAGGCGACGACGGGCGCATCGGGATAGCCCGGCGGCGTGGGTCGTATCAGCGCCGCGTCGGGCGGTTCGGATGTGGCGGCGTCGCCCCTGGTGTGCGGGCCGTCGCCGCCCCCGCATGCCGCCAGCAACAGTGGCAGCACGCGAAGCAGTCGCCTCATCCCAGGCCGTCCTTGAATCGCTCCCAGCGCACGAGGTTGCGGAACTCGCGCGGCGTTCGCGGGCCCTTCATCGACTGGAAGGCCCAGCGCCGCTTGCCCAGCTCACCATCCATCTGCTGGCGGACGGATGCCATCTGTCGGTCCTCCGCGATCTCACAGCGCTTCACGTCGGGATCGACGCCGTAGAGTCGGGCGGCGTTGAGGCCGAAGATCTTGGCCTTGATCTGCGGCGTCAGCTCCGGGTAGCCGTACAGGTCGCGCAGTTCTTCCGGGATCTGGAACGCGCGAAATGCCTCGATCTGCGGCTGCGGCGATGCGAACCAGATGCACTCGCTGCCCCACAGCACGTTGTCCTCGCCGACGTACTTGAGCAGCTTGCCGATGAGGTGGCCGGCCGCTGTTGGATAGTTCATGACGAGCATCCACGCGCTGCCTAGCTCGGCGTACACGTTCTTGCCCTTGAGGTCGTTTTCGACGACCCGGTGCACGAGGATGTTGGCGCTCCGGTCGACCGGGTAGTTGGTCGGATTCTCCGCGTCGACCTCTCCATCGGGGTCGTAGGGACCCTCGTTCGACGCAAAGGTATTCGCGTTCTGCATGTGGTGGATCGCCGAGTGGTAGACGATGAAGTCGACGTCGGGAAAGCGCTTCGCGACCACCATGACGTCCTTCGGGTCGCCGTGCTCGCGACTGAAGCCCTGGAGTGGAAGCCCCTTGTGGGCGCAGATCAGGGCGCGAGGGGGGCCGCAACCGTCGTCGTTCGCGGTCAGCTCGCGCGCCTTCTCGATGAACGGGATGCCGCTGTCCTCGTCGTCCAGCCACCAGCTGCCCGCGGGCGGGTAGCACTTCCAGCCATGGTTGCCGTGCTCGGCGTGGATGCGCTCCATCATCTCGAGCTGCAGGTCGAGCCGACTGTTCGGCATCACCTGGCAGTGTTGGACGACGCGCTGGCTCGAGGCGAGCGCGTTGACTCGATCGCGCGTCGCGACCATGTCGTTGTTCGAGATGAGCGCGTTGCACAGTGAGGCGTCGTCGCAGATCTCGGACGGGTAGCCCGACAGCACGCCGACGGTCGTGTCGCTGTTCATATAGATGTCTTCGAGGTACTGGTCGGGCCCGATGCAGTTGGAGTCACGCGTCGGGCAGCTTGCGTGCCAGATGTCCCAGAACCGATAGAACGACTCGCCGCTGTATGCCTCACCGGGATGTGTCTCTCGCCACATCTCCTCGTCGACGATGTGATGGGTCTGCAGGTCGAAGATGAACTCGTTGCCGCCCAGGAGTTCGTTGGCGGCGTCGCAGTCGAGCGTTGTGCCCTTCGGTATGCAGTAGCCGCCGGTGGGGGTGCCGGAGTCGGGGCCCGCGTCCAGGATGTCGGTGTCCTCGGAGTCGCCGCAGCCGCTCGCCAGGTTCAGCACGGAGAGACTTGTTGCCATCCCCATGGCGCTCGCCAGGAACTCGCGCCGGTCCATGCCCAGCTTGCGCGCGTTGTCGTCCGCCTGGTGCAGGATCTGCTCGCGGACGCGGCGCTCATGCGGCGTCTGCCGCCAGTAGAACTCGCCGTTGGATTTGTCGGTCAGACAGATCGGAGGCTCGTACGGCAGCTCTAGTTCCGTCTTCCTGCGCTTGCGTAGCCAGTCGAACTTCTCAGCCATCGTCGCCTCCCAACTTCGGCGCTGCGCGGACCCACCGCGCATAAACCCCTCGATTATCAACGCTTACACTGCGGGAGTCGCGGGATCGACGCGGCCCATGTGATCTTTTCCTACGGAAGGCGGCCACCTCGCCGGACAGTGGACCGGCCGGGCCTCGCCCCACCGCTGCATCCGGGCTACATAGGCCGCCGTGGACGCGTGCTATCGCAGTGAGCTCAACCGGGACGTTGCCCCGGCCGCGAGTGACGAGTTTGCTGCGCTGCAGCTGGGCCCGATCCGCGTGTGGCCGCCCGTGGTGCTGGCGCCCATGGCAGGCGTCACGAACTACCCGTTCCGTCGGCTCTGCAGTGAGTTCGGCGCCGGCCTCTACGTCAGCGAGATGATCACCGCCCGCCCGTTGGTGGATGGCAACGAGAAGACCCTCAAGCTAGCGGGCTTCGGTGCCGACGAGTCCGTCAGGAGTCTGCAACTCTACGGAGTCGACCCGCACTACGTCGGCCTTGCGGTGCGACGTCTCGTCGACGAGGGCCGCGTCGATCACATCGACCTCAACTTCGGTTGCCCGGTGCGCAAGGTGACACGTAAGGGTGGTGGCTCGGCGATCCCGCTCAAGCCGAGGCTGCTGCAGAACATCGTCGCCGCCGCCGTCCGCAGCGCCGGCGCGGTGCCGGTCACGATCAAGTTTCGGATGGGCATCGACGACGACCACATGACCTTCCGCGACTCGGGCCGCATCGGCCAGGAGGAGGGCTGCGCCGCCGTCGCCATGCACGCGCGCACCGCGGCGCAGCTGTATGACGGGCAGGCGCGGTGGGAGGCCATCGGCGAGCTCAAGGAGCGCGTGCAGCGCATCCCGGTGCTTGGCAACGGCGACATCTGGGAGGCAGAGGACGCGCTGCGCATGATGCGGCAGACCGACTGCGACGGTGTCGTCGTCGGGCGCGGATGCCTCGGACGGCCGTGGCTCTTCCGCGACCTCGCGGCTGTCTTCGATGGGCGTGAGCCCGGCAACCCCCCGCGGCTCGGCGAGATCGTCGAGATCATCCAGCGTCACGCGCGCTTGCTCTCCGAGTGGAGCGATGAGGCCGCCGCGATGCGCGCGTTCCGGCGTCACACCAGCTGGTACACCAAGGGCTTCCGCGGGAGCGCCAAGCTACGCGCGCGGCTGGTGAACGTGTGCACGCTGCAGCAGCTCGACGACGTGCTGGGGGAGCTGCCAGAGGACGAGCCCTTTCCGCCGGCCAGCATGCGCGTGAAGCGCGGCAAGACCGGGGGCACCCAGAAGGTCGCGCTGCCCGAGGGCTACCTCGAGGCGCTCGGTGACGCGACCCCGCCGCCGGCCGAGGCGGAGGACGCGACCAGCGGCGGATGAGCGTCGAGGTACACGGCGAGTGCGACCCCTGGTTCGAGCTCGTACGCGAGGTGTTCGAAGATAGTTTCGCGCGGGGCCTCGAGCGCGGTGCAGCCGTGAGCGTGGTCGTCGATGGGCGCAGCGTCGTCGACCTGTGGGGCGGTATCGCGAGCGCACGCGACCGCCGCCCGTGGCAGCGCGACACGCTGGTGAACGTCTACTCCGCAGGCAAGGGGATCGCGGCGCTGTGCCTGCATCGGCTCGCCGATCGCGGCAAGCTCGAGCTCGAGGCCCCGGTGTCGAGCTACTGGCCGCAGTTCGCCGCGCGTGACAAGCGCGACATCACGATCGAGCAGCTGCTCGCGCACGGCGCGGGGTTGGCCGCCATCGAGGTGCCGCTACCGCACGAGGCGCTCTACGATCACGCAACGATAGTCGCCGCGCTCGAGGGGCAGCCGCCGCTGTGGCAGCCGGGCGACGGGCACGGCTACCACGCCCAGACGTTCGGGTTCCTGGTCGCGGAGCTCGTCGCGCGTGTGGCGGGATGCAGCATCGGGCAGTACGTGCGCGACGAGCTGGCCGGCCCGCTCGATGCCGACTTTCACTTCGGGGTGCGCCCCGAGCTCGACCCGCGCATCGCCGAGGTGACGCGCCCGCTCGGTGCGGCGGCCCCCGCCGGCCAACCCGACCTCGCCGCCGTGTTTCGCGATGAGCCGGATTCGCTGACGACGCGCGCGTTCTGCAACCCCGTACCCAACCGCGGGGCGGCCAACACGCGGCGCTGGCGTGCGGCGGAGATCCCCGGCAGCAACGGCCATGGCAATGCCAGGGGGCTGGCGTCGATCTACGGCGCGGCTGCGGCCGACACCGGGCTGCTCAGCGGGGCGGCCCTGACGCGCTGCGGACGCGGGCCCGGGGCGTCCGAGGACCGCGTGCTGCGCATGAAGACGCGCTTCGCCGGTGGCTTCATGCTCTCGCAGCCCGAGGGGCCGGGGCACTTCAGTGACAGTCCCGGTGCCTTCGGCCATCCGGGCATGGGGGGCAGTCTTGGCTTCGCCGACCCCGCCGCCGGGCTCGGCTTCGGCTACACGATGAACCTGGCCGGCGCGTCGATCCTCGTCGGCGAACGGCCAGCAAAGCTCGCGAAGGCCGTCTACGCCTGCCTCTGAGTTTCGGCAGTGATACGTCCACGAGTTGACCGCGGCGGCGCTGTCAGTTAGATAATGCGCCGATTTTCCGCTTCAGAAGGACCCGTCCCATGGCTTCCCTCACCCAGATCACCAAGCGTCGCCGCCAGCTCAAGGAAAAGAAGCTGGGTCTCAAGAACCGCAAAGCGCGCACCAAGGCCAGCACGCCCAAGTTCCCGATCAACCCCGCCGCCTCCAAGTAGGGCGGGGCTCAGGGCGCTCGAAAGGCTTCGAGCACGGGCCGCCCGACGATGTCCGCCGGCGGCTGGATGTCGAGCGCGTGGAAGATGGTCGCCGCCGCATCGGTGTTGAAGATGCGGCGCCTGATCTTCTTGCGCTGCTTGATCGGCCCGCCCCAGAGCACGAACGGGATGTGCCGATCGGCGCGTCGGCGCGTGCCGTGGTTGTGATCGTGGCCGCCGTGGTCTGACGTTACCAGCAGCACTGTGCGGTCGTTCTTGTCGCGGCGTTTGAGCGCTCTCGTGACCTCACGTACGCAGCGGTCCGCACGCCGCACGGCCTTTGTGTAGTTCTCGCTCATCCAGCCGTGCCGGTGCCCAGCGCTGTCCGGGTCGGAGAAGTGGATGAACACCAGGCCTGACTCCGCATTCTCCACGTAGGGAACCGCGAGCTTCGTCACCTTCGTGCAGAAGACGCCGCCGACCTCGAAGTGCGTGACGGTGTCGGGGTTGAGCAGGTGGCGCAGCTTGCGCTTGCCGACGAAGACCGCGGTGGCAAGCCCGGCCTTCTGCGCCTCCGTGAAGATGGTCGGATACTGGATGTGGCCGCGCTCGGGGCGGTAGGCGTTGAAGGACAGACCGTGCTGGTCGACGTCGACGCCGCTGACCATCGAGGCGTGGGAGGGCAGGGTGCTCGCCTTGGAGATCGTCTGCGTGTTGATCGCGGACGCGCCCTGCATCATCAGGCGCCTGATGGTCGGTGCCATTGGGAGTACAGCGTCGGGGCGCAGGCCGTCGACAGAGAGCAGTACGACGAGGTCGGCGACGGCGTTGGCGCGCGTCGGCACATCAGAGGGCTTGACGCCCGGCTGCTCGTCCGTCAGCTCCGCGACGACCGTGGGCGGCACATGCGTGTCGGCGGCAGCTGTTGCCGTGGGTGCGGCCTTCGGCGCCGCATCAGCGGGCGCTGACACCGGCGTGGCAACCGGGTTGCCGGCGACTGCTGCGTCAAGCCAGCCGTAGTGATCGAAGACGTAGGCGTTGCTGACCACCAGGATGACCACGCATGCAAGCTTCCACGTCAAACGCCGATCCAACATCGTCGTTAATGATGACGGCTTTGATCTACGAGTTCAAAGAAAGCATCTGCCTTCAGATCGGGCAATGTACGCGGAAGGTTACATTCCGAAGCACGGGCGTCCCGCCGTGCGGCCCCGACACCAAGCGCGCCTCGACGCCGAGGTAGCGACCCTCCGCGATCGGACCGGGGGCGTCGAACAGATCGATCGGCTGGTCGTTCCACGGTCCGAGCCACTGCTTGCCCGGTAGCTCTTCGAGCGTCGACGCCGCTCGCAATCGGATCTCGATGCGAGAGCCCGCGGGCAGATCGGCGTTCCACGTCACCTGCTCCCACTCGGACGGACCGAGCTCGCAGCCCTCGACGACCTTCTCGATCTCGCCGTTGCGCGCGAATAGTTTGCGAAGGCTGAAGCCCGTGAAGTCGGAGTACGTGTAGGGGCCCGGCCCCGCGGGGTATGCCTCGACGGTTCCGTCCGATGGATCGACGAGCGTGGCGGTTCCGCTCTCCTGGTTGACGATCCACGCGCGTCGCTGGCTGTCGAGGCCGACACCGATGCCCATCTGGCCGGGCAGCGGGTCCTCGTTGGTGCCGAACACCTGCATGTTGCCCCCGTCGCTATCGAACACCGTCAGGCGCGACAGCCCGCGCTCCGGGATCTGGCGAATGAAGACGCTGCTGTGGTCCTGCTCGATCTCGATCGAGTCGTGCGAGGACGAGACGTAGATGCGTCCACGGTCGTCGGCAGCGATGCCGCGCGTTACGCCCGAGTCGGGGATGGGCACGCTGGTCCAGTCACCCGTCTTCGGGTCATAGCCGAACGCGTAGGGGCAGGTGAAGCCGGGGATCCACACCTTGCCGGAGGCGTCCACGGCGATGCCGTAGGAGCTTGGACAGCCAGTTGCGATCTCGGGTGCTGTGATCGCGGTGCCCGCGGTGTTGGTGTTGGTGTCGACCGAGAGGATCTTGCCGGTCAGCGCCTCGGTGAACCAGATACGGCCCTCGCCGTCGATCGCCGCGCCGTAGGGATCGAACGCGGGCGTGGGTACGGTCGACAGCACGCGCCCGTCGGATGGGCTGAGCTCGACGACGGTGTGGTCGCCGTTGAGGCCCACCCACACGTTGCCGTCGGCGGCGACCGTGAGCGCGCGGGGGATCGAGTCGCGCCCGCCGACGTTGACCGTCCAGAGGATGCACTCGTCGGCTTGCCCGACGAATTCACCTTCGACCTCGAAGTCGATGGTGCCGTTGCCGTTGATGTCCTCGGAGGTGGTGATCTCGCCATCACCGTCGCGGTCCGCACAGTCATCGGGGAACCCGGCTATCTTCGTGACCGTCCCCTGGCCGCCGAAGTTGCGGTTGGCGACGTAGACGGCGCCGAGCAGGTCGACCGCCGTGCGCGATGGGCAGTTGCCCTCATCGCCGCCAAGGCCGTCGTCGCACATGCTGTTGTGGTCGCGGGCGTCGTTGTCGGGTCCGGTCAGCACGCTGTGGTACGCCGCCAGCTGCCGACCGTCGCGCGTGTCGAGCTTCGTGACGCGTCCCGCGCGGCTGTTGGCGATCCAGGCATCGAAGCGCTGGTCCATCTCGGAGTGCAGCACCAGCGCACCGTCGCCGTCCTCGACGACCGAGTCGGAGTTGTCCTCGGTCGGCTCCCACGGACCGATGCCCGGCAGGTCCACGATTCGACAGCCGGGCCGGCAGTCCCCGCACTCGGAGAGCAGCTGCTCGTCCACCATGCCGTCGCAGTCCTGGTCGACGTCGTCACACAGCTCCTCGGCGCCCGGGTAGATGGTCGGGTCCATATCGTCGCAGTCGCCGCCGCAGGCGTTGAACGTGTCGCGGTCGTCGTCGCGCGGTGACTCGCGGTGGCTACACACGTCGGTCGCCACCTCGCAGTCGTCGATGGTGCACTCGTCGTCGTCGTCGCAGCGCTCCGGCAGTCCCGAGAGACACGCGCCGGTCTGTGGGTCGCAGGTCTCCGCACCGTTGCAGAAGACGCCGTCGTCGCAGCGCTCCGCGCACAGCTCCTCGGCTGTGCTTTGCCGTATGGCCGAGCGCGAACAGCTGTTGGCCATCGCCAGCGCTGCCACCAGCAGGACTCTGCCCAGCACACTCACGGCTCTGATGTACCACATTGGCTACCCGTGTCAGGCCGCCACCGCGCCCCTAGTGGAGGGTGTGATTGCGGCCGTCGTGGTCGACGGTGGGGATGTCGTCGCCGTCGTCGCGCAGGGCGCGGTCGAGGATCCTGTCCACGTGGCTCACGGGCGCCTCCTGTTCGCGTGCGGCGGGCTCCGCCACCTGAATCGACAGCGGCTGCGCCTGCGGCAGCGCCTGCGCCGAAGCGGGGAGCTGAATCGTGGCGGCGTCCTGCTCGACCCGGTCCTGCTCCGCCTCCTGGTGGGCCCACTGCCTCAGCGTGCGCCGGTGGCGGTGGCGCGTGCGGATGTAGCCGGCCACCAGCAAGAGGGCGGCCAGCGCCCACACACCGGTGAGGCCCACGAGCACCGAGGGCCAGCGTCCGTATCGCCGCTGGATTTGGTTTCGCCATTCGCGCTCCAGGTAGCCGAGCGTCACGTGGTACGCGCGGTGGACCGCCGTCTCGAAGGCGACCCCCTCCCTGAGCAAACCGATGAGCTCGCGAAAGCGTGCGCGCTCATCGCGCCCATCGAGCATGTAGCGAACCAGGTCGGCGCTCTGCGCGTATGCCAGGTCCACGCTGTGGTGGTCAGCCGGGAAGGCGTTCGAGAGCTGCTCGAGCCGGATCAGGCGCTGCTGGACAGCACCCTGCCAGAGCGTGCGGATACGCACGATGTTGCGCTCGCCGGCGCGGTGGATCGAGACGCCTTCGGTGAACCAGCGCGGCAGCGTGTGTCCGGCGACCGCGCGGTGCAGCGCGACGTGCGACAGCTCGTGCACGAGCAGCTTCTGCATGTCCGGACGCAGCCAGGTCTCGGGCGCGGTGAGCGACAGCAGCACCAGCCCCTCGCCGACGATGGCCACGCCGCTGGCGTAGCTCGGCAGCGGTCGCCCTGCGAGCCGGCGCATGTCGTCAGGGTGGATGCCGATGCGGATGTCGAGCTCGGGCGACAGCTCGCTGCCGAAGGCGGACTGCAGCTTTCGCCAGGCGGCGGGCTGCGCCTCCATCAGCTCGGCGGCCTCGTCTGTTGCGCTGGTCGGGTAGATCCAGCGCACCGCGCCGCGCTTCTCGACCGTGTAGCCGTTCGGGATGGGTGACGGCAGCGCAGGTCGCTCCGCGAGTGCTGTCGTCGACAACAGCAGCCACGTGCAGGCGGCCGCACACAGCGCCGCGAGTCGTGCCGTCCACCGGCGCCCGCCGTCTTCGAGCACGCTGCGCTGTGGGCGGTCCTTCGGCACGAATTCCTAGCCTAGCCCGGGACCCACCCCGGAGCGAGCGATTCATCGCGTCCTGCGGAGTGCGCTGGCGGCGTGCGAATCACCGATGGGTTAGCTGCGCGCGGCCATTCGGCCGAGGCTGATGGACAGCAGTGTGAGTCCCTGTGGGGGAGCGGTGACACCGCCGTCCTGCCGGTCGGCGTCGGGCGATAGCAGTGCGCGCACGTCGTTGGCGTCCATGCGCTCGCGGCCGACTTCGACGAGCGTGCCGACCAGGATGCGCACCATGTTCTTCATGAACGCGGTGCCCTTCACGTCGATGGCGAGCAGGTCGGGGTCGCCCATGTGCCGCTCCTCGACGTCGATGCCGAGCATCGTGCGCACGGTGTCGCGGCGCGTGTCGCCCGCCTGACGGAACGCCTGGAAGTCATGCGTGCCGATCAGTGCCCGCGCCGCCTCGCGCATGCGCGACACATCGAGCCGGTGCACCGGGTCCGACAGGTCGTCCCAGCGCGGGTAGTCGTGGCGTATCTGCCTGCCGAGGTGCCACGTGCGGTTGCGCATCAGCGGCTCGCGCAGCGGCCCGAGGTGCACCATGTAGCGATAGGTCTTGTTGCGCGCATCGAAGCGCGGCTCGTAGTCGACCTCGCACTGCTCCGCCGCCCGCACCGCGACGTCCGGCGGCAGGTAGCGGTTGATCGCGAAGGCCCAGCGTCGCGTTGAGAGCTCGCGGTCGGTGGCGAAGCACGCCACCTGCCCCATCGCATGCACCCCGGTGTCGGTGCGGGATGCGCCCTTGACCGCCACCGGGTGGTCCGCGATGCGCTCGATTGCGCTCGCCAGTGTGCTCTGCACGCAGCGCTGGCCAGCCTGCGCCTGCCATCCCGAGAAGTCGCTGCCGTCGTAGGCGACCGCCAGGCGAATGCCGTACTTCATCGCGCCAGCCTAGAACATGAAGCCGAGGCCGAGCGACCAGGTGTCGGCGCCGACCTCGGGCGAGTCGCCCATCGGCACGAAGGCGTAGTACTCGAAGAGGATGAACGAGTGGTTGATGCCCCACTCCTCGTCGAGCATGCGCGCCTGCGCCGGCTCGAAGATGTCGAGGTCGAGTCCCGCCTGCAGTCCCCAGCGGATCCCGTGGGGCCAGGAGCTCTCCGCATCGGGGGTGTCGGGGTCGACGCTCCAGTAGGTCCACTGGTAGCCGAGCTTGCCGGCGAAGACGAAGGGGATGCGGAGCTTGCGCGCGAGCACGTCGAGCCGCGCGACGCCCATGAGCGCCATCGGGACAAGCTTCATGTTGGACTCCTCGTCCGTCGCCACAGCCTGCCCGGTGTTGTCGAAGGTCTGCATGTCGATCGTATTGCCGCCGTAACCGGCCCAGCCGATCAGCGCGCCGCCGCCGAGGTCGAGGACGTCGGGGATCTTGAATGCGATGACGTCGAGCTCGATCTCCCACATCAGGCCGCTGTCATCGCCGATCGTGTTGTCGAACGAACCGTTGCGCCCGCTGTCGTTGAAGTTGGGGACATAGGGCCCGCCGCGCATCTCGAAGGCGAAGTCCTCGGCCGTCTCGATCTTCCGCTCGGTGGGGATCATGTCCTCCATCTGCGCGGCGGCCGTGCTGGCCGTCATGCAGACGAGTAGGGCGAGCGCGGCGCCCTGCAAAGGCTGACTCGACATCACAGCCTCCTCCGTGCGCCGAGCAACAGGCCGAGCGCCAGCGCCAGGGTGCCCAGGCCGTGGCCGTCACGTGTGCCACGCGTGCCGACCCGCGTTGCCGAGCAGCCTCCGTCGAAGTCGCCGCCGTTCATCTCGTAGAGCTCCGAGAAGCTGTAGGCCGGCGAGAACACGACGCACTCGGCGTCCGACAGAGGGCCAATGTTGTCGTTGTCGTCCTCGGCCGCCACGGCGACCCATGCGGCGCCCGAGTTGGTCTTCGGGACGTCGTAGCTGGTGGAGCTGCGTTCCTCGCTCATGAACCCGGCGAGGTCCGCCGTGCTCAGGCGGCCGTCTGTGGGCTCGGGGAAGGGGTCGCTGCCGCCGCACGCCGTGCCACTGTCCCCACCACCGCCGGGAGCGTCTGCCCACACGACGATGTATGTCGTGCCCGCCTCGCCGTCGGCGTCCCAGCTGATCGGCGCGACATGCTCACCCGAGCTCGGCTGCACGCCCGTCACCTGCTCCGGCGCCGAGGTGTCGGACTCGAGCGTCTGGCACCCGTAGGGAACGGACGCCTCGTCGGTCGGGTTGTTGAGCGGGAGAAACCAGATGTATCGCTTCTTGGCGTCGTGGCAACCGAGCTGGGTGTCGGCCCGGAGCTCCAGGGTGAGCGTCGGCCCACCGATGGACTCGGACGTGACCTCGGTGCAGTTGCCCTGGTCCGAACCCGTGGTGACGCGCTCGTCCACAGTGTCGCAGTCGTTCCCGGTAAAGACGTACACGTCGTAGCCCGTGGTGAAGTCCGTGAGCGTGAACTCCAGCAGCGCGTCGTCGTTGCACTGCTGCGCCGTAAGCACGACCGACGCTGTGCCCGGAGGCTCGCCATCGACATTCGTGAGCGTGACGTTGGCGGTGCCGCTGCCGCACGTCGCGAGCTGTGCCGAGGCAACCTGCGGCGCGCCGAGCAGCGCGGCGGCGGCCGCGGCCGCGGCCAGGGCAAATGGGTAAAACTGACGGGTCATCTCGGCCTTCAACTACGCAAACATCAAGCCAATGGATTTTCCCGGGGATTATCACGGTTTGGGTGGGTCACCGGGGACAATCTGACGCCCCTGCGACCGGCATCGCGCGGGGACGTGACAATTTGGCACGGGCAGCTCAGATGCCGCGCCCGTCGGGCGTCGTCGGCGTCGGCGTCGGCACCTCGCGCAGCAGCTCGACGAACGCCGCCATTGCAGGGTTGAGGCCCTTGTGGCGCAGGCGCAGCAGGTGAAGCGACCGATGGATCTGCAGGTCCGTGACCGCCACCTCCGACAGCCGCCCCACCGCCAGCTCGAGCTGCACCGAGAGCCGCGAGACGATCGCGAGCCCGAGCCCCGATGCCACCGCGTTCTTGAGCGCCTCCGTGCTCCCCAGCGACAGCGAGGGCTCCAGCTCGATGCTGCGTCGCCGCAGTGCGGCCTCGATGACGTCGCGGGTGCCGGAGCCGCGCTCGCGCATCATCACGGCCTGGGAGGTCAGCTCGCGCGCGGTGACGTCGGTGCGCGCGAGCAGCGGATGACCCGGCGCCGCGATGACGACCATCTCGTCGCTCGCCACCACCTCCACGTCGAGCGCGTCCGACGACACGAAGCCCTCGGTGAGCCCGAGGTCGAGGCGCCCGTCGAGCACAGCGGCCTGGATGACGGCGGTGTTGGCGATCTCCAGGCTCAGCGCCAGGGCAGGGTGGGCGCGCTTGAAGGCGCCGAACAGGCTCGGGATGAGGTAGCTGCCGATGGTGGTGCTGGCGCCCACCGACAGCTCGCCGCGGCCGAGCCCCGAGAGCTCGGCGATCTGCGCCTCGGCGGCCCGCTCCGAGGCGAGGATGCGCTGTGCGTGCTCCTGCAGCACCTCGCCCGCCTGGGTGACCCGCACGCCGCGTGGCAGACGGTCGAAGAGCGGCGCGCCGAGGTCCGCCTCGAGGTCCGAGAGCTGCTTGGAGACGGCGGGCTGGCTGATCTCGAGCGTCTGGGCAGCGCGGGTGAGGCTCCCCTCGCGGTAGACGGCCGTAAATACCCGTAATTGATTGAGATTCATCGCACCCCTGCGATAACTTTAGGTTATCCATAGGATAATCGCAATGCGCTTGCCTTATAGCAAGCCTTCCGCCAGATTCCCGCCATGGCAGAATCCAAGAGCGAACTGTTCGTCGTGAGCGCGAGCCTGACGGACGACGGGTCACCCGCCTACATGCGGGCTGACCACACGTGGAGCGCGAAGCTCGCCGACGCGGCTCCCGCCGAGAAGACCGCGGTCGAGCCGATGCTCACGGTCGCCCTCACGCACGAGCGGCAGGTCTGCGACCCCTACAGCGTCAAGGTGCGCCTCGAGGGCGGCACGCCCGTGGCCACCAGCGCGCGCGAGCAGATCCGCGCAACCGGCCCCACCACGCGCGTCCGGCGCCCTGACCCCACGGCGAGCTGAGGAGACGACGACATGTACCAATACAACGACCTCGACTCGCGCCTCGTCCACGAGCGCGCCAAGCAGTTCCTGGGCCAGGTGGACCGCCGCCTCGACGGCGAGATCCTCGAAAACGAGTTCAAGCCGCTGCGCCTGCAGAACGGCCTCTACATGCAGCTGCACGCGTACATGCTGCGCGTCAACGCGCCCTACGGTCTGCTGAGCAGCAAGCAGCTTCGCAAGCTCGGGCACATCGCGCGCACCTACGACCGCGGCTACGGGCACCTGACCACGCGTCAGAACATCCAGTACAACTGGCCGAAGCTGCAGGACGTGCCGAAGATCCTCGAGGAGCTGGCGTCGGTCGAGATGCACGCCATCCAGAGCAGCGGCAACTGCATCCGCAACACCACGAGCGACCCCTTCGCGGGCGTCGCGCGCGATGAGCTCGAGGACCCGCGGCCCTACGCCGAGCTGGTGCGCCAGTGGTCGACGTTTCATCCCGAGTTCGCCTTCCTACCGCGCAAGTTCAAGATCGCGCTGACCGGCACGCCCCAGGACGACCGTGCCGCCGTACGGCTTCACGACATCGGTGTGCGGCTGGTCGAGAACGACAAGGGCGAGCGCGGCTACGAGGTGCTCGCCGGCGGCGGTCTCGGACGCACCCCGGTCATCGGCAAGGTGATCCGGCCGTTCCTCGAGAAGCCGCACCTGCTGACGTACCTCGAGTCGATCCTGCGCGTGTACAACCGCTTCGGTCGCCGCGACAACAAGTACAAGGCACGCATCAAGATCCTCGTCGACGCGCTCGGCGTCGACGAGTTCCGCAGCCGCGTCGAGGAGGAGTGGGCGCGCATCAAGGACGAGGGTCTCAAGCTCACGGATGAGGAGCTGGCGCGCGTCTCCGGCTTCTTCAAGCCCAAGAGCTACGAGGAGCTGCCGTCGGCGGATGCTGCTGTCGAAGCACTCAAGCTCGACACCGACCGCGCGCTCGGCGCCTGGGTCCGCAACAACGTCGTCATGCACCGCGTGGACGGCTACTGCGCCGTGACCATCTCCTGCAAGGAGAAGGACACCCCACCGGGCGACCTGAGCGACTACCAGTTCGACCGCATCGCGGACCTCACGGACACCTACAGCCAGGGCGAGGCCCGTGTGACGCACCACCAGAACCTGGTGCTCGCGGACGTGAAGGTGTCGGACCTGAAGGCGCTCCACGCGGAGCTCCTGCGCTACGGGCTCGCGACGCCGAATGCGGGACAGCTGACCGACACCATCTGCTGCCCTGGCCTCGACTACTGCAACCTCGCCAACGCGCGCTCGATTCCGATCGCGCAGCAGATCGCGGCGCGCTTCGACGACGTCGACTACCTGGCGGACGTCGGCGAGGTGAGCGTGAAGATCTCTGGCTGCATCAACGCTTGCGGCCACCACCACGTGGGCAACATCGGTGTGCTCGGCATCGACAAGCAGGGCGTCGAGTTCTACCAGTTGATGCTCGGCGGCTCGCACAACAACGACGCGTCGATCGGTGAGGTCGTCGGCCGCGCGTTTGAAAAGCACGAGATCGTCGATGCCATCGGCACGATCCTCGAGGTCTACCTCGCGCAGCGGCAGGGCGCGCAGGAGACGTTCATCGAGGCGTTCCGCAGGCTCGGCATGGCTCCCTTCAAGGAGGCGCTCTATGGGACTAATTAAGAATGGCGCAATCGTCGAGGACACGTGGCAACACGTCTCCGAAGACGGCGAGCTGCCCGCCGGTGACGTCATCGTCGGGCTGGGACGCTACACGGCCGAGCGCGACGCGCTGCTGTCGCGCGATGGCAAGCTCGGCGTCAAGCTGACGGCGGAAGATCAGCCGGACGCGCTCGAGAAGGACCTCGGAAAGCTGGCGCTGGTCGCCATCGAGTTCCCGAAGTACGCGGACGGGCGCGGCTACAGCACCGCGCGGCTGCTGCGCGACCGCCACGGCTTCGCCGGCGAGCTGCGCGCGGTGGGCGACGTGCTGCGCGACCAGCTGCTGTACATGAAGCGCTGCGGCTTCGATGCCTACGAGCTCAAGGAGGGCAAGGACATCGAGGGGGCGCTCGAGGCTTTCGGCGAGCTGACCGTCGCCTACCAGGGCGAGGCGGGCGATTCCCGGGCCCTCTTCCGCAGGCGGGCCTGAGGGGAGGCTGGTCGCCGGCATCGTCTGCGGGTTCGCATCTGCTTGACAGGCCAGCGGTCAGCTTCTACAAAGACCGCCCCATTCGGGTGTCGTCTAATGGTAGGACTCCAGTTTCTGGTACTGGCTATTGGGGTTCGAATCCCTGCACCCGAGCCAAGCGACAAGATCTACGGCCCCATCGTCTAGCGGTCAGGACATCGGCCTCTCACGCCGGTAACGCGAGTTCGATTCTCGCTGGGGTCACCAGAAACGCGCTTCCTCTTTGGAGGGAGCGCGTTTCGTCTTTGAGCGCGCCTCGCAGGCGGCCCAGGCAGGCCGCGCGGCTCAGCTTGCCGGGGGCGGCGCGCTGGCGTCCCACGCCTGCTTGATCGCCTTGAACGTCTCGATGGCGGCGGGGCTCAGCTCGAGCGCCTTCTCCTCGAGCAGCCGTGCGTGCAGCTTCTGGGGCTCCTTGGCCCAGCCCTTCGGCACGTCGAACTGGATCGTGAAGGGCGCGCCCTTCATCATCCCCTGCTCCTCGAGCGTCCACAGCAGCTCCGCCGCCAGGAACTGGCCAGCGACCGAGCGGTACTGCTGCTTGAGGGCCATCGAGAGTGGGAAGACGTCGTAGACGGTCACGTCGTCGCCGCCGAGCATGAGATGTCGGCGCAGGGCGGCGAAGGCGGCCGGCGCGATCGGCAGCTCCACGATGTCGAGCCCGCCGGTGGCGTGCGCGCCGGTGGCCTCGATGGCGCGCTGCATGGCGTCGCCGTGGCCTACGGTGATCGCGGCCGGACGCGCCGAGGCGTCGCAGACGGCGGTCACGATGATGAATGGCTGGTCGGTGTCGGACATGGGATTGCGGGGTGGGGGGGCCTCTGGGCCCGCGGAAGGCCCGGAAATTGGCGGATTCTCCCGTCCGTTTCAACCCCGCGGAGACAAAAAAATCCGCCGCCGGCCCCGGTGGCGCCGCCCGCCCGGGGTTGACCGCGGCCTCCGGGCTGACTAACGGGTCGCCCGTAGATGTTACTCCCCATCAATCCGGACCACCCGGAGCCGCGCAAGCTGGCTCAGGCCGTCGATGTGATGCGGCGTGGTGGCGTCATCGCGTACCCGACCGACACGGTCTATGGGCTTGGGTGCGACATCACGAACAAGCGTGCGGTCGAGAAGATCTACCGCATGAAGGGGATGAGCCAGGACCAGCTCGTCTCGTTCGTGTGCCCCGACCTCTCCGACGCGGCGCGCTACGGACAGATCGAGGACGGTGCCTACCGCATCATGCGCCGTCTGGTGCCGGGGCCCTACACCTTCATCCTGCTGGCGACGCGCGAGGTGCCGAAGGTGCTGCGCATGAAGCGCAAGACGGTGGGCATCCGCATCCCCGACCACCCCGTCGCGCTGTCGCTCGCGAAGGAGCTTGGCAATCCGGTGGCATCGTCGAGTGCATCGCTCGACGGCGAGGTCCTGATCGACCCCGCGGAGATGGAGCGGAGATTCCGCGACGTGGAGCTGGTGCTCGACGTGCAGCGCGCGGGCATCATGCCCTCGACGATCATCGACCTGTCCGGACCGCAGCCGGAGGTCGTGCGCGAGGGCGCCGGCCCGGTCGACTTCCTCTAGTGGGCTCAGAAGTGCGCGACGATGCGGTCGAGGATGCGGTGGGCGAGCTCGAGCTTCGACATGCTGGGTAGGGCCTCGTCGCCCGCGGCGTCCACGAGGATGGCCGTGTTGTCGTCACCGCCGAAGCCGACAGCCGCCTCGTTGCCGACGATCAGGTCGACCTTCTTCGACGTGAGCTTGCCGCGCGCGTAGCCCGCCACGTCCCGGGTCTCCATCGCGAAGCCAACCAGCACCGGATGCTTGCCGGTGCGCTGGGCACCGAGCTCGGCCAGGATGTCGGGGTTCTTCACCAGGTCGACGCGCAGCTCCTCGCCGTCCTTCTTCATCTTCTGGTCCGCGCGCGACGCCGGCCGGTAGTCGGCGACCGCGGCCGTCATGACGACCGCGTCGACGCCCGGGAGCTCCGCAGCCACCGCCCGCTGCATGTCCATCGCCGAGCGCACCGACAGCATGCGCACGCCGGCGGGAGGCTGCAGTGCGCTGGGCCCGCTTACGAGGATCGCGTCGGCGCCGCGCGCGCGGGCGGCCGCCGCAACGGCAAAGCCCATGCGCCCCGTCGAGCGATTGCTGATGTAGCGCACCGGGTCGAGGTCCTCGTGGGTCGGCCCTGCCGTCACCAGGACCGTCTTGCCGCGCAGGTCGTCGCGCGCGGCCAGCCCGGCACCGACCGCAGCCACGATGTCGGCGGGGTCGGCCAGGCGGCCCATGCCCTGCTCACCGCTGGCGAGCGGCCCGTCCACGGGGCCGATCAGCGTCGCGCCGTCGGCCTGCAGCTGCTTCGCGTTGCGCGCGTTGGGCGGCGAGTGCCACATGCGCGTGTGCATCGCTGGCGCGAAGAAGACCGGGCAGGCGGCACAGCTGAGTGTCGCGAGCACGACGTCGTCGGCCATTCCAGCCACCGCGCGTGCCATCAGGTTGGCCGTCGCGGGTACCACCAGGATGGCATCGGCCCAGCCGCCGAGCTCCACGTGCACCTCGCCGGCATAGCCCGGGTCCCACAGGTCGACGACCGCCGGCCGGCCGGTCAGCCCGGCGAAGGTCATCGGTCCGATGAAGCGCGTGGCGCTCGGGGTCATCGCGACGCGCAGCTTCGCGCCGCCGCGCTGCAGCTCCCGCACGACCTCGACAGCCTTGTACGCGGCGATACCGCCGCCGACGCACACCAGGATGTTCCTCTCGTCGATGCCCATGGCTCGAGTCGGACCTTAGCACTGTCGCGGGCCGGAGCCCAAAGTCGGGATTTGCTGGCTACTGCGCCGTCGCGAGCATCTTCTCGCGCTCGGTCCAGCCGAACGTGCCGTAGCGGCCGGGGCGCTTGCTGACCTCGAGCTCCGTTGCGCCAGGCCGCGCGACGGCGCGCATGTACTCGTCGGCGGTGTACTCCGGGTGGCGGTCGTCGCCGGGCGCCTCGAAGTCGGCGGGCACCTCCGCGCCGGTCCCTACACGCCAGTACTGCGTCGTCGCCGGATAGGTGTCCTGGCTCTTCTCGCGTACAGCGTGGCGGCCGCCGTCGCTGTGCACCACGCGCATGCGCGTCACCTTGAAGCCGGGCACGCCACGCTGGCTCAGCACACGCAGGCCGGCGGGCAGCTTCGGGTCCGACTGCTCCTTCTCCTCGAAGGGCAGGGCGGCGTCGATGCGCCGGATGAAGGTCACGGACCGCTGCTGCTCGGCGCCGTGGATGGCGGCGCGGACGCGGCCGTCTTTGACCGTCATCCCGAGCACGATGGGGTAGCTGCGGTCGTTCTTGAACCGGAAGTTGAGCGACCCGTAGGCGACCGCCGCGTCGAGGCCAAGCTTGATGTAGTAGCTCGGCCGCGAGTGCGGGTGGCGCGTCACCACCGGCAGCCCGGCGAAGAAGACAGCGCCGTGCAGCGTCGAGGCGACCTGGCAGGTGCCGCCGCCCATGCCGTCGACCAGCTTGCCGTAGGCGATCACCGGAGCCATCTTGAAGCCGCCCGCGCGCGTGCGGTCACCCACCACCTCGTTGAAGTCGAAGACCTCCCCGGGGGCGATCACGAGCCCGTCGAGCCTGGCCGCAGCCACCCGCAGGTTGTGCGTGCGCTTGCGCGCCTTGTCACCGCGGCTGTGGCGCGTCTGGAAGGTCGAGAGCTTCGTCGACATGTCGAGGTTCTCGAACGCGCCGATGCGACGCCGCGGCGTGACGACGTGCAGCGCGGCCTCGACCTCGCCACTGCCGCTCGCCATGCCCGCGTGCAGCTGCTCGAGCGTGGCGAGGAGGTCGAGCGTGACGCCCTGCTGCTCGCGCACGACCTCACCCTTGCGAGGATCGACGCGGGCATCCGTGGGTGCGCGATCGACGAGATCCTTGAGCCGCTTGACCAGCGGTAGCGCGCGCTCCGGGTCGAGCTCGACCGGGATGCGCAGCTGGACCGGCTGCTCCCCCAGGTGGTCGGTGTGGATGCGTCGCATGATCGAGCGCGGGTCGGCTGCGCGCGCCAGCAGCTGCTCGAGGTGCGTCAGGTCGACGCGGGCACCGAAGCGCGCGCGCGAGGCGGAGACGCGCTGGCCTGCGGCGGTGAGCGTGATGCTGGCCGTGAGGTAGCGCTGTGCGAGCAACCGCGACAGCAGGGTGGGGTCGCTGTTGAGGTCGACGGCGTCGGGACCGACGTGCACGGCGGCCGGCAGGGCGGCATGCGCCTGTGGCTCGGGCATCATCAGGAAGCCGCCCAGGGACCCGCCCACGACGATGCACAGGGCGGTGACCATGCCCCGCAATGCGGCTGCTGTTCTGGAGCCGGTGCCCCACATGCCTCCAATGTGTGCAGAGCGTCCGCCGGGGGTCAAAAAAGCGGCGGCAGCCGAGCCGCTCGGTGATAGTACGAGGGCACTGATGGCAGCCGTGACCCCGGATTTTGAGGCGTTCGAGGCCCGCCTGGCGAGTGCCGGCGGAGCGACCGTGATCCCCGTGGTGCGCGAGCTGCTGGCCGATACCCTGACCCCGGTGGCCGCCTACGCGACGGTCGGTACGGGCGCGGGGAGCTTCCTGCTGGAGAGCGTCGTGGGGGGCAACCAGCGGGCGCGCTACAGCTTCGTCGGCTTCGATCCGGAGCTGAGCGTACGCGGCGGCGGTGGCCGCTTCGAGCGCATCGCGCCCGACGGCGCGGTCGACGCCGCCGACTGCGACGACCCGTGGGAGCCGCTGCGGGCCCTGCTCGCCCTGTATCGACCGGCAGAGGTCGAGGGGCTGCCACGCTTCTGGGGCGGGGCGGTCGGCTACGTGAGCTACGACGCGGTGCGCGAGTTCGAGCCGACGGTGAGCGCGGCGCCCGCGCCCGCCGACGCCGAGTACGACTTCGCGCTGTGCCTCGGAAGCACGCTGCTGATCTTCGACAACGTCCTGCAGACCCTGCGAATCGTCGTGCCGGCCCACGTGCCGCCAGGGGCCGATGCGCGGGCCGTGTATGACGACGCCGTGCGGAGGATCGAGGAGGCCACCGCCAAGCTCGAGGCGCCGGCTGGGCTGCGCCCGATGCCGCCGCCGGGGCCGGATGTCGAGGTGGAGGTCCCGCCCTCGAGCTTCGACCACGACAGCTTCTGTGCCGCGGTCGAGCGCTGCCAGGAGTACATCCGCGCGGGCGACATCTTCCAGGTCGTGCTCAGCCAGCGCTTCCGCGTGCCGGCCCGCGACACCGACCTCTTCGACGTCTACCGGTGCATGCGCGCGATCAATCCGTCGCCGTACATGTACTTCCTGCGCTTCGAGCACACGGCCATCGCCGGTGCCAGCCCCGAGACGCTGGTGCGCCTCGAGGGGGAGACGGCCGAGGTGCGGCCGATCGCGGGCACGCGCAAGCGCGGCCGCAACGCCGCGGAAGACGCGGAGATCGAGCGCGACCTCTTCGCCGATCCGAAGGAGGTCGCCGAGCACGTCATGCTCGTCGACCTCGGGCGCAACGACATCGGCCGCATCAGCCGACCGGGGACGGTGGAGCTGACCGAGCGCATGGTGGCCGAGTACTACTCGCACGTCATGCACATCACCTCGAACGTGAGCGGCAAGCTCGCGCCCGGTCGCGATGCGCTCGACGTCCTGCGCGCGACGTTCCCGGCCGGCACGCTCAGCGGTGCGCCCAAGGTGCGCGCGATGCAGATCATCGAGGAGCTCGAGCCGGAGACGCGCGGTGTCTACGGCGGGGCGGTCGGATACATCGGCTTCGACGGCAGCATGGACGTCGCGATCGCCATCCGCACCATCGTCCAGCGGGGCGATGAGTTCTGGGTCCAGGCGGGCGCGGGGATCGTCGAGGCCAGCCGGGCGGAGATGGAGTACGACGAGACGGTGAACAAGGCGCGGGCTGCCCTGCTGTCCATCGCCGCTGCTCGTAAGGGGCGCTGAACACGGGCCGAGCCGAGGTCGGTTTTCAGTAGGGCGGATCTCTTTGACAGCCCCCGGAGGCTGCGTTACAAGCCCCATCCACCGCTAGGGGCGGTAGTTAAGTTGGTTATAACGCCGGCCTGTCACGCCGGAGGCCGCGGGTTCGAGTCCCGTCCGTCCCGCCAGAGCCCTCAGGAGCAACTCCTGGGGGCTCTTTTGATTTCGGCCCCCGGCCCCGGCCCCGGCCGATCGCAGCGCACTCGACGCGCAGCGCGCTCAGCCGCCCGCGTCGAGCTCTGGCTCCGGCTCGCGCGGTGCACAGTCGTCGCCGTCGCAGGTCACGTCGTGGCCGATGATCTGACCCTCCATGTGCGAGACCGCGACCGTCTCGCACTCCAGCGCTGCGCCCGGGTCATCGAGGGTCGCGCTCGGGTACCAGCAGAAGGTGGCGTCGAGGGCGTCGCCCGTCCCGAGCTGCAGCAGGTTCAGGCAGCGCTCGCCGCGGGGCCCGTCCGGCTCGCGGTTGCCCATGTCCTCGTAGTGTCGGCCGGTCCACGAGAACTCGACCACGGCGCCCGGCGCGAGCATGCGGCGCGTGCTGCCTGCGGACGTTGCGCACGGGCGGTCGCACGAGAGGGGATTGCCGCAGATGCAGTTGCAGGGGTCGTCGAGCTGCAGCGAGCCGAGCTCGAGCCACGTCGGGCGGCACAGGTCCGCGCCCGCGCACTCGACCGGATAGGCGATCGTGTACTCGCTGTCGTTGCGCATCTGGAAGGTCTCGGCCGGCGGCGGCTGGCCGGCCCTGCTATCGCCGGGCTCCCGCAGGCTGGGGACCTCGCCGGAGTCCTCGTCGCCGCATCCGCACAGCCCGTGCGCTGCGACTCCGGTGGCGATGAGCATGGTCAGGGCGTGGCGGCGCATCTTCATCCCGGGAACCGATGCCGCGATACTAGCCGTACTTTCGGGCGGAGCAATGCGTCTCGGGTCTTTCGTCGCCGTAGCGAGTATGCGACCCAGGAGTCGTGGCACAGGAGGTGACGCGCGAGGGCTTTCTACTGCTGCGGCAGTGGCGCGATGCGCGCGACGGGTTGCGGCTGGAGCTGTGGGCCGCGGCGGCGCAGGAGCCGCTGCACATCACGCTCACGGGGCAGCGCGCGGTGATGTTCATCGAGCGCAGCGTGCAGAGCGCCGCCGGGCAACGCCGCGAGGTCGACCTGCTCAGCCTGGACGGTGCACCCGTCGACGCACTCTATTTCGAGACCCAGCGCGCGCTGGTCGCGGAGCGCGAGCGGTTGCTGGACGCGCAGGCGCTGCCGATGGAGGCGGACGTCAAGCCGGTGGAGCGCTTCCTGATGGAACGCTTCATCACGGGCGGTCTGCGCGTGAGCGGTCCGGCGACGCTTCGCGCCGGAGTCCTGCACATGGTCGACCCGAAGGTCGTGCAGTGCGACTACCTGCCCGAGCTGCGGCTGCTGTCGATCGACATCGAGACCGATGGCTTCGAGGGGCCTCTGCTGTCGATCGCCGGCGTCGGCGACGCGCAGGAGCGGGTGTTCATCGTGGACGCTGGCGTCGGGCAAGGCGCACGGTTGGATGCGGGGCCCGCGGTCATCACGCGACATCGAACACCCGCCGATGCCATCGACGCGTTCGTCGAGTGGGTGGCCGCCCTCGACCCGGACGTCATCGTGGGCTGGAACGTGATCGAGTTCGACCTGCAGTATCTGATCGATGTGTGCGCGCAGCGCGGTGGTGGTCTCGCGCTCGGCCGGGCCGGCGGGCGTGCGGAGGTCCTGCCGCCCCGCAATACCAGCCAGCCGCACGTCGCGCGCGTGCCCGGACGTGTGGTGCTGGATGGGATCGCGACGCTGCGCAGCGCGACCTTCAGCTTCGAGAGCTTTGCGCTCGATGACGTGGCCCAGGTGCTGCTCGGCCGGCGCAAGCACATCGACCACGGCGCTGACCGTGTGGAGGAGATTCGCCGAATGGCGGCCGAGGATCCGGCCGCGCTCGCCGAGTACAACCTCGAGGACTGCCGTCTGGTCCTCGACATCTTCGACAAAGCCAAGCTCGTGCAGTTTGCGGTCGAGCGACAGCGGCTGACGGGCCTGCCGATGGATAGGCAGGGTGGGTCGGTCGCCGCGTTCGACCAGCTCTACCTGCCGCGCCTGCACCGCGCGGGCCACGTTGCGCCGAGCGTGGGCGGAGGCGGCCAGCAAGCGGCGAGCCCCGGGGGCTACGTCATGGACTCGGAGCCGGGCCTGTTCCGCAATGTGCTCGTACTCGACTTCAAGAGCCTGTACCCGAGCATCATCCGGACGTTCCATGTCGACCCGCTGGGGCTGGCGCGTGCGGGACCCGACGGTGTCGAGGGCTTCGAGGGTGCGCGGTTCGCGCGCGAGGGGCACATCTTGCCCGAGCTGATCGCGACCCTGTGGGCGGCGCGCGACCAGGCCAAGCGCGATGGCAACCTCGCGATGTCGCAGGCGATCAAGATCATGATGAACTCCTTCTACGGGGTGCTAGGGACGCCGGGCTGCCGCTTCTTCGACCATCGCCTCGTGTCGTCGATCACGCTGCGCGGCCACGACATCATCCTGCGCTGCCGGCGCTTCATCGAGGAGCATGGGCTGCGCGTGATCTACGGCGACACCGACTCGGTGTTCGTCGCGCTTGACGAGGCGCTCGACGATGCGGCATGCGATCGCGTGGGGCGCGACCTGGCAGAAGAGCTGACTGTTCACTTCCGCACGTTGCTGCGCGAGACGATGGACATCGACAGCCATCTGGAGCTCGAGTTCGAGACGCACTACCGGCGCTTCCTGATGCCGACGATGCGCGGGTCGGAGGTCGGCACCAAGAAGCGCTACGCGGGCTCTGTGATCGACGGCGATGGAAACGTCGCGCTGATCTTCAAGGGCCTCGAGGCGGTGCGGACCGACTGGACGCCGCTCGCGCGCGGCTTCCAGCAGGAGCTCTTCCGACGTGTCTTTGCCGACGAGCCCTACGAGCAATTCGTGGCGCAGGTGGGCGACGATCTGCGAGCGGGCCGGCTCGACGACCAGCTGGTCTACCGCAAGCGCCTGCGGCGGAACCTCGATGACTACGTTCGCAATGTGCCCCCCCACGTGCAGGCCGCCCGTCAGCTCGAGCGGCCGGGCCGGCACGTCCAGTACGTCATCACGCTACGGGGCCCGCAGCCCATCGAGAAGGTCGAGGCGCCGCTCGACTACCAGCACTATCTCGACCGCCAGCTCGCCCCCGCTGCCGACACCATCCTGCACTTCCTGGGCACGAGCTTCGCCCAGCTCGCCGGCACTCAGATGAGCCTGTTCTAGGAACGCGGCGTCATCGAGCGCTTTGCATACGAAGTCGCGGCGGCCACAGCCCCGGTGTCACGGGTCGTCGGAACCAGGCTTGAGCTGGATCCGCTTCTCATCACAACCGTACGCGTGGGGCGTCAGCTCGATCAGGGTGTGCAGAGGGATGTCGAGGTGCGGGCACTGCTCGGAGGGAATGCACACGAGGTATGCATAGAGTGCGCGCAGGATCGCCTGGTGGCCCACGACGATCACCGGCTCGCGGGCGCGCTCGATCTCGATGATCACGGGCTGCAGCCGCTTGATGACGTCCTGGTACGACTCGCCCTGTGGGTAGCGGTAGCGGAACTTGTCCTGCGTGCGTGCGGCGAAGTCGGTCGGCATCGTCCGCTCGATCTCCTCGTAGCTCATCGCCTCGCAGATCCCCGCATCGATCTCGTTGAGCGCGCGCCACGCGGTAGAGCGTCGCCCGATCGGGGCGGCTGTCTGGATGGTGCGTTGCAGCGAGCTGGTCAGAATCGTGATGCCCTGGTCCCGGTCGAAGTTCGCGTTGACGCGCGACGCGAGCGACTCCGCGTAGCGCTGGCCCGCCGCGGACAGTGAGGCATCGCCTCCCAGCAGCTTCTTGCGATTGAACTCACTCTCGCCGTGCCGCGTCAGCCAGATGGGGCGCGGCGTGAGGTGAAGGTTCATCAGGAAGAAGACGAGACGCGACGCGATGTAGCCATCCACCTCGTTGATGGTGACCATGCGCCCGGCGTCGACGACGGAGATGAAGCTGCCCTCGTCCTCGCCGAGGGGCTGGTACGTCCCTTCGTAGTGGGCGATGCGCGCCCGGAAGTCGTCGGCAGCATCGTTGGGGTCGACATCAACGTAGTCCGGCGACATCAGCTTCGTCGCGCGGATGTTTGCGTCGATGACGTCCCGGTCGTCGCAGCGCAGCTCGATGAAGAGCACTTGGAAGTCCGAGCGCTCGCAGCGCTCCAGGATCATCGCCCGGCGCTCCCGCGTGCTGTTGGTGGCGTCGTAGATGCCCACCTCCCCGCCGGAATCGAGCCACGAGGTCATGTCCTGCAGCGCCTCGAGCGCGAGTGCCCGCCGTGCGCTCATGCCGTCCGCGTTGTTGGGGTCGAAGAACGCATGGTTCTGGTGTGGCCCGTGCTTGGCGCGCCGGTACTCGCCAACGTTGAAGAGCTGCGCGTTGTAGCCCTGCCACTTCAGGTACCAGGCGAGCTTGCGAGCGGTGTAGCTCTTGCCGCGAGCGGGCAGCCCCACCATGATCAGCACGAGCTTCCGGTCGTCCGGCCGGTGCGAGCTCATGGGCGTGCCGCGGGAGGCGCTGGTGGCGTTGAAGTTGCCGGGCATGTGGACCCAGCATACCACCGGCGCGCGTGACGGGCGCGCGACTCAGCGCGGGCTGCCGGCTCGCATGCGCTGGACGTGTTCCTGCCACAGCGCGGCGATCAGGCGGTCCTCCGCCACCTCGAGATCCCGGGGCGTGCTGTGGGCGCCTCCGCGTTCGGTCTCGTGCCGCGCCTCGCCCCCATCGCTCGCCAGCGCGTCCTCGATGCCATAGTGCCTGCGCAGTCGGTCGGCGTCCCGTCGACTGTGGGCGCTGGCGGACAGCACGTCCAGCCCGCGCTTGATCAGGTGCCGCACGCCGCTGCCCTCGTGGTCCCGGTTCGACCCCGCCACCGCTACCGCCGCCAGCGGGTTGTCCGTCAGAGCGCTGGCGTCGCCGATGCGGTGCAGCGCATCGCGTACGGAGTAGGAGAAGTCGTCACGGCTCATGCTCTCATGACCGCTGACGTCGGCGCCCGCCGCCTCGTCCTGGGAGACGGCTGCGACGAGTTGGCCGTGCAGCCACCTCAGCGGCGGTTCGCATTCGTTGTCGCGAAACAGCAGCGGCGGAGTATCCGGTTCGACTGGAGCGAGGCGCATCAGCCCGGCTCTCTGGACGAGTAGGCCGAGCGCGCTGCGGGGATCGGCCCGCAGGGCGATCACACGCAGGTCGGGCGTCGAGAGCGTGCACGTCACGAGTACGCGGTATGCGGCTGCGAGGTTCGCCGAGTCCTCGTTGGCGCCCCGCGGTAGCCACACCGTGCACGCGATTGCCCGCGGTCCGCGGCGCCTGCGTCGGCGGCCGGGGGGCTCGCGTGCTGCGCTACGGCCGACCGCGGCCAGCGCCGCCATCATGTCCGGGTCCGAGGGGCGGTCGGCCCCATCGTCGTCGTCGTCGTCGTCGTCGTCCGGTGGCTTGAGCGGCATCGGCGACATGTGGATGACGCCCGTCACACTGCCTCGCCCGTCGCAGGTGACCGAGAACTCGGTTGGTGTACGCAGCAGCCGTGCGACCGCAGCCGCACCCTCCCGCGGGCTGTCGGCGCTCTCGGTGATCAGCTGGCGCGCACTCGCCACGTGGGCGTGGCGCATCGGTCCCGAGCCGCCCCCGGGCTGGGGCACGTGCGAGCCGATGTCGGGGCGACGCTGCATGTACAGCAGCTCGCCGACGACGGCCTGTCGACCATCGAAGCTCGTCTGGCTCCCGAACTGCGCCATCAGATGCTGGCCGGCACGCCAGATGACGGTGCGGTGGAACGCCGGCGCCGAGCGCAGCAAGTCGTCGAGCACCGCCTGGCGGAAGGGCGACGCGATCGACAAACCGTCATCGTGGGTCGTGACGTACGCGCGCCTCGACAGCCACCGGTAGTACTCGCGGGTGCCGGCGCTATCGAGGGATGCGGCCAGTAGCCGCGGGGACAGTCGGCGAGGCAGCGACAGTGCCCACAGCGCCCGCCGGTGGTCCTCCGTGGGAACGTCGCGCAGCATGCGGATGAAGAGTGCGTGCAGCGCCGACTCACGTGCGTCGAGGTCACCGGTCGCCTGCCGCGCCTTCGTCTCGATCTCCATCGCATGGCGCATGAGCAGTGGGACACCCCGCGTCTCTTGCATCACGTGCTCGGCCCGCTCTGCCGTCACGCCCAGGGCCGCGGCGTAGCGCCTTCGGACTGCACTATCGAGCGGCGGCAGCTCGCAGCGGTGGAACTGCAGTGGTGGCTTCAGCTCGTGCCAAGCCTGTTCGAGACGGTGGCGGCCGGCGAACACGAGCAGCGTCCCGGCCGGCAGCATCGGCACGAGCTTGGTCCGATACCATCGCTCGAGTCGCGCGTGGGTCTCGAAGTCGTCGAGCAGAATCACGGGAGCCGGGCCATCGTCGACGCCCGCCTCCTCGAGCGCTCGCTCGATTTGGTCGTGCGTCGGTGGCAGCTGGGTGCAGGAGATGCGAACCATCGGGCGGTCGGCGTCGACCGCGCGCTCGGCGATTGCCTCGAGCAGGGCCGTCTTGCCCATGCCGGTGGGCGCGACGATGTAGAGCACCGTCGTCGTCTTGCGCCGCGCCAGCAGATCGGCGACGAGTCGCAGCTCGTCGGCTCTGCCCACGAGAGCGTATGGTGAGCGGGACTCTGGCACCGGGGACTGCATCTCGCCAACGCGCTCGCTTGCGCGCATCGCGAGAAGACCCCTGGGGTGTTTCTCGACCGTTTCTTCTCCGCTTCGGGTTGGCAAAAGCCGCGCGGGCGGTACAACCGCGACAGCACCATGCCCCCGCCGACGCTCTATGACGACAACGGTCCCGCCGACCCCCAGTGGGCGAGCGCGAGCCATGACGATCGCGTCGCAGCGGTGCTGAGCCACCACGCTGCGCTCGGCGGGCGCCATGCCGCGCAGTCGGACCCGACGCTGCATGCGCGGCTGCACGTGACCATCGAGGACCAGCTGCTGGCGGGTGCGGCCGGCGTCGCCGAGTTCTTCGAGCGCTTCGGGGCTGCCGGAGTCCGCCGCCACGAGATCGTGCATGCCGCGAGCGCGGCGTTCGCGGAGGCGATGCGGGCCGCGGCCTCATCCGGCCAGACGGACGCCGGCTCCATTTACGCCGAGCGGCTGGCGCGGCTGGAGCCCGCCGAGTGGATCGCGCGCGCGGTCCGCCGGCGTTCCCGGCCCGATCCTGGGCGCGACTAGGGCCGCTTTTTCGCCGCTGCGGCGCTCCACCCAGCGCAGGCTTGACTCGCGCCGGGGGGTCGGGAAAGGTGGGTCTCCGCCCGGGCTCGGTTGCCCCGGACGCACTCGAATCATGCAGGATGCCCTGAAGCGTGCGCAGCGCGCCGAGCCGCTCTCGGAAGCCGACGCACTGATGCTGGCAGAGCTGCCCGCGGCCGAGCTGGACGCGCTGTGTCGAGCCGCGGCGGCGCGCCGCGACGCGGCCCACGGTCGCACTCTCACGTACTCGCCCAAGGTCTTCCTGCCGCTGACGAACCTGTGTCGCAACCGCTGCGACTACTGCTCGTTCCGTCGCTCACCTGGCGACGAGGGCGCGTGGACGATGGATCACGCGCAGGTCGACGAGCAGCTCGCACGGGCGCGCTCCCAGGGGTGCGTCGAGGCGCTCTTCTGCCTGGGCGACAAGCCGGAGGGGGCCTTTTCTGCCTACCGCACCGAGCTCGCCGAGATCGGTCACACCGACACCGTCGACTACCTCGACTGGGCCGGCCGCCGCGCGCTCGACCTCGGCCTGCTGCCGCACACCAACGCGGGTGTGCTGACACGCCAGGACATGCAGCAGCTGCGCGCCACCAACGTCAGCCTGGGGCTCATGCTCGAGAACATCAGCGAGCGTCTGTGCGAGCGCGGCATGCCGCACCACCGCGCGCCTGACAAGCGGCCGCACGTCCGCATGGCGATGATGCGCGAGGCGGGCGAGCTGCGCATCCCGTTCACCACGGGCATCCTGATCGGCATCGGCGAGACGCGGCGCGAGCGCGTCGAGAGCCTGCTCGCCATCCGCGGGCTGCACCGCGAGCACGGTCACATCCAGGAGGTGATCGTCCAGAACTTCACGCCGCGGCCCGCCATCGTCATGGAGGACACGCCACAGGCGGAGGATCTGGAGATGGCGCACGCGGTGGCCATGGCGCGGCTGATCCTCGACGACGACGTGAGCGTGCAGGCGCCGCCGAACCTCAACCCGGAGCGCACCGCGCTGCTGGTCCGGGCCGGCATCAACGACTTCGGCGGCATCTCGCCGGTGACGCCCGACTACATCAACCCGCGTCACCCGTGGCCGCACCTGCAGCGGCTCGGCGAGGCGTGCGACGGGCTCGGCTTCTCGCTGACCCCGCGGCTGCCCGTCTACCCGCGCTACCTCCGGGCGGAGGGCTTCGTCGAGCCACACCTGCGGACCGCGGCGATGCTCGCCGCCCACCGGCTCGAGGTGCATGGCGTCGAGGCGACCCCGCCGCAGATGCCGCGCGTGGAGTCCAGGTCGCTGCCCGTCCTCGGCGGAGGACCGGCCTGATGTCGCCCCCGGACGTCGATGACCTCGAGCGCCACCTTTCCGCGCTCACGCCCGCTGTCTCGCGGACGCTGTTCGCGTGCCTCCAGGGCAGGGAGCTGTCGGTTGCCGATGCGGTCTCGCTCTGTGAGGTCACCGGTCGCGACCTGCACGGACTCACGGCGGTGGCCGACGAGCTGCGCCGTCGCCAGTGTGGAGACGACGTCGGCTACGTCATCAACCGCAACATCAACTTCACGAACGTCTGCACGATGTCGTGCAAGTTCTGTGCGTTCTCGCGCACGCGCCGCTCCGAGGAGGGCTACTACCTCGATGTCGATGAGATCGTGCGCCGGACGCTCGAGGCGCAGGCCCTCGGTGCGACCGAGGTCTGTCTGCAGGCCGGGCTGCCGCCGGAGGCACCGCCGGACCTCTATGAGAGCCTGCTGCGTGCGCTCAAGCAGGCGGCGCCTGCGATGCATGCCCATGCCTTCTCGCCCGAGGAGGTGAAGTACGGCGCGTCGCTGGCGGGCGTCTCGATCGGCGAGCACCTGCAGACGCTGGCCGACGCCGGACTCGACACGCTCCCCGGCACCTCGGCGGAGATCCTGGACGACGATGTCCGCCGCCGCATCGCCGGCGGCCGCATCACCACCGCGGAGTGGCTCGACGTGGTGCAGCGCGCGCATCGCCTGGGTCTGCGCACGACGAGCACGATCATGTACGGGCACCTCGAGAGCCACGCGGAGCGCATGCAGCACCTCGCCCTGCTGCGCTCGGTGCAGAAGGAGACGGGGGGCTTCACCGAGTTTGTGCCGCTGTCTTTCGTGCACAGCGAGGCGCCACTGTTCATGCAGGAGATGGCGCGCGAGGTGCGTCCGGGGCCGACGGGCAATGATGTGATCCGCATGATCGCGCTTTCGCGTCTGATGCTCGGTGAGACGATCCGCAACATCCAGACCTCGTGGGTCAAGGAGGGGCTGCGCCAGGCCCAGTGGCTGCTGAGCTGCGGCGCCAACGACCTCGGCGGGACCCTGATGAACGAGAGCATCTCGACCTCGGCCGGTGCGAGCCACGGTCAGCTCATGCGACCCGCCGAGCTGCGGCGCGCGATCCGCGACGCCGGCCGCTCGCCGGTTCAGCGAGACACGCGCTACGGTGTGCTGCAGCGTTTCTCGGCGGACGGCGCCGACGATCCGCGTGAGCCGCTCGACGACGTGCAGGATGTCGAGGCGCGTTTCGGCAGCTACGTTCAGCTCACGCGCGCCGCACGGGAGCGCCGCGCGCCGACCGCGCCTGCCGCGCCGGCCGCCGGCCGACCCTGAGCCGAGTGCTCAGCTGCGCGCCGCGTCGTCGAGCGCATCCACGTCCTCGACGTCGTCGACGTCGAAGGCCAGCCCCGGGCGCAGCACCTGCTCGACCGAGGCGCCGAGCTCGCGCAGTGCCGCCTCGTGGCGGCGGCGGCTGTCGGTGTGGCCGAAGCAGGTTGTTCGCCGTGGCGTGAGGTGGAGCGACAGCCCGTTGGTCCCCTCGCTCGCGCGGTCCGGCGCGAGGCCAGCGTCGTGGGTGTCGAGCACCTCGAACATGCAGCGGACGTCATCCGGGCCCAGCCGCGGTAGGTCGCTCATCAACACCACGGCCCTTTGCACGCGTTGCTCGCGCAGATGATCGAGGGCGGCGTCGACGATGGGACCGAGCGAGTCCGCGTCCGGTGGGTCCATCAGGGCGTCGGCGCCGAGCTGCCGCGCTCGATCGGCGACCTCGTCGCAGTCGGTGGCGACGAGGATGCGCGCGATGTCCGGACACGCGCGCACGGCTCCGAGGACGTGCTCGAACATGTCGCGCGCGAGCGCGCTGCGCTGTTCGGCGTCGAGCGCACCGGCCAGGCGCGACTTGGCCCGCGAGAAGCCCTTGGCGGTGACGACCACCGCGTCGCTCACAGGACACGCTCCCGCGCGAAGGCCAGCAGCTGCTCGGCGAGCCGGCGGCTGTCGTCGGGCGTCTTCATGATCGTGCCCGTCGAGTAGACGGGCAGGCCCTCCACGCTGTCCTGGTCGCCCGACTCGACGACCATGGCCGCGAGCCTCCCGCCGTAGTGACGCGCGATCGCACCGGCGTCCGCGACCCCACCCGTGAGCGCCGCGATCATCTCGGCGAGCGGCCCCTTGACGGCCCGGCCACCGACGATCGGGCTGACGGCGATCACCGGCCTCCGAGCCACCGCGTCCGCGATGCCGGGCACCTGCAGGATGGTGTCGATGGAGACATAGGGGTTGGAGGGGCCGATCACGATCAACTCGGCCGCCGCCAGCGCCTCGGTCACGGCGGGCGTGGGCGTCGGCTCGCCGCGCAGCCACACGCGCGCGACCTTCGGCTGCGTGCGCTCCTGCACGAACCAGCGCTGGAAGGGCAGGCTGCGACCGTCGGTGGTGTCGATCATCGTCTGCACCGGAGCGTCGGTCATGGGCAGGATGTCGGCGGTGACACCGAGACTCCCGCACAGGCCGCGGGTGACCTGCGTCAACGTCTGCCCCTGACCGAGGCGCTCGTTGCGCATCAGGTGCGTCCCCAGGTCGTGGTCGCCGAGTGAGAACCAGTCCTCGCCACCGTACTGCTGCACGAGGGACAGCGCGCCGAAGGTCTCGCCGTCGAGCCCCCAGCCGCGCGCGAAGTCCGAGCGCCCGGCGAGCGTGTACATGACGGTGTCGAGGTCGGGGCAGATGCGCAGGCCCCAGTGCACGAAGTCGTCGCCGGTGTTGACGACGGCCGTCAGCTGGCCCTCGGGCAGCACCCGCGACATCCCGAGCAGCAGCCGCGCGCCGCCCACCCCGCCGGAGAGGTAGACGACCTTCGGGCTCGCGGTTGAAATCACAGGTAGAGGTCCCCGTCCGACGGCCGCAGGGCGGCGGCAGCGCCTTCGTCGCTGGGCGTGAAGCGCAGCCCGCGCACGAGCGTCACGGGCCGTCCCTCGGCGCCCTGGCCAGCGACCAGGTCTGCGGCCGCAGCCAGCGGGTCGGCCACCGCCGCCACCGTGTGCTCGAGCGTGCGGCCGTCCAGGTCGGGCGCGCCGCAGCGGTCGGCCAGCACGGGCAGGCCGCTGCTGCCGATGGCGGTGCCCATGCTGCCCAGGCGGAAGGGCCGGCCGTGGCTGTCGCTCAGCAGCACCCCCACGCGGACGCCGAACGCGTCCTGCAGGCAGCGCCTGATGCGGGTGGCTGCGCCGTCCGGGTCGACGGGGAGCAGCAGCACCCACGGGCCGGAGTCCGCCGACGCGCGGGCGGGCCGGGCGTTGCTGGCGTCGATGCCCGCGTTGGCCGAGACGAAGCCGAGCCGGTGGCGGACGATCAGCACGCCGGGCGCGGTCCGGGAGACGGCCGTGGACTCCCGGAGGATGAGCTCGACGAGCCGGGGGTCCTTGTCGGTGCGTTCTGCGAGCTCCACAGCGCGCCCGTCGGGGCTCACGGTTGCGAGGTCGACGAACCGGTCCTCGGCCCGCGACGCCAGCTTGGAGGTCACCACGAGGATGTCGCAGTCCCTCGGGCTGAGGTCGGCCGCCCGCAGCGCGTCGACCAGCAGCCGCCCCACGTCGTCGCCAGCGCCGATGCGCGGCAGGCCAGGGACGGTCAGCAGGCGCAGCTCCCCCCCGCACTCGACGCGCTGCGCCGGGGCATCGGGACTTTCGGGCGCTGACTCGGAGCGGGCCACGGGAGGCGAATGTCTAGCAGGTCCGGGCGGCCAAGCGAAGCCGTGCGGGCCCTAGGCGGCACCGCCCAGGGGGCGTCGGGACACCTTGATGCCCTGTCGAATATTGTTTAGCAACATCATGTTTTCCCATGGCTTTTCCATGTGCACGAATGCTCCGGCCCGGTCGATCTCCCCGAGGTTGCCCATACGGTCGGCGTAACCGCTGAGGATCATCCGCGGCACGTCGGGCCGCAGCTCACGCGCCTGCACCAGGAAGGTCAGTCCGTCCATCTGCGGCATGAGGATATCGGAGACGATCACGTCGGCCGCACCGCCGTCGGAGAGGTAGGCGAGGGCGTCGGCGCCGCGCCCGAAGGTCACCGCGGCGTGGTTGGTCTCGAGCGTGATCAGGGACGATAGCGCGGAGAGCACCATCGGCTCGTCATCGACCAGTATCACGTGCGCAACGTCGGCTTCGCCCAGCATTCCAACCACCTAGCACCGCCCATGGGACACCGCAGGCGGCCTGCGGGTTCCCGCTGGCGTCGCCGCACCGTCTCCAGACACAGCCAACGTGGGTACAGCCCGTCAGGCGGTCAAGGTCTGGCCCCCCAAGCGCGCGCGAATTGGTCTGCCTGGGCTAGCTAGACGACGCCGGTCAGGGTGATGCCCGCGCCGGCGCCCTTGTACTTGCGGTTGAGGTGCAGGAGCACGGGCGTCAGCGACTCGAGCGCGACCGCGTTGGCGAGCGAGCCGGCGTGGAAGGCTCGCAGACCGAGGTCGCCGACCAGCCCCATGGCCAGCTGCAGCGCCTCCTCGTCGTCGGAGCAGGTCAGCACATCGCACTGGATGGCGTGCTCGGGGTCCGCCAGGTGGACCGAGCTGACGTGGTGGAGCGTCGCGACGACCCGCGTGTCGGGGCCGAGGATCGCCTGGGCCTCGAGCGCGGCCGCGCTGCCCTCGGGCAGGTGGACCTGCCGCACCTTCGGGGGCTGCAGTGGCACGGTGATGTCGAGCATGATGCGCCCCGCCAGGGCCGGCTTGAGCGCCTCGAGCGTCGAGCGGTGGGCGCCGTAGGGAACGCTGAGCAGCACGACCTCGGCCTGCTCAACCGCCCAGGCGTTGTCACCGCCCTCGAGCTTGCCGTGGCCCGCCTCGCTGAGCTCGGCCGCGGCATCCACGGCCCGCTGCGCGTCGCGCGAGCCGATGTAGACCTCATGGCCCGCCTTGCACCAGCGCAGACCCATGGCGCGCCCTTCCTTGCCCGTGCCTCCGACGATCCCGATCTTCATGCCGCTGCCTCCGCGTTCAATGGAAGCGGCTGCGTACTACAACTGGCGGGGCTGTGCGAGGGCGCGAGCGCGTCAGCTCACCAGGTGGCGGGCGCTGTGCGTGTAACGGCCGCACATCCTGCGCCGTATGGAGGCTGGGGGACGGTTGCGCGCCGACAAGGTGCGCCCGCGCACTGGGCTCAGCTACAATGGCGATGTCCGCGGGGGCGTGCGCGGCGGAAAGGTGTGCAGGTCGACATGGCGCAAGCCGACGACATCGACGCGGAGGAGACCGCGGAGTGGCTCGAAGCACTGGGGTCGGTCATCGACCGCGAGGGAGTCGAGCGCGCGCACTACCTGCTCGAGGCGATGATCGAGCGCGCGCGGCGCGCCGGCGCCAACCTGCCGTACCGCGCGACCACTTCGTACGTGAACACGATCCACCTCAATGACGAGGCGCGCAGTCCGGGCGACGCCGAGCTCGAGTACCGCATTCGCTCCATCGTGCGCTGGAACGCGATGGCGATGGTCGTGCAGAGCAACAACAAGTTCTCCGGCCTCGGCGGACACATCTCGAGCTTCGCATCGTCGGCGACGCTCTACGACGTCGCCTTCAATCACTTCTTCAAGGGCCCCGAGCACCCCGAGGGTGCCGACCTCGTCTACTTCCAGGGCCACTGCTCGCCCGGCATCTACGCCCGCGCCTACCTCGAGGGGCGCATCAGCAAGGACGAGCTGCACAGCTTCCGGCGTGAGACCGACGGCGGTGGGCTGTCGTCCTATCCGCACCCATGGCTGATGCCGAACTTCTGGCAGTTCCCGACTGTCTCGATGGGCCTCGGCCCGATGACCGCCATCTATCAGGCGCGCTTCATGAAGTACCTGCAGAACCGCGGTCTCATCGAGCGCAACCAGGCGCGCGTGTGGGCGTTCCTCGGTGACGGCGAGATGGATGAGCCCGAGTCGCTCGGTGCCATCTCGCTCGCGACGCGCGAACAGCTCGACAACCTCGTCTTCGTCGTCAACTGCAACCTGCAGCGTCTCGACGGACCGGTGCGCGGCAACGGCAAGATCATCCAGGAGCTCGAGGGCGTCTTCCGCGGCGCGGGCTGGGGCGTCTACAAAGTCATCTGGGGCGACGCCTGGGACCCGCTGCTCGCGCGCGACCGCAACGGCACGCTGGTGCGCCGCATGGAGGAGGCGGTCGACGGCGACTACCAGAACTACGCCGTGCGCGATGGCGCGTGGACGCGCGAGGAGTTCTTCGGCCGCTACCCGGAGCTGCGCAAGCTGGTCGCGAACCTGACCGACGCCGACCTCAAGCACCTCAACCGCGGCGGCCACGATCCGCAGAAGATGTACGCCGCCTACGACGCCGCGGTGAAGACCGAGGGCAAGCCGGTCTGCATCCTCGCCAAGACGGTCAAGGGCTACGGCATGGGAGAAGCGGGGGAGGGCCAGAACCCGACCCACCAGCTCAAGAAGCTCGGGCTCGAGGCGCTGCGCGGCTTCCGCGACCGTTACCGCATTCCGATCGAGGACGACCAGCTCGAGAAGACGCCGTTCTACAAGCCACCGGCCGACAGCCCCGAGATGAAGTACATGCACGAGCGGCGCCAGTCGCTCGGCGGCTACCTGCCGAGCCGGCGCGACGAGCCCGACCCGCTCGACATTCCGGCGCTCGACCACTTCGACGCGCTGCTCAAGGGATCGGGCAAGCGCGAGATGTCGACGACGATGGCGTTCGTCCGGCTGCTGACGCTGCTGCTGCGGCACAAGCCGATCGCCAAGCGCATCGTGCCCATCGTGCCCGACGAGGCGCGCACCTTCGGCATGGAGGGGCTGTTTCGGCAGCTCGGGATCTACGCCTCGCAGGGGCAGCTCTACGAGCCGGTCGATCACGACCAGGTGATGTTCTACCGCGAGGACCAGTCGGGGCAGATCCTGCAGGAGGGCATCAACGAGGCGGGCGCGCTGTCGTCGTTCATCGCGGCGGCGACCTCGCAGGCGAACTACGGCGTCGCCATGGTGCCGTTCTACGCGTTCTACTCCATGTTCGGCTTCCAGCGGGTCGGCGACCTGATCTGGGCGGCGGGCGACAGCCGCGCGCGCGGCTTCCTCATCGGCGCGACGTCCGGGCGCACGACGCTCGCCGGCGAGGGCCTGCAGCACCTCGATGGCCACAGCCACGTGCAAGCCGGCACGGTGCCGAACTGTGTCGCCTACGACCCGACCTATGCCTACGAGCTGTGCGTCATCATCCAGGACGGGATGCGCCGCATGTACGTCGAGCAGGAGCCGGTCTTCTACTACGTCACCGTGATGAACGAGAACTACCTCATGCCCGAGATGCCCGAGGGCAGCGCCGAGGGCATCCTGCGCGGCATGTATCCGTTGCAGCAGGCCGAGGGGGCCGCCGACGTGCAGCTGCTGGGTGCCGGCACGATCCTGCGCGAGGTGATCGCGGCCGCCGAACTGCTGCAGCAGGACTACGGGCTGTCCTCCGATGTCTGGAGCGTCACGAGCTTCACCGAGCTCAAGCGCGACGGTGACGCGGCGCGGCGCCGTGCGCTGCTTCATCCCGCGCAGGAGGCTCCCAAGAGCTACGTCGAGCAGTGCCTCGAGGGGCGCGGCGGGCCGGTGGTCGCGGCAAGCGACTACGTGAAAATTCACGCGGACCAGATCCGAGGCTTCGTGCCGGGCGCCTATCATGTGCTCGGGACGGACGGCTTCGGGCGAAGTGACACGCGCGATGGCCTGCGGCGCTTCTTCGAGGTCGACCGCCACTTCGTCGTGCTCGCCGCGCTGCGCGCACTCGTCGACGAGGGCAAGCTCGGCACCGACAAGCTGCAGGACGCCATCGAGCGCTATGGCATCAACCCCGACAAGCCGGACCCGCTGACGTCATGACCGTGCAGCACGTAAAGGTCCCGGACATCGGCGACGCCACGGACGTGGACGTCGTGGAGGTGCTCGTCAAGCCGGGCATGCGAGTCGAGCGCGAGCAGTCGTTGGTCGTGCTCGAGACGGACAAGGCGTCGATGGAGATCCCGTCGCCCGCGGAGGGTGTCGTGCGCGAGGTGCAGGTCTCGGTTGGGGACACCGTCTCCGAGGGCAGTGCGATCGTCGTGCTCGATCTCGACGCCGCCGCCACATCGCCCTCCGCCGTACCCGATGTCAGGCCGGAGACGCCGCCGCCACCTGCCGCGGAGAGTGCAAAGGATGTCGTGGTCCCCGCCGCGCCGCCCGTAGGTGACGCGCCGCCTGTCGGGGCACACCGCACGCTGCCGCCCGTACCGGCGCCCGAGACATCGCTCGCCCCGAAGGCGCCGAGCGCGCCGAGTGCGCATGCGGGTCCCGCGGCGCGCAAGTTCGCGCGCGAGCTGGGCGTCGACCTCGCGCACGTGCCCGGCACCGGACGCAACGGCCGCATCACGCAGGACGACATCCAGCGCTACGTGAAGCACGCCATGACCGTCACTGCCGCGGGCACCCCGGCCGGCACTGGGCTGACCGTCGCCGCTGCGCCCACGATCGACTTCACGAAGTTCGGCGAGGTCGAGGTCGCGCCGCTGACGAAGATCCAGCGCGTCTCCGGGCGCAACCTGCATCGCAGCTGGGTGACCATCCCCCACGTGACGCAGTTCGACGTCGCGGACATCACCGAACTCGAGACCTTTCGCCGGAAGATGCGGCAGGACAAGCCCGAGGTGAAGCTGACGATCCTCGCGTTCTTCATGAAGGCGGTCGTGATCGTCCTCAAGGAGATGCCGCGCTTCAACTCATCGCTGGACGAGACTGGCGAGCAGCTGATCCTCAAGAAGTACTTCCACGTCGGCGTCGCGGTGGACACGCCCAACGGCCTGGTCGTGCCGGTCATTCGTGACGTCGACATCAAGGGTCTTGGCGAAATCGCCGAGGAGCTGACCGAGGTCAGCGCGCGCGCGCGGGCACGGAAGCTCGGCCCCAAGGATATGCAGGGCGGCTCAATGACCATCTCGAGCCTCGGCGGCATCGGCGGCACCGCGTTCACGCCCATCATCAACCCGCCCGAGGTCGCGGTGCTCGGCGTCTCCCGCTCCGAGCAGCGCCCGGTCTACCGCGATGGCGAGCTGATGCCGCGGTTGATGTGCCCGCTGTCGCTCTCCTACGACCACCGCGTGATCGATGGCGCCGACGCCGCGCGCTTCACCACACGGCTGGGTGCCGTCCTGGGCGACATCCGCGAGATGCTACTGTAGCCGTCGGTAGGTCTGTGCGCCGAGGACCGCGCCGATCGTAGGCGCGATCAGGTAGAGCCACAGCTCCGACAGCTGTCCCGACGCCAGGGCAGGGCCGATGCTGCGTGCAGGGTTCATCGAGGCACCGGAGACCGGGCCGCCCACGAGGGCACCCATCGCGACCGCCGCGCCGATGGCCACTGCCGCGTGTCCAGGCGGCGCGCGCTCGTCGGTCGCCACGGCGGTGATCACGAACATCAGAAAGAAGGTGAGCACCACCTCGACCGCGAAGGATGCGGCCACCGAGCCCGCGGGGATCGTGGCGCCGGCATCGGCGACCGGCCCGAGGATGCCCACGAGAAGCAGCGCGGCGGCGGTCGCGGCGATGATCTGAGTCGCGATGTAGGCCGCGGCCAGTCGACCGCCGGCCCGCCCGAGGCTGGCGAAGGCGATCGTGACGGCAGGGTTGAAGTGGGCCCCGGACACGTGGCCCGTCGCGAAGACCATGCTGCCGACCACCAGTCCGAAGCAGGCGCTGACGCCGCCGTGTCCGAGCGCACCCGTGCCGCGCTCGACCATGATGGCGCCACACCCGATGAAGACCAGCGCGAACGTGCCGACCGCCTCGGCGAGGCAGGCGACGGCGAGCGGCGGGTGCGGCTGCGCTGGACCTTCGGCGGGAGTGGCGGTGTCCATGGCTGACCGTGGTTAGGTCAAATTGCGCGACGCGGCAAGGTGTGGGCGCGGCGCGATTGTTGTACCGTCGGCCCGTGCGCTCCCATTGCCCAGGCGCGTTGCGCCGCGTCCCCCCGGCGACCGCTGTCCTGCTCGGGCTCGCTGCGTGGGTCCCGCTCACCTTGAGCGCGCAGGACGATGTCGCTGCCACCCCTCCTGCGAGTGGCTCGGAGCCCGCTGCGGCCGCTCCGGCCGCTCCGGCGTCGGGGGAGCCGCCCTCGGACGCTGCGCCCGCGACGGCGGCACCGGCATCCGCGGAGGCGCCTGCTTCGGCTTCGGCTCCAGGTGGAGCGCCGTCCGCGGCAGCGCCCACCGCCGAGGGGGCAGCGCCGCCGCCACGCGCCGCGACCGGGACGGAGCCACCGCCACCGCCCGCGTATGCCGAGCTCAACGTGCCGCCGGCGGATGACGCCGTCGAAGGCGAGTGGGACCCGTGGGAGAACCCCGAGGCGGGCCACCGGCACGAGGGCTTCTTTCTGCGCCTCAGCTTTGGTTTCGGGTTCGGCAGCATCGGCGGCGGCGACGCGTTATCGACCGGCACAGCGGTCGATTTCAGCGGCGGCGCGGCGGGCGGCTCCTTCGCGATCGGGGGCACGATCGCCGGCGCCCTGTCACTGCACGTCGACTTCTTCTTCTCGCGGCTGCTCAACCCGGCCGTCGAGCGCGGGCGGCGCGACTACGACTACGGCGACCCCGGAATCGGCGCCGCCGGGCTTGGCGCGACCTATCACTTCGCGAACAACGTCTACGTCGGACTCTCCGGCGGACTCGCGTCGGTCAATTGGGAGCGCCAGACCGGCGAGGTGAGCGAGAGCGAGGCCGGCCTTGGCGGCCACGCGATCGTCGGCAAGGAATGGTGGGTCGACCCGGACTGGGGCGTGGGGATCGCGGTCCAGGCGATCATGGCCGAGGCGGCCGACCCGTTCTACGAGACGGTGTCGGTCCAGGCGTACCATCTGCTCCTAAGTGCCACTTATAATTAGCGGTCGGCTACGCTAGGATCCCGCCCATGCTTGCTCTCCCACTTAGGAAAAGTGCGTGGGCTCTTGTGACTTGCCTGGCGCTCTTGAGTTCGCCCGTCGTCGGCGTTGCGGACGCTCAGCCCGTTGACCCTGCCTACCAATCCGTCATCGCCGAAGCTGTCGGCGAGTTCGGTGCAGGTCACTGGGCCGAAGCGCGCGCGCTCTTCAAGCGGGCGCACAAGATGTCACCCAATGCGCGCACGCTTCGCGGCATGGGAATGTGCGCCTACGAGCTGCGCATGTACGTGCCGGCGCTGCGCGAGTTGCAGGGTGCTCTGCAGGAGCGGCGACGTCCGCTCAGCGGCGATCAGCGCACCCAGGTGGGCGCGCTGATCGGTCACGCTGCGAACTTCGTCGGTCGCTACCGCGTCTCCGTGACTCCCGCCGACGCCAGCGTCACCCTCGATGGCAAGCCGGCGCAGTTCGATCCCGGCAACCTGCTCTTCCTGGAGCTGGGTGAGCACGCGATCGTTGCCACCAAGGGTGGCTACGAGAGTGCGACCCAGAAGGTGCGGGTCGAGGGCGCCGAGAACAGCGAGCTGCATATCGAGCTGATGCCGAAGGTGGTGGCGGCCGCGCCCGTAGCGGCTGCGGCGCAGCCGGCACAACCCACGCCCGCTGCGCCGCCTGCAGAGCCTGCTCCTGCTCCTGCTCCTGCTACCGAGCCGGAGCCTGCAGCGGAGGAACGCGGTCCTGGGCTCGCGATCGCCGGCTGGCTGTCGATTGGCGTCTCGGTCGGGGCAGCCATCGCAGCAGGTGTCTACTGGGGCCAGGCCGAGAGCGAGCTCGACGAGCTTGGCAAGATCTGCGGGCCCGGCAGCCCGAGCATGAGGGCGTGCACTCAGGCGCAGATCGACGCCACGGAGGTCGACAAGATCGACACGGTCGCCACGATCGCACTGGTTGCATCGATCGTTACCGGGGTTGCCGGCGTCACGTTGCTCGTAATCGACTCCACGCTCGGCGGCGGCGATAGCGATACGGCGTCGGCCGGCACTCGCGTCAAGCTCGGCCCCGGTGCTCTGAGCATAGAGGGGAGCTTCTAGTGGCCGTCTCGACATCCATTCAACGCATCGTCTCCGTGTGCGCGATCGGTGCCATCACGGTGTTCGCAGGCTGCAGCCACGACGAAGACATTGCCAAGCTGATGAGCGGTCAGTCCATGGCCGGCACCCCGACAGGCGGTGATGGCGGCGATGGCGGCGACACCGGTAATGGCGGCGACACCGGTAACGGCGGCGACACCGGCAACGGCGGTGACACAGGTAACGGTGGCGGCACCGGTGGCGACGGGCCCCCCAGCAACCCCGAGGTCTGCTTCCCCTGCGACGACCCGCCCGCGGGCGCGGTGGATTTCGAAACCTGTTGCACCGGCCCGGCGAATCGCTTCTGCGGCCTGCGTGTGGTCGGCGAGGACGCCTGCGTTCGTCTCGATGTTCCGGACAGCAACGACCCCGGCTGCGGTTCCACCGAGGTCTGCAACGGAGACTCCTGCGAGGAGGTGGCCGGTTGCTGCCGGCCAGACGGGCACTGCGGCTTGGCCCTCGTCGGGTTTGGTGGCTGCGTCGATCGCGTCGAGGTGCCCAACGAGCTGGGCGGCCCCCACGACCTGCGCCTCTGCACGTTCACATGCGACGATGACGCCGACTGTGGCGGCGAGGGCAACGGCTTCCTCTGCTCGGAGCGCGACCGCGACGAGCGGGTGTGTGCCCGCGAGTGCTTCTCCGACCTCGAATGCGTGCGTCAGGAGGTCTGCGCGCTGCGCAACAACACGATCGAGGACCGCGTGGAGTCGCTCTGCCAGGAGCCCATCGGCCCCGGCGGGGTGGGTGAGGAGTGCCGCGTCGCTTCGGACTGCGCGAGCGGCACGTGCTCCGGGCCTCCGGACTCGCAGCACCACTGCAGCCGCCTGTGCGGCGGTGACGACGAGTGTGGTGGCGCGCTGCCTCGCTGCGGGGACGCGACGATCCCGATACCGTCGGGCGCGTCCAACGGCAGCCAGACCTTCCGCATCTGCAAGTGAGTGCGGGGCGCGCGATGCCTACTTGAGCAGCGCCTACTCGAGCAGGGCCAGCAGGTCGTCGCGTGAGATGCCGCCCGACGCCTGACCGCCACCGGTGGCGGCTTCGGCGAGCGCGAGCTTCTTCGCTTTGAGCACGAGCATGCGCTCCTCGACGGTCTCGGCGGTGACCAGCCTGTGCACGAGCACCGGGCGCGTCTGCCCGATGCGGTGGGCGCGGTCGGCGGCCTGTTCCTCGACGGCCGGGTTCCACCAGGGGTCCACGAGGAAGACATTGTCAGCCTCGGTCAGGTTGAGACCGGTGCCGCCCGCCCGTAGAGAGACCAGCATCAGCGGTGGGCCGTCTGGCGTCTGGAAGCGTCCGACCACACCGCGGCGATCGCGCGTCGAGCCGTCCAGTCGCACGTAGTCGATGCCGGCGGCCTCGATGTGCGGCTCGATCAGGTCGAGCATCGAGGTCCACTGTGAGAAGACGAGCGCCTTGTGTCCCTCGGCGACGACCTTGTCGAGCATCTCCATGAGCAGCCGCGTCTTGGCCGAGTCCTCGGCCGACTGGCCAGGCAGCAGGGCGGTGTGGCAGCTGGCCTGGCGCAGGCGCAGCAGCACCTCGAGCGCAGCGAGCACGCTGCCACCGGACTGCAGCTGCTCGACGACCTCCTTGCGCGTCGCCGCCCGGATGCCTTCGTAGACGGTGCGCTCGGCCTCGTTGAGCTCACAGCGCACCACCACATCGGTGCGCGGTGGCAGCTCGCTCGCGACCTTGCGCTTCTCACGCCGCAGCAGGAAGGGACGGATGCGCTGGCGTAACCGCGACAGCGCGAGATCGTCACCCTCCGAGATCGGGCGCGCGTAGCGTTCCTGGAAGTCGCGCCGCCCGCCCAGCAGGCCGCGGTTGATGAAGTGGAACTGGCTCCACAGCTCCTCGAGCCGGTTCTCGACCGGCGTGCCGGTCATCGTCAGCCGGAAGCGCGCCTGTAGCCCGAAGGCCGCGCGCGCGACCTGGCTGTCTGCGTTCTTGATGTACTGCGCCTCGTCGATGATGACCGTGTCCCATTGCTTCTCGGCGAGCTGCTCCGCATCGAGCCGCAGGATTGCGTAGGTGGTCAGCGTGATGTCCGCGTCGTCGTCGAGGACGCGACCTGCGCCGTGGTACGTGTGGATGGACACGCTCGGCCGGAAGCGCTCGATCTCCGACTCCCAGTTGTGCATCACGCTGGCGGGCGCGACGACCAGGCACGGCGGTCTGAACGCGCACAGCGCCTGCAGCGTCTTGCCGAGCCCCATGTCGTCGGCGAGCATGCCGCCGAGGTCCGCGTTCGACAGGAAGTGCAGCCAGTTGACGCCTTCGCGCTGGTACCCGCGCAGCGTGCCCTGCAGGTCGTCCGGTAGCGGCACCTGCTCCACGCCATCAAACCCGTCCGCCAGTCCGCGCAGTCGCTCGAGCCCGGGAGGCGGCGGCGCGTCGAGCGCCTCGCACAGGCGCGCCAGGTCGGGCAGCACCGACGTGGGCAGCGTCTCGTTCTCCTGCTTGGCGGCGATCAGGTCTGCGAGCAGCTGCCCGCACCTGTCGAGCACCGCCTGCGGCAGCTCCGCCCAGCCTCCGTCGACCAGCGGCACCAGGCTCTCCCCCTGCTGCCACGCGCGCACGACCGCGTCGGGGCTGGCGGACAGCTGCTTGTCGCCCTGGGGCGATGCGAAGACGATGCCGAGGTCCGAGGCGTCGAAGTCGAAGTGGGTCTCGAGCGGCGCGGCCACGAAGCACGCTTCCAGGCCGTTGCCCTCGATGGCGGCGCCGTGGAAGCCGCGGATGCGCTGGGCCATCTTCACCGCGCCCATGCCGTAGTAGCGCTCTGGGCGCCCGGGGGTGAGCTCGAGCTGCGCACGCAGCGCGGTGACGAGCAGCTCCTCCTTGCGCTCGTTGCGAAGCGGCAGCGCGCCACCGAGGTAGTGCAGCTTGCCGGAGTCCACGCGGGCCGCCGGCGGGTCGCCGTAGACGATCGTCGGCAGGACCGACAGCGCGTCCCCATCGTATTCCGTGTTGAGCACGATGCGCGGCGGCATCGAGACCGCAGTGCCGGTGATCTTGCTGCGGTTCTCGACCGGAACGCGCGCCTCGAGCGCCGGCAGAACGCGCCCGACGAGATCGGCGACCTGGCCGAAGGGATAGATGCGCCCCTCGCGCAGGCCCTCGACGTCGCGCGCGGAGAGGTCGAGCGGCCCGATCGCCCTCAGCGTCTTGCCGTGCAGCACGGCACCGTTTTCGAAGATCTCCGTGATCGCCGGGTCCTGCTCGGCATAGACGCGGAAACCCTCGGGGTGGTCGTCGACACGCACGTGGATCACCGGCCGCGGATTGGCGATGGCGGCCGGCTTGCCGTCGAGCTTCAGGTCGGCGCACTCCTTGAGCGCCGCGAACAGCCGCGTCATCAGCGGGCGGGGGATGCGCCCCGCGGTGAGCGGGCCTAGCACCACGTCGACCTGCAGGTCCGCTTGGCTGGCGGCGATTTCGTCGTCGCCGAGCTGCGAGACCGCTGCCGTCAGTCGGTTGGTGAGAGGGGTCGACGTCTTGCCGCGCACCAGGTGGCGCTCGATCGCGAGCTCATTGCCAGCGCGCTTGAGCCGGTAGGCGACCTTCGCGACGGGCACCGTGATGCCCGGGATGCCGTCGCCCTTCTCCACGGAGGCGCTGACCGCGATGATCGCAGCGGCCGAGTGGATGCACGCCTCGGCGTCACTGTCACAGTCGCAGGACCAGTCCTGGTCGTTCGGCGAGAGCACCACCAGCGGGGCGACCATGCCGCCCTTGCTGGTGATCAGCACCTCGACCTCGTCGTTGTGCATGCGCTTGCCGTTGACGGTGCCCGTCTTGGCGAGGTGCTGCGCGCGTTTCCAGGTGGCAGGGGGGCACCCCTGGCGGATCACGCCCAGGAGCTTGTCGAGTGCTGCGCTGTCGTCCATTGGGGGCCGCGCATTATAGCACGCCAGAGCCGCTAGTCGCTGCGTTCATTTGCCGTCAGCGCAGCTCGGATAGTGCAGCGAGGTGGAGCGCGCACGCTCGAACGCCGATAGCTCCGGCTGGAAGGCGCTGCGCAGCTGCGCCCACTGCGCGCCTGCTGCCAGCCCGTCGGTGCTCGCACGGTGACCTACCATTCGGGGTAGGTCGGCGGTCTCCCACCTGTCCGGGTGACTGCTGCGGAGCGCCCCAGCGATCGAATATCCAGTGCGCACGGCGCGGTAGCCGCGCGGGTCGGTGACCGACAGACGCAGGCCGCGGCAGGGGCGTCCGCGGTGCACGGCGCTGCGGGGTGTGCGGCGTGCGGGTGTGAACGAGACGCCAGCCCGGTCCGCCTGCGTGAGCGTTGCCGCCATCGCCTCGGCGTCCAGCCAGGGGGCGCCGAGCCACTCGAACGGGTGGTCGGTTCCGCGCCCCACCGAGATGTTGGTGCTCTCGAGGAGGGCCGTCGCGGGGTAGAGCAGGGCGCTGAGCTGCGTCGGGAGGTTGGGCGACGGTGCGCGCCACGGCAGGCCGGTGTCGGCGAAGAGGAAGTCACGCCGGTAGCCCGCCATCCAGACCACCTGCAGCTCCGCTGACAGGCCGCGCTGTGCGCGAAGCAGCCCGGCGAGCTCGCCTGCGGTCATGCCGTGACGGACCGGCAGTCGGTGGTAGTTCACGAACGTCTCGATGCCCTCGTCGAGCACGGGCCCCTCGACCGTCAGGCCGCCGAGCGGGTTGGGTCGGTCGAGCACGACGACGCGCAGCGGTCGCTCGCTTGCCACCTCCAGCAGGCGCAGCAGCGTGGACATGTACGTGAAGAAGCGGGCGCCCACGTCCTGCAGATCGAAGACGAGCGTGTCGATACCCGCGAGCATCGCGGCCGTGGGCGTCCGCGTGCGGCCGAAGAGGCTGTGGATCGGTAGTCCGGTTCGACGGTCGCGCCCGCCGGCCACGCGCCCCTCCGCGCTGGCGTCCAGGCCGTGCTCGGGTGTGAAGAGCGCCTTCAGCTCGACGTCCTGCGCCTCGTGCAGCGCATCGATCGTACGCCGACCGTCGCGCGTGCGGCTGGCGGCGTTGATGACCAGGCCCACGCGTCGCCCGCGCAGCTGCGCAAAGCCGTCGCGCACCAGCACGTCGATGCCTGCGAGCGTCTCGCCGCGGGGGATGTCGCACTCGAGGTCCGCCATGCGCGGCATCCACCCGCGCATGACCGCGTCGGTCACCTCGCCGATCAGCCTGATCACGTTGCCCTTGCCCTCCGGGTGGACGCGGTTGCTCAGGAAGACCACGAAGAGGTCGCGCTCCGGGTCGATCCACAGCGACGTGCCGGTGAAGCCACCGTGGCCGAAAGCGGTCTCGGAGAGTAGCGAACCGCGCAGGCGCGACAGCGGGCTGTCGCGATCCCAACCCGGCGTGCGGATGGCATCACCGACGCGGTGGCTGGCGGTGAGTGCCTCGAAGGTCTTGTCGGAGAGCACGCGCCGGCCGTCGAGGCTGCCGCGGCCGAGCATCAGGCGCGCGAACCGGGCGAGGTCCGCCGCGCTGCCGAAGAGGCCCGCGTTGCCAGCGATGCCACCAAGCCGGTAGGCGCGCGGGTCGTGGACGGCGCCGCGGATCGGCCGCTCGTCGCGCTCCTCGGTGGGTGCGGTGCGCTCGATGCGATCGGCGCTGACACCGAAGCGCAGGTCCTCGGTGCCCAGCGGCCCGAAGAGGCGGTCGGCGAGGTAGTGATCGAGCCGCATGCCGGCGACGTGCTCCACGAGCGCACCGAGCACGAGGTAGCCGGTGTCGCTGTAGAGGAACGCGTCACCGGGCGGCCGCTCGGGCACCACGGCGCGCAGGCCGTGCAGCGCCGTGTCCCGCGGCCGCTCGAAGTCCGCGCGCCGGGTGACCGCGGGCAGCCCGCCGGCATGCAGCAGCAGCTGGCGCACCGTGATCTTCGCCTTGCCGTGCGCGCCGAAGCCCTTCAGGTGATGGGCGACGCGCGTGTCGAGCGTCAGCTTGCCCTCGTCGACGAGCAGGCCGATCGCGGTCGCGGTCGCCACCGGCTTCGTCAGCGAGGCGAGATCGAAGATCGTGTCCTTCGTCATCGTCTCGCGCGCGGGCAGCAGGCTGCGCTGGCCGAAGGCGTGGATGTAGCGCGTACCGCGGCTGTCCCCGACCGCCACCACCGCGCCCGGCAGCTTGCCCGCGGCGATGGCGGCGCCGATGAGCTGCTCGACCTCGGCCAGTCGCAGCGGGGCGACCGGCGGCGTTTGCTCCGTGGGCGCGGCCGGCTCGGCGGCGCCAGCCACAGGCGCCGGGTCCGCGGGTCCATCCCGAGAAGGTCGTTCCTCGGCCGGCTCCCGCATGGTCTCGCGCGTGTCGCGGGTCGAGCACCCGGCCAGCAGACACAGCAGCACCAGCGTCGCACGTGTCAGCACCCGGTCAGGGTAGCAGCCGGGCGTCGCACCGGGGCGGTCCGCTGTCATCCTGGCCGCGTGCGCTCAGAAGATGCCGTAGACGAGCCCCGCGGCCATGGCGTGGCCAAGCTCGTGGCACGCGTCGAGATCGGCCTGCGTGATCGCATCGCGCGCGATCACCGGCTCGGCGATCTTCTTCCACGGGTATCCAAGCGCGATGCGCTCGAGCTGCCGCACCGCGCCGGTGCCGTCGTTGCCGGCGCTCACGTACATTGCGTACGGAAGCGAGTCGACCTTGCCGCGCGCGTCATCGTAGGTGCGATCTAGGAAGTCCTTCATCATCCCCGACAGCGCACCGAAGTTCTCCGGCGTGCCGAGCAGCAGCCCATTGCACCACAGCAGGTCGTCGAGCCCGGCATCCGGCGCCCGCAGGCTGCGCAGCTCGACGTCGCTCTCCTGCGCCACGCCAGCCTCGACCGCGGCCGTCAGGCGGCCGGTGTTGCCCGACTGGGTGTGGTGGACGATCAGGAGGCGCTTCATCGGTGACCCTCAGGGGGTGCGCAGGCGCCGCTCGATGTACGCGAGCAGATCGTCGCCGTCGAGCCCGCGCGGCCCCGCCATGTGTTCCCACAGCAGCTTGGCATCGCCGCCGGTCCGCAGGAAGTCGATGCCGGCGTGGATCGCGCGAGGCCCACGGCGGTCGACCAGCAGCTCGATCATCGCCAGGCTCTGGTGGTAGGCGAACCGTGCGTCGCTCCCCTGTGAGATCACGAGGAAGCTGCCCTCGAGCGACGGGAAGGGGACGTAGGTACGGTTGGCGAGCATGACCGCGAACGTTCGGCGGTGGCCCTTGCCATCCTCCCCCGCGAAGTGCTGCGCGAGGCCCTCGTGGAACCACTGCGGCGCGGGGAAGCCGCCCGAGCGTACCTGCGCGTGCAGGACCTCGTGACGCACCACGCGCGTGCGCTCGCGCGGTCGGCGCAGCGACGCCACATGCAGGCGCAGCGTTCCGTCGAAGACGCCCTGGGTCCACGTCGGAACGCAGGTGACGGCCAGCAGCTCGGAGTGCTCGCGGTAGACGACCGCCAGCAGCTCCCGGCGGCGCGGCATGCCCGTCGTGCGCGCTGCAGCCTCGAGCGAGTCGACGATCTCGTCGAGCGTGGCGTTTGCGACCGCCTCGTCGAGCATCCCCGAGGGCCACAGCAGCCGCACGTCGCCGCGTCGGCTCTCGGTGAGCCCGTGCTGGATGTCGCGCTGCGTGCTGAGGCGCGCTCGCAGCTGTGCGATGGGAACGTCCTGCGAGTGCTCGCGCAGGTAGACGTCGAGGCTGCGCAGCGCGTCCGAGAGCTGTGGGGTGTGGGCGAGCGCGCGTCCGGTCGCAAGCGCGATCGACGGCTCGTCCGGCCCGAGCTGGCGCGCGCGCAGCAGCGCCTCGCGGTGAGCGGGCTCGTCGCCCAGCCGCTGCTGTGCGATGGCCACGAGCACGTGGCCCGCGGGCTCCTGGGGCGCCAGTGCGGTCGCGTGCTCGGCGAGCCGCAGGGCCTCCTCCGCATTGCCCTCGTGCAGTTGCCGCGCGCCGAGCGCCTGGGCTGCGGTCGCGGCGAAGTCGAAGCCGTCGTCGATACGGTCGGGCGCCTCCGACAGCACGCGCAGTGCATGGCGCGCGTCGCCGCTGAAGAACGCTCGCAGGCCTGCACGAAGCTCGTCGCTGGTGTCGCGGCTGCGTCGCACGGCACGCGCGCGGTCGACCATCTCCTGCTGCCCGATCGTGAGCAGGGCGGCCAGGGAAGGGCGCCTCAGCGGTCCCGTCGCCGGGGCATCCTCGGGGCAGAAGCCGAAGAATGGCAGCTCGGCGGGCGCCGGACCGGCGGTCGTCCCCGGCCGCGTCATGGTCGCTTCGGGGTAGAGCTCGGGCGCCTCCTCGGGCGGCGGCGGTCCATCAGCTCCCATCCACGCGCGCGACTCGGGAGATTGCGGCGCGCTGCGCGGCGCGAGCCGCAGCCCCCAGCCCGCGAGCGCGACCAGCAGGATCAGGATCAACAGCGGCCGAAAGCGGGTGCGCATCTGCTATCAAGGACCGGGTGAGGTTGTTTGGCCAGGCCGTGCGGCGCGTGCTCTCCGCCGCCTCGCCGCACATGCGCACCCTCGGCTACGAGATCGTGGAGTTGTCCCGTGGTAGCTGCCTGGCGCGCCTGCCCTACGACGAGCAGCTTATCGGAGATCCGATGACAGGGGTGGTGCACGGCGGGGTCGTCACCACGCTGCTCGACAGCACCGCCGGCGTCGCCGTCCTCACGCGCGTCATGCGACCGATCCCGCTCGCCACCCTCGACCTGCGCATCGACTACCTGCGGCCGTCGACGCCGCGCGAGTCGATCGCCGCTCGCGTCGAGTGCTACAAGGCGACCTACAACCTGGCGTTCATCCGCGGCGTGGCGTTCAACGACGACGAGGACGACCCCGTGGCGGCCGTGGCCGGGACCTTCATGCTGCGCACCTCGATGGTGCAGCTGGGAGGACGGTGATGAACCAAAAAGCCGATGTTGGTGAGGTGCTCGCGCAGATCCGCGGCGGCGGTGATCTGACGCCGTTGCTCCAGATGATCCCGTACGCACGCTTCCTGGGCCTACGCGTCGAGTCCACCGACGACGGCGTGCTCGCCTGCATGCCCGGCTCCGAGCGGCTCACCGGCAACCCGGTGCTGCCCGCGCTCCACGGGGGAACGGTGGGCGCGCTGATGGAGTGCACCGCGATCTTTCAGCTCCTCGCGGAGGTTCCCCTCATCGCGGTGCCCAAGACCGTCAACGTGACCGTCGACTATCTCCGTTCTGGCCGTATTGTCGACACGTTCGCCCGTGCTAGCATCACCAAACACGGACGGAGAGTCGCCAGCGTTCATGTACGCGCATGGCAGGCCGACGAGGCCAAGCCAATCGCAAGCGCGCAGGCCCATTTCCTCCTCAAGAACGCATAATCACGTGGCTTTTCCACACTATCGACCTTGATCCTCGTGCACATTTGGGACAGTCTCCTACATGTGGGACCGTTCGCGCACGAGGTTGCCGATGCAAGAAGTAGGAACTGATTCGATGGCGAAGGACGAACTAACCGGATTGCAGGCCTTTGATGACCTGGATCCGGTCTCCGCGGTGAGCGAGCTGGCCCTCCTGCCAGAGGAGGCCGCCCCCGCTCCCGAGCCCGCCCCTGCCGCCCGCGTTCCCAAACAGACGCTCCTGGGGCAACCCCCCGTCCAGGCGCCGCGCTCCGTGCCGCCACCTTCGCCGTCCACCGCACCGCGCTCCGTGCCGCCCCCGTCGCCCTCTGTGGCGCCGCGCGCCTCGGGCCCCTCCGTGCCGCCTCCGGCGGCTTCGCGGCCATCGCGCTCCGTGCCTCCCCCGTCACCTTCCGCGGCGCCGCGCTCCGTGCCGCCGCCCGCGCCGGGTGCCTCCGTGCCGCCGCGCCGTGACCCCACGATGGAGCTCGACGCGCTCGACGAGATCACCGACCTCCCGGGCGACACCGGACAGCTCGCTGCTGCTGGCAGTGAGGGTGTGGCCGCCAACCTCGACATGGACTGGGACGACGACAACGTCAGGACCCGCCAGGCCAACCCCTTCAAGGGCTACAGCGAGGACGCGCCCACGCAGGTCGTCCGCAACCCCGCGCTGGCGCTCGACGACGGTCAGCCTTCGCCGTTCCCGGGCGGCCAGCCTTCGCCCTTCGGTGGTGCTGCGCCCTCGGAGGCGCCCGCGGTCTCGCCCTCGCAGGCGCCCGCCTACCCGTCGGTGGAGCCGGCCGTGATCCCCGCGTCGCAGGTGCCGACCGCGGTCGACATGCGCGGCCGCTCGGACCTGTTGCCCTATGGCGTCGGCGCGGCGGTCGTCGCAGCGCTGCTCGCGTGGTTGCTCCTCGGTGGCACCGAGCCGGGCACTGCCACGCTGGTGGTGTCTCCGATCGATGCCCAGGTGACGCTCGACGGCAAGGTGCTCGAGGGCAGCAGCCCGTTCACGCTGCTCGAGATCGAGCCCGAGATTGCCCACACGCTCGAGGTGAGCGCGGACGGTTACGAAGCGCAGACGGCGAGCTTCACGCTCACGGACGGCGAGACCAAGTCGCTGTCCGCCGTCGAGCTGGTCGCCATCGCGCGCGACACCGGATTCGCGCTGAGCTCGGTTCCCGAGGGGCTGCAGATAGTGCTCGATGGACAGCCGACGCCGCACCGCACGCCCGCACGGGTGCTCGAAGTGGCGCCCGGCATGCACACCGTGCAGCTCACGCCCCCCGACGGCTACGCGCCATTCGAGATCAAGGTCTTCGTCTCCGACAACCAGGTGCTCGAGCTGTCGCCGGCCGCGTTGGTGAAGGCGGCCCCGGCTCCGGTGGCAGTCGCTCCAGTGGCAGTCGACCCGCTGGAGCCAGCGCCCGCGGCGCCCGTCGCGGCGCCCAAGAAGGCGAGTTCGTCGTCCTCTGCCAAGGCACGACGCGCAAAGCGTCGCGCCGCACGTCGGGCGCGCCGGGCGTCGGGCTCGAGCGCATCGCGTCCGGTCGCGAGCTCGGGCGGCGGCATGGGCACGCTGCGTGTCAACACGCGGCCCTGGTCGAAGGTCTTCGTCGACGGTCGGCTGATCGGCAACACGCCGCAGTTCAACATCAAGCTCAAGGCCGGCAGCCATACGGTCAAGCTCGTCAACGACCAGATGGGGCTGACCAAGCGCCTCAAGGTCCGCGTCAAGGGCGGCCAGACGGTGACCAAGGTCATCAACCTGATCAACTAGCTGCGGGTTCCGCGGCGACCCTGGCTGGGCCCCAGCTGACCTCGCCCGGGGGGCGGCTGGACGCCACCCCGTGGACCGCCTACGCTGCCGGTCAAACCGATGATCGAACTCGCACTGGCGGTGTTGGCCGTCCTCGTGTGTTCCGGGCTCTGCTCCGGTGCCGAGGCAGCGCTCTTTTCGGTCACACCGGTCCAGGCGCGGCAGCTGGCCGAGGGTGGGGGGCGTCGTGCGCGGGCGCTGCTGAGCGTGCGCGAGAGCATGGTGCGGCCCATCGCGGCCATCGTCGTGCTCAACAACGTTGCCAACATCATCGGTAGCATCGCGGTGGGTGCCATGGCCTCACGGGTGCTGGGCGACGAGTGGATCGGTGTCTTCTCCGGTGTGCTGACCTTCCTCGTGATCATCGCCTCGGAGATCATCCCCAAGACGCTCGGCGAGAGGCATGCGGAGCGGCTCGGCCTGTGGGTGGCCGAGCCCGTGGTGTGGGCGACGCGCGCGCTGACACCGCTGCTGTGGTCGATCGAGCATATCACCGCGCGGCTCGTGCCGGCCGCCCAGGGACCCACGACGAACGAGGAGGAGATCAAGCTCATGGCGCGTATCGGCGCACAGGAGGGGGTGCTCGAGACCACCGAGTCGGAGATCGTGGAGCGCGCCTTCCTGCTGCACGATCAGACCGCCTCCGACATCATGACGCCGCGGGTTGCGATGACGTTCCTGCACGCGGACCCGTCGCTGGCCGAGGTGCGCGACTCGATTCTGAACTCCCAGCACAGTCGCATCGTCGTGATCGGTCAGGACGTCGATGACGTAAAGGGCGTCGTGCTCAAGGACGCCATTCTGAAGGCGCTCGTCCTGGGGGAGGACAGTGGCCCGGTCTCCGGGCTCGCCCAGGATGTGGCGTTCATTCCGGAGTCGGTGCGGGCCGATGCCCTGCTGAAGCGCTTCCTGTCCACGCGACAGCACTTGATGGTGGTCGTCGACGAGTTCGGCGGCACCGCGGGGGTGGTGACGCTGGAGGACGTGCTCGAGACGATCACGGGAGAGATCGTCGACGAGACCGACCGCGTTGTCGACCTCGCGCGCTCCGCACGCACGATGCCGCCCGGCAAGTAGCTGAGTGGCCAGGGAGGCACGCGGCCGATGACTCAGGTGTCGAAGCGGATGCCCTGGGCCAGTGGTAGCTCGGTCGAGTAGTTGATCGTGTTGGTGGCCCGCCGCATGTACGCCTTCCAGGCGTCGGAGCCCGCCTCCCGGCCGCCGCCCGTTGCCTTCTCGCCACCGAATGCACCACCGATCTCCGCGCCGCTGGGGCCGATGTTGACGTTGGCGATACCGCAGTCGCTGCCCGCCGCGGACATGAAGCGCTCGGCCTCGCGCACGTCGCCGGTGAAGATGCTCGACGAGAGGCCCTGCTCGACCGCGTTTTGCATCGCGATGGCATCCGGCAGCTCCCGGTACGGCATGCAGTAGAGGATCGGAGCGAAGGTCTCCTCCATCACGATCGCGGTCTGTGATGGCATCTCGACGAGTGCGGGTGCGTGGTAGTGGGCGTCGGGGTGGGTGTCGGCGAGCACGCGCTCGCCGCCGACCACGCGTCCACCCTGGGCCTGTGCGGCCCGCAGGGCGTCGCGCATGCGGGCGGCTGAGGCGGCATCGATGAGCGGTCCCATCAGCGTACCGTCGGCGAGCGGATCGCCCACGACCACCCCGGCGTACGCCTTCTCGAGCCTGCGGATGAGCGGCTCGCGCACGTCCTCGTGGACGAACAGGCGGCGCAGGCTCGTACACCGCTGGCCGGCTGTCCCGACGGCGCTGAACACCGTCGCGCGCGTGGCCAGCTCGAGGTCTGCACTCGGCGTCACGATCATCGCGTTGTTGCCGCCCAGCTCCAGCAGCGTGCGTCCCAGGCGGGCCGCGACCACCGGCGCGACCGCCCGTCCCATGCGGCAGCTTCCGGTGGCGCTTACCAGTGGGACGCCGGGATGCGCACACAGTGCCTCGCCGACCGTGGCGCCGCCGATCACGAGCTGCGAGAGGTGCGGCGGTGCGTCGTCGTCGCCGGCCGCGACCGACTCCCAGATGGACTGGCATGCGAGTGCCGTCAGCGGCGTCTTGTCGCTGGGCTTCCAGATCACCGAATCTCCACAGACCGTTGCGATCGCGAAGTTCCATGACCACACCGCGACCGGGAAGTTGAATGCGCTGATGACGCACACCGGGCCGAGCGGATGCCACTGCTCCATCATGCGGTGCCCCGGGCGCTCCGACGCGATCGTCAGGCCGTAGAGCTGGCGCGACAGGCCGACTGCGAAGTCGCAGATGTCGATCATCTCCTGCACCTCGCCCAGGCCCTCCTGGAGGATCTTGCCGCACTCGATGCTGACCAGCTCCCCGAGCGCCTGCTTGTGCTCGCGCAGCGCCTGCCCGAAGCGCCGGATGAGCTCGCCCCGGCGTGGCGGAGGCACGGTGCGGAAGCGCTCGAAGGCAAGCTGGGCACGCTCGACGCTGGCCTGTACGGCGGCCGCGTCGGTCGTCGCGACGTTCGCGATGACCGCGCCGTCGATGGGGCTGCGAACCTCGAGGTCGCCGCCGGTCAGCAGTGACGCGGGGACGCCGAGCTGCTCGCACACCTGCCGCGCGCTCATGGTGGGTCTCCGTGACGTTCGTAGAGCGCGCCGAAGCGGTTGCCGAGGAAGGTGTCGAGGCTGACCTCCTCCTGCAGACGGAAGCCCGGCGCGAGCGCGCCCTCGCGCAGCAGATCGATCATGGCGCACGCGGCCGACGCCGTCGTGATCTGGATCGCGGCCATCTCCTGGCCCGCGACCAGCCCGTGATAGATCTTCTTCGTGTAGGTCTCCTGCATCAGCCGTCCATTGCGCTCGCCACTGGCGGTGACGAACACGACCACCACATCCTGCGTGGTGACAGGCACCGCCTGCTCGAGCACGTCGAGGAAGACGTCGCGGCGCTTGGAGAGCCGCAGGTCGTTGCAGAGGAAGCGCACCAGGTCACAGTGCCCCGGGTAGCGGATGGTCTTGTAGTTGAGGTTGTCGACCCTGCCCTGCAGGGACTCGCAGAGCGTTCCGAGGCCACCGGATGTGTTGAACGCCTCGTACTTCACTCCGTCGAGCGAGAACTGCTCGTAGCCCTCGAGCGGAAGGACCTCGCGTAGCTGGCCATCGTAGATGACCTCGCACGTGTTGCAGTACTCGTTGATCAGCCCGGCCGTGCTCCAGGTGAGGTTGTAGGCCAGCGCGTTGCTCGGGAACATGGGCAGGGCGCCGACGCGCATGCGCACGCGCCGCAGGCTCTCGAAGCGGTCGGCGAGTTGCTTGGCCGCGATCGAGATGAAGCCAGGAGCGAGACCGCACTGGGGCATGAAGACGGTCTGGGCCCCGTCGGCGACCGCGCGGACGGCCGCCGTGGTCTCACGGTCTTCGGTGAGGTCGAAGTAATGCAGGCCATGCTCGCGGGCGAGCCTCGCGATCGCGACGTTCAGATAGAAGGGCAGGGCGCTGAGCACCGCGTCCTTGCCCTCCATCGCGCTCGCGAGCTGCGCGCTGTCGGCGCAGTCGCAGACGATCTGGGCTGCGCCCTCGGGCATGTCGTCGAGGCGGACCTCGTTGCTGTCGGCCACCGCGACCGTGAAGTCCCCGCTGTCGAGCAGCATGCGGGCGACCGCGCTGCCGATGTTGCCGGCCCCCAACAGCAAGATGTCCATGAACAAAGGGTAGCGCGCTGTGCGCGATCGTCCATGGCGTTTTTGGGCCGTTGCTCAGCGTTCGAGCAGGGGCAGAAGCTGGTCGAAACGATCGATCGTTGCGTCGGGGGCCTGTGCGCGGCCGAAACCGTAGCTGACGTGAATGAACGCGGCACCCCCGTCGCGGGCTGCACGCTCATCACCCGTGGTGTCACCGACGAACGCTGTCGAGCGCACCGAGTTGCGCGCGATGACAGATGCGAGGTTGTCGGACTTGGACCGACCCGTGTTGCCCCAGCACTCGTGGTCGACGAAGGAGTCGCCGAGGCCGCTGAACTCCAGGAAGCTCTCGATGTAGCCGGCCTGGCAGTTGCTCACGATCATCAAGGGGAAGCGCTCGCGCAAGCGTGGCAGGGCTGCGGCTACGCCGGGGTAGAGCTCGCCTCCACGCTGTCGCACGGCGATCACGTCGTCGCGGGCGGTCTCCCTGTCGAGCAACTCGATGTGCGCCGCCGACAGCCCGTCGAAGACGGTCTCCACACACTCGCGGTGGGGCCTGCCTGTGACGCGGCGCATGTCCTCGAGGGTGATCGGGTCAAAGGGAATCGCGTGGCGTTGCAGGATTCGGTTCCACGCGTCGACACACGTTGCGGTCGTGTCCCACAGCGTGCCGTCGAGGTCGAAGATCAGCGCGTCGAGCGGGCCCACGCGCCCAGCCTAGCAGCTAGGGCGCCGCGGGCAGTTGATCGCGGGTCACGATGCGCAGCGTCTGACTGGTTGCCTCGAACAGGATGCGCGCTTCGCCGCGCTTCAGCTGGCCCATCAGGATCGTGGCCTTCTGCTCCAGCGATAGCTCGCTCTGCCCGTAGTCGGTACCGTCGCGCGTACAGAAGTCCTCGACGATCGCCCGCAGCGTCGCGTCCGGGATATCGCCGTAGGGCACCTCGACCGGCTGCTCTTCATCCACGAGCGCTTGCCTACCACAGACCACGGCAAAACAGCGCTTGCGCCTCCCTGTCCCGCTGACATAAACGCTAGGGAGCTGCCCGGGCGGGTAGCTCAGTTGGTAGAGCGACGCCTTTACACGGCGTTGGCCGCAGGTTCGAGTCCTGTCCCGCCCACCATGGATCACTCACGTTTTTGGCGGGCCTGCCGCTTGACCGCTAGCTAGCGACCGGGGCGAAGGCGATCACGCTGTAGGCGACGGCCGTGCCCCGACCCCTGTTGCGGTAGCCGTGCTTCTGGTCGCCCCGGAACACGACCACGTCCCCGGGGCCCAGCAGGTACACCTCGCCGGAGGCGGAAAGCTCGACCTGCCCCGACTCGCACGTGAGGTACTCCCGTGTGCCCGGCGTGTGGGGGACCCCGGTCTTGTGCCCGCCCACCAGCAGCTCCATGCGCTCGATGTCGAGCCCGGCGACATCGTCCGGCAGCAGCTTGCGCACCTCGACCTTGCCCCGCTTGCGACTCGGTAGCGTGCCCGCGGGGTAGAGCTTGACCGATGTTCGCGGCGGCCCGATCAGCTCCTCCACCCGCACCTGGAGTGCGTTGGCGACCCGGGTGAGCACGGCGACTGTTGGGTTGGCGCCGCCGGACTCGAGGTTCGCCCAGGTGGGGCGGGGGACCTCGCTGAGCTTCGACATCTGCTGCTGCGTCAGCCCGCGCGCCTCGCGTAGCTGCTTGAGGTTGTTGGCCAGATTGAGGGCGATCTGCTCGTTCATTCTCGGAGATTGACCTTCTGCTACTATATTGTCAATCGCGATGTTTTGTTGTCAGAGGTGCTCCAGGCTGAGTGCAAGGAGGTCAGCATGGACATCAGTGACATCAGGGACATCAGGGACATCAGGGACATCAGGGACACCGCAACGCTCATCACCGGAGGTAGCCAGGGACTCGGACGCGCGCTGGGAAGGACGCTCGCTGCGGCCGGCTCCAGGGTGGTGCTGGTCGCCCGCCACCAGGAGGCGCTCGACGACGCCGTCGCCGAGATACGTGCACAGGGGGGCGTCGCCTTCGGCATCGCCGCCGACATCGGAGACAAGCACGCCATCCACGCGATCGCAGGCGAGGCGGCGGCGCTGGTCGGCCCCATCGACATCGCGATCAACAACGCCAGCACGCTCGGACCGACGCCGCTGCGACTGCTCTCAGACACCGAGTGCGAGGACCTTCAGCGCGTGTTGGAGGTCAATGTGGTGGGCCCCTTCCGGCTCACGAAGGTGCTCGCGGGCTCGATGGCGGTGCGCGGCCGAGGTCTCATCATCAACATCAGCTCGGACGCCGCGACCGAGGCCTATCCGACGTGGGGTGCCTACGGGGCCTCGAAGGCAGCCCTGGACCACCTCGGTCGAATCTGGGCCCAGGAGCTCGACGGCAGCGGCGTGTGCATCGTCAGCGTCGACCCCGGTGAGATGGACACCGCGATGCATGCCGCCGCGATGCCGGATGCCGACCGGTCGACGCTCGCAGCCCCCGGCGACGTCGCGGCCGACATCGCTGCCATCATCCGCGGCGTGGACACCGTGCCGAGCGGCTCGCGCATCGCAGCAAGCGAGGGGAGGGTGCAGCGATGAGGCCCGCGACCGAGCCCGGCGACCGACGCGAGGCGGTCCGCCTCATGGGACTGGACCGCGACGACGGTACCTTCACGGATCATCGCTTCGAGGAGCTGTCCGAGTTGCTGAGACCAGGAGACCTGCTCGTCGTCAATGACGCGGCGACGCTGCCCGCCTCCCTGCGGGGAAGCGCCCACGGCCATCCGGTAGAGCTTCGTCTGCTCGGTCCGGCCGATGACGACCTCTTCCATGCCATCGTCATGGGCGCCGGGAACTGGACGGTAGACACGGACGCGCGGCCGGCGCCGCCGCTGCTCTGCGCTGGGGACGCCATCGAGCTCGGAGATGGGTTCGAGGCGCGCGTCGTGTCGCGACTCCCGCTGTCGGACCGACTGCTGGCCGTGCGCTTCAACCGCGTCGACGAGGCGCTGTGGGCGGCGCTCTACGCCCACGGCCGGGTCGTACAATACGCGCACGTGCGTGAGCCGCTCGAGCTCTGGTCGGCGCAGACCGTATATGGAGGCAGGCCCTGGGCCGCAGAGATGCCGTCGGCGGGTCGGCCGCTCACCTGGTCGATCCTTCAGCAGGCCCGGCGGCGCGGCGTGTCCCTCGCCGCAATCACGCACGCGGCCGGCCTGAGTGCGACGGGCGATCCCGTGATCGACGCGGCCCTGCCGCTGCCAGAGCGCTACGACATCCCCGCCGCGACCGTTGCTGCGGTGGCGGGGACCCGACGCGCGGGCGGGCGCGTCATCGCCGTAGGCACCACGGTGGTGAGGGCGCTCGAGGGGAGTGTGCTGCGCAATGGTGGTCAACTCGTCGCCGGCGAGGGCGTGACGGACCTGATCGTCGGGCCAGGGTTCGCTCCGCGCATCGTCGACGGCATCCTGTCGGGGATCCACTCGCCGCACGAGAGTCACTTCCAGCTGCTGCTCGCGTTCGCGGACGCCGACCTGCTCCACCGTGCATGGGAGCATGCGGTCGACGTGGGCTATCTGTGCCACGAGTTCGGCGACACCTCGCTGATCCTCGGTTCGGCCCGGGCTGCGGGGAGCAGCACACGCTGAGCCCGTCGGCCGCGCGTGGGCCGTGGCGGCGGCTCAGGCGCGGTCGTGCGGAGCGGGCTCGAAGGAGATGCGGTTGCGCCCCTCGCTCTTGCTCAGGTACAGGGCGCGGTCGGCGAGTCGCACCAGCTCCGACGCATCGAGCGTTCCGTCGGGCACGACGCAGGAGATCCCGAAGCTTAGCGTGACGTGTGAGGCGACTGTGGAGGATGAATGCTCGATGGCCAGCGCCGCGACCTCGTCCTGAATGCTCGTCGCGAGATCATGGGCTCCCTGGCGGTCCGTACCCGGCAGTAGCAGCACGAACTCCTCGCCTCCGTACCTGGCCACGACGTCGGATGGCCGCCGAACGCCTTTGCGTAGGGCGTCGGAGAGCTTGCGCAGGCAATCGTCACCGGCGAGGTGCCCCGCGCTGTCGTTGTACTGCTTGAAGAAGTCCACGTCGCAGAAGATGAGCGACAGGGGCTGCTGGCTGCGGCGCATGCGGGACCACTCGTTGGAGAGGGCCACATCGAAGTAGCGCCGGTTGAACAGGCCGGTGAGGCCGTCGAGGTTGGACAGGCGCTCGAGCTTGCGGTTGGCTGCCTCCAGACTGGCGGTTCGCTCCGCGACGAGGCGCTCAAGGTCATCGAACATCATGGCATTGTTGAGCGACGTGGCGATCTGTCCGGACAGCAGGTTGAGCAGCTCCATCCGCTCCTGAGTGAACGCGTGCGGCATGAGGTGGTTCTCGAGGTAGAGCAGGCCCAGCAGCTTGCCGCGGTTGAGGATGGGCGAGCAGAGGATCGAGCTGGCCTCATGTCCCGACAAGTACGGGTCACTGGAGAACGGCGCGTCGTCGGAAGCATCTCCCATCACCACCGACTCACGGACCCGCGAGACGTACTGGAGCACCTGTCGGGGCACGCCCTGCGCATCGGCGATGGGTGTGCCGACAAGCGTCTCAACGTCCTCGCGGTCCGCGTCGGCCTCCGCTTGCACGACGAGCTGGCCGTTCATCTCGAGTAGCAGCACGCCGCGCTGCGCCCCCGCACTCTGGAGCACGATGCGCATCATCCGCGCGAGCAGGCGGCCGAGTACGATCTCCTCGGAGATCGCGCTGGCGGCCTTGAGGACGCTCACCAGGTCGAAGACGGCGACCTCGGAGGTGTCGAGCGTTCCGGCGGTGAGCGACGGCGAGGACGTCGTGAGCGATGGGCTCGCCCGCGGTGCGACTGCGGACGGATAGCGCGTGGCGAGGTCGTTGACCTTCGCGTGGGCTCCCCATGCCCGGTAGACGCGGTGTGCGTTCGACAGGTAGCGCTCGGCGCGCTCACCTTCACCCCGCTGCAGCAGGAACTTTCCGGCGAGCTCGAGCGCGAGGGCTTCCTCGTTGAGATAGCGTTGCTCCCGGGCCCCCTCGATCGCCCGATCGTAGAGCTCCATCGCGGCATCGTCCTCGCCCAGCACGCGCTTGCGCTCCGCCTCGACCAGCAGGTACTTGTGCTGAAAGTTCATGGGCGCCGCCTCCGCCCAGCGCGCGAGCTGAAGCTGGTTACGGTGGACCGCCGCGAGGCTCTCCGCTCGCTGCGCATCGTCGGCGCTCTGGCACAGCGCGAGGCTCAGCAGTGAGTCGTAGAAGTTGAAGACCGAGTTCTCGAGCTTCGCGAGAATGGCGCCGAGCCGCGTGCGTGCCACGTCCCTGGCGAGCTGCGCCTTCCTGAGATCTCCGAAGAGGTAGGCCAGGATGAAGCGGTGGAAGAAGACGAAGAACGACGCCGTCAGGTCATTGGCCTGCAGGTGCTGCGGCAGCATCGTGTCCTCGTCGTAGGCGTCGCCGACGAGCCGCAGCGGGTCCTTCGAGCGACCCATCAGGTTGAGGACGGCCTGGTGGTAGATCTGGTTGAAGTTGAGGTTCGTCTCTTGCTTGGCCGCCGCCATCACCTCCGAATAGGAGGCCGTGTCGCGGCGCACGGTGTCCAGGGGCTCGCCGCACAGGTAGGCGTGGATGCAGTAGAGGTTTGCATTGATGACGGCGTACTCGATCGCGCCCGTCTCCTGACCGATGTGGTAGGAGTCGACCAGCGGCTTGAGCGTGCTGCGTGTGTGCGCGTTCCACGGCACGATCAGCGCGTAATGCGGCGTGTAGAGCTGGGTCAGCCACTCCCGGGCATCGAACCGCTCCACCAGGTCGAGGCCGAGCACGCCGAAGTCGTGCGCACGCTTCATGTCGCCGACCAGACCGGACAGGAGCACGCCGTAGGTGGAGTAGCCGAAGGCGGAGGTGGCGGTGTTGCCGTGCTTCACCGAGAGCTCCACAGCCTTGAACACCATGAACGGAAACAGCTCGGCACGCGCCCAGTACACCGAGGAGTTCACGCCCGCGATGATCTTGAGCGCCGCGGTCATGGCCGGGTCGCTCATCTCGGGGAGCTCGAGCAGCTCCGCTGTGGTGCGGCCCTCGAGGAGCTTGCCCACGGTGGCGAGTCCCTCGGCGGCATCCTGCTCGGTGGGGTGCTCGGGGAAGGTGACGCCGAGCTGGGCGAGGATCTCGAGCCCCGCATCGATGGCGTCGAGTAGCTGGTTGCGCGCCTTGTGCGCGAGGATGCGGGTCTCGTAGGCGGGCACCTTGTCGAGGAGCGTGCGCGCGTGCTCCATGACGGTTGCTACCGCCCCGTCCATGTCCTCGAACTGCCCGCTCAGGTACGCCGACTCCGCGCGCTCCGTCCAGAGACAGAGGGCGAGGTCGTACTGCGTCTCCCAGCAGCCGGCCTGCAGCAGCTCGGTACCGACGGTTAGGTACTCGGAGGCTGGCCGGTAGGCGGCGGAAGCCTTCGCGCGGATGCCGGCGGCCAGGTTGAGCTCGGCGAGGCGCTGTCGCTCGTCGTCGGTCGACAGCAGCCCCTTGCCCTGGTTGAGCTGGTTGACGATGTCGAAGACACGCTCGTCGAGCTCCTGGGCCGGCGTCTTGTCGAGCAGGATCCGGCCGATGCGCAGGTGCAGCGCGCCGCGTTCCTGCTCGGGCGTCAGCGAGTACGCTGCCTGCTGGATGCGGTCGTGACTGAACGACGCTTGCTCGTCGGCCACGGCGACGAGGCCCTCGGTCCTGGCTTCCTCGAGGGCCGCGAGCGTCTCATCCACCGCCTCGCCATGGACCCGCGACAGCGTCTCGAAGTCGAAGCGGTTGCCCACGCAGGCCCCGAGTGTGAGCACGTGCTGCGTCGCCGGCGAGAGCTTGCGAATCTTCGCGGCCATGAGCTCGACGACGTTGTCGGTCATGTCCAGCGACTGGATCGCGTCCGCGTCCCACGACCAGCGGCGGAGGTCGAACTGGTGAACGAGGTGTCCGTTGTCGTGTAGGGAGAAGAGGAACTGCCGCAGGAAGAACGCGTTGCCCTGGGTCTTGTCGTAGACGATGGTCGACAGTGCCTTCGCTTCCTCTTGATCGCAGTGGAGTGCGTCGGCGACCAGTTGGTTTGCATCGTCGTAGGGTAGGTTGCGCACCTCGATGCGGCTCACGGTCGCGCCCTCCGCGGTCATCTGCTCGACAGCCTTCATGAAGGGGTGGGACGGGGAGACCTCGTTGTCACGGTAGGCGCAGATGCACAGCAGGTAGCTGCTCTCACGGTCGGTCATGAGCGCGTGCAGCAGCTCGAGCGACGCCGAGTCGGCCCACTGCAGGTCGTCGACGAAGAGCACCAGCGGGTGGTCCCGGCGCGCGATCGCCTTGGTGAACCTCCGGAACAGGTAGTTGAATCGGTTCTGGGATTCCTTGCCCGCAAGCTCTGGCACGGCGGGCTGCGGTCCGATGGCGAGCTCGAGCGACGGGATCACCTCGCACAGCACGCGGCCCTCGTTGCCCAGCGCTTGTCCGATACGCTCGCGCCAGCGGGCGAGGGTGACCTCGTCCTCGGCCAGCAGCTGGTTGATGAACCCCTCGAATGCCTGCACCAGCGCGAAGTAGGGAACGTTGCGCTGGAACTGATCGTACTTGCCGCCTGCGAAGGCGCCGCGGCGCGCAGTGATCGGCTTGTGGGTCTCGTGAACGAGGGCCGTCTTCCCGGTGCCGGAGTAGCCCCCGACGAGCACCAGCTCGCGGGCTCCGCCGCTCACCCGGGCGAAGGCCGACAGCAGCCGCGCCTGCTCGGCATCGCGACCGTAAAGCCTGTCGGGAATCTGGAAACGCGCAGACGAGTCCCGCTCGCCGAGCTCGAAGACCTCGATGTCGCCGCTGACCTCGAGCGCTTGGGAGCAGCGCTCGAGGTCGGCGACCAGGCCATGCGCCGACTGGTAGCGGTCCTCCGCGTTCTTCGCCAGCAGACGCATCACCAGCATCGACAGCAGCTCGGGGACGCTCGGACGGACGGCGGACGGCGTGCGCGGTGTCACCGCGATGTGGCAGTGCACCAGCTCCATCGGGTCGCTTCCGCTGAAGGGCACCTCGCCGGTGAGCATGCGGTAGAGCAGCACGCCCAGCGAGTACAGGTCGGTGCGGTAGTCGACGGCCCGGTTCATGCGCCCGGTCTGCTCGGGCGAGATGAAGCGCAGGTTGCCGCGCAGACGCCCGGGGTTGCTGACGAAGGCCTGCTGCTGGTCGGCACGCGACGCATTGCCGAAGTCGATGATGCGCGCCTCGTACTCCCGGTCCGGATTGACGATGACGTTGGCGTCGCTGATGTCATTGTGGATGATCCCGGCGGCGTGGATCTCGCCCAGCACCGTCGCTGTCTTGATCGCCGCAGTCAGGAAGTCGGCGATCGACCGGGCACCGCCCGTGAACGCCTCGTCCACCGTCAGTCCGTCGACGTAGGGTAGGAGCAGGGAGTGTCGGCCGCGCCATCGGCCGCGCTCGAGCGCCCCGCGTGCACCGGTGATCCGCATCCCGTACGTGATCTCGTGCTCGTTGTAGAAGCGCCGAACCGCGTAGTTACTCGGGAACTCATCGTTGAGCACCTTGCGCACGACCGGCTGCCCATGTCCGCCGTCACGTATCAGGTAGATCGTGGATGAGCTGTTCTGGGAGAGAAGGAGGTCGGAGTCGGTCACGCGCGGCTGCCTCGATGCTGGCTATCCGCAATTGTCGCATGGGAGGCTCCGCGGAGGGAAGCCAGGTGGCGGGCCGCATGGCGCCCGGCCCTCGTGGGCGGCGCACATGCCGCGACATCTACCGCAATGACCTCAGCCGGGTCAGTCGGTCTCGGCACGCTTGGGCCGAATGACCGCGCCCGCATCCAGCATGAAGGTACCCGCCATCGACGCGACCGGGTCATCCTCGCGGTGGTTGTAGGTGACACCACGCACGAAGGCCACCTGCCGCGTCAGCTTGTAGCACTCCACCCGCGCATGCAGCGGCTCCTGGACGGTCGATGGTCGCAGGTAGTCGATGCGCAGATCGAGCGTCGCGACGGCCGTCGGCTTGCCGAGCTTGCTGATGACGGACATGCCCGCGGCGATGTCGAGCAGCGTAGTGACAACGCCGCCGTGCAGCACGCCGGTGACCGGGTCACCGACCAGCTCGTCGCGGTAGTCGACCTTGGCGATCGCGACGCCCTCGCCCATCTGGACGAAGTGCACCTGGAGCTCGCGCATGTGCGGGGAGGCGGCCCGCATCGTCTCCGTGATCTGCTGCGTGTCCATCGCCTCCGATGATAGCGCGAAGACCGTGTCACGGGTCTGTGGGCTTTTCCCGGTGGCGGGCGTAGATGCGATCGCTGCCGCCGATCACGAACTCGGCCAGCTCCCTGGCGAGCTCCCTGCGGTTGACGGCGGGGTCGCCGAGCACCAGCGTGACCGCACTGCGAGTCGCGACGGCTGCCAGCGCCATCACGAGCGGCACGGCGCCGATCTGTCCCGGGGAGGCACCGCCCGCCGCGAGCCGCGCTCGCGTCTCGTCGATGGACTCGGTGAGGCTCCGCTCGTCCGCGGCGCGGACGAGGTTGCCGAGTGTTGACTGGTCGCCGCGGCAGCGGCCAATCGTCTCGAAGAACGGTCGGTCCTTTAACGATTGCTCGAATACTGCCTCGTAGTACGGCGCCAGCTCCTCGGGGTCGTCGAGGCGCCGCAGGCGACGCTGCAGGGCGGCGCTTACGTCCGCGCGCTGCGCCACGAGCGTCAGGGCGACCGTCTCGACGCACTGCTCGAGGCTGTCGAAGTAGCGGTAGAAACGCGGCTGGGCGATGCCCGCCTCCTGCGTGATTCGCACGGTGGTGAGCGCGCCACGCCCCTCGGTGCGGATGATCGCAAGCGCCGCCCGTACCAGTCGGTCCCGTGTCGGCGGGCTCGCCGATTGGCCGGGCCTCGCGCTCATGACGTCCGGAATTGGGGCTTGGCGAACACGGGGTATAGCTCTATACCTCGTGAGGGTGGCGGACAAGGTGTGCACCGGGTTGGGCCACTGCTTGCGCAGCGGTGCACGTCGTCACGGGTTCATGGGTCGGGAAGGTTGGGGAGCATGGGGAAGCCGATATTTGAGTGGTTGAGGAAGCGGAAGAAGTCCGACCCCGATGTCGAGGTCGACACGCCGATCGACCTGGGACACCAGAGCAACGGCGAGTTCTTCATGCACCAGCGCCCGGTCGACCGGGCGATGCGTGAGGAGATCCTGCGACGCTCGGGCGAGCAGGCCCGCTACCTGGGTATGGAGCGACGCGAGTTCCTGGCCAGCACGATGGGCATGGCGACGACGCTGGCTGTCATAAACCAGTTCGGCACCGGCTGCGGCAACGCGTCCGACAAGGGCATGACGATGGACGGCGGCACCACCGCCGTGGCCGGCGTCGACAACGACGTTCCGTTCCTCGTGCCACCGGAGGCGATGTGCGAGGACGTCGGCATCTTCGACGGTGACGAGTTCATCTTCGACGTCCAGACGCACAGCTTCGACGACGGCGAGTGGCGTGAGAAGTTCCCCTTCTACGCCCGAGCCATCGAGACGCCTGCGCCGTTTGCTTGCGACGAGCCGGAGCAGCTCGACTGCTACGACAAGGACCACTACGCGGAGCTCATGTTCACCGATAGCGACACTGCCATGTCGGTGATCACGTCGTGGCCGGGAACGACCTGCGGCGGCGGCCTCACCACGCTGTGCGGGCTTCCACTGTCGAACGAGGGGATGGCGGAGCTGCGCGACTGGATCAACCAGAAGGCGATGTCGCAACGGGTCATCAACCAGATCCAGGTGATGCCCAACGATCGCGTCGAGTACCAGAAGGAGATCATGACGATGGCGTTCGAGGAGCTGGGCGCCGCGAGCTGGAAGGCGTATCCGGCCTGGAGGTCCCCCAACTACAAGCCCAACGACGTGCAGGGCGGGGAGGGCTACTTCTTGACGGACGACATCGGGCGAGAGTTCATCGAGCACGGCCTGTCCCTGGGGCTGCACAACTTCGCCATCCACAAGGGCCTGCCGATCCTCGACTTCGACGTGGAGCACAACCAGCCACATGACATTGGGCCCGCGGCCAAGGAGTACCCGGACGCCAACTTCGTCGTGTTCCACTCTGCCATCTCCGCCGGCACCGATCAGTACATCACGCCCGACCAGGTGCCGTACGATCCCGACGAGGCGCGACCGACCGGCGTCAACCAGCTCGTCCGGACCGTGCTCGACAACGACGTCGCCAACAAGAACGTGTATGGCGAGCTGGGCACGACGTGGGCGGTCGTCTCGCGTGACCCCACCGCGGCGCAGCACGTCATTGGCAAGCTGCTGAAGTACCTCGGCGAGGACAACGTCGTTTGGGGCACCGACTCGATCCTGCAGGGCTCGCCGCAGGGGCAGATCGAGTCGTTCCGCCGCTTCCAGATCTCACCCGAGTTCCAGGACCGCTACGGCTACCCCGAGATCACCGACGAGATCCGCCGCAAGATCTTCGGTCTCAATGCGGCGCGCATCTATCGCGTGGATCCCGAGGCCGAGCGCTGCAACGTGGATGCGAGTATCTTCGCGGACGCCAAGCGGCGGCTCGACGGCAAGCTCGGCAAGCGGCGCTGGACGGCGAAGCCGCGCAAGGGCCCGAGGACACCCCAGGAGTTCGCCGCCTACGCGAAGATCGAACTCGCCAAGGGCCACCCGGGCTAGGGTCGGCGGCACGCCCAACCGATGGGCCGGCGCCTGACCCCCTCGAGCGCCCAGCCTCCTGACCGGTGCCGTGCGCCTACACAGCATATGACCTGCATAGGCATTTGACAGCTATAGGCACTTTGGTCACGTTCGACCCAAGACCCGGGAGGCGACGCGATGGCGCAGGTGCAGACGCCCGGAACCCACGACAGCGGGCAGGCTCCCCGCGAGGCGAGGCTGCGCGGACACGAGACGCGGCAGCCCTTCGACCTCTCCGCGCGGCTGCAGGAGAAGGTCGACACGCTGGACCTCGGTGCGGCCGTAGAGCAGGTCAAGGACGAGGGCTACAGTTACGTCCGCGACGCGGCGCCACCCGAGTTCACGACGCGTCTGCGGGAGACGCTGCTGGGCATCACCAACGGCCTCCCCGGCGCGAGCATGCTGCTCGGCAAGGATCCGATCTTCGAGGAGGTGGTGCTCAACCCGAAGCTGCTCGCGATGGCCGAGGTCATGTGCGGCAAGGGCTTCATGCTCTCGCAGCTGGCCTGCAGCGTGCGCGGCAAGGGGGCTCCGGCGATGGACCTGCACGCCGACCAGAACTGGACGCCCGCGCCGTTCCCCGTCCACAACCAGCTAGTCACCTTCTGTTGGGCCTGCGACGAACACACGCTGGAGGGGGGCGCTACGCGCATCATTCCGGGTTCCCAGCAGCACCGTCGTCACCCGAGCTCGGAGGAGATGGCGGAGGCGAAGGGCGCGATCACCACGGAGTGCTCGGCGGGCAGCGTGCCGTTCTGGGACGGCTCGGTGTGGCATGGCAACTGGGCGCGGCAGCTTGAGGGCGAGCGCGTGGTGCTTCACATCACCTACAGCCGCTTGGCGCTGCGGCCGGTGGAGTCCTACGACCACCTCGGCGAGGACTGGCTCGAGGGCAAGCCATACGAGATGCGCGTCCTGCTGGGGCGCGAGGACTTCCTCAACACATCGCAGGGTGGATTCGCACATGCCGACAAGATGGCCCGGACGATGCGGTGGTCGAAGAGCTGAGCGACGCGTGGTGCGCGCTAACGCGACCTGGCTGAGCGCGCTTTACGCTTGATGCCGACGCCGGGCCCATGCAGTGCGCGCTTGGTCCCCCCGATGACGAACTCGGCGAGCTCGCTCGCGAGATGCTTGCGATCGATGTCGGGCTCGCTGATCAGCCGCGCGATGGCTCCGTCGATGGCCGCGTAGATCATGCTGGCCACGTGCGGGGCGGCCGTCTTCTGGCGCTTGGTTGGCCGCTTCACGGCGGACAGCAGGTGCTCGACGGTGTGATCGAACGTCTTCCGATCCGACTCGCGAATGCGCTCACCGAGCTCGGAAGGGTGGTGTCGGTAACGTGCCGCGAGCTCGTAGAAGACGCCCTCTCGCTCCACCTCGTCGAAGATCTTCAGGTAGAGCTTCGCCAGCTGGGACGCGTCGGCCGGGTTCTCGATCGCCTCGAGATGGACCTCGTTGCCATCGGCGAGGTGTGAGACGACCGTCGCCGCGGCGGCCTCGAGCAGCTGGTCCACGTTGTCGAAGTAGCGATAGAAGCGCGGCTGGGCGATGCCGGCCTCGTCGGTGATGCGGACCGTCGTCAACGCACCGCGCCCCTCCGCCCGGATAATCGTGATCGCCGCCTGCACGAGGCGGTCCTTGGTGGTCGCAGGTTGACGGCCCTTGCCCGTGCCGTTGCCGGAAGCCGGTGTAGGAACGCTGTCGCCCATCTCCACCGATGTATCGTCTATGCGTCCAGGCGGCAAGGCGCCCCGGCGTTGCGTCAGGACCCGGATCCGAACAGCTCGTCGAAGGTCAGCTGTTGGCGTGCGGGTGCCGGCTCGACAGCCTCGATGCACGCCCGTGAGTCGTTGCGTGGGTTGCCGACGATCTTGCCCACCGGGTGGGCCCGCAGGTGCTCAGTATTCAGCGTGCCGTCGGAGATGACGTCCCGCGCATGTGCATCGGTGTGTACCGGGGCGAGCCAGCCGGCGGCGCCGTCTTTGCTGAGCTCGATCGGCATGCGGTCATGGATCGCTGCCACCGAGCCCCGCGCGGCCTGTGTCAGCACGGTGAACGTGGTCAACCGCTCTCCGCCCGGTGATCGCCACCGTGACCAGAGCCCGGCCATCCGCATGATCGCGCTGTCTTCGCGGTGGATCCACATCGGCTCCCGCTCACCGTCGTCGAGGCGTTTCCACTCGAAGTAGCCGGTAGCTGGCACAATGCAGCGCTGCGCCCGCCAGCTGTCGCGGAAGCTCGGCTTGTCAGCGGCGCTCTCGACGCGTGCGTTGATCGCGCGCGCGCCTTCGCCCGCATCCTTCGCCCAATGCGGCAGCAGACCCCAGCGCGCCATGGTGAGGGTCGGCTCGGCGTCGTCGATCGCGATCGGCGACGGCTGCGTGGGCGCGACGTTGTAGCGCGGCTCCCACGCCGGCAGCTCGGCGTCAGGCGGAAGCGAGACGCCGAGCGCAGAGGCGACCGCCGCAAGGTCAGTCAGGTGCAGACTGAAGCGGCCGCACATCCGTCTCTACTGGCGGGCGCCGGGCGCGTCCACGGTGGGCTTCGGCACCCCGGGTTCCTCGACGTCGTCATCGCTCTCGGAGGCGCCGTGGTCCACGAGCTTGCCACCGACATACTCCATCGACGCGACACGCTCGCCGAAGATCGCCTCGGGGTCGCTGAGCTGAAGCGCTTCCCGCAGCGCCTCGTCCGCATGCTCAATCAGCACGATGCGGGTCGAGTTGAGGACCCTTCGCGGGATCTCGCGAAGGTCCTTCCGGTTCTCCTTCGGGATGATGATGGTGTCGATGCCGGCGCGATGTGCGGCGAGCATCTTCTCCTTCAATCCACCGATCGGACCGACGCGGCCGCGCAGCGTGATCTCGCCGGTCATCGCGACGTTGCGTCGCACCGGGATGCGCATCATCGCGCTGGCGATGCTCGTCGCCATCGTGATGCCCGCGCTCGGCCCATCCTTCGGGATGAACTCGGGGAAGTGAATGTGGAAATCGTTGTTCTGGTAGAAATCCTTGTCCAGACCGAGCAACTTCTCGCGCGAGCGGATGTAGCTCATCGCGGCCTGCGCCGACTCCTGCATGCCCTTCTCGAGCAGGCCCGTGATGACGAGCTTGCCCTTGCCCGGGACGACAGCGACCTCGCACTCGAGGGTGACGCCGCCGAAGTTCGTGTACGCCAGGCCGTTCGTCAGACCGATCTCGTCCTTGCCGCGCGCAGAGTCGGGTCGGTACTTCGGCACGCCCAGGTACTTGGGCACGCTCTTGGAGACGATGCGGTACTTCTCCGTGTCCTTGGCGTCCTTGCGGATCACCTTGCGCGCGATCTTTCGGCAGATGCCGCCCAGCTCCCGCTCGAGGTTACGCACGCCGGACTCGCGCGTGTAGTGGTGAATGACCGTGCGGATCGCGTTCTCGGTGATCTCGAGGTCGATGTCCTTGAGCCCCGCGTCCTCCTGTTGCCGGGGGATCAGGTACTTCACGGCGATGTTGAGCTTCTCGTACTCGGTGTAGCCGCTGAGCTGGATGATCTCCATGCGATCGGCGAGCGCGATCGGGATGCCAGACATGTCGTTGGCCGTCGTGATGAACATCACGTTGGACAGATCGTAGTCGAGGTCGAGGTAGTGATCGTTGAACGAGTGGTTCTGCTCGGGGTCGAGCACCTCGAGCAAGGCGGAGGCCGGATCGCCACGAAAGTCCGACGACATCTTGTCGACCTCGTCGAGCAGGAACAGCGGGTTGCTGGTGCCGGCCTTGCGCAGGTTCTGGACGATGCGGCCGGGCAGGGCGCCGATGTACGTCCGGCGGTGGCCGCGGATCTCCGCCTCGTCTCGTACGCCGCCGAGCGCGAGCCTGATGAAGTTGCGGCCGGTCGCGCGCGCGATCGACTTGGCGAGTGACGTCTTGCCAACGCCGGGCGGTCCGACCAGGCACAGCACCGGACCCTTGAGCTTGCCGACGAGCGCCTGCACCGCGAGGTGCTCGAGGATGCGCTCCTTGACCTTCTGCAGACCGTAGTGGTCCTCGTCGAGGATCGCCTCGGCCTCGTCGATGTCGCGGTTCTCTTCGCTGTGCTCGTTCCAGGGCAGCGCCAGCACCCAGTCGATGTAGTTGCGGACGACCGTCGCCTCGGCGCTCATCGGCTGCATCATCTTGAGCTTCTTCAGCTCCTTCTGCAGTCGCTCCTTGCCTTCTTCGGAGGTGTCCTTGGCGTTGATCTTCTCCTCGAGCTCGGACAGCTCGTTCTTGAACTCGTCGCGCTCGCCGAGCTCCTTCTGGATCGCCTGCATCTGCTCGTTGAGGTAGTACTCCTTCTGCGTGCGCTCCATCTGCTTCTTGACGCGCGTCCGGATCTTCTTCTCGACCTGCAGGATCTCGATCTCCGCCGTCATCATCTCGTAGAGGCGAGAGAGGCGCGCACCGGGGTCGGTGGTCTCGAGGATCTCCTGACGGTCCGCCAGCTTGATCGAGTTCAGGTGGACGACGATGGTGTCGGCGAGTCGCGCCGGGTCGTCGATGGTCTGAACCGAGACGAGCATCTCCGGGGGGATGCGCTTGTTGAGCTTGACGTAGTTCTCGAAGGTCGACTGAACGGAGCGCATGAGCGCCTCGATCTCGATGTCCTCGATGAACTCCTCCTCGAGCTGCTCGATCTCGCACAGGAAGAAGCCGTCGTTGGGTATGAAGCGCTCGATGCGCACGCGGCGCTTCCCCTCGACGAGCACCTTCACGGTGCCGTCGGGAAGACGCAGCAGCTGGATGATCGTGCCGACGGTGCCCACCTCGAAGATGTCTTCGGGGGTGGGGTCGTTGGTCTTCGCCATCTTCTGGGCCGCGAGAAGGATCTCCTTCTCGTGGTTCATGGCCTCCTCGAGCGCGCTGATGGACTTCTCGCGTCCCACGAACAGGGGTACGACCATGTGGGGGAAGACGATGATGTCGCGTAGCGGCAGCAGCGGCAGGACCTTGCCGGAGGAGGGCTGCGGGTCGGTCGATTCGGTGTCGTCGCTATCGTTCTTGTTGAAGAACATCCGTGCTCCAAAGCGGAAGAAACAGGCCGTCGGGGCGCCTGCAGAACGCCCGATCAAAGCATACCCGATTTGGCCCGCATCACACCCGGCAGCCCCACACAGACTCCGCCCAAACCTGTTTTTCCAGACTCAACAAATCCCACCATCAGTTGCAGTGACACGAACAGGCAGCCCCCTGACCGACACCGCCCTTGCGGCCGCACCTCAGTCGGCTGCTGCATCCGCGGCGCACCAGCTGCGTGGCACCGCGCGCGAGGTGCGGCACCGCTGCGCCAACGACAAACTGCGTTGCATGGCGCGTGAGGCGCGGTGCCCAGCCAATGCAACTGCGTCGCATGGCGTGTGAGGCGCGGTGCTGGGCGCGGCGCCGGCCGAGGAGCGCGCGGAGCGTACCGAAGTACGTGAGCACGCACCGCAGGTCGGCGGCGGGTCCGGTGCCGTGCATCGCGCGTCAGGCGATGCAGTTTCAGGCGGGTTCGGCTTTTTCTTCTTCTTCGTGAACCGAGATGGGCTTCTCGCCCTTGTCGATCACGTCGGCCGTCACGATGACTTCCTTGATGCTCTCGTCCGAGGGGACCTCGTACATGATGTCGAGCATCGCGGCCTCGAGGATGGCGCGCAGGCCGCGCGCGCCCGCATTGCGCTCGAGCGCCTGCTTGGCGATCGACGCCAGCGCGTCCTCCTGGAACTTCAGCTTTACGCTGTCCATCTCGAACAGCCGCTGAAACTGCTTCACCAGCGCGTTCTTCGGCTTCGTGAGGATGTCGACCAGCGCACCTTCGTCGAGCTCGTGGAGGGTGGCCAGCACGGGTAGGCGCCCGATGAACTCGGGGATCAGGCCGATCTTCAGCAGGTCCTGGGGCTGCACCTGCCGCAGCAGCTCGCCGATGCGCTTGTCGTGCTTCGACACGATGTCAGCGCCGAAGCCGAGGCTCTTCTGGCCGACGCGACGCTCGATGATCTGGTCGAGCCCCACGAAGGCACCGCCGCAGATGAAGAGGATGTTCGTCGTGTCGATCTGCAGAAAGTCCTGCTGGGGATGCTTCCGCCCGCCCTTGGGTGGGACGTTGGCGATCGTGCCCTCGATGATCTTCAGCAGCGCCTGCTGCACGCCCTCGCCGCTGACGTCGCGGGTGATCGAGGGGTTGTCGCCCTTGCGCGCGACCTTGTCGATCTCGTCGATGTACACGATGCCGCGCTGCGCCCGCTCCACGTCGTGGTCGGCGTTCTGCAGCAGCTGCACGATGATGTTCTCGACGTCCTCGCCGACGTAGCCCGCCTCCGTGAGGGTGGTGGCATCCGCGATGGCGAAGGGCACGTTGAGGATCTTTGCCAGCGTCTGCGCCAGCAGCGTCTTGCCTGAGCCGGTCGGGCCGAGCAGCAGGATGTTCGACTTCTGCAGCTCCACGTCATCGGCTGCGACGCGCGACTCGATGCGCTTGTAGTGGTTGTGCACCGCGACCGAGAGCACCTTCTTGGCGCGCTCCTGCCCGATGACGTACTCGTCGAGGATGCCGCGGATCTCCATCGGCTTGGGCAGCGGCCCGCCGGTCGAGAAGGAGTCGTCGCGGTCGACCTCCTCCGCGATGATGTCGTTGCACAGGCCGATGCACTCGTCGCAGATGTAGACCGTCGGTCCCGCGATGAGCTTCTTGACCTCCTTCTGCGACTTTCCACAGAAGGAGCACTGCAGGTTCCCGTGACTATCGTCTTTGCGCTTGTCGACCAATTCTGAGCCCTGCCTGCAACGGAGAAACGACCTAATCTACGAAAAGTTTAGCGGTTGGACTATGGCCAGGCAAGGAAATCGGCGTCAGGCGCCGTCGCTGTTTTCCGGGGTTTCCCGGGGTTCGATGACCGCATCGATGAGGCCGTACTCCAGGGCCGCCTCGGCCGACAGGAAGTTGTCTCGCTCGGTGTCGCGGGCAATCGTCTCGTTGTCCTGACCGGTGTGTTTCGCGAGGATTGCGGTCATGCGCTCGCGCAAGAAGATGATCTCATTGGCGTGGATCTCGATGTCCGTCGCCTGCCCCCGAACGCCGCCCAGCGGCTGGTGGATCATGACGCGGCTGTTCGGCAGGGCGCGCCGCAGCCCCTTCGTGCCCGAGGCGAGCAGCCACGCGCCCATCGAGGCGGCCATGCCGATGCACACGGTCGAGACCGGCGCCCGCACGTACTGCATGGTGTCGTAGATGGCCATGCCGGCCGTGATCGAGCCGCCCGGGCTGTTGATGTAGAGGGTGATCTCCTTGTCCGGATCCTCACTCTCCAGATAGAGCAGCTGCGCGACGATGATGTTGGCCGCGTCGTCGCTGACCTCCGACCCGAGGAAGACGATGCGGTCGTTGAGCAGCTTGCTGAACAGCTCCCAGCTGCGCTCACCGCGTGGCGTGTTCTCGATGACCTGGGGGTAGGGGATGAACGCGCGGGGCTGGGTCGTCATGCCGTCTCCTGGCCTCTCAGGCCTTCTTCTTGGTGGCGGCCTTCTTCTTGGTGGCCGCCTTCTTCTTCGCCGGTGCCTTCTTGGTGGCGGCCTTCTTCTTGGTGGCCGCCTTCTTCTTCGCCGGTGCCTTTTTCTTGGCAGCCTTCGCGGAGTCCGTCGACTCCTTTTTCGCCGTCTTCGCCTCGTCGTCCGCGTCGCCCTTGTCAGTCGCGGGCGGCTCGTCGACGTCCGTGATCGTAGCCTTCGACAGCAGATACTCAAGCAGCTTGTTCTCGAGCAGGCGCGTCTCGAGCCGCTCCAGCTCCTCGCCCTGGTGCTCGGCGCGCACCTTCGCAATGTGCTTGCCGCTCTTGTCGGCGATCGACAGCAGCTCCGCCTCGGTCTCCTCCTTGGTGACCGACAGGTCCTCGCTGCGCGCGATCTCGCCGAACAGGATGCCGGCCTGCACCTTGCGCTGGGCGCGTCGCTGCAGGTCCGCCTGCATGTCTTCGCCGAAGTCGACGCCCTGGCCGAACATCTGCTGGAACTGCAGCAACTCCTGAATCATCTCGCGCTGTTGCTGCTGCGCCAGGCTCGGCGGCACCTCGACGGGGTTGTTGTCGACCATCTTCTCGACGACCGCCTCGCGCACCAGTGCGTCGGCGCGCTGCTCGGCGGTCGCTTCGAGCTTGCCGAGGACATCGGCGCGCAGCGCCTTGAGCGAGTCGAACTCGACGTCCTTGGCGAACTCGTCGTCGAGCTCCGGCAGCTGCTTGCTCTGCATGCGCTGCACGTTGACCACGAAGCTCGCCGTCGTGTTCTGCAGGTCCTCGCGACCGTAGTCCTCGGGGAAGGTCACCTCGATTGTCTTGTCCTCGCCGACGCCCATGCCGAGCAGTCCCTGCTCCATGTCGGGCAGCAGACGACCCTGGCCGAGCTCGACCTGCGTCTCGGGCGCGTCCATGTCCGGCTTGCGCTCACCGTCGATCGACGCCTCGAGCGAGATGGTCAGCAGGTCGCCATCCTGGGCCGGCCGCGCCGGGTCGGGCACCACGAGGTCGGCGTTTTGCTCGCGCATGCGCTCGATGTCCGCGTCCACGGCCTCTGGCTTGACCGGCTCCACGTAGCGGTCGACCTGGATGCCGCCGAGCTCGACCTTCTCGATCTTCGGGCGGACCTCGATCTTTGCGACGAACTTGAGTGGCTCGCCGTTCTTGATCGTGGGCTCGTCGAGCTGGGGCACGGCGATCATCTGGATGCCGTGTTCGTCGACGGCGGCACCGATGCCCTCGCGCACCAGGTTGTTCGTAACCTCGCCCTTGACCGACTTGCCAAAGAGGTTCTTGACCACGCTGCGCGGGACCTTGCCCGGGCGGAATCCCCGCACGCGCGCCTTCTTCTGCAGCGAGCGGTACGCCTCGTCCAGTTCCGAGTTCACCCTGTCCCAGGGGATCTCGATGGTCACTTCCACAAGGACTGGGCTCAGTTCCTCGACCTGCGATTGCATGCGGACTCTCCACTCGGTCATCGAGGCGCGCTGCCGCTGGGCAGGCGTCCCGGTCATGTCGGCGTGGCCCCAGGGGGGCCGAAAAATCGCCGGAACGCCGACTTCTAGTGCGCGCCCCCGGCGGGGTCAAGCAGGCTGCCAAGGGCGCCGTGGAAGCGCTGGGGCAAGCCGCGCGCGATCAGCAGCCGGTCACCACCGCGCCGGATGGCGGCCGCCGCTCGAGCCGCCGCGGGAAGCTGCCGATGGGCCTGCTCGACCAGCGCCGCCGCCTGATCGGCCGCTGCCGGGGCGTCGAAGGCGATCATCCACAGCGCTCCGAGCTGGCCGTCCGGCCCGGTGTGAACGCGGACGCTGTCGCCCGTCCAGTGGCCTGCCACCATCTCGGCCTCCGGCTCAGTGGCCCCCGAGGCCCGCAGGAAGATGCGTAGCTCCAGCTCGCCCAGAGTGTCCTCAGGTAGGGACATGTATCCGGCGGCCTCGAGCGCAGGCAGGCCCGGAGGTGGCAGCTGCAGCGGTAGGCGGCCCTCGGCGTAGTGCTCGGGATGCAGGATCTGCTGTGTCGAGACCGGTGGCCGTGCGTGGGCGGCGTCCACGGCGCCCCAGCCGCCCCCGCCGTGCAGCTGGGCGGCGAACACCAGCCCCTCCGAGTAGGCGAAGAGCAGCGGCACGCGCACGATCGGCGGCGCGCGGCCGAGCTCGCTGTCGGGCGGCGGCGGCTGCAGGACGAGCTGCGAGAGCTCGCGCATCCTGGCGCTGTCGCGCGTCAGCCGCCTCAGCGCGCCCACCGCGCCGCCGCCATCACCGGCCAGCATCGCCAGGTTGGCGTCACCCTCGACGAGCGCCCGCAGGGCCGTGTCCGCGTCCGAGGTGCGATCGAGGTCGATCACCTCTCCGAGGCCCAGGTGCTGGTCCTGCAGTGCGTGCACGAGCTCGTGCACGATCACCGAGCGGGCGCCCTGCAGCTCCACCTCGGGTCCCCCGCCGGCGAACGCGCGCATCACGCTGTCACGGATCACGAGCCGGCGCGCGCGCGGATCGTAGTAGCCCATGATCTGCTCGCCCATCACCCGCAGCAGCATGCCGCGCACGTCGAGGTCCGGCGACAGCATGCCCAGCGCCACGTAGATGCTACGGGCGCGCTGCAGATCCTCCTCCTTCAGCTGCCGGGCGATGTAGCGCCTGATGGCGCTCGGGTCCTCGACGACGACCGGCACGCTGGTGCGCAACCGCAGTGAGCGGATGCGCTCGGCTGCGCCCACCAGCTCCGCGATGATGCGCAGCTCCTGCTCGGTGGCGCGCCGGCTCCCGGGGCCCAGCGCGTCCGTCTGCTCGGTATCTTGGCGCCTCGCGGTCGAGCCCGTGTCGGTCGTGGGGGAGGGTGTGGGCGTGGCCGCACCGGCGCAGGCGGTCAGCAGCAGCGCCGCCGCGAGTGGCGACAGCCGACTCATTCGTCCACGCGGCTCACGAGGCAGTGCACGCTGGGCCGGTAGCCGAGCTCCTGCCGCAGCACCCGCCGCACCACGCGGCAGACGGTCTCGATGACGCGCGTCTCGGTCCACGGTGGCTTGCCGCCCTGCAGCGCGTCGTCGGCCGCATCGCGGGCGTCCCGCAGCAGCGCTGCGCTCGCGTCCTCGTGCACCACGCCGCGGGTCAGCAGGCTCGGCGGACCGCACGGATAGCCCTGCTCGTCGAGCGCCACGGCTGCGATGCAGATCCCGACGCGTGCCAACAGCTCGCGGTCGCGCAGCACGATCTCGGGGATCGCGCGTAGCTGCTGCGTTGACACCTTGCCTGCCCTCACAGCCTTGGCCACGCGGTGTCCCGTCGCATCGAACTCCACCGGGAGCCCGTTTTCGATCACGACCGTCTCCTCGACTCCCAGCGAGCGGGCGAGCTCGGCGTGTCGCGTCAGGTGGTAGAGCGTGCCGTGGATCGGCACGAAGGTGCGCGGCCGCAGCAGCTCGATCAGCTCGCTCTGCTCGGCGCGCGACGCGTGCCCGCTGACGTGGATGGTCGGGTCGTCCCCGCGGTGCACGACCTCCACGCCCAGGCGCAGCAGCCGGTCGAGCATCTCGTACACGAGCGGCTCCTTGCCCGGGATGATGCGCGACGACAGCAGCACGAGGTCGCCGGCGCTCAGCTTGAGCTGGTGGTGGTCGCCGCGGGCCAGGCGCGACAGCGCTGCGCGATGCTCACCCTGGCTGCCCGTGGCGGCGATGATCACCGATGCGCGCGGGTAGTCCTTCGCAACATCGGCGCCGATCAGCAGATCGCCCGCGTCCTCGAGGTAGCCGAGCTGTCGTCCGACCCGGGCGTGGGTCTGGAGCGAGCGGCCCATGAGCACGACCTTGCGGCCGGTGGCGCGCGCCGCGTCGAAGATCGCCATCAGGCGGTAGATGTTGGACGCGAACATCGAGATGATCACGCGCCCGCTGGCGCCCTCGATGTGGCTGCGCAGGCTGACCGCGACCTCGCGCTCGCTTCCGATCGTGCGCTCCACCGTCACGTTGGTGGAGTCACTGAGCAGGGCCCGCACACCCTCGTCGCCCAGCCCGCGCAGGAAGTCCTTGTCGAAGTGTTGCCCGTCGACCGGATCCTCATCGATACGGAAGTCGCCCGAGTGCACGAAGGTGCCCGCGTCGCAGCGGATGCACAGGCCTGTGCAGTCGGGGATCGAGTGCGTGACGCGGTAGGGCTCGATCTCGAGGCTTCCGATGAGGAAGCGTTCGCGTGGTGCAACCTCGTGCAGTGCCGGCTGCTCGGGAAGATCGTGCTCTTCGAGGCGCTCGCGCACTAGCGACAGCGCGTGCGCAGGGCCGTAGACCGGCACCGTCAGCTCTTGCAGCAAGTACGGAAGCGCTCCGATGTGATCCTCGTGGCCGTGGGTCAGCACCACGGCGCGCAGGCGGTCGCGGTGCTGCAGGACATACCCGAAGTCGGGATGGATCGTGTCGACGCCGAGGTCGTCGTCGGGAAAGGTCATCCCGCAGTCGATCAGCAGCATGTCGTCGCCGTGCTCGACGACGGTGCAATTCATGCCAACCTCGCCGAGGCCACCCAGGGTCACGATGCGAAGCGGGGTTGTCACAGGCGCAGTCTTGCCAGTGAGCACCGCGAGTCAAGACCTGGGTCGCGCATGGGTTTCTGGGCAATTGACCCTGCGAATAGGCGCGTGCTACGGAGCGCAGCGCGGGAGACACTGAATGCGTCCCAATTTTGTCATAGCGACCCTACTGAGCTTGTTCGGCGTCACCGCCGTTGCGATCGCCCAGGACGCCGATCCGGCGCCCTCGGCACCGGCTGCGGCCGATCCTGCTGCCCCTGCCGAGCCCGCCGATCCCGGCGCGGCCGAGGCGCCAGCCACTCCCGGGGAAGCCCCGGTACCCGCGGCCGAAGGTGAGGCGCCCGACGCCGCGCCCGCGGAGGACGCCGCGGTGCCTGCACCGGAGTCGGCCGCGCCGGCGCCGGACCTGACGCCGGCGGCCAACGTCCCGGACCTGACGGGCGTGCCCACGCCGGGAGAGCTCGACGCGCGCCTCGACGAGGAGATGCCAGACACCTTCGACGCAGCCGACACCTGGACGGCGCCGACGCCGGTGCTCACGCTCCACGGTTACATGCGCATGCGCGTCGAGCTGCTCGACAGCCTCTGGCTCGGCCGCGACATCCCGTCCACGTTGGAGCTGCCCGAGCGGACGCTCGTGGACGGTGAGCCGGATCCGTTCACGCGGTTTCGTCCGGCCGAGCGACGAGTCGGACAGACCGAGTGTCGCGCCGCTGATGAGGACAGCATCACCGAGGGAGAGACGACGTACTGCGACGTCAGCACGATCCGCCACGCGAACATCCGTCTGCGCCTGTCGCCGCAGCTCAACGTGAGCGAGGACGTGCGCGTCAAGACATCGTTCGATGTGCTCGACAACGTCAACGCCGGCACGCAGCCCGAGTCGTTCTACGGCAGCAGCAGCGACGGTATCGGCCTGCTGTCCGATGGGACGGGGACCAGCACGGTTCGTGTCAGGCGCGCATGGGGTGAGGTTCGCAACCGCGACCTCGGCGAGCTGCGCTTCGGTCGCATGCCCAACCACTGGGGTCTCGGCATGCTGCACAACGCCGGCGAGGACATCGACCACGACTTCCAGACCGACATCGACCGCTTGCTCATCGTGACCAAGCTCGCGGGCTTCTACTTCGGCGCCGGCTACGACTTCCCCGCCGAGGGCGTGGCGTCCACCGGCAGCTCCGGCGAGAACCGGCCGCAACTCGACGTCAGCCAGGTCGACGACGTGGACCAGTGGACGTTCTCGATCTCGCGCCACCTCGACGACGAGGACCGCGCGGACCAGCTGGAGCGCGGTGAGCCCGTGCTCGAGGGCGGCATCCAGCTGCGCTACCGCGACCAGGACGCGGTCATCGATGATCCGGCGATGCCGATCGTCGCGCTCGCCGGCCATCACTACACACCTGATGCCTGGGGGCGGCTGACCTGGCGCGGGATCACGATCGGCGCGGAGGCAGGCTGGGTGCTCGGCGAGATGCGCACAGCCGGCGGCAACACCGTGGACATCGATCAGCTCGGCGCGGTGCTCGAGACCGAGTTCCGCTTCCTGGATGACAAGCTCGCGCTCCACTACGACTCGGGCTTTGCCAGCGGCGACTCCGAGGTCGAGGGGCTGTCGTCGGATGCTGACTTCATAGGCGACGACGTCGCCAACGGATCCGTCTCGACGTTCCGCTTCCACCCGAGCTACCAGGTCGACATGATCCTGTGGCGCAACATCATGCGGCAGGTCACGGGCGCCTACTACTTCAAGCCGGGCATCAGCTACGACTTCGTCCGCGACGAGTTCGGTCAGCTGTTCGGAGCGCAGCTGGACATCATCTGGAGCCGCGCCAGCGCCTTCGTGCAGGCCCCCGGCAACGATCCCGACCTGGGCGTCGAGCTCAACGTCAAGCTCTACTGGAACAGCGACGACGGCCCCGACCCGGGCGACGGCTACCACGCGCGGCTCGAATACGGTGTGCTGTTCCCGATGCAGGGCCTCGGCTACCATTTCGAGGAGAGCGACCTGGATCTCGCCCAGCAGCTGCGCCTGCTGCTCGGCGTCTCCTTCTAGCGCCTCGAGGTTCGCGCAACCCGGCGGCCCGGGCGGTCGATAGGCGGGCATGGCGAAGGCAGACAAGACCCTCTACGAGTGCACCTCCTGCGGAGCCCAGAGCCCAAAGTGGCTCGGCAAGTGCCCGGGCTGCGCCGACTGGAACAGCCTGGTCGAGGTGCGTCACGCACCTGCCGCGCGTGGCGGCCCGCGCGGTGACGCACAGAAGCCCATCGCGCTGGGCGACGTCTCGACCGATGTAGCCGAGCGCCATCGCAGCGGCATCGACGAGTTCGACCGCGTGCTCGGTGGCGGTGTCGTGGTCGGCAGCGTCGTGCTGCTGGGTGGCGACCCCGGCATCGGCAAGTCGACACTGCTCATGCAGGCGCTCGTCGGTCTCGCCAAGCAGGGCAAGCGCGCGCTGTACGTGACCGGCGAGGAGTCCGCTGCCCAGGTCGCGCTGCGCGCGCGTCGCATCGGCATGTCGCCTGACGTGTTGCTGCTGGCGACGACCGAGCTGTCCGATGTGGAGGATGCGCTGGTGCGGGATCACTACGATGTCGTGGTGATCGATTCGGTCCAGACGCTACGCAGCGCGGAGCTCTCCGCGGCGCCCGGCAGCGTCGCCCAGCTACGGGAGGTCGCTGGCCAGCTGACGCGCACGGCCAAGCGGCGCGATACGGCGATGTTCCTGATCGGCCACGTCACGAAGGATGGCGCGCTGGCGGGGCCGAAGGTACTGGAGCACCTGGTGGACGCGGTGCTGTCGTTCGAGGGCGATCCCACCCACGCATTTCGGCTCGTGCGAAGCACCAAGAACCGCTACGCGCCTACCCACGAGGTCGGTGTCTTCGAGATGGTCGAGGAGGGCCTGCGTGAGGTCCCCGACCCCAGCAGCCTATTCATCGGCGAGCGGCCCGGGCGTGCGGCGGGCTCGGTGATCGTGTGCACCGCCGAGGGCAGCCGCTCGCTGCTGGTCGAGGTGCAGGCCCTGGTCGCGAGCGCCCAGTACGGCTCGCCGCGGCGTGTGGCGACGGGGCTCGACGGTCAGCGCCTGGCGGTGCTCCTCGCTGTGCTCGAGAAAAAGGCGGGCGTCCCCGTGCTCGACCAGGATGTCTTCGTGAGCGCAGCCGGGGGCGTGCGTGTGGACGAGCCGGCGGTCGACCTCGGGGTATGCCTCGCCGTGGCCTCTGCACTGCGCGAGAAGCCGCTGGCAGAGGCGACGGCGATCTTCGGCGAGGTTGGGCTGGCCGGGGAGGTGAGGGCGGTGTCGAAGGCCGTCGCACGTGTGGCGGAGGCGAAGAAGATGGGCCTCGTGCGTGTCCTGCTGCCGCGTGCCAATGCCGACAGGCTGACGAAGTCGGAGGCGACGGGCATCGAGATCGTCGCGGTGTCGACGGTGGACGAGGCGCTTGCTGCGGGGTTCTAGCCGGCCAATGAGGCGTGCCTAGCGCGCCGGGCGCAGTAGCACCGGACGGGCCGGGGCGGCGCTCTCGTGGCGCGCGCGCATGCACTCGTCGACGCCGAGCCGCTTCGGGCCGTAGACCGTGCCGCGGTTGGAGTCCGAGTCCATCAAGCGCCACGGGCGGTCCGGCCCGAGGTTGTCCGGATGCAGCGGTGCGTCCAGCAGGACATGGCCGACCTCGTGCGCGACGGTCCACGCCGTGCGCTGCTGCTGCAAGCCATTGCGGTCCACGACGACGGCGTTGATGACCGAACCGCCGCCCGCCTCGATGAATGCCTCGCCCTGGCGCGAGCCGTTGGTGAACCGATTGATGACGAACAACTCGATGGTGCCCGGGTCGTCGTCGGCGAAGGCCTTGATCAGAGCGCGTTCCTCGAGCGTGCCGCTGCGCGCCGTCATGTTGTTGAACTCGCTAATACCGTCGCCGATGTCGACGATGCCTAGCTGCACTCGCTGTCTGCGGTCGCTGCTCAGGGGCTCGGCGCCGGACGCCGTGATGCGCGTGAGCTGACCACCGCTGCTGCGCACCTGCACGTCCGCGCTCGGCCCGGCGCCGAACTGTGTGCGTGGATTGAGGGTGACGCGGGTGTGGAAGCCCATCCGCTCGATGCCTGCGGCCATCGCCAGGGCCGTGTCGACGGGCGAGGCACTTGCCACCGTCGGGATTGGCGGGATGTCGACATTGTCCACACGCAACCGGATCACCCCGCCGCCTGCGGCGGGCAGACCATCACCGTCCGCGACCGAGATCAGCGAGGGCGGCGGAGGTGCGACGAGGTTGACCTCGGCCTCGGTCCCCCGTCCGAAGCCGATGCCGCACTGTAGCCATATCTCGTTGGCCGCCTCCACCTGCGCGTGCACGATCGCGAGTGCCGAGAGCTCGTCGCGTCCGATGACCGGCGGACCGCCGGCGTGCGTGCGCAGCACGAAGACGCGCAGGCGCGCCTCGAGTGCGCCGCCCGTCTCGCCCGCACGGCCAGGGCGGTAGACGCTCCACTCCTGCTGCAGGACCGTGCCGTCGGGATGGCGATAGCTGGCCTGGACACGGTCGCGGAGGGCGACCTGCAGCACGCGGCCAGCGACGCCCGGCGCAGAGCGATCGACCCCGTCGGAGACGAGGCGCACGAAGGGAGAGCGCAGCGGCCCGCGCGGGTCCTCGCGCTGCAAGGTGAGCAGGATGCTGTCGCGCAGCTGACCCTCGCGGGAGTAGGAGTCCAGCCGCACCTTCGCCGACAGCCCTTGGAGCGGAGCCGCCTGCAGCTCCAGTCGCAGGTCCCGGCGGTCGCCAGAGACGGTGTGGAAGCCGGAGACGGTGGGCAGGCTGCCGTCGTTGGTCACCGACAGGGAGACCGTCAGCGGATCGTTTGCCTCGAGCACGGCGTTGTCGCCGTCGAGGGCCGACAGGCGTACGACCTCGACGTGCACGACGCGCATCTCGGCCTTGGCGTCGATCACCACGCGCGCGGTCCCGACGCGCACGCCCTGCAGTCGCGGGGGTTTCACGCGCGCGCCGCGGCCCAGGGCCACACTTCGCCCAAGTGGCCTGCCGTCGCGCACGAGCCGGACCGCATCGCCCTTGACCTCGATGGATCGCGCGCCCGACAGCAGCGCCGTCGGCAGGGAGCGCAGGTCGTGCCCCGGCACATGCTCGGTCTGCAGGTGGTCTGCCAGGCCGCTGCCGTCGCTGTCGTCGGCATCGACCGCCAGGATCAACGTGGCAGCCGGGGCGTCCGCGTCCGCGTGCCATGCGGGCCCGAGCACGCCGAACACGGCCGCGAGCCAGGGCCGCCACCGGCCGGTGCCAGTGGAACACCGCGGCCCGCCGCCGCGCCGCGACATCAGTCCTCCCTGCTGTCCCGGAGCAGGGCCTCGGCCTTGGCGGCCATGCAGCGGCGGCGCACGCGCTCGGCGTGCACGACGGACACGATCTGCTCCTTCGCAAGCGCGAGGTCGTCGTTGACGATCACGTAGTCGAACAGGCCGTAGTTCTCGACCTCCCGCCGCGCGTTATTGTAGCGCCGTTCGATCGTCGCCTCGGCATCCGAGGCCCGCTTGCGCAACCGGTTCTTCAGCTCACCCATCGACGGGGGCAGCACGAAGATGCCGGCCACCCACTCCCAGGCCGCCTTGATCTGACGCGCGCCCTGGTAGTCGACGTCGAACACGATGCCGAGCTTGCCCTCCGCACGACAGCGGTCCAGCTCACTCAGCGCCGTGCCGTAGAGGTTTCCGTGCACCTCGGCCCACTCTGCGAAGCGGCCGTCGCTCGCGAGTCCCTCGAACCGTTTGCGGTCGATGAAGTGGTAGTCCTCGCCGTCGACCTCGCCGGCCCGTGGTGCCCGCGTGGTGTGCGAGACGGAGAACGTCAGGTCGTCGAAGCGCTCGAGCAGGTGGCGGGTCAGGGTCGTCTTGCCCGCGCCCGATGGCGACGAAATGATCAGCAGTAATAGATCGTCATCCATCGCCGAGATCCTATCACAGGACGTTTTGGACCTGCTCCCGCATGCGCTCCAGCTCTCCCTTGAGCGCGAGCACTTGGCGCGTCAACCCGAGGTCGCCGACCTTGGAGCCCGTCGTGTTCACTTCACGGCCCAGCTCCTGCAACAGGAATTCGAGGCGGCGGCCCACCGGCTCGCCCTGCTCGTCGAGCAGCTCGTCGAACTGGTCGCAGTGGCTCTGCAGGCGCGTGAGCTCCTCGCTGATGTCCCCGCGGTCCGCTTGCAGGGCGATCTCGTGCTCGAGGCGGCCACTGTCGGGCTCGGTCTCCGTGTCCGCGAGCAGCCGCTCGATGCGCTCGAGAAACTTCGCGCGGTGGGCGCTGCGCACCTCGTCTGCCGCCGGGGCGATGGCTTCGCCGATCGACCGCACCGTCGCGACGCGGGCGCTCAGGTCCGCGCGCAGGGCCGCCCCCTCGCGGTCACGCATCGCGTCCAGCGCCGCGCAGGCGTCCGCCATGGCGCTCTCCACGGCGTGGCGCGTGTCCTCGCTGTCCGGCGTGGCGCGTGCGGTGAACAGGTCCGGTACCGTCGACAGCAGTGACAGCGGCAGCTCGGTGCCGGGCTGTAGCTGATCGCGCAGCTGCCCGAGCGCCTCGAACGCGGCCTGCGCGCGCTGGGTGTCCAGCTGGAGCGCACCCCCTGGGCTGCCCTCGGTGCGCGCGGTGACCTCGATGCGCCCACGCTGCATGCGCTTGCGCGCCATTGCCTCGGCCGTTGCAGCGCCCTCCGCGAGCACGCTCGGGAAGCGCACGCGCACATCGAGGAAGCGGTGATTGACCGCGCGTGCCTCGACGACCAGCGTCCCCTCACCGAGCGACGCCGCGCCGCGCCCGAATCCCGTCATGCTGCGCATGCGGCCGACTCAACCTCAGCTGAGGTTGTACGTGTCCTTGAGCTGCCCCATGACGCGCTCGTACTGCACGTCGAAGTCCGAGGAGCCCTCCTGGAGGTTCTTGATCTTGGAGCGCACCTCTCGGTCGAGGTCCGTATCCACGTCCATGTGCTTGCGCAGGATCGGAGTGACCTTCGTCCGTAGATCGGTGTCCTCCGCGTAGATCTCGGCGATGTTGCCGCTGTGGAACAGGATATTGAGGATCTGCTCAAGCAGGTACGGCAGGATGTCGTCGTGCCCGGGCGCGCCGCGCTCTCTGGCGACCTGCGATTTCGTCCGCCCGAGCTCGCTGTAGCTCAGGCCGCGAAGCTCCATCCGGTTCTTCGCCTCCTCGAGGATCTCGCGATCGAGGCGCAGGTACTCCTTGAGCACCGACTCGACGTCCAGCCGGGCCTCGGCCTCGTCCTCGAGATCGATATCACCCTCGGTGCGGAGGTGGCTGAGAACCTCCTCCGCGATGGTCTGGATTTTTCCGCGATATAGCCGCATTTTCTGGGTTTTCCGTTTGCTCGTCCGCTGGGACGCCAAAAGGGGGCAGACGCTACTTCCGCTTCCCTGGGGCGTCAACGGCCGCCGTGTTGCAGAGTCGGAAATGATTGATTTCCGGCAGGAAACACGGTGGCGCGCCAGTTGTCAGGCGCGGGGGCGTTCTGTATCGTTGAGCACTCGCGATCGGCGAACGGACCCGGGGGGGTGCGCAGCCTACAAAACTGTTAGCGGGGGGAGACATTCATGGCAGAGCTGGCAACAGCTTCCCGTTCGGCACGAGCGGAGCGCACAGCGCTCGACGCGGACCGGCGCATCCGCGACACACTGCGCAGGTGCGATCTTTTCAGCGGCCTCGATGAGGGCGTTCTCAGTGGGCTCGCAGCGAGCTGCAGCCTGGTGCCGTTCACGCGGCGGCGGCAGATCTACAGCGAGACCGAGAGCCCCACGTCGCTCTTCGTGATCGCAACCGGTCGGGCACGTGTGGTGCGGCACGACGGCGAGGACCGCACGTTGACCGTCGCTTACCGTGGACCGCGCGAGGTGATCGGCGAGACGGCATTGCTCGGCGGAGAGACCTACAAGGACGCAGCCACGGCGACGGATCACGGCGAGGCCGTACGTGTGCCGATCCCCAACGTGCTCGCGCTACTCGAGCGCCCCGGCTTCGGCACCGAGATGGTGAGGCTGATGCTCGAGCGACGCCTGCAGGCGGAGCGTCGCATCGAGAGCCTGCTGTCGCGCACGGTGGAGTCGCGCGTCGCTGAATTCTTGATCGACGCCGCGGAACGGCACGGCATCCCGGAGTCGCGCGGCACGCTCATCGGCGTGAAGTACACACACCAGGAGATCGCGGACTACGTGGGGTCCACGCGCGAGACGGTGACGCTGACGCTCGGCGACCTCAAGCGTCGAGACCTGCTCCTCTTCGATCACCGCCGCGCCGTCATCGTGGACACCGCGAAGCTCAAGCGCCTCGTCTAGTGGCTCCCCGCCGCAATTGAACAGCGCCGCCGAGGCACTTGCCCGGGCGGCGCCTTTGCGTGCAGCAGCGACTACATTACGCCTTGCTTCGCGAGCCGGGTCCGCATCTTCTCGACCAGGGCGTCGAAGCCCTTCTTGCGGATGATGCGGTTGAACTGGCTGCGGTAGTTGTCGACCAGGCTAACCCCGTCGGTCACCACGTCGTAGACCTTCCACTGGCCGTCGCGCACCGTCATCGTGTAGTCGATGCTCACCTCGGGGGCGCGGCGGTTCTTGCGCGAGCGTGCCGTGGTCTGGACGACGGTACCGGTCGTCGCCTCGCGGGCGTCGCCGTAGCGCACCTGGTAGTTGGCGGTCGACTTCATGTTCTTCTGGTAGCTGCGCTCGACGAGCTGCCTCAGCAGGTCGACGAACTCCGTGCGCTGCGCCGGCGTCAGGCCGTCCCAGTGGGCGTCGAGCGCGTGCTTCGACAGCACCTCGAAGTCGAGCATGCGGTTGAGCGCCTTGCTCAGCTTGTCGGCCCGCTTCGCGTCGGCGGCGCGTTCGAGGATCGAGCGCACCTGCTTGTCCTGCTTCTTCAGGAACACGACCGGGTCACCCTGGGCCAGGGCCTGGGCGGGGAGGGCGGCGGCGCACATGACCGCACAGAGGGTCGCGCTGACGAGGAAATGGCTAGAGAGTCGTCGCAAGCTGTCCATGCTCCTGTGACGGGGGCTGTGGATGGGTATTTACGCCCCACCACTGGCGTCCTCAAGCGGGAGTCGCCTGGGCGACAGTCTGGCTCATTCGTCGGGCGGTAGCTCGCAGCTGCGCTCCCAGCGGTCCGCAGGGACGAGTTCCGCCCCGGTGGCCAGCTCGAGCGCCGCCAGGGCCACGTTGTGGTCGTGGATCGCCTGCAGGTGCGCGTAGCGCGCCTTGAAGTACTCCTTCACCCCGTCGATCAGCTGCTTCGTCGTGGCGGTCCCCACCTGGTAGGCCTGCGCTGCCGAGATGAACCACTTCCGGCCGGCGCTGTGGCCCGACTCCCACGCCTGGATGCGGCGCTGGGCGTCGAGCAGGGCCTCGCGGCGCGTGGCCACCTCGAGCAGGATGCCCTGCTGGGCGAGGCGCCGCTGCGCGACCGTCTCCAGCAGCTGCTCGCGGGCGCGGTCCGTGCGCAGGCTGTTGCCCCAGAAGTCGAGCTTCCAGCGCGCCACGAGGCCGCCCGCGACGTCGTACGGGTCGTACTGGTCCCAGACCGTGCGCCCGGGCGCGTAGATGACGTCCGCCCGAAGGGCCAGCGCCAGGTCCGGGTAGTAGCCCGCGTCCTTGGCGTCCACGTTGGCCTGCCGCGCCCCGATCGCCGCGCGCAGCATGCCGAGCTCGGGGCGGTGGTCGAGCGCAGCCTGCTCGTACCAGTTGCGGTCGTGGGATTCGAAGACGGTCACGGCGAGCGGGCAGTCGGGGACGCGCACGGCGTCGATGCTGGTAAGCGTCTGCAGTGCCTCGAGGGCACCCGCCTCGAGCAGCTTCGCCTGCGATGTGCGCCCCTCGAGCTCGGCCAGTGCGGTCGTCAGCCGGTAGCCCATCAGCGGATCGTCGTCGCCCTCCACCGGGGTGCCGTCCTTGGCCGCCTGGTCGATGCGCTTCTTGGCCTTGTCGAGCTTCGGCTTCCCCTCGCCGATCATCTGCTGCAGATCGAGCGCGAGCTGCACCGCGAAGTAGGCTCGCCGGATGTCGTACCGCAGGCGGTTGCGCGTGCGTGACAGGCCGTGCTCGGCCGCGTCGACGCCGTGGCTGGCGGCCTCCTGCGCGGCGTCGATCTTTCCGAACGTCCAGATCGGCACCGTCCCGCGGATACCCACCGACGCTGCCGGTCCGAAGGAGCGCTGCAGCTGCGGTGGCTGGGCGTCGTAGCCAGGCACGCCACGCGCATCGGGGACGGCGGTCAGACCGCTGTCGATGCGGAACTGGAAGAACGGCGACACCTTGGCCTCACCGAGCTGGGCCTCGGCGGCTGCGATGCGATGGCGCGCGGCCCGCAGCCCGAAGCTCGCCGCGTCGGCGCTCTTCGTCAGGTCCGATAGCGTGTGGACCGGCCCGTCCTGCGCCGCCGCCGGCCCGCTCGTCGCAAGCAGCACCGCAGCCAGCACGTTGGCCGCACAGGGTGAACGCCAGCCGCTGCTGTGGAAGGTGTCGAGAATCACGATGCGCCGTCGCGCGGGGGCCCCGGCCGCGATGTGCCGCGACTACTACTTCTTCTTCTTCTTCTTCTTCTTCGAGCCGCCCTTGTGCTCGGCATTGTAGCGCTGGATCAGCACGTCCGTAAGGTCATAGCTGCTCGGGATGAAGACGACACCGGCCTCGGTCCGCTCGAGGATGACCGCGTAGCCCTCCTTCTGGCCGACGCGCTTCATGATGGCCTTCATGCGGCTGAGGATGTCCTTGGTGAGGTCGGCCTCCTTGGCCTGCAGCTCGCGCTGGAACTCCATGTACGTGCCCTGGAGCTCCATCACAGCTTTCTGGTACTGCTCGACCTTCTTGGCGAGCACCGAGCGGTCCAGCACATTCTGCTGCTTCTCGATGCTCTCCTTCATCTGCTTGAGCTTGTTCTGCTTGTCCGTGAACGACTTCTGGCGCTTCGCGAAGAGCTTCTCGAGCTTGGCCTTGGCCTTGCGCCCGTCCTCGGTCTCGTTGAGCGCCCGGCCCATGTCGACGACGCCGACCTTCTGCGCGGAGCCGGTCGCGGGCACCAGCTGGGCGGTTGCGACCAGGGTGGAGAGGAGAAGCCAACGCGTCAGGCGGTTCATGAAAAGCATCCTTTTTGGGGCGGTTCGGCCAGGGAGCTACCAATTACTCCCAATCATCGCAAGCCATCGGCCCCTTGGACGCGCCCAGGTTGCGACGATTCACGAATGGTTCCGTGGGGGCGTGGGCCGCTAGAAGGCGTTACCGACGGTGAACTGGAACTGGTAGGTGTCCTCGTAGGCCGCGCGCCGGGCGAGCGGGAAGCCCCACTCGAAGCGCAGCGGGCCCAGCGGCGAGAACCACCGGACGCCGAAGCCCCAGCTCGTGCGTAGCGACAGCGGGTCGACGCCGCATGGCGCGGCGGTCGGGTCACCCAGCGGCGCCTCGGGGCCGCACAGGGTGCGCTCGAGGTTCCACGTGTTGCCGGCGTCCTGGAAGACGACGCCCTTGATCCCGACGGCCTCGACGATCGGAAACTCGATCTCGAGGTTGTAATAGAACTGCATGTTTCCGCCGTACGCCGCGCCCCGGGTGGAGACGTTCTCGAAGGTCGGATCGTTGAACGAGCTGGCGATGCCGAGGCGAGGTCCGAGGCTCTGCAGGTTGTAGCCGCGCACGTTCTGGATGCCGCCGAGGAAGTAGCGCTCGAACACGGGCACGCCGTCGGGGTCGGGCGAGGTGATGAGGCCCCACTCCGTGTTGATCTTGCCGACGAACTTCCAGAACAGCGGGTGGTAGTAGCGGACGTTCAGGCGGTGGCGGACGAAGTTGTTGTCGGACCACAGTGTCTCGTCGGCCACCTCGGTCGAGGCCGTTGCGAACACGCCCGATGACGGGAAGAGGCGGTTGTTGCGGCTATCCCACTGCAACGACAGCCGCATGCTGCTCGTGACGCCGCTGCGGAAGAGGTTGCGGATCGGGATGAAGTTGTACTGTTGGAAAAAGTCGCCTGCCCCGCTGCCGAAGCGACCGCCGGAGGCGGGGGTGATGTCGACATGTTCGAGCCGGTAGTTGAGGAACAGCCGCAGACGGTCGTCGAAGAAGTTCGACAAGATCGGGTGGCCGAACGTCAGGCTGCCGCCCGTCGAGTCGCGGTCGAAGCTCTGCTGCCTGCGCAGGCTCTTGAAGAGCTCGACGGCACTCGTCCAGTTGGTACCGAAGAGGTAGGGCTCCACGAAGCGCGTCTGGATCAGCTGCCGGATGCCCGACACCTGCAGATTGAGTGACAGCGACTGCCCGCGTCCGAAGAGGTTCTGCTGCTGGATCTGACCGGTGACCAGGAGCGTCTCCTGGGAGGAGAAGCCTGCGCCCAGCTGGAATGAGCCGGTCGGCCGCTCGGCGACCTCGAAGTTGATCACGATGCGGTCGTCGGTCGAGCCGTCCTGCTCCGAGATCTCGACCGTCTCGAAGAAGCCCAGCGCCGTCATGCGCTCTTTGGAGATCTCGACGAGCGTCTGGCTGTAGAGCTGCCCCTCGACGATCCGCGCTTCGCGGCGCAGCACCGAGTCCTGAGTCTTGCTGTTGCCCTTGACGTTGATGCGCTGCACGTAGACCAGCGGGCCGCGCCGGATGACGACGTTGACGTCGACGATGCGCGTCTCGTGGTTGAGCGCGGTCTGCGGCGCCACGTCGACCTTGGCGTAGCCCCGGTCGCGGTAGAAGCGCGTGATCGCCTGCAGGTCCTGCGCGATCACCGACCGGCTGAACCAGTCGCCCGGGTTGAGGTGCACACTCTCGCGCAGCTGCTTGCGGCCGCCGAGGGCCTCGTGCGGAGCGCCTTCGTTGTCGACCTCCCCGGCCTGTACGCGCCCCACACGGAAGCGCGGGCCCTCCTTGACGGAGATGGTGACGTCGATGTGGTGGCGGTCGCGCGTGAGCTCCAGCCGCGGCGTGCCGATCTCGACCGTCAGGTAGCCATGGTCGTAGTACAGCGCCTGCAGGAGGTTGATGTCCTGGTCGAAGACCTCGCGCCGGTAGGCGTTGTTGGAACTCATGAACGAGTACGCGCTGGTCTCACCGGTCTGCATAACGGCGCGCAGGTCGTCGTCGGTGAGGTTGTCGTTGCCCAGGAAGCGGATGCGGCGGATCGTGACCTCGCGCCCCTCGTCGATCACGAAGCGCACCCGCACCTCGTTGTTCGGCAGGGTGTCGAGCTCGTAGTTCACGGTCGCGAGGAAGAAGCCCTTCTCCGCGTAGATGTCGCGTATCGCCTGGAGCTGCTCCCGGACGGTGGGCTCCGAGAGGATGGCGCCCTGGCGAAGCGTGACCTTCTCCTCGATGTCGCTGTTGTCGACCTCGTCGTTGCCCTCGAAGATGACCTCGCCGATGGCGGGCCGCTCCTTGACGACGAACTTGAGCTCGATCTCACCGGCGCCGTTGAGCTCGCCCTCCACGCGCACGTCGCGGAAGTAGCCCATGTCCCACAGCGCCTTGGCGTCGACGGTCACCTCACCGTCGGTGCACGGCAGCCCCTCGCGAAGACGGATCGTGGCGAGCAGGTCCGCGGCGGTGACCCGCCCGTGCCCTTCGACCGAGAGCTTGGCGATCTTCTTGCCCTGACAGATGGTCGTCGGGACGCTGGGGCCGACCGGCGCGGCCGTCGGAGCTGGCGCTGCCGTGGCGGCCTCGGCCCCTGCCTCGCCGGGTTCACCCTCGGCATCGGGCGCGGCGCTCGCCGGCTCCTCACCGTCCGCGGTCGGCTTGGCCTCTGCCTCCGGTGCGCCGGGTGCGTCGGGCGCGTCGGGTGCATCCGGTGCGTCGGGCGCTGCCTCTTCCTCGGTGGCGTCTGGCGCCGCCGTCCCCTCGGGGGGAGCGGGCGCGGGCGATGCCGGGTCGGCGTCGGGCGACTTCGGCACGGGCTCGGCGGGCTGTGCGGAAAGCCCGCTGCTCATCAGCATCAGACCCAGCAGTGCCAGCGGCAGCGCCGACGGGGCCGCGGACACGCACCGCGCCTTCCCGGGGTTCGGGTGCGCCATCGGGGCAAGCTGGTAGGGGGGTGGCGCCATGGTGCGGCGGTTGCGTCGGTCCACGGGCCTGAGCGCCCCGAGCTTCCACGATTGTCGCAAAACGGGAGGAAAAACCCTGCGCGCTATAGCTTTGGCGGCGCGGCCGGTCAAGCATCTCAGCCTGCCGAGGTATCAAGCTTGCGATGAGCTGGTCTCGGTCCGATCGTCCTTCTCGATCCGGCCGTCACGCATCCGCACCACGCGCGGCATCTTCTCGGCCAGCGCTTGGCTGTGGGTCACGACCAGGAAGGTCGTCCCACGCTCTTCGTTGAGGCGGAAGAGCAGCTCGTGCATGGCCGTGCCGGTGGTGCTGTCGAGGTTGCCCGTCGGCTCGTCGGCCAGCACCACCTTGGGGTTCATCGCCAGCGCTCGCGCCAGTGCCACGCGCTGCTGCTCTCCGCCGGACAGCTCGCCGGGCCGGTGCGTCATGCGCGACTCGAGCCCGACGTCGTTGAGCAGGCCCTCCGCGCGCTCCTTCAGCCCCTTGCGGGCCTCACCGCGTATCTGCCCCGGCATCATCACGTTCTCGAGGGCGGAGAACTCGGGCAGCAGGTGGTGGAACTGGAACACGAAGCCGATCGCCCTGTTGCGGAAGTCCGCGAGCCGCGCGCTCGAGTAGCGCGTCACGTCCTCGCCGTCGTAGAGGATGTGCCCCTCGGTGGGCAGGTCGAGCGTACCGAGCAGGTGGAGCAGCGTGCTCTTACCCGCGCCCGACGCGCCCATGATGCAGAGCATCTCGCCCGCCTCGATGGTCAGATCGATGCCCTTGAGGATGCGCACCGGGTTGCCCTCGTGGACAAATTCCTTCGTCACGCTCCTGACCTCGACCAGCGGGCTGTCCCCCATCGACTTCTCCTCGCTACTCATAGCGCAACGCATCCACCGGTCGCAGGCGGCTGGCCAGCAGCGCCGGGTAGACCGTGATGACCAGACATATCAGGACTGCGGCGATGCCGGTGAGGATGAACTCGCCGGCGTCGATGTGAACGGGTAGCCGCTCGATGTAGTAGACCTCCGGGTTCATCCGGATCCCGAAGTGCTCCGCGGCGAAGCACACCATGTAGCCGAGAAACAGTCCGAGCCCGGCACCGAGCACGCCGATCAGCCCGCCCTCGATGACGAAGACTCGGACGATGGTGCGGTCCGCGGCGCCCATCGCCTTGAGCACGGCGACTTCTCGCCCCTTCTCCTGGACCATCAGCGTGAGCGTGCCAGCGATGCAGAAGCTGGCGACGAGGATCGCGATTCCCAGCGCGATGAACATGGCGAGCTTCTCGAGTGCCAGCGCGCCGAACAGGCGGCTGTTGAGGCGCTGCCAGTCCTGCACTCGCAGGTCCGCGCGATCCAGCTTCGCCTCGAGCGCGGCGGCGACGGCGGGCGCGCCTTCCGTGTCGGCGACCTTGACCTCGATACCGCTGATGGCATCGCCGATGCCGAGGAAGCGCTGCGCCTGTTCGAGTGCCACGTACGTGAACTTCATGTCGTACTCGTACATGCCGCTGTAGAAGATGCCGGCGATGCGAAACGGTCGCGACTTCGGCATCGGGCCGCTGGGGCCGAGCGCACCGAGCGGCGCCACCACGTTGACCTCGTCGCCGACGTAGAGCCTCAGCGATCGCGCGAGCTCCTGCCCGACGATGATGCCTGGCAGCACATCGCGTGGCTTGTCGGCCTTGGCGTCCTTGCGAGCCTCACGGAGGAACGCTTCGAGGTCGGCGATCTTCTGCTCGAGCGCCCGCTTCTGCTCGGCGCTGGTCGCGCCCGGGTCGCTGCCCTCGTCCGTGAGCGCGCCGTCGACGTCGGTCGCCGGCATCAGCGGCATGAATCCCCGGGACAGATCGGGTGGCAGGTCGAGCAGCCGCTCCGGTTGTGCGAGGTACTCGAGCTTGCCGCTGCGCAAGTTCTTCGGCAGGTCGTTGACGTTGGCGACCGTGTCCAGGTCGATGCCGCGCAGCACGGCGGTCGCCAGGTTGGAAGCGCTCGAGATCATCACCTCGCCGCTCACGTACGGCGACGCGCCGATTACACCGGGGGTCTCGCCCGCGCGCCGCAGCGTGGGCTCCCAGCCCTCGATCGTGCCGTGCTGGCGGTCGACGACGATGTGCGCGTTGTTGCCGAGGATCTTGCGCTTCAGGTCGTTGCGGAAGCCGCCCATCACCGAGAGCGTCGTGGTCAGCGCACAGGACGAGACAGTGACCGCGAGCACGGAGAGCACCCCGATAGCGGCCAGGAAGCCGCTCTTCTGCGAGCGCAGGTGCCGAGATGCCACGAGTGGCTCGAAGCGCAGTGCCTCGACCAGGTTGAGACCGAGGGGCAGGAAGCGGACGATCAGCCGCAGCACACCGGCCGTCGTGATCAGGTGGCGCAGGACGGGTAAGGCGAGGGCGCCGGGCTCGTCATTGATTGGCTGCACCGGCAGCTCGGTGACCGCCCAGCCCATCGCACCGAGCAGCGCGACGTCGGCACCGATCCAGAAGCGCCGGCGGGCGGTGGCGGGCAGCATGCCCCAGCAGGCGATGGCCGCCAGCGCAGCCACGGCCGCGCCGCCAATGAGCAGCGCACCGGCGAGCGCGAGCGGCGTCTCGAGCTCGGGCGGTGGGCTCAGCCCCTTGGTCGCGAGGATGAGTGTGGCCGGGTCGACGCGTGCGAGCACGACGGCCGTCACCGCGATCGACAGCCCGTTGAGCACCCCGCCCGACGAGAGGACCAGCAGCCGTAGCCGTCCGCGGCTGCGCTGCGCCCTGCGGAGCTGCTGTGCCAGCACGATGCCGCCGAGCACCACGCCGACGAGCACGCACAGGCCGCCGGCGATGCCGAGGGCCGCAACGTACTGCGGTTTTACGAGCGCCTGCCTGACGAGCACGTCCTGCATCGCGGCGCCGGCGACCTGAAGTGTGATCGTCAACGGAAGCAGCACGGCGAGCAGCACCGCGGGCGCACCGATGCGCTCGCTGGGCAGATCGCGCGTGCGCTGGCTCACGTGCTCTCCGGTCGCAGCAACGGGAACAGCAGGACGTCGCGGATCGAGGGCTGCGAACAGAGCAGCATCACGAGGCGGTCGACGCCGACGCCAAGTCCGGCGGTCGGCGGCATGCCGTGGCGCAGGGCGCGGATGTAGTCGGCGTCGAAGTCCATCGCCTCCTCGTCGCCGGCCTCGCGTCCCGCGGTCTGTGCGTTGAAGCGCTCGGCCTGGTCGTCGGGGTCGTTGAGCTCGCTGAATGCGTTGGCGATCTCGCGGCCCTCGATGAAGAGCTCGAAGCGATCGACGAAGCCGGGGTCGTCGTCATTGCGCCTCGCCAGCGGCGATACCTCCACGGGGTGCTCGGTGATGAACACGGGCACCGGCAGGCTGCCGTCGCCGTTGCGGTAGAGCAGCTCGAGGTGCTCCTCGGCGAGCAGTTCGAAGAGCACGGAGATGCGCTTGCCGTAGCTCGTCGCCTTGGCGAGCGCCTCCTGCTGATTCGAGCGCATTTCATCCGCGTGCTCAGCGAGCGCAGCCGCGAGTGCGTCGGGCTCCCGGACGAGCTTCCCGCCGTCGAGCCAGCCGCCGAAGCGCGTCTTCGGGATGTCGCCCTGTCCCTCGCGCGCTAGCCGCTGTTCGAGCGCCTCGCGCATGGATACGCGCGCCCACTTCGCGCCGAGGTCGACCTTGCGGCCCTCCGCGAAGGCCGGGAATCGCGCGACCAGCTTGCCGTCGACGAAGCGGACCAGCTCCTCGGTGAGGTCCATCAGCGTCTCGTCGGTCGCGTATGCCATGTAGAGTTCGAGCAGCGTGAACTCCGGGTTGTGGCGGGTGCTGATGCCCTCGTTGCGGAAGGTGCGCGCCAGCTCGTAGACCCGGTCGAGCCCGCCGACGACGAGGCGCTTGAGGTAGAGCTCGGGCGCCACACGCAGGAACAGCGGCATGTCGAGCGCGTTGTGGTGTGTCTCGAACGGCTTGGCGGTGGCGCCGCTGCGCAGCGGGTGCAGGGTCGGCGTCTCCACGTCGAGGAAGTCGCGCTCCTCGAGGAACTCGCGGATGGCGCTGACGATCAGGCTGCGCGCGCGGAAGAGCTTGGCGACGTCCGGGTTCGCGAACAGATCGACGTAGCGCTCGCGGTAGCGCTTCTCGACGTCCGACAGACCGTGCCACTTGTCGGGCGGCGGCAGCAGTGCCTTGCTCAGGCTCTCGTAGTGGAGCGCCTTCACCGTTAGCGCACCCGTGCGCGTACGCACCAGCGGACCGCGGACCGCGACGTGGTCGGCGAGGTCGACGCTCTTGAGCTGCGCGGCCTGCGCCTCGGTGAGGTTGTCCTTGCGGACCAGCGCCTGCGCATCACCGTGCGGCGTCCGCAGCACGAGAAACGGCCCACGCTTGGCCACCACGCGGCCGTAGAGCGGCAGCTGCTCTGCGTCCTCCGCCAGTTCCTCCTCGGTGGGCAGCTCAGCGCAGCGCGCCTCGTCGAGGGCAAGCTCGACGACCCTGCGTCGCGCCGCATCGTCACCTATGTAGCCGCGCGGGAAGGGCGTGCCGCCGTGCTCCACCAGCTTCTCGATGTGCTTGCGCCGTGCCCCGATCAACTCGTCTTCGCTGGCCACTAGTTCGTCTCCTCGCTGGCCGCGGCACCCTCGCCGGCGGCCTTCAAGAGGTATGCCTCGATGAATACGTCGAGCTTGCCGTCGAGCACGCCCTGCGCATCGGTCTCCTTGTGGTCCGTGCGCTCGTCCTTGACCATCGTGTACGGCTGCAGGGTGTAGGTGCGCACCTGCGAGCCGAACCCGATCGAGAGCTGTCCGCTCTCGTAGGTGTCGGCGAACTCGGCCTCGCGCTCCTGACGCGCCTTCTCGTAGAGCCGGCCCTTGAGCATCTTCATGGCGGTCGCCATGTTCTTGTGCTGCGAGCGCTCCGCCTGGCAAGCGACCACGATGCCCGAGGGCTCGTGGGTGAGCCGAACGGCCGACTCGGTCCGGTTGACGTGCTGACCGCCGGCGCCGCTCGCGCGGTAGCGATCGACGCGAAGGTCCTCGGTCCTGATCTCGATCTCCACGGTGTCGTCGAGGTCAGGTACCACCGCGACCGCCGCGAAGCCGGTGTGGCGACGCGCGCTCGAGTCGAAGGGGCTGATCCGAATCAGCCGGTGTACGCCGTTTTCGGCGCGGAGGAAGCCGTAGGCGTTCTTGCCCTTCACGAGGATCGAGGCGTCCTTGATGCCGGCGTCGTCCGCGGGCTGCAGGCTCACCATGTCGGTGGTGAAGCCCTTGCGCTCGCACCAGCGCAGGTACATGCGCATCAGGATCTCCGCCCAGTCCTGCGCATCGATGCCGCCGGCGCCGGGGCTGATCGAGACGATCGCGTCGCAGTGATCCTCCTTGCCGGAGAGCATGCGCTGCAGCTCGAGCTCGCGCAGCTTCGTATCCAGCGGCGCTACCTGGGCGGCGACCTCGGCGGTAATCGAGGCGTCGCCCTCGGCGACCGCCATCTCGAGTAACTCCTCGAGGTCGTTGACCTCCGCGGTCAGCTTCTCGATGCCATCGACGGTCTGCTCGAGCCCCGCCCGCTCTGCCATCAGCGCCTTGGCCTGGTCCTGGTCGTCCCAGAAGCCCTCGCGCTGGCTGCGGTTGTTGAGCCCGTCGATCTGCCGCTTCAAGCCCGGCAGGTCAAAGATACCTCCCCAGCGTATCGAGACGCTGTGCGAGGTCGGAGAGCGAATGGCGGATTTCCGAGACCGGGACGTCCATCGACAGGCGGCTCACGCAGCCGGGGCGCGGCTGTTGCGCGCGTTGAGGTAGCCCGCCGCGGCTGACGTGTCAACGCGACGTCGCGCCCACCACCGGCCCCGCGGCCGCTCAGGCGCTGAGCTCGAGCATGCGCTCGATCGGCAGTGCGGCGGCGGTGCGCAGCGACTCCGGCATCTGCAGCTCGGGCGTCAGGTCCCGCAGGCAGACGTAGAGCTTCTCCAGCGTGTTGAGGCGCATGTGTGGGCACTCGTTGCAGGCGCAGTTGCCCTCGGGCGGGGCGGGGATGAACGTCTTGTCGGGCGCGGCCTTCTCCATCTGATGGATGATGCCCGCCTCCGTAGCCACGATGAACTCGCGGTTGGGGCTCTCGACCGCGTAGCTGAGCAGCTTCGACGTCGAGCCGATGAAGTCCGCCATCGCCAGCACTGGGCCCTCGCACTCCGGGTGGGCGATGATGTCCGCGTCCGGGTGGCGGGTGCGCAGTCCGATCAGCTTCCGCTCGCTGAAAGTCTCGTGGACGATGCAGACGCCCTGCCACAGCGTCATGTCGCGGCCGGTCTCCTTGATCAGGTAGCGCCCGAGGTTGCGGTCGGGCCCGAAGAGGATCTGCTTGTCCGCCGGGACCGACTCGACGATCTTGGCGGCGTTCGACGAGGTGCAGATCAGATCGCTGGCGGCCTTCACCTCGGCGGAGCAGTTGATGTAGCTGATGGTCACAGCGCCCGGGTGACGCCCCTGCCAGGCGCGGAAGCGATCCGCGGGGCAGGTGTCCGACAGCGAGCAGCCCGCGTCGAGGTCGGGCAGCACGACGGTCTTGTCGGGGTTGAGGATCTTCGCCGTCTCCGCCATGAAGTGCACGCCGCAGAAGACGATCACGTCGGCGTCCGTGGCCTTCGCCTCCTGCGCGAGCTTGAGCGAATCGCCGATCACATCGGCGAGATCCTGGATCTCGGGCTCCTGGTAGAAGTGCGCGAGGACGACCGCGTTGCGCTCGCGCTTCAGGCGCTTGATCTCGGCCTCTAGGTCGAGGCTCGGGTCGACGTTCGGTTGCTCCATGCAGCTCCTGGCGTCCGGCGGGACAACCTATCCGTAGCGACCGCGGAGCCCTGGCGCAAGTGCGAGCTACTGGCTGCTGTCGCGCTCGCCCATCAAGCGCTCGAACAGTACGCCGCCGAGGCTGTCGACCATGAGCTTCTCGACGGCGCCCTCGACGCGCGTACGGTCGGCCTCCGAGTGGAACACGAAGCCGATGCCCATGCCGGCCTCCTGCTCCTCGGTTGCCTGCTCGGGCGTGACGACCCACTGCACCTTGCCCTGCAAGACCAGCGGGCCGTCCATGCCGGGGATGCCGAGCTTGAAGAGGAAGTCGGTGCCGATCTCCAGCGGGCGGTCGGTCCGGATGAACGTGCCGCCCTTGCTGATGTTCTTCGTGTAGTCGGCGAAGAACGAGTTGAGGCGCTTGTATTCGACCTTGAGCTCTATTGGCGCACGGTCTTCGTAGCGCCGGTCGTCGTCATTGGCCACGCTCGTCACGATAGGGGTCCGCCAGGCAACGGGTCAAAGGGAAATGAGAAGGGTGTCTTCATGGATGTGGCCGTCGGGGTGCCCTCGCGCGCGGCGTGCCGATCGCGGTCGGGCGATGGCGTCAAGCCACAGTGTAATGCTTTAGTTATACTGTTACGGTGGTCAATTCTTACATGGCCCCAGTTTGATGGCCCCGACGGGTCGTTACCTGAGTTGCACAACGTGAGCAGTTCTACGTCGCGGCTCACAAGTCACCGAGCGGTCAGTGATGCTGCACGCCTCGGGCGATCAAGGAAATACCCCTAAATTGGGTTGGCATGGAAGGTGCTTGGGTGTGGGGGTATCGCTACACGCCGCCGAAATGGGCGGGACTGCTGGGGAAGGCAGGGGAAAGTCATGGCTTCGCAGATGGACGGTCGCAGGATGCCCGCAGGCGCTCTCGGAAACACGGCGCTGGACGCTGAGGACGAGAGCGGCGAACACCCGGTGGGCCTCGCGGATGGCGAGCGCCACTTCAGCGGGGCGTTTCCCCGCGGCGATGCGGGTGAGGACGAGCGGCCCTTCGCCGCACTCGCCCCCTACTACGAGTCCAGGGACGAAGAACACGCCGAGCTCGACATCCCCGACCCGGTCATTGGTGAGCAGCCCGCGCTAGCCGGATCGTCGCTCGTGCCACCTCCCGCGGAGGCCTTCCCGGTCGGTCGCGTCGTCATCGGCGTGCTCGTGCTCGGTCTGGCAGCAGTGGCGCTGGTGACCCTGACTCCGCGAGCAAAGAGTCCCGCGCCCGTCGCGGTGGAGGTCACGCCAGGTGTTGCCGTGCAGGCTGTCGTACCAGTGGCTGCCGAGCCAGTGCCAGCGGCTCCCGTGGTCGAGCAGGTCGCCGTGGAGGCTGTCGTCGCGGAGGTCGCGCAGGCCCCCGCCGTCGAGGAGACCTCGGAACAGGCGGCCGCGCGCGAGGAGCGTCGCGAGCGACGCCATGCTCGTCGTGCCGAGGCCGCTGCCGGCAAGGCGCTGGCGGCGACCGACGAGGCTCCGGCCCTGACCCCGACCGCCGGGGCGCCCGCGCAACCGGAGCCCGAGACTCCCAGCATCGAGTCGCTCACACTTCCGACGGCCCCGACGCGCGCGCAGATCACGGCGGGCTTCAGCGCCGTGCTGCCCGAACTCAAGCGGTGTGCCGACGGCGCCACCGGCGGCGTGACCGCGAAGGTGACCATCGCCGGGTCGGGCCAGGTCCGCTACGCGGTGGTCGGCGGCGACTTCAGCGGTACCCCTGCCGGCTCCTGCATGGCTCGCGCGCTGCGAGGGGCGAGCTTTCCGCAGTTCGCGCGAACGAGCGTGAAGGTCGAGTACCCGTTTTCCCTCTGAGGTTTTGCCCGACGCGCTTCGTGCTTTCCCCGCTTCCCCCAACCACCCCACGGGGGAAGCACGGAGCCGCGTCGGCATTTTTTGTGGGACCTCGGATCGAGCGCGCTTGAGGTCGCCGGACACCTCCCAGGTGCGACCGATCCGTGCGGCTTGACCGTCGGCGTCGCGGGCCATAGGCTGGCGCACTTTCTGTGGCGCGGGCGATTAAAAATGGCTGATAGCGAAGTATCTCAGGGGGCCGAAGACGAGGCACCGCCACCGTCGGCCGACGGCGTGGCCGCGGCCCCGTCCGTCGCCGCTGCGGCCCCTGTCTCTCCCGAGCTCCCCACGGCATCCGAGCCGAGCGGCGCGCCCGCCGAGGCATCGCCGGCAGAGGTGAGCGCGGAGGCGCCGGCTGAGGGTGCCGAGCCCGCCGCGCCGACCGATGGCGAGGCGACCGCCACCGACGCTGCACCGACGCCGAGCGCCGAAGGCGGGTCGCCGGCGACCGCCGGGGCCCCCGGCGCAGACGCGCCGAAGCGCAAGCGCAAGCGAAAGCGCAAGCGCAAGCCCGCTTCCGCTGATGGTGTCGAGGGCGCCGAGGCTGCCGAAGGTGCCGCTCCGGCGGCGGCTTCGGGTGAGAAGCCGAAGAAGAAGGACACACACGTCCCCTTCGGCCACCTGTTTGCGGCTGGCCGGCCCAAGCGCCATGCGTTCGCGGTTGGCGAGGTAGTCGCCGGTCGTGTTCTGCGCTTTGAGGACGGTGGCATCGTGGTGGACCTCTTCGGCAAGGCCCTGGCCGTCGCCGACGAGCATGAGCCGCGTGACGTGCCCCTGGCCCCCCAGCTCGCACCACCGCCGAAGGCGGAAGAGACAGCCGAGGCGGCTGAGCCGACCGCCGCGCCCACAGCCGATCCAGCGTCGGGTGGCGAGCCAGGCCAGGAGTCCGCGGCGGCTGCCGAAGAGCCGACCGTCGATGCCAGCCCCGACGCAAATCCAGAGCCCACGGATGCGCCGCGTGTGGCGGCGGAGTCAGGTGCGGACTCGGTCGATCCCGAGGCCACGCCCGTCGAGCCCGCGGGGGCCGAGAGCGTTGGGTCAGCCGTCGAGACCGAGCCGTCTTCCGCGACGGAGCCGTCGCAAGACGCTGCCGTCGCGCCTCAGCAGGCCGCCGACGTAGCTCCTGCGGAGGAGCCCGAGGAAGCCGCCGCCGAGGCATCCGACGCGGACGCCGATGAGAGCAGCGCGGGTGCGCAGGCAGGGTCCGGTCGTGCGCTACCACCGGCACCGGTGGTTCCGAACGAGCATCCCCGTCTGGAGGCCGTCGACCTCGGGTCGATCTACCGAGGTCGAGTGGGTGCAGTCTCGGAGAGCGGTCACATCGCGCTCCTCAACCGCAACACCGACACGAAGGCCGTGCGCGCCCGCATCGAGCAGTACCGGGCCGAGCGTCGCCGCGTCGAGGGGCTCGTGTTCGGCTTCAACCGCGGTGGTTTCGATATCGTCGTGGAGGGGGTCCGGGGCTTCTGTCCAGCCAGCGCGATGTCGCTGCACGAGGTCGGCGATCCCAACGACTTCGTCGGTCGCAAGTTCCAGTTCCTCCTCCCGCAGGGCAAGTCGGGCGGCAAGGACGTCGTCGTCAGCCGCCGCAGCATCCTCGAGCGCGAGCAGCGCAAGAAGGCCAAGGAGCTGGTCAAGACGCTGAAGCCCGGCACCAACCTCACCGGACGTGTGAGCTCGGTGCGGGAGTTCGGTGTCTTCGTCGACATAGGCGGTATCGAGGGACTCGTGCACCAGAGCGAGCTGTCCTACACCTTCGCCACCAAGCCTGCGGACGTCGCGACTGTCGGCGACACCGTGGAGGTCCAGGTGCTGCGGGTCGGTGGCGATGCTCCGCCCCCGCAGGGCAGGGGCGCGAAGCGTGAGCGCCGCGACAAGCGCGACAAGGTGACCCGCGTCAGCCTCTCGATGAAGGCGCTGCTGCCCGACCCATGGGACGACCACAAGGACGCCATCGCAGAGGGCACGGTGCAGAAGGGCAAGGTGACGCGCACCACCGACTTCGGCGCCTTCGTGGAGCTCGCTCCGGGCATCGAGGGGTTGCTGCACATCACGGAGCTCGGCCGCGATCTCAAGCACGCCTCCCAGGTGCTGAAGGATGGCGAAGAGATGCCGGTGATCGTCGAGCGCGCGGACCGCAGCGCGCGCCGTATCTCGCTGTCGCGGCTGTCGGCATCGGAGCTGCAGGACTTTCAGGACGGCAAGCTCAGCGACCCCACAGCCGCACCGAAGAACCTCCGCAGCGGCGCGAAGATCTCGGTGCAGGTAGACAAGGTCGAGCAGCGTGGCGTCCACGTGCGCATCGCCGGCGCCATCGGCAAGCGGGCACGCGGCTACATCCCCGGCAGCGAGAGCGGGCTCGAGCGCGGCGCCGACCTGCGCAAGGCCTTCCCGCTCGGCGAAGAGGTCGAGATCAAGGTCATCGGCACAGATCGCGATGGCGGGCTGCGCTGTTCGGTGAAGGCGCTGCGGATGGACGAGGAGCGCCGTGCGATCAAGGACTACCGACGCGAGGCCTCCAAGCAGGGCTTCGGCACGTTCGGCGACCTGTTGAAGGCGAAGCTCGGCGGCGACTCGAGCGACTGAGCGCTGCACCGGGGCGCCGACAAGCGCCCGGAAACCCACGGCAATCACGGGCGTCTGGCGCGCGTTGGGGCTCCCATGAAGTTGTTGACGCTCCCCAGGCCGCGGGCTACAAGCCCTCTTCCGCGCATCCCGTTGGTGCGCCGAAACCCGGGCGATTAACTCAGGGGCTAGAGTGCCTTCTTCACACGGAGGAAGTCGCTGGTTCAAATCCAGCATCGCCCACCGGAGCCCCATATGCGACGCCGCGTGGGGCTCCACTGCTTTGTAGGGAGCCGACGATGTCCGACTCGCCCGTAGAGCTGACGCACGTTGGTGCGATCAGCACGATCACCATCAACAGGCCGTCGAGCCTCAACTCGCTCAATCGCGAGACGCTCGAGGCGCTTGCGGGAGCTATCGCGCAGGTCGCGGATCGCTCCGAGGTGCGCTGTGTGATCGTCACGGGCGCGGGCGACAGGGCATTCGTCGCAGGCGCCGACATCGAGGCGATGTCCTCGATGGGCGAGGCTGATGCCGCCGCCTTCGCTGAGCTGGGTGGCAGCACGTTCGCCGCACTCGAGGCGCTGCCTGTTCCCGTGATCGCCGCCGTCAACGGGTTCGCGCTCGGCGGGGGCTGCGAGCTCGCGATGGCCTGCGACTTCATCTACGCCTCGAACAAGGCGAAGTTCGGTCAGCCCGAGGTGAAGCTCGGCGTGCTGCCGGGCTTCGGCGGCACGCAGCGGCTATTGCGCCGCGTGAGCCTCGGGCTGGCGCGCGAGCTCACCTACACGGGGCGCATGCTCGGTGCGGAGGAGGCGCTGCGCGTTGGGCTGGTCAACGCGGTCGTGCCGCGTGCCGAGCTGCTGGACACGGTCACCGCCGTAGCGAACGAGATCGCGGGCGTCGGGCCGCTCGCCGTCAGCGCCGCCAAGCGTGTGATGCTCGAGGGCGCCGACACTTCGCTGGGTGACGGGGTCGCGATGGAAGCGCGGGCGTTCGGTGCGCTCTTCGCCAGCGCCGATCAGAAGGAGGGCATGGTCGCCTTCCTCGCGAAGCGTCCGGCCGACTTCCAGAAGCGCTAGCTGTCCGCCGGCGGCCCGAAGGTACTCAGTACGGGCGCGTGGTCCGACGGCTGCTTGCCCTTGCGCTCGTCGCGGTCGACCTCGCTGATCGTGCAGCGCGGCGCGAGCGACGCGGTGGCGAGGACGTGGTCGATGCGCAGCCCGTTGTTCTTCGGAAAGCCGAGCAGCCGGTAGTCCCACCAGGAATAGACGCCGCCAATCGGGTGATGCATGCGGAACGTATCGCGCAGACCCCAGTCGAGCAGCGCCTGGAAGTCCGCGCGGATCTCCGGCGTGCACAGCACGGAGTCGCCCCACTCCTGCGGGCGCGCCACGTCGAGGTCGTCGGGGGCGATGTTGAGGTCGCCGCAGAGCACCGCATCGCCGGTGGGGTCGACGTGCTGGCTCAGGTACTCCCTCAGCCGTCGCAGCCACGCGCGCTTGTAGACGTACTTGTCCGAGTCAGGGCGCTTGCCATTGGGGACGTACACGCAGACCACGTCGACGCCCCCGGCGGTCGCGGCGATGATGCGCGCCTGGTCGTCGTCCACGTCGTCATGCATTCCGATGCGCACGTTGGACAGCGGAAGACGGCTGAGGATGGCGACGCCGTTGTAGGTCTTCTGGCCGTGCACCGCGGCCTCGTATCCGGCCGCCTCCACGACATCGCGCGGAAACGCATCGTCGACACACTTTAGCTCCTGGAGACACAGCACGTCGGGGGCGTGACGCTGCAACACCGCGGCGAGGCGCTCGGCGCGCACCTTGACGGAGTTGACGTTCCAGGTCCCGATCTTCATGGTTGCGATCTACCACTGCAGCCGGGGTCATGAACATGAACACATCGAAGCAAGCCATCTCGACCGAACTGGCGCCCGCGGCCGTCGGGGCGTACTCACAGGCGGTGAGGGCAGGTGGCTTTCTCTTCCTGTCCGGTCAGGTCGCGATCGATCCCGAGACCGGGCAGTTCATGGCCGACGCCGACGTCGAGGCCCAGGCACGGCGTGTCATGCGAAACCTGCAAGCCGTGCTCGAAGCTGCGGGCTGTAGCTTCGACTCGGTCGTGAAGGCGACGATCTTCCTCGGCGACATTCGCGACTTCCAGAAGGTCAACACGATCTACGGCGAGTACTTCCAGGAGGGCGTGCAGCCCGCGCGCGCGGCGGTGCAGGCTGGCAAGCTGCCGCTCGGTGCGAAGGTCGAGATCGAGATGATCGCGCTTGCTGCCGACTGAGCGCTACCCGAAGGGCTGCTCGAGCGTCAGAGTCTGCTCGCGATCGGGGCCGACGCTGACGAGCCAGATCGGGCAGCCGATGAGCTCGGCGATCCGGTCGAGGTACGCCCGAGCATTCGCGGGCAGCGCGTCGATCGTCCGGCACTCCGTCAGCGCCTCGGTCCAGCCGGGGCAGCTCTCGTAGATCGGCACGACCTCGTCGAGGTCATCGTAGGGGGGGGCGTCGATGCGCTCGCCGCGGAACTCGTACTCGGTGCACAGCTTGAGCTCGTCCATGCCGGTCAGCACGTCGATCTTCGTCAGCGCGATCCCCGACAGGCCGTTGGTACGAACCGCCTGTCGCAGCGCCGGTATGTCGAGCCATCCGCAGCGCCGCGGGCGCCCTGTCGTCGCGCCGAACTCGGAGCCCGCCTCGCGCAGCTCGTCTCCGGCCTTGCCCTCGAGCTCGGTCGGGAACGGGCCATTGCCCACCCGCGTCGTGTACGCCTTGGTGATGCCGACGACCCTCGAGATGTCGGTCGGGCCAATGCCTGCGCCCGCGCATGCGCCGCCGGCGATCGTGTTCGAGCTGGTCACGAAGGGGTAGGTGCCCATGTCGACATCGAGCATCGCGCCCTGCGCACCTTCCATGAGGACGCGCTTGCCGTCCTTGACGGCGCCGGCGACGAACTTCGCCGTGTCCATCACGCATGGGATGAGCCGCTTTGCGAGCTGCATGTACTCGGCCGCGGTCTCCTCGGCGTCCGGCAGGCTGCCGCCGTAGTCAGCGGCGACCGGGGCCCAGGCCGCGAGCACGGCGTCGAGCTTGCGGCGGAACGTCTGCTCGTGCAGCAGGTCACCCATGCGCAGGCCGCGTCGCGCCACCTTGTCCTCGTAGGCGGGGCCAATGCCGCGCTTGGTCGTGCCGAGTGAACCCGCACGCTCGTCGCGCATCGTGTCGATCGCGATGTGGTGGGGGAGCACCAGGTGCGCGCGCTCGGAGATTGAGAAGCGCGCGGCGTCGAAGAGCCCGCGCTCGTCGAGGGCGTCGATCTCCTCCACGAGCACTCGCGGGTCGATCACGGTGCCCTGGCCCAGGACGCAGTGCGTGGAGGTGTGCAGGGCGCCGGAGGGAACGAGGTGGAAGACCAGTCGCTCACCGTCCACCACCAGCGTGTGCCCCGCATTGGCACCGCCGGCATAGCGAACGACGAGGTCTGCGTGGTGGGCGTAGATGTCCACGACCTTGCCCTTGCCCTCATCGCCCCACTGGGCGCCCACCACGACCACGGCTCCCATACGTCAGCCCTTCTCAGCCCGAATCCACCGGGCCACGGCGCCAGTGGCACCGACATTGTTTAGCTTCACGTCTCGCGTTTCGCCGTCGGCTACCCGCTTGAGGCGGATCTGCGAGCCGCGGCGGGACAGCAGGGCATCGTAGCCCCAGCTCCGTGCGAAAGCGAGCGAGGATGTCTGCGTGCGGGCGTCGGTCGTGACCGCGGTCACGCCTGCGGCGCGCAGCTCGCGGGCGAGCTGAGCGCGCTGCTGCTCACGGCCTCCCATGACGACCAGTCTCGGCGCCCTCGTGGGCCGATAGGGTTGGCCGGCGGCCCGCAGCGCCCACTGCAGGTTGTCGAGGTCCAGGGCGAAGCCCGCGGCCGGCTGCGCCGCGCCGAAGCGCGCAAGTAGGTTGTCGTAGCGGCCGCCGCCGCAGATCGCCTCGCCGGGCCCGTCGGCCAGGATGCGGAAGTTCAGGCCGGTGTAGTAGGAGAGCCCACGCGTCTCCGCGAGGTCGACCCCGACGCGCGCTTCGAGGCCGAGCGCCGTCAGTCGTCGAATCACATCGCCGAGGTTGTCGAGGGCGGCGCCCGCCACTCGACCGCGGAAGACGTCGCGCGCGCCGGCGAGTACATCGAGCCCTCCGAAGTGCTCGATCAGCGCCTCCAGCTGCCGCCGCGTGCCTCTCGTCACCGCCGCTTGCTTGCACGCGGAGCGCAGCTGGGCACCGTCCTTGCGCGCGACCGCGAACGCGATCTCGTCGCGGGCCGCATCCGGCACACCGTCGAGGATCGCACCCACCAGCCGCGTGTCACTCAGCTCCAGCAGGAAGCCCTCGAGCCCCACGGAGTTGCACGCGTCCATCGCGAGCGAGAGCACCTCCGCGTCACCCTCGGGGGAGCCAACGCCGATGCACTCGACGCCGACCTGCGGGATCTGTCGGTGGCTGCGCGCCCGCCCGCGCCGCCTACGCAGGACGCGCCCCTCGTAGCAGAGGCGCCATGGGCCGGTGCGATCCGTCATCCGAGTCGCCACGATGCGCGCCACCTGGGGCGTGATGTCTGGCCGCAGGACGGCGACCTCACCGCTCTCCGGCTCGACGAAGCGCAGCAGATCGCGCCGGTCGATCGTGTCGTTGCCCTTCTCGACCACGTGCGCGTACTCGAACAGGGGTGGGGTCACCAGCTCGTAGCCCGCGCGCCCGAAGCCATCGAGCACGGCGTTCGCCATCGCCTTGCGCGCGTTGGCGCGGGGCGGCAACAGATCACCCATTCCCATCGGCGTGATCAGCGCCTGATCGGACCCGTCGCCGGGTCGCGTCAGGGAGCTGGGCGTGGAGGTCACAGCCTGATCAGCTGTACCGAGCGGACGTAGTCCTGCGCGGCAAGCTCCTTCTGCGTGTCCTCGGGCACTTCCTGGTCGACGTTCCAGAGCGCCAGGGCCTTGCCGTCGTTGAGGCCGACCTGCAGGCGAGCCACGTTGATGCCCGCCTTGCCGAGGACGGAACCGATGTTGCCGATGACGCCAGGAAGGTCGTCGTTGTGCACGACCAGCATACGTCCGCCGAGTACTGCATCGAGCTCGTAGCCGTTGAGGCCGACGAGCTGTGGCTCACCGGACGCGCCGATGGTGCCGGTCGCCGTGTGCAGGCCGTCATCGCCGGAGGCGGTGACGCGCACGGTGGTCGTGTAGCGACGCGCCGATTCCTCGCGGATCTCCTGTACTGTGATGCCGCGTTCGCGCGCCTCGAATGGAGCGCTGATTGCGTTGATCGGCTCCTCGACGAAGCGGTCGAGATAGCCCGCGAGGACGGCGTTCGTGATCGGACGCGCCCCGAGATCGCCGGCTTCGCCCGCGCACGTGACTCGCACCTCGCTCACCTGCATCTCCTCGAGCTGGCCCAGCAGCTTGCCAAGCATGGTGCCCAGCGAGAGGTAGGGCTTGAGACGCTCCGCCTCGTCACCGCCCACCGATGGGACATTGATGGCGTTGGTGATGCTGTCGTTCGTCAGGTAGTCGACCACCTGCTGGCAGATCTCGCGCGCGACGCGCTCCTGTGCCTCCGAGGTCGAGGCGCCGAGGTGCGGCGTGACGATCACCTCGTCGAGCGACAGCAGTGGGTGGTCGGCCGCCGGGGGCTCCTCCACGAAGACGTCGAGCGCGGCACCGGCCACGCGCTTCTCGCGGATCGCCTCCGCCAGCGCCTCCTCGTCGACGATGCCACCGCGGGCGGCGTTCACGATCAGCACGCCCTTCTTCATCTGGGCGAACGCCTCGCGCCCGAGCAGCCCGCGCGTTCCGTCCACGAGCGGGGCGTGGACGGTGATGAAGTCCGAGCGCTTGAACAGCTCATCCGTGCTGACGAGCCCGATGCCGAGCTCGGACGCGCGCTCCTCGCTCACGACGGGGTCGTGCGCGATCACGTTCAGCTTCAGGCCCTTCGCACGGTCCGCGACGATCCGTCCGATGTTGCCCAGGCCCACGATTCCGAGGGTCTTGCCCGCAATTTCTCGGCCCTGGAATTTGCTCTTCTCCCACTTGCCCGCGCGCATCGACGCGGTGGCCTGCGGGATCTTCCGCGCAAGTGACATCATCAGAGACAGCGCGTGCTCGGCGGTGGTGACCGCGTTGCCGGTCGGGGTGTTCATAACCACGACGCCGCGGCGGCTCGCGACCGGCACGTCGATGTTGTCCACACCGATGCCCGCACGCCCGACCACACGCAGGCGCTCGGCGGCGGCCAGGACCTTGGCGGTGACCTTGGAGCCGCTGCGGATGACGAGCCCGTCGTAGTCGCCGATGCATTCGGCCAGCTCGTCCTCGCTCAGGCCGGGCTTGTAATCGGCTTCGATTCCCGCCGCGGACCGGAGTACGTCCAGGCCAACGTCGCTCAACTTATCGGAAATTAGTACTTTTGCCGTCGTCATCGGGCCACAACCTGTCTGCGAAAGGGGAGGGAACGCGGGCGAAGAAAACCCGGGAGGGCTAGCACCTGGCCAAGCGCCGGGTCAAGCAAAAATGGATTCGTTGGCACTGGAATCTTGTGCTGTCACGGCATCGCCGCCAGCGCTGCATGCGGCTGCGGTGCCGGCGACGGACTATGGCAGCAAAGCGACCGGGCGACCACGCCCGAGGCGCGCGAGATCGCTCCGGCACCACCGCCGCATTTGCGTTGTCGCGGAAGGAGCACGCAATGATTGCGATCTATGCAGATGTCGCTTGACGATGCCCTTCTCATCGCATCTAAATCCGCGCCGGTTGCATGCGACGGCGAGGAGTGTCGCCTCACCCGCATCACTGTTTGACATGGGTGTGTGACCGACCCTAGCGGACGTCTGGGTGCCCGCAGATTGCATGCGCACACACTTCCTCCGGCCTTGTGCACCCACTGGCATTTCTCTTATAAGGGCGCGCGGTTTGAGGACCGCAGGTACCAGGAGACTCCTCCGGAGAACGAGCACGTAAATGCAGATATTCCCGCGCTCTTTCAACTATCTACCGCTCCTCGCGGCCCTCGGCGTGGCCTCGGGCGGCGGCGCCGTGACATTCGGCATCTGGTATTGGGCCTCGCCCCACAACCTCCAGGTCGGCTACGCGCCCGAACAGCCCATCCCCTATAGCCACAAGCTCCATGCCGGTGAGCTGGGTATCGACTGTCGCTACTGCCACTCCAACGTCGAGCGCTCCCACGAGGCGCAGGTGCCGCCCACGCAGACATGCATGGGTTGCCACGCTGTCGTCCGCAAGGATTCGCCGCGCTTGCAGCGGCTCCGCGACAGCTGGGAGAGCGGCGAGCCCGTCGAGTGGCTGCGCGTTCACAAGCTTCCCGACCATGCCTTCTTCGATCACAGTGCCCACCTCGCGGTGGGCGTCGGCTGCGTGACCTGCCACGGTCGCGTCGACCAGATGGACGTCGTCCGCCAGGACCAGCCTCTCAACATGGCGTGGTGCCTGGAGTGTCACCGCGACCCCGAGCCCAACCTTCGCCCGAAGAGCGAGATCACGAACATGACGTGGGAACCCAAGGCGGGCGACAGCGATGAGCTCGTTGCCGTCAATCCTCCCCAGAACTGTTCCGGGTGCCACCGATGAGCAGCAAAGCACAACCACACACAACGCCCGGCTCCGGCCGTCGCATCTTTTGGCGCAGCCTCGAACACAAGGCTGCCCCGGACGCGGCAGCCGACCAGGCCGCAGGTTCGGATGTCGTCAAACAGACGATCGACGCCGGCGATCTTCTGAAGGTCAACCGGCGCAACTTCGTCACGCTCAGCGGTGCGATCGGCGCACTCGCGGGCCTCGAGGGCTGCATTCGGCGCCCCGAGGAGAAGATCCTGCCGTACGTGGCGCAGCCCGAGTACGTGAATCCGGGCATCGCCATGCATTACGCAAGCGTTCTCGAGCGCCAGGGCGAAGCACTTGGTGTGCTCGTCACGTCGAACGAGGGCACGCCGACCAAGATCGAGGGCAACCCCGATCATCCCGCCAGTCAGGGCGGCGCGGACATGTACGCGCAGGCCGAGATCCTCGAGCTCTACGACTCGGACCGCGCTCAGGCGCCGAGCAAGGGTGGCGCGAAGAAGACGTGGGCAGAGGTCGATTCGCTCATCCGCGATCTGCGCGCGTCCCGTGGCGCCGGCGTCCGCGTTCTCGCCCAGCCGAGTGTGTCCCCGACCTATCTGCAGCTGCGCGATGCCGTGCGCCGTGATCTGCCGGCGGTGCGCTTTCACACGTACAGCTCGGTCAACCAGAGCAATCAGCGCGACGGTGGCAAGCTGGCCTTCGGGCGTCCCGTCAACGTGTTGCCCGACTACTCGAAGGCGAAGGTCGTGCTCGCGCTGGACTGCGACTTCATGCTGACAGAGCAGGGCGCCGTCCGCGCCAGTCGCCAGTTCGCGCAGGCGCGCAACATGGATGACGCGCACGACGAGACCAACCGCCTGTATGCGGTCGAGCCCACGATGAGCGTGACGGGGTCGAATGCCGATCACCGCCTGCGCCTCGCGGCCCAGGACGTGGCCGGCTACGCGCAGGCGCTTGCCGGTGCGCTGTCGGCGCTCCAGGTTCCCTTGAGTGGCGTCGCAGCAGGTGCGAAGGCGCCCGCAGGCGTGCCGAAGCCGTGGCTCGACGCCGTTGCCAAGGAGCTCGTGACCAACCGCGGCAAGTGCCTCGTGGTCGCAGGTTCACGTCAGCCCGCAGCCGTCCATGCGCTGGTCTTCGCGATCAACAGGGCGCTGGGCAACGTGGGCCAGACCGTCTCCTACCGCCCGGTGATCGATGCGGTCGAGGCCAGCCAGTTCGACAACCTCAAGGCGCTCACCGACGACATGATGGCCGGCAAGGTCAAGGCGCTGCTCATCCTCGGGGGCAACCCCGTGTACGAGGCGCCGGGCGACGTGCCCTTCGCCACGGCGCTCGCCAAGGTCGCGACCAGCATCTGCGTTTCCAGCCACATGGACGAGACCGCCCGGCTGTGCACGTGGCAGGTACCGCGCGCGCACGCGCTCGAGAGCTGGGGCGACCAGCAGGCGCTCAGCGGAGAGTACTCCGTGCAGCAGCCACTCCTGGGTGCCATCTGGCGCGGTCGCAGCGACATCGAGGTCATGGCTGCGCTCGCGGGCGAGCCGGCCAAGACCGGCTACGATCTGGTCCGGCAGACGACACTGCAGAAGGGGCACATCGGCGAGGAGGCGTGGCGCAAGCTGCTCCACACCGGCGTCGCTCCCGACGCGCGCGGAATGCTCGGTGCGATGCCGGTCCGCGAGGCACAGGTGGTCACCGCACTCGCGGCAGCGAAGGGTGGGGCGCTGGGGCCGAAGAACATGGAGGCCGTGTTCCTCGCCGACAACAAGATGCTCGGCGGCCGCTACTCGAACAACACGTGGATGCTCGAGCTGCCTGACCCGATCACGAACATCACGTGGGACAACGCCGCGCTGCTGGCGCCCTCGACGGCCGACAGCCTCGGCATCGAGAACGGCGACATGATCCGAGTTTCGAAGGGCGATGCCTCGGTCGAGATCGTCGCGTGGAAGCAGCCGGGCATGGCGGCGCACAGCGTGGGGCTCCCCCTGGGCTGGGGGCGGACGGCCGCGGGCAAGGGTGGCTACGGCTACGCCGCTGCCAGCAACGACGAGGAGCGCTCCGGCTTCGACGTCGCGCCGCTGCGCACCGCGGACGCGCCGGGGTTCACCAGTGGCATCGAGATCACGAAGCTTGGTGGCACGTACAAGCTCTCGCAGACGCAAGAGCACGATGCGATGGAGGACAGGCCGCTCGCGATTGACGCCACTGTCGCCGAATACCGCGAGAAGCCGGACTTCACCCAGTGGGCCGCCCCAGACCCGTCGGTGCCGCCCCTGTGGGAGACCGTCGACTACACCAAGGGCGTGCAGTGGGGCATGGTCGTCGACCTGAACCTCTGCAATGGCTGCAACGCCTGCGTTGTCGCGTGCCAGGCGGAGAACAACATCCCCACTGTGGGCAAGGAGCAGATCGCTCGTGGCCGCGAGATGGCGTGGTTCCGCATCGACCGCTACTACGTGGGCGAGGACGCGGACGAGCCCGAGGTTGCCTACCAGCCGATCGGCTGCCAGCACTGCGAGGAGGCGCCCTGTGAGAACGTCTGCCCCGTGGCGGCGACGTCCCACAGCGACGAGGGCCTCAACGACATCGCCTACAACCGTTGTATTGGCACTCGCTACTGCATGAACAACTGCCCCTACAAGGTGCGGCGCTTCAACTTCCTGAACTTCAATACGGACGTTCCGGAGACGCTCGCCATGCAGCGCAACCCGAACGTCAGCAACCGCTTCCGCGGCGTCGTCGAGAAGTGCTCGTACTGCGTGCAACGTGTGCAGGCCTCGAAGATCAAGGCGCGCCGCGAGGAGCGGGATCTCGTCGATGGCGAGGCGGTCTCGGCCTGCATGCAGACGTGCCCGACGGAGGCGATCACCTTCGGCGACATCAACGACCCGAAGAGCAAGGTGTCCAAGCGGCGCGCGGTCGACCGTAACTACGGTCTGCTCGCCGAGGTCGGCACCCGCCCCAGAACTCGCTTCCTGGGCAAGGTTCGCAATCCCAACCCGGAGATGCAGGCATGAGTGCTGCAGCCCCCATCACGGAAATCGGCGAGAGCCGGCTGGTACCGGACCACGTTGACCACCACCTGGTCACCGAGGTCATCAGCCGCACGACCGAGAAGCCAGCACCGATCGGCTGGTGGTACGTCTTCGTCTGCTCGCTCATCGGCCTGCAGGTCCTTGGCGTTTCGGTCGGCTACCTCTTCTGGGAGGGCATCGGCGCCTGGGGCAACAACAGCCCGGCGGGCTGGGCCTGGGACATCACCAACTTCGTCTGGTGGATTGGTATCGGCCACGCCGGCACCCTGATCTCGGCGGTCCTCTTCCTCTTCCGGCAGAAGTGGCGCACGTCGATCAACCGCTTCGCAGAGGCGATGACCATCTTTGCGGTCATCTGTGCCTTGCTGTTCCCGTCGATTCACGTCGGGCGCGTCTGGCACATGTACTACACGATGCCATTCCCGAATCAGATGGCGATGTGGCCCAACTTCAAGAGCCCGCTGCTCTGGGACGTCTTCGCGGTGAGCACGTACTTCACGGTGTCGCTGCTCTTCTGGTACGTCGGCCTGCTGCCGGACTTCGCGACTCTGCGCGACCGCGCAAACAACCTGCTGCGCAAGCGCGTCTACGGGTTCTTTGCTCTCGGTTGGCGCAACAGCAACCGCCACTGGCGCAACTACGAGCGCGCGTACCTGATCCTCGCAGCGCTCTCGACCCCGCTGGTGCTCTCGGTGCACTCGGTCGTTAGCTTCGACTTCGCGACCTCGGTCATTCCGGGTTGGCACACGACCATCTTTCCTCCCTACTTCGTCGCGGGTGCGGTCTTCTCCGGCTTTGCGATGGTGATGACGCTCATGATCATCTGCCGTCAGGTCTACGACCTGAAGGAGATCATGACGATGAAGCACCTCGAGCTGATGAACAAGATCATGCTCGTGACCGGTAGCCTGGTCGGATACGCGTACGCGATGGAGTTCTTCATCGCCTGGTACTCGGGCAACGAGTACGAGATGTACGTCTTCATGAACCGAGCCTTCGGCCCCTATGCCTGGGCGTACTGGACGATGATCACGTGCAACGTGCTCTCGCCTCAGTTCTTCTGGTTCAAGTACTTCCGCACGAGTATCCCCTGGATGTTCGCGCTGTCGCTGGTCATCAACATCGGCATGTGGTTCGAGCGCTTCGTCATCATCGTGACGTCGTTGCACCGGGACTACCTGCCATCGTCGTGGGGCATGTTCAGCCCCACCATCGTGGACATTGGTTGCTTCGTCGGGTCGATCGGGCTGTTCTTCACGCTCTTCAGCCTGTTCATCCGGTGGTTCCCCCAGGTCGCGATGTTCGAGGTGAAGGGCGCGCTGCCCGACGCCCAGCCGACCCACCACAGTCACGACGAGGAAGCCGCCGCGACGGCTCCCGTGGCACAGGAGGCTTGAGATGGCCGAGTCCAGCGACAAGAAGACGCGCCCGACTCTGTATCTCGCGGAGTTCGAAAAGCCCGACGACATCATCCATGCCGCCGAGGAAGTACGAGACCGCGGCTACAAGAACTGGGATGTCCACACGCCATACCCGCTGCATGGAATGGACGATGCGATGGGCATGGAGGACTCGAAGCTCGGATGGATCGTGCTGGTCGCCGGCCTGACCGGGCTGGCTCTAGCGGTGCTCATGATGCAGTGGATGAACGGCATCGACTATCCGCTCATCATCGGTGGCAAGCCGGCCGACGCCGTGCCCTCGATGGTGCCCATCATGTTCGAGCTGACCGTGCTATTGGCTTCGTTCGGTGCGGTGCTCGGTATGCTCGGCCTCAACGAGCTACCGCGGCACAACCACCCGGTGTTCGCGTCGGAGCGCTTTGATAACTGCTCGGACGACAAGTTCTTCATCTCGATCGAGGTGGAGGACCCGAAGTTCGACGTCGAGGAGACCAAGAGCTTCCTCGAGTCGCTCAAGCCATCCCACCTCGAACTGGTCGAGGAGGAAGAGGAATGACCCCGATGCTACGCATTCTGTGTGCACTGGCGGTGGTGCTGGTCAGCGCGGGTTGCCGCGGTGAGACCAGCCAGTCGGCGCAGATCTGGCCGTTGCGGAACATGCACGACCAGCAGCGCTACGACCCGCAGCAGGAGAGCACCTTCTACAACGACGGCATGACGATGCGCGCCGAGATCCCGCACACCTTCGCGCGGGAGATGGAGGTGTCGATCGTGGTCTCGGAGGGTCGCCTTCCAGATGACAGCGGCTATGTCATGGCCATTCCGGAGGTCGTGACGGCACGACTCGGTGGCGGTGAGGCGCAGGTGGCCCGCGGCCAGGACCGCTTCAACATCTACTGCCGGACCTGCCACGACGGCACGGGCGCCGGCAACGGGCTCGCCGTTCAGCGTGGCATGGCACAGCCCCCGACCTTGCACGATGAGAAGATGCGCACGATGCCCGATGGCCAGCTGTTCGCAGTCATCGGCAACGGCATCCGCAACATGCCTCCGTACAAGTACAGCGTTCCGATCGACGACCGCTGGGCCATCGTGGCCTATGTGCGCGCCCTGCAACTGAGCCAGGCCGGGGCCAAGGAGTGAGCCGTGAGCGACGCTAGCACTACACTTCGCAAGCCCGTCATGATCCCAGAGGACAACCCCTGGGCGTCGCGCTGGAAGCTCGCCTTCGCCGTGGCCGGTGTCGGGGCGCTGATGGTCGGCTACGGCGCGACCATGGATCCGAAGCGCTTCGCATTCTCGTGGTTGTTCGCGTTCGCCGCGGTGATGACGATGGCGCTTGGAACGATCTTCGTCGTCCTGATCCAGCACCTCACCAGCGCGAACTGGAGCGTCACCATCCGTCGCACCGCCGAGTTCTACGCTCGCGGGATCTGGATGCTACCGCTGCTGTTCATTCCCATCGCGGGCAATGTGACGACGCTCTACCCGTGGTGGGACGTCGCCAGCGACCAAGGCCATGGGGACCATGGAGCGGCGCACGCACAGGCGGGTGAGCACGCGGAGCCGGGTCACGAGGCGCATGGTGCCGCCGGACACGGCGATGAGGGCGGCCATGAGGCGCACGAGGGCGGCCACGGCGATCACGGGCCGGAGCATGCCTATCACGCCGCCATTCTGCAGAAGAAGCTCGTCTTTCTCGATGCGGGTGGCTTCTGGTGGGCGCGCCAGCTTGTCTACTTCCTCGTGTTCATCTGGCTGGGCTTCTGGACGCTCGGGCTCTCCAAGAAACAAGATGAGACCGGAGACAAACAGCTGACGGTTCAGATGCAGCGAAAGGCGACCTACGGGACGATCCTGTATGCCCTGTCGCTGACCTTCGCTGGCTTCGACTGGATCATGTCGCTCGAGCCCAACTGGTTTTCGACCATGTTTGGTGTGCGCGTCTTCGCATCGGGCGCTGTGCTCGGCTGGGCGATCGTCATCCTCACGGCGATGTCGCTGAAGGCCAACGGTGTGGTCGGCAACCAGATCAACGTCGAGCACTTCCACGACCTCGGCAAGCTGATGTTCGGCTTCCTCGTATTCTGGGCCTACATCTCGTTCAGTGAGTTCTTCCTCATCTGGTACGCGTCCATCCCTGAGGAGACGATTTACTTCCACCGGCGCTGGGACCACCCGTCGTGGCAGATGATCAGCGTCGGGCTCGTCGTGTTCAAGTTCATCGTGCCGTTCTACCTGGCGATGTCACGCAACGTGAAGCGCAACTCGAGCGGCATTGTCCTGGCGGCTGCCTGGGTGTGCGGCATGCACTTCGTCGAGATGTACTACTGGGTGATGCCGTACGCGGCAGACAACCAGGACCTGCAGATGGGTGGCATCGAGTTCATCCTCGACCTCGGCAGCGTGCTGTGCACCGTTGGCATCTACCTCGGCTTCGTGTGGTGGAGGATGACCAAGAGCTCGGTCATCGCCGTCAATGATCCGCGCATCCAGCGCTCCCTGGACTTCGTAAACGCCTGAGGGGAACGAACATGTCTGCAAGAGATCAGTTCTTTCAATACTTGGGCATCGCGGGCGGCTCCCTGATCGGGCTGTTCGTGCTGCAGGGGTTCGTGGCGAGCTACCTGGACATCTCGTTCCACGCGGATCTAAACGAGCGGGGCAGCCACGATGTCGTCGACAAGGCCCGCGCGACGGAGGCCGCACAGCTGGGTGGCATCGGCGAGTCGATGGGCAAGCTGGCGAAGAGCCGCAGTGCCGACGCCCTCATCGTGCCGAGTGCGTCCGACGACGTCTCGGCGATGTCGGGCTGGGTGCACCACCCAGACTTCGCTATCTACGAGCCCGCAGCCGCGGCACCTGTCGCCCCCGAGCTCCCCGCTCCCGCCCCGACCGCCGCCCCGCCGGCGGCCGTCGCCCCCGTCAAGGCCGCGCCTGTGAAGGCCGCGCCCGCGAAGCCCGCGCCCGCGAAGCCCGCGCCTGTGAAGGCCGCGCCCGCGAAGCCCGCGCCAGCGAAGGCCGCACCTGCGAAGGCCGCGCCTGCCAAGGCCACGCCTGCCAAGGCCGCACCCGCGCCAACCCCCACACAGGAGAATGCGCAGTAGCGGCCGCCGCCGCACCGCGCATGAGGTCAAGACCATGGATAAGGGTTCAATCGGTCTCCCACACGTAGCCGGCCTGGTCGTCGGAGTGATGTTCTTCTGCCTCGCCAGCTTGTGGCTCGGCAAGCCGATCATCCCCACGATGTCGACGGTGCATGCCAAGGTTGTGCTGCCCGCTCCCGAGCCGATTCCGGCGCCGGATGCGGACGAGACGGGCGAGCAGATCTACGCTCGCATCTGCGTCCAGTGCCACCAGGCCAGTGGCCAGGGTCTCCCCCCGGCGTTCCCGCCGGTTGCGGGCTCGAGCTGGGCCACGCAGGATCCGGAGACGCCGGTTCGCATCGTACTCAGCGGTCTCGGGGGCCCGATCACGGTCGCCGGTGCGGAGTACAACATGGTGATGCCGGGGCAGGGGCCTGCACTCGACGACGCTCAGATCGCCAAGGTGCTGACGTTCGTTCGCGCGTCCTTTGGGAACGCCGCTGGCGCGGTCGACGAGGCGCTCGTCGCCAAGGTGCGCGCTGAGGGGCGTGCCGAGGCGTGGACTGCGCCTGAGCTGCAGGCGCTACGGGGCGATGCCGCCGGGGAGGCCGCCGCCGACGCCGGTCCTGCCGGGGACGCGCCCGAAGGTGAAGCTGCGGCCGACGTCGCTGCGGAGCCTGCCGCCGACCCCGCCTCCGTCGCGGCCGGCAAGAAGAACTACAGCACGGTCTGCTTCACCTGCCACGGTGCGCTCGGTGACGGGAAGGGCCCGGCCGGAATGGTCCTCAAGCCGCCGCCAAGCAACTTCACGAGCGCGGCCTTCTGGGAGACCCGCAACAAGGCGAGCGTCATGAAGGCCATCAAGCTGGGCGGCCCTGCGGTGGGCAAGTCCCCGCTCATGGCGCCGTTCGGCGGCCAGTTCAACGACGAGCAGGTCAGCCAGTTGGCGGACTACGTCATGACCTTCAAGCCGGCACAGTAGATGGTGAACGGAAGGACAGCAGTGGTGCGGATCCCCGAACAGATTCGAGGTACACTCGCTCCCGCGCGGCCTGCCGCACGGGGTAGTCGGATGCGCCGAGTCGAGGTCGAAATGCAAGTGAGTCACCCCCTCGCGGCGCAGGCCGCGGGCCGTGCGCTGGTCGTGGCGTTGCTGCTCAGTACCGCCGCCTGCAAGGAGCCCGGCGAGGACACCTACGTTCGCAGCTCGGACGATCCGGAGCAGCTCATGCAGCTGTGTGTCCAGTGCCACGGCGAGGAGCTCGAGGGCAACCAGGACGTGCTCGCACCTGCCATCGCGGGTCTGCCGGCCTGGTACACGACGGCTCAGCTGATGAAGTTCAAGAGCGGCGCGCGCGCGACGCACTTCGACGACATCGGGGGCATGCGCATGCGGCCCATGTCGATGAGCCTCACCGATGAGGACGTCGTCATGATCGCTGAGCGCGTCGCGAAGGCGCCCGCCCACAATCCGCCCAAGAGCGTCGACGGTGATGCAACGCGAGGCAAGGAGCTCTTCGCTCCCTGCGTGGCCTGTCACGGGCCCGCCGGGGCCGGTGTGGAGCTGCTCGGTGCGCCGGCGCTCACGGGGGCCAGCGACTGGTACATGCTGACGCAGTTGAAGAACTTCAAGGCCGGCGTTCGTGGGGCCAACCCCAAGGACACCAGTGGCGCGACCATGCGCCCGATGGCGCAGAACCTGCCGGATGAGCAGGCGATGAAGGACGTCATTGCCTATATCGGAACGTTGAAGTGAGGGAGGTCCGCGATGGCGTCTAACAAAGAAACCAGCCCGGGCAGCGAAGCGACGAAGTGGTTCCTCGTGACCGTGATCGGCACGCTGCTATACGTGCTTGCGTCAGCCGGGTTCGTCACGACGCAGGAGGTCGAGCCCACGCCCGACCAGATCATCGAGGTCCCGAGCGCCGAGACGGCAACGGGGGCTGCGCATGATTGAGCACTACATCGAGGCGGTCTCCACCTACGCCCATGACATCGACGCGGTGATCGAGTTGATCGCGTGGCTGGTCGGCTTCTGGGGCTTCCTGAGTTTGATCGTCCTCTTCGGCTTCATCGTTGCGTTCCGTGCGAAGGACGATCGCAAGGCGGAGTACATCACCGGCGAAGAGAAGCACGAGATGCGCTGGATCCACATACCGCACGACCTCGTGCTGGTGTGTGACGTCGTCATCATCATCTGGGCCGTCAACGTCTGGTACACGGTCAAACAGGACCTGCCTGTGGCGGACAAGGTTGTCCGGGTGGTGGGTCAGCAGTGGGCGTGGAGCTTCGTCCACCCTGGCCTCGACGGAAAGATCGACACCGAGGACGACATCAAGACCGTCGACAATCTCTACATGACGGCCGACACGCTCTATCACTACCGGCTCGAGGCGCGCGACGTGATGCACAGCTTCTCGGTGCCCGTATTTCGCCTCAAGCAGGACGCGGTCCCGGGGCGCGTGATCACCGGCTGGTTCGAGGCCACGAAGACCGGCGAGTACGACATCCAGTGCGCCGAGATGTGTGGCATTGGCCACGGGCTCATGCCCGGTCGCGTAATCATCCAATCGCCCGCCGCTCACCTCGCCTGGATGAAGGCGAACACTCCGAAGTCGCTCGCCTCCGCGCAGTAACAACGAGGACCCATGGCCCATCCGATTACAGAAGAACAGGGACACGACGACCACGAGGACGACGGTCACGATGATCATCATCATGACCCCGGCTTCCTGGGCAAGTACGTGTTCTCGACCGATCACAAGATGATCGGCATGCAGTACATGTTCACCGGCATGGCGATGGCGCTCATTGGCGGCTTCTTCGCCTACGCCTTCCGCATGCAGTTGGCGTTTCCGGGGGTGGACGTGCCGATGTTCGGCCAAGTCTCGCCCGCCGAGTACAACTCGCTGGTCACCAACCACGGCACCATCATGATCTTCTGGGTCGCGATGCCCGTGCTGATCGCCGCACTCGGGAACTTCCTCATCCCGCTGATGATCGGCTGCGATGACATGGTGTTTCCGCGGCTGAACCGGCTCTCGTACCAAATCTTCCTGCTCAGCGCGGTCGTGCTGATCGTCTCGTTCTTCGTGCCCGGCGGAGGGTTTGGTGGTGCCTGGACTGCATACCCGCCGCTCTCATCCAAGTACGAGTACAACCTGACCCCCCTCGGTAGCACGCTGTGGGTGGTGGCGGTCGGCCTCGAGTTCGTCGCCTTCCTGCTAGGCGGCATCAACTTCATCACGACGACGATGAACAGCCGCGCCCCCGGCATGAAGATGTACGACGTGCCGATCCTGGTCTGGATGATCGTGCTCGCGAGCATCCTCTTCATGCTCTCGGTTGGCCCGCTCATCGCCGGCGCCATCATGTTGGTCTTCGACCAGACGTTGCGCACTGGCTTCTTCGACCCGGACAAGGGTGGTGACCCCGTCCTGTGGCAGCACCTGTTCTGGTTCTTCGGTCACCCCGAGGTGTACGTCGTGTTGTTGCCGGCCATCGGCATCGTCGCGGAGATCATCACGGTCTTCTCCCGCAAGAAGCTCTTTGCCTACAAGACCGTGCTCTACACGGCCTTCGCCACGGGCGTGCTCAGCTTCTTCGTGTGGGCGCATCACCAGTTCATCTCGGGGATCGACCCGCGCATGGCCAACGTCTTCACGGTCACGACGGTGATGATCTCGGTGCCACTCGCGGAGATGATGTTCGTCTTCATCGCCACGCTTTACGGCGGTCGCATCACGCTCACGACGCCGATGCTGTGGGCCCTGGCGTTCCTTGGGGAGTTCCTGATCGGCGGCATCACCGGCATCTTCCTGGGAGCCAGCGGCTCGGACATCTTCTTTCACGACACGTACTTCGTGCTCGCACACTTCCACTACACGTTCTTCCCGATCGCGATCATCGCGGTCTTTGCGGCAGTGACCTACTGGTATCCGAAGATGTTCGGCCGGATGCTCAATGAGACGCTGGGCAAGCTGCACTTCTGGATCACAACGATCTCTTTCAACTGCATCTTCGTCCCGCTGTTCCTGCTCGGGATGGGTGGCCAGCATCGGCGCATCTGGAGCTACGCGGCCTTCCCCGAGCTATCGAGCGCGGAGTTTCAGAACTTGCGCATCGTTGCGACGGTGGCGCTCATCATCATGTTGGTCGCGCAGTTCGTCTTCTTGTTCAACTTCTTCTGGTCGCTCGTTCGCGGCAAGAAGGCCCCGGCGAACCCTTACAACGCCAACACTCTCGAGTGGGTCGCTGCCTCGCCGCCGCCACATGGCAACTTCGGCAAGGAGCTGCCGACGGTCTACCGCGGCCCCTACGAGTACAGCGTGCCTGGTCGTGAAGACGACTACTGGCCGCAGAACGTTCCTAGCTGACATCGGGTGATTGCATCATGTTCGCCAAACCCATAGCGACGACACGCTCGGCCACTGGTATTGCCACCGGCAAGCTGGCGGTCTGGTGGCTGCTGGCCTCCGAGATCGTCATCTTCGGCGGCCTGCTCGGCTCCTACATCATGCACCGGCTCGGCCATCCAGAGTTCGGCATGGAGGGCTACGCGGCCAACACGAACGCCTGGTTCGGAATCACCAACACCATCATTCTATTGCTGTCGAGCTGGTTCGCCGTCCGCGCCCACTACTACGCTGAGCGCGGCGACGGTGAGATGGCCTTTCGATGGCTCTGGGCAACAATTGGCGGTGCGGTTGCGTTCCTCATGGTCAAGTCGATCGAGTGGACGACCGAGATCTCTCACGGCCTGGTCATCACGAAGAATGCCTTCTGGGCTTTCTATTACACGGCGGCAGGCATCCACGGCTGCCACGTCATCGGTGGCGCCATCGTCATGGCCATCGTCGCGTCGGATGCGAGGAAGGGCCGGGAGCTGCACCGTGTCGAGCTCGCGGGGCTCTACTGGCACTTCGTCGACCTCATCTGGATCTTCCTTTTCCCCCTGCTCTACATCGCGAAGTGAGGAGCTGAAGCATGTCTGACGAACACGGACACGACGACCCGTCGCACTCGCTGCCGCACTACAACAAGATCGCGGTCATCCTGATCATCCTCGCGATCGTGAGCTGGCTCGGCCCGGAGATGGGCATCCCGATCGTCACGCTCATTGCGGCGTTTGGTATCGCGTTCGTCAAGGCGTACCTGGTCATCAAGCACTTCATGCACCTCACCGTCGAGAAGACGTTCGTGCTCTACATGCTCGGCACTGCGCTGGTGCTGATGGGCGTCTTCTATGCGGGTACCGCACCCGACGTGATGGGACATCGGGGTCGCAACTGGGAGAACGTGGCCGCACAGTCCGAGGTCCGCAAGCGGGTCGAGGCCGGCGGCATGCCACTTGAGCACCACGGCGAGGAAGGCCATGGCGCCGAGGGTCACGGCGACCACGACCACGGCGGCCACGACCATGGTGCCGAGGGGCACGGCGCCGAGGGCCACGACGACCACGGTCACAGTCACTGAGTTCGGAGCGTCGGGCCGAGGCCTGACACTCGACTCATCTGGTGAATGGAGTAGGGCGATGCAGGGAGCGATCATGATGGACAAGGTCGTCGACATCCGTCGCAAGATGCCTGCCGTCCAGCGACGGCAGGTGGCGCCGAACGGCGTCATCGGCATGTCGCTGTTCGTCATGGCCGAGATGATGATGTTCGCCGGCCTGATCAGTGCGCATGCCATCGGCAAGACGACGGCAATCGGCGGCTGGCCGCCTGCAGGGCAGCCCCGGCTGCCGGTGGAAGAGACGGCCGTCAATACGGCGGCGCTGCTGCTCAGCGCGGTGGTGCTGGCGTTTGCTCAGCGCGCGTTCAAGCGGGACCCGAGTGCGGCTGCGCGGCCGCTGCTGATCACGCTCCTGCTGGGAACCTTCTTCGTAGGGTTCCAGGGGATGGAGTGGGTTGCGTTGCTGGGGCAGGGCGTGACCATGACCACCAGCACGCACAGCGCGTTCTTCTACCTGATCATCGGCACCCACGGCCTGCATGCCGTGGCCGCCATCATCGCCCTGGGCTGGATCTACCTGCAGGCGCGCAAGCAGGCGCTACGCCAGTCGGCTTTTGCGACCGTCCAGGTGTTTTGGTACTTTGTGGTCGGGCTATGGCCGTTTCTCTACTGGAAGGTCTATTTTTGAGGTCGCGCTGCGTCGCGGCCGCCCTGGGTGCACTCGCGGTGCTCCAGCTTCCCGGTGTTGCGTACGCCTGCCCGGTCTGCTTCTCGATCAAGAACGAGGCCAATCAGGTCGCGTATCTGGCGACGACCGGCTTCATGACGCTTATACCGATTGCTGTGATCGGGGGAGCCGTCTGGTGGTTGAAGAAGCGAGCTGCGGAGCTGTCGAGGCCGGTGCCCCGAATGGTCGACGGTCAGCCCCTGCGCCCCGCGCAGCCCGCCGAGCGTGCTGGCATCGCCGACTCCTGATCAGCCTCGCTGGCGCATCCTGTGCACGGCCAGTGCGAGGGCGCCGATGACGACCGCCCACCACAGCGTTGCGAGGCGCACGAGGATAGTGGTGGCCGTCGCGACCGGAGCGCTCACATGCCCGTCGCCCAGGGTTTGCAGCAGGCCTGTCATCCCGACCTCTGTCACACCGAGGCCGCCCGGCATCATCGCCACGGCGCCCATGACCTGCGAGGCGGCGTAGGCGAAGGTCGTGGCGTCCCAATCCATCGTGACGCCCGCGAAGCCGTGGACGATCACGTACATCGAGACGCACTCGAGCCCCCAGGCCAACACGGCGATGGCCGAGCCGATCAACAGCGGAGCGGGTCGGGTCATCTCGTGGAGGGACTCGTACGCGACGTGGAGTCGGTCCGTGATGCGACGCAGCAGCGGCAGGCGCCCCGCGACGCGCAGCAGCAACTCGCCCAGCGGTCGGTAGGCGCACACCAGCAGCAGCAGACCCACGATTACACCGCCCGCAGCGGCGAGCACGGGGCCCTGCGGGAACGCCAGCGAGCCAAGCGCCGTCAGCAGCACGAGCGCGATCAGGTCGGTCAGCCGCTCCGCCACCACGATCGGGGCGGTGCGCGCGATGGGCGTCCCGCGGGCCTCGTAGAGCAGCAGCGACTTGAAGACCTCGCCGACCTTGCCGGGGGTCACGCTCATCACGAACCCCGACAGGAAGATCAGTGAGCTCTGGGCGAGCGGCACGTGGATGCCCAGGTGCTGGAGGTAGAACTGCCAGCGCGCGATGCGCAGACCGTAGTTGATGGTCGCGAGCAGCAGTCCCAGCGCGAAGGCGCTCAGAGAGAAGGTCGTCGCGGTCTCGGCGAGCTTCCCGGCGTCGCTGTAGAGGGCCAGCGCCGCGAAGACCAGCCCCCCGGCCACGGTCGCCACGACGACCTTGCGAGCGAGACCTTCGCTGGGATCGGGGGCGGTGGGCTCCCCGGGGTTGGCTTGCCCGGGAGGCTCGGCGGCCTGGTCGTCGCTCATGACCGCCCTGCCTGACCGCTGCGGAGCATAACTGCGACCGAACCGACCCCGATCCCAACGCCGAGCGCCCAGACGACCCAGCCGGGAACGGCGATGATGCCCCGGGCCGCGCCCGGCGGTGGCCGGACCTCGACCACCGGCCCAGGAAGCTGCGGTTCGCCGGCCCGGTCCGCAGCATCCGCGCGGACGACCCCTGGGGCTGCCGCGACCAGGCCGGTTGCGAGCACGGCGGAGGCCAGCAGCCGCCCGCCCGGTCCTGTCGTGTGCGATGTCGCCATGGCCTGCCCCGGGGCCGCCCCAGCATAGCCCAGCGTTGCGAGCGGTCGCCATTCGGTTGACGCTGCGTGGTGGGTCACCTACACCGGGCATCAAGGTGGATCCGCGGCGGGGGCCCTGCAGCTTTGGACAAGATCGAGAAAAAGGCACGCCGACGCTCGATCCGCGAGGACGCGGCCAACCTGCCCAACATGCTCACCATGGGCCGCATTGCGGCGATCCCATTGGTGCTCTGGTTGATGTGGCAGGACACGCCGACGTCCAACTTCTGGGCGTGCATGGTCTACTCGGCCGCGGCGATCACCGACTTCATCGACGGCTATCTCGCGCGGCGCATGGGGCTCACCAGCCTGCTCGGCAAGTACCTCGACCCGCTCGCGGACAAGCTGATCGTCGTCGCGACCCTGGTGCTGTGTGTCGAGATGGGCCGGGCGCCCGCGTGGGCGGTGGTCATCATCGTGTGTCGCGAGCTCGCGATCACGGCGCTCAGGACCGTGGCCATCGGCGAGGGCGTCGTCATCGCGGCGAGCCGAGGCGGCAAGGACAAGACGGCCGTGCAGATGGTGGCGCTCGTGGCGTTGATCCTCGACAACACCTACATCTTCGACCTCGGGTTCTTCCGCGGTGTCGTCGATCTCAACGCGGTCGGCCTCGCGATGCTCTACCTGAGCGTGCTGTTCACCGTGACGAGCGGGGGCGAGTACATCGCGCTATTTGCCGAGGCGGTCGAGGCGAAGGACAAGCGCATCAAGGGCGAAGGCGACTGAGCATCCGGGGGAAGGGGATGGTCTCGCGCACGTGGGGCAGCCCGCACACCCAGGCCACAGTGCGCTCCAGGCCAAGCCCGAACCCCGCGTGCGGGAACGTGCCGTAGCGCCTGAGGTCCGAGTACCACTCGAAGGCCTCGGCGGGCAGCTCGTGGGTCTCGATGGAGCGCTCGAGTACATCGAGGTCATCCTCGCGTTGGCCGCCACCCACGATCTCGCCGTAGCCCTCGGGCGCCAGCACATCCATGTTGAGCGCGGTGCCCGGGTCGCCGGGGTCGCCGGGGTCGCGCTTGAAGTAGAACGCCTTCAGCGCCATCGGGTAGTGCGTGACCATCACGGGCCGGTCGAAGCGGTTCGAGATGACGGTCTCATCCTCGCCGCCGAAGTCCTGCCCGTGTTTGGCATCGAGGCCCTCCGCGCGCAGGATGTCGATGGCATCGCTGTAGCGGATGCGGGGGAACGGCTTCTGCACCCGCTCGAGGGGGGCGAGGTCGCGCTCGAGCACCTCGAGCTCCGGCCGCCTGCGCTCGAGCACGCGCTGCACGATGCTGCACAGGAAGTCCTCTGCGAGATCGAGGTCGCCCTGCAGGTCCATGAATGCCACCTCTGGCTCGACCATCCAGAACTCGGCGAGGTGCCGCCGCGTCTTCGACTTCTCGGCGCGGAAGGTCGGGCCGAAGCAGTACGCCTTGCCGACGGCGGCGGCCGCGGCCTCCATGTACAGCTGCCCGCTCTGCGTGAGGTAGGCGGGCTCGCCATGGAAGTCGGTCTCGAAGAGGGTCGACGTTCCCTCGCAGGCGTTCGGCGTGAAGATCGGGGCGTCGACGTTGGTGAAACCGTTGTCGTCGAAGTAGCCACGGATCGCAGCGATCAGCTCGGCGCGAACGCGCAGGATCGCGTGCTGCCGCTTGGAGCGCAGCCACAGGTGCCGATGGTCCATCAGGAAGTCGGTGCCGTGGTCCTTGGGCGTGATCGGGTACTCGTCGCGCGGCGTGGCGAGGACCGTCAGCGCCGAGACGCCGAGCTCGAAGACGCCCTCCTGGCGCGTGTGCGGTCGCACCTCGCCCCGCACCTCGATGGCGGTCTCCTGGGCGAGATGACGCGCGGCGGAGAACAGGGCCTCGTCGACGTCACCCTTGAAGACCACGCACTGGGCGAACCCACTGCCGTCCCGCAGCTGTAGGAAGATCAGCTTGCCGCTCTTGCGCTTGGCGTACAGCCAGCCCTTGAGTGTGACGACCTGGCCGCTGTGCTCGGCCAGCTGCTCGACCATGATGTACGGCGAAGACATGCCGACAGATTCGCACGAGGGGTAGGAGCGTCAACGGAAAACCGGTGGCCGCCCCCGTTCCGGGTGGGCGCTCGGTGTCAGTCCAGCAGCTTCGGGTCCAGGGCATCACGCAGGGCGTCACCGACGACGTTGAGGGCATAGATCACCCAGAACATCGCGAACACGACGCCCCCCAGCGGCCAGTAGATGCCCTGCACCAGCTCGCCTGACGCGTCGGAGATCATCGTGCCCCAGCTCGAGCCATCCTGAATGCCCACGCCCAGGTAGGTCAGGATGACCTCGCTCTTGATCGCGCCCAGTACCTGCAACGACGCGGTGATGATCGCCACGTGGATCACGTTGGGCAGGATGTGGCGGAAGATGATCGTCAGGTCGCCTGCGCCGAGGAGCCGAGAGGCCAGCGCATACTCGCGGCCGCGGTGCTTGATGAATTCTCCGCGGACGAGTCGGCATAGACCGACCCAGCCCACGCTGCCCATCGCTACGCAGATCGCCATCATGCCCTTGCCCAGCACGAAGGAGATGGCGATCACGATCAGGATGTACGGAACCGAGCTGATGACGGAGAAGAACCAGACGATGAGGTCGTCGACCTTGCCGCCGTAGTAGCCGCCCAGGGCGCCCAGGGAGATGCCTATGGGCACCGCGATCATCGGCACCACGAGTCCGATCAAGATGGCAGTCTTGGTTCCGGCCAGGATCTTGTAGACGACCGAGCGGCCGAAGATGTCGGTGCCGAGCATCATGGAAAAGCTCGCCGCCGGGGCATCGTAGGTGCCGCCGACGCGCTCCTGGTAGTCGGGCAACAGACCGAGCAAGCCCAGCGCCGCGACCAGCATGTAGCAGCCAATGATGACGAAGCACGCCACCACGGTGCGGCGCTTCATCAGCTGCCTGCCTGCGCGTCTCCAGAGGCTGTCGCGTCGCGTTGCCATGATTCAGTTCAGTGAGACCCGCGGATCGACCCAGGCGTAGACGATGTCGGTCAGCAACACGATCATCGAGTAGCCCATCGCGATGAGCATTGTCAGTCCCTTGAGGACGGGGAAGTCGCCGTTGTTGATCGCAGTGATCATGAGGTCCCCGACGCCCGGAAGACTGAAGTAGCGCTCCATCAGGAAGGCGCCCAGGATCAGGAAGGGCACAGCGACCATCGTGTAGGTCACGATTGGAATCATTGCGTTCTTGAGCACGTGTCCGAAGAGCATGCGGTTTTCGCTGACTCCCTTGGCGCGTGCCGTGCGCACGTAGTCGGCCTGGGTCTCGTCGAGGAAGACAGTGCGATACATGCGGACGTCCGGTCCGATGCTGACGACGAGATAGATGAGCCACGGCAACATCAGATAGCGGATGCCGTCGATGCCCGGCTCGTAGCCGCTGATGGGGAAGAGGTCCAACCGGTAGGCCAGGAAGTACTGGAACGCGATGATGTAGGCCAGGTAGGAGATGCTCATCGCGCCGATGAAGAGCGCGGTCGAGAAGCGGTCGAGCCAGCTACCCCGGTAGTAGGCGATCAGCAGGCCGAGCGTGACGTTGATGATGAAGCCGAACGCGAACGGGGGCACCGTCAGCCACAGGGACACGGGTGCGCCCTCGGCGAAGAGCTCGCTGAGCTTCTCGCCGCTGTCGTAGGAGCGCCCATAGTCGAAGGTCGCGATCTGCACGAGGAAGTCCGCAAACTGGCGGTAGAGCGGCTTGTCCAGACCCCACTGGGCCTTCAGGTCCGCGATCGAGGCCTCCGTGGCATGCTGCCCGAGGGCGATGCGCACCGGGTCCTCGCCGACCGTGTTGAACAGCGAGAACACCAGTGCGGCGACCCCCAGCAACACGGGGATCATGTAGAGCAACCTGCGGACGGTGTATGCGAGCACGGTCTGGCGTGGGGGCTACTTCAGCCCTTTCCCCTTCGCAGCGTTGTCGAGGTCCAGGTACTTGAAGGGCAGGTCGACCATCATGTGGCGCTTGAGGTTCTTGACCCACTTCTGATGCATGCCGACGGAGATCGGCGTCCACGTGATCACGATCGGGACGTCCTCCTTCATGATCGCCGCCATGCGCTTGAAGATGGCGTGGCGATCGGGCCCGTCGGGCATGAAGCGACTCTTGGCGTACAACGCGTCGAACTCGGCGTTCTGGTAGCCCGACGCGTTGGGTCCCGGGATCTTGTTGGGGCCGTAGACGAGCTGATAGAAGTTCTCCGCATCCGGATAGTCCGCCGCCCACCCGGATGAGGTCATCTGGAAGTTGCCCGACTCGACCTTCTGAAGAAACGCCGAGAACGTCTGGAAGCTGGGCTTCAGGGTGATGCCAGCCTTCGCGAGCGTGGCGCGGTGAAACTCGAAGGCCTGCCGCGTGTCGGTGTTGGAAGATCGGTACTCGATCGTGATCGGGGGCAAGCCCTTGCCGTCGGGGAAGCCAGCTTCGGCGAGCTTCTTCTTCGCCAGCTCGATGCTGTGCTCGTACCACTTCGCCTCGACCTGGCGCTCGCTGCCCGCGATCGGCACAGGCACCACCGTCTGCAGAGCATGCCCGCGGCCGTTGCGCATCTTGTCGATGTAGCCCTGGGCGTCCACCGCGTGGGCGATCGCCTGACGCAGGGCCTTGTTCTTGCCCAGCAGCTCATCCTTCAGGTTGATCACGAAGTACTCCGTGACCAACATCGGCTCAGAGTAGATGTCGAACTTGGCAGCGAACTCGGGCTTCAAGTGGAAGCCTGCGTCATCGCGATAGGCCATCTGGGTGAAGTTGTCCTTGTCGATGCCGATCCAGTCCAGCTGGCCGCGCTTGAACTTCAGCATTGCGGGCTGCGGTTCCTCGATCAGCGGCAGGTGAACCTCGTCCAGCAGGGGTAGCTTCTTGCCAGCGGAGGTGAGCAGCCCCTTTGCCTCGTCCCCCGGGTCGCCCTTGGCCGGGTAGCTCTGGTGGTAGTTGGGATTGCGCTCGAGGATGGTCACGCCCCGCCGCGAGAGCTTCTTGATGCGGAAGGGGCCGGTACCAACGGGGCGCCGCTCGAAGTCGGCCTTGTAGTGCTCCACGGCCTCGCGCGGCACGATCGCCATCTGGGTAGCCGCCAGGGGCATCAGCGCGAGCGGGTTGGCGCGCGTGAGCTTCATGCTGAAGCTGTGGTCGCCGAGCCTCTGCAGGCCCAAGATATCGAGCTTGCTGTAGTCCACATCCTTGCCAGCCTTCTTGGTCGCTTCACGGAACCTGTCCATGCCCTCGACCACGCCCTGCATCAGGATGTAGCTCTTGGCGTTCAGGTTGGCGTCGGCGAAACGCTTGATGGAGTAGATCACGTCGTCGACGTCGAGCGCGCGCCCTTTGCCACCAGGGAAGCACTCGTCGTCGACGAACTTCACGTCCTTGCGCAGCGTGAATGTGTAGGTCAGCCCGTCTTCGGATTGCTCGGGCATCTTCGCGGCGAGGTTGGGTTCGAGCTGATAGGGGCGCTTCAGGTAGTGGTACTGCAGCACCGTGTCGTAGACGTTGCCGACCAGGTCAGCCGAGGCGGAGTCGAACTGTTTGACCGGGTCCAGGCTCTTGTGTGCAGCGGTGCGCAGGTAGTTGAAGACCTTCTTGCTCTGCTTGGTGTTGCCATCACCGGTTGCACCGGCGCCGTCGGTCTTGTCGCCGCCGCAGGCGCCTAGCGCCAGCGTGGCCACGATGCAGAGTGCGAAGGTCGCGCGTGAGTTGCGGACGTGCGTCATGCCTGGGTGTCCTTTGCTTGGTCGACGGCGGGACTCGGAGAAGGGGGCGTTGGAAGGTCCCCGGAGTGCACGAGGTGGCAGGCCACCTTGTGCTTCGGGTTGTCCGAGAGTTGGACGAGAGCCGGTACCTCGCTGCGGCAGCGGTCGACTGCGTGTTGGCAGCGGGTGTGGAAGTGGCAGCCAGCGGGCGGGTTTTGGGGGCTGGGCACGTCGCCCTCGAGCGGCGCGGCCCTGCCGCGCTGGGAGGGGTCGGGCTGCGGTAGCGAAGCAAGCAGCGCCTGCGTGTACGGATGACGCGGCCCGGCGTAGAGATCCTCGGTCTCCGCGAGTTCGACTATGCGACCGAGGTACATGACTGCGACCCGGTCGGAGATGTAGCGGACCACGGCCAGGTCGTGGGAGATGAAGATGTAGGTCAGGCCCAGCTCGCGTTGTAGCTCGCGCAGCAGGTTGAGCACCTGCGACTGGATCGAGACGTCGAGCGCGCTCACCGGCTCGTCGCAGATCACGACCTTGGGTTCGAGCGCGATGGCCCTCGCGATGCCCACACGCTGCCGCTGGCCACCGGAGAACTCATGGGGAAAGCGGTCGTACGCATCCTCGCGCAGCCCCACGCGCTGCAGCAGGGCCAGCACCTTCGTGCGTCGCTCCGCCGGCGTGCCGATGCCGTGCAGCTTGAGAGGCTCCTCGAGGGTGCGCCCGATCGACATGCGCGGGTTGAGCGATGCGTAGGGGTCCTGGAAGACCATCTGCATGTCGGCGCGCGCGCGTTTGAGGTCGGCCCGCTCCAGCGCCAGGAAGTCTTCCCCCTTGAAGCGCACGCGTCCGGCATCGGGTTCGTAGAGGCGCACCAGGGCCCGCGCCAGGGTCGACTTGCCACAGCCACTCTCGCCGACCAGGCCCAGCGTCTCACCGGCCTCGAGCGTGAAGCTCACAGAGTCGACAGCATAGACCCGGCCGACTTCGCGCCGCATGATCCCGCCAAAGACAGGGAAGTACTTGCTCAGCCCCTCGACCTCGAGAATGGCGCTCACGCCTCCACCTCGCGCGCGGTGACGAAGCAAGCGAGCTTGCGCGGCGATTCGTCTGCTGCGGTCCGCAGCTCCACCAGCTCGGGCATGCGCTCATGGCAGGCATCCTCGACGAGCGCGCAACGCGCCGCGAAGCGGCACCCCTTTGGCAAGTCGGACAGCGCGGGCACCATGCCGTCGATCGTGGGCAGCGGTGCGTTGCGGTCGCCGTCCAGCTTGGGTAGCGCCTCGATCAGGCCGCGGGTGTAGGGGTGCTTCGGGTCGCGGTAGATGTCGTGCACGCTCGCCTGCTCCACGAACCGGCCGGCGTACATGACCGCCACCTCGTCGGCCACCTCGGCCACGACCCCCAGGTCGTGCGTGATGAAGAGCATGGCTGTGCCTAGATCCTGCTGCAGCGTTTGCATCAGCCGCAGGACCTGGGCCTGGATGGTCACGTCGAGGGCGGTGGTCGGCTCGTCGGCGATCAGCAGGGCGGGATTGCACGCCAGGGCCATCGCGATCATCACGCGCTGCCGCATGCCGCCCGACAGCTCGTGCGGGTAGTTGCGGGCCCGTGCCTCGGGGTCGGGGATCTTGACCGTCTCGAGCATGCGGACGGCCTCGGCCCAGGCCTGCTTCCTGCTCTTGCCCTGGTGCAGGCGGAACGCCTCCGAGACCTGCTTGCCCACCGTCTGCACGGGATTGAGCGCAGTCATCGGCTCCTGAAAGACCATCGCCGCCTGGTTTCCGCGGAAGCTCCGCATCTCACGCTTGCTCAGCTTGAGGATGTCCTGGCCCCGGAATGTGATCTTCCCGCCTTCGATGCGCCCATTGGATTCAGGGATCAGGCGCATGATCGAAAGCGCGGTCACGCTCTTGCCGCAGCCGGACTCGCCGACGATGGCGAGCGTGCGGCCGCGCGGCAGGTCGAAGCTCACGCCGTCCACCGGTCGGATCACGCCCTGGTCGGTCGCGAAGCTCGTGACCAGATTCTCGACGTGCAGGACGGTCTCGGGGGGGTTGGCTTGGCTCACCGCGCGGGTCGATCGTGATGCGAAGGACGGTCGGCTTCCCTATCGGCCGCCGGGCGGGCTGCCGCGCCGGCAGCATACGTCATCGGGGCCAGCCTCGCGCGGTGGTCCGCGCTTCCGAGGCAGCCTCGCCGGCGGGCCGGCTACTCCCCTTCGCCCTGGCCCGACAGCTTCCAGAGGCGTTTGATGCGGTCGGGATCCGACTCCACCAGCCAGCTCTCGTTGGACAGCAGGGCGTGGGCCCTCCCGAAGTACGCCTTGTGCCCCGGTTGTTCGAGGACGCGCATGCACTCGGCGAGCTCCTCATAGACGAAGCCGCTCTCACCGAGGTCGTTCTGGGCGTACGCGTGCTCCACCTGGCGCTGCGTTTGCAGTGCGTCCTGACAACGACCGAGGGCTCGGAGCGCGCGACCCACGCTCCATTTCGCAATCAGCGCCGCCCTCGGGTCGTCCCGTGACTGCCGCCAGGCGAGCCCCTTGTCGAACACCTCGAGGGCGTTGTCGTGCTCGCCCCTGTCGAGGTGAGTCCAGCCGATGTTGTTGTACAGGGAGCCGAGCCATTCCCGGGCGTCCGCTTGCTGACTTCCCTCGGCATGACGCAGCGTCTCGAGATTCCAGCTGAGCGCCAAGTCGGGGTCACCGATCTCCACGATCGCGAGCATGTGGGCGGCGTCGACGGCAAGCCGATCGACCCGTTCGCGCTGGCCCAGCTCCCAGGCCTGCTGGAAGAGGGGGCGCGCCTGCTCGACCTGCTTCGCGGAGTTGAACACGCGGCCCCGCTCGAGCAGATAGCGCACGTGGGCGGCCGCGTTGCCTTGCAGCCGTGGCCGGACGCCGTCGAGAAGCGCGTGGGCCTCGGTGAATGCGTCCTGCAACCCAAGCGCCCGGGCGATTTGGGTTTCCAGCTCTAGCCGGTGTCCCGTGTCGTCCGTGGCCGCGCGGGCCAGGGCTGCGCGGAAGCTCGCCTCGCTCGCGGCGGGATCGCCGAAGTCCCACATGCCGTCGATGTCCATCGTGGCTTCACTCGATGCTGAGAGGGCTTGTGACACGTCAGTGGTCGCCGGGACCGCGGACGCGCAGCCCGACAACAGCGATGCCAGCAGCGCGCCTCGAAGCCCCACGAAGGCGATGCTGCCAACCTCCGCCAACCGCGCAAGCGAGCTCAGGATCGGGAGGCACGACATCCGATCTCTCTGAGATTCCTACGATCGCTAAAGGGTCGAAATCCCGGATCAATACCGACCGGAGGTCGAATAGCCATCGCGGTCTCAACTAGTCAGATCTGTAAAAACCTATAGTTAAAGGCGATCTACGTGGTAGCAAACTTGCTCCACAAAGACCAAAAGACGCATAATGGGTGCCGTAAATGGAAACATGAAAAGTTGAACGAATACCGTTGACATCGTTCTATTCAAAAGAATATATTGAGTTCCATTAGTTGATTAGAGTCTTATGGCATCCAAGAGAACGACACCATCGGGGGACAAGCAGCGGGCGGCGGGGAGCTCGCCGGCGGCGCCGTTTTCCGAGGCCGAGCTCGAGGCCCTCGAGGCCGAGTTCGCGGACGGCTTGTCGACCCAGCAGGTGGTGGAGCTCTTCGCACGGCGGGGCGAGCGCCTGAGTGAGGCGACCTTCCGCAAGTACGTGCAGCTCGGGCTGTTGCCGCGCAGCGTGCGGGTCGGGCGCAAGGGCAAGCACCGCGGCTCCCAGGGCGTCTACCCGACCGGCGTCGTCCGGCAGATCGACCTGATCCGGCGGCTGATGGTCCAGGGCTACACGATCCACGAGATCCAGAGCGAGTTCCTGTTTCTGGGCGGCGACGTGGATGGAACCGCGCGGCAGGTGACAGACCTGCTCGCGACGATGGAGCGCGCGATCGCCGGCGGGGTGCATGGCGAGGCGGGTGACGAGGTGCTCGCGCGGGCCGTGCAGGAGGCGCGCGGCTTCGCTGACGAGCTGGTCTCGCGGTTGCGCGCGATCGAACGACGTTTGGCCATGCATGCACGCATGGCGAGGGCTGCCGTGTAGCAGGGCGCCGCCTCGTGCGGGCTACGCGGCAAAGTGCCGAGGAGGACGAAGATGGCTGAACAGTCAACGGGCGATGGGATGGACACTTCGAGCGGCAACATCACTGCCGAGAGCACAGGCCTGGCCGGTGCACTGGCGGCGAGCGTGGCCGAGGACCAGGGGGCCGACCCGGAGCGCGACACGCGCCGCAAGCGCCGCAGCCGGGCGCGGGCGCGTACGATTTCGATCCGGCGCCTCAGCAAGGCGGAGCTCAACCGTGGCAAGGAGCTCTACCCCGAGACCGACTACTGGCGTCCGGCGACGCGCGGTGACTGCGTCGCCATGGACCGGCCGTGCCCGTTCGTGTCGTGCAAGTACCATCTCTACATCGACGTCCACCCGGTGCGTGGCTCGATCAAGGTGAACTTCCCCGACCTCGAGGTCTGGGAGATGACCGATACATGCGCGCTGGATATCGCCGAGCGCGGTGGCATCACGCTCGAAGACGTCGGCGCCATCATGAACCTCACGCGCGAGCGCGTGCGGCAGCTCGAGACCGCCGGGCTGGGCAAGCTGCAGCAGGTCGAAGAGGTCGAGCGGCTGCGCGACTACGTCTCCTAGCGGCGGCGGCAGCGGGGTCGACGCTGCGTTCGCGTAATGGGCGGCGTGCTATCGTCGACGAAGCGGCATGGAAGAGTACGACCTATTCGTGATCGGTGCGGGGTCCGGCGGGGTCCGGGCTGCCCGCATCGCAGGCGCCCTGGGCGCGCGCGTTGCAATCGCCGAGATGGCGCGGCTCGGGGGCACCTGCGTGAACGTGGGTTGCGTCCCCAAGAAGCTGCTCATGCAGGCCTCGCAGTTCGCGCAGCACTTCGACGATGCGGCCGGCTTCGGCTGGACCGTCGGCACACGCGAGCACGCATGGCACGAGCTCATCGCGGCGAAGGACGAGGCCATCGCGCGGCTCAACGAGGGCTACGGCCGCACGCTCGACGGCGCCAACGTCGAGTTGTGGACCGGGCGGGCGGAGCTGCTGGACGCGCACACCGTGTCCGTCGATGGCCGCCGGGCGCACGCTCGACACATCCTGATCGCGACGGGCGGCAGGCCCCGCGTGCCCACGATGGCGGGCGTCGAGCTGACGATCACGAGCGACGACGTCTTCGCGCTGAAGCGGCTGCCCGCGCGCGTGATGGTGGTGGGCGGCGGCTACATCGCGGTGGAGTTCGCCGGCATCTTCAACGGGCTTGGGGCAGAGACGTGCCTCGTGCATCGCAACCAGCGTGTGTTGCGGGACTTCGATGAGGATCTGGGCGTTGCATTGATGGAGACGATGGGGCAGCGGGGCGTGAACGTGCAGCTCGGCGAGGAGGTCGAGCGCGTGGAGCGGGTCGACGATGGGCTGCAGGTGCACCTCGCCTGCCAGGAGTCGAGGGTCGTCGACGAGGTGCTCTTCTGCATCGGGCGTGTGCCGCTCACCGACAACCTCGGGCTCGAGGCCGCGGGTGTCGAGCTGGGTGCGGGCGGTGTCATCGCAGTGGACGACGACTCGCGGACGAACGTCGAACACATCTACGCGGTGGGCGACGTGACGGGCCGCATCGAGCTGACCCCGGTCGCCATCATGGAGGGGCAGGCGGTGGCGGAGAGCCTCTTCGGCGAAGGGCCGCGCCGCGCCGATCATCAGAACGTGCCAAGTGCGGTCTTCAGCCAGCCACCCATCGCAGCGGTTGGGCTGACAGACTCCCAGGCCCGCGAGGCGGGCCACGAGACGCGTGTCTACACGTCACGCTTCACGCCGCTGGGCCACGTGCTCGGCGGGCGGCTCGAGAAGACCGTCATGAAGGTGGTGGTGGACGTGCCGTCGCAGCGCGTCCTCGGCTGCCACATGTTCGGCCCCGACGCCCCGGAGATCATCCAGGGCCTCGCGGTAGCAATCAAATGCGGCGCGACCAAGGCGCAGCTCGACGCGACGGTCGGCATCCACCCGACGGCAGCGGAAGAGTTCGTAACGATGAAGGGCTGAGTTCCCTTCGCCCTCTGCCACGGGTCAGCGCTCAGCGGTACGTGAAGCGCACCAGGCCGTCCTCGCTGACCAGCAGGTCACCGCCCTCGCCGGGGCAGCCGAAGCAGGTCGTCCACAACAGCTGCGTCGGCTTGTCGTCGGTGTAGCCAAACGCCGCGGAGGTGTCCGGCTCGTCGACGACCGTGCTGGCGGCGTGGACGAGCGAGCCGTCGGGCATCGTGTGGAACGCCGCGACCACAGTGCGCTCGCCGCTGAAGCCGCCGAGCACCCACAGCTCCTGCCCCGGTCCAGGGCTCCAGATGAAGGCGGAGTCGGCGATGTGCCAGGCGGTGATGCTGCCGCGGCTGCGCTTGCCGCGGGCGAGCGCGCGGGCGATGTCCCCACCGTTGAAGCGCTTGAAGTCGGGTGCGAGCGGGGCGAGCTCCGGGTGCGTCGCGAGGGCCGCGCGCAGCGCTTCGGGCTTCGCGTCGAGGGGAGCCACGAGCCGGCGCTTCGGCTCGGTTGGATAGCTGAAGCGGGCGCTGTCGCCGCTGCAGCACCGGAAGCCGATCGATTCGGACGTGCTGTCCTCGGTGGCCCCGGAGCGCGCCGCGCAGCGATGGGCCGAGGCGTCCGCCGCCGCCGACGCACCGCGGGTGACGGCGGTGCGCATGGCGTTGCCGAACCCGCGCGGCCACTCGCTTGCCGTCCACTCGCGTGCGGCGATGCCCATCGTCATCGCGCCCAGTGCGTTGCCGCAGCGCGGTCCGGCTGCGCGGCACTGCGCGAGGTCGAGCGCATCGCCGGTCGGGTAGGCGTGCCCCGCGTCGGTCTTGCATGCGCGCTCCCACTCCGCCTCCGTGCACAGTCGCTTGCCGGCATCCGCGCAGAGCTTTGCGGCCTGTGGCCGCGTGACGCCTGTCATCGCGGGCGCGCCCGGATCGTTGGGGTAGGGCAGTCGGTCGATCGCGAAGCCGGCGACGTCGACCTCGACGAGGTCCGCCTCGACGGCCGCGTTGCGGTGCGGCGTGACCGGATGCGACCCGAGTACTAGCTTGCCCGCGGGTAGCGCCGCGCTCTCGCCCTTCTCGGGTGCGGGCGGTAGCGGGACCTGCGACGTGGCGGGCGGCTCGGGGGGCGTCGTCGTCGTGGGGGTGGCGGCGGCGGGCTGCGAGAGCTGCGTCTGCGCCGTGTTTGCGGGCGCCGCCGGCTCGTCCTGCGAGCCGTCGCAGCCGCCGAGCAGGGCCAGCCACAGCAGCGGGACGTGCGTTGCCTGGCGCATGCCCAAACCTAGCTTCGGGCCGCCACACGTCAACTAAAGCGCCCGCCCGCGCTGCCGCCGCCGGTGCGCTTGCATGGCCCCGGCCAAAGCCGTATGCAGGAGCCGTCGAAGCGGCCAAGGTGGTCGCCGGTCGCGCAAGCGGCGGGAGGAAAGTCCGGGCTCCGCAGGACAGGATGCCAGCTAACGGCTGGTGGGGGTGACCCCAAGGAAAGTGCCACAGAAAGCAAACCGCCTCGCCGCCCTCCGGGGTCGCGCGGTAAGGGTGAAAGGGTGAGGTAAGAGCTCACCGGGCCTCCGGTAACGGCGGTCGCACGGTAAACCCCATCTGGAGCAAGACGGAATAGGAAGGCGCTCGAGGGTTGTCCGCCCGAGTCTTCGGGTTCGTCGCTCGAGGCATGTGGCGACGCATGCCCTAGATGAATGATCACCATCTGCGCTCCGGTGACGGACGCGGAAACAGGACCCGGCTTATAGGCCCTTCGACCTCAGGACCCCACGCTTCGGCGTGGGGTTTTGTGTTTGCATCGCCGCGCGGCCCCGTGGCCTCATGCGATGCCATGGACGCCCAGGCAGCGCAGGTAGGGCAGGGGGCGAGCGCAGCCGCGGCTGGCGCGCCACGTCCACGCAGGGCGATGACCGTCCTCGCGCTTGCATGGTTGCTGCTGCCTGTCCCCACGGCCGCGCGTGCGCTCGACGTCGAGGTCGACTCGGGCACTGCCTTTCGCGTCTACGAGGTGCGATCGGATGCCGCCGACGTCTTCTGGACGCGCCGCCGTCTGATCCAGCAGCTCGAGCTGCGCGCTGTGCAGCAGCTGGCCGAGCCAGCGGACGAGGTGGGAGCGCTGCCGCCCCCCCGTATCCAGGCGCGTGTGGATCTGCGCCTCAACCAGGAGTTCGGCAGCGTCTGCCTGATCGAGGACGAGGGGCGCTGCTTCGCCGTGACCGATAGCGGCATGCGCACCAGCTACGTGCCGCTTGCGGACGACGGGGGGATCGATCTTCCGATGGCCAACGTCGAGGTGATCGATGACGCGGTGGGCTATCGTGTCGCTGCCGGGCGCCAACTGTACTGGGACCCGATCGGCATGCTGCGCTTCGACGGGGCGCGCGCGCGCATCGAGCCGTCGGACTGGTTCGCCGCCGATGCCTACGGCGGCAGGCTCGTACGCAGCTCGAGCGTCGCGGGCAGCGACGCCTTCGTGCCACCCGGTGTGCGGCGTGTCGACTTGCCCGAACTCGCCCAGCAGGCCGCCGATCATGTGCAACCGCCGGTGCACACGGGCAGCTTCGGCGGAGGACTCTGGCTGGGTCCCGACTCGCTGGTGCGCGTCGGCGGGCACGTTCGCGAGCTGCGCGAGCGTGGCGACGTGGTCGAGCGCAGCGCCGCCCTCAGCCTATCGAGCAGCTACCTGCGGCCGGTGCGCGTGGACTCGCATGCGGTCGTCGACCCGATCGACGGGCAGCTGGTGGACGCACTGGCTGCGCTACGCGCGCGGCTGGGTCGCGTCACACCACACGTCGAGATGCAGAGGCGCGTGCCGCGCTTCGACCGCGGTTCGATCTGGGCGTACTTCGACGTGGCGCCGGTGACCGAGGCCGCGGCGGGCGTTGACGTCGTGGCGGTGCGTTCGGCGGCCTGGACCATGCCAACTCTTCGCGTCGGCGCCACGCTGCGCGGTCGGCACACCGAGCTCGGCGCGGGTGATGACGACGACGACGTGGGCGCGCGCGGACACGTGGACCTCGCCCTGGCGCGCCACCGTGTAATCGCCAGTGGCTTCGCCTGGGACGGTGGCCTTGGCGGGATCTGGGGCGCGGACCTTCAGTGGGAGTACCGCATTACGCGCGAGCTCACGATGTCGCCGCGGGCCTCCGCGTTCAGGCTCGCCGACGGGCAAGGCCCTCGGGGCGAGCACATCGGCATGGTCGAGGCGCTGCAGCTGAGCGCTCCTGCGACCGCGGATGCCGACGTCGCGGCCGAGCTCGTCCACTCCCACGGCGATGGCCTCGGCAGTCGCCTCGGCTTCATGGCGTGGCTCCACGTGGGGGTGTGGCGATGACCAGGTCACTCCTGTCCACGCTCGCACTCTGCGGGCTGCTAGTGCTGGCTACTCGCGCGATCGGCGATGATCACGGCCGCACGGGGCACATCACCATGTCCCACAAGACCGCCGCTCACGCCGAGCTCGCCTGCACGGACTGCCACGCCGCCGCCGAGTCGAGCAGCCGCGCCGACGACTCGCTCATCCCCAACGAGTCGACGTGCGCGCGCTGCCACGCTGCCCAGGTGCGTCCGGCGAAGCCGGCGGCCCCGACCTGCGGCAAGTGCCACGCTCCGCTAGGCGCCGGCGGCGTGCCCATTGCCCGCGCGCCGGCCATGCCGCGCGAGCTGCACTTCTCCCACCGCGCGCATCTGCTACGCGGCACGCAGTGCGGCCAGTGCCATGCGGACGTCAACGGCGAGCCGCAGCTTCCCCGCATGGAGCGCTGTCTGGACTGCCACCGCGCACAGCAGGCGAGTAGCTGCAAGCGCTGCCACACGACCGATCCGGCCGGTCGGCTACGCACGGAGCACGCCGGGGGCCGCTTGCTCCCGCGCGGACCGTTGATGGGGATGGCGCACGATGCGGACTGGATCGTTCGCCACCGCTGGGTTGGGGCTGACCGCGGTGCAGTGTGCTCGACGTGTCACGAGGAGCGGCAGTGCGTGCGCTGCCACGATGGGCGCCTGCCCGCCGCGCAGATCCATGCTGGCGATTACCTCGCGCTGCACGCCCAGGACGCGCGCCGAGGCAGCACTCGCTGCCGGTCGTGCCACGCGCCGCAGACCTTCTGCGGGGAGTGCCACAGCCGCATGGGGCTCACGACGTTTGCACCCCGCGAGGTGCGCGCCTCGGGCCGCTTCCACCCGCCGGCGGCGCAGTGGTCGCGGGGCCCCGCGATGCACGCGCGGGAGGCTCGCCGCGACCTCACCAGCTGCACCTCGTGTCATGCCGAGGCGGACTGTGTCGCGTGTCACGGTGGGCTCGGTGTCGGGCGGATGTCGATCGATCCTCACCCGCCCGGATTCCGCCGCCGCTGCGATAAGGAGATCGCCGCGAATTCGCGCGCTTGCGTGACGTGCCACGGAAGCGTCGCGGCGGTCCGGAGGCTCTGTGATTAGCGGCGAGAAACTTCTTCCGTAGACATAATTCGTCGACCAAAGCGTGACCCTGCGCAGGCATTGGTGCACACTCTGCCGCCTGCGCTTTGCCCGCACTTCTGCGGTGGGCGCGAGACTCATCGAGGGCCTACAAAGGCCCTGAACAACGACGGAGGCCCTAGTGAGGGAGCTGGTCCGGTATCTGTTGCAAAACGCCGTCATCGACTTTCAAGGCGACATCACGATGGAGAAGGTTCGTGAGTTCTTGAGGGAGGATGACAGTCGTGAGGCACGCTCGCTGCTCTCGAAGCTAATCGACGACAAAGGCGTCGACGACTTCCTCATCACCATCGCTGACTGCCTCAACGACCACATCCCGCAGGGGATCACTGAGGACACGCTCAGGGAGCAGCTCAGCACCTACTCCGACTCCTGATTCGCCTTCGTATTCGCGGGGTTGCCTGATGACCCCCATGAGGAATCGAGCTACCATCCGCCGCCCATGCGCCTGAGGTGTACCAGCATCGTGGCCCTGTGCGCCCTGTGTCTCGTCTCGCTCGGAGCTAGCTGCGACGGCGGACAGCAGAGCGAGCCGACCGCCGGGGCTACCCAGGAGGAGGCCTCGAAGGGAGAGGTCCCGAAGGAAGACCAGATAGGGTCTCTCAAGGGCGTCGACACCTCGCAGATGACCGATGCCGAGAAGGCGACGTGGGTCACGGTGGTCAACGAGGAGCTGTCGCCGTGCGGGCAACCGATCAGCGTTGCGCGCTGCGCCCAGGAGGGCGGCAAGTGTGGCGCGTGCGTGACCGCGGGTCGCTACGTCGCGCGCATGGTGATGGAGGGCTTCGGCAAGGAGGCGGTCGCGGAGCAGTACCGCGCGCGCTTCGGGAAGGCACCGAAGCTCGAGCCGAAGGTCGAGGGTGCCCCGGTACGCGGTGCGCCGATGGCCGCGGTCACCATCGTGGAGTTCAGCGACTTCCAGTGTCCCTTCTGCGGCCGCGCGCACCCGGCACTCGCGGAGGCGCTCGCCGAGCTCGACGGCCGGGTGAAGCTGATCTTCAAGCACTTCCCGCTCAGTGGCCACGTACGCGGGATGCCTGCTGCGAGGGCGGCGGTCGCGGCCCAGCGCCAGGGCAAGTTCTGGGAGATGCACGACGTGCTGTTCGAGAATCAGCGCGCGCTCGGTGACGAGGAGATCCTCGGCTACGCGAAGCGCATCGGTCTGGATGTCGAGCGCTTCCAGGCCGACATCGCCTCGCCCGAGGTGCAGGCGCTGATCGATGCGGACAAGGAGGAGGGCGTCAGGCTGGGTGTCGACTCCACTCCGACGATCATCATCAACGGTCGCCGCTTCGAGGAGTCGCCGCGCGCCTTGGTGGCGTACCTGCGCGAAGAGCTCGAACTCTAGCCTCGACGCGACACGGAGACTGAATACACGGTCGCTGGACGCGTCTCCAGGGGGTGGAGATCCGCATGCCAACGGCCGGCCGCCGCCCCCAAGGCGCAGCGCTCGTGGCGATGCTCGTTCTGGGCAGCACCCCGGCGCTGGCACTCGAGGCGGGCAAGCCGATGCCGGAGCTGGGCGTTACCGATCTCCATGGCAAGCGTGTCGACCGCGCATCACTCGAGGGCAAGGTCGTGCTCATCGACTTTTGGGCGACCTGGTGCGCGCCATGCAAGCAGGAGCTTCCGGTGCTGCAGCGCCTTCAGACGAAGTACGCCAAGCACGGGCTGGTCGTGATCGCGATCAGCGTCGACAGTGATGCGGACAAGGTGCGCGCGTTCGTCAAGCGAATGGGCCTGAGCCTACGCGTGATCCACGACGCCGATCACGCGCTGGCAGAGCGCTACGGGCCCACGAAGATGCCCTCGTCCTACCTCGTCGATCGCGAGGGTCGCGTCCGTCGCGTGCATGCCGGCTACAGGAAGGGCGACGCACGGAAGCTCGAAGCCGGCATCCGCAGCTTGCTCTAGCAGGTCACGGCGAGGGCGGTCGATTGGAGCGGCGCTGAAGTCGCACGCTGTAGATGAACGCGGCCAGCTGTTCGGCCGCGTAGTTGATCAAGTTGATGTCGCCGTCCAAGAACTGCGGATGCTCCTGACGGTTGGTCAGCTGAAGGATGCCCACGAGGTGTCCCTCGTGGATCAGCGGGCGCAGCAGCTGGTTGCGCACAGTGAGTCCGGCGCGTCCATCGACGTCTGCACGGAACTTGGGCTCCACGGCGACGTCGGCGATCGCCATCGCGTGGTCGCCGCCGTGTGCCGCCTCGCCAAGTAGACCGAGCTTGCTCGGTACCGCCGCGCCCTGCTGCGTCTCGGCGCCGGTGCCGCTGACCGCGACGAAGCGAACCTCGTCTGTGTTGATGTCGTAGAGACACCCGCTCGCCGCCTCGCATGGCAGGTACTCGTTGATGCGCTGCATCACGAAGTCGAGACCCGCCGATGCGTTGGGCTGGTGGTGCAGCTCCGTCAGTGCCTCGAAGATGTCTGCGAGCCTGTCGTCCGCGCCCCCGGCCTCGGGCGCTGGCTGGCTCCGCGACAGGTCGGCCGCCGGATAGTCCACCACCGGCTCGCCCTTCCAGTCTTTCCACTCGATGACTACCAGGGGCGGACGGTTGGGACGGTCCTCCCAGCGGTGGTCGAACACGGCGAGGTTGACGAACTGTCCCCGCGCCTTCTTTCCGAGATCCTTCTGGAGGTCCGATAGCTGGAAGCGCAGCGCGGCCTCCGCCTGACTGACGCTCGCCGTCTCGGGCATCAGGTAGGCGCGCTCGGCGTAGGTGAGGGGGTTGTCGTCGGTGGGCGGTACGTCGCGCTTCATCAGCAGCTCCAGCTGCAACATGCCCAGGCTGCCGGAGGATTGCCGTCGACGTGGAGTCCGGCCGCCGGGCGACGCCGCCGGCGCGGCAGCGGGCTGCGATGCATGTTGCGCCACCGGCGCGGGTTGCGCTGCGGCAGGCTGCGCGGCCGGCGCTGCTTGCGCTGCAGCAGGCTGTGGTGCCGGTGCGGGTTGTGCTGCGACCGGCTGTGGTGCCGGCGCAGGTTGTGCTGCGACCGGCTGTGGTGCCGGCGTGGGTGCCGGTTGTGGCACGGCCGCGGGTGCTGGCTGCGACTGGGCCTGCGACTTCTGCCACTCATCGGCCGAGAAGGCGACCGTCTGAAACTTCCCCTTCTTCTTGCGGGGTACAGGTGCCTTCGCCTGCGGGCTGGCCGGCGCCTGTTGTACTGCCTGCGCGGCGGGTGCGGGCTGCGCGGCGGGTGCGGGCTGCTGCACGGCCGGCGCCGGCTGAACCGGCCGCGGCGCGGCAGGCTGTGGCTGCGCCTGCGGTTGCGCCGCGGCCGGAGCTGCGGCCTGAGCTTTCTGCATGGCGTCCTTGACCGCGGCCATCGCAGAGTCGTCGCCGGGCATGTAGGCGACCGTCTGGAACTTCTGCTTCTTCTTCTTTGGCGAGGCCTGAGACGCCGCGGGCGCTGCCGCCTGGGGTGCCGCGGGCGCCGCCGCCGGGGGCGATGCGGGCTGTGCCGGCTGGGCCGGCGTGCTCATGCTCGATTCGCCCGGATCGGGGGTCAGGATGTAGCGCCGACGCGAGGATGGATCGAGGATTGTGACGGTGCCATCAGGCGAGACCGCACAGCTGGCGCCTGGCGGCACCCCGCCGTCCTCCGATAGCTCCAGGCGGCCTGCGCGCAGCGCCCCCATCCAGTTGTTTGCCTTCACGTTCAGCTCGTGAAGGGGGGTGGCGCCGCTCAGTTGCGTGACCACCAGCCGCCACTCTTTATTCGCCAATTTTGCTCCAGTGGCAGGTCACGAACGCGCCGTCCGACGGTTGTACCAACCGCGCTCCGAGCGGGTCAAGGCGCTCCTTATTACATGGTTTTGCTGCCATTTGTGACTGGGCGCGGCTGCTTTTGCCAAATAGAAACGTGTCGCGCGTGGCGATCAGCTATCGTGTGCGCGCCGCGGAGGTGCTACCCACCGCACACTCGCATGCGGGTAGGACGATGTGGATACTGGTAGTCGGCACAGGAGCGATACTCGGTCGTGAAGAGGGCGGCGCGGCGGTGCTGCGCGAGCTCGGCTGTCGCGTCGACGTCCACGACCTTTGGGATGACCTCGATGAGCCCCGCTATCTCGAGGACCCCCCAGCTGCCGTACTTGTAGAAGCGGTCGACCAGTTCGATGCTGGCAAGGCGGCGCTACTGAGAATCCGCGCGGCCGAGGGCCTGTCGGAGCTGCCATGCCTCGTCGCCGTCTCCGTCGGTCAAGCCCAGCGTCTCGATGGCCACGATGGCTTCGATGACTTCGTGTTGGTGCCGTACGTCCCGGCCGAGCTGTACGCGCGCGTGCGCCGCGCCGAGTGGCGTCGAAGCGAGTTCGCCGGACAGGAGCGCGTCAAGATCGGCACGATGTGCATCGACCTGGCCGGTCACGAGGTGACGGTGGATGGGCGCCCGATCGAGGTGACGCATCAGGAGTTCGCGTTGCTCAAGTTCCTGAGCCAGAACCGCGGCCGCGTGTTCAGTCGCGAGCAGCTGCTCAACCGCGTGTGGGGCGTGGACTACTACGGCGGCAGCCGCACGGTCGACATCCACATCCGGCGCCTGCGCATGAAGCTGGGCTCGATGGCGGAGCCCATCGAGACGGTGCGCGGCGTTGGCTACAAGATGAAGGCTCCGTGAAGCTTCCGCCCCTGGCGGTGAGCACCGGCGACCCCGGCGGCGTGGGTCCACAGGTCGCGCTGCAGGCGGCCGCAAGCTGCCACGACGCGCGCACGCTGCTGTTTGGCGATGCGCACTCGCTCGAGCGGATGGCGAGCGAGGCGGGGATCGACACGCAGCGCCTCGCGCCCGCGGACGCGCTGCTCGGTCGCATCGGGATCGTCGACTGCGGTGCGCGCTGGGAGGGCGAGGCGAGCGCCCACCGTCCCACCGCGTCCGGCGGAGTCGCGCAGCTAGCCGCACTCGAAGCGGCGCGCGCTGCCGTGGTCGCGGGCCAGGCGCGTGCACTCGTCACCGCGCCCATGAGCAAGGAGGCGGTGACGCTCGGCGGTCACGACTTCTCCGGCCACACCGAGCACCTCGCGCGGGCCGCAGGTCTTGCCGCCGACGACGTCACGATGATGTTCCTTGGTCCGCGGCTCCGCGTTGCGCTCGTCACCACGCATGTGGCGGTCGCCGAGCTGCCGACAGCCGTCACCGCGGCGCGCGTAGCCCGGGCCTGTCGTCACCTGGGCGAGGCACTCGTTGCGATGGGCGATGTTAGCGGTGATCGCGTCGTCGTCACGGGTCTCAACCCGCATGCGGGAGAGGGTGGGCTCTTCGGGGACGATGAGCGGCGTGCGATCGCGCCCGGGGTGCAAGACGCGTCGCACGCATTGCCCTACGTGGGGGAGGGCGCGCTGCGTCTCGAGGGACCGCAGGCCGCCGAGACAGCCCTGCGCCGAGCCGCCGCGGGGGAGGTCGCGGGCGTCGTCGCCATGGCCCATGACCAGGCGACGATCGCCTCGAAGCTGCTCGACTGGGGGGCCGCGGTCAACGTCACGTGGGGACTGCCGTACGTGCGCACGAGTGTCGACCACGGAGTGGCCTACGATGCCGCCGCCGCCGGCACGGCCGATACAGAGGGCATGGGTGCTGCGCTCCAGATGGCGCTGCGCCTCACTGCGCGTTGACGCCCGACCGGCGCGGTGCGTACCATTATCGCGTGGACTTCCTCGACAACCTCTCGACTGGGACGAAGGCCTACGTCGTCGTCGCAGCGCTGCTGGCGCTGGGCCTGCTCGCCTACGACTGCGGGCCGTCGGACGCTGACGTCAAGCGATCCAATCCTGCCAGCCGGGCTGTGGGGCCGCCGCAGCCCGAGGTGGCCGGCGACTCAGCCGAGTGAGCGCTCGAAGCTGTCGCTGACTGCGACGCAGGCTTCGCGGACTTCGACGCTTCCGTCCAGGCGCAGCGCCAGCGGTCGCAGCTCCACCGACTCGACCTCTGCGCCGCGGTCTCCCATGAAGGCCGCCAGACGCAGCAGCACGTCTGCGATGCTGTCGATGCGCTCTCGGCGCTGCGAGGCGGTCGTGTCGCGGATCAGCGCGCTGCCCTCGAGGCGAGCGATCGCGCGCTCGATGCGCGTCATCGGCGCCGGCAACACCAGTGACGTGCTGTCGTTCGACGCCGCGCCGTGGGGGTCGCAAAAGTAGAGGCGCGTTGCGACGTGTCCCTCAGGTAGCGGCGTCGCGTGCACCCCGAGCAGTGCGATGGGAACGCTCGTCGCCGCGACCGAGACACCCAGCAGTCGGACCTCGCCGCGATTCTGCTGCTGCGCAGCGGGCCCACCGACCATGCGCCTGCTCGCGAGCGCCATGAGCTGGCGATAGGTGTCGCGGACGCGGGCTGCGTTGTCGACCATGTCGACCGCGAGCTCCGGATGGTCCCACACGCGCAGGTCGGGCGATGCGAGCGCGATGCGGACCGGATAGCCGATGCGACTGGCCTCCGAGGCGGCGCGCGATGCGCTGGCGCACAGCTCCTCGACGGGCATCGGGATCCCGTAGGGCGCCAGTGCTGCCTTGCTCGCCGGGTCGGAGAGGGCCCTGCGCGGCCCGAAGAGGATCTCGCCGACCGTGCCCCCATCGACGTCGTCCACGGAGCTGGTGACATGCTCGGGTGCGTGCTCCATGCCTTGCAGTGAGCGCAGCGCCAGGCCAACGTCGGGTGCGCTGCCCACCTCGACGGGGTCGGCTCCACCGGCGGCCCACGCCAGCTGGCCGTGGTCGCCGGAGGCGAGCTCGCCCCCGGCTTCGCCGACCCGACCGACCAGGTCGCCCACACGCACCCGGTCGAGGCTCGACAGGCCGCGGGTGCCGACGGCAAACGGCGCCCTGGCTCCACCGGCCAGCAGGGCTAGCGCGGCGACGAGCGGGCCCAGCTCACCGACGACGGGGATGCCTAGGTCGCCGGCCGCATCGAAGACCGCCGAGTGCGCGGGACCGCCGCCCACGAGGCCCACCACCGGGGTGGCGTGCTGGGGATGGGAGAGGGTGGCGAGCTCCACCAGCTGCGCAAACGTCGGGGGGGTCTGCAGCGCGACCGCCCGTGGCTGCCGTGGATCGACCTCCCGAAACGCCCCGAGCCAGCGTTTGTCGACGCGGGTTGCAAGGGGCAGGCCGATGGCATCGCCGGCCTGCAGGCACGCAACCGCCAGCTCCGGCGTCTCGCACACGACGAGCGCCTTGATGTCCGCGCCTGCTCCCATCGAAGCCCATCCTACCCGCTGCTCCCAGGAGCGAAAGTTCGCCGCGCATCACCCTGGGTCGCGATTGCTGATATCATCACGATGTGCGCGTATTCGTAATAGTTACCGTGCTTTCGGCTGCAATTCCAGGAGCTACATCAGCCCAGGATACGCAGGCCGCCGGAGCGGCACCAGCGGTGCGGGACGAGGCGCGGGCGGGGTTCCGCGAGGCGCTCGAGCACTTCACCCACCGGCGCTATCGGGAGGCGCTGAGGGGGTTCGAGCGCGTGCATCGTCTGGCGCCCAGCGCCGACCTCTGGTTCAACATCGCCCGCTGTCACGAGGAGCTGGGGAACCCGGAGCTCGCTGCCGAGCACCTGCGGCGCTACCTCAGGGACCGCGTTGACGCGCCGGACCGCAGCGAGGTCGAGCGGCGGATCGAAGGGCTCGTCGCGGAGGCGCGTGGGCGCGCCGCCATCGCGGGTCGACCGCAGACGGGATCGCTGAGGATACTCACGGCGGGCGATGCGTCGCGCGTATCGGTCGACGGTCGGCATCTGAGCCGCACTGTCCTGAGCGATGCGGTCGTAATGCCCCCGGGCGACCACCGCGTCGACGTGACGCTGGAAGGGCGCGTCCCATTCCGCGCGCGCGTGTCGGTCTATCCCCGCGCCCTGACGCGAGCCCATGTCGAACAACCGCCACTCACGACCTACGAGACGGTCGACTCGGGCCGCCCGTGGACGTGGGCGATCGCCTCGATCGCCGCCGCCGCCGCGGCCGTTGGCGGTACCACTGCGGTCGCTGCCGTGGCCGGGGGGTGCGATGGAGCTGGCTGCGACCGCATTGCGGAGTACTCGCTGGCGGGGGCCGTGGTCACGAGCGTGGCCGCAGTGGCGGCAGCTTTCCTCGAGTCGGGCCACGAGACGCGCTCGCGCTCGGGCGTCGATCTCGCCGCGTCCAAGTGAACGACAATGTGCACACGGCGTGTCACATCGCGAATTGTAGGCAAGAGGCGAAAACCGTGAAGCTTGACCGTATTCCGGGCAGAATGATATTTCACGTCTCTACAGGAGTATCTTCGCCAGGTCCGGGTGCCGAAAGGCAGATGACCCGTCGATGACCTGGCCTGCTGGTCGTTTGATAGGAGAACGCCCCCAATGCGGCTGAAGATCGTAGCTGGTAATTTCGCTGTCGTAGTACTGCTTGGCCTTGCGGCCTATTTCGTAGTCTTCGACAAGCTGCAGACTGGACTGGTCGCGGATCTCAACGGCAACCTCGGCAATGACCGGGTGCTGTTCGAGCGCTCGTATCGCCTCTCGGCGCACGAGTTCCGCGAGCACGTAGCGACGCGCGCGAGCGACCGTCAGCTACGCGACGTCTTCAGTGGTCTCGATGTCAGCAGCCGCCGTACGCGTGCGTACGAGGCGGCGGAGTCCACGCACGCGTGGCTGGCCGACCCGGCGCGCGGGAGCCGAGGTGCGCCTGACATCGTCGTGGTCACGGACGAGACGGGCACCGCGCTCGCGCGCAACGGCGCGCGCAACGTGATGTTCGGCAAGAAGATGGTTCAGGAGATGCCCGCGCTCGCGGCGATCCTGAAGTCCGGTGGTTCCGCCCACGACGTCTGGGTCGAGGGCCAGGAGAACAAGGTCCTCCAGACTGCCATCGCAGCCGTTCGGGGAGAGCAGGGCACCGTGCTCGGAGCGCTCGTGGTCGGCTACGACCTTTCCAATGGCATGGCGTCTCGCGAGGCCAAGGTGCTCGACCGCGACGTTGCGATCGTCGTCGACGGCAACGTCTACAGCTCGTCGCTTGGAGGCTCTGGCGCCAAGGAGCTGAAGGATGTGATCTTCGGCGACATGGGCGAGGCCACCGCTGCGGTGCTGGGCGGCAAGAATGCGGGCACCCAGATCTTCACCGTCGGCATCGCCGGCTCGGAGTACGCGGCCATCACGGCTGGACTCCCGATGTCGCCCTCGCACCCGGTTGCCTTCACCGTGCTCGGCAATCGCACGACCGCGACCGCCCTGGCGGGCACGGCGAACATCATCATCATCATGATGATTCTCGGCGCACTGCTCGTACTCGGCTACGGCTTTGTCGTGGGCGGTGCGGTGATGCGTCAGATCGAGCGTATCGAGGAAGATGTGCTGGCGATCATCAACGGCCAGACCGACCTGCGGCTCGACACCGACAGCGACGATCTGGGCGGCCTCGCATTCCGGATCAACCAGCTACTCAACGTCTTCACCGGTACCGACGAGGGCAGTGAGGATGGCGGCTCAGTGCCGCCGTCGAGTGAGCACTGGCAGGGTGCGGCCTTCAGCGAAGGCGGCGGCGGTGCACCCGCGGCCGCTAGCGGTGGCAGCGGCGGAGGCGGTGGAGGAGGATCGCAGGACGAGGTCGTCGACGACCCGGCGGTCGCGCAGAAGCTCGCCGCCGAGGCAGAGCCCGCCTACAACGATCGCATCTACAAGGAGTACGTCAGCGCCAAGCAGGGGCTCGGCGAGAACGTCTCCAACATTCCGCAGGATCGCTTCCTGCAGCGCCTCACGGCGCGTGGTGCAGCACTGGCCAAGAAGCACGGTTGCCGGGCAGTTCGCTTCCAGGTAGATACCCGGGACAACCAGGTCCTCCTGCGGCCTGTTCTGATCCGCTGACGAAGCGCGTGACCAGCGCCACCCCGGGGTGGCGCAACGCGTGACGTTCCCGAGGAGTCTGCGATGGCGCTGTTTGGCCTGTTTGGCAAGAAGTCCGACGAGGACGTCCTCAAGAAATTCGCCGAGAAGGCCGGGAACAAGCGCGTCCAGGCGGTTGACCGCTGGGAGGCGATTCAGGCACTCGCATCGTACAAGAGCGCCGAGGCCGTCGAGGGTCTGCTGCCGCGGTTCTCATTCCACGTCGATCCGAGCATCACCGACGAGGAGGAGAAGGAGGCGGCCTTCAACGGTGTCGTCGAGTCGGGCGAAGTCGCGAACGCGCCAGTCGCCGCGTACCTGCGCAAGGCCGAGACCATCGCGTGGCCGGTCAAGATGCTCGACCGGCTCGTCAGCGCCGACAGCGTAGTCGGGGAGCTGATCGGCTTCCTCGAGACGATGGACATCGACTACGAGCGTGACCCGAGTCGAAAGATCGACCTGCTCGCGTTCCTCGAGGAGCGCCCTGACTCCCGGGTTGTCGCCGTCGTCGAGCGCTTCCTCCAGGACGCCAACGAGACGGTGCGCTTCAGCGCCGTCGGGGCTATCGATGCCCAGGGTGAAGCGGAGCAGGCCAAGGGGGCACTGCTCGCGTGCTTCGTCGGAGAGGAGAGCGTCCGGATCCGTAACCGGATCCTCGAGGCGTTCGTCACGCGCGGCTGGGACGTCGGCGAGCACCGTGCCGAGGCGGCGCCCAAGATCACCGAGGGCTACAAGCTCGACAAGGGCGGCACCGTCCGCAAGCGCTAGCGGGCGAACCACCGCTCGCCGCGATCAAAAAGCCCCCGGCGCCATGGGCGTCGAGGGCTTCGATGCGTGTCAGCGCGAGGCTTCGCCCGCTATTCCTCGGCGAAGCTGCGACCGGCCTCCGTTGGCAGGTAGAACGCCAGCCCGAGCGTGAAGAGGTGATTGAAGTGGAAGAGCTGGTCCTCCTCGTCGACGTGGCTGTCAGGGAATGCTCCGCGGCAGCTGCCGGCGATGTTGGCGTCCTTGCAGTTCTCGTCCGTGCCTGACGTGTTCCACGCGAAGGGTAGGCCGCGCCACTCCATGGTGAGTGCGATCCACTCGCTCATGTACATGGTCAGACCGACGCCGAAGGTGCCCGTCATCGCGACGCGCGCTTCGAGGGTCTGCGTTGCCTCGCACTTCGTCTTCGAGGCTGCCAGGTTGTCCATGACCTTGCAGTCCTGCGGAGTGTTTTGGCCGTACGTCGCCTCGACACGCTCCTCGAGGCCGATGAGGCCCAGGCCACCAAAGATGTACAGGTCCGTGTCGACGAAGAGGCTCTCGAAGATCCCCATCTTGCCGCGCAGCGGGATGAAGGTGACCTGAGGGGCCGCTATCCACTTGAAGCGACCGAGCTGGTCCTCGAAGTGTTGGGTGCCCGGCAGGCTGAGGACGTTGGCGTCGTTGGTCTGCCCAATGGTCTCCACCTGCTCGGTGAGGTTGGTCGGCAGGTTGGCGACCGCGAAGCCGCCCCAGGCACCGATACCGAGCCAGTCGGTGGGGTGGAACTGGATCTGGCCGCCGGCGAGGATGGCGCGCATGTACTCATCCTGCAGCGTCATGGCGCCGTGCAGCTGAACCTGAAAGCGCATCTCGCGATAGATGCGCATGCCGATGACGGCGGGTGCCCCGGCGAGTGGACCCTCGACCTCGATCTCCTGGGCGTGTGCTGCCGGTGCCATCGGCGAGATCATCGACGCGACTACGACGACTAGCGCGACTACGAAACGTTTCATCATGTTCCTCGTGCTCGTATGCATCGTGCCGACCGCCTACTTCGGGTATCGGTAGTCGAAGGTGAATGGGAAGAAGATCGTCGCGCCCAGGTGTACGGCGACGTTATTCGTCAGCGCCGTGTCGGCATCGATCCACGTGTTCTCGTCGCTACGACCGCCGCGCAGTTCGACGTTCAGGTTCTCGAGCTTCTCGAGGTAGATGTAGTCGCGCAGTTCGCCGAAGACCGTCAGCCAACGCGTCACGAACACGCGCAAACCGATGCCAGCGTTGAAGGCGACGCGCCAGTCGAAGTCGAACTTGCGGATGGCGGGGTCGACGACGGCGACTGGACGGGTGCGAACCATGCCGATGCCACCAACGAGGTAGGCATCCCACTGGAAGATCGAGTCGTTGAACATCGTGAACTTCCCGTAGATCGGAACATACGTGAAGTTGAGATGCCCGCCGAGCTGGTACTCGGTGATCGGAACCGCAAGGCGGAACGAACGCCGGATGCTGAAGTTGAGGTCCGACTCCGACTCGATGCCCTGGTACCAGAGAAAGTTCGTGCCTATCGCGAGCACGTTCGTGATCCAGTAGTTGAGGCCGATCGACGCCGCAGGGTGGGTAACGAACTGGTCATTCACGGTGACCGCGTACGAGGGAATGAGCTCGAAGCGACCGCCGCGCAGGACGTACATACGCTGAACCGCGTAGATCTCCTCGGCGATCTCAGTCTCGCGAGCGATCGAACCCTCGTCGCCCTCGATCTCGTCGTCGTCGCCGGCGCTCAGCTCGTCGAAGACATCGCCGCTGTCATCGTCGCCCTCGTCGTCAGGCTCAGCCTCTGTCTCGTCCTCGCTGAACTCCATCGCGCCGCCGTCATCGCTACCCTCGGCCTCCGCCTCGCCGCCGGCAGACTCGGCCTCGTCCAGGTCGAATGACATGTCCTGCGCGAGCGACCGGGCGGGCAGCACGACCACTGCGAGCACGGCCAGTACGATGATCCACGTTTCCTTCAATGTTCGCTTCTCCACGATCTGACTGAAACCCAGACTCATGCTCGCCCCTTGCCGTTGCTACCCATCAAAATCGTCCCAGAGCAATGCCGTCAACTCATTGAAATCACTGAAAAAAACGAGAATATCGGCCAGCGGCGGCGACTATATCACGCCAGAAGTTCACGAAGCAAATCGAACCTTTGGGGCCCCTTTTAGGCAGCCAGCGTTTCTCCATCCGGCTTCTCGAACAGCGCCTCCACAAAGCTGTCGACGTCGAATTCCCTAAGATCCTCGACCCGCTCCCCGAGCCCGATGAACCGGATCGGCAGCTTGTGCTCGTCCACGATCCCAAGCACGACACCGCCCTTCGCGGTCCCGTCGAGCTTGGTCAGCACGACCCCACTGATGGCTAGAGCCTCCCGGAACATGTGCATTTGTTGCACAGCGTTCTGCCCTGTTGTGGAATCAAGTACAAGTAAAATCTCGTCCGCTGGGCGGCCGCCCAGGGCCTTTGTCACCGTCCGTTCGACCTTCTTCAACTCATCCATGAGCGGCGCCTTCGTGTGCAGTCGACCGGCGGTATCGGCGATCACGAGGTCGAAGCCCTCGGCCTCTGCCCGCTTGACCGCATCGAAGATCACCGAGCCGGGGTCCGCTCCGTCGTTGCCCTTGACGACCGGGCAGCCGACCCGGTCTCCCCAGACCTCGAGCTGCAGCACGGCGGCGGCACGATAGGTGTCAGCCGCGGCGAGCAGCACGCGCTTGCCCTGGGCCTCGTACCGACTTGCGAGCTTGCCGATGGTGGTCGTCTTGCCAACACCGTTGACACCCGCGACGAGGATCAGGCTCGGGCGGTGGTCGAGCGCGGGCGCGGGCGCGTCCGTCGAGAGGATGTCCTTGGCCTGTGCCCGCAGGGCGGCCCACACCGCATCAGCGTCCTTGAGTTCTCCCGCCTCCATGGTCGCCTTGAGCTTCTCGAGGATGCGGTCGGTGGTCTTGACGCCGATGTCGGCGGTGATCAGCACCGCCTCGATCTCCTCGAGAAGGTCCGTGTCGATCTCCTCGCGGCTGCCGAAGAGCTTGGCGAGCCGCGAGATGAAGCCACCGCGCGTACTCGCAAGTCCCTTGCGCAAGCGGGCCAGGTCCTTCTTGCGATCCGCCTCCGAGGTCTCTGGCGCTGCTGCAGCGGGTGTTTCCACCTCGACGGCAACGTCGAGGTCCTCGTCCACCGCGACACCAGCCTCGGGTGCCGACTCCCTGGCCGGTGTGCTCTGCGGCTCGGGGGATCCCGGCACCGCGGCCGCCGGTTGTGCTGCGGCGGATGCGGGCGCGCCCTGGGCGGGCTGCGGCAACGCTGCGGCGGGTTTCGGTTTGGGCCGCGCGGGTTCCGGCGTCTCGGCCTCAGGCGGGAGCTCCGCCTTACCGCGGCGAGAGACCAGCAGAAACAGGCCGATGGCCACGACAGCGACGACAACGATGAGCGTGGTGTTCATGGTCGATGGGTGGGCTGCCGCGCGGCCGACCGAACACGCGATCCGCCCGCAAAAGCGTGCCCACTATAGAGACCGCGAAGCGCGTGCGTCAACGCTGATGTGGGATTGTTGCGCGCTTGCCCCCACCGTCCTGCCCATCGTTGTTCGCCCCCTTGCTTTCGGCTTCCATGACACCGGATCTGCGCCGGATTTCATCGACGTGCTCTTCGGTGGGGGGAGTCTTTCCGTAGACGGCTTCCTCGACCAGCTCAACCAGCTCCGCAAGAGGCGCCCGGTCGGCCCCCGATGCGCGGTGGTGGTCGAGGATCTCCTGCGGCGTGAGCACCCCTGCGGCCCCGATCCCGGGGCCGACCGCGTCTCCGGCTGGTCGGTACTCCTCGAATGCCCGGTTGCGGAGGCGCTCGAGCGTGACGCGCAGGTCGCTCCACTGCCCGCGGTGTGGGATATCGAAATGGGCCTGCTCCTCGCAATACCCGGGCGCGCTCGCGACGATGGTGTAGCTGCCGGCCCGGAGCTGCCCCGCCTCGAAGCGGCCGGAGCGGTCGATGGCGAGCTCCGCGGGAGCGCCAGGTCCGTCGCGCAACTCGACCCGCGCGCCCGAGACCGTTCCGCCGTGCTCGAGGTCCACGACGCGACCGGCAATGCCTAGCTCACCCGCCCAGCTCAGGCGACGGCTGCCGCTCGTGCGGAAGCCGGGTTGTGCCCGCCGAGCCGCAGCATCGGCCTCGGCGTGGGCTCTCTCCGCCCCGCGCGGGCGGTAGCGCATCAGCAACAACAGGCACAGCGCGACCGGGATTAGCAGCCACGCGGGGTGGGGCGCTGGCGCTGGCGGGATGACGACGTCGACCACACCCGAACGAGCTCCCGCCCGCCACGGGGCGTCGCTCTCGAACCTCGCGTGAATGGCGAGCTCCCCGCCGGGGGCGACGGTGGCGGGGATGGCAACGGTCGCCTCGAAGCGACCGTCCGCATCGGTCTCGAGCGTCTTCAGCAGTCGCTCGCCGGCCTCGAGCGCGATGGCCTGGTCTGGCAATGCCCGCGAGGCGGCCGTGAGCAGTCCCTCCACGTGCACTTCACCCGGAGCGCCGGTTGCGTCGGCCGCAAGCGTGACGGCTGTCGGTGTTCGTACGACGATGGTGCGCATCTCGCGCAGGGCGGCCCGTCCCCCGGAGGCGCTGGCAGATGCGATGAGCCGCGTGCGTCGCGCGGGGCCGAGCCGCGCAGCTCCGAAAGTGAAGCGCGCGCGGCCTGCAGCATCGGTGACCGCGTGGCCGAGCTCACCGAAGTCGGTACGCAGGGACAGCCGGACCCCTCGAGCGCCGGCTGCGGGCAGGAGCCCGACCTCGAGTTCGTGTCGCGGCGTCCCAACGTCGAAGACGGCGCCGGCTTCGACGCCCCAGTGCAGCACGAGCCCATCTCGCCCAGCGCTTGCGGCCACCGGCGCGTCGCTGCCGCCGTGCAACGCATCGCCTGCGAAGCTGATCGCCACGTCGACATCCTCGAGCGCCCCAAGCCGCGCTGCGATGCGTCCCTGTGCGTCTGTGGTTAGCGGCAGCTGCTGGGTCACCGCGCCAGCACGCGCGAACGAAACAGTGACTGCTCGATTCGGCAGCGGCACGTCGAGGTCGTCCGAGAGCAGCCCACGTAGCTCGTGACCGTCGGCGACCCGCTCGAGCGTGGCCGTCAGCCGCGACTCGGCCCGTACGCGCACGACGGGCTCGGCGCCAGCAACGGAGGGAAGGGCGCTCCCCACACAGGTCGCCACCAGCAGCAGCGGGAGCAGGCGGCAGGGGCGCCGATACCTCATCTCCCCACCATTCCTCCGTTGCGGGCCCTGTAGCAAGTCTGCGAGTATATTATGTAGTACGGTCCCGACCGGATTGTTGCCCCTCCTGAAGCAATTGACCTTCCAACCGTCCTAACCCCGGGCGTGGCTTGAAATGTACGACGAGGTCAACTGATGGAGCTGTCCTGCTGGATGAGGCGACTTGCGCTCGTGCTGGCCGTGGCCGGTGCGGTGAGCAGCTGGGCGCCGCCCGCCGAGGCGAGCGCGCGCAGCAGCTACCTGGTGCGGTTGCTCAAGGGCTCGTCGCAATTTCGCGTGCGAGTTCAGGCGGCGATTTCTCTGGGCGGGTCCGCCGACGAGCCCGAGGTCGTCAAGGCGCTCAGCCAGGCGCTGTCGGATGATCACCCCGCGGTCCGTGCGGCTGCTGCGACCTCGCTCGGTCGCATTGGGAACTCGAGCGCGCTCGGCGCGCTGCGCAATGCCGCGAAGGACGGCGAGGCGCCGGTCCGCAAGGCGGTGAAGGCGGCGATCGCCAAGCTGGGCTCATCGCGCTCGACAGGAGGTGCGGTAGCCATCCAGGCGCCTTCAGGCCCTGCGACCTTCTACGTCGCGGTTGGCGCGCTCGCATCCAACGCCCAGGGTGTCGACCCCGCGGTACTCGCGCGCGGCCGCGAGTTCATCCGGGGCAAGGTCGGTGCGCTCGATGGCGTTGCACTGGCTCCCGGCGATGAGTCGCCCAAGCGGGTCAAGTCGGTGCTCAAGAAGCGCAAGCTCAAGGGATTCTTCATCGATAGCTCTATCACGAGCGTCGAGGCGCGACCGGGGGGCGGGACCCGCGTTGCCGTGTCGATCATCGTCGCCACGTATCCGGGCCGTGACATGCGCGCCATCCTGCGCGGTGCCGCCACCGCCATCGGTTCTGGATCGTCCACTCGCCGGCAGGCGCTCGAGGGGGCGTTGAGCGGTGCGATGCGGCAGCTACCAGCCGCGCTCACCCGATCGCGGTAGCGCCCGACATGTACAATTGTGCGAAAGCCAGGTCTGTGTGACAGAATCGCTCTCGATGCTCATGCACTACCGCGCCAGGAGCCGACCATGACAGCCGAGGCACAGGCACAGGCGATGTCTTCGAAGCCCCCGAACGGCAGGAAGCAGCGCCGCTTCCGCAACCTCCTGCTGCAGCCGAGATTCCAGCTCAAGTACACCGCGATGGTCGTGGGCGTGACGCTCGTCGTCGCCTGCGTCTTGGGCACGTTCGCGTACAGCTACTCCAAGGGGCAGACCGAGCTCCTCGCCATCAATCGGATGGAGACGGCCATCGGCAGCGGCGAGGAGATCACGGACGAGTTCACACGCGACATGGAGCGTTACGCCGCAGAGGCGGACACCATGGTGCTGCTCGGCATCATTGGCGGCATCCTGTTCATGGTGCTGGCGCTCGGCGTGACCGGTATCATGGTGACCCACAAGCTCGTGGGTCCTGCGTATAGGCTCAAGGATCTGCTCAGGCAGGTGCGCGACGGTCACTGGAATGCCAAGGGGCGACTTCGCGAGGGCGACGAGCTGCACGATATCTTCGAGGTCTTCCAGGAGATGACCGCGAGCCTCCGGGCCGCACAGGCAGAGGAGATCGCCCTGCTTGACGCTGCGATAGAGAGCGCCCGTTCGGCCGGCGTTCCGGACGCCGCGATCGCCGACATCGTCGAGGTCCGCCGACGTATGCAGTCGGCGCTCGACTAGGACGCTAGAGCGCGCCCTCGAAGTAATCGACGCGCGCGTCATGTCCTTCGGCGATCACCACGGACGCGACGTCGAGCCGGATGCTGACCGGTCCGGCGGGCGAGTGCTCGCGTAGCCAGCCGGCCGCGCCGGCGCGGATGCGGCCAATCTTGCGCCGGTCGATGGTCTGGTGCGGTGCAACCCAGCGGTCGTCGGTGCGGGCACGCACCTCGCAGAAGACGACTAGCTCACCGCGCCGCGCGACGATGTCGATCTCGAGCCTTCCGACGCGGACATTCCTATCCACAATCGCGAAGCCGAGTCGCTCGAGGTGCTCGGCCGCCAGCGTCTCCGCGTGGCTACCGAGCGCGTCCTTGTGCGCCTGGCGCGCCGCTGCCCGCTTGCCCGGAGGCACGCGCGGTCAATCGGAGACGGTATGTGAACGGACGCAGTAGCTGCCCTTGACCCCGGGACCGCCGCCCTCGAGGAGCTCCTCGCAGCTGAATCCGTCGGGGCACTCGCACTCCGCGAATCCCGCTTCGGCCTTGCAGCGACACGTGCAGTACACGTGGTCTTTGACCAACTCCCGGTCCGCGCACTGCTTCTGCTTGCAGATGTTCGCCATCTCCGGGTCGGTGCAGGAGCCCTCCGTGACGGGGATGCACGTATCCGGGTTCGGGTTGCCGCGCAGCTTGTAGACCATGCACACGCGGGTCTCGCATTGCACCGAGCTCGACTCGATGTAGGACTCCGCCTTGTTGAACCCGTCCGGCGGGACCTTCTCGGGCAGGCACGGGTCCCCAACAGGGGGCTCGCCGCAGCCGACAAGACCGGCGAGGACAACTGCCGTGATGAGGGGAAGGGCCTTCAGCTCGAACCGCTCGATTGTCATGTGCCTCTGACGCTCCTTGTACAGGTGGGCCGAAATCTCACCGGCCGTGGGGGCCCAAGTGCCGCCCAGAACTCCCACCTGGTACGAATAATTAGTACATCGGCGCGTGAAAGCTACGTTGGCGATCCTCGGAGTGTCAAGGCATCGTTGGCCCGATGGTCGATTCTTGCACACATCGGCGTTTTCCCTTGACAATTGGAAAATGGGCTTCCTATGATGCCGAGCTGAGCACCCTCTAACATGCTGATTTTACAGCATTTTCCCGCTTGAGGCGACTATAGCCGTTGGCGGGGCTGTACCTTATTGTACGGCCTGTCGCTGTTGAGCGGTCAACGGGGGATGGAGAGACATCGATGTGCAAGAGCCGAACAGCTAGCTCCAGTCTTCTCGCGGTTCTCATGCTGTGCTGCGCTTCCGGCGCTACCGCACAGGACATGCAGTTTGGTCTCGAAGAGACCGGCGCTGCGCCCGCCGGGCCGCCGGCCGAGGGGCCTCCATCGGAGGCGCTAGCCAACGCGCTACGGCTCTACACGCAGGAGCGCTACGCGGAAGGCGCAGTGCAGTTCCAGCGCGTCGTAGAGGGTCAGACTCCCGATGCACCTGCCAACGTGCAGAAGGCACAGTTCTTCCTCGGCAAGTCGCTCTACCACCTTCACTTCTACCAGTCGGCCCTCGCCGTCTTCGACGAGATCTCAGAGATGGGGCCCAGTCACCTGTTCTTCGATCAGACGCTGCAGTGGCTTGCGCAGCTCGCGTCGCAGCTGCCGGAGCCGGCCGGCATCATCGAGAAGATCGGCCGCTTCGGCGTCGGGCAGCTCGAGCCGTTCAACACCGAAGACAACGCTGACCTCTACAACCAGCTCGTCTATCTGATGGGTCGCTCCAAGTACGGCGTCGGTGAGTTCGACGCTGCGGTGGAGTTGTTCGAGCAGGTCGACCGCAGCAACAAGTGGTTCGTCAAGGCGCAGTTCTTCAAGGGCATCTCCTACATCCGGTTGCGCAAGTCTCAGCCGGCCGCGACAGCCTTCCGCTCGATCATCGAGGCGATCGATGACGGTGACGTCGAGGGTGTCGACGACGAGGCGCGCATGCAGGACCTCGCGTGGATCTCGCTCGCTCGCGTCTACTACACAGCCGCAAACCGCAGTGACGCTTCCGGGGAGCGGACCGTTGACGGCGTGTTGCTTGGCAACGCAGTGGAGGCGTGGACGAAGCTCGAGTCATCGAGCGAGTATTGGCTGGACGCACTCTTCGAGGCGTCGTGGGCATTCTTCCTCGCCGACGAGTACTCGCGCGCGCTCGGCAACGTGCACACGCTCTTCTCGCCGTACTTCAAGGAGTCCTTCTATCCGGAGGCGCTGGTTCTCAAGGCGGTGGTCTTCTTCACCAACTGCCAGATGAAGAACGCAACCGCGACTGTGCAGGCGTTCCACGAGCGCTACGACCCGGTGAACAAGAAGCTCGACGAGATCCTCAACAAGTATCAGGACAACGCGCAGTTCTTCGAGTTCCTCAAGTCGGTCCGAGCAGGCAAGGCGACGCTCTCGCCGGAGGTCCGCGGCATCGTGACCTCGGCGCTCTCGGACCGAGCGGTCATCGCCAACTTGGAGTATGTGCGGCTGCTCGAGCAGGAGGAGAAGGCGCTACAGAAGGCGCCTGGGGCATTCTCCGGGTCGTCGCTTGGCGCACGAATCCAGCAGGACGTGCTGGTCGCGAAGTCGTTCGCGATCGACCAGGCCGGTGACGTTGCGAAGGGACGTTACAACCGCCTGCTCGAAGAGATGCAGGACCTGTCGAACCAGGTCGACACGGTCGAGATCGAAGTTCTGAACTATGAGCGCGGCGCGTTGGGCGCAGCCCTCCAGGAGCAGATGCAGACAGCCAGTGAGTCCACGGGCGGTCAGGTCTACGTCTCTCCAGAGCACAACGTCTGGCCGTTCAATGGTGAGTACTGGCGAGACGAGCTCGGCTACTACCGTCAGGAAGTCACCTACAAGTGCGGAAGGTAAGTTTCATGCGATTCATGCAGAAGGACTTTCTGTTTGTGCTGAGCTTCGCGCTCGTGGGATTCGTGTCCCCGGCGTCGGCCCAGGATGACGGCGGCGATGCTGATGAGGGTGCAGACGTCGAGAACGAGCGTGCGCCAGGGATCTGTGTCGCGCCCGGTACGCCCAAGCGCGTCACGACGTGCCCGAAGAACACGCCCAAGGCCAAGAAGCGCAAGCGCAAGAAGGGCGGCGCGAAGTCGCACCTCAAGGCGTCGAAGCGGAAGATCAAGAAGCCGAAGGGATTCGAGGCCAAGGGCCCGTCCATCGAGCTCGATCTCGCGACCCTGCGCAACAAGGAGAAGATCGAGGTCAAGGCCGCGCAGCTGCTCACGCGCGAGATCAGGGTCACCCAGCGGCTGCTTCGCAACATGCGCAAGAACCGCAAGGAGCGGCCAGACGTGCTCCTGCGCCTCGCGGAGAACTTCTTCGACCTGACCCAGACGCGGACGCGCGAGGTTCGCAAGCTCGATGACCCCATCCACGAGGCGTGTCGGGTCAAGAAGAGCAAGAGCAAGTGCAAGAGCCTGCGTGGCAAGCAGAAGAAGGCAGCCAAGAAGCTCGATGGCACGCGCGAGCGCAACATCAAGACGCTGGCGATGCTGGTCAAGGACCACCCGCGCTACAAGAAGATGGACGAGGTGCTCTTCTCACTCGGCTTCTCGCTCGAGGAGATGAAGCAGTTCGACCGCGCCCGTCAGGTCTACCACCGCCTGATCAAGACGTTCCCGCAGTCGAAGTTCATCCCGAACGCATACCTCTCGTTCGCGGAGTACTACTTCCAGCAGGGCGACATGCGCGCGGCGCAACAGTTCTACCAGAAGGTTACGGAGATCCCCCCGGAGCGGAACAAGGTCTTCGGCTACGCCGTCTACAAGCAGGCATGGTGCAAGTACAACCTCGAGGACTTCAAGGGCGCGCTGCGCTCCTTTGTCGAGACCATCGAGTTCGGGCAGCAGAACCCGGAGGCGCACAACGTTGCCAACCTGATGAAGCAGTCGCGGCGCGAGCTGATCATGCCATATGCGCAGGTCGGCAACCCGGCGCGAGCGCTCGAGTTCTTCAGCCGCTACGCCAAGGATGACGAGCAGGCCTACAAGATGTTCGAGAGCCTGGGCGAACTCTACTTCGACACCGGCCAGTGGCCCGAGGTCATTTCGGTCTACCACAAGCTGATGGCCGAGAAGCCGGATGACGGCAAGGTCTGCTACTGGCAGACGCGAGTGACGAACGCGGTCGTCTCGTCGGCGCCGAAGGGGAAGCAGGTCGTCGAGATCGAGCGGATGATCGACCTGTACCACGCGTTCAGGGACAGCTCGCACGACGCGGACTCGAAGAACAGCTGCAAGCAGGCCGCAGCATCGGTACTCATCGACCTCGCCACTGCGTGGCACCGTGAGGCGATCGGTACCGATACGCAGCCAGGTACGAACGACCGCGGGACGATGGAGCAGGCTTCGGCTCTGTACCGCATGATCCTCAAGAACTTCCCCGAGATGGAGGAGATGCAGTTCCCGCTGATCGACAAGCGCGATTGGCCGACCGAGTACAAGGTCAGCTACTACTACGCGGAGCTGCTCTGGAAGATGGAGAACTGGGGCCAGTGTGGACCCGCGTTCGACCGCGTGCTCGAGGTCAGTGCGACCGGTGAGTACACCGAGGACGCCGCGTACGCATCGGTGCTTTGCTACAACAAGCAGTACCAGCAGAGCTATGCGAAGCGCGAGACCGAGGTGCGCGGCGACAAGAAGAAGAAGAAGGGCAAGAAGAAGAAGAAGGACGAGGGCCCGTCGCGGGAAGAACTCGTGGCGCAGTACAAGGCCAAGGACATGAGCCCCCTCGAGGAGGGCATGCTCAACGCGTACCAGCGCTACATCTGCTTCGTCCCCGACAGCGAGGACCTCGCGCAGATCAAGTATCGCCGGGCGCGCATCTTCTACGAGTCCAACCGATTTGAAGAGGCTGCCGTTCTCTTCAAGGACATCGCGTTCAACCACAAGGACAGCGACCTGTCGGTGTTCGCGGCCAACCTCTATCTGGATTCGCTCAACGTCCTCGCAAGCTACAGCGAACCGGCGAGGCCCGCCTGCTACGACGACATGAACGACGGTATCGACCCGCTGCACAAGATGTACTGCGACAGCGAGTCAGACCGCGAGGACAACGACGACCTCTGCCAGGTGCTGGAGCAGTTGCGCTGCGACCTCATGCGCAAGAAGGCAGAGGCCCTGCAGACCAACAAGGACTACAAGAAGGCAGCGAAGCTCTACGTTCGCATCTTCCGCAAGTTCCGAGAGTGCGGTCGCCTGGACGAGGTTCTGTACAACGCCTCGATCAACTTCGAGGCGGCCCGCCTACTGGGTCGTTCGATCAAGGTGAGGAAGGTCCTCATCGACAAGTACCCCGAGAGCGAGTGGGCGAAGCGCGCGGTCTTCCTGATCGGTGCCAACTTCCACGCGCTGGCCTTCTACGAGATGGCAGCGGACTACTATGAGCAGTTCGCCAGCAAGTATCCCAAGGAACTCGGTCAGGATTGTACTGACGCAGAGAAGGAGTCGGGTACGTGCGCCATAGCGAACGATGCCCTGCAGAATGCGGTCTTCTTCAGACTCGGCTTGGGCGACGAGGAAAAGGCGGTTGACGACGCGAAGCTGTTCGAGCGCAACTACCACAAGAAGTTCGCGCGCGAGACATCTCAGGTCGTCTACTCGCTTGGTTCGATCTACGAGCGGCAAGAGAACTGGAAGAAGGTGGTCAGCCACTACTCCTCCTACCTGAAGCGCTACCGAAGGACGGCGCTGCCGCACGAGACCATCCAGGCGAACGTCATCGTCGGCCGAGCGATCCTCACGATGACCGCGCAGTCGAAGAAGGGCCCTGACCGGAAGAAGGCCGGGAACTACTTCAAGGCGGCGCTCAAGACGTGGCAGGGGACGAAGGACAACTTCGGTGATCTGCCCGTGTCCGACGGCGACAAGGCTCGGTACTTGGCGTTCGCGAAGATCTCGACTGCCGAGGCTCTGTTCCATCAGGGCGACCAGGAATTCGATAAGTACGCAGCGATCAAGTTCCCGGTGTTCAAGAGCAAGATCAAGCTCAAGAAGGTCAAGAAGGACAAGGACGGGCTACCGCCGCGGCTCTCCGAGAAGGAGAAGAAGCTCAAGAAGGAGATGCAGGAGAAGTTCTCGGAGTGGATGGCCAAGGACTTCGTCGAGTGGCTCGGCAAGAAGGCCGAGGCGCTCAAGGTCGCATCTGGAGCCTACGGAGGCATCGCGGAGCTCAAGGTCCCGCAGTGGGATATCGCAGCCGCCACGCGCATCGGCGACATGTATCTCGCCCTGGTCGATGACTTCCGCGACGCGCCAGTCCCGCCTGCACTTGCCGGCGATGACGAGCTTGTCGATATCTACTACCAGGGACTGGACGAGGCATCGAAACCCTGGGTCGCAAAGGCCAAGGACGCCTACGAGTTCTGTCTCATCACCGCCACGAAGGTGCGCTGGTTCAACAAGTACATGACCAAGTGTGAGCAAGAACTGTTCAAGCTCGATCCGCGCAAGTATCCGCGCGCGATGGAGCTTCGCGGTAGCGATGCCTACACCTACAGCGCCAACGCGGTACCTGGGCTGGCGAACCTCGGCGGAGACGCCGAGGAAGGCCTCTAGGGAAGGAGGAAGATCATGAACAACGAAACACAAAATGGGCTTCGTACGATGAGCTTCCGGAACATCGCCATCGCGTCATCCCTTGCGATGGCCGCTGCGTGCGGCGGTAGCGCGGGTGCTGGCGGGAGCGGCGGTGCCGCAACTGCCGAGGGCGGCCGAGTCATCAAGACGGCTGGCGGTAAGGCTGTCACGGTCGCTGCGCACAACTACTGGCTCGACGGCGTCAAGGCGTACGAGAAGTACGAGAAGACCAGCTGGAACGACAAGGCGTGCGATGACGCGGCCGACAAGTTCGAAGATGCGTCGGACGCGCAGAAGAAGTTCGCCGAGGCGATCTACATGCAAGGCCGTTCGCTCGCACACTGCGGGAACGCCGAAAAGGCCATGTCCCTCTACAACAAGGCTCTGCGCGCGAACCCGAAGTACTGCAAGGCCCGCGTCTCGATCGGTGTGGATCACATCGTGCACGGCCGTCGTCCCCAGGGGGTCCGAGAGTTCGAGCGCTCGCTACGCGACGATCCACAGTGCACCGAGGGATACGTCAACATGGCGATCCAGCAGCGCCAGGATGGCAACCTCGGCGAAGCGCTGAAGAACCTACGTCGTTCACTGGCTATCGATGCGCAGTACCTGCCGGCATTCGCGGAGATGGCGCTGCTGTATCTCGAGCAGGCCGAGACCAACAAGAAGAAGCTCGATCTCGTCGAGGTCGTTTGCAGCCAGGCGCAGAAGATCGATGCGAGGTATGCGCCGATCTACAACACCTGGGGTCTGGTCGACCTACGGCGAGACAAGATCATCGAGGCATCAGCGAAGTTCAAGAAGGCCACCGAGCTCGATCCGGACATGTTCGAGGCGTACATGAACTTCGCCCAGATCACGATCGGCTTCCGTGGCTACGAGGATGCCAAGGCTGCGTTTACCAGGGCGCTGAAGCTACAGCCGAAGAACTTCGACGCGCAGATCGGACTCGGTGTGGCCCTGCGCGGCCTCGACGACAACGACGGCGCGATTGCTGCGTACGAGAAGGCGATGAAGCTCCAGCCGAACCGAGCCGAGCCGTTCTACAACCTCGGCGTGCTGTGGCAGGACTTCAAGAGTGGCGTCGGCAGCGATATGGATAAGGCCGAGAAGCTCTACCAGAAGTTCCTGTCCAAGGCGGGCTCGGACAAGCGCTACGTCGCTGCCGTGACGGACGTCACCAAGAAGTGCAAGCAGGGCAAGAAGGGCAAGCGGCGCCGAAGCACGAAGTGCATCTCGGGTCGGCTGCAGAACATCGCGCTCTACCGTCAGGCTCTCAAGGAGATGGCGGAGATGGAGAAGCTTCAGAAGGAAGCGAACATCGCGGCCAAGCAGTTCGAGAAGGACGAGGCCGAGCGGATGAAGCGCGAGGCGGCGGAGATGCGGAAGGCTGAAGAGGAAGCCAAGAAGGCTGCCGAGGAAGCCAAGAAGAACCCGCCGAAGGAAGAGCCGAAGGCGGAGCCCAAGGCCGAGGAGGCGAAGCCCGAGGCGAAGCCCAAGAAGAAGGCCAGGAAGAAGAAGGCCAAGAAGAAGAAGAAGAAGAAGAAGGCGGGCGGCGGCGGCGCCGACGACTGGCTCCAGTAGCGGACTCCGAAGCTATTCTGGTTCGCAGCCACTTTTCTCAGGGGTGGCTGGAACCTTTCGGATACTGCTGTTGTCAGAAGCCTTGTGTAGGAACCGTACATAGAATCATGGAATTTGAGGAATTGCTCACAGTCGCGCGTTGCGATGCCGTCTGGTGACAAATAGGATGCAACTCAAGTCGATGGAGACGGGAATCATGCGGAAACTACTGTCGGTTTTGTTTGCTGGAGCGCTTGTGCTGGTTGCGATGCCCGCGGCGGCGCAGGACGAGACGTCCTACGATTTCGAGGATGACTTGGTCCAGGGTGACCTGGTTCGACCTGACGGTGAGAATCTCATGGTCCGGCGCAAGGGCGCGCGCGAGTCGCTCATCCGCATTCGCGAGCATTTCATCCCCGAGCTGCTGAAGTCGGTCGAGAACCTCTAGGCAGTACGGGCAGACTCTCTCATCTCAGTACCGGGCAGGGCGGTCCGGGGCGTTGACAACGTTTATCAATTTTCGCGTGTGAAATAATCGCACGCCACTTTGGAGGCACTGGTGGCCGTATCCATCACATTCACGATTACGCAGGGTGAGTCGACGCGCACCGAGGCGCTCACGCAAGACGTCATCAAGATTGGCAAGCTCGAGTCGAGCCATTTGCGGATCGATGATGAAGGCGTGTCGCGCATGCATTCGGTCATCGAGGTCTCCGGGCCCGGCGACGTCCACATTATCGACCTCGGGTCGGCCTCCGGCACCGTGGTCAACGGCCAGAAGGTGAACAAGACCAAGCTAGAGAGCGGCGATCAGCTCCAGTTCGGCAACGCTCTGGTGGTCGTGGAGATCGGGCAAGCGGTGCAGGCCGTATCGCAGCCTCCCGCGGTGGCGTCGCAACCACCGGCAGCGGCGCCGGCTCCCGTCGCGGCGCCTGCCGTTGGCGGAGCGGTGCCCAATCCGTTCGGCGCCGGTGCCGAGCCTGTGGCAAATCCTTTTGCGGCTGGCACGCCGCCTCCCGGAGCGGTCGCGCCGGTTGCAGCGCCGGCTGCTGCTGCGGCACCTGTCGCTGCGGCGGGACACGGTCACGCTGAGATCGAGGATGGCCCGAATGTCATCTACCAGCTGGTTCCGACCGAGCCGCCCGTCAATCCCTCCGACGTCGACAGCACCGAGTCGGCCGTCGAGGTCGTCGTCATGTGGGGCGAGTTCAGCATCCTTCACGTGGAGCACCTTTCCCCGCCGCGTGGCTTCTACATCGGTGAGGCGACTGACGCGAAGGGCAAGCCTGACACAGACTTTCTGATCGGTAGCGAGAGCATCGGCTCCGACAAGATGCCGATCACCGTCGAGTCGGGCGCCAGCGTCGCCGTGGTGATTCCGCAAGGGGCGACGGGTGATGTGACCGTCAACGAGCAGCTTGTCACCTTCGAGGACCTGGCTGCGCAGAACCAGTTGCAGGCGTGTTCCGAGCTCGCCGGCGCAATGCAGTACCCGCTTCCGCCCGGTGCCACCGCACGCGTGCACCACCGCGGCTTCACCTTCGTGGTGCGGCCGATGAGCGCGGCGCAGAAGGTCGGCATGATCGGCTCCGGGGTCGACTGGAAGAGCCACATCTGGACACTCTTCTCGATGGGTATGCACATCGGTCTGCTGTTGCTCTTTTACTTCCTTCCGCCGCGGTCCTCGTCCCTCTCGCTGGATCTGCTCAACGCCGACTCCCGACTCGCAAAGTACCTCATGGAGCCGCCCGAGACCGTCGAGGAGGAGACTCCCGAATGGCTCGACGACGCCAAGGACGATGACGAGGGAGGTAAGGGCAAGCGCCACAAGGACGAAGAAGGCGCGATGGGCAAGAAGGACGAGAAGAAGAGCAAGAACAAGTTCGGCATCGAGGGTCCGCAGGATAATGAGGACCCGCAGATGGCCCGCGATGAGGCGAAGGAGATGGCCGCCAATGCCGGTATCATCGGCATCCTTAAGGCATCGGTCGGTGCGTGGAACTCGCCGACGTCGCCCTACGGTGCGGATGCCGCTCTCGGCAACGATCCGATGAGCGCGCTCGGTGCTCTCATGGGCGACCAGATCGGAGGCAACTTCGGCTTTGGTGGCCTTGGTCTTCGAGGCACCGGTCGTGGAGGCGGTGGCACAGGCGAGGGCACGATCGGCCTCGGCAACATCGGTACGATCGGTCACGGTGCGGGCGGCGGTACGGGCTCCGGCTACGGTCGGGGTGCTGGCGGCTTCCGCGGTCGCGCAGCCAAGGTGCCGAGGATTCGTACCGGTAAGGCGGACGTGCGTGGCTCCCTGTCCAAGGAGGTCATCCGCCGCATCATCCGGCGCCATATCAACGAGGTGCGTTTCTGCTACGAGCAGGAGCTCAACCAGCGTCCGGACCTGCAGGGCCGCGTCGCGGTGAAGTTCATCATCTCGCCGACGGGCGCCGTGCAGATGGCAGCCGTCGCCAAGTCCACGATGGGTAATGCGCGCGTTGAGCAGTGCATTGCCAAGGCTGTACGCAGGTGGACATTCCCGTCACCTGAAGGTGGCGGCATCGTGGTCGTGACCTATCCGTTCGTGCTGCAGCAGACCGGCGGCTAGGCGAATGGCATAGGGCGCATGTGCGCTAATGTGGTTTGAAGGCTCCAGACGCCGCGCGGCGGTTGGGGCCTTCGCCGCTTCTGGTCCGTGTATGACGGGCCTGTGTGCGCGCATCGAGCGAGCGGAATTTGAGTAGGAAACTCAGCGGTTTGAAGTTGTGAATGACCCCCGTACTCTCGTAACATCCCGATACTCTCGTCGCCGGAGGAAGCTCTCATGAAGCGGTTCCAGTTGTTGATGGTCGGTTGCCTGACCCTCGTTGTGTGCATGGCGGGCAATTGCTCGCGCGCGCGCGTGGAGTCGATGAACAAGATGAACGAAGGCGTGATCCTGGCGCAGCAGAAGCGCTTTGTGGATGCGACCAAGATGCTGCAGAGCGCGGCGGCCATCGATCCGCAGAACGAGCAGGTCTTCTGGAACCTGGCAATCGTGCATATGGAGCTTCGCAAGTACGAGCTCGCGCGCGATGACCTGCAGAAGGCGATTGCCGTCAATCCGGACAAGGCGGGCTTCCACGAGAAGTTGGGCACCGTCATGATCGAGCTCGAGGACTGGGCCGGCGCGCGCGGCGCGTTCCAGAAATCGATCGAGCTCGAGCCGGGCATCTTCAAGGCGTACTACAAGCTTGCGCAGGTCGATGAGCAGCTCGACGATCAGCAGAGCGCGCTCAAGAACTACAGCGAGGCGGTCCAGAAGGGACCGCGCTTCCTCGAGGCCTACAGCGCGCTGGGCCGGCTCTACGCTGACCTGGGCTACCTCGAGCAGTCGGCGCAGGTGCTCAGCGAAGCGCTGAAGGTCGCGCTTCCGGGTACCGAGGAGGAAGCCCAGGCTCACAACCTCTTGGGTACGGTCTATCAGGAGCAGAAGAAGTACGACGACGCAGTTCGTGAGTTCCGGGCAGCGCTCGACGTGGTGCCGGGAATGACCGACGCGCTCTTCTCCCTGGGCTGGGCGTACAACCTGCAGGGGAACAAGGAAGAGGCAAAGCGCTACCTTCGGAAGTTCGTGAAGGGGGCCGGCAAGGACACGCCTTCGCACTACGTGAAGGCTGCCCGCGACAAGGTCAGCGAAATCAGCGAGGGCTTCTAGTCAGACCTTCGGTGATGGTTGTGCCGGATGGGGTCCGCCGCGGCGGCGACCTGGGACGGTGACTGCGGTGCGGGGTAGGTACGGGCACATTGATTTTACATAGCAGGCCATTTGAGCGTCAGGTGACCTGAGGAGGCTTCGGTGTCGGACAACGACGAGCACGTGTCAGAAGAAGAGTCCCAGGATGATGTTGAAGAGCCTGTAGAGCAGGGTGAGCCCGCCGCCGAGGAGTCGGCCGCCGCCGAGCCCGCCGATGAAGCGCCACGCGAGTTGACGCCCGAGGATGAGGCGAAGCTCGCGGAGCTGGACGCGGCCCTTGAGAAATTCGAGGGACAGAAGCGTTGGTCCGACGTCATCAAGACGACGCTGGCGAAGGCCGAGCTCGTCGTTGACCTGGAACAGAAGGTGGCGCTCTTTGCCGACGCCGGCCGTCTCTATATCGAGCGGTCGTCAAATCAGGCGGAGGCGATCAAGGCGTACTCCATGGTGCTGGAGCTCGACCCCGGCAACCTCGAGGCGATCGAACATCTCAAGGAGATGTACGAGAAGCGCCGCGACTGGGAGCGGCTCGTGGGCGTGATGCGCGCCGAGTGCAACCTGCTAGATGAATCCGACCAGCCGATGCGGCTTGTCGAGATCGCACAGCTCGCGACGGAGAAGCTGCGCAAGCCCGCCATCTGCATCGAGCTGTGGCAGGACGTGCTCAGCAGCGACCCCGAAAACCACGAGGGGCTGACGGCGCTATCCAATCTCTACGAGCGGGCCCGCGAGTGGGAGCCCCTCGCTGCAGTGCTCGACACGCTCAGCACCCAGATGTCGGGAGAGGCGGAGCTCGTCCAGTTGCTGACCAAGCTCGGCAGCGTCTACGCGGACAAGGTCCACGATGACGAGGGAGCGGTGCGCGCATATCAACGGCTGCTAGAGCTCAAGCCGGACGACCGTCGAGCCCAGGAGCAGCTCAAGAAGCGTTACGTGGCGCTCAAGTCGTGGGACGACCTCGAGGGGTTCTACGCGGCGACGGAGAAGTGGGACGAGCTCATTCGGACGCTTGAGCGCGCTGCCGACACGCAGGGCACCGAGCCCGATGAGAGCGTTGCCTTGCTGTTCCGTGTTGCGCGTCTGTGGCAGGAGAAGAACCAGAAGCCAGACCGCGCAGCCCGGGCTCTCGAGAAGATCATTTCGATCGACGCTGCCAACCAGGACGCGGCGCTCCAGCTCATCCCGATCTACGAGGCTGCCGGCGATGCCAAGAAGCTCGTCTCGGTCTACGGCGTGCGGCTGGGGGCGCTCGAGGACCCGAGCGAGCGTGTGATGCTGCTGCGGGAGACCGGCTTGCTCCACGAGGAGAAGCTGCGCAACCCGAAGCAGGCCTTTGAGAGCTTCATCGAGGCGTTTGCGGTCGACCCGTCTCAGGAAGTCCTGCGTGACGACCTCGAGCGGCTTGCTGGCAAGGTCAAGGACTGGGACCGGCTGTTCGCGGCGTACGCCGAGGCCATCGATGCCACGGACCAGCCGGACGACGCTCATGATCTACGCCTCCACTATGGACGCGTCCTCATTCAGGCCGAGCGCATCGACGAGGCCATCACTCAGTTTCGTGCTGTCTACGACGACCGCACGGAAGACGCAGTCGCGATTGCCGCGCTTGATGAGCTGTACCGTCAGGTCGGCAATCACGGAGCACTTCTGTCCGTCCTCCAGCGTCGGTCCGAGCTCGAGTCCGATACGGACGTGCGCAAGCAGCTCGCGTACGAGATGGCGCACCTGTACCAGGACGCGCTGCAGGATCCCGATCAGGCGATCGAGGCGTATCGCGCCATCCCGCTCGAGTTCGGTGAGTCGGAGACGGACGCGTATGCGGCCCTCGACGTTTTGTACGAGCAGCGCGAGCGTTGGGACGACCTGGCGCAAGCACTCGAGCACCGCATCGACCTCGGTCCGGGCAGTGATGAGGAGCTAGCGGCGCTGAAGTTCCGCTTGGCCGGAACCCAGCTCTCCCATCTCGGTGCGCGCGAGGCCGCGGTGGACGGCTATCGCGAGGTGCTCATGTTGCTGCCGGAGCACGAGGGTGCCCTGCACGCATTGGAAGGCTTGCTCGTCGACGGTGAGCTAGGGGGACGCGCGGCGGCCATAGTCGAGCCGATCTACGAGACCAAGGGCGACTGGGCCAAGCTCGTGGATGCCCTGGAGGTGTCCGTCCGCTTCATGGAGGACCCCCAGGATCAGATCGACGCCATCACGAAGATGGGCGAGATCTACGCCGACCAGCTCGGCAACCCCGCGGGCGCCTTCGACGTCTACTGCCGCGCCATGAAGGCCGCACCGGAGAATCCCGGAATCGTTGCGCGCCTCGAGGGCTTGGCGCGCGAGCAGGAGCGGCTGCCTGACATGGTCACGCTGCTCGGTTCGCTGGCGTCTGAAGCCGATGATCCGACGCTTGCACGCGGTCTTCTCATCAAGGCTGCATCGCTTCAGGACGAGGACCTTGGTGATGTGGACGCCGCAGTCGCTTCCTACTCCAAGGCACTGGAGCTCGACGAGGCGGACGCGGAGGTGCTCGCTTCGTTGGAGGCGCTCTTTCGGCGTACCGAGCGTTGGCGCGAGGTCATCGAGGTGTTGCGCAAGCGCGCCCTCAACGCGACCGATCCCCAGGAGCAGGAGGACACGCTCACGCAGATGGCCAGCATCCACTCTGAGATGCTGGAGGAGCCGGATGCCGCGATCCGAGTGTTCGGTGAGATCCTCGAGCTCGACCCGACGAGTGGCAATGCGCTCGCAGCTCTCGACGGTCTCTTCGAGCGACAGGAGATGTGGAGCGAGCTCGCCGACAACGTCGGTCGGCAGCTATCGCTCGCGGAGGATGAAGATCAGCGCATCGCGTTGATGGTGAAGCTCGCGTCACTGCGCGAGTCACGCATGGGCGCGACCGATAGCGCGATCGAGATGTACCGCGACGTGCTCGACCGCGAGCCACAGCAGGCCGAGGCGCTTGCGTCGCTCGAGCGACTGATCGCCGAACCGGCTCATCAGATGAAGATCGCGGAGGTCCTCGAGCCGCTCTACATGTCCAGTGGCGAGCACCAGAAGCTCGTGGGTGTGCACGAGATCCAGGTGGCTGCGAGCGAGTCGGCAGATCAGCGCGTCGAGCTGCTCCGCCGAATGGCGGGCTTGCACGAGAACGACTTGCAGGATCTCGCGAGCGCGTTCCAGTGCTTCGCCCGCGCTCTTTCGGAGGACCCGGGCAACCCGGACATCTCCGACGAGCTCGACCGGCTCGCGGCGGGAACGGACGGCTGGGAGGCGCTCGCACAGGTCTACGAACAGCGCGTGCAGGCGCTCGAGGACCGCGCCCTTGCCGCGTCGCTCCACGCGAAGGCTGCCCAGATCCGTGAGGACCAGCTCGGCGACCAGCCGGCCGCGATCGCGCACTATCGCCGCGTCATGGAGCTCGACGAGCACAACCTCGATGCGGCAGTCGCGCTCGAGCGCCTCTACACGGCGTCCGAGCAGTACGAGGAACTCGCGAAGATCTACATGGCGAAGGCGCCACTCCTCGATGACCCGGAGAGTCAGAAGGAGCACTACTTCAAGGCGGGCGCGCTCTACGAGGAGATCCTCGAACGTCCCGAAGAGGCGATCGTCGTCTACCGGCTGTTGCTCGGCAACGAGCCCGACGACCTGGGCGCGCTGGACAAGCTCATCGAGCTCTACCTGCGCCTGCAGCAGTGGGAGAACCTGCTCGAGATCTACAGCCAGAAGGCTGACATCGTCGACGACCCGGATCAGAAGAAGGCGCTGTTCGCACACGTCGGCGCCGTCTACGAGCACGAGCTGGGTCAGCGCGAGAAGGCCATCGACACCTACCAGCGCGTGCTCGAGATCGATCCGGAAGATCTCGAGGCGCTGGGCAGGCTGGACGCGCTCTACGGTGCCATGGAAGCTTGGGATGAGCAGTTGGCCATCCTCGAGCGCGAGGCGGACACGACGATGGAGCCGGTCGATGCGCTCGGCTTCCGCTATCGGATAGGTGAGTTGTTCGAGACTCGGCTTGCCGACGCCTTCCGTGCCGTCGAGATGTACCGCGATATCCTGGACAACGAGCCGGAGCACGCACAAACGCTTGCGGCGCTCGAGCGCATGATCGCCGCAGGTCAGGAGCCGGTCGCTGCGGCGACCGTGCTGGAGCCCATCTACCGTGGAGCCGTCGAGTCGGCGAAGCTGGTGGGCGTCCTCGAGGTGCTCGTGCGCCACGACGAGGATCCGATCCGACAGGTGGAGCTCCTGCACCAGATTGCGGAGCTGCACGAGGTTCACCTCGACCAGCCCAGGGAGGCGTTCTCCGCCTACTCGCGTGCGCTGCCCGGGGACAACGCGAACGACACGACGCTCGCGTCGATGGAGCGCTTTGCCGATCAACTCGATGCGTGGGGCGAGCTTGCGGCGAGCTACGACGCGGAGATCAGGAAGCTCCAGGAGGAGTCGCCCGACGACGCTGTCGACTTGGCCCTGCGCCTTGCGCAGATCTTCGAGGTTCAGACAGGTGATGTCGAGAACGCGATCACTCGCTACGAGATCGTGTTTGCTGCAGACCCGGGGCACGTGCAGACGCTCGAGGCGCTCGATCGTCTGTACGAGGCGACAGAGCGGTGGGACGCGCTGACTCCCATCCTCACGCAGGAGATCGAGATTGCCGGCAGCCCTGACGATGTGCTGAGTCTTCAGTACCGCCTCGGCCGTCTGCGTCAGGAGCGGCTGGGTGACCTATCGGGCGCGGTCGAGCAGTACCGCGACATCCTCGGTGCGGCGCCTGAGCACGAGGAGGCGCTCGCTGCCCTAGAGGGCATCTTCGCTGCTGGCCACCTGCTGACCGAGATCGGCGAGGTGATCGAGCCCCTCTACCGTATGCAGGAAGAGTGGAACAAGCTGATCGGTGTCCACGAGGCGCAGCTCATGTCGCAGAGCGACAAGGACGAGCGCATCATGATGATGCACCGCATCGCGGAGATCGCGGAGGAGCGCGCTCTCGATGACGAGGCCGCATTCACGTGGATGCAGCGTGCGTTCATGGAGGACCCGCTGCACGACCACTCGTGTGATGAGGTCGAGCGCCTGGCAGCCGGCCTGGACGGCTGGGCTATCCTCGCGAACACCTACGCAGGCACCCTTGGGCAAGAGGGCGCGGCCGAGATGCGTGTGGCGGTCGGCAAGCGGGCTGCCCGCGTCTACGAGGAAGAACTCGCCGACGTCGTTCGGGCCGAGTCGACCTATCGCTATGTGCTCGACATCGACGACCGCGATGAGGACGTGCTCAGCGCCCTGGATCGTATCTACACCGACAACGGAGCCGGTGAGGCACTCACGCACGTTCTACGCAAGCGCGTGAGCGCGAGCGAGGACGCGATGGACAAGGTCCAGTTTGCCCATCGTCTGGGAACTGTTCTGTTCAATGATGTCGGTCGCATCGACGAGGCCACCGACGTTTACTCCAACATCCTCGCGGAGCTCGATGCCGAGCACGAGGAGACCATCCACGCGCTGCAGAACGTCTACACGCTGACGGAAAACTGGCCGAAGCTCTTTGCGACCTACCAGCGCGAGCTCGAGATAGCGGTCGGCGACTCCGTTCAGGCCGAGACGCTTGGTCGGATGGCGCACCTCGCAGCGACGAAGCTCGACGATGTCGACGGTGCTGTCGACCTGCTCAAGCGGGTCCTCGATCTGCTTGGGGAGGAGCCGGCGGCGCTCAACGCGCTCGGGAACCTGTACGCACGGCAGGATAACTGGGCGGACCTCGTCGATGTCCTCGAGCGTGAGGTCGCCGTCAGCGACGATGATGAAATCCGCGTCAAGATCTACGCGGACTTGGGCACGATCTGGTACGAGCGGTTGCAGCGCGACCGCAATGCCCTCGAGAGCTGGGAGCGGGTCCTCGATATCGAGCCGGGCAGCACGGACGCACTGTTCGCCATCGCGTCGATTCACCGCGCGGCAGAATCGGGAAGTGACCTGGTCGACACCCTGCATCGCGTCGTCGATGTCGGGACCGCCACGCTCGACGAGGCGCGCCTCGAGGGCGTCTACATGGAGCTCGGCGCGCTCTACGACCAGCAGCTGCAGCAGCCCTCCGATGCGGTCGAGCAGTACCGCAGCGCGCTCGACCTCAACCCCCGCAACTTTGGTGCGCTTGACGCGCTCGAGACTATTCACTCGGGCCAGGACCAGTGGGAGGAGTGCATCGAGGTCAAGCAGAGGCGGGCCGACGCGCTCGAAGAGCCGCCGCTCAAGATCGAGGTGCTCCTCGACATCGCGAAGATGTGGGAGGAGAAGCTCGAAGACCGCGATGCGGGCAGAAGCGCATTCGAGCAGGTGCTCGAGGCCGACCCGCTACACGAGTTCGCCTTCGACCAGATCCAGGCACTCCATCGTGAGCAGGAGCGCTTCGAAGAGCTCATCGACGTCTACCTGACACGCGTCGAGTCGACCGAAGAGGCTGGCGATCGGGTGGCGATTCTCACCAAGGTCGCCTCCGTGTACGAGAAGGACCTCGACGACAAGAACCAGGCCTTCGACGCGCTTCTCTTTGCCTGGCAGCAGGACTTCACGGACAACGACTGCGCCGAGGAGCTAGAGCGTCTCACGGGGCTCACGCAGCGATGGAACGAGGTCCTGACGACCGCGAACGAGGCGCTGCAGGCGACTCCCGAGGACGAGACCGAGGTACGGCACGCGATCTGCCTCAAGTGCGCCCGCTGGTATGGGCGAGAGGGTCACCCGGAATACGCGATTCCGTTCCTCCAGCAGGTGCTGGCGGTCGACCCGATCAACCGACCGGCCATGGCGCAGATGGCGGAGCTCTACCGTGCCACGCACGAGTGGCAGACCTACGGACAGGTGCTCGGCAAGCTCGCCGAGATGACCGAGGCGCCCGATGAGAAGGCAGACGTCTTCGTGAAGCTTGGTGAGCTGAACGAGGAGCAGTTCGGCGCGGCGGAGCAGGCGATCTCGCACTTCAAGGACGCACTTGCAGCGGTGCCCGCGCACCTACCGGCACTGCGTGCGCTCGAGCGGATGTACCGCAAGCGTGAGGAGTGGACCGAGCTCCTCGACGTCCTCAAGAAGAAGATCACCGCGATCGACGATCCGGAGCAGGAGCTTGCGGCGAAGCTCGAGCTCGCCGAAGCCTACGAGGACCGCGTCGCGGACAAGACGCTTGCGATTCAGCACTACAAGCAGGTGCTGGAGACCGACCCGGAGAACTCGCAGGGTCTCAAGGGGCTCGAACGACTCTACGCGCAGCAGGAGATGTGGCAGGAGCTGCTCGGTGTGCTGGAGAAGCAGCTCGACCTCGCCTCGAGCGACCGTGACCAGGTCGTCCTGCTCAGCCGCATCGCCGGCATGTGGGAAGAGGAGTTCGCGGAGCCGGTCAAGGCTGCCGAGCGGCTCGAGCAGGTCGTCGACATCGACCCGACGCGTGCGGAGGCATTGCAGGGGCTGGCGCGGCTCTACCGTGCACAGCAGAAGTGGGGCGAGCTGATCCAGACGATGGAGCGGCACGTGGAGGTCTCGGCGGATCGCACTGAGCGGGGTGAGCTGTTTACGTCGATAGGCAACGTATACAGGGACGAGCTCAAGGACTCTGATCAGGCGGTGGAGGCGTTCCTGAACGTCGTCTCGATCGATGAGGACAACGTGCCGGCACAGCTGGCGCTGTCCGCGCTCTACGAGCAACGGGAGGAGTACAGCCTGGCGCTCGATACGATGGAGAAGCTGACCGTGCTCGTCGAGGATGACGAGCAGCGTGTTGGTCTGCTCTTCCGAATGGGCACGCTCTTCGACAAGGAGCTGGGCGACCGCGTCACCGCGATCGATCACTTCCAGCGGGCGACCGTGATCGACGACAAGCACCTGCCTTCGCTGCATTCGATGCGCGACATTCACGTGGAGGAAGGCGACTACAACGCAGCGGCTACCGTGCTCGAGCAGGCTGCGGAGGTCGAGGAGGACCCGCGCCGAAATGCCGTCCTGCGTGTCGACCTTGGCCGCATCTACCAGTCGCATCTGGAGGAGCCAGAGCGCGCCGTGGAGTCCTACGAGGAGGCGTACAAGCTCGACGCCGACAGCACCGATGCGGCGCTGCCTCTGGTCGACGAATATACGAAGCAGGAGCGCTGGTCGGATGCGGCGCCGCTGCTGCAGATGCTCGTGCGCAACGCTGCCGTGTTCGAGACAGAGGAACAGCACAGACTCTGGTTCATGTACGGCAACGTCTCGGACCACACGGACGACGACGCGACCGCGATCCAGGCGTACGCGGAAGCGTTTGCGCTCGACTCGCAGGACCTGCCATCGCTCATGGGCCTGGCGGCCGCCTACTATCGTGGCAAGGACTGGGCGAACGCCTTCAAGTTCTACCAGATGGTCCTCGTTCATCACCGGGATGAGCTGGGCGGCGAGGAGACCACCGAGACGTTCTACAGACTCGGCGTCGTCAAGCGTGAGCAGGGTGAGAACCGCAAGGCGCTCAACATGTTCGACAAGGCCCTCGAGGAAGATGGGCTGCACCGGCCCACGCTCGATGCCCTCGTCGACCTCTACACGGAGCAGGGCGACTGGGAGCAGGTCGTCCACTATCTCAAGCGCGTGCTAGATGCGACCGACTCGGAGCAGGAGACCTTCGAGCTGTACGCGAGGATCGGTGACATCTGGCAGGACAAGCTGAAGAACCCCGCGTCCGCCATCGAGGCGTACACGGAGGCATCGGCGCTTCGACCGTCCGACCACAAGATGCTCCACAAGCTCCTCGGCCTCTACCAGTCGACCGGGCAGTGGGAGCCGGCGATCGAGATCATCGACAAGGTCTCGGAGCTCGATGGCCGCGAGGAGACCCAGGCGAAGTATGCCTACACGGTTGGTGTTGTCCTTCGCGACGAGCTGAAGGATCCCGACCGGGCGCTGGAGCGCTTCAACAAGGCGCTGGACCTGCATTCGGAGGGTCAGCTCAAGGCGTTCGAGGCGATCAACAAGATCCTGACGCAGCGCAAGGACTGGAAGCAGCTCGAGCGTGCGTTCCGCAAGATGCTGCACCGACTGAGTGGTGGGGGCGACACTGCCCTCGAGTTTAATCTCTGGCACAACCTGGGCGTCATCTACCGTGACCGCCAACAGAGCCACGAGAGCGCGGCGGAGGCGTTCGCGATGGCGTCGCGTCTGCAGCCGGACAACATGGAGGAGCACGTCATCCTGGCGGAGCTCTATGCGGTCATCCCCGACCGTGTACAGGATGCGATCGACGAGCAGCAGATCCTGCTCAAGAACGATCCGTTCCGTGTCGACTCGTATCGGTCGCTCTACAAGCTCTACTTCAACGCGCGACAGTACGATCGCAGCTGGTGTGTGGCGGCGACGCTGGTCTTCCTCAAGAAGGCCGAAGCCGAGCATCAGCAATTCTACGACCAGTACAAGCCGGAGGGGCCGATTCGGCCCAAGAGCAGGCTCAACAACGAGCTGTGGGTCAAGGAGTTGTTTCACCCGGATGAGGACTACCTCGTTGGCAAGCTCTTCGAGGCGGTGACACCTGCGGTGCTCCGCGCACGCGCCCAGCCTGACAAGAAGTGGGACCTGAAGAAGAAGCAGCAGATCCCCGACCTCATGAACACGACGGTCGCATTCGCGCGCACGTTCGGGTTCGTCACGCAGGTCTACGGACTGCAGCTCACCCCGCGCCTCTTCGTGTGTCCCGACCGCCAGGGTGGACTGGCGCATGCGACGGCGATTCCGCCGGCCACCGTTGTGGGGAGCGCTCTGCTGTCGGGTGTGAGTCCGCTGGACGTCATATTCGTGGTCGGCAAGCACCTCAGCTACTACCGTGGCGAGCACTACATCCGCACGATGTTCCAGACGCGCGACGAGATGAAGCTGGTGCTCCTAGCAGCAATGAAGATCGCCGGGATGACCATCAATGACCCGGCCGTGGATCAGTGGGCGACCGAGCTGCGCAGCCGCATGCAGCCTGGTGACATGGAGCTGCTCAACAAGATCGGGAAGCGTTTCGTCGATGCGGGAGCGCGGACCGACATCAAGCGCTGGATGCGGACGGTGGAGCTCACCGGCTGCCGCGCGGGCTTCCTGATGTGCAACGACCTCGAGATTGCCTCGCGCATGATCCAGGCCGAGCCGCCGATGGGCGCCGATGACATGACTCCCAAGGAGAAGGTCAAGGAGCTGGTTCTCTTCAGCGTCTCCGAGTCCTACTTCCGGCTCCGCGAGGCTCTCGGCATTCAGATTGGCGCGGGCTGAGCTGCGTACGCGTCGGTCGTCGATGCGATCTCGGCGGCCGTAGCGAGCCACGACCACCGTAGCCAAGCTGCCGCGAGTGCCACCGTTTGGTGCGCGCCCACGGTGGCGAGCGTGCCGGCGAGCGGGTCGCCCAGTAGGGCGAAACCCGTGGCTGCAGCCAGCGCCCAGACAGCTGCGATTGCGAGCCAGCTTCCCGCGTGCAGTGTCGTCCATGTGCCCAGGCGAGTGCATGCGCTAGCGCGCAGCGCGGTCGAGAGTCTGACAGTGCCCGTTGCGATTCGAGCCACCACGACATCGTGCAGCGTCCGCACCACGAGGCAGCCGACCATCGCGACGGCGACTGTGGCGACGAGCGTACCATCCAGCAGCGGGGCGCTGAGTGGGGGAGCGGCGTCGCGCAGCGTCCACGCCAGCGCGCCGCACCCGGCGCACCAGATCAGCTGTGCCGCCGCCGAGAGCATCGCGATGGCATAGGCCGTGCGCCAGTGTCCCCACGCGAAGGCGAGGTACCCGCGCGCCCCCACGCGGCCCGGTCGCAGCATCGCCCTGTGGCATGCGAGCGTGGCGATGGGCGTCACGACGACGTAGGCGACAAGGACGGACGCCAGCTGTGGACCGAGTGCGGACAGTGCGCCGGTCGCTCCGAGGACGCCCTGCGCGAGCAGGCCGAGCTCGATGCGGGGCGGCCCGATCGCCGACGCGTACCAGCGCGAGTCGCCGACGACGGCGAGTGCAGGGGACGCCATCGCGACCGCGACGACGGCGCGCAATGCATGCCATGTGAAGAGCGTGGGCAGTGCGGCGCGGACGCGTTGTGGTCTGGTGGTCATGCGCTCATCACCATCAGCAGCTGCTGCAGCCAGAAGACCAGGTGCGACCACCACTGCCGGCTGCTCGTGCGCGGGTCGACGCCGGTGCGTAGATCAACGCGACGGTCCAGCAGGTTGCGCCGTGCGGGATCGACGACCAGTCGCTGGGTCCCCGGCGGTGCCTGGAAGACGGCCTGGGAGGCAGGCCATGGGTAGGTCGTGTTACCGGTGGCATGCGCGACGCGGACCTGGAGCGGCAGTGGAAGCCCGCCCGTTCGCCTCGCCAGCGGCCGCGCTCGATCGGTGCCGGGGTCCACGCGCACACGCGCCCTCTGACCGTCGAGCGCCGGCTTCAGTACGCTCGCCGCGAACCCGGGCCAATACGCCTGGTCGAAGGCAGTGAAGAGGTCGGCGAGGGTCGGATGTGCGAAGCGATGGGCGCGCGCGTAGTGTCCCAGTGCATCGAGCAGGCGTGCGCGCCCCCACACGCGGCTCACCGTCTCGATCACGAGTGGCGGCATCACATAGACGGCGCGCGCAAGCTCCTCCTGGTCGTAGGTGTGGGCCGGGCGCAGCGAGGAGGCGGGCTTGCCCGCGAAGGTCTCGGCCACGACGCCGACGACGTCGAAGAGATCGGTCCCGCGTCCAAGTGCACCGCGCAGTGGCCGCAGGCGCGCGTACCTCCGCTGTAGCAGGTCGATGGTCACCCACTGCGTCAGGCCCTCGTCGAGAAAGGGCGCATTCAACTCGTCCGACGCGACGGCGCCTTGGAACCACTGGTGAGCGAGTTCGTGCACCGTGACGAGGTCGTGTGCAGGATGGGGCCAGCGTCGAGGAGCCGCCCACCACGGTCCGCCGGTCACGATGAATGTCGGGTATTCCATCGCCGACACCGGTTGTGCCCACGCGGGCGGGATGAGCACGGTGAGCGACTTCCAGGGATAGCGCCCGAAGGCTTCGCCGAGCTGCCCGAGGCCGTCGTCGATCAGCGCCCGCTGCCTGCGCATGGCCGGCTCGTAGCCCGGCGGGTGGATGAACTCGACGTCGACTCCGCGAAGCCGCACACGGTGGCGCGCCAGGTTCGGCCCCGCGACGAATGCCACGTCGTGCACACGCGGCGCCTCGAACGTGTCCACACGCCGCTGCCCCACTACGCGGCTGCCGGTCCTGCGTCCGCTGCCGGCGACGAGGAAGCGGCTGGGCACGTCCAGTGTCACGCGGTAGTCCGCGAAGTCCGCGTGGAATTCGCCCATGCCGTGATACGGGAAACCGACCCAGGTGCCGTCGGGGCGGAGCTTCGCCAGCTTCGGGAACCACTGTGCGATCATGTGCAGGTCGCCGCGGTACCCGGAACGCGCGACCATGTTGGGCAGCCGCGTGCGGAACACGGCGGTTAGCTCGAGCGACTCGCCGGGCTGCAGAGGGCGCGGCAGCTGTACGCGCAGTTGCGTGCGGTCCCCCGGCAGCAGTTCGGTCTCGGCGGTCGCGAGCAGGTCGGTACCGTCGGCGAGCTGCAGTCGCCCCACATCCGTGCCACCCCAGTGCACGAGCTTGCTATCGCGCAGCGCGTAGCCCTCCTCGTGCATGAACACGGTCGCATCGTGTGCAAAGGCGTTCGCGTAGAGGTGAAGCTCGAGGGTGCGAACCGGGGCATGGCCCGTGTTCGGCAGGTGGATCTGGACCCACCCGCTGAGCGTGTGGCTCTCGGCATCCAGCGTGGCCTCGATCCGGTAGCGCTGACGGTCCGTGGAGTGCGCCGGCGCAGCCCACGCGCCCGCCGCCGGACACGCGAGGGCCGCGACCAGTGCGAGCAGCGGGCGGACGCCAATTGTGCGGCGGCTGGACACGCACTGCAGCTTACCGATTGTGGCTCCGCGGCACGACGTCCGCCGCGGAAGCCAGGGGGGCGGCCGTCCAGGCGCTCGCGGGGCGTTTTCGGGCGTGCTATCTCGCCGCCATGGTCACGAGTTCCTCGCTCGAGCTGTCACTCGGGAGCCGCGGCGCCACCCGCAGGCTGGGGCAGGCGATCGCGCGGGCCCTGGAGCTCGGCGATCTCGTCGTTCTGGAGGGCCAGCTCGGCGCCGGCAAGACGTTCCTCGTGCGCGCCATCGCCCGCGGGCTCGGGGTGCCGACTGAGCTGCGCATCACCTCGCCGACCTTCGACCTGGTACATGACCTGCCGGGACGCCTGCCGATCCTGCACGTGGATCTTTACCGCCTGGACACCCCAGAAAGTGTCTTGGATCTGGGCCTGCAGGACCGCATTGGCCGGGACTGTGTGGCCCTCGTGGAGTGGGGCGATCGCTTCGCGGTCGAGCTTGGTGGCGAGGGCCTGTGGGTGCAGCTCGGGCTCGGCGGTCCCACTGCCCGCAGCTGCCGTCTGACACCGCGCGGCGAGCGTGGAACGGCGCTGCTTCAGCGCGTCCGGGGGCAGCTACCGGCTTCCCTTGCGGACCCGAGCGGCCAATGGTAGCCCTCGCGGCGGATGCCTCGCCGCGATGATATTGAGAGAATCCTCCTGATCGGGTCGGGGCCCATCGTCATCGGGCAGGCCTGCGAGTTCGACTATTCCGGCACCCAGGGTGCGAAGGCGCTCAAGGAAGAGGGCTACGAGGTCGTCCTCGTGAACTCGAACCCTGCGACGGTCATGACGGACCCCGAGTTCGCGCTCCGCACGTATGTCGAGCCGCTCTCGACGGAGTACGTCGAGGCGATCATCGAGCGCGAGAAGCCCGACGCGGTCCTGCCCACCCTGGGCGGGCAGACGGCCCTCAACATCGCGCTCGAGCTCGACGACCAGGGTGTGCTCGCGAAGCACGGCGTCGAGCTGATCGGTGCCTCCGTCAAAGCGATCCGCATGGCCGAGGACCGCGCTCTATTCAATGAGGCGATGGACCGCTGCGGGCTCTCTGTCGCGCGCAGCTTCCTCGTCTCGACACGCGAGCAGGCCAGCGAGGCGGCCAAGGCGCTCGGCTTTCCGCTGGTGCTCAGGCCGTCCTTCACGATGGGCGGCAGCGGCGGGGGCATTGTCCGCGAGGCAGCGCGCTTCGAGGCCGCGATCGACTGGGCCTTCAGCCAGAGCCCGACCCATGAGTGCCTGATCGAGGAGAGCCTGCTCGGCTGGAAGGAGTACGAGCTCGAGGTCATCCGCGACTGCGCCGACAACTTCTCGGTGATCTGCACGATCGAGAACTTCGATCCCATGGGGGTGCACACCGGTGACTCGATCACGGTGGCGCCTGCGATGACGCTCACCGACAAGGAGTATCAGGTCCTGCGCGATGCCGGCCGCGCGGTCATCACCGAGATCGGCGTGGACACCGGGGGCTCGAACATCCAGTTCGCCCTCAACCCGGACGACGGGCGCCTGATCGTCATCGAGATGAACCCGCGCGTCTCGCGCTCGAGCGCGCTTGCGTCGAAGGCGACCGGCTACCCGATCGCGAAGATCGCCGCCAAGCTGGCGGTCGGCTACAGACTCGACGAGCTGCGCAACGATGTCACCGGCACGAGTGCGGCATTCGAGCCGAGCATCGACTACGTGGTGACGAAGGTCCCGCGGTTCGCCTTCGAGAAGTTCGGCGGCTCGGACCAGCGGCTGACCACGCAGATGAAGTCCGTCGGCGAGGTCATGGCCATCGGACGCACCTTCAAGCAGTCGTTGCTCAAGGCGTGCCGATCGCTCGAGACCGGTCGCGACGGCCTGCGCTCGCTGCGCGACCGCATCGACTACGTAGCCTTCGCCAAGCTCATCGAGGATGGCGGCGAGGACGGGGCGGTGCTGGGCAACGTGCCGCGGATCGACGACGAGGCGCCGGAACCCAGCGATGAGGCGGTCGCCACCGCGCTGAAGCGGATCATCCGCGTCCCGCTTGCCGATCGGCTCTGGTACATCGCCGACGCCATGCGCGTGGGGGTCACCGCCGACGAGATCCACGCACTGACGTCGATCGATCCATGGTTCGTCGACCAGCTGGTTCAGATCATCGACGAGGAGCGCACGCTCGCCGAGCAGGGTGCGGACCTCGAGACTGTCGCCCACGCAAAGCGCATGGGACTGTCGGACGCGGCCATCGCCAGCTGCACGGGCACCGACGCGCCGGCGATTCGCGAGCTGCGTGCCGGCGCCGGGCTGCAACCCATCTACTCGAGGGTCGACAGCTGCGCGGCCGAGTTCGAGGCGCTGACGCCCTACCTCTACTCGACGTGGGGGCAGCAGAGTGAGTCGCAGCCGACCGACCGCAAGAAGGTCATGATCCTGGGCGGCGGCCCCAACCGCATCGGCCAGGGCATCGAGTTCGACTACTGCTGCGTTCACGCCGCCTTCCAGCTGCGGGACATCGGCATCGAGACCATCATGGTCAACTGCAATCCAGAGACGGTCTCGACCGACTACGACACCTCGGACCGCCTCTACTTCGAGCCGCTCACGTTCGAGGATGTGATGGCGATCGTAGAGGTCGAGAAGCCGCACGCTGTGATCGTGCAGTTTGGTGGACAGACGCCGCTCAAGCTCGCCGTCCCGCTCTCGCGCGCCGGCGTGAAGATCCTGGGCACATCGGCCGACGCGATCGATCGTGCCGAGGACCGTGAGCGCTTCGACGCGTTGCTCGAGAAGCTCGAGCTGCGGCGTCCGCGGGGCGTGCTGGCTACGGGTGTGGACGAGGCGGTGGGCGCTGCCGAGAACCTCGGCTTCCCCGTGATGGTGCGCCCGAGCTACGTGCTCGGTGGGCGCGCAATGGAGATCGTCCACTCCCGCAGTGACCTCGAGCGCTACATGCGCGTTGCGTTCGAGGCCATCGATGACGTCGAGGTGCCGACGGTGCTCGTCGACGAGTTCCTGCAGGATGCCATCGAGGTGGACGTGGACTGTGTCGCCGACGGCGAGATGGCCGTGATCGGAGGCGTTCTTCAGCACGTCGAGGAGGCCGGTGTGCACTCGGGCGACTCGACCATGGTGTTGCCGCCCCACGCTCTGCCACCGGACGTGCTGGGCACGATCCAGTCATCCACGCGTGCGCTGGCACTCGAGCTTGGCGTGGTCGGTCTGATGAACGTCCAGTTCGCGGTCCGCGGGAGCGCCGTCTACGTCATCGAGGTCAACCCGCGCGCGTCGCGGACGGTGCCTTTCGTCAGCAAGGCGATTGGTCAGCCGCTGGCGAAGATTGCCACGCGGGTCATGGCCGGCGAAAAACTCACGGAGATCGGTTTCGTCGAGGAGGTCGTCCCGCCGCACGTGTCGGTCAAGGAGTCGGTCTTTCCATTCGCAAAGTTCCCCGGCGTCGACACCATCCTCGGCCCCGAGATGCGCTCGACCGGCGAGGTGATGGGCATCGCGGAGAGCTTCCCGGTGGCGTTCGGCAAGGCGATGCTCGCCGCGGGCATGCGCCTGCCCGCGCGGGGCACCGTGTTCATCAGCGTGCGCGACGACGACAAGGCCGCGGCCTGTGAGATTGGACTCAAGTACGCGAAGCTGGGCTTCTCGCTCGTCGCGACCGGTGGCACAGCCCGGGCGCTCGAGCGCTCCGGTGTGGAGTGTCCGCGCATCAACAAGGTCGCCCAGGGCAGTCCGCACTGCGTCGACATGCTCGAGGCGGGCGAGATCGATATCGTGGTGAACACCACGGAGGGCGCCAAGGCCATCGCCGACAGCTACTCGATTCGCCGGCATGCGCTGCTCGGTGGAATCGCCTATTTCACTACCGTTTCGGCGGCAGCCGCAGCCGTGGGCGCCATCGAGGCTTCGCGGGGTAAGAGTGTCGAGGTGACCTCGCTGCAGGAGTACCACGAGTCGCTTGCCTAGGCCGCGCGTCCGGCGGTATTAGGGTAGGCGGGGCGTCGCGGCAGAGGGCATCTTGCCGCACCGCGCCCAGCTTGTGGTGCGAGTGAGTTCGAGGTCTCCGGCTGCCGTGGCGCTGCCGGGCGTGAGGGAACCGATGGAACGCTACCCGATGACACCCGAGGGCTTCGAGGCTCTCAACGCGGAGTTGAAGCGCCTGAGCGGGCCCGAGCGCCTGCAGGTATCGCGCGAGATCGAGACGGCACGCGAGCATGGCGACCTGAAGGAGAACGCGGAGTACCACGCGGCCAAGGAGAAGCAGGGCCAGATGGAGGCGCGCATCGCTCACCTCGAGGGGATGATCGCGCGCGCCGAGGTCATCGACAGAAGCCAGTTGGGGGGCGATCGCGTGCGGTTCGGTGCGCGCGTGCACCTCGAGGACCTCGACAACGGTGAAGCCAAGATTTACCGCATCGTCGGCGGCGAGGAGGCCGATGTGAAGACGGGTACGATCTCGGTGACGTCGCCGGTCGCGCGCGCGCTCATCAACCACGAGGTGGGCGACGAAGTGAAGGTGAAGACCCCGGGCGGAATGCGCGCCTACGAGATCACCGACATCGAGTGGTCGTGAGCGCACCTGACCACCGCGAGCGGCTCGCGATGCAAGATGGAGTGGAGGTCGCGGTATACCGCTGGGACGCGGCAGCGCAGCCGCGCGCCGTCGTCCAGGTCGCCCACGGGATGGGCGAGTATGGGCAGCGCTACGGACGGCTTGCCGAGGCGCTGACTGCCGCTGGCTACACCGTCTACGCGTCGGACCATCGCGGCCACGGTGAGACGGCGACGGGTCCCGACGACCTCGGTCATTTTCGTGACGAGGCTGGATGGGAGGCGCTGGTCGACGATCTGTTCAGGATCAACCAGACGATTGCGGAGCGGCACCCGGGGCTTCCGCGCGTGCTCCTCGGTCACAGCATGGGCGCCATCGTCGTGCAGGACTACCTGGCGTTGCACGGTGACTCGCTTGCCGGAGCCGTGCTGTCGGCTGCGGGTGGTGGTCGGCGGTTGCTCGCCGGTGCGGCGAGTCTGATCGCTCGCTTCGAGCGCATGCGACTCGGCCCGCGGGTGTCGAGTGACCTGCTCCAGGCGCTGTCCTTCGGCGACTTCAACAAGCGGTTCGAGCCCACGCGCACGGAGTTCGATTGGCTCTCGGCCGATGAGGCGGAGGTCGATGCGTACATCGCTGACCCACAATGCGGTGTTCCGATCACAGTGCAGGGATGGATCGACGTGCTGCACGGTGTTCGACGCATCGACGACCCCGCGCAGCTCGGCAAGATCCCAGAGACTATGCCGCTGTACGTCATGTCCGGATCGCTCGATCCAGTCGGCAACGCGACAAAGGGCGTGACGTGGCTGCTCGAGCGACTGAAGCGCGCGGGCGCGCAGCGCGTGACACACCGCTTCTATGAGGGCGGTCGCCACGAGATGTTCAACGAGGTCAATCGAACCGAGGTCGTCGCCGACCTAGTCGAGTGGCTCGACGCGCTCTTCAGCAGCAGTGCAGGGGCCGCGGCTTGACGTGTCGACGACTGTGCAGGATGTGCTTCCGGCGCTTCGAGGCTGCATCGCCCAGCCCGAGCTATCGACTGCAGCGCGCGCTGCGCTGATCGCGCGGCTGCGCGAGCTCGAGGCGACGCGCCCGGCCCTCGGCGGGGTGGCGGCGGAGCTCGAGGGCGCCGCGGACCGCCGGGCGTTCGTGGTCGCAGCGGCCACCGCCATGCGCCGACTGATGCAGGCGCTCGACGAGGAGACCCCCGACGAGGAGGATGAGCCGGCATCGCGGGCGCAGCGCTCGAAGGAGCGCCGGGCGTCGTACCAGGAGCGGCTGCAGAGTCGCGCACTCGCCGCCGACAAGAAGGCACCGGCGAGTGCACGGGACCGCCCCGTGGAGACGCTGCCAGGCATCGGCAAGGTGTCTGGCGTCGCGCTGAGGACACGCGGTGTCGAGACGGTCGGTGATCTCATCTGGCTGCTTCCGCTGGGCTACCGCGACGAGCGGCGCGTGTTGTCCATCGCCGAGCTCGAGGTGGGCAGCCACCAGCTCACGGCCGGCACGGTGGAGTCCGTGCGTGGCGGGCGACGCATGGCCCAGGTCACCCTGCGTGATCTCGAGGGTGATGCGCAGCTACGCCTCGTTTGGTTCAACTCGCCCCCAGGGCTGCTGTCGCGGTTCGCCGAGGGCGCGTGCTTCCGCGTGGCCGGCGAGGTGCAGGCGTACCGCGGGGAGCTGTCGATCACGCATCCGCAGACGCAGTTCGTCGCCGCGGGTCAGGCTCCCGAAGGGGGCGGCATCGTGCCGCGCTATCCGATCGTGCCTGGCGTTGCGCCCAAGGTGCTGAGCAAGGCGGTCGGTGCGGCGTTGTCCCGGGCTGCCAGCACGATGGTCGGCGCCGTGCCCGAGGCCACGCTGAAGGACGAGGGCCTGCCGACACTGTCGGGTGCGCTCGTCGCGCTGCACGCGCCGCCGTCCGACCTGGATGAAGATGGGCTCGTAGCGCTGGAGGAGCAGCGTTCGCCGGCGCAGCTGCGGCTCGCCTTCGAGGAGTTCTTCATGCTCGAGCTGGCACTCCACCGCCGGCGGGTCGACGAGCAGGGTGTGGTAGCTGAGGCGCTTGACTACGACGAAGTCGCGCTTGCACGGGCGCGGGGTGCGCTCGGATTCGAACTGACGGCGGCCCAGACGCGCGTGGTAGCGGAGATCGACGAAGACATGGGGGAGGCGCGTCCGATGCGCCGCCTGCTCCAGGGGGACGTGGGCAGTGGCAAGACGGCCGTCGCAATGCTCGCGGCCGCGCGCGCGATCTCAGCCGGCGGCCAGGTGGCGTTCATGGCGCCCACCGAGATCCTCGCCGAGCAGCACTTTCGCTCGCTGCAGCCGGTTGCGGAGGCGATGGGCGTTCGATGTGCACTCGTCCTCGGTGGTGCGCGTGCCTCCCATCGCAGGGCGACACGCAAGGCGCTGGTCGAGGGCAGGCTCGATCTCGCGGTGGGTACCCACGCATTGCTCACGGAGGGCGTGGTCTTCAACCGGCTGCGTCTCGTGATCGTCGACGAACAGCACCGCTTCGGCGTAGGGCAGCGCCTGCGGCTCGTGGACAAGAGTGGCGCGATGTCGCCGCACCTGCTTGTGATGACGGCGACGCCGATCCCGCGCACGCTGACGCTCGCGCTGCACGGCGACCTCTCGTCGTCGGTACTCGACGAGCTTCCGCCGGGGCGCATCCCGCCCGTCACGCGCGCCTATTCCCTCGACGAGCGCGAGCGCGCACTGCGCCAGCTCGAGCGAGCGCTCGAGAAGGACGGGCAGGCCTACGTGGTGTGCCCGGTCATCGAGGACAGCGAGGACAACGAGCTGCGCACCGCCGAGGAGGCGTATCGCGAGCTCTCCGTGCGATTCGAGCGCTGGGGTGTGGGCCTGTTGCACGGCCGGCTGCCCGCCGACGAGAAGCAGCGAGTGATGGATGGCTTCGTCGCTGGGGAGCTGCGCGTGCTCGTGTCGACGACGGTGATCGAGGTGGGCGTGGACGTGGCGCGTGCAAACGTCATTCTGATCGAGCAGGCCGAGCGCTTCGGGCTCGCACAATTACACCAGCTCCGCGGTCGAGTCGGAAGGGCGGGGCAGGCCAGCGGCTGCCTGCTGGTGCATGACGCCAAGGGTGAGGAGGCGCGTGCACGCATCGCCATCCTGTGCGAGAGCCACGACGGCTTTCGCATCGCCGAGGAGGATCTGCGGCTGCGTGGCCCCGGTGAGCTCTTCGGTAGGCGGCAGTCGGGGCTTCCGGGGTTTCGCTTCGGCGACCTGCGGCGCGACGGCCCGCTGCTCGAGCGGGCCCGTGATGCGGCGCAGGCTGTGTTCGACGCGGACCCCCAGCTCGAGCGTCCCGAGCATGCGGCCGCCCGTGCCGCCCTCGACCGCCTGGCCGACGGCCCGCACGCGGTGGTCAAGGAGGAAGCGGGATGACCGGGCGACGCCTGCTCGCGTGCGTGATCGGCGGCCTCGTACTCGGTGTGCTCGAGGCGCTGGTCGTGACCGCGGCGGACTACGGCATGTTCCTCTCCTACCGCGAGCTCGGACGCCTGACCGCGACCACGCTTGCGACCGATGTGCTGCTGGTCGTGCTCGCTGGCCTGCCCTGGTCGGTGCTGGGCCCGGTCTTCCCGCAGTTCGCGCGGCGCGGGTTCCTGTGGGCCGCGCTGCTGGCGTGGCCCGCACTGCTTTGGGCCGCGTGGCTGCTGACCTCTGGACGCAGGGCAGCTGAGCTTCCGCTGCGGTCTCTCGGCGTGTTCATTCTCGGGACGCTCGGTGCGCTCGCGGTCGCCGGGGTGATTCGTCTCGTGGATCGCGCGCGGGGGAGTCGCCGACAGGGCTGGGTCATTCTCGGGAGTACGGTTGCGCTCACGCTTGCTGTACTCGCTGCCGACTCTGTGCTGTTGCGGCGGCTGTACCCCGTGTTCCATACGAGCCTGGCGGCCCTCGCTTGCCTGTTGGGTGTGCAGCTCGCACGCCTCATCGATGCGCGCATGGGCAGCGTGCATCGCGTCTGGGTGATGGTAGGTGCGTCCGTCGTGCTCGTGACGCCGGTGCCGCTCGGTGCGCTTCTGGATTCGCCCACCGCCCGCTTCGCCGTGGAGCGTTGCGCGCCGCTTGCGGGCAAGCTGGTGCGACATCTGCCACGGGCGCAGGCTCCCTCGGGCGGTGGTGAGGGGCGTCCGATCGTCGCGGCGCCGGCGGCGCAGCTGCGTTCCGGGCTCGACCTGAGCGAACGGGATGTGCTGCTCATCACCGTCGACGCACTGCGCGCGGATGTGCTGCGCGCCTACGGAGGTAACGGCCTCACACCCGAGATGGATCGCCTGGCCGACGAGTCCGCGGTATTCCTACGCGCGTACACGCCGACCCCGCACACTTCATACGCTGTCACCAGCCTGCTCACAGGCAAGTACATGCGGGGTGTCATGGCGCTGTCCGACGGCGATGCGCAGGCGGACGGCGGACACGTGACGCTCGCGCGTGTGCTGCGCCGATACGGCTACCGGACCGCGGGCTTCTACCCTCCGGCGATCTTCTTCGTCGACGGCAAGCGCTTCGACACGATGCGCCGCGAGCGGCTGGGGTTCGAGTATGCCAAGGAGATGTTCGCCAGCGCGCAGGATCGGGTGGCGCAGCTGAAGGGCTACCTCGAACAGGTTGGCGGCGAGCACCGGGTGTTCGCGTGGGTGCATCTCTTCGAGCCGCACGAGCCCTACGAGCCGGCCGAGGGCTTCGCGCGAGGCGACACGCCGCGCGATCGCTACGACGGAGAGGTTGCGGCAGTCGACGCGGCCGTTGCTCAGCTGGTGCAGGTGTTTCGTGCGATACGACCGACCGCAACGGTGATTCTGACTGCCGACCACGGTGAGGAGTTCGGGGACCACGGCGGCTACCACCACGGTACGACGCTCTTCGACGAACAGGTGCGCGTGCCCCTGCTCTGGTCCTCCCCGGGTGCGGTGAGGCCTGGCGCGCACCGACTCGCCGTCGATACGGTCGATATCGTGCCCACGATCCTGGGCACCCTCGGCATTCCACCGGATGCGCGGATGCGGGGTGATGACCTCTCTGCGGAGTTGGGCGGTGCGCCGCCGGACCCCACGCGACGCGCGTTTGCCGCGGTGGACGATGCGCGGATGGTTACGGACGGCCGCTACAAGGCGGTGTGCCACCACGGTGGGCACTGCCAGCTCTTCGATCTCGAGCAGGACCCGGGCGAGCTGCGAGACCTGTCCGCGGCGCAGCCCGAACGTGTGGCGGCCCTGCGCGCGGATCTCACACGGCTTGTGGCCTCCATCCCGCGCGTTGAGGCGCTCGCCCTCGGTGGGGCCAGCGGCTGGCCTGCCGCACTCGCGCGGGCGAAGCTCGGCGATGCGACGGTGGCCGGGCAGCTTCCCGCACTGCTCGGTGCAGCCGATCCGGAGGTCCGCGCCGCTGCGGCGGAGGCGTGCGGGAGGCTGCGGGTCGCGGCTGCGCGTACGGTGCTGGGTCGCTTGCGCACCGAGGACAGCGTCGCGGACGTGCGCGCGTCGGCGGCGATCGCGGGTCTGTCGCTCGGCGACGACGCTGCGCTCGAGGACGTTGTGTCGCTCGCGCAGCTGCAGGCTGACGGCACCGGTGGCAGGCCGCGCGCGCAAGCCCATCGTGCGGGCGTGGCCCTCGCGGGCCGCGGCGATGCGCGTGGCGTCGGTGCCCTGACCGACATGGCGACGGACACTTCGCTAGACGAGGTGGCCCGTCGTGCTGCGATCGAGGCGCTGGGCGCGCTGGGCGCGCTGGGCAAGGAGCCGGCCGTTAGTGCACTGGTCGCGACCCTGGACGAGGTTCGGCTGCGCCCGGCGGCGAGCGCCGCCCTTGGTCGCATAGGTACCCCTGTCGCGCTGGATGCGATTGCGGCGCGCTTCGCACAGGAGCGCTACCCCGAGTCCCGGGCCGCGCAGGCACGGGCACTCGTCGACGCTGGCGACGGTCGAGCGCGCGGCCTCATCGAACGCTTCCTCGGCACGGCTACCTCGGTCCCCGGGGGCGTGCAGCTACTCGTCGAGCTGGGCGGACTCGGTCGGGCGACGCCATGCGGCGCGGACCTACGCGCTGGCCGCTCTGCGCTTGGGGGCGAGTGGCACTGTGACGCGGGGGGCTGCGAGCCCGGCGCCGATGCGCGTCTGGAGCTGCGCGGTGTTGCGGGGGACAGACGTCTGTCGTTGCGTGTCGCGGCGGCGGCGCAGGCAACGCTGACAGTCGCGGGCGGCGTGCACACCCTGCGGCCCGGACTCCAGGAGCTCGGCATCGCCGTGGAGGCGGGGGCGTCCAGTCTGCGCGTGGAGGGTGCCGGACGCATCGAGGCATTCGCTTGCGTCGCCACAGCCGATGACATCGCGCCGCCACCCCCGGTTCCGTGGAAGCCGGACGCCGGCGTCGAGCTCTAGCGGCTCAGCGTGTGCCACGCGGCGGGCGCGTTCGCTCGCTGAACCACGGGCGGTACTTGCGCATGAGTGCCCGGTGCGTCTCGGGTGCGTGGCGTTTGCATGTTGCGTACTCCGCACCGTCCTGCGCTGCGGCCCAGCGGATCTCGATGCAGTCGTTCGGGTTGTATGCCATCTCGAGCGACGGGCTGCGCGCCACCACGTCCGAGAGCGTGAGCGCCTGGCTCGAACCGTCGCTGCGCGTGTAGATGAACGACCGCTCCGACAACAGCTTCGAGAGCCTCTTCTCCATGTCGCTGCGTGCCGCGGCACCGTCGTTGCCACGGCCATAGCGCTCCGGTGCGTCGCCCACGCGCTGCGGGAACGCCGTGACCGTGTCGATCGAGATGAGCAGGCGCATATCGCGTGACGGCGTCGAGAAGTCCTCCCACGGACCCTCGGTCTCGAAGATGGAGTAGCCGGTGGGCATCGTCATGGTTCGGAACGCCACGGACGCCATGTGCTGCTCCCCGTTGTCGATGGCGATGACGCGGCGCTTGACCGACTCCTCGAGTGCATCGACCAGGCTGACGAGGCGAAGCTGTGCGTCGAGTGGCTTCGGGTTGATGAGCACGTCCATCTGTCGATAGAAGTCGTCGCGGCTGCCCTCGTACTGCGCCATGTCGAAGGGCGTGTGTTCCCGGCTGGCCCGGAGCTCGGCGTTGTCGATGGCGACCACCTCGCCGCGCTCCCCGTCGAAGACGAGGGGGCGGAAGCGCTTGAAGCCCGCACCCGCATCGTCGGTGGACGGGTCGAAGAGGAACGAGCCGCGCCAGAAGCGCCGACGCCCGATCGTGCCGTCGGGCTGTGCCTCCGATGCCATGAGGATGCCGTAGTCGGTGCTTCCCGAGCGTCCCTGCGGGTACCAGCGCGACACCAGCATGACGTGTCCGTAGGGGTCCGCGTACACCGTGCCCGGGGCGAGCGCTGCGCGGCTGAGCTCGACGGGGTAGTAGTCGGTGGCATCCGAGCGTGGATGCGTGCGGCCGCTCGCCGAGTGCACGCCGGAGCGGACCTTGCGGTTGACGAACTGGTGGAACGCCTGGATGTCGCCGGACAGCTCCCGTGGCCACAGGTTTGTGTTTGGCGCACCGCAGCTCGGCGGTCGCCCCGGCTTGCCTCGTGAGCAGCGTCGATAGGCGAAGGGGAGCCTGAGCTTCCACGCGAAGTACGCGCGCAGCACGTAGGGGAGATCTGCGCAATCGGGCACTAGCTCGATCGCCTCGTCTTCACCGAGGCGGAGGTGTCCGTGCACGAGGTTGCGGTCGCGGTCCCGCAGCAGCGTGTGCAGGTTGGTCCAGGTGCGGCCGTCGTCGGCCGGGTAGTCGAAGAGCTGCTCGACGAAGGCCGACCAGAGGTTCTCCGTGTCGCGCTCCCACTTCCAGGCGGGCTGCCAGGTGGGCTGCCCAACCTGGCCGGGCGTGTGTTCGACCGCGTGGCGGCGCACTGCGAGTCGCTTGCACGCGACAACCTCGTCGCCGTTGCCCAGCGCGACCGTGTAGAACCCCGACTTGCTCGCCCCGACCTGCGCCCACGTGGTGAAGGGTGGCCCGCCGAGGTGGCGGTCCTCGTGCTGCACGCGCTCTCCATCGGGGTCCCAGATCGAGAGTGCGACCGGGCCGGGGTCCTTCGTTGCGGTCGCGATCAGCTTCATCGAGTCGCCCATCGCGGGCCTGCGCGGTGAGACGAAGATGCGCCGGTCCACATCGTGACTGCAAGCCGCCGGCTCCGGGCGCTGGGTGATCGGCTCTGCCGCGGGCGCTTCGGTGCGGCCGCCGACCGGCGGAGGTGCGGGGCCACCGAAGATGACCAGGCGCGTGACGCGCTCGATGAAGGCCGTGCGGGAGCTACCGCGGCCGAGCTCGAGGTCGCTCACGACCATCTTGCCGACGTGGAACACGGTCTCCCTGAAGTGGGTGGAGCCGACCTTCGACCCGCCGCAGGGGCGGGCGTACTCGCCGAGCGAGTGCAGCGCCATCGGCGTGCCGTCCTCGTCGCGACCGAGGTAGAGCATGATGTGCCCGGGGAAGTAGAGCAGCACCACACCGTGTTCGTGGGCACGGTCGATCGCTGCGAGCTTGTCGGCATCCGGCGTGGAGGGGTCGAGGTCGATGCGATGGCTGCCGGCCTGCGCCTGCCATCCGCTGTGGCGGGGGAGGGCGACATCGAAGCTCTCGAACAGGTCCAGCAGGAATCGGGAGCAGTCACGCCCACCACCCTGGCCACCGAAGCCGTAGGGCGAGTCCATGTACTGGAAGGCCGTCGACAGCAGCGCGCGCCGGGTCATGGCGCGTCGGGTCGGCACGAGCCCGGCGGGTGGGCGCACCTCCGCCACGCCCGCGGGCGTAGCAACCCAGACGCTCTGCCCCGACTTCGCCACGGGCAGCAGCGTGTGGCGCGCGACCTTGCGGGTCCTGCCAGACACCTCCACCGAACCATCGCGCTCCGAGCGCAGCCGCGGCGCCTGCACGATGGCTGTGGCGCGCTCCGCGTCGAGTGCGGGCGTGAGGGCCGCACCGGGGCCGATCCAGCCCATCGCGTAGCGCGTGCGGATGAGGCGCATGCCGCCCGGCCACACTGCGAGCTGCTGCACCGGCTCCTGATCGCGGATCGTGCTGCACGCATTGCGGTCGAACTGGAGGTCGGCGGGCTTGTGAAGCGGCGCATCGTGCGGACCGCAGCGAATCGGCGTCTGTGCGGTCGCAACGTGCACGGTGGGTGCGGTGAAGGCCGGCGATTCCGTGAACACTTCCTGCTGCTCGGCCGTGAGTGCGCGCCCGCCGGCGCCTACGTAGCTGCCGTCGGCGATGCGAGTGCGCATGTAGTCGAGGCGCTCCGCGACATCGCTTGTCAGCTTCTCGATGTCGAGTGCTGCGAGCAGGTCGCGCTGCGCGAACGGGTCGTCGCCAGCCTTGCGCCCGGTGGCCGTGTTGTACTCGCTGATCTCGCGCATGCCGAGCAACTCGCGATCGAGGCCGTCACCCGCGCGTGCGAGCCAGTAGTCGAGCGAGTCGCGTCCCGCCGGTGTACCGGGGAGCATGTCGGGCGCGGTGGCCCGCTCGACGCACGTGACGTTCGCCTGTGAGGCGTCCGGCTCGTTGGCACCCTTGGGCGGCTGCGCGCACGCGATGGGCAGCAGGGCGAGCAGCGCGGGCAGGGCGCCGATGAGGGCCCTGCGCGCTCGCGGCGGCGGGGGCCGTCCCTGCACGGGGGTGCCTTGACCCATGATGCGTGAGGTTATCCCGGACAGGCGCGCTTGTCCTGCCGCGCACCTTTCCGTAGCGTGCCTGCATGACGATTTCAGCCGCGATCTTCGACCTGGGAGGCGTCGTGCTGGGCTCGCCCATCCAGGCGTTCCGGGAGTACGAGCGCTCGGCGTGCCTGCCCCACCGCTTCGTGAGCGAGCTGATCCTCGCGGGCGGCCACGGGGGTGCCTGGTCGCGCTTCGAGCGCGGGGAGCTCGGGATGCCCGAGTTCGTCGCGGTGTTCGACGCCGAGGCGGGATCGCAGCCGGGGTTCTCCGGGGCCGCGCTCATGCAGGCCGTCGCCGCCAGCGGCGTCATTCGGCCTCGCGTCGTCTCAGCGATTCGCACGCTGCGCCAGTCGGGTCTGAAGACGGCTGCGCTCACGAACAACTGGGAGTCGGACGATCAGAGCAGCAAGATGGAGACCCTACGACCGGAGTTCGACATCTTCATCGAGTCGTGGCGCGTCAACATGCGCAAGCCAGATCCGCGTATCTATGAGCACGCGTGCAAGCTGCTGTCTGTAGCTCCCTCACAGGTCGTGTACCTCGATGACCTCGGTGCGAACCTGAAGCCTGCCCGAGCGATGGGAATGACGACGATCAAGGTGGTCGACGAGGACCAGGCGCTGTCGGAGCTCGGCGCAGCCGTCGGTATGAATCTCTAGTCGACGTCTGCGCAGGTGTCCCGCGCCGCGATGGTCAGCTCGCGGGCCTCGCGAATGCTGTCGCGCTCGAACTCTTCGATCGCCTTGCCCACGTCGCATGCACGGTCGATGTTGCTGCCGATCAGGGTGGTCACCTTCACTGTCTTGGCCACCAGCACCTTGGTCTCTTCGACCCGCATTGTGTTCGTCCGCTGATCCATCTTGAGCTGCTTGCAGTCGGCATCTGTCGTGCACACGGCCTTGATGTGCGCGTCGTAGGCGCGGTGCCACTCGGCCGTGCTGCGGTCGTGGCGCGCGTCGGCGGCCGCCTCGGCGCGCTTCCCCATGCGTGGCTCCACATCGTCGCGCATTCTCAGCGCCAGCTTCGTGGCCTCCGTCTTGGCGGTCTTCAGGGTTTCGTCGAGCTCCGCGGCGTAGGCTCCCCAGCTGGCCCGCGCCGCGTCCTGCGCCTCCTCGCACTTCTCCTCGGCGCTTGCGCATCCGATGACGCAGGCCAGAACTGTCGCGATGATCCACCCTCGCATGGCGCGATCATGCCAAGAACCGGCGCCGAGCGAAAGCTGTCCCGGCGGTCAGGTCGTCGAGGGCTACTTGTCGTCCGCTATTGCGAGCAGGCTGTCGAACTGCGATGCGCCCTGGTCGATCACGATCGGCCCCGATCGCACCATCTCGCGGACGTTGTAGGGGCGGAGCATCGAGGCACAGCCCTCGACCTGCGCCCGCGTGCCGGCCACCCGTACCACCAGCGATGCGTCCTCGCTGTCCACAACCTTGGCCGCGAAGTGCTCCGCGACTTGCAGCACGGCCGGTCGCTCGTCATCCGGGCATTGCACCTTGAGCAGCGCGACCTCCGCCTCGATGGCCGGGCGGTCGCGGTGGTCGCTGACGAAGACGACGTCGATGAGCTTGGCGAGCTGCTTGATGATCTGCGCCAACGCCCCGGGCGCGCCCCGGCTAGTGATCGTCATGCGCGCGAAGCCCTCCGCGATGCCCTGACTGACCGCCAAGCTCTCGATGTTGTAGCCGCGCCGCGCGAAGACCAGTGCGATGCGCACCAGCACGCCAGGCTTGTCCCGGGTCACCAGGGAGAGCGTGTGGATGTCGGACTCTTCGGAGCTCATCTCAGGTGCTCCCCACGGGCTTCTCGAGGACATGGTCAGGACGCTCGATCAGCATGTCCGAGACCGCTGCGCCGGCGGGGATCATAGGGAAGACATTGTCCTCCTTGACCACGGTCGCCTCGATCACGCAGGGGCCGTCGGTGATCGACGCCGCCTCGGCGAGCACGTCGTCGACTTCCTCGGGCTTCTTGATGTGCAGGCCGCGCACGCCATAGGCCTCGGCCAGCGCGACGAAGTTCGGATTGCCCTCGAGGTCGACGCCCGAGAGTCGGTTGTCGAAGAACAGCTCCTGCCACTGGCGCACCATGCCGAGGTAGCTGTTGTTGATGATCACCACCTTGAGCGGGAGCTTGTGGATCGCGGCCGTCGCGAGCTCACAGAGCGTCATCTGGAAGCCGCCGTCGCCGCAGACCGCCCACACGGGCGTCTCCGGGCGGCCGAATTGCGCGCCGATGGCCGCCGGGAAGCCGTAGCCCATCGTGCCTGCACCACCGGAGCTCAGCCAGCTGCGGTTCTCGCGCGTGCGCAGGAACTGCGCGGCCCACATCTGGTGCTGGCCCACGTCGGTGGTGATGATGACCTCGCCCTTCGTGAGGGCATCGAGCCGATCGAGCACGTGCTGCGCCCGGACGCCGGTGCCCTCGGTGGAGTACTTCAGCGGGTAGTCCTGGCGCCATTCCTGGCATTGCGCCAGCCATTCCTCGGTGTCGAGCTTGCGCATGCGGGGCAGCAACGCCTCGACCGACAGACGTGCGTCACCGAGCAGCTGGACGTGCGAGGTAACCGTCTTGTCGAACTCGGACGGGTCGATGTCCAGGTGGATACGTGTCGCTTCGCTGCAGAAGTCCTCCACGCGGCCGGTGATACGGTCGTCCCACCGCGCGCCGATCGACATGATCAGGTCGCAGTCCACCACCGCCTTGTTGGCGTAGGCCGTCCCGTGCATGCCCAGCATGCCGAGGTGCAGCGGGCCGGTCTCGTCCACGGCTCCCTTGCCGAGCAGCGTGTTGACGACGGGCGCCTGCAGCTTGTTGGACAGCTCGGCGATGGCCGGGCCGGCTCCGGAGATGACCGCTCCGCGGCCGACGTAGAGCAGTGGGCGCTTCGACTTCAGCAGCGCGTCTACCGCGGCGTCGACACTCTCGGCGGTAGGGGCCCCGGGGATCGTGTAGCCCGGGATGCTGGGCGTCTCCGACGGGTTACCCGCATCGGTCTCGACCGGGGCGGAGGTCACGTCCTTCGGCAGATCTAGCAGCACGGGACCAGGCCGGCCGGTGGTGGCGAGATGGAACGCCTCGGTGACGGTCCGCGGCAGGTCGGCGACCCGGGTCACGAGGTAGCTGTGTTTGACGACGGCGTAGGTGAGGCCGGTGACGTCGGCTTCCTGGAACGCGTCTTTGCCGAGGTTGAACGTGGGTGTCTGGCCGGTCAGCACGATGATCGGCACCGAGTCCATGAGCGCGGTCAGCATCCCGGTCACGGTGTTGGTGGCGCCCGGGCCCGACGTCACCAGCACGACGCCGGGCTTGCCGGTGGCGCGCGCGTAGCCGTCCGCCATGTGGGTCGCGCCCTGTTCGTGGCGGGTCAGGATGAGCTTGATCTTGGAGTCCACCAGGGCGTCGAAGATCGGCATGGCGGCGCCGCCCGAGAGGCCGAAGATGTACTCGACGCCGAGCTCCTCCATCATCTGAACGAGCTGTTCGGCGCCGGTTTGCTGCTGCGTTGTCATCGGAATTTTCTCGGATCGCGTTCCGCCCTGGGGCGTTGGGGCGGTAGCATGGGGCCCAATTACTCGCTTGTCCACCGCCTCAGTTAAGCGAATACGGGACCGATAGGCTGAACGCCGGGATCTTCACATCGAAGCGTGAGCCGTCCGGGCGCACCATCTCGTAGCTGCCTTGCATGCTGCCGTTTGGCGTCGCGAGGATGCAGAAGCTCGAGTAGGTGTGGCTCTGCCCAGGTGCCAGGTGTGGCTGCTCGCCGACCACCCCCGGGCCCTTCACCTCTTCCTGCTTCCCGTCGCCGTGGAGGATGCGCCAGTGCCGGTTCAGGAGCTGTGCTGCGTCGCCCGAGCCGTTGTGGATCGTGATCGTGTAGCTGAAGACGTAGCGCCCGGCCTGGGGCTTGGACTGCGCCTCCACGTACTGTGGAACGACCTCGATGCGGATCCCGTCGGTGACTTCGCTATACGGCACGGCTTGGGTTGTTAGCCCACACCGCGGCCGTCGGCAAATTGGACTTCACTTCTTGGTTTTCTAGCTAAACATCTGGAATCATTCGTCAGATCTCTTGGTCACGGTGCTTGGTTGACAGCTGGTGCCGGTCCTGTTGTTCTTGTTCACCCCCCGCCAAGAAGTACGGTGTAGATGCCTGCAAGCTCCTCCGAAATGGTCGACGCACTGGGTGACTCGACCAACGCCGAGATCCTCGACTGGGTGACCGAATCGGGCGGCTGCGCGGACTTCGTCCATGCGGTGTTTCTAGGCATCCAGGAGAGCTTCGTGGCCGAGCGGGCCGGGAGCGCCGACACCACCATCCAGTGGACAGTCGAGGGGCCCCAGGGCCCGCTGCAGTACCAGATGAGCGTCCACGACGGGCGCTGCGACGTGGTGCCCGGTACCGCGGATAGCCCGGACGTGGTTCTCGAGATGCAGCTGCCCGACTTCCTGCGGATGGTGCTTGGCAGCGTCTCCGGCGATGCCGCCTACAGCAGCGGCAAGCTCGTCATCGTGGGCGACCCGGTGCTCGCGCGGGCCATCAACGGCTGGTTTCGGCCGCCGCACTAGGCGGTCGTCGTCGCCGGGTGCCGATGCCACGCGCAGCATTGCGGGCCTTCGCGCTGGCACAGCTGGGGGGCTATCGAGTAGATTGCCTGCAAGGTCTCGCTTATGCCCAGAATTACTGCCCTTTTGATCGCTGCGACGCTCGCGCCACTGGGCGCCTGCGGCGGCGGTTTCCAGGATGCCGACGCCGGGACGAATGGCGGCAACGGCGGCCGCTCCGGCCCCGGTGACCCGGGCGATCGCGGCAACCCGGATGCAAAGGTCTCGGCCTGCGATAGCCTCCGGTACGACGGTGTGCCGTTCGAGGGCGTGGGCTGCGCGACTGGCGACGGGACCATCGACAGGCGTCTCGAGCGCGGCGATGTGTTCGCCGAGGTCACCGTGCAATGCGACGCCGGTTGCATCGTCAACATCATCGTTCGTGACGGGACCGCGGAGCCGGGTGCGCGCAACCCCGATGGCGGCCTGGCCCAGCCCACCGGCCTGCTGGGCGACCTGTGCGAGACGGACGAACACTGCGCGCCGGGCCTGCTCTGCGATCCGGAGACGCAGCTGCCCACCGAGATCGATGGCCTTCCCAACGGTCTGCCGAGCGTCCTGAGCCTGCTGTTCCCCGGGGGCTCATGCACACCGGTGCCGATCGGCCCCTACAGCATGAACTCGTGCGATCCGCTCGCGCCTCTGCCGCTGCAGGGCTGCGGCGGCGACGGCAAGTGCGTGCTCGAGCCTGGCTTCCAGGACGACATCGTCGCATGTCGCCGCCAGTGCGAGCCGAGCGCTGACACCAGCGGCTGCGAGCAGAAGTTCTACACCTGCGACTTCTCCGTGAAGGCGTGCGTCGAGGGCTGCCAGTCGGACGAGGAGTGCCGCGCATCGATCGTCGACGTCGACGGTGACGGAATCGGGGATGCGCTCTCCTACGACAACGTCTCGGCCGCGTTCTGCGACGAGAACACGCGCCGCTGCGCACACCCCGGGGCAGGGGGGGAGACGGGGGATCCATGCGCGCGCCTCGACGACTGCGAGTCCGACGGCGTGTGCCTCGCCGACCTCCAGACATTCGGCGGCTTCAGCTTTCCGGCGGGCTCCTGCACCAAGTTCGGTTGCTACACGCCGGGCCGCGAGTGCGAGGGTGACGACGCGGTGTGCACGACCATCCGCACCTTCTCGGGCTCGGAGACGCAGCTCGAGAGCTGCTTCACCCGCTGCGAGGTCGGCGCCGATGCTGCGGACGACGTCGTCGGTGTCGATGGGCATGGCGCTGGCTGTCGGCCAGGCTACCGCTGCCATTACAACGGGGGGGCGGCTGGCGATGGCATCTGCGTCGGCGGCGACTACAACGACATCGCGGACAACAACGTGGGCGACGTCTGCGAGCAGGTCGACGACTGCTACTCCGGGTACGGCCTTGGACGCTGCATCACTCTTGGGGTGGGGCAGGTCGTGGCCTCGACAGGGGTCTGTACGCTCATGGATTGCGCTGCGCCTGGCCTGCCTGACGACGTCTGTGGGGAGGGCAACAACTGCATCTGGCTCTCTGACGACATGACGTTCTGCGTGAGGGGCTGCGAGAGCGCAGACGAGTGCTCCGAGGGGTTCGCCTGCATGGACGACGACGGCAGCCCGGCGACCGGAAAGGTGTGCTTTCCGGTATGCAGCGAAGATGCCGACTGCCGCGAGGCCCAGCGCTGCTCGATCGCCAGGGGCGAAACGGTCGGCGAGTGTGTTGAAATCTAGTCCCGGGAGGGCTACACAGCCCCACCCACGGAGGAGTTCCCCATGTACATCCACATGTCTCGCACCTCGCGGGCGAAGAACCGCAAGAAGACCAAGCGCCTGCGCGCCCAGCTCAAGGCCAAGAACCGGCGCCGCATGAACCGCGTCGCGGGCCGCCGGATCTCAGCCAAGTAGCGGCCGGACCAGCTTTTCGCTCAGCGCTTGGGCGGGAACTGGCTGGTCTCGACGTACTCGTTGACGAACGTCGAGCGCGCGATGAGGCCGTCGGCCACCCGCAAGCGCCGGCTCAGTTCTCGGGCGATGTTCATTACGAGCAGCGCGTACTGCGCCGTGTCCCGCTCGTAGAGCTCCTGCTTCACCTCGCTCATGCCCACGCGGACCAGCGTGCTCGGTGCGAGCGCGCGAACCGTGGCGGAGCGCGGCTGCACGTCGAGCAGGGCCATCTCGCCAAACCAGTCGCCGGGGCCAAGCAGTGCGACGCGGACGTTCGATTCGTTCGCGCCACCCCGGGTGAGCACCTCGAGCTCGCCCGTCAGGATGATGTACATGTGCGAGGCTAGGTCGCCTTCGCGGATCAGCTCCTCGCCGGGCGTCGCCGTGCATGTCGAGAGCGCGTCGGCGAGACGCCGTACGATGTCGTCGTCGAGCCCCTTGAGCAGCCGGTGATCGCGCAGCAGTTCGTAGTGCGCGACAGGCTGTTCCGGTTGTTCCACGTCGACCTCTTCGTGGAGCATAGCACCTGTAGGGGCCGCGGCGCGTGACGTGCGTCCGGGAGCGTCGCCTAGCCGACAGCCGCGAGATGCATGTTGTCGATCAGGCGGGTCTCACCCAGTCTGGCAGCAACGAGGATCTGGACGCCGCCGGGCCCCACGTCACCCTCGACGGGTTGCAGGGAGCGGGGATGCGCGACGGCTACGTAGTCGACGCGATCGAAGTGCAACGCGACCTGCCCATGGACGATCGCTTGCAACCGCGCGACGTCCCGCTCGCCGCTGGCGAAACTCTTGCGCGCCAGCTCGAAACCCTGGTGAATCGCGAGGGCGCGCGTCCGCTCGTCGGGGCTCAGGAAGCGATTGCGAGATGACATGGCCAGCCCGTCGTCCTCGCGGTGGATCGGGCAGGGCAGCACGTCGACCGGCATGTCGAGGTCCTGCACCATGCGCTGGATCACCTGCAGTTGCTGGTAGTCCTTGAGGCCGAAGGCGGCCACGCACGGCCCCGTTGCGTTGAACAGCTTGGTCACGACCGTCGTGACGCCGCGGTAGTGACCGGGGCGAGATGCCCCCTCGAGCGGCAGGCTGACCTGCTCGACGTCGACGTGCGTCTGGAAGCCATCGGGGTACATCGTGGCCGCAGAGGGTGCGTAGACCAGCTCGACTCCGCGCGCCTCGAGTAGCTCGACGTCGCGGGGCAGGGTGCGCGGATAACGCTCGAGGTCACCGCCCTGGTCGAACTGCAGCGGGTTGACGAAGATCGTCGCGACCACATCGGTCGCACCCGCGTCGCGCACCGCGTCCACGAGCGACAGGTGCCCGTCGTGTAGCGCACCCATCGTGGGCACGAGCCCGACCCGCGCACCCTCGACCCGTCGCGCGTCACAGACGGCGCGCAGTTCGGAGGGTGCGTGGACGACGCGCGTCATCCCTGCAGAGGTTCGGAGCCGCCGTAGGGGCTGGCTTCGACCGACGGCGCCGGCGCATCCTGTGTCTTCTTGCGCGACGCCTTGTTGCCGAAGCTCTGCTTGGCGGTCGGGAACGCGCCGCTGCGGATCTCCTCGCGGTACGCCTGCATCGCCGCGACGCCGCGGTCGAAGAAGCTCTCGTACTGCTTGACGAACTTCGGCGTGCCATCGGGCGCGAGGCCCAGCATGTCGTAGCAGACGAGCACCTGGCCATCGCAGTCCGGTCCCGCACCGATGCCGATCGTCGGGATGGCGATCTGCGAGGTGATGTGCGCCGCGAGCCCGCGCGGGATGCCCTCGAGTACGAGTGCGTAGGCGCCCGCATCTGCGACGGCCTGTGCATCGCGCATGATCCGCTGCGCGTCGTTGAACTCCTTGCCCTGCACCTTGAAGCCGCCCATGGCGTGGACGCTCTGCGGGGTGAGTCCGACATGCCCCATCACCGGGATGCCGGCGTTCACGATGCGACGGATCGTTGGTGCTACCGTCGCACCCCCTTCGAGCTTCACCGAGTGCATACCGCCCTCGGCGAGGAAGCGGCCCGCGTTGCGCAGCGCCTCCTCTTCGCTGATCTGGTAGCTCATGAACGGCATGTCGCCGATCAGGTGAGCTCGCTTGGCGCCGCGCGACACGGCGCGCGCGTGGTAGATCATCTCGTCCAGTGTGACGGGCAGCGTCGTGTCCAGGCCCTGGACGACGTTGCCGAGCGAGTCGCCGACGAGCAGCACGTCAGCGCCGCCTTCGTCGAGCATGCGTGCGAAGGTGGCATCATAGGCGGTGGTCATCGTGATCTTCTCGGATCTCGAGACCATCGTCTTCAGCGTCTGCACGGTTACGCGCGTGCCTGCGGAGACAGGGTGTTTAGACACAGGACTACTTTCTTCGCCCAAGTCACGGCCGAGGCGATTCCCGGTCCACGCTCAACGAATACACACACGGTAGCACACAGTCCGGCGCTCCGTGTCCGTCGCCATTTGCACGCATCGAAATTTGTGCAAACGCCTGTAACAACGGGTGTTTTACCCGCCTGGGGGGGCTGCGACCAGCTCCAGCGCGCGCACGAAATCCTCGTCGTCCTCGGGCGCCAGCTCACGCGCCCGCTCGAGGTGTTTAGCGTGCTCATCCGCAAGGCCGACGCGGTTTGCGATGCGCGCGGCCTCGAGGTGGTAGGCGTGGCGGTTGTCGACGTCGCTCCCGTCGCAGAGCATCTGCACGAGGTCGAGACCACGCGCGGCGTTGCCCTGCTTCTCGTAGAGCTGGGCGAGCGTGAGGGCGGTCTCCGGCGGCAGGTCGAGGTGGTCGCGGGAGACCAGATACTCGACGACCTTCTCGAGGTAGCCGACCGCCTGTACGTCATGCTCGAGGTCGGCATGGGCGAGGCCGAGCTCCTGCCAGACGCGGAAGTAGGGTCGGCTGTCCAGCATCTCCATCGCGGAGTCCAGCACATCGACGGCCTCCTCTGCGAGCTCCTGCCGACGAAAGAAGATACCCATCGCAAGATACGGGCGCGGGTCGTCCGGCAGTGCCTCGAGGGCTGCCTGGTACTGTGCGATAGCGGCCTCGAAGTCGTCGGCCTCCGTGTAGATCGCGGCGAGCTCCATGTGCGCGGTGAGTCGCGAGTCGCCGCCCTCCTCGGGGCCGATACGCGTGATGAACTTCTCGAGCGCCTCGGTCGCGCCGGGGCCGTCACCCACCGCAAGGCGCGCACGTCCTACCTCGTACCAGAGGTAGTGAGCGTCGTCGGTCTCCGCGACGAGCGCGTCGAGCGCGCCACGCGCGTCGTCTGGCCGCTGATCGTAGAGCGCCACAACCGCGCGCTTGAATCGGTCCCCGTAGCCTGCGTACTCCGCGTGTTGCTCGTCCTCCCACGTGCCGGCGATGGCCTCGAACTGATCATCGAGTGTGGCCTCGGGCACGTCATCCACTTGCTGCCGCGCGTCGTCGCGCTCCGCCGTGGCCATCGCCTCGCGAACGCGCTCGGTGCATGCCTCGGTCGCCGCCGTCTGCAGCGCGTGCGTGAACTCGTCATCCGCAAGGTCGGCGTAGCCATCCGCGAGGTACTGCTGGGCTTGCTCGAGTCTCGTGTCCGCGATGGCGTCGCAGCACTCGTCGATGCGCGTAAGTACCGCGCGGTGCGCGTCTTCGCCGGGCGATGGCGCGTCGTGCGCGGACAGCGCGCGCTCGAACTCCAGCTTCGCATCGCCGTGGTCGCCCGCCTCCAGGGCGCGCTGCGCGCGCTCCACCAGAACAGCATGGGACTTACGACCGAGAAGTTTGCCGAAGAGTGACACCGCGTCGACCTACTTCTTCTCGCGCCGCTGGACCCACTGGGAGGCGAGACTCTTGATCTGGGCCGAGACGTTGCGGCTCTGCGCAAGCTTCTTCAGCTCGTCAGTGCGCAGGTGGCTGAGGTACTTTATCGAGATGCCCACGGGCGTCTTCGCGTTGAAGACGAGGTTGTGCTTCACCTCCGCGGACTTGATCCACTCCTTGCGGCTGCCGATGTAGCGCAGGATCTCCTCGCTAACCTCCTTGCTCTTGGCTGTGTCCGCGGCCTCCGCGGTCGTCACCTGCGGCGAGCCGATAGTCGCCATCGCAACCTGCTTGATGTTGTCGCGGATGAGGATCTGGCGTGCGGGCAGGCCGCCCACGACTGCCAGGCGGAGCTTCTCCGCCTTCGACATCTCGGCGATTGCCATGTTGAGAGGCTTGAACTTCTTCTTGACCTCTTCCTCGCCCGTGTACTTGTCGCGGTCGATGACGTCTTCGAGATCGCCGTCGACGAGCGACTCGTTGAACACGCTATCTTGGGGAAGAGGCTCGTCGGACGGTTCGGGGATCAGCTGTCCCTGGAGTGCCTCGGCGTGATCCTTGTAGGCGGGGATGCCCGGCAGCTCGACTTTGTTGCGCGCCGCGAGCTCGATAATGCGGTCGGCGGTCGACATCCGCGTGTTGCGGTTCTTGTAGAGCGCCTCGATGATCGGCGGTGCCCCGAGGAGACGCACCTCGTTGATGGCGATGCGCTCAGTCAGTGTCTCCGACCCGGAGCGCGCAAGGTCCACGAGCGTCGCATCCGCCGTCGACGGGTTGGACGTCAGGGCACCGAGCAGCTCCTCGCCCTTGAGGTGAGCGGCGAGGAAGTGCAGCACTGCGGAGGGCAGCTCCGCGCCGACTGCAGGACCGAGCACGTTGTCCGGAAGGTCGAGGAGCGTCGCCTTCGCGGCATCGGCCACAGCGTCATCCGCATCCGATCCCAGCTGTGCGAGCATCAGCACCTGATCGTTGCCGCGGACCGGGACCAGGCCCTTGGCGGCCATCATGCGCGCGGGCGTGGGGCCGTCGGGGTTGCAGAAGCGCTGCAGCGCGTCGGGCAGCTCGCTCAGCGCGAGGGGTAGCGTGGGGGCGGGATCCATGGCGTCTGGATGACCATTCTACATTCGTGGTGCGCACGCTGGCCATGTCAATTCGGTCCAGTGGACCGGTTTGGCAATTGCTGGGGTGCGGGCAATACTGACTCCGTGACGCCGCCGCCGCCGACCCGCCCCGGGCTTGCCCGTCTCCTGGCGGCCTGCGGGGTCGTCGCCGCCGTCGCCACCGTCGTTGGGGGGTGCTCGGCGTCGCCCGCACAGATCGAGATCCCGGAGCTGACGGTGCGCTCCGATGCGGGGCTGCTCGCCGACGGTGGGCTGGCCCCGCCCGAGGGGAGCAGGCCGTGTCAGACGTCCGCGGACTGCGACGACGGCGTCGATTGCACGCTCGACCGCTGTGTCGACGGGGGGTACTGCCAGAACATCAACGACAACGCCTTCTGTTCCGACGGCGACTTCTGCAACGGGGAGGAGGTCTGCGACTTCGAACTCGACTGCCTCCCCCCGACCCGGCCCGAGTCCTGCGACGACCGCGACGTGTGTACGCTCGACGCGTGCGACAACCTCGCGCAGGTGTGTGTGCATCGCCCACGTGACTCCGACGGGGACGGCGAGGTCGACTGGCACTGCCCCGGCGGCACGGACTGCGACGACTTCAGGCCCGGCGTGGGTGCCGAGCGCCCCGAGCTGTGCGTCGACCTGATCGACAACGACTGCGACGGCGATGTCGACGAGAAGGGCTGCGGCGGGCCCCCACATGACACGTGCGCAGACGCGTTCGAGCTGTCCGCGCTCGACCTCGAGTCGGCCACCACTCGCGAGTTGTCGACCGCCGGCGCCGCGCGTGACTACGTGCTGTCCTGTGGTGCGCAGACCGTCCGCGACGTCGTCTACACGTTCACACTCGAAGCGCCCGCCGATGTGGAGCTCACGGCCTGGGGAGTGCTCGCCGAGGGTTCCACGGAGACCGCCACGGTCGCCCTGCGCGGGGTGGACTGCGGCGCAGCGCCTGCGGACCTCGAGTGCGCCCAGGGCTTCCCGGCGTATCTCAGGGTGCGCGCGCTTCCCGCGGGTCGCTACCACGTCATCGTCGACAGCCCGGGCGCGGAGGCGGTGGCGCTGCGCGTAACGCGATGGCCGGCTACCGATGCCCCCGACAACCAGAGCTGCGAATCAGCGCGCGCGTTTGACGATCTCGGCCCGGCGCGCTTTCTGGCCACGGGCGACTTTGCCGACGTCAGCGACGCGCACACGCCGGCATGTGCCCCACAGCAGCCCGAGACGCCCTCGCAGGCGGACCTCGTCTATCGCTACACCCTGACGCAGGAGCGCGACGTGAGCGTGCTTGTCTCGAGCCTGGGGGGCGAGCAGATGACGTTCTCCGTTCGCAGCGACTGCGGGGACCCGGACAGCACGCTCGCATGCCGCATCGCCGCGCCCGCCACCGCGCGCATGCGGAGACAGCCGCCGGGTGACTACTTCCTGATCATCGAGAGCCCGTCCTATCGCGAGGTCGACTACGCGCTCGAGGTGATCTTCGACCCGCCGTCCGATCCCCCCGCGGGCGATACGTGTGCCGTGGCCGAGGACCTTCCGCTGGGCGCCGCGGTCGCCGGGAGCCTGGTGGGCAAGCAGCCAGGGGTCGCGGCCTCGTGCCACGAAGACTTCCTCGCGCCCGATGCGGTCTATCGCATTGTCGTGGAGCAGCCCACCGACGTGCAGCTGCTCGTCGATGCCGAGGGCAGCACAGTGCGCATGGCGGTGCAGGGCAGCTGTGGTGACCCGCTGTCCGAGCTGCGCTGCCTCGTCGGCAGTCCGGCCCACGCGCGGCTGCGCGACCTGTCCCCGGGCGAGTACTTCGTGGCAGTCGATGCCCCGGTGCCGACCGCGTTCTCGATCCAGGCGGAGCTGGCCGATCGCACCATCCCGATTCCAGCGAGTGGCAACGACGTGTGCGCGTCAGCCGCGCAGGTGCCCGCGGACGGGGCGGTCTTCCGAGGTAGTACGGCTGCGCTGCGCAACGACTATGAGGGTTGTGCCGACGCCGACATGCCCGACGCCGCCTATCGCCTGGAGCTGATCAAGGAGTCGGCGGTCACCGCGCGCCTCGACGCCGACTTCGACGCCGTGCTGTACCGCTACGGGGCTGTCTGCGGGGCCAGCAGCCGCGCGTGCAACGACGACGACCCCGCAGGCGGGACGGGCGCGAGCCTGCTCGAGGAGGTCCTGCCCCCCGGCGTCCACCACTACATCGTCGACGGTCGCAACGGCGCGACGGGCGGCGCCTACGTACTCGAATTTGAGATCGACAACTAGCGCTAGAAGCCGAGCCAGGGGCGAGGCGACAGTGTACGCGTGCCCTTGCGCACCTCGAAGAAGAGGGCGGGCGTGTTGCCGTGGTTGCCGATCACGCCGATGCGCGCGCGGCGTGACAGGTCGTCGCCGACGCGAACTTCAACGCCGCCGAGCCCGCCGTAGACGGTGTAGTAGCCGTCCTGATGGTCGAGGATGACGAGCTGTCCGTAGCTGCCGTAGTTGTCCGCGAACGCGACGCGCCCGGCTGCGGTGCTGCGCACGGCCGTGCCGCTCGGTGCCTGGAACTCGAGGCCCGGTCCGTCGCTCTCTGCGCGGCTGGCGTCGACGATGCGCACCTCGCCCGAGACCGGCGACGCGAGGCTGCCGCGCAGCGACGAGAAGCCGCTGTCGGCGGGCTCGTCGACCAGCCGCAGGCCGTAGCCGCTGCCCTGGGGTGGGCCGCCGAAGTCGGGCTGCGGGCGCTTGGCCAGCAGCTCGGTGAAGCCGCCGCCGCGCGGTGCTTGCACGCCGCCGCGCTCCTGGACCGTGTGCAGCCGTGCGCGCGTGTGCTCGAGGCTCGACCGGGCTTGCCCGAGCTCGCCCTTGAGCCGCCCGGTGTGCGACTCCAGACGCCTCAGGTCCTTCGCGTGCACCTCGACGATGCCCTTGAGGCGCTTGACGCGAGCCACGTGCTGCATGATGGCGCGGTAGCCTGCGCCGACGGGTGCGCGGCCGGCGCGCGTCATCCGGTAGAGCGTCCGTACGCGCTTGCGCAGGGCGACCTTCGCGAGCTGCTGCTTCTCGTCGTAGCCCTTGAGCTCCAGACCCAGCCGCTCGGACTTGGACGTGGAGGCCTCGATCTCATCGAGCAGTCGTGCCACCTCGACGTCGGAGTGGATCGTCGAGCGCACGCCGGGCTGCGCGTGTGCCTGCGGAAACGACGCGCCCAGCAGCGCGATCAGACAACCGAGTCGGAGGAGTCGCCCAGCCATCCCGATCACACCGTCATGTAGCGTCGGAGCGACAGCGCGCTGCCAAGGGCGCCCGTGAGCGCGCCCCCGCCGATGATGGCGACGACCGTGAGGGGACCCAGGAAGACAAGCCGCATACCCGTGAGCGATGTCAGTGCACCCTCAACTGGACCACGCAGCGCGAAGTACGCGACCGTCAGCAGAAGCATCGACGCGACCGCTGCGATCGTGCCGTGGATGACGCCCTCGAGTACGAGCGGTGTGCGCACGAAGCTGTCGGTGGCGCCGCAGAGCTTGAGTACTGTGATCTCCTCGCGCCTCGAGGCGACCGCCAACCGGATGCTGTTGCTGATGACCGCCAACACGCAGATGGCGACGAGCAGCGCGAAGATCGACGCGGCCGTCTTGCCGGCGGAGACGATGCCGGCGAGCTGGCCGAACCAGTCGCGGTACGTCTCGATCTCTTCGACCGGTCCGAACTTCTTGATGCGCTCGGCGATGGTGGCGACACGCGATGCAGCCACGCCGTTCTTGAGCGACAGCTCCAGCGAGGCGGGGAAGGCGTCGGTGGGAAGCGCGCCGATGTCGGCGGCGAAGTCCGTCTGCTCGGCGAACTGCTTGCGTGCTTCGGCGGCGGTGACGTGCGTGACCTCGGTGATCTCATCGAGGCTCTCGAGCACGAGGCGCAGCTGCGCCACGTCGTTGTCGGTCGCCTTGTCGGTCAAGTAGATCGTCAAGTGTTGCGACTGGGTCCAGCGGCTCGACACGCGCGATAGGTTCTCGAGCCCGAGCAGTGCGGTGCCGAGGCACAGGAATGCCACGACCAGGCTCGCGATCGCGACTATGTGCAGCCTCAGGTCATCCCTGAAGCCTCGCCTGGCGCGTGACAGTGCAGTCCAGAGTCCCATCCATGCCTCCGTTATGCGGACATCGTCTGGCGCCTGGCGGACCAGGCGCGCAGTCCCTGGCTTGCTTCGATCAGGCGTCCCTCATCGATCACGACGAGGCGATGAGGTGACGTCTGCAGCAGGGAGTGATCGTGAGTTGCGAAAATGACGGTCGTGCCGGCATCGTGGATCTCCTCGAACAGCGTGAGGATGTCGATGGCGAGGGCCGGGTCGAGGTTGCCGGTGGGCTCGTCGGCCAACAGCAGTGCCGGCTCGCCGACGATGGCGCGCGCGATGGAGACGCGCTGTTGCTCACCGCCCGACAGTTGCTCGGTGCGCTCGTTGCCACGGCCCGCGAGGCCGACACGCTCGAGTGTCTCGCCAACGCGCGAGCGGATGGCGCGGCTGGGGATGCCGAGGATCTCGAGACTCACCGCGACGTTCTCGAAGACCGTCCAGTGGGGGACGACCTTGAAGTCCTGGAAGACGATGCCGAGGTTGCGACGCAGGAAGGGCACCGAGCGCTCGGTCAGCCGCGCGACATCGCGCCCGAGAAACAGGATGCGCCCACCGTCGACCGTGTGCTTCCGGTAGACGAGCTGCAGCAGCGTGCTCTTGCCGGCACCGCTGGGGCCCGTGACGAAGATGAACTCGCCGCGCGCCACCGAGAGGTTGATGTTGCGCAGCGTGGGGACGTCTCGCCGGAAGTACTTGTAGACCTCCTCGAGATGCAGCAGGGGCTTGTCCCCGCCAGTGTCCGCCGAGCTCCTGCGGAAGTAGGAACTGGACCGCCGCACCACCGTGCCACCGTCTTCAGAGTCCGATCGCGCCATGGGATTGGGGTAACAGATGGATCCGGGGCGTCCAAAAAAGTGGGCGCTCCGTGGCTTCGATGCTCAGCGCGGTAGGAACGGGGCCATCGGCCAGGGGTCTGGCGCGGGGTCGGCGCCCCAGGCTTGCGCGAAGGCATCGGACAGGAAGATCTCGGCCAGCTTGGCGTGCGGCGAGAAGCCCCAGGCGGCCTCCTGTGAGACGTCGTCGATGTTCGCGTAGTAGCGCCAGACGAAGAAGCCGATCATCCATGGCTCGGGCACCGACGCGCCGATCAGCGCTGACAGGGCGCGCGCTTGCTCCCACTCGTCGACGTGCACGTCGGACATGCCATCGGGCCACAGCCAGGGCTCCACCGCAGCGTCCGGCCGCGTCGTGTATCCGACCTCGACGAACAGCACCGGCATCTCGAGGGTCTCGGCTGTGTAGCGCACCTGATCCACGGCCGAGGCCGCGCCACGCTCGTAGGTCGCGTAGTCAGCGCCGTTTTCGTGCGCCAGTGGATAGAAGGCGTTGATGCCGATCCAGTCGAGCTGCTCCCAAAAGAGCACGTTCTCCACCTCGTCCCAGTTCGAGCTATAGGTGAGCGGACCCCTGTAAACACTGCGGATTTCGGTGATGAAGTCGCGCCAGAAGCCGCCGAAGCGCCCGGACCAGGAGACGCACTCGACGCCGATCGAGAAGCCGTCCGCGCCGAACTCCTCCGCATCCCGCGCCCATGCGAGCACGAACTTCCGATAGGAATCGCGGTACGCGCGCCAGCCCTCTTCGGTGCCGGGATCGATCTCGCCGCGCCATCCCTCGGTCTCCACCCACAGGTGCGGGATCAGCAGGACGCGCAGGCCGCGCGCATGGGCCTGCGCGATCACGCGCTTGATGGCCTGCCGGTTGTCTTCGTAGGGCGCCTCGAAGTCCATGAGGATCTCGGTGCTCTGCAGGCTCCAGATGCGCCCGAAGGGCGTGATGGAGACCGAGTTGGCGCCGAGTCGCACGAGCTCGTCGAGGAGCGCAGCGGAGTAGGGCGTCCCATACCCGCGGCCCGGCTGCTGCGAGGACTCGATCGGACCGATGGTGATGCCGCGAATCGCAGGCTGCGGCAGCTCACCGTGTTCGTGCCAGGCCATGACCCGCGGCGTCGCGAGCAGCAGGCAGACGAGCGCCGCAATGGGCACCGTCAGCCGAATGCGTGCACGGGGGGCGGTCACCCGCGCACCCTACCAGGCCCAGTGGGCCCAGCGGGCCCAGCGTTACTGGCCGCTGGCCTTCTTGAGCTCGGTCAGGACCAGCTTGGCGACTGCCTTGAGCGTGTCGAAGACGCCGGTGCCGTCAGGCGCGACGGCCTCGAACTCCGGGGCCGAGCCCTGGTTGAGCATGTCGCGCAGCTCTTCCACGGGCGCGATGCCGGGCATGTCGCGCTTGTTGTACTGGATGACGAACGGAATGCTGTCGAGCGAGTAGCCCTGCTCGGCGAGGTTCGTCCGCAGGTTCTCCATCGACTCCAGGTTCGCTTCCATTCGCGCGATCTGCGAGTCAGCGACGAAGACGACGCCGTCGACGCCCTTGAGGATCAGCTTGCGGCTGGCGTCGTAGAAGACCTGGCCGGGAACTGTGTAGAGGTGGAAGCGCGTCTTGAAGCCGCGGATCTCACCGAGCGCCAGGGGCAGGAAGTCGAAGAACAATGTGCGCTCGGTCTCGGTCGCCAGGGAGATCATCTTGCCGCGCGCGTTCGGGTTCGTCTTCCCGTAGATGTACTGCAGGTTGGCCGTCTTCCCGCATAGACCGGGACCGTAGTAGACGATCTTGCAGTTGATCTCGCGAGACAGGTAGTTGATGAAAGACATTCGGCGGACCTGCTAGTCGTTGAAGAGGTTGTCGATGTCGTCGTCGGTGATCTCGCCGAAGGGCGCCGAGCCGGGTTCGTCCGCCTTAGCGGCGAGCGTTTCGAAGATCACGCTCAATGACTCGCACGCCTTCTTCACGCGCAGTCGAACCAGTCCCAGGCTGGTCTTCTTGTCGAAGATGACAACCAGGATGACTCGGTTGTCGACGAGCTGAATGTGGATGTTGGCGTTCTGACCCTCGTGGAACTGGGTCGAGAACTCCTGTTCCCTCAGCAGCTTCGCCATACCGCCAGTCGCCGCGATGTTGCCGGCGGTCAGCGACGCGAGCGACGTCGTGTCGATCTGTTCGGAGTCACCGGCGGCCGCGATCAGCTGGCCATTTTTGTCGATGATGAAGACGACATTGGCGTTCGCAGCCTTCACGAGTGCATCCACGATCGTCTGGATCTGGTTGAACTCCTCCTCGTACATCACCATTTGCGGGTCGGCCATCGACTCCTCCGCGCTTCACGCGCCTGGGTTAAGAACTTCGCGGTGGTAGCAGAGCGCCCAATTCGCGGCAAGACTGCGATGCTGCTGACAGGGACGCCACAAGCTCTCCATACGCGGCTAATTATCGCTGTCATATTCAGAGTTTACAAGCGTAAGATTTCGGAATCGTCGGGCGACGGCGCACGCTGGTCCACGCGGTGCGACATGCACCCCCATTGTGGTGCCGATGCGATATCGTGCCGCGCATGCGCCCGGCGCTCGCCCTGCTTGGCAACCTATTCAGGCTCGCGGTCGCGCCACTATGGTGGCTGCTGCGCAGGCGTCGAGGCGACCGGCGCTGGGTTCGGCTGAGGCTCCGCCGCCGGCTGTCGCTGCTGGCGCCACGGCGGGGGCGGCTCGAGCAGCTGCTGCGCCGCAACCTCCCGACGGCTGCGACCTCGCTGGCGGACGTCGGTGAGCTGACGCGCGCCCTGCGCGCCGACGACGCCGTTGTCGGGCTGCTGGTCCACGTGCCGCGCATGCAGGCTGGCTGGGCCGCCTGCCAGGGGCTGCGGGATCTGATGGTCGAGCTCGTCGCCGCCGGCAAACAGGTCGTCGTTCATCTCCCGGAGGGTGCAGGGCAGCGAGAGCTCTTCGTCGCGAGCGCGGCATCGCGCGTCGTGGTCGCCCCCTCGGGGCAGGTGCAGCTGCTTGGACTCGCCTCCCAGACGCCGTACCTGCGGAAGCTGCTGGACCGCGTCGGCATCGAGCCACAGGTGCATGCCGTCGGCGACTACAAGACCGCGGGCGAGCAGTTCGAGCGCTCCGAGATGAGCGAGCCACAGCGCGAGCAGGTGGGCGCCGTCCTGTCGACCGTGCAGCAGACGATCGACGATGCGCTCGCCGAGCGACCAGCGATCGAGGCCGGCTCGGTCGCGGCCCTGTTCGAGCACGGCATCTGGGATGCGGACGCGGCGACGGCAGCGGGGCTCGTCGACGGGGCGGCCTACGACGACCAGCTGGCGGTGCTCACCGCGGAGTCGCCAGCACCGGTCCCGCGCGAAGCGGGGCCCTACCTCGCCGCCGAGCGCGCCCGCCTCTGGCAGCCCGTCCGTCCGCCGCCCTTCGTCCGTGTCGTCCCGATTCAGGGACCGATCGCCATGACCGCGTCCCCATTCGCTCGGGGCACCGCGCTCGACCCCACGGTCTCGCGCCTTCGCGCGGCCGCCACCGATCGGCGGACCGCGGGTGTGCTGCTCTACGTGGACTCGCCGGGCGGCTCGGCGCTCGCGAGCGACCTGATCCACCACGAGGTGGAGCGGCTGGCCGAGAAGAAGCCGGTCGTGGCCTACTTCGGCGAGGTCGCTGCCAGCGGCGGATACTACGTTGGCGTGGCGGCCAAGCGCATCGTCGCTCAGCCCCAGACCGTGACCGGATCGATCGGCGTGGTCGGTGCGCGCTTCGTTGCCAGCGCGCTGCTGGAGCGGCTCGGGGTCGCGATGCAGACGGTCGCCACCGCCCCGCACGCAGACCTCTTCGGGATCGACCGCGTGTGGAGCGACGAGGAGCGGGCGCTCTTCTCACGCGAGCTGGCAAGCGTCTACGGCCGCTTCTTGGAGATCGTGGCACGCGGGCGAGGCCGCACGGTGGATGAGGTCGAGCCGTGGGCGGGCGGCCGCGTGTGGAGCGGGCGGGATGCCCTTGGACTCGGGATGATCGATGCACTGGGGGGCCTCGAGGTGGCGATGCAGGAGCTTCGCGAGCTGCTGCCCGAGCTGTCGGCTGCTCGTCTGGCTGCGCTGCGACCGGTCTGGCCGTCGCCTCCGACCGGTCCGGTCCCCCCACCGCTCCCCGCCGGCGAGGGCCAGGGTGCTCTGTGGGGCGAGCTCGTGGGGCTCGAGCCGCTACTGCGCAGCGACGAGCGCGTCCACTGCTATGCCCCCGGCTTGCCGCGGGTATTGTGAAGCGGGCAGGGGGGTGGCATGGGCGGCGTCGCTCGTTCTATGGTAGCGCCCGAGCCGAGCCGAGATGGCGAAGGGAGTGCGATGATGGGTATGCGACGGTTTGTTATCGTGATGGTCGGGCTTCTGGCCTTGGGTTGCGGCGGCACGATGGGCCGGAGTGCCGGTGCGATGCCGCCCGGTGGCAGCTTCACCGGCGTGTGGTTCTCGGGCCAGTACGGCGAGATGCACATCATCCAGAATGGTGCGGCCATCCAGGGCCGCTTCGTCAAAGACGAGCGCAAGGGCACGATCATCGGCGAGGCCGAGGGCGACCTGATCGAGTTCGAGTGGGTGGAGAAGAAGGCGATGGTCGCCAACCGCCCTAACGAGTCGCGCGGGCGCGGCTACTTCCGCTACGTCATCAAGATGAACGGCGAGCGCGAGGAGCACCGGCTCGAGGGTGAGTGGGGCATCGACGACGACAGTTCGGGCGGCGGCCCGTGGACGGCCTACAAGATGAGGAACCGCGAGCCCGACGTCGCACCCCAGGGTGGCGGTGGCGGCGGTGGTGGCGGTGGCTACGACGATGACGAGGGCGGCTACGACGACGACGAGGAGCCCGAAGAGGAAGAGGTCGACGAGGACCTCTTCTAGCTTCGCGGCGGTCTCGATCGCTGCGGCCGACGCGACGTACACAGCGTGCGTCGCGTCCGCACGGTGTCTCAGCTAGTTGACGAGCGAGGTGTCGGGCTTGGACTGTCCGTCCGGCTCATCGGTCTCGTCGGCGAACAGTATCTCGCAGTTCTTGTGCTCCGAGTTGCGCATGCGTGCGCAGAGCTCAGCGAGGTCATCGTCGGAGTCCACCACCAGGCCCTCGGTGGCATCGCCGGTGGAGTCATCGAAGACGCACTCGTCCATCGCGATCCAACGACCACGTAGGTCGTCCCTTCGGCAAATCTCGTTCCATGTCATTCGGTGCATTTGGTTTTCCACTGCTCGCTCGTACCTTTCGCCCCCCGGCGGCGCCGCTCCAGGCGGCCTACGCGGTAACTGGCGACTCACGTGTGGCGGTCGCGCAGCGCAATCGATCTCATGACTACGATCTGGTTTGGGTGATGAAAGTCGCTGTGTGTCCTGACGCCCGTTACTCGGTTTCGCTAAGCAAGTGCATCGACCGTGCGCGGCGTGTTCGACCCGACAAATACGAGTCTCCCGCAGCGCATGTGGGGTTGCAAGTACCGTGCGGTGCATAGGTGGGTGCCGGTGCGCGCGCACCGCTTTACAGTGGCCAAATCGTGCGCAGCGCCTCCCGAAAACAGCGGTCTTTTGCGCTCCCATTTCAGATGTGAAACCGAGGTTTCAGTCGCACTGAATACGTTGATCGCACCGTGTGGATCGCACGCGACACGGTTGCTCGGCGGGCCGCGGCTGCCCACCCATGTCGTCTCCTTGCGACGTCACCGGGGCGCGTGCCACCATGCATTGCTTGCTTGAAATCGAGTGGTTGCATCGCTCGATTCGGAGGTTCTTCCCATGTTCAGATCGGCGCGTGCCGTCCAAAGAAGAGGGCACCGCGCGGTCCATCTGAGGGGGGGGGCTTTCCAAGGCCCGGCCATGCTCTGTTGCGTGGGAACGAGCTTGCTGTTCGCCGCGTGCGCGTCCGAGCGGGCGAGCGATGAGCCCGACCCCGACGGCAGCGACGCGGGCAGCTACACGAGCCTTCCCGACGCGGACGTGCGCCTGCGCTTCGAGCCGGGCTCGGATGACGCCGTCGCGTTCGGCGACGTTCCCTGGCCGAGCGACCTGTACCTCGACACGGAGGGCCGCATCGCGGTGGGTGCGCTCCCGGGTCCCGCAGCCGAGTCCGCGCTGACCCAGCAGCTGCGCGACGCGGTGGGCCGGCTGGAGGGGTTCGGAGCGATGGGCCCGATCCTCTTCTACTTCGACGGTGCGATCGATTCGACGTCACTGCCCGTCGATGCCTCGGCATCGATGGAGGATGACGCGGCGGTGTTCGTGATCGACGTCGACACCAATTCGCCTCAGCCCTTCGAGCGCGTGCCCGTCGAGACGCACTTCCACGCGGACAGCGCGCAGCTCGCTGTCGTGCCGGCGCGCGGGCACGCACTGGCACCTGGACGACGCTACGCGGCCGTCGTGACCAGGCAGCTGCGCGACGCCGACGGTGCGGCCGTGGGGCCGACGGAGGCTTTCGTGGCGGCGATGGGCGCCGAGGCACCCGATGAGCCCGCGCGTCTCGCGCGTGCGCACGCGAGCTTCTCCCCGGTGCTCACGCAGCTCGAGGCCCATGGGGTCGCCCGCCGCGACGTCATCGGTCTCGCCGTCTTCCGCGTCCAGGGGGTCACCGAGGTGCTCGGACAGGCTCGGGCACTCGTGCGTGGGGAGCCGACCGCATTCACCGTGGTCGACGTGTTGACCGATCTCGATGCACTGCTCGGGGTGCCCGAGGTGGACGTCTCTGGTCTCGACCTCGCAGGCGGCGTGTTGCACACAGGCATCGGCGGCATGGTGCGGGGGCGGCTGTCGTCGAAGGACTTCCTGGTTGGCGAGGACGGCACGCGCGGGCGGTTCGAGCATGACGATCTCGGTAACTTGATCATCAAGCGCGTCGACGAAGTGCCGTTCACGATCTGGATGCCGCCCGCGCCCGTCCTGCTAGGCAGCCTGCCGGTGGTGATCTACGTCCACGATCTGCACGCCGATCGCAGCGACAGCGTCGTCGCAGCCAACCGTCTGTCGGCGGCCGGCTATGCGGTCGTGGCTGTCGACCTGCCGTTCCATGGAAGTCGCAGCGCGGGACCCGACGAGCTCAATCGGTTCACCGGGCAGGAGGTGCCGGACGGGTTCGGTGACGGTCGTGGCGACTTCGTCGGTCGTTTCGAGGAGGGGTCCGCGCTGCTACCTCTGCACCCCGCGCTGCACCGCGGCGCGGTGCGACAGTCGGTCGTCGACGTGATGCAGCTCATCCACATGATCGAGAGCGGTGACTTTACGACGTTCTTTGAAGGGACCGAATACGCCGGGCTGGCCTTCGATCGCGAACGCATCGGGTTGCTCGGTGTCGGCGTGGGCGGCGAGGTGGGACTGATCGCAGCGACGATGGAGGACTCGCTTGGCGCCGTCGAGGCGCTCTTCCCGGGCGGACACGTCGTTGACGCCTGGGCCAGCAGCCCGGCGCGGCAGGGCATCTACGCCGAGCTCACGCAGGCGCTGGGCATCGGCGCTCCCGAGGACGCGGACGACTTCCCCGTGTTGCTACGCCCGGCGATGGCCCTCTACCAGACGGTCCTCGACGGGGGCGACCCGCAGTTGCTGGCCGGCGCCCTGCGCCGCACGCCGGTGAACGCGCTGATCGTCATGGCCGCCGACGACGAGGTCGTGCCGAACCACAGTACCGAGGCACTGGCGCTGGCCGTCGGTGCCCAGCTGGTCAGCGGGAGTGCCGCGCATGTTCCGCAGCTGCAGAGCCTCAACGCGGATGGTGCCGTGTCGGGCAACTTCATGGTCGCTGACGACATCGTCACGCGCCTCGTCACGCGCGCGGATCCTGCAACGCACGATGCGCTCGTGCACCGCACCGGCACGCGCACGTACGAGCCCGCGTTGTCGGCGCCGTTCGTCGAGCTGTCGCAGCCCCTATCCGTAGCCAACCCACTCGACGAGCTTCTCGAGCAGTCGGTGGCGTTCTTCGATACGTGGCGCATCTGCGCTGCGGGCAACGCAGCAGCGTCGTGCCCGGCGTCCGTGATGCCGCTGCAGTGAGGTCGGCGCCCGCTAGAGCGGGATGTTGCCGTGCTTCTTCGGCGGGTTGCTGTCGCGCTTGTTCTTCAGCATCTCGAGCGCCGTGATGATGCGCTGGCGTGTCAGACGCGGGTAGATGACGGCGTCCACGAAGCCCAGCTCGGCTGCCTTGAACGGGTTGGCGAACTGCGCGCGGTAGTCATCGACGAACTTCTTGCGAGCCTCGTCTGCATTGTCCGCCTCTGCGATCTCCTTGCGGTAGACGATGTTGACTGCGCCGTCGGGGCCCATGACCGCAATCTCGGCGGTGGGGTAGGCGTAGTTGATGTCAGCGCGGATGTGCTTCGACGCCATGACGTCGTACGCGCCGCCATACGCCTTGCGCGTGATGATGGTGATCTTCGGGACCGTCGCCTCGGCGTAGGCGTAGAGCAGCTTGGCGCCGTGGGTGATGATGCCGCCGTACTCCTGGTCCACACCCGGCATGAAGCCCGGCACGTCGACGAAGGTCACCAACGGGATGTTGAACGCATCGCAGAAGCGCACGAAGCGCGCGGCCTTGATCGACGCCTTGATGTCGAGGCAGCCGGCGAGTACCTGCGGCTGGTTGGCGACGATGCCGACCGGGCGGCCGTTGAAGCGTGCGAAGCCGCAGAGGATGTTCTGCGCATACGACTGGTGCACCTCGAGGAAGCGCCCCTCGTCGACCGACTGCAGGATCACCTGTCGCATGTCGTAGGGCTTGTTCGCCTCGGTGGGCACGAGGCTGTCGAGCTCCGGACACTGACGGCCGATGGGGTCGGAGGTCTCACGCAGCGGCGGGTCCTCCTGGTTGTTCGACGGCATGTACGACAGTAGGTCGCGCAGCAGCGCAATGCAGTCCTTGTCGTCCTTGGTGGCGAAGTGCGCGACGCCGCTGCGGCTGTTGTGCGTAGTCGCGCCACCGAGCTCTTCCTTGGTCACCTCTTCGTGCGTGACCGTCTTGATCACGTCCGGTCCGGTGATGAACATGTAGGAGGAGTCCTGCACCATCAGGATGAAGTCGGTGATCGACGGGCTGTACACGGCGCCGCCGGCGCACGGGCCGAGGATGGCGCTCAGCTGCGGAACGACGCCCGACGCCATCGTGTTGCGCAGGAAGATGTCGGCGTAGCCGGCGAGCGATGCGACGCCTTCCTGGATGCGCGCACCGCCCGAGTCGTTGAGTCCGATGACAGGCGCCCCCACGCGAATGGCGAGGTCCATGATTTTGCAGATCTTGCTCGCGTACGCGCTGCTGAGCGAGCCGCCGAAGACCGTGAAGTCCTGGGCGAAGACACAGACCTGTCGGCCGTCCACCGTGCCGTAGCCCGTGACGACTCCGTCGCCCGGTATCTTCTGTTCCTCCATGCCGAAGTCGGTGCAGCGATGGGTGACCAACCGGTCCAGCTCGACGAACGAGCCCGGATCGAGCAGCAGGTCGACGCGCTCGCGTGCGGTCAGCTTGCCGGCATCGTGCTGCTTCTTGATGCGTGCCTCGCCGCCGGCTTGCAGTGCCAGGCGGTTGAGCTCATCCAGTTTCGCCAATGGATTATCAGTCGCGGAGTTGTCTGCCATGGCGGCGAGGCATATCCGACAACCGACCTCAGGAAAAGGCCCCAACCCCCCTTTGACTGTTGCGTTTAAGGCATTGTCCGGGCAGATAGCAGGGTCACAGGGCTGGCGCCTGCTGGGGAGCCGCCAACGACCGGGAGTTAGCGCCTTGGGTAAGCATCAGTTCGCCATCGGAAACGACGACTTCGAGGTGGAGGTGGGCGTCCGGCAGGGCAACCAGGTCGACGTGGTCGTCAACGGTACGAGCTATGAGGTCGAGCTGAAGTCCGAGGTCGCATCTGCGGCGATCCGCGCGGCCGCGCCGGTGCCGAGTGCACCGGTCGCGATGGCCGCCGCCGTCGCTGCCCCCGTCGCTGTGGCTGCGTCCGCCGGTGCCGCTGGGGAGGTTGTGGCTCCGCTGGCTGGCCTCGTCTTCAAGATCAACGTCAAGGAAGGCGATGTCATCAAGGCGGGGGACAGCGTCGTCGTCATCGAGGCGATGAAGATGGAGAACGCGATCCCGGCGCGTGCCGACGGCACGGTGACGAGCATCAAGGTACGCGAGCAGGACTCTGTCGCGATGGGCGACGTGCTCATCACCATCGGCTGAGGCCACCGGCTCTACACTGGGGGCATCGCCGACGCCGGGCTAGCGTCGCTGGCTGGTCACGCGGCCCGCCACAGCCCACGTCGACGTGGAGCGGTCATCGGCCACGCGCGACGCCTCCGGGTGCGACTCGAGTTCCAGTGCGATGCCGATGGCGGCCACCGTGAGGTCGTCTGGGCCGGCAGTGTGACCGGTGGGCTCCCGCGTCGTGACATCTTCGGCGCCGCCCGTGTCGTCCTCGTCATCGCTCCGGCGGTTGATTAGCTTGCTGGACGCGTACATGCCGAACTGGATCATGAACAGCACGACGAACACCGCGAAGAAGCGGAAGACCAGCGTGATGAGCGCGTAGTTCCAGTTGAGGTCGGGCTGGGCCCACTGTGTCAGCCATTCGAGCACGTGTGCGTCCTACTTGAACATCGCGATGAACATGCCGGCCGCCGCGGCGGTACCGATGACGCCCGCGAGATTGGGGCCCATCGCATGCATGATCATGTGGTTGTCGGGGTCGTACTTCAAGCCCTCGGTGTGCGATACGCGCGCGGCCATCGGAACGGCCGAGACGCCGGCGGAGCCGATCAGTGGGTTGAGCTTGTCCTTGCTGAACTTGTTGATGATCTGCGCGGTCCAGATGCCGCCGGCCGTGCAGAACACGAAGTCCACGACCCCGAGCGTCAGGACCACCAGTGGTTTCCCGTCGCCAAAGAAGGTCTCGGCTTGCATCGTGGCGCCTACCGACAGGCCCAGGAAGATCGTCACGACGTTCATCAGCGCGCCGCCGGCGGTGTCCGAGAGGCGCTTCACGACGCCGGACTCCCGCATGAAATTGCCCAGCATCAGCATTGACGCGAGGGGCGCGACTGCCGGGATCAGCAGGCAGATGATCGCGCACGAGATCAGCGGAAAGAGGATCTTCTCCTTCTGGCTGACCGGTCGAAGCTGCTTCATGCGGATCTTCCGCTCTTCGTCCGTCGTGAGCAGCCTCATGATCGGCGGCTGCAAAATCGGCACCAGCGCCATGTATGAGTAGGCCGCGACCGCGTTGGGCCCGAGCAGGTGCGGCGCAAGGGCGTTGGTCAGGTACACGGTGGTGGGCCCGTCAGCGCCGCCGATGATGCCGGTGGCGGCTGCCTCCTTCAGCGTGAAGCCGAACAGCAGTGTGCCGACGAACGTGATGAAGACACCGAGTTGCGCGCCCGCGCCGATCGCGAGCACCTTCGGGTTGGCGATCAGCGGGCCGAAGTCCGTGAGTGTACCGAGCCCCAGGAAGATGACAGGTGGCAACATCTCCCACTTGAGACCGAACTCGTAGAACACCGCGAGAAACTCCGGGTGGCCGGACTCCGTGGTTCCCATCATCGGCGTGAGGGGGAAGTTGACGATGAAGATGCCAAATCCGATCGGCACCAGCAGCAACGGCTCGATGTTCTTGGCGACGGCGAGCCACATGAAGAAGCCGCCGACGGTCATCATCGCGATCTCGCCTGGCCCCAGATGCGTAATCCCCATCTGGGTGACGACGATCTTGTGCAGGATCTCGTAAAGCTCAGGCCAGCTCATGGCTCCTCGGGAACGTAGTGCACGACCGCTGCGGGGAGGGCGTGGCTGCGAGCCGCGGCCGAATTTGCCCACCTGCAGGCGTCGGCGGCTTGTATCCCGGAGCGGGCGGTGGCGCAAGCGCGGAAGTCGACGCGCGGCTGTCGCTGGTTAGCCGTCCTGTGAGGCGCTGCTGGCCTCCGGCGGGTGGAGGTCGGTGACCATGCTGAGCAGCCCGCCGATTGCCGAGACGAGCAGGTACGTGACCCAGATCTGCGCGGAGGCGGCGAGCGCGCGGTCGTCGCTCACGCCGAGCGGGGCGAAGAGGGCGACCATGGCGGCGTCGCGGGTGCCCCCGCCTGCAACCGTGAGCGGCACGAACACGGCCGCGAATGCGATCGGGCACAGGGTGAGCGTGTCCGCCACGCTCACGGAGGGTGCCAGCGGGGACAGCAAGACATAGCCGACCATGGCGACCGCCATCTGGTTGACGATGGAGCAGGCCAGGGCGCCGCCAAATGCGGGCCAGTGCTGGAGCTCGGGCAGTGAGTCGGCGTGCTTCGCGAGTACGCTTGGCAGGTGGGGCGCGACGCGCCGGGCCGCGCCGAGCGCGACCAGGGCCGCAACGACGGCGGACAGCAGTGCGATGGCGATCGACGGGGCGATATGCAGCGAGGGGATCGGGCGCCACACGAGCATCGCCGACACCAGGATCAGGATCGAGGCCAGCCCGAGTACGCGCTCGACGAGCACGACCGCGAGCCCCTTGGCGAGTCCCCCGTCACCGAAGGCCTCGCGCGACACCACGCCGCGCAGCGCGTCGCCACCCACGCCGCCCGCGACCGTGTTGTAGAACAGCCCCACCACGTGAAGGGAGAACAGGCGGGTCACGCCGGGCGGCTGCTGGGCCCCGTAGGCGAGCAGCGCCAGGCGCCAGCGCAGCCCGCCGAGCCACATCACGGCGAGCAACAGCACGCTGGCGGCCGGAATGCCCCACAGCGGCGCCCCCGCCAAGGTGGCCCGCAGGCGCGGGACGTCGGTGGTCGCCGCGAGCACGGCAAATGCGACCGCGGTGATGGCGAGCTGGACGGCGACCCAGAGGCGCCTGCTCCGCGGCGCGCTCAAGTCACCCGTCGAGGCCAGCGAGGAACGCGTCGTACGCGGTCGCGTCCATCAGCTTGTCGAGGTCGCCGTCGTCGTCGGGCTTGATCAGCATCATCCAGCCCTTGTCGTACGGCGAGTCGTTGATCAGCTCGGGTGCATCCTCGAGTTCGCCGTTGATCTCGACCACCTCCCCGTTGATCGGCGCGAACAGCTCGCTGACCGCCTTCACGGACTCGATGTCGCCGAAGTGCCCCTCGGCCTCGATGCGCTCCCCGGCCTCGGGCAGGTCGATGAGCGTCACGTCGCCGAGCTGATCGACCGCGTACTGGGTGATGCCGATTCGGACGTTGCCGTCCTCGAGCTTCGCCCACTCGTGTTCCTTGGTGTACTTCAGGTCGGCTGGATCGTTGGCCATCGGTTCCTCATGCAGGGCGGCGGTAGAAAGGCGTCTTCGTGATCTTCGCTTCGATCACTTTGCCTCGAATTTCAATCCCAATCTCGGTGCCGGCACGGCTGCTGGCGCGAGGCACGTAGCCCATGCCGATCTTCTTGCCGACGGTCAGGCCCGGCGCGCCGCTGGTGACCTGCCCGATGGCCGTGCCGTCAGCGTCGACGATCGGATAGCCGTGCCGCGGCACGCCCCGGCCGACCATCTCGAACCCCACGAGCTTGCGCTCGGGCTTGTTCGCCTTGACTTCGGCGAGTGCGGCGTCGCCCAGGAACGGTCCAGCTTTCGGCTTGACCACCCACCCGAGACCCGCCTCGTACGGGTTGGTCTGCTCGTCGATGTCGTTTCCGTAGAGAGCCAGGCTGGCCTCGAGCCGCAGTGTGTCGCGCGCGCCCAGCCCGATCGGCTGGACGCCGTGTGCCTTGCCGGCCTTCAGGACCGCGTCCCACAGGGCGGGGCCGTCGTCCCATGCGCCGAACAGTTCGAAGCCGTCCTCGCCGGTGTACCCCGTGCGTGCGAGCAGCACCGGCGTCGCCTCGGGCCCGATGGTGGTGCGCAGCGTACCGAAGCGCGGCAGGTCCCCAGGCCGGTGCTCGGGCTGCAGGTCATCGAGGATCGCCTCGGTCGCGGGCCCCTGCAGCGCCAGCAGCGTGGTCTGGTCGGTGCGGTCGGTGAACTCGCACGCATGCGTAGAGCCGAGCTGCGCCTCGAAGTGCGCAACCATCTTGTCGCGGTTGGAGGCGTTGCAGACGATCAGGTACTCCTGCTCGCCCACGCGGTAGACGATCAGGTCGTCGAGTATGGTGCCATCCTCGCGGCAGGCGACCGTGTACAGGGCGCGTCCCGTCTCGAGACCCGCCACGTCATTGGTGACCAGGCCATGGATGGCCTCTCCGGCGCCCGGACCGACGAACCACAGCTCACCCATGTGTGACACATCGAAGAGCCCGGCCGCGTTTCGGACCGCCTGGTGCTCGTCGGTCACCCCCGTGTACTGCACGGGCAGCTCCCAGCCGGTGAAGGGTACGAAGCGGGCGCCGAGCGCCTTCTGGCGGTCGTACAGGGCCGTCTTTCGCAGCTCCAGGGTCACGGCGCGGAGCGTAGAGCGCCAGTCAGGCGAGCGCAACCGGGTCGAAACGCAACTCGTCGCTCGCGGTGACCGATGTCCGGACATGCAAGACGTCAGTCTCTATCGCGGTGAGCTGCGGGTGGCCCGCTTCCGCGTCGACCGTCGGCCGATCGAGATCGGTACGGCGCTTGGCTGCGACCTGGTGCTCGAAGATGCCGGCCTGGCGCCGCGTCACTGGTTGCTCACCTGGGAGCGCGGCACCCTGGTTGCCCACGACGTGTCGCGGGGCAAGCGACACCGCACCCTGCAGCATCATGTGCCCTTGCGCGGCGACTTCTCCATCGGTGAGGCCCACCGTCTGCGCCGCGAGTCGTGCCGCGTGTCGCCGGGTGACGCGCGCTCCGAGGGGGACACCGCCGCGTCGTGTCCATCGCGCGCCGCCGCGCAGCTCGTCCTCGTCATCGGGCAGGGCGGGGAGGCGCGGCGCATCATGCTCGACCACAGACCCCTGCACATCGGGCGTGGCGCGGACAACGATGTGGTGCTGGCGGACCGCAGTGCGAGCACGCAGCACTGCCGTCTCGAGCCGGGGCCCGGCGGTCTCGTGTTGCGCGACCTGGGCAGTCGCAACGGGACATTCGTCGGCGGCGTTCGCGTCTCGCGTGCGACGCTCTCGGCGGGCACAGCGTTTCGCCTCGGCCGAACCGATCTGCACCTCGTCATGCAGGCTGCGTCGGCGAGCGAGCGCGAGGACGGGCTGGTCGCCGAGTCGGGAGCCATGCTCGACGTGCTCGAGCAGGCGCGTACGATGGCGGCGCTCCCGTGGCCGTTGCTGATATGTGGCGAGAGCGGCACCGGCAAGGAGGGGGTGGCGCGCGCGGTGCACACGCTGGGGCCGCGCAGCGACGGTCCCTTCGTCGCGCTCAACGCGGGTGGGCTCACCCCGTCGCTGGTCGAGAGCGAGCTCTTCGGTCACGAGCGGGGAGCGTTCTCGGGGGCGGATGCGCTGCACCGCGGCGTCTTCGAGCAGGCCGACGGCGGCACACTCTTCCTCGACGAGGTAGGTGAGTTGCCGCTCGACCAGCAGGCGCGTCTGCTGCGCGTGCTGGAGAGTGGGGAGCTGCGGCGTGTCGGCTCGGAGCGCACGCGGCACGTCGATGTGCGGCTCGTGTGTGCGACGCACAGGGACCTGCGCGGCATGGTCGCGGATGCCGAGTTTCGTCGCGATCTCTACTACCGCCTCGCGCGTGTGGTCATCGACGTGCCGCCGCTGCGGGCGCGGGCGCAGGATGTGGCTGCCCTGGCTCGCCACTTTCTGCGCCAGATCGCAGCCGACGTCGGCGAGCGCGAGCTCAGCGAGGACGCACTGGTGCAGCTGCTCGCTTACCCGTGGCCGGGCAACGCCCGCGAGCTGCGCAACGTGCTGTGCAGCGCGGCGGCGGCGACGCCTGGTAGCCAGCTGGAGCGGGCCGACGTCCTGCGCGCGCTGCAGCGTGTCGGTGCCCCCGAAGCGCTCGTCACTCCCGACCCGAACAACCTACGCGAAGTGGTCGACTACTATGCCGGCAACCTGTCCGCGGCTGCGCGGTCGCTCGGGATGCCCCGCTCGACGCTGCGCGACAGGCTCGGCAGCACTGTGGTGCAGCCGCCTTGCTGAGTCGTCACAGCAACTGGCGCAGGCTGTCGCGCGTGCGTCGTACACGCAGCGCGAGCAGGTCCACCGTGACCCCGCGGATCACCGCCAGCTTGGCCGACTTCGAGCTCCCGCTGCGCCTCGGCCGACAGCGGATAGTCACGACGCGCGTCCTCAGCCCGGCCCGGATGACGCGGATGGGGAACTCCATGTTGAGGAAGAACGTGTCGGGCGGCAGCTGCTCCGGCACGAAGAGCTCGCGTTTGAAGAGGTAGGGGCCGTCGCTCTCCATCTTCACGCCATGGATCACGCGGATGAGGCTGCGGATGCCCCACGAGAGCACCCTGCGATCGAGGCCGTCGTCGCGGTCCGCGTAGATCGAGAACACGACGTCGAGGCCCTCGCAGTCGGCCCGTAGCGTGCCGATCGCCGCTGGTTCGATCTGACCGTCGGCGGGGAGGAAGGTGACCCATTGCCCGCGCGCCGCGCGCACACCTGTCTTGAGTCCTGCGCCTATGCCGCGGTTGCCGTCGTGCCTGATGACCTGGTCGCGGTCGTGCAGCAGCGCACCCTCTGCAATGGAGGCGGTCGCGTCGGTCGAGCCGTCGTCGACGAAGATGATCTCGTAGGAGGGCTCGTGCGCGTCGAGCCAGGCGCGGAGCTCTTCGAGGACCGCGACGACGTTGTCCTCCTCGTTGAACGCGAGCACGACGATCGACAGCGCGGGTGCGGACGCGGGTGCGGGCATCGGCACCATCGTAGGTCAGTTCTTCCCGAGTTGCGCGCGCAGCTCCGCGGCCTCGTGGGCGAGGGATGGTGCGGCCTCGATGAAGCCGTTCAGTGCCTTGGTTGCGGCCGCGCGCTCGCCGGCCGCCGCCGACAGCCACGCGAGCTGTAGCAGTGCGCGCGGGTCGCCTTTGCCGAGCTGCCAGCGAAGCAGGCGCTGCGCGCCTTCGGTTTCACCCACGCGCCACAGTGAGACCGAGAGCTCACGCTGCGCGTCGCCGGCGGAGGCCGTGAAGCGGCGCGGTTCCGTGATAACAGGGATGGGCGGCCGCGCGGCGCGAGCATCGGTCCCGGTCGCACTGACCGCGAGCGCACGGAGTTCGTCCGGGAGCGGGGCGCTCGCCCTCACGAAGCCGGTGAGCGCCTGCGGTGTCTGTCCGCGCACCATGAGTCGCCGCGCGCGCCCCAGCTCGTACTGTCGCACGATGGCGTCGCCGGACCCGTGGTCGCCGGGCGGTCCGCGCTGGCGGTCGGTGGCGATGGTGCCGACGAGTCGCTCGCCCGGCGTATCCGCACTCGGCAGGACTGCCCTGAGCACCACATAGGGCCCGGCGACGGACGCGGCTTGGACGCCGGGCGTGTCGGTCTCGAGGGCGACCGGGATCGCACCTATCGCCGTACGCAGCAGCCCGTCCATGTACGCCTCGCGCGCGCCGCGCCCTTGCCCGCGTTGGGGCTTGCCGTCGAGCGCGGGGTGGCGCGCCAGCTGCCGCCACTGCCACGAGGATGTGACGAAGCCAGACAGGAAGAGCGCAACATCCGGCCGCGCACCGTCGATGGCCTGGGCCATCATCCACGAGGCGCCCGCGAAGTCCGTCGTCGTGATCGTCAGCGCACGCGGCGGCGGCGTCTCGGTGAGGCTTCCACCTAGCGTCTCGAGTGCGGGTAGGTCGGCGTTGGCGACCGACAGTACGCGCGGCCAAGCCGCGGGGTTGAGCGCCGAGAGCGCCATCGCCACGATTGCGAGCACGCGCGCACCGCCGGCCGCGTGCGACACGAGGTGGGCGAAGCCGACCGAGCCGCCGATCGCGATCAGCAACAATGTCGGGCCGAGGTAGGCCACCACGTCGGGGATGTTGGTGAGCAGCGGTTGGATGGCCGCAGCGGCGACGCCGAGCGCGGCCGCTGCGAGCAGCACCCGAGCGAGCGTCGGCGCAGGCGAGGGGCGTGACAGCAGCCACAGGGCAGAGAGTAGCGGCAGCACACCGAGCGAGACGGTCGCATGCCGTGCGTACGCGAGCAGCGCGGTGCCGTAGCCGCTGTCTTGCTGCACAAAGGTGTTGTGCTGGAACGTTGCTCCACTGACGTAGGCCAGCAGGCCGCTGGCCGTGGTCGGGTCACCCCACATGGCGGCCCCGACGGCTGCGCGCACCGGTAGGTATGCCGTCGTCGCAGCCAGCGACAGCAGCGTGAAGGCTGCGGCCGCTGCGAGCGTGCCGGGCTGTCGCAGGACTTCGCGCCGCATGCCCACGGCGATCACCGCGCCGAGCAGCACCGCCGCCAGCGCGTGTGGTGGATGCACCGATGCGCACAGGCCGGCGATGAGTGCTGCGCGTAGCAGTGGTGCGCGCTCGCCGTCGAATGCCCAACGCAACAGCTCGAGCGCCGACCAGGCGAACAGCGCGAGCGCGAGCGTGTAGACCTCGACGCGCGTCGCTTGCCGCACCAGCGGCGGTGCGAGCATCACGCTGACTGCGGTGGCGGTGGCCGCCCAGTCGGCGACCCCATCGAGGGAGAGCCGCCGGCACAGCATGCGCGCCGCGCGCGCGGCGAGCACCGCCGCTGTCCACAGGCAGATCACGCTCACCAATGCGATGCGTGCGGGGATGGGGCCGACCGGGAGGAGGCACGCGACGTGGGCGACTAGCGCGTGCACGGTCTGGCCCGGCGGGTGGGAGCCCGAGAGCTGCCACGCGGCCGCCGCGAGCTCACCGGCGTCGAAGAGGTGCGGTCCCGCCGCCACGCCCGTCGCGTAGAAGGCCGCGATGACCGCGGGGGCCAGCGTGGGCAGCCACTGCAGGGCCTTTTGCGCGCGCGTCACACCGCGATGGTAACACTCCGCAGGTGCCGCCGGATGCGGGCGAGCGCCTCGGTCTCGAGCAGCTCTGCGGGCGTGAGGCGCAGCGATACGGCGGGATCGCTGTTGAACCAGGTGCGCTGGCGCCGCGCGTAGCCTGCGGTTGCGCCCACGATCGCGTCGCGTGTCTCCTCCAGGCTTGCCGCACCGTCGACGTGCGCGAGCATCTGCCGATAGCCCACCGCGCCGAGCGCGCGCGGCTGTCGGCCGTGCGCCGCGACGATCGTCCGCACCTCGTCAGCCCAGCCTGCGGCGATCATCTGGTCGACGCGGGCTTCCAGTGTGGGGCGGTGGTGTGCGCTCGGCACATCGGCATAGAGCGTCAGCGCGTCGTAGCGCGGCGCGCCGAGTGCGTGGGCATGTCGCAGCTCACCCAGGGCCTCGCCGGTCTGCGCGTGCACCTCGAGCGCGCGCACGACGCGCAGTTGGTCGTTCGGGTGCACGTGCTCGGCGGTCCGCGGGTCGATCGCCCGCAGGGCCGCGTGCATCGCGGCGGCGCCTTCGCGCGCGTAGCGCTGCTCGAGTTCGCGGCGCAGCTCGGGGTCGGCGGGCGGGACCGACAGCAGCCCACGCAGCAGCGCGCGGATCCACAGCCCGGTGCCGCCGACCACGATGGGCACGCGCCCTCGCGCGCGTGCATCACGGATGGCCTCGTCGGCGAGCCCCGCGTAGCGCATGGCATCGATGGCCTCGTCCGGCGCGCAGACGTCGATCAGGTGATGGCGGACGTCTCCAAGCTGTGCGGCGGTCGGCTTGGAGGAGCCGATGTCGAAGCCGCGGTACACCTGCACGCTGTCGGCGCCTATGATCTCGCCGCCGAGCTCTCCGCACAGCGCGAGCGCTCCCGCCGTCTTGCCCACGCCGGTCGGACCCACGATCGCGAGCAGTGGCGGGCTGTCGTGCGGCGCACCCACCTAGCGCCCCAGTCTACGCTCGAGGTCGTCGAGCCCAATGCGCGAGAGCACGGGCCGGCCGTGGGGACAGTGCCCACCGAAGTCGTCGATGGTGTCGAGCGAGCGAAGCAGCGCGGTCGCCTCCTCGTCCGAAAGCGCGTCGCCAGCCCGGATCGCTGCGTGGCACGCCATCGTTGCCAACACCATGTCGACCGCGTCGCCGAACGCGCGCTCGCCGCTGCGCGACAGCTCCGCGAGCACGTCGTGCAGCAGTCGCTTCGGGGGCGCACGCTGCAGCAGGGCCGGCACGGTGTGGACGGCGACGGTCGTGTCGCCGATCACCGTGCAGTCCAGCCCCAAGCCCAACAGCTGCGCGCGGTGGGTGTCGGTGAGCGCGACCTCCGCCTCGCTGCATTCGACGCGCTCTGGAAAAAGCAGCCGCTGGGTCGCGACGTTGCCCTCTGCGTGGCTCGTGCGCAGTCGGTGGTAGCGCACTCGCTCGTCGGCCGCGTGCTGGTCGATCACGTAGAGCGAGTCGGGGCCCTCGCAGATCAGCAGCATGCGCCGCACCTGTCCGAGCACACGAAGACTGCTGAAGAAGCCGCGCTCCGGCTCCAGGCTGGTCTGCCCAGGGGAGGGCGCTGCCGCCGCACCGACATCGCCGCCGCCGGCCGCCGCGAGCTGCCACGGGTCGGATGGCCCGACTGCGCCGAGTGCCCCGTCGGCGACGCCGTTGGGGGCCGCATTCGCCGCGGTGGCCGAGGGCGACGGCTCGATGGCGGAGCCCAGTCGCTCGCGCCAGTAGTCGCGCGGCGCGTGCGAGGGACGTCCCCAGGCGCTGGTTCCCAGCTGTGCCGCCAGTAGCCGTGTCACGCCGTCGAAGACCGTGCGTCCCTGGCGGAAGCGCACCTCGCGCTTCTGGGGGTGCACGTTGACGTCGACCTCCTCGGCCGGCAGGTGCAGGTGCAGGGCACCGAGTGGGTAGCGCCCCGGTGGGATCACGCTGCCGTAGGCGAAGGCGACCGCCCGCGCCAGCGACACGTCGCGGACCGGTCGGCCATTGACGAGCAGGTGCAGTCCGGAGGCGCCGGAGCGCGCCCGCTCCGGGCTGCCGAGTGCCGCCTCGATACGGATCGGGCCCGCCTCGGCCGCGATCTCCGTGAGCGCCTCGCCCGGGAAGGCGGCCGCGACGCGCTGCGCGAAGCCCGCCGCCGCGAGGAACTCCTTGCTGCGCCGTCCGTCGCGCACGAGGGTCAGCTGCAGCTGCGGGTGCGCGAGCGCGGTACGCAGGCAGGCGCTCGTGACGTGGCTGCTCTCGGTCGCCCGCGAACGGAGAAACTTCAGGCGCGCAGGCACGTTGTGGAAGAGGTCACGGACCTCGACGCTGCAACCGGAGGCGCAGCCCGCCGGCTGCACGCACGGGGGGCCGCCGCCCTCGACCTCGACGCGGGTGCCCTCGACGGCATCGGCGGGCCGCGTCGTGATGGCGAGCCGTGACACGGATGCGATGGCGGGCAGCGCCTCGCCGCGAAACCCCAGCGTGGCGATCGCGAACAGGTCGTCGCGCGTGCGGAGCTTGCTGGTGGCGTGGCGCGTGAGGCAGAGCTGTGCATCGTCCGGTGACATGCCCTGACCGTCGTCGGTGACGCGTATCAGCCGTGTACCGCCGTCCTCGATCTCGACGGTGACGCGCGTTGCGCCCGCGTCCACGGCGTTGTCGAGCAGCTCCTTCACGACGCTGGCCGGGCGCTCGACCACCTCGCCCGCGGCGATCTGGTCTGCCAGCACGGTATCGAGCACGTGGATCCTGCCAGACACGGCTCGGAAGCTAGCACGGGCGCCCACACCCACCTGATCATCCGCCGCGTGTCACGGCCGCAAGTGCCCCGCAATCGGGGTACTTTTGCAGTGACCTTGGACGGTCCGTTGACCCTCAGATGGGGCCCCTGCTAGCGTTTCACCGCGTTTATGGTCCCGGCACCCAAGACTTGCCGCGTCTGCGGGGCGCAGTACTCGCGGGGCGAAGCCTTCTGTCCAGTAGATGGTGGAAGGCTATCGACCGCCTCCGAGCTCGATCGTCCCCACAGCGACGATGCAATCATCGGAAGCACCCTCGACGGGCGCTATCGGGTGCTGCGCGTGATCGGCGAGGGCGGCATGGGCATCGTCTACGAGGCGGAGCACGTGATGATCGAGAAGCCCGTCGCCGTGAAGGTATTGCGGGAGGACTTCACGCGACGCCCCGACGTGGTCGAGCGCTTCCGGCAGGAGGCGAAGAGCGCCTCGCGCATCGGGCACCCCAACATCATCGACGTCTCCGACTTCGGCGAGACGCCCTCGGGCGCCAGCTACTTCGTGATGGAGATGCTCAAGGGCGAGGACATGGCGGACCTGCTCGCCCGCGAGTACGTGCTGTCGCCGCTGCGCGCGGTCGGCATCGTGTATCAGGTTTGTCGGGCGCTGAGCGTCGCCCACCGGCTCGGTATCATCCACCGCGACCTGAAGCCCGAGAACCTCTTCGTCATGGAGAAGGAAGGGCAGGCGGACTTCATCAAGATCGTCGACTTCGGCGTCGCGAAGATGACCGACATCGAGCTTGGCGGTAGCGGGCGCAAGCTGACGACGACCGGCATGATCTTCGGCACGCCCGAGTACATGAGCCCGGAGCAGGCCCGGGGCGATACCCTCGACCACCGCGTCGACGTGTACGCGACGGGTATCATTCTCTACGAGCTCGTCACCGGGCGCGTGCCCTTCGAGGGTGACAACTTCATGGAGATCCTGAACAAGCACGGGCTCGACCCGGTGCCGCCGCTGTCGCAGGTCAACCCGGCGACGCGCATCAGTGATGCGCTCGAGGCGACCATCATGCGGGCGCTGTCGAAGGACCCGACGGCGCGGTTCCGCGACATGCAGGAGATGGCGGAGACGCTGCAGGCCTGTCCCGAGATGCCGGCCCTGGTTCCTTCCGACTCCGTGCTGCCCCCGGATTGGTCCACCACGGCGCCACCTCCGCCACCGCGCTCGCAGCCCCCGCGGGTGGTCGCCGCGACCCCCCGTGGCCACGCGCCGACCGCGTCCGCCGAGTACGACCTGGGTGAGCCCGGGTCGGTGGCACCACAGACCCTGAGCGGCGGACCGCGCCCCTCGACCGCGGGCGGGTGGCTGCGGCCGGTCGCTATCGCGGGGGCGGTTGCGCTCGGCGTCGTCGCCGCGCTCGCGATGCCCACCGGCAGTGCGCCCCCGCCGGTCGCGTCTTCGCAGCCCGTCTCGGTGGACTCCGCACTGCCGGCCGAGACCGCCGGGCCGGCGACTCCTTCGCCTGCGGACCCGGTCGCCGCCGAGGAGCCGGCGACTGCGGAGGCAGTGGACTCGCCCGGGGCCGCCGCGGCTGATGGCACCGTCGCCGTCCACGTGGTTACACAGCCCACAGGCGCGCGCATCGGTCTGCGCGGACGCGGCGTGGTCTGCGAGGCGTCGCCATGCGAGCTGCGGCTGCCCGAGGGTCGCAGTGCGCGTCTGACCGCTCGCCGAGGGGCCATGCGCGCGAGCGCGGAGGTCGTGCCCGACGGTGACACGGAGGTACACATGTCGCTGCGGCGCGAGCGGCCTGCGCCCCGCGGCACGCAGCCCCCGGTCGCCAACGCGGACCTGAAGGTCCCGGAGATGTTCCGGTAGCGAGCGCTACTCGACGGTGAAGACCGTCACCGCGTCGCCGCCCTCATCGCGCGTTCCGGGGCGCACGCGGGTCACGTGGGACAGCGCCCCGCTCAGGTGCTCGCGGACGGCCGCGCGCAGAGCGCCCGTGCCGTGCCCATGCACGATGTAGCCCTCGGCGTCCGGCGCGGTCAGCATGCGATCGACGAAGCTCTCCACCATCGACAGGGCGTCGTCGACGCGCATGCCCTTGATGTCGACCGTGTTGTCGGTGCTGCGCCCTGTGCGTCCTGTGCGCCCGCTGGGTCCGCCGGGCCCGCTGCTGGAGGGAGCGCTCGCGCCGGCGGGCGGCTTGGCCCCGGTCGGCTGCTCGCTCGCCACGGCGCGCACCTCAGCGATGTCTACCCACAGCTTCAGCGCGCCTGCTGCGACACGCACCTGCCCGCCCCGTTGCCCGTCCACGATGGTCGCCTCGCTGCGCAGTCGCGGCACGAACACCCGCGCACCCACCGCAACGTCGGGTGCGACACCTTCTGCGGCGGTGTCCGCGGGCCCGGCAAGGGGCTCGGGGGCGGGCGCCAGATCCCCGTTGAGTGCGACGCGCGATCCGACCTCGTCGATCGCGGCCTGTGCGACGCGCACGCCATCATCGTCGAGCTTGCGGTCCTTGAGCATTGCCCGCGCGCCGTCGAGTCGCGCGCGGGCATCGCGCACCTCCGCAACCAGTCCTTCGGTCTCGGCAAGCAGCTTCTTGCGTCCGCGCTCTCGCAGCTGTTCCAGCCGCTGTGCCTGCTCGGCGTTCTTCTGCTCGAGCGCGACGCGTTGCCGCTCGAGCTCAGCGCGCTCCTGCGACAGCTCCGCGGCGCGCTCGCCGAGCTGCCGCACCAGCTGCTCGAAGTCGCGCGCCTGGCGTGGCAGGACCCCGCGCGCGAAGTCGATGACCGACTCGGGGATGCCGAAGCGGCGTGCCACCGAGAGCGCACTCGACATACCGGGGACGTCCATCGCGAGCTCGAAGGTCGGTGTCATCTCCTCGAGGTCGAGGCCCACCGACGCCGCGCGCAGCCGTTCGTCACGTAGGGAGAACGCTTTCACGGGCTCGTAGTGCGTGGTGATCGCGACCGCTGCGCCGCGCTCGCACAGCGCGTCGAGCAGGCCGCAGGCGAGGGCGGCCCCCTCTTCGGGATCGGTGCCGCTCGCGAGCTCGTCGAGCAACACGAGGGCGCCGGGTGCCGCCTCGTCGAGGATCCGTCGCAGGTTGGTGATGTGCGCCGAGAAGGTCGAGAGGTTGTTCTGCGTGGACTGCTCGTCACCGAGGTCCGTGAGCACCGGATCGAAGAACGCGATGCGCGACCCCGCAGCGGCCGGGATGGGAATGCCGGCTCGCGCCATCAGCGCGCACAGCCCGACGGTGCGCAGAAGCACCGTCTTGCCGCCGGCGTTCGGTCCGCTGATCACGAGGCCGCGCCCGGCCGACAGCTCGATGTCGTTGGGAACGACCGCGACGCCGTCGAGTGCGAGCAGCGGATGGCGTGCCTGACCGAGTGCGACGCAGCCGTCGGTCGTCAGCTCGGGCTCGCTTCCCTCGAGCTGCCTGCCGAGGCGCGCCTTGGCCACGCACAGATCCATGTGCTCGAGCGCAGTCGTGGCGGCCTTGACTGAAGGCAGCGCCTCCGCGACCAGCGCCGACAGCTCGGCCAGGATGCGCTGTGCCTCCCGCTCCATCTCCGCGGTTGCCATCTTGAGGCGGTTGCCCTGCTCGACCACTCCGCGCGGCTCGACGAATACGCTCGCGCCGCTCGCGCTGGTGCCGTGGACGATGCCGTGGAAACGCTCATGGGCATCGCGGCGAACGGGCACGACGTAGCGTCCTTCGCGAAGCGTGTAGTAGCCGTCGGAGAGGATGTCGCGGTGCTTCTCGATCAGGCTCTCGAGCTTGCCGACGATGCGCTCGCGGAGGTTGCCGACCTCACGACGCAGGCGGCTGAACTCGGCGCTCGCGTCGTCGCGCATGGTCCCGTCGGGCTCGATGGCATCGCCGATCTGCTCATCGAGCGCATCGAGCGAGGGGTCGATGTGGCAGCTCTCCCGCAGGCGCGGGGTCAGCTCACGGTGCTCGGCGAGGAAGCGGCGCAGCGCGGCGGCCGCACCCAGGGTTGCACGCACGTCGGCGAGCGCCGGCGCGTCGAGTGCGCCCTCGCGGGAGGCACGCTTGATCGCGACGTCGAGGTCGCGCAGCCCCTCGAGTGGCGGCGCGTGCTCGGTCTCGAGCAGCGCCATCGCCTCGGCCGTCTCGGCCAGCGCCGTGCGCGCGCGCTCGACGTCGCTCGCGAGCCCCACGCCGCGTCGCTGGGTCGCCGGGCTGAGGCACTGCTGCAGGAGCGCCTCGCGTAGCCGCGGCCACTCGAGGTGTTCCGACGCGGTCGCGGCGCTGTCACGTGCCTCGGTCGTCATGGCGCCCCACGTTAGCGCGTTTGGTCGAGTGTGCCAGCGTCGCCGTCGTCAAAGGCGGCCGCCGGCGTGCGCCTAGAACTTCTCGTAGGGCGAGCCGGCGCCGCCGGGGTTCTTCGGTGCCGTCTGACTCTTGCGCCGCTTCTCGCGCAGTCGGCGCAGGCGCGCGCGCTTGCGTGCCGCCGCCTTGCGCTTGCTCGCGCTACTCGTTGGGCTCGGCGGGGCCTGCTGCTCGAGCTGGGGCACCTCGGCCGTAACCACCGGTGACGGCTCGGGCGGCGCGTCGGCTGCCGCCCGCTCGCTCAGCGCGATGCGTGGGTTGAGGTTGGACTCGTCGAGCTGCGCGGTGACATCGTCGAAGCCGTCCTTCGTCAGCCGCACGGGCGTGTGCTCGCCGCTCGGCACGGTGACGTCGAGCGGTGTGACGCCGATGACTTCGCCGTCGCGCCACACATCCGCTCCGTCGGGCACGCTCTCCACCTTGACCACGATGCTGCTCGCGGCAGCCGGCTCCACCGCGTCGGCCGCGTCCACCGTGCCGGGGGCAGCCTGCCCGTCAGCTGCCGGCGTGTCGGTCGATGGCCAGGCGAGCAACGCACCGAGTGCGAGCAGCGCCGCAACCGCGCCGTAGCGCACGGGCTTCGGCAGCAGCAGCTTGCGCAGCAGCCTGCCGGCCGAGCCCTTGCCGAAGCGGTCCATGAGCATCGCATCGTCGAGGCACTGCTCGAGCGCCTCGTCGAACGCCACGGCGCTCTCGAAGCGTTCCTCGGGCGACTTGGCGAGGGCCCTCTGCACGACCCGCTCGAGGCTCGCCGGGAACACGCGGTCGGTGACCTTCTTGCTCAGCGGCTCGGGCAGCTCCCTGATGTGCTTCGCCATCACGATCACCGCATCGGCGTCGACGAACGGTGGGGTGCCCGTCAGGAACTCGTAGAGCATGATCCCGACGCCGTAGAGGTCGCTGCGGTGGTCGAGCCTGCGTCCCTGCGCCTGCTCCGGTGACATGTAGCGAGGCGTTCCGAAGACCGTGCCGTCCTGCGTCTCGAACTGATCGAGCTTGTTGTCGCCTTCGATCGCCTTGGCGATGCCGAAGTCGAGCACCTTGACCCTCGGCGGGCCACCCTGATCATCGTCCGCCAGGAAGATGTTGTCGGGCTTCAGGTCGCGATGGATGATGCCCTTGTCATGCGCTTCGCTGACCGACCGCAGCACCTGTTGCACGTACTTGATCGCGTCGAAGATGGGCAGCGGCCCCGTGCGCATGAGGTGATCGGTGGCGAGCTCGCCACGCAGTAGCTCCATGGCGAGGAACAGCTTGCCGTCCTGCGTCGAGCCGAAGTCGTAGACCTGCACGGTGTTCGGGTGGGTCAGCGCGCTCATCGCCTTCGCCTCGCGGCGGAACCGCGCGATGGTGTCGCCGCCCCATGTGAGGTCGCGCTTGAGGACCTTCAGCGCGACCTCGCGGCCGAGCCCGGTCTGCAGCGCGCTGTAGACCGCTCCCATGGCGCCGGAACCGATGCGTTCCTGCACTTCGTACCGATCGGCCAGGGTAGTGCCGATCAGCGGATCCGAACTGACCGCTTCCTCAGTCGTCATCGCGTCCAACATAGCGCTTCGATGGAATGCGCCCGCCCGCCGAAAGCGAGCCTACCATGGCCACGCCAGCTGCTCACATACTCGGCGACGAGCTCACTCAACGCTGGGTTTCGCCGGGCAATTGACAGCTAGAAGCGACCGGCGAGCTCGAGGCCGGCGCCCGTGGGGCCGAGCTGAAGACGCGCCTCCGTGCCCACCCAGCCCTCCTCGGGAGGGTCGCGGAAGAAGTAGAGCCCTGCGGCGGAGATGAGCGCGGCCGTGCCGCCGAGCAGCAGCAGGTCGGTCACGAGCGCGAGCGTCTTGGTGTCCTTCACTCTCGCATCGCGCTGCGGGATGAAGCCGTCGCGTCCAAGCGTGTAGCTGGCGACCTCGTTCTTCTTGCGCAGTGCCAGCACCCCCGTGACCGCCCCCGTGCCGAGTGCGGCCACCCCCAGCCCGGCAGTCGCCCAGAACCAGATGTCGGCGTGGCCCAGGGGCGGCGCCTCGACCTCCACGATGACGGGTTCGCGCAGCTCGCTTGCGGTCGCGGCTGCCATCACCTGCGTGCGCGCGCCGTCGAGGCGCTTGATCGTCTCCTCGGTCTTGGACCGCTCGTCGGAGGCGCCGGGCTCGAGCAACCCCAGGTACATCTCGTAGTAGTCGATCGCCTCCGACAGGTTGCCGAGCAGCTCGCTAACGCGGGCGACGTTGTAGACGAGGTTGGGCGACTCAGGGTCCAGTGACAGGGCGCGCTTCAGGTCGTCGATGGCCTCTCGGTAGCGGCCGGCCCTGTAGTGCGCGCTGCCGCTTCGATACAGCTCGACCGCCTCATCCGGTGCGCCCTCGGACTGCGCCTGCGCGCCGTCGGGGTAGGCCGCAGCGACGCTGAACAGCAGGCAGGCGTAGGCGAGCCATCGCTTGGGCATGCCGCAAGTTACCCGCTGGCGGTTCCGCGGGCAAACACGCGACGGGTCTGCGGTGGCGCCATCAGTCACCGAGCTCATAGGCGCGTGCGAGGTACTCGCCCCGGCCCTTGAACATCCCGATCTGCACGCGATAGGCGCCGTGGCCGCGGGGGCATATCTCGGAGCGCAGCCCGAGGACCGGGTAGGGATCCTGGCCGAAGTCCCGCTGGACCTGCACGTTGTCGTCGTCGAAGAGCACCAGGTCGAGGTCCTCGACCTCCGGGCCGCCCACCGCCAGCATGCGGTAGCAGCGGCCGAAGCGGACCACGAGCAGCTGCTCGCGGCGCTGCCCCTCCTCGAGCTCGCCGCCGAATGCGGGGCCGGTCGGGCGCAGATCGGTGGCGAACTTGCCCGCCTTGTCCCAGAGCTTGCGCTCGAGCGTCCCGGCGGGGGGCGCGGGCTCGCGCTCCACCGCCGGCTTCTCGGGAGTCGGGTCGCGCCCGGGCGTGTCCGCGGCCTCGCTCGATGGCTGGCAGGCGGCTGCGGCGAGCAAGCAGAGGCTGTGCAGGATGCGTTTCATGCCACGATCGGAGCCCGCAGATGGATCGGCGGGGCTGCGCTACTGGGTAACGCAAAACAAAACGGGCGAACACTTTCGTGTCCGCCCGTTTCTTACTTCTTGTTCGACTGTCGGGTCGACTCAGGCGCCCGCGTCTGCGCCAGCATCCGCATCGCCGTCGCCGTCGCCGTCGCCGTCGCCGTCGCCGTCGCCGTCGCCGTCGCCGTCGCCGTCGCCGTCGCCGTCGCCGTCGCCGTCGCCGTCACCGTCACCGGAGCCACTGTCGTGGCCGCTGTGGTCGGTGGTGTCGTCGTCGTCGTCGCCACAACCCACCGCAGTGAGGCTGAGCGCGCCACAGGCCAACAGGATGACCAGCAAGTTCATGATCTTCATTCCAAGCTCCTTCATAGCGTTCCTCCGTAGTCGGCTCTCGAGGAGCCCCTCAATCTAACCAGGGCGCCAAATTACGCCCAAGAAGTACGTGTGTCCAAAAAGTACCGGCTATCTACTCACCGTCCGGTGTCCTCGCAAGCTCTTCCGCAGTCTGAACTATTCTTGTTTCGGGCTGATTTCAGTCTAGCTCTGCCCTGGGACGCCGCGGCTCATCTTCGATTCAATGCCCAGGGACTCGAGGTCTCTGAAGCAATGTTCGGGCCGCTTTGGTTGGATACCTCTCCCACATGCTGAATATGCCGAGAAAGTGCCTGATCGTGGGTCTCGCATCAATCGGGGCCTGCACTGCATTGCGACATCCATGTCGCGGTTTCGAGCCCCCCACCCAGGGGCGCATGTGGCATCCTGCCGATCCGCCGGCCCCTGGGGGGGTGGTCGGCGTCAGATCCTCCCCGCTCGCAACTGCTTGAATTCGCTCTTTTGCGTGGGTATGTCACCACCCCCTTCCGAACGGAGCTGAGCGGCTATGAGCACGATCAAGGACGTATACGCACGCGAGATCCTCGATTCCCGCGGAAATCCCACCCTGGAGGTTGAGGTGGAGCTCGAGGATGGGACCGTCGGGCTGGCCGCCGTTCCATCGGGCGCGTCCACGGGCGAACACGAGGCGCACGAGCTGAGGGATGGCAACGCCGAGCGCTTCCTCGGCAAGGGGGTGCTGGGCGCTGTCGCCAACGTCAACGATCGGATCGGTCCGGAACTCATCGGGCACGACGCGCTCGCCCAGGCCGACATCGACCGGTCGCTGCTCACGCTCGACGGCACCGAAAACAAGTCCGAGCTTGGGGCCAACGCCATCCTGGGCGTGTCGATGGCAAATGCCCGCGCTGCGGCGGCCGGGGTGGGACTGCCGCTCTGGCGATATCTCGGTGGGGTGCAGGCGCGCATCCTGCCGGCGCCGATGATGAACGTGATCAACGGCGGTGCCCACGCGGACAACGGACTCGAGGTTCAGGAGTTCATGATCATGCCCGTGGGTGGCGACACGTTCCGAGATGCGCTGCGTGCCGGGGTCGAGACGTTTCATGCGCTCAAGAAGATCCTCAGCGCCAAGGGTCTCGCGACCTCGGTCGGCGATGAGGGCGGCTTTGCGCCACGCATCGAGACCAACGAGCAGGCGCTGTCGCTCGTCGTCCAGGCGATCGAGCAGGCGGGCTACAGGCCGGGCGAGGACATCGCGGTCGCGATGGATGCGGCTTCGAGCGAGTTCTACAACGCCGAGACACGGCGCTACACCTTCGACAAGCGCGAGGTGACCGCCGCCGAGCTGATCGATATCTACGACGGTCTGTGTGACCGCTACCCGATCGTATCGATCGAAGACGGGTGCGCGGAGGACGACTGGGACGGCTGGCAGGCGATGACGACGGCGCTGGGCGAGCGGGTGCAGCTCGTGGGAGACGACCTCTTCGTTACCAACACGAAGCGGCTGCAGCGCGGCATCGAGGCCGAGATCGCGAACTCAATCCTGATCAAGGTCAATCAGATCGGCACGGTGACGGAGACGCTCGAAGCCATCGAGCTCGCGCGCCTCAACGAATACTCCTTCGTCGTCTCACACCGCAGCGGCGAGACGGAGGACACGTTCATCGCCGACCTCGCCGTGTCGACGAGCGCGGGTCAGATCAAGACCGGCTCCGCCTCACGCTCCGAGCGCATCGCGAAGTACAACCAGTTGCTCCGTATCGAGGAGGAGCTGGGCGATGCCGCGATCTTTGCAGGCCGCACGACGCTCGCCGTGGGCTGAGCCCTAGCGGCGCGGAGGACGCTTCGACTTCGCGCCATCTTTCTTGGCCGCCGCCGCTGCGGCAGCCTCGGCCTCCGCGGCCGCCGCGTCGAGCAGTTGCTGCGTCAGCGTGACGTCGTACTGACCCGCCCGGAAGGCCTCGTCCGCGAGCACCTGGCGCAGGAATTGGACGTTGGTGGTCAGCGGGGCGATCTCGGTCTCCGCCAGCACGCGGTCGAGGTTCAGCAGCGTGAGGTGGCGCGCGCGCGTGAACGAGATCATGAGTGCGACAAGTGGATCGTAGTGGGGGGTCATCGCGTCACCCGGTGCCACGCCCGTCTCGACACGAAGAGCCCCCGGGGCGACCGTCGGCCAGCGGAAGGTCTCGATCTTGCCGGGCCGCGGCTGGAAGTCCTCGCGAGGGTCCTCCGCATAGATGCGCGCCTGCATGGCGTGACCACGCGGTTCGGCGGTCGTGACGTCCTCCGACAGCGGCTCGCCGGCCGCCACGCGCAGCTGCGTCTCGACAAGGTCGATGCCCGTGCACATCTCGGTCACGCCGTGCTCCACCTGGAGGCGCGGGTTGAACTCGACGAAGTGGAAGCCCCCTTCGGCGTCGACGAGGAACTCCGCTGTTCCTACGCCCTCGTAGCCGGCCTCCTTCGCGATACGCAGCGCCGAGTCACAAAGGATCTCGCGTCGCAGGTCGCCTCTGCCGACGGAGGCCAGCATCGGTGAGGGCGCCTCTTCCAGCAGCTTCTGGTGGCGTCGCTGGACGCTGCACTCGCGCTCGCCGAGGGCCGCATACGTACCCTCGCGGTCGGCGACCACCTGCACCTCGAGATGTCGCGGCCTGTCGACGAAACGCTCCAGGAATACGCGGCCGTCGCCGAACGCAGCGCGCGCGCGCTCCGCGCAGGTCGTCGCAGCGCCTTCGAGGCCTTCCCAGTCGTCGACCCGCTGCATTCCGATACCGCCGCCGCCACCGGCGGCCTTGACCATGAGCGGAAAGCCGAGCTGTTGGGCCGCCTCGCCCGCAAGCGCGGGATCCTCGAATGCACTCGCCGTGCCTGGCAGGACTCGTACGCCGGCGCGGTGGGCGAGCTCGCGTGCGCGGACCTTGTCGCCAAACGTCTCCATCGCTTCCGGACTTGGTCCGATGAAGACGAGCTCTGCCGCCTGGACGGCGCGCGCAAAGTCGGGTCGCTCGCTCAGCAGTCCGTAGCCCGGGTGGATCGCCTGTGCGCCCGTGCTCTTGGCCGCCTCGATGATCGCCTCGACGTTGAGGTACGACTCGCCGACGGGCGCTCCGCCAACGGCGACCGCTTCGTCACAGAGCTTGACGTGTGCCGCCTCGGCTTCGATGTCGCTGTGGATGGCGACCGTGGCGATGCCGAGTCGCTCGCAGCTGCGGGCGATGCGCACTGCGACTTCCCCGCGGTTTGCGATGAGGACCTTGTCGAACATGGACGCCGGAGCCTACTGGCGGGTCATGGGCAGGTCCAGCGCGTGAAGCTTGCTGGCGACGTTGCGTGGGTTGACCGACGACTTGGATGTCGCGATTCTCGCGACGTGCCGACCGACGCGCGCTACGAGGGTGACGGCCCATGCGACCTCGAGCCCGCTCGGGTCGCACGCTGGGCAGACCGCATGCTCGAAGCGATGGCGCTTCCCGACGCCGAGCTGTCGCTGCTGCTGTGCGACGACGCCGTCATTGCGGTGCTCAATCGCGATTACCGCGATGTCGACGGGCCGACCGATGTGCTCGCTTTTCCGTTGCTGGAGGGCGAGGGCGTAGGTGCGCCAGGACTGCTCGTTTTGGGGGATGTCGTCATCTCGCTACCGACGGCTCAAAAACAGGCAAAAGGGGCCGGCAAGGATCTGGATCGGGAGGTCAAAATGCTCCTCGCGCATGGGATCCTCCATCTTTTGGGATACGACCATGCGGAGCCCCAGGAGGCGCGTCGCATGCGTGCGCGTACCGATCTGCTCGTCGCGAGCGCCTCGGATTAGCATCTGCGATTGTGGATAAAGGCGGCGCTGAGGCGGCTCTGATACCGCGCTAGCGACGTAGGCGACATCTACGTCCATTCCATTATCATGATTAATTTCATGCATTTATGAGTCGACCCTGTTCGGCCTCTGAAGCGTGAGTGATACTCAGCTGTCGCTTGCAACGCACTGTGGACAAACTGTGGCCATGTATCGTGCGCGGATTGTCCTACATGTCGTGGAGCACACGTGGATGTGGTTGCGATTGCGCAGTTGACACATGTTTCGTCGGGGTCAAAAGCGCGGGGTTTTTTTTGATTCGTCTTGAGTTTCTCTGCAGTATTCTGGTTATCTACGCCAAGTCACAGGAGGCCTGACAATGGCTGAAGGCAAGCGGTTGACCAAAGCACAGGTATTCGCGGATCTGGCGGAACGTACCGGGCTAGAGAAGAAGGACATCCAAAGCGTCTTCGGGGCGACGCTCGATCTGATCGAGCGGGAGCTCGGGACGGACGGGCCGGGGGAGGTCGTGCTTCCGGACCTCGTGAAGCTCAAGGTCAAATTGACCGACGCTCGCGAGGAACGGGTGGGGCGTGATCCTTTCACGGGCGAGGAACGCACGTTCCCTGCCAAGCCCGCCTCTCGCAAGGTCAAGGCTACGGCGCTCAAACCGCTCAAAGACCGCGTCAGCTGAGTCCGGCCGGCCGCCTGGCGGCCGGCGCTGCGGACTTGGTCGATCGGTGAGCACCGGCGCGTCTCATGACGCACCGGCTGTCTTTGCGCGCGGCTAAAAGCGGCCTTTGTAGCCCATCATGTTTCGGACGGCGCCGAGGGCTTCCTCGGCGATCTCGCCTTCCTCGCGCAGGCGGTCCACGCACTCCTCGCAGATCTTCTTGCGTCTTCCCTCGACCTTGACGCTGAAGAGCTCGTCGGCTTCCTCGCCGCACAGCTTGCAGTCCATTCGCTGACCTCCGGTCACGCGACCGTATCACCGGGTCGGACGACTGGGGACCTTCGGACCGGTCCGCGGCTTGCTCGGCAGTGGTGGTGGCGGCGGCGGCGGCGCGAGCAGGCCGGAGGCCAACGTCAGGACCTTGCTCGCCTGCTCGGTGGTGAGCTCGATGCGGGTGCTCAGCGAGCCTTCCTCGCGCACGATCTCCGCCCGTCCCAGGGGCGCGGAGAGCCGTGCGAAGGCCACGAGCGGATGGGATGCAAAGCGCTGCCGCAGCGAGTCCCAGAAGTCCTGCGCCTGGCTGGCCTCGCGCTCGTCGTCGTAGCTCGCCTCGAACGCCACGTGGATCGACGGCTCCTGTTCCGTAGCGATTGCCACGCCAACGCGCAGCCGGATCGGCACCATCGCCCGCTGCCCCGTGCGGACGTAGGCGCGGGCGCCTTCGGCGGTGAACACGACGATCTCGTCCTGCCCGAGCGCCAGCAGTGCGTCGCCGCCGGTGCCCGCGTCCGGGGTGCGAGCCTCCAGTCCGGCTGCGATCGCGATCACCCGACCGAGGTCCTCGGGCCGCGTGATCGCGAATTGCTGCTCGCCCAGGAGCGTGACCACCCGCGCGGTCTCGTCCGCATTTGCCCAGGGCGCCACCGCGTAGCCCGCCTCGGTACGCCAGGGCGCCTCGACCCCCCGGGCCTTGGCGAGCCGGGCCACCGCTAGCTGCGCTAGTCCGGGGCGGGCGTACTCGCCTGCGACGACCATCTTGCTACGGCTCAGGTCGGGCGACGCGATGAAGAGGCGCTCCAGGTCCTCGAGCGGGTCGAGGCCCGAGCCGTCGAGCACCAGCTGCCAGTCCGGCACCACCGCGAGCAACGCGCCAACCTCGGTCGCCAGGGCGGATGTGCGCAGTCGCGCCAGGTCGAGGCGCAGCGCGAGCTGTGCGCCTTCGGGGGCGAAAGCGGCGAGCAGCGGCGTGCCGGCATCCGCGGCGGCGGTGCCTACGCCGGCGTCGCGCGGCGGGCCGTCGGTAGCCGGGGGCGACGCGACCTCGCCGGCATCCCGGGTTGGCTCCGGCAGTTCAGCGACCGCGGCGTCCGCAGGCGCGCTGCGCGTCTCGGGATCGGGTCCATCGTCGAGATCCTCCGGTGCCGGTGGCGCCTCGTCGACCACCGGCGGCGTCGCTGCGGGCGTGGTTGCGGGCGACGGGAGCGGCGTGGCGTCGGCGAAGCCCAGCTCGATCTCCGAGGGGATGGCCAGCTCGATGTCGATGTCTGGCAGCGTCGCGGCAGTGCGCAGCAGCCCGTATCCGCCCAGGTGAACCGCCAGCGAGGCGAGCAGTCCCCAGGCGGTTGCACGCCCCGCGCGACCTCGCATTCGCCGGGAGGCAGACATCGCCGCATCTTACATGGCGGGCCCTTGACGGCACTGTATGGGCGTGAACAAAGTCCCGCCGGTCAGCATGACCTTCCGCGGCTGGACGACCCTCGCGTGCCTCGCGCTCGCGCTCTCGCCGCTACCGGCGTGCAAGGGCGACGCGACTCCCGAGGTCCGGACGAAGGATGCGGCCGTGACCGCGGTGAAGCCGCCGCCGGCCGTCGACGCGGGCCCGCCTCCGGCCCCGAAACCGCCGCCCGGACCGCCCAAGCGGCTCTTCGCGAAGAAGTTCGTCGCCAAGGTGCGCGAGGCCCCCAAGAAGGAGGCATTTCGGATCGGCTACCTGCGCGGTGGCTCGGTGCTGATGGCCAAGACCGGCGAGCCCATCGGCTTCGAGAAGTGTCGCAAGGGCTGGTTCGAGCTCGAGACCGGCGGCTTCATTTGCTCGACGGTCGATGCGGTCGCCTTCCTCGGCAAGCGCCTGCCGGAGCGGCGCGCCACACAGCCTGACCTCGAGGCGCTGCTGCCTTATCCCTATGGCTACAGCCGCCGCAAGGGCACGCCGGTGTACAAGCGGCTGCCGAACGACGAGGAGGCCGCGCAGTTCGAGGGCTATCGCATTCCGGGGGTGCCGGTGCGGGACGCGGGTGTCGTCGAGGCGCCACAGGCTGCGGGTGCGCCCGCGGAAGGTGCAGCGACGCCCGACGCGGGCGTTGCGACGCTCGCATCGCTTCAGGGCGAGGTCGACTCTGTGTTGTTGCGGCGAATGGAGCGCGGCTTCTACGTGAGCCTCGACCGCGAGATGAAGCGAGGTCGGCGCAAGTACTGGCGGACGCAGGCCAACGGCTTCATTCCGCACCGCCGACTGTTGCCCGTGAAGGGCAAGGACTTTGCGGGCACGGAGATCGTCGAGGGCGAGGCCTGGCTGCCGATCGCATACGTGCTGTCGAGCAAGTACTGGGCGTGGAAGCTCAACAAGCACGGCCGGCTGCGTCGCGCCGGCAAGCCGGGCTACCACCACCGCTTCAGGATCACCGGCGAGGCCACCATCAAGGACAAGCCCTACGTGATCGATGCGGACGGGGTGCACTACCGGGCCGCCGACATCGCGCGCATCGATACGCGCCCGCGCCCCAAGGACGTGCTCGAGGACGAGAAGTGGATCGACATCAATCTCGCCAACCAGACGATCGTTGCGTACGTCGGTGACCGGCCTGTCTATGCGAGCCTGGTGTCGACCGGGCGCGTCAAGGACGAGGACGACCCGCTCAAGAACTTCGAGACGCCCGTGGGCGGCTTCCGCATCACCTCGAAGCACCTCACCGCGACCATGGACGGCGACCACGCGCTCGATGGCCCCTACTCGATCGAGGACGTTCCGTACGTGATGTACTTCCAGCTCGCCTTCGCGCTGCACTCGGCGTTCTGGCACAACAGCTTCGGCCGGCCGCGCAGCCACGGCTGCATCAACCTCGCGCCGACCGACGCGCGCTGGATGTTCAACTTCGCCACGCCCGACGTGCCAAAGGGGTGGCACGGCCGCTATCCGACCGACACCGAGCCCGGCACGCGCTTGTACATCCACGGCGAGACGCCGCGCGGCTGACGCTCAGTCGTAGTACTCGTGGCCGACGTGGGTGATGAGCTCTTCGCTCTTCATCCATCGCAGCATGTTCTTCAGCTTCATGAGCTGAATGAAGAGGTCGTTTTCGGCCGTCAGCCCCGGCGCGGCGATGGGACTCTTGAAGTAGAACGAGAGCCACTCCTGGATGCCCGAGAACCCCGCGCGCTGCGCAAGGTCCATGAAGAGCACCAGGTCGAGCACGATGGGTGCTGCGAGGATCGAGTCACGGCAGAGGAAGTCGATCTTGATCTGCATCGGGTAGTCGAGCCACCCGACGATGTCGATGTTGTCCCAGCCCTCTTTCTGGTCGCCGCGCGGAGGGTAATAGTTGATGCGAACCTTGTGGTACATGTCCGCGTAGAGGTCGGCGTACTTCTCGGGCTGCAGCACCTGCTCGAGCACGCCGAGCTTCGAGACCTCTTTGCTCTTGAAGCTATCGGGGTCGTCCAGCACCTCGCCGTCGCGGTTGCCGAGGATGTTCGTTGAGAACCAGCCGCGGATGCCGAGCATGCGCGCCTTCATGCCGGGCGCGATGATGGTCTTCATCAGCGTTTGGCCAGTCTTGAAGTCCTTGCCCGAGATGGGTGCACCGCGGTCGCGCGACAGCTGCCTGAGCGCAGGGATGTCGGTCGTCAAGTTGGGCGCGCCGTTGGCGTAGCCGACGCCCTCCTGCAGTAGACCGTAGGCGTAGATCATCGAGGGGCTGATCGCCGGGTCGCCGTCGACCAGACCCTTCTCGAACTTGGCGAGCGATGAGTGGACCTCCACGGGCTCGTGGTGGACCTCGGTGGAGCCGCACCACACGGCGACGCAGCGGTCGAGATCGTTGTCGCGCTTGAACCGGCGCACGTCTTCGCGCACGGCCTCCGCGAGATCCATCTTGCTCGTCTCCTTCTTGACGTGCTCGCCGCGCAGGCGCTTGACGTACTCGGGGAAGAAGACAGCAGGCATCGGCTTCACCTGGCTCAGCTCGTCCTTCACCTGGCTGAGGTGTTCGCCCGTGAGCACCTTCGCTTCGGACGCCGCCGCGTGCATGTCGTCGCCGAATAGATCCCAGCCACCGAAGACGAGGTCGTCGAGCTTGGCGAGTGGAACGAACTCGTCGATGCGCGGCTCGCGCTCTTCCGTTCGCTTGCCGAGGCGTATGTGCCCGTACTGCGTTAGCGATCCGATCGGCTTGGCGAGGTTGCGACGCGCCAGCATCGAACCGGCGACGAACGTGGTTGCGACTGCGCCCATTCCGGGCAGCAGTACGCCCAGCTTGCCGTCAGCGGCTTGTATTTGGTCCGGCTTCTTCACGATTGGCCCCGGTGTCTAGCCGATCGTGGGCCGACTTGCAGGTGCTTGTTCATCGAATTGCCTCAGCGCCCCACGATGGCGTACAAGTGGCCCGCCTCTTGCGTATGGCAGGGCCAATACGGTGACTCGAACACGTCGCCGGCTGCGTTTGCCCGAAAGTGGCGTGCAGGCCGGCAACGGTGTGACGATTTTGCAACAGCACCGTGGCCCGACAGCCACACACATCTGCTTGAGAGACTAATCATGGAACGCGCGATTATCTTGGCTGCCGGAAAAGGGGAGCGCCTCGTCAACGGGAAGCCGCACCCGAAGCCGCTCGAGAAGGTCAACGGGGTCCCACTCATTGTCCGTGTTTTGCGCAGCCTCGAACAGGCTGGTGTCGACGAGGTCGCGATCGTCGTCGGCTACCTCGGCGATGTGCTGAAGGCTGGCCTCGCTGAGTACCGCTTCGGGCTGACGCTGCGTTTCTACGACAACGACGAGTACGACAAGCCCAACGGCACGTCGCTGCTCAAGGCGGCGGAGTTCGTCCAGGGGCCGACCTATCTGCTGATGAGCGATCATCTGTGGTCGCAGGATTTGATCAGCGCGGTGCGCCGCTATCCGCTCGCCGTCGACGAGGCCGTGCTCGGCATCGACTTCAACATCGCTGCCTGCTTCGATCTCGACGACGCGACCAAGGTCTCGGTGCGCGGTGATCGCATTGCCGCGATCCACAAGGAGCTGCCGTCCTACGAGGCGCTGGACACCGGCGTGTTTCGGATCACGCCCGCGGTCATCGATGCGCTTCGACGCGCGGACGGCCCGCAGGGCTGCTCGCTGTCCGATGGCATCGGCACGCTGGCGGCGGAGGGTCGCATGCGCGTCGTCGACGTGGAGCAGGCGGTCTGGGTGGACGTGGACACGCCGGAGACGCATGCCCACGCGGAGTCGCTGCTGCGCCGCTACGGCTCAGCGCTACGGCCGCACGCCGACGTCGCCGTGACCTACGCTGCGCCGCCAGCCGCGGAGTAGTCACCGCCGACATCCAGCCCTGTCGCGCGATCGCGATCAGCCGCGCCGCGCCGCGCGCAGCAGCTTCCAGCTCCGCAGCCCCGCGCGGTTGGCGATCTGCGTCGCCACCTTGCGGAGGCTTCGGGTGAACCCGCGTCGCTGCTCCGCGGACGGCTCGCGCACCTCGACGCCGCCCGCCGACCATGCATCGAGCACCCGCGCGTTTTGCGCACGGCGGTGACGACGCGCCTCCTGCGTGAGCTCCTTCGTGGGTCGCAGCAGCAGCTCCTTGTGGTCCTCGGGCAGTCCGTCGAACCAGCGCTTCGAGTAGACCGTGACCGCCACCTCGGCCGTGTGATCGGTTGTCAGCACGTGCTTGCCAAGCGGGCTCGCCTGGTTGGCGACCGCGCGCAGGGGGGTCGCGTCGATCGTGGCTGGCTTCGCGGGTGAGTCTTTCGCGGTGTTGCCGGGTAGTTGCCCCGCGCCGGTTGCCCCGAGTGCCGCAAGCAGCAGGTCGGCATGCGGCCGTTCTGTGTCCATCGTTCCTCCGCGAAGATCGTCCGCGGACCCGATCGGCTCGTGCGCGATCAGCGCGCGCCACGCCGTGCCCCCGAACCCGCCGAACACGAGACCGCGTCGCTGCAGTAGTGCGTCGAGCGCCTTGCGGACGCGCCGGTCGAGGGCGCGATGGAGTTGCTTGTCGCTGCGGAATACGAACGGGGCGCTCAGTACGGCGACCTCCGGAACGACCTTTTCGAGCGTCTGCAGCTGTCCGGCGTACATTTGGATGCTTCCGTCGATCGTGCGTGACAGCAGCGCGGCCTCGTCGCCGAGCACTCCGCCGGTGAACACCTTCACGTGGGTCGTGCCCTTGGTGCGTTCGCCGATGTCGAGTGCCAGCGCGGCGAGGTGTCTCCCCAGCGGCGAGCGAGAGTTCTCTGTCGTACCGACCTTCATCACGAGTTGCGCCTGTGCGTCCGCCGGGCCCCCGTGCCCGATCACGCCGAGGCCTGTACAGATCGCACCGAGGCAGAGGGAGCGGAGTGCGGGTCGGATGGTATGGGGTCGGTTCTGCTTCATCGTGGTCACTACTCGAAGAGGTTGGGCGCAGCTCTTAGCAGCGCAGCCGCCTGGTGTTGGGCTAGCAGCGTATCGCCGCGGCCCGCGTCGTCATCGCCGGACCGCGCCTCGACGACATGCCGGACCTGCTGCTCGAACAGCGAGCGGTCCTGGGCCGCGACGGCGTAGTCGCGCGCGAAGGCGATGCGTGTTGGCAGGTGCTGGGGCGCGGCGGCGAGTGCGCGGTCGAAGTGCTGACGCGCGCGTCCGAGGTCACGGTGCGCATCGCCCAGCGGGCGAGCGTGGTGGCTGCCGAGGAAGCGGTGGGCGCCGCCGTGATCGTAGGGGCACTCGGCATCCGCGCAGCGCTGCATGACCTGCACCACCTCCTGCTGGACGAGGACGCTCTGGGCGAAATCGGTCTGGGCCGCCGCCGCCGCCCGGTTCGCGGCCCACCAATAAAGCGCCTCGCTGGGCGCAGCGTCTGTGGCACCGGCGTCTTCAGCACCGGCTCTTGCCGCGACGGCCGCCTGTACGCCCGCCTCGAACGCCTCCCGCGCCGCGCTCACGTCACCTCCCAGAGAGAGGATCGCGCTGCCGTGGAAGTGGTGCGCCGCTGCCAGGTGCGTCTGGACTGCCGCCTGCATCGCGCCCCGCATACCGAGCGCTTCGCGCCACTTCGCGATTGCGCGCGCGAGTGCCTCGGGTTCCCAGCGCCCCTCCCACGCGCTCTGAGCGCTCGTCAGGGTGGTCTCCAGTGCAGTCGGCGCGGCGGGCGTCGGCGCGGGCGGCGTTGCGCGCGCCGTCGAGGGCGCGCGCAGCGCGGTGGCGGTACCGCAGGCCGGCAGGCAGGCGAGTGCGGCAGCCGCGCAAAGCGCCCCTGCCATGCTCGATCGACCACCCCTGTTTACGATCCCCATGTCAGTTCGGTGGTAACGGATTCGCGAACGTGGGAGCAAATTCCAAAACGTAAAAGCGCAGCGCGGTACCGCCACGCGCGCGCGCACACGCGCTGCAGGTGCGGCAGTTGCGATCGCCAACCCCACCGCCGCCCGCGAAGCGCGTGAGTCGCACGAGCACCACTCGCGGTCCTCCGCGCGTCGAGGTGACCCCCAAACAGGGGGTATGGATCGGGGCCGGAGAGTGCCCCGCACACAGCTTGCTGACGTGTGGGTGCCGTGATACAAACCCGCCCCAGAAGTATTGGGACAGAGCCAGGTGGGCCTCCCTCGGGCCCGCCTTTTTTGTCGCCGTTTTTCGGGTTTTTGGCTCTCGCTCCCGCACCTACGAAGTACCGCAATGCTGAATGATAACGAACAGTTGGAGTGCCTTCGCGCGATCGTCCGGCCCGTCTGTGATGCCCACGGCTTACAGCTCGTGGACGCCCGATATTCGGTCGAGGGAGGCCGTGTTCTCAGGGTGCTCATCGAACGTCCCGGGGCCGATCCAGCGGAGGGCGCAGGCGTCACGCTGGCCGACTGTACGGACGTCAGCCGTCAGCTCTCCGATGTGCTCGAAGAGCCGCACACGGGACTCCCCGACGGTGCGTACAGGCTCGAGGTCGGCTCGCCTGGACTCGACCGACCGCTGATCGCGTTGCTCGACTTCGAGCGCTTTGCTGGACGCGCAGCCAAGCTCGATACGGCCGAGCCGATCGAAGGCCGCAGGCGCTTCAGCGGATCGCTGCTCGGCGTCGAGGGCGACACGGTTCGCTTCGAGCAAGACGGCCGCGCGGTCGAGATACCCCACCCACAGATCACCAAGGCCCATCTGGTCCACCAGTTTTAGGTCGTCGTTCACACGATGCCGGCGTTGTCGCCCGCGAGGTAGCCATGCAAGAAGGCACTCTTTCGCTTCAGAACATCATCGAACAGGTCAGCCGCGAGAAGGGGATCGACCCCAAGATCCTCGTGGAGACGATGGAACAGGCCATCCTCACAGCCGCCAAGCGAACGTTTGGCGTCAACCGTGAGCTCGAGGCGCGCTTCAACGACGAGATCGGTCAGGTCGACCTGTACCAGTACATGACCGTGGTCGATGAGGTCGACGACGATGAGCGCGAGATCAGCGCTCAAGACGCGTCGCGCTACGGGCTCGAGGCGGACCTTGGCGAAGAGCTGGGCTTCCAGATCTTCTACCTGAAGGAGGACTCCAGTAAGGCGCGCGAGCAGGACAAGGAGTTCGGCGACCTGCTGCGACTGGAGCAGGCCCGCGCGGGCTTTGGTCGAATCGCGGCGCAGACCGCCAAGCAGGTGATCATCCAGCGCGTCCGCGACGCCGAGCGCGACATCGTCTTCAACGAGTACAAGGACCGCAAGGGCGAGATCATCACCGGCATCGTCCGTCGCTTCGAGCGGGGCTCCAACATCATCGTCGACCTCGGTCAGACCGAAGGTGTGCTGCCGCAGCGGCAGCAGACGCCGCGCGAGACCTACCGTCCCGGCGACCGCATCGTCGCCTACCTCATGGAGATCGACCGCGACGCGCGCGGTCCTCAGATCATCCTCTCGCGGACGGAGGTTGGCCTGCTCGTCAAGCTCTTCGAGATGGAGGTGCCCGAGATCTACGAGGGCATCGTCCGCATCGTGACCGCCGCACGCGAGCCCGGTGCGCGCTCCAAGATCGCCGTCAGCAGCCGCGACTCGGACGTCGATCCGGTGGGCGCCTGCGTCGGCATGAAGGGTTCCCGCGTTCAGGCGGTCGTGCAGGAGCTGCGCGGTGAGAAGATCGACATCGTGCCCTACGACCGCGACCCCGCGCGCTTCGTGTGCAACGCGATCGCACCGGCCGATGTGTCCCGCGTCATCATCGATGAGGCCAACAGTGCGATGGAGCTCGTGGTCCCTGACGACAAGCTCTCCCTTGCGATCGGTCGTCGCGGCCAGAACGTGCGGCTCGCATCCCAGCTGACCGGTTGGCGCCTCGACGTGATTGGCGAGTCGAAGTTCAAGGTCATGGAGGAGGAGGCCATCGCAGCGCTTGCCTCCATCGAGGACCTCGACCGCAACCATGCGCTGGCCCTCTACAAATCGGGCTTCCGCAGCCTCGACGAGGTCGCCGAAGCCCCCGTGGAGGAGCTTGCGGGCATCGAGGAGTTGGGTGCCGACCAGGCCGAGTCCCTCAAGGTCCGCGCCGATTCCGCGCTCGAGCGGATGCGACGTGCCCGTATCGAGGAGGTTGCCGGGGGCGCCGAGGTCCTGACGGAAAAGGACGTCCTGGCGCTGGTCGCAGGCGTCACGCCGCGCGTGGCCGATCTGCTGACGCGAGCGGGCTACCGCAGCTTGCAGGATGTCGTCGCGGAGACTGATATCGACAAGCTCGCCATCCGGACCGGTCTGGGCTCGCGTAGGGCTCAGATCATTCGCGACGGGGTAATCGAGTTCCTCGAGAAGGACGCCGACCGCGTCGAGGCCGGACGCGAGATCGCACGTGAGCGCCAGGCGAAGGAAGACGCGCTAGCCAGGGCAAAGGCCGAAGCCGAGGCCGCAGCCGCGGCGGCAGCCGAGGCCGAGGCGGAAGCCGCAGCTGCAGCCGAGGCGGCACAGGCGGCGGAGGCCGAAGGGGCCGCGCCAGAGGCACCGGTCGAGGCGGCGCCCGACGCGCCCGCGGAGCAGGCCACTGACGGAGACGGAGGACAGTAGTTGACCGAAGCCGGTACAGAGCACGACCAGCTCGATGAGCGGTCTGGGCGCGTATGCGTCGGTTGTCGCGACCACGGCGGTCGTGACGCGCTCCTGCGATTCGTCCTGATGGGCGACCCGCCGGCGCTGGTTCCCGACATCCGGCGGCGTGCGCCAGGGCGAGGCGTGTCGGTTCACCCGCGCTACAGCTGCCTGTCGACGGCGGTCAAGGCGGGCGCCTTCAAGCGTGCCTTTCGGCGGGAGCTGAAGACCAACGCGGCCGAGCTGGCACAGCACGCGCGCGGACAATACAGCCGACGGGCGGACGGTCTGCTGCAGGCCGGTCTGCGCTCGCGCAACCTAGCCGTCGGAACGGACTCGGTCCGCGAGGCGATGGCGAGCCGCAGTGTGCGGCTGCTGGTGGTAGCCGACGACGCCGCCGGCCGCCGCGACGAGCTGGTGGCACAGGCGGAGCGCCTGGACGGGCGCTGCATCGTCTACGGCAACAAGGAACATCTGGGCGAGCTACTCGGCCGGCCAGAGGTGGGGGTGGTCGCGGTACGCGACGATCGACTCGCCGAAGAGATTCGCAGAGCGGCACTCAGTGTCGCCGAGCTTGCGGAGGACGCATGACCAAAACCCGCGTTTACGAAGTGGCCCGCGATCTGGGCCTGAACAATCGGGATCTGATGGGCAGGCTCGCCTCGCTCGGCATTCAGGTTCGCAATCACATGAGCGTGCTCGACACCGCCGAGGTGGAGCGCGCGAAGCGGGCGATCGAGAAGGACAAGCAGCAGAACGTCGTCGAGGAGCGCATCCGGCCGACGGTCGTTCGCAGGCGCGTCAAGCGAGGCGCTGTCCCGGCCGAGGTGCCCGTCGAGGCCAAGGCGGAGGCGACTGAGGCCGACGCGAGCGAGCAGCCCGCGGCCGCGCCGAGGAGGCGCAAGGCGGCTACGGAGGCGAAGCCCGAGGCCGCAACGGCCGCTGACGAGCCGTCGAGCCCCCCCGCTGCGCCCGAGGCCGCTCCCGAGGCCGCCGCACCGGAGCCCGAGCCGACTCAGCCTGCGGCGGCCGCAGCGCCCGAGCCGGCCACACCTGCAGCGGAGCCGGCCGTGGCTGCTGCCGTTGCCGCACCACCGGCCACCGAGGAGGTCGACGCGGACGGCGCGCCGCGTGCGGCGATGTCCTACGAAGACCGTCTCGGCAGCGCGAACCTACCGCCCGGCGTCGTGGCGCGGGGGAGCCAGCAGGGGGCGAAGGCCGCTCCGCTGTCGGAGGCCGCGCGCAACCGCATCGTTACCCAGCATGCCGCCAAGGCTGCCGCGCAGCCGCCGCGGCGACGCGAGCTGGTGCGCTCGGCGATCGGCCCGACCGGGAGGCAGCAGCAGCGCAGCCGTCCTGGACGGGCCCGCAAGCTGGCGCCCGGCAAGAAGGCGATGAAGACCGAGATCACGGTCCCGAGTGCCGCCAAGCGCGTGATCCGCATCGAGGGCGAGATCGGGTTGCAGGCGCTCGCCGGCAAGATGTCGCTCAAGGCGACCGACGTACTCGGTAAGCTCATGCAGCTGGGCATGACCGGCGTCATGATCAACAGCACGCTCGACTACGAGACGGCCAGCATCCTCGCGGGCGACTTCGGTTTCGAGGTCGAGAACGTCGCGGTGTCGGATGACGACATGATCAGCGACGCGCGCGGTGAGTTCGCGGACGTCGACGAGGCACAGTCGGTCCGCGCGCCCGTGGTCACGGTCATGGGTCACGTCGATCACGGCAAGACGTCGCTGCTCGATCGCATCCGCAAGGCCGACGTCGCGGCGGGCGAGGCCGGCGGCATCACCCAGCACCTGGGCGCCTACCGCGTCGACACCGACAAGGGCACCATCGTCTTCATCGACACGCCAGGCCACGCGGCATTCACGGCAATGCGCGCGCGCGGCGCCACCGCCACGGACCTCGTCATCCTCGTGGTTGCAGCCGACGACGGCGTCATGCCACAGACGAAGGAAGCCGTTGCGCACGCGCGCGAAGCCAAGGTGCCGGTGATCGTCGCCGTGAACAAGTGTGACAAGGAGGGCGCGCAGCCCGAGGTCATCAAGCGCGAGCTGGCCAATGACGGACTGCAGCCCGAGGACTGGGGCGGCGAGACGATCTACTGCGAGGTCTCGGCGAAGACCGGCGATGGCATCGACAAGCTGCTGGACTCGGTGCTCTTGCAGTCCGAGGTGCTCGAGCTACGCGCCAACCCGGACATCCCGGCGCAGGGCATCGTGCTCGAGTCCTATCTCGACAAGGGGCGCGGTCCGGTGGCCAACGTCCTGATCCAGAACGGCACGCTCAAGGCCGGTGTATTGGCGGTGGCCGGCGGTGCGCAGGGCAAGGTCCGAGCACTGACCGACGACCGCGGCAAGCCGACGGCCGTGGCTGGGCCCGCAACACCGGTCGAGGTGCTCGGGCTCTCCGAGGTCCCCAACGCTGGCGATGCGTTCCACGTCGTGAAGGACGCGAAGGCGGCTCAGGCACTCGCGGAGCGCCGCAAGAAGGGCACGGCCAAGGCCGGTCCCGCCGGTGGCAAGGCGTCGCTGGAGGCGCTCGTCGAGAGCATGAAGGAGACCGACGTCGAGGAGCTGAAGCTCGTCGTCAAGGCCGACGTGCAGGGTTCGTGCGGTGCGGTGGTCAGCGCTTTGACCGACCTGTCGACCAGCAAGGTCCGCGTCAACGTCATCCACCAGGCCGTCGGTGGCATCACCGAGAACGACGTCATGCTCGCCTCGGCGTCGAACGCGATCGTGATCGGTTTCCACGTGCGGGCCGCCGGTGGCGCCATCAAGGCGGCGAAGGCCGAGCAGGTTCAGATCAAGACCTACAGCATCATCTACGAGGCGATCGATGATGTGAGGGACGCGATGGTTGGCCTGCTCAAGCCGGAGGAGAAGGAGGTCGAGGTCGGCCGCGCAGAGGTTCGCCAGCTCTTCTCCATCCCCAAGGGCGTCATCGCCGGTTGTTTCGTCGCGGACGGCAAGATCGTTCGCTCCGCCAGGGCACGCGTCATGCGTGAAGAAGAGAAACTGTGGGAGGGTGGCATCAAGTCGCTGCGTCGAATCAAGGACGATGTGCGCGAAGTTGCCGCAGGACTGGAGTGTGGTGTCGGTTTGGAGGGCTTCAATGACCTTCAAGAAAACGATATCATCGAGTGCTTCGACATCGAGGAGGTGTCGGCGGTCCTCTAGGAGGCGCATGGTTGTCGGTGTATGTCGCATGACACTGGGGTTACCCGGCAACGACTCCCTGAAGGGCAAGCGGAAGGTCGTGCGCAGCCTGCTCGATCGGCTGCGCTCGAAGTTCAACGTGGCCGCCGCGGAGGTCGAGGACATGGACGACCGGCGTAGGGCGGTAGTCGGCTTCGCGGTGGTGTCCAACGACTCCGCCCATGCCAACTCCATGCTCGACACGATTGCCGACTTCGTCGTCGGCGCTCGGGGTGCCGTGGTGACCGGGCATAGCCTCGAGCTGATACACATGGCTGATGGAGCGCCGCTCGGTGCAGAGCTTTCGGACTATTGATGATGGCTGAGGGGATCAAGCGCAGTGAACGCGTGGCGGGCCGCATCCAGAGCGAGCTCATGGACCTGCTCCTGCGCGGTGCGGTCAGGGATCCGGCTGCGGCCGGAACCTACGTTAGCCGGGTGTTGCTGACCGATGACCTGCGCAACGCGCGCGTCTACGTACGCATGCTCGATGACGAGGCGGCATCGTTGGAACGACAGAAGCAGATCGTCCGTGCGCTCAAGCGAGCATCGGGCCACATTCGTCGCGAGCTCGCACCACGCCTCAAGCTCAAGTACCAGCCGGAGCTGAAATTCTTCTGGGACGAGGGGGGCGATGCCCGCCGGCGTGTTGAGGATGTTCTCGACGAGCTGCGCCGCGAAGGAAGCCTGTCATGAGCGGCATGGACAAGGCCGTGGCGATCATCCGCAACGGCAAGCGCTTTCTGCTGACCTGCCACGTGCTTCCCGACGCCGACGCGCTGGGCTCGATGCTCGGACTCTCCGAGATCCTCAAGAGCCTGGGCAAGGAGGTGGTGCTCTACAACCGCGACCCCGTTCCCCCGGGATTGCAGTTTCTGCATGGTGTCGAGGAGGTGCGGTCGTCGCTCGTGCCGGGCATGAAGTTCGACGCCACGCTGATCACCGACACGGCGGCCCGTGACCTGCTGCCACGTCAGTTTCCACCGTCAGCGATCACCGGGCCCGTCATCATGATCGACCATCACATCGGTCACGATGACTTCGGCGACGTCGTCGTGCGCGACGTCAAGGCCGCAGCCACGGCGGTCGTCGTGGCGGACCTCGCCACAGCGCTCGGGCTACCACAGGTTCCGCCTCCCGCGGCTGAGCCGCTCTACACCGCGCTTATCGCCGACACCGGTGGCTTCCGCTACACGGGCACGACCGCTGCCAACCTGCGCATGGCGGCCGACTTCCTCGATGCGGGCGTCGACCCATGGCACGTCGCTTCCCATGTCTTCGAGCACTGGCCGATGGCGCGCCTGCGCCTGCTCGGCTACGCGATCAATGCGCTCGAAACGGAGCATGCGGGGCGCATCGCGATGCTCTGCATTCCGCTGTCGATGGTCGAGCGAGCTGGAGCGACCGAGCAGATGGTCGAGGGGATGGTCGAGTACGGCCGAATGCTCCAGGGGGTGGAGATCTCGATCATGCTCTGGGAGCGGAGGCCGCGCTCCGACGAGACCGCCTTCGGTTCACTGATCACGCGCCTGAGCATGCGCAGCGCGGGCACGGCCGACGTCGCGCGCGTGGCCGCGACGCTTGGTGGGGGCGGTCACCGGACTGCCGCCGGTGCAACGCTGCAGGCGAGCATCAAGGCCGCGCGCGAGCGCGTCTTGCTCGAGGCATCCAAAGAGCTGGGACTCTGACCGACGGCCTCCTACTGGTGGACAAGTCCGGCGGGATCAGCTCGCACGGGGTCGTCTCGCTCGTGCGCCGCGCGCTCGGAACCCGCAGTGTGGGCCACGCGGGTACGCTGGACCCGATGGCCACCGGTCTGCTGGTACTTGGGGTCGGTCAGGGGACCAAGCTGCTCAACTACCTCGTCGCCGACGACAAGCGCTACCGCGCGACCGTGCGCCTGGGGACTGTGACGGACACGCTCGACGCGGAGGGGCGTGTGACCGCCACCGAGGCGGTGCCCGAGGGTTTGACGACGAACGATGTCGAGCAGGCCGCGCAGGGCTTCGTCGGCAGGTTCGAGCAGCGCGTGCCCGACGTCAGCGCGATCAAGCGCGATGGAGAGCCTCTGTACCGCAAGGTGCGGCGCGGCGAGGTGGTGGATGCGCCGTCGCGCGAGGTGACACTGCACGCGATCGATGTGCTGAGCTTCGACGGTCGTGAGATCGAGCTGGCCGTTCACACCGGCAAGGGCTTCTACGTGCGCTCGCTCGCGCGCGACCTGGGCGAGCGACTCGGGACCGTTGCGCACCTGGGCGTGTTGCGGCGGCTCACCAGCGGGGTGCACGACGTGCAACAGGCGCTGGGGCTCGCGCGCGTGCGGGCAGCGCGCGATGATGAGGAGGCGGCGGGTGAGGTTCGCGCCGCGTTGTTGCCGCTCTCGCAGGCCGTGGGATTCATGCGGTGTGCGACCGTGGACGCGACGGGCTGTGCCGACTTGTCGCACGGGCGGGTCGCGTCCGCGGAGACCGTCGTGGGCGGCAGCGTGGAGCCAGGGCAGGGGCCGATCGCCTTCCTCTCCGAGCAGGGTGCGCTGGTCGCGATCGGCATGTGCGACGACGCTGGCCTGCACACGAAGCGCGGGTTCCCGGCGTAGCGCCGGCGCTCAGCCGTCGTGCGCGTGTTGCTCGTCAGCGGTGAGCGGCACGATCAGCAGGTGGTCGAGCTCGAAGCGCGCGTCGCGTTCCACCGCCCTCAGCACTGCGGGCGTGGGACCCGCCGGTAGCGCCCCCGGCGGGAGTCTCCAGCGCAGCTCGGTCCACTCGCCGTCGACCGTACGGGTCTCCGGTGGCTGCTCGGCGATGGTGATGGCCAGCTCGCTCGCGGCGGCCGCATCGGCGCGGCGGACCCCCAGCAGCGCGACGCTGCCGTAGGCCGAGCTCGCCACCGCCTCGGGCATCTGCAAGCGCAGCTGCGCCTGGCGAGCGCGCATCGTGCAGCGTGTGCGGTGTCGGAAGTCCCAGTCGTGCAGTCGATCCGTCTCGTCACACTCGGATAGACCGCGGTGGCCGGCTGCATCGGGCCCCACGTCCGTACCTCCCACTGCGCCGCGCTCGAGTGCGCCCACGCGGACGAGCGCCTCCGTGATGTTCTTCAGGTTCGGGTCGTGGGTCACGCGATCAAGCAATGCGGGCAGCGCGCGGTCATCCGCCAGCAGGCCCAATCCGCGCGCGGCACAGTCGCGCACGTTGGCCTTGCGCTCGTGATGCAGCGCGCTGGTGAGGGGGTCGAGCGCGCGCGGATCGCCCAGGTGTCCCAGCGCGATCAGCGCCAGGTAGTTGAGTCGGGTGTTCTGCACCATCGTGGTCAGTGGCATCAGCGCGCGCACGTCTCGCAACCGCCCGAGCCACCGCACGGACTCCTCTTTCTCGTACGCGCTTGGGGCGTCCTGGAGGGCGGCGATCAGTCCAGGCACCGCGGCCGCGTCGCGCAGCCGACCGAGCGAGACCGCAGCCCGTGCGCGCAGGTCGGGGTCGGCGGTCTCGACGACGTCGTGGAGGGTCTCCCGCGCCCGCTGGTCGAACATGCGGCCCAGGGCGACCGCCGCCTCCGCCGCGACGAGCCGCTGCGGCCCCTCCATCGCGCTCAGGAGCTGGGGCTTGGCGCTCGGGTCCGCGAGCCGCGCGAGGATCTGCGCGGCCTCCGTGCGCTGCTCCAGTGTCGCCGATTCCGTGTTGACGAGCGCTGCCAGTGGCGCGACCGCGCGCCGATCGCGGATGCGTCCACGCTCGAGCGCGATCCGGTGAGGGTCCGCGTCGCCCTCGTTAGCCGACAGCTCGTCGAGCCACGCATAGACCTCGCCGCGCAGCCGCTGTAGCAGCTCCGGCTGCGAGTCCGCGAGGTTGTCGCGTTCGCGTGGGTCGGCCGCGAGATCGTAGAGCTCGTAGAGGTTGAAGCGCAGGTCGGCGACGAGCTTGTGCGGCCAGTCGATCACCATCTTTTTGTACGTCACCGCCGAGAACACCGGTCCCCGTACCTGCTCGCGCTTCGTCGCCAGCGCACGCAGGTCGTGTCCGCGCAGCGAGGCGGGGGGCGGTAGGCCGAGCATCGCGAGCAAGGTGGGCATCACGTCGATCAGCTGTACAGGCGCGGCGATGCGCGCCGCTGGCAGCCGGGGCGCGTCGATGATCAGTGGCACGCGTATCTGCTCCTCGTACAGCGAAGAGCCGTGGTAGACGCCGCCGTGTTCGCGGAACTCCTCGCCGTGGTCGGCGCTGATCACCACGATGACGTCGCGAGCCAGAATGTCGCGGGCGCCCTCGACGAGGCGCGCGACCGCTGCATCGACACGCGCGATCTCGCTGTCGTAGCGGTCGACATCCGATGTTCCGAACTCATTCGCGACATAGGGCTCGTGGACGTCGAAGTAGTGCACCCACGTGAAGCTGTTAGGCTCGCCGCGGCCGGCCGTACGCGTGAGCTCGCGCAGCACGCGGTCGGTCATCTTCTCGGCCGGCGCGTCGGTGTGCTCGACGTAGTCGAAGTCGAAGCTGCGGCTACGGTAGTGCTCTAGCTTGGCTGCGGCGGTGTGGAAGATACCGTCCGTGTAGAACGCCGCGGTGTGGTAGCCGCTCTCCGCGAGGCTCGAGGCCAGCGTCGATTCTGGTGGTGGCTGACCGAGCTCGAGCGTCTCGTGCAGGTACTCGGAGCTCATGAGTGAGCACAGCGAGTAGCTGGAGTGTGGCGCCTGCACGTAGGCGCGCTCGAACACCACCGCGCGCTCGCTGAGCTCATCGAGCCTCGGCGACGTCGCGCGCGTATGCCCGTAGGCACCGAGATGATCGGCCCGCAGCGCGTCGACCGTGACCAGCAGCAGGTGGGCATCGGGCCAGGTGGGCAGGCCGTCGTGCGACACGGTGCGTAGCTGCGCTCGCCGCTCGGCGGCCGCGACGCGGGTGGAGGCGACCACCGCGCGGTCACGTCGGCTCAGCAGCGGGCCCGCGGCGAGCATCAGCGAGTGGTTGTGCGAGGCGCGGGCCTCCATCAGCGCGACGCGCTGGGTCTGGCTGCGGTCCAGGGTTGCGAGGTTGGCCCCGGCCGCGGCGCAGAGCCCGGCGACGAGCAGCCCAGCCGCCGCCGTGTACCGCCACCCCGGCCGTTGGTCGGCTCGCGCCGGGACCAGCAGCACGACGGCCAGCGCCGCGCTCGCGACGGCGGCGACACTCAGCACGCCGTGCAGGTACTCGTAGAGCAGGGGCAGCACGGTGCGGTCGAGCAGCCCGAGCCCGAAGGACGTCACGAGCAAGCCGGCGGCCGCTGCCCAGCGCACGTACGGTCGGTCTTCGCTCCGCTCGATCGCGTTCGCGACGAGCCACAGCCCCGCGATCAGCAGCGACAGGAGTAGCGCGACGACGGCCATCTCGATCAGAGCGTGGTGCGCTAGCTGCGACATGCGACCGCCGTCGAGCAGCTGGCTGCCGACCGCGACGCAGGGAAGGCCCAGTGGCAGCGCCCGCGCTGCAGCGACACGCCAGGTGCTATGCGCGCCGTAGCCCGTACCTGCGCGGGCCATGCGCGGGGCGAGCGCCCACCAGGCGCCCCACAGCAGCCCGGCGATCGCCACGAGCGGCACCTGCGTGGCGAGCAGGCGCAGCAGAAACTCGATCCTCACGGCGGTGCCGCGCAGCCACCCCGCCTGGCCAGCGAAGTCGGACAGCGCGGTGAGGGTCCCCGCAGTGGCACCGACCCACAGGCCGCGCGCGCTCGCATTACCGATCATGACGTGGGGCTCATAGGCGGCGTCGGGCCGTGGGCCCGGACGATACCGCGGGGGGACTCAGCCGCGAAACGGCCGACTCGCCGGAGTGCAATCATGCTGGAAAAGTAAACAGCCCGAAGCTGCCATGCGGGTCATGGAGGCCTGGGGGCCGGACGGGTGTGGAGGCGCCGACCAGATTCGAACTGGTGAATGGAGGTTTTGCAAACCTCTGCCTTACCACTTGGCTACGGCGCCGGGCGTGCGGGAACGACCCCGAACGGCAGACCGTTTAGCGCTTCGGCGCACCGATGTCCAGGAACCGGCCGCCGGCGTCGGGGCACCGCAAGCGGCAGCGAACACGTCCGCACGCAGGCCGCGCACGCCCTTTTACCGTGGGGCGTTTCTTGGCATCCTCCGCCGACGATGACCTCGACCCAGTCCGAAATCGAAGTCTCCTACGACGTCTCCAACGAGTTCTTCCGGCTCTGGCTGGACGAGCGCATGCACTACACGAGTGCGAGCTACCTCACGGGAGACGAGTCGCTGGAGCAGGCGCAGCGCGCCAAGTGCGAGATCCTCTACGACTATGCCCAGGTGCAGAAGGACTCGCTGGTGCTCGACATCGGTTGCGGCTGGGGTGCCAACGTGGAGTACCTCGCGTCGCGCGGGGTCGACCGCATCCACGGCATCACGCTGTCGACCGCGCAGCACGACGAGATCATGGCGCGCAAGCTGCCGGGCGTGCAGACCCACGTCATCGACTACGCGCAGTACAAGCCCGAGGAGAAGTACGACGCGCTTCAGTCGATCGAGATGATCGATCACCTCTGCTCGCCTGCCCAGTCCCACAAGGGGTTGGCGATCGACCTGTACCGCGAGTACTTCCGCAAGTGCGCCAGCTGGGTCAAGCCCGGCGCGTGCTTCGGTTTCCAGGCGATCCTCCGCAACCGTGTGCCGCGTAACCGCAAGGACCTCGAGGATCTGCGCTTCACCGCCGACGTGATCTTCCCCGGTGGGCTCAACCCGCGACTCGAGGAGCTCGTGGCGGCGGTCAATCCGTACTGGGAGGTCCTCGAGCTGCGGACGCAGCGGGTGAGCTATGGCAAGACCACCGGCGAGTGGCTGCGCCGCCTGCGTGAGAACGAGGCGGAGATCCGCGAGCGCTTCGGCGACCAGGTCTTCGTCGAGTACGAGCGCTACCTCGACACCTGCGTGCGCGCATTCGACCAGCACTGGTCGAGCGACGTGCAGATCAAGCTGCGGCAGATCCCCGACTGAGCGCGCGGCAGGCGGCTAGTCGCGCAGCAGGACGTTGCAGTAGTAGCGCACGCGCCGCACGAGCTTGCCGTGGGGGCGCTTGTCGATGTCCTTCTTGAGCGCGAGCATCACGCGCCGCTGCAGCACGTAGTTGTTGGTCTTCGGCTTCTTGTAGGACTTTCCGTCGATCGCCTCGCGGGCGCGCTCGAGCGGCTCCCACAGCTGCTGCTTGTCGAAGCCCCAGCGCTTCACGTCGGCCGCGTCGAGCCCGTCCACGATGCCGCGGGCGAGGGTGAGCTTGTCGTCGTCCTGCGCGAGCTCGGTCGCCCACTTGTCGACCGACGAGTCCTCGGGTCGGTTGCGCGTGCCGACCGTGATCGGATCGCCCATGCCCTTCTTGGCCTCGAACTTGTCGCCGTAGTTGACCGCGTCTGGCTCGTCTTCGAGCTGCAGGAAGTCGAAGACGCGCGCGAGCTGCGCCTCGGGCTCGGACACGAGGGTCTCGTACTGGACCTGCAGCACGTGCTCGGCGGGGTCGCCGAGGAAGGTCGAGATGGCGCGGACGTAGCGGTCGACCACCGGATTGAAGGCGTGCGCCGCCTGCCAGTCGCCGTCGAAGAAGCTGTTCGCGTAGGAGCTCATCACCGCCAGCGGATGGCGCGTGAGCACGACGTAGCGCGCCTGGGGGTAGAGCTTGCGCAGGAACGGAAGCACCAGTGCGTAGGCGGGCGTCTTGTCGAGGAAGTAGCGCTTCCCCGAGGGCTCGAGCATGCGGCCGTAGAGCGTGTCGGCGTAGGCGCGCAGCGCGTCGAGGTAGTCCTCCTCGCCACCAGGCAGGCTGTCGACGAAGCTGCGGATCGCCTCGGCCGCATTGATGTGGTCGTACGGAGCCTTGTCGACGAGGTCGTGGTAGCCGAGGTGCGCCAGCGGGGTGATCAGGTGCGGCTCCGGGTGCGTCATCACCTGCGAGTGGGAGCCGAGCATGCGCTGCAGCAGCGTGGAGCCGGCGCGCGGAGGAGACACCACGAAGAGGAGTCGGTCTTGCATCGCGTTTCGTATAGCTCCCTGGCGAGTCCCCATCAACCACGCCGCGCGACGGGGCGCGCGACGATCACCTGGCTCTCGCTGTCACCCCGCAGCGGTGCTCCGTCGAAGTCGCCGAGCTGCTGCTCGACCCGGAAGCCGTTGTAGTGCAGCAGCGCCTCGAGCTCGGCCGGGAAGAACTGCCGGTGCGACAGCGGCACATGCTCGACATGCCCGGGCGCCTGCAGGTCCTCGAACAGCATGTGGATGGTCTGGATCTGCGTGACCGGATCGTACTCGAACGCCTCCTGGTAACCGTAGCGCTTGCCGTCGTCCGGTCGCTTGATCGGGCGGCACCGGTAGGGCCGGCTCGGGTCGCGCGCGAGCATGCGCGGGTCGGGGTTGAGCACGTCGAAGACCAGCCGCCCGTCGCGCTTGAGGTGCGCGTGGGCAGTCGCGAGCGCGCGCTCGATGTCACGCCGCTCGTAGAGGTGCATGAAGACGTTGAACGGTGCGATGACCAGCGCGAATCGCCGGCGCAAACGGATGCGACGGAGATCCCCGCTCCTCAGCGTGACGTTCGCCCGGGCAGCAACCGGCAGCCGCTGCACCCGCTCACGGGCGCGCTCGAGCATCTCGTCCATCGTGTCCACGCCGGTGATCGGCACCCCGATGCGCGCGATCGCTGCTGCCACGCGCCCGGTCCCGACCCCGAGCTCGAGCACCTCACCGCGCGCGCGCCGCGCCTGCTCCACGTAGAACGCCACGTCCTGCCTGCGGCTTCGGTAGGCGTGGTCGTAGTAGCTGGCGTCGCGGTAGTGCGCCGTCGTCCCGTCCTGCAACTCGACGTTCCTGCGCGTCGCCATGACAACCCCCGTCCTCGGAATCCGATCGCCTACATACCGGCAATCGCGGCGGCGCGCTTGTTGCGGCGACCACCGTGCGGTCGTAGGGTAGCTGGGCGCGCCAACCGGCGCCTCAGACAGGAGCGCACCGTGCCCACCGTCGGCCTTCCCGAACTCATCGTCATCGCCCTGATCCTGATACTGGTGTTTGGGGGTTCGCGCCTGCCGAAGCTGGGGGAGGACCTCGGTCGGACATTCGGCAAGCTCAAGCGCGGCGCCTCCCGTGGCGACCCGTCGCCCGACTCGCGGGGCGACGACGCGGCGGCGCAGGACGCCGACATCGTCGACTAGTGGATGATCTTGACCTGCTCGCTCATGCGGCGGCAGGCCTCCCGCAGGCTGGCAGGCAGGTCGGGGGACTGCAGCACGCGCGACAGATCTTGCCGGTTGAGCATCGGCGCCAGCTGGAGGCAGATGTCTAGCGGCGTGTGCGGGTTGAGCATGATCGTGAGCTTGACCTGGTAGCGAACGATCCAGCGCGCGCAGCGGAACACCTCGCGCAGCACCAGGCCGGACACAGGACGTCGTGAGCACAGCTGAACGACGTGCGGCTCGGTCACGCCCGGGTTGCCGAGCAAGATGCGGATGACGTCGGGGTCCGGGTCGCGCAACACGCGCTGGATGAGGTCGGGGTCGTTGCGGCGCGCCAGCGACTTGCGCTCCCCCAGCGCCAGCGGGCGTCCGACGCCGAAGTCGGGGACGCGCGAGGTGCGCGGATCGTCCTCGGGCTCCGGTGCCTCGCACAGGGCGAGCGCGAGGATGAACTGGTCGCGCGCGCGCAGCGCTTCGGCGACCCGCGCGCGCAGCTGCCCGCAGTCCTCGTCCGCGAGTGCGAGAGACATGCTCTGCAGCAGGTCGAGGTGCTCGGTGTCGCGCGCCTCCGCGCCGCTCATCGTGAGCAGCAGCAGCTCCGCGATGTCCGCAGGTGGCATGTCCACCAGGCGGTGTCGCACGTAGGACGCGCGCATGCCGGTGTCTCGAATGCCCGAGAGGCGCTGTGCCAGCGCCCGTGCGTCGGCCTCTGCCGAACCCATACTGCATCGTGCCCCCCTTGAGGGGCCTCGCCAAGGCTCCAGCGTGGGGTCGTTTGCGATACATCGCGTGCCGATGAAATAAGCCCGCGGCACCGTGGGTTACACTTCCCAGAGCCCCAATGGCCATCTTTTCGCCCAAGAAAGACCCGCAGCTGATTGCCTTCGAGAGGGACGCCCTCGGCCATCTGGATGCGCTGTACGCCAATGCGCTGCGCCTGACGCGCAACCCGCACGACGCCGAGGACCTGCTGCAGGAGACCTACCTGCGGGCCTACCGCTTCCACGACCGCTTCGAGGCCGGATCCAACCTGCGCGCGTGGCTGTTCCGCATCCAGTTCAACACCTTCGTCAACCGCTACCGGCGGCAGAACAAGCACAAGGCGATCCTGGCGGAGATGGGGGAGGCGCCCGATGTGCGGGGCGTCATGAGCCGCTCCGCCATGCGTGCGCTCAGCGATCCCGAGAGCGCGATGCTGCGCCCACTCATCGGCAAGGAGATCGAACGGGCGCTCGACCAGCTGCCGGAGGACCAGCGGGTCGTCGTCTTGCTCGCGGACGTGGAGGAGTTCAGCTACCGCGAGATCGCCGAGATCGTCGGCTGCCCGATCGGAACGGTCATGTCGCGTCTGCACCGCGCACGCCGCGCGCTTCAGGTCGAGCTGGCCGACCACGCCCGGCAGCTCGGGCTCATCTCCGCCGACGTCGATGATGCCGATGATGCCGATGATGCCGGGCAGGACGCGGAGGGCGCCGAGCCGGTCTCGCTGTCGGCCTACCGCGCGGGCCGGGGAGGGCGGTGATGGACTGCCGCCTCGCGCGCAAGCATCTGGACGGGTACGTGGGCGGCGAGCTGTCGCCGGACCAGACGCTGGCGTTCGACGCGCACCTCGAAGCGTGCACCGAGTGTCGCGAGCAGCTCGAGTTCTCCGAGCGCGTGCGGGGCACGTTGCGTGCGCAGTTGCGGGCCACACCTGCGCCGGACGCGGTGCGCGCACGCGTCGTTGGCGCACTGGAGCGCGAGCAGTCGGGGGGCAGCTGGCGCTCCGAGCGGGGCGCGTCGGTCGGTCTGCTCGCGCTTGCCGCCGTCGCGCTGCTCGCGGTGCTCGGCGGCAATGAAGGCGCGCAGCAGGCGGGCGTGGCGACGACGGGGCCGCGCCTGTTCCGCGACGTCGTCAGCCGTCACACCGATGAGCTGCCGCGCGAGTTCGAAACGAGCGAGCCGGAGCGCGCGTCGCGCTGGTTTCGCGGCAAGCTCCGCTTCCGCATCCAGTCGATGCAGTTCCGCGAGCCCCAGGTGCGCCTGGTGGGGGTGCGGGTGTCGCACGTGGGTCGCCAGAGTGCCGCGCGCATGTACTACAGCGTCGGCGAGCGCCGGATGACCGTCGTAGCGTTCGAGGCGACGCCGGATGTGCGTCACATGCTCAATGCGAGCGACACGTTGCAGCGCGAGCGGATCGCGGGACGCAATCTGTCCTACCATACCATACAGGGGTACACAGTTCCGGTCATCGAGAGCGGCGGCGTCGTCTACGCATTCACGGGCGACCTCGATCGCCCGAGCCTGCTGCGCCTCGTCGCGTCGGTGCACCTGCCGTAGTCGCTGGGCGAGCTGCGCGCGCCTCGGCGTCGATACGAGGGCGACCGGTAGCTTGTGTCGCCCCGCAGGCTCGATTCCTAAACATGCGGAAATGTTCCGCTTTGACCGGACCTCTCTGTTGACACCGGTTAATGGTGAAAACTATCCTCATCTTCCCGATTTACGATCTGCAGTGCGCAGGGTTGCGCCTGAAGGGAAGCGGATGAGTCAGCGGATTTTGCTATTCGAAAGCGACGCGGGGTTCGCGGGCGATATGAAGACGAGCTTCGAGCAGCTCGGTGCCGACGTCGATATCGTCGAGGATGGCCCCAAGGGTATCGAGCACGCCGAGGGCAACAAGCCCGACCTGATCCTGCTGTCGATCGAGCTGCCCGGGATGAACGGGTTTCTCGTCTGCAAGAAGATCAAGAAGAACGCGGGACTCAAGGACATCCCGCTGATGATCCTCTCGAGCGAAGCGACCGACGAGACCTTCGAGCAGCACAAGAAGCTGCGCACGCGCGCCGAGGACTACCTGCACAAGCCGATCGGGTTCGATGACCTGCTGCAGCGCGTTCAACAGCTCGTGACCATCGAGGGCAACGGCGCGGCGGCCGAGGACCTCGACATGGACGACCTCATGGTCGAGGACGACGACATGCTCGTCATCGAGGAGGACGACGAGGAGGCATCGTCGGGGCCGCCAGAGCCGCCGGCCGCTTCCGAGCCGGTGGAGGACTTTGCCGACGAGGCGTTCTCCGAGATCGAGGCCGACGAGGAAGACGCGGTCATCGAGATCGACGACGAGGAGGAGACCACCGGTGTCACTCCCGAACCGGAGCCGGAGGCCGAGCCGGTCGCCGCCGCGAGCGCGGACGATGGAGCGTCGAGCAAGGCGCTCGAGGCCGCCGAGCAGCAGGTTGCGACGCTCAAGCGTGGGGCCGATGCGGCCGACCGCAAGGTCGCGGACGCGAACAAGGCGCGCGAGCTGGCGGAGGAGCGGGCCGCCTCGGCGGAGCGTGCGCTCAACGACGCGAACAAGAAGGGCGGCGTGACTAGCCGCGAGTTCCTCGACCTGCGCGAGCAGCTCAACAAGAAGGACCGGGAGTTGCTGGAGCTCCGCGATCAGGTGACGGCGCGCGACAAGCAGCTGATCGAGTCGAGTGACAAGGCCCTCACGTTCGAGCGCCAGCTCGCTGACCTGCGAGACGAGAACCTCGAGCGCGAGCGCGAGCTGTCGAAGACCAAGGACACGGTCGATGCGCTCACGCAGGACAAGGAAGCCGGCAAGAAGCGCCAGGAGGACCTCAAGGCGCGCCTCGAGCGCTCCGAGTCGAAGGGCAAGGAGCTCGGCACCGAGATCGACGGTCTGAAGTCCGCGCACGAAGCGGCGCTTGCGGCCAAGGTGAGCGAGCACGAGGACGCTCTCGGTGCCGCGTCGGCAACGCACGCTGCGGAGTCCGCCGCCGCCAGGGAAGCTCAGGAGTCTGCGCTTGCGGAGGCCCAGGAGTCGGCGGAGGCGAAGCTCAAGGAGGGTCTCGCCGCGCTCGACGAAAAGCTCAAGGACGAGGCCGCCGAGTCGCTGGCCAACGCCGAGGCGGGTCACAAGGCCGCTCTTGCGAGCGCACAGGCGGAGGCCGAGGAGACGCTGGAGGCCGCCCGCGACGAGCTCGAGAAGAAGCTGTCCTCCGAGATCGACGCCGCCAAGGAGTCGCACCAGAAGGAGATGGCGCGCGTCGGTCGGGCGCTCAACGACGCCGAGACCAAGCACCAGCTACTCGAGGAGCGCTTCGAGGAGTCGGAGGCGGCCAAGGCCGAGGTCACCTCATCGCTCGCCACCATGAGCGAGGATCGCGACGCCAAGTCGGCGCAGCTTGCGGATAGTCAGGGCAAGCTCGGCGAGGCGAGCGAGAAGATTCGCGCCGACGGCGAGACACTCGACCGTGTGCGCAAGGCCATGTCCATCGGGTTGGGTCTGCTCGAGGAGCAGAAGAACAACACGCTCGACTAGCTAGCGGATCACGAGCCGACGCGAACCGCCCGCGGCGAGCGTGACCTGGCGACGCTCCGTGCGCCCCGGAAGGCTCGCCACCACGCGGTGCTTGCCGGCCCGTAGTCGTGCGCGCACCGGCGCGCGGCCGTGCTGCCTGCCGTCGATCGCGACGTCGCCGTACGGGATCACCACGACGGTCAGCGTGGCCAGGGCGGGCGCCGGCTCTTCCCGCTCGGTGTCGGCGAGCTGCCGGGTCGAGGCGTCGGGCAGCTGCGCTGCCGTGGGCGACTGGGGTTTGAACGGGCCCGTGTCGTCTTCGGCGGGCGCCTCGGGTTTCGCAGGCGCTGCCGGGACCGGGTGCAGCGCGTCTTCGTCCGGCTCCGCGACCGGCGGCTGCTCGGGCCCCTTCAACGCGAGAAAGCCCGCCGCGAGCCCGGCAGCGATGCCCACCAGCGCGACCCACAGCCACGGGCGCGCGGTCCGACCGGCGGCGAGTGTGCCCGATACCTGCGTCGCGCTCGCCGCCGGCGTCCCGTCCGTCGCTGTCACCGGCCCGGTGGGCCGAGCCAGCGGCTCGGTGTCGCCCGGCGTCGGCGCCGTCTCGGGAGCGGGTGCGCACACGACCTCGTCTACAGGCGGGCGGTGCGTCCGCACCAGCTGTCCGATGTGTCGGGGCACCTGCCCGTCACTCGGCTGAGCCGTGAGCGCCTCGAGTAGGGCCGCCGCGTTCTCCTGTCGTTGTTCCGGGTCGGGTCGAATGGCGCGTTCGATGCACTCGAAGAGGGCCTCGCCCACCGGCCCGGGGTCGACCGCCTCGCAGGCCTCGGCGAGCGGCACGTGCACCCCGGTCGCCGCGCGCGCGAGCGTCTCGATCTCGGTGGCTCCGTCGTAGGGCCGACGGCCCGCGAGGCACTCGTAGAGCAGCACCCCAAGGCCGAAGAGGTCGCTGCGCCCGTCGAGCTCGCCCGTGCCGACGTACTCGGGCGCCATGTACGGGTACTTGCCCTTCACGATGCCTGTCCGCGTCTGGCGCGTCTCGGCGAGTGCGCGTGCGATGCCGAAGTCGGTCAGACGCACCTCGCCCTCGGCGCTGAGCAGCACGTTCGACGGCGAGACGTCCCGGTGCACGACGCCGCTGCGGTGGGCGATGTCGAGGGCCGTGCACAGCTGGACCGCCAGGTGCGCGGTCGTTCGGATGTCGAGCGGGCCGGCGGCGTCGAGCAGCTGGCGCAGGTCCATGCCCTCGACCAGCTCGAGGGCGAGGTAGTGGGTGCCCGCGTCCTCACCGAAGTCGAGCACCTGGACAATCGTGGCGTGCTGGAGCGTCGCCATGATGCGCGCCTCGGCCTGGAACTGGCGCACGAACTCCGCGTCGTGATGCATCCCGTGGCGCACGCGCTTCAGGCAGACCCGCTGCACGAAGCCCCCCGGGCCGGTGCGCTCGGCCACGTAGGTCTCCGCCATGCCGCCCTCGCCGAGATGGCGCAGCACGCGGTAGGGACCGACCTCGAGCGGCTGGCTCACGGGCGTCCTATACCACGGGGGAGGTGGGGCGAAACCCGGGGGATTGGTCGGGGGGCGACCATCTGGTACATCGTCGGCATGGGTTCGCCGGCGGAGACGATCACCGAGCTTTGCCGCCACTTCTACGGGCTCGGCTGGGTGTCTGGCACTGGCGGCGGTATCGGCATCCGCGACGCCGACGGCGTGCACGTTGCGCCGTCGGGGGTGCAGAAGGAGCGCATCGAGCCGCGGGACATCTTCCGGCTCGACATGCAGGGCGGCGTGGTCGAGGCGCCACAGGATGCGACGCTGCGGCCGAGCGAGTGCGTGCCGCTGTTCCTCAACGCGTTTCGGTTGCGCGACGCCGGTGCCGTGATCCACAGCCACGCCCCCGAGGCGGTCCTCGCGACGCTTGGCACCGGCGACGTGTTCGAGTGTACGCGGCTCGAGATGATCAAGGGCATCGCGGGCCACGGCTACGAGGAGTTGCTGCAGGTTCCGATCATCGACAACACCGCGCGCGAGCGGGACCTTGCCGGCCGCATGGCGGAGGCGATGGAGGCGTACCCGCGGGCCCATGCCGTGCTGGTGCGCCGCCACGGCGTGTACGTCTGGGGGCGCGACTGGGTCGAGGCCAAGACGCACGCGGAGTGCTACCACTACCTGTTCGACATCGCGGTGCGGATGCGCCAGCAGGGCGTCGACCCGGCGGGCAGGAACCGGCCATGAGGGCGCAGTGGTTGCAGGGTGGTGAGACCATCGACGTCGAGATCCTCCGCGCGGAGGGGGTGATCCACGGGCAGCACGCGACCGACGAGGCCGCCTGGCGGCAGCCCGTCGATGCGCTCAAGGCCGAGCACGGATACGTGGAGGAGGACGTGGTCGCGCTGTCGCCGGCCACACCGGGGCTCGACGCGCTGTGCGCGAAGTTCGTCGACGAGCACTCTCACGATGAGGACGAGGTGCGCTTCGTGCTCGGGGGTGGGGGCGTGTTCGACATCCGCTCGCGCGACGACCGCTGGATGCACATCGTCGTCGAGGCGGGCGACCTGATCGTCGTTCCCGCCGGCCGCTACCACCGCTTCATGTTGACGGATGCGCGCAGCATCCAGTGCGTCCGGCTCTTCAAGGATCAGAGCGGCTGGACGCCGCACTACAGGCAAGCATCGTGACCGCACCGGCTCCCATGCGGCTATGGGGGCGTTTCGTGCAACAGGGGCTGCGCTCGCAACCCCACCTCAGTCGCAGACAGGTAAAGTAGAACGCCGTGTCCATCGTCCAAACACTCGTCCGCGGTCGCGCTCTGGTTCAGGGCTTCGCGCTCTTCAAGCCCGAGGACAACGACACCATCGCCTACCAGCTCGAGCGGCACGCCGAGAGGCGGCCCGACAAGGTGTTCCTGCTGTTTTCCGATCGCAGCTACACCTACGCCGAGGCCAACACCGAGATCAACAGGCACGCCTACGCCTACAAGCTGCTCGGCGTCGACAAGGGCGACGTGGTCGCGCTGGTCATGGAGAACCGTCCCGAGTTCATCTTCCACATGCTGGCGCTGCACAAGATCGGCGCGGTCTCGAGCTTGATCAACAGCAACGGCACGGGCGACGTGCTGGCACACGCGATCCGCATCTGCGAGCCCAAGCGGGTCGTGGTGGGCTCCGAGCTGTGGGCGACCTTCGTGGAGATGCGCGAACAGCTCGACTCGACCGACAACGTCGACATCGACATGGATCCGGAGAACCCCGCCGAGATCGACCTGCCGGTCTTCCAGGAGCGCCTCGTCGAGGCGAGCGGCGACAACCCTCCCGAGTCAGGCACGCACCAGCTCAAGGAGCAGGCCGCGTTCATCTACACCAGTGGCACGACGGGCATGCCGAAGGCCGCCAAGGTGATGCACCACCGGCTCTTCCGCGGTGGCCGCGTGTGGTGGGGCCTGGCGCTGCGCTACGAGAAAGATGCTGTGCTCTACTGTTGCCTGCCGCTGTACCACAGCAACGCGACCATCCTCGCGCTCTCCAGCGTCGTGTCAGCCGGCGTGACCATTGCGCTGTCGCGGAAGTTCTCGCGCAGCCGCTTCTGGGATGAGTGTCGCCGCTTCAACTGCACCTCGTTCATCTACATCGGCGAGCTCTGCCGTTACCTGATGAACGCGCCACCCTCGGACGGCGACCGCGATCACAACGTGCAGGTGGTCACGGGCAACGGACTGCGCCCCGACATCTGGCAGGAGTTCCAGGACCGCTTCGGCATCAAGCGCGTGGCGGAGTTCTACGGCGCGACCGAGGGCAATTGCATCACGGTGAACTTCCGCGGCGTGGTCGGTTCGGTCGGCCCGATGACGCCCGGCATGATGCTCGCCCGCTGGGACGAGGAGGAGCAGACGTTCATCCGCGGTGACGACGGCTTCCTGGTGAAGGCCAAGGCCGGCGAAAACGGCATCCTGCTCGGCAAGATCCGCCCGCGCCAGGAGTTCGACGGCTACCAGGACAAGTCGGCGAGCGAGAAGAAGGTCCTGCACGACGCCTTCGAGAAGGGTGATTCGTATTTCGACACCGGCGATCTGCTGCGCGTCGACAGGGGGCGAAACCTCTTCTTCGTGGACCGTCTCGGCGACACCTTCCGTTGGAAGGGCGAGAACGTCGCGACCTTCGAGGTGCAGGAGCAGATCACCAAGTGGGACCCGGTCGATGAGGTCAACGTCTACGGCGTGCAGATCGAGGGCACGGACGGCCGCGCGGGCATGGCTGCCCTGGTACTCGGAGACGGCAAGGAGTTCGACGCTGCCAGCTTCCAGGCCCACGTCGACGACAACCTGCCCAGCTATGCGCGCCCGATCTTCGTGCGGCTGCTCGCGCAGATCGCGACGACCGCGACGATGAAGATGAAGAAGGGCGACCTGCAGAAGCAGGGCTTCAACCCCGGCGCGACCGAGGACGTCATCTACTTCCGCCACCCGGAGCAGGGCGGCTACGTCCCGATCGATGGCGCCATGTACGATGGCATCACCTCCGGGGCGTTCAGGCTGTAGCCGCGATCGGCGGGCTGCTCGCGACGCTCCGCTAGACGGGCGGCTCGACCATCAGGTAGCGCAGGATCAGGTCCGTGAGCTCGTCCGCGAGCCGCAGGTCTTCCTGTCCCTCCGGATCGGCCTGGACCGCGGCGCGGATGACGCCAGGCACGGCGTTGACGAGCAGGAAGATGGCGCGCGAGATGTCCTCGTGCCGGATCGTGTGGCCGAGCGAGCGCAGGTAGGTGCGGCTGATCTCTGCGAGCTTCTCCTCGAACTCGTAGACCTTCCGAAGCTCGCCGACCTTCGGCACCTCCTGGCAGAGGATGTGGTGCAGCCTCGGGTCGACCCGGTAGGCCTTGATGAGGCCCTCGACCATGACGCGCGCGTTGTGCGGCAGACCTGCGGGTGTCACGTCCTCGAGCGCCCGTGAGAGCACGGTGGCCATCTTCCCGAGGTGCTCCTCGACGAGTGCCGCGACCAGCGCCTCCTTGCTCGGGAAGTACTGGTAGAGCGATCCGATGCTGACGCCCGCAGCTTGCGCGATGCGGTTGGTGCTCGCCCGGTCGTAGCCCTCGGCCACGAGGACCTGGGCGGTGGCTTTCACGATGGCTTCCACCGTGGCCTGGGCACGGGCCTGGCGGGGACGTCGGCGGGGGCTGGTGGCTGGGATCGCGCGCATGGGAACCTCTCCTGGCTGGCTGCATTCGCCGGGGCAGTCCGCGCTGCCCGTTGGCTTACAGTTGGGTCGCCGGGGTGTGCCGCATTTTCCGACCCCTCCTACACTTTTCTTTGCGCACCTGGCGAATAGGGGCCAGCAGCCGGGCAAAACGGGCCTAGCCGGGTGCGGGCTCGAAGCCGGGCCACGTGGGTGTGCTGTCCCTATCTGGGGTATCCAGCAGCATCGCGACCGGGTACGTGCAGCCGAGGCCGGCGACGATGCCGGCCGCCCGGTGGTTGCCGCTGTCGCCCACGCCGCCGAAGGGTAGACGGCCACTGGCGCCGGCGGTGGCGCGATTGTGGTGCACGACGCCGACACGCAGCTCGGTGGCGATCGCGCGGAACCGGGCCTCGTCGCGGCAGAAGACCGCCGCCGACAGTCCGAAGCGCGTGTCGTTGGCCAGCTCGATGGCGTGCACATCGTCGCGCGCCGTGTACAGCGCGATGTCCGGGCCGAAGAGCTCCGCATCGCTGTACGCCTCGACGGCCACCGGTGCGATCGGGCTGCGGTGCAGCGCGGGTCGCAGGTAGTGACCGCGGTGGGCGTCGACGACGACCGGGCCGCCGGCACAGATCGGCTCGAAGCCCGCATCCACCGCCGCACGCTGCGCGGCGAGGATCCGCTCGCGCGCCGCTTCCGTGATCACCGGGCCCATGAAGACGTCGTCGTCGAGGGGATGCCCGACGCGCAGGCCGTTCGCGAGCGTTGCGAGTCGATCTGCGAGCGCATCGACAATGGCTGCAGACGCGATCACCCGCGACGTCGAGGTGCAGCGCTGACCGGCTGTCGCGAACGCGGCGAACGCGACGGCCCGCGCCGCGTGCTCGAGGTCGCAGTCGTCGAGTACCAGCGACGCGTTCTTGCCACCGAGCTCCAGCGCCACCACCCGATCGAGTCGCCCGTCGTTGGCGGCGACGATGGCGCGCCCCGCCGCGGTCGAGCCCGTGAAGAGCACGGCGTCGACAGCCTGGTCGGCCGACAGCGCGGCACCCGCCTGCGCCGGTCCCTGCACGAGGTTGAAGACGCCGGGGGGGAGGCCGGCCTCGTCGAGGCAGCGGGCGATCCACGTGCCGGTGCTCGGCGCGAGCTCCGATGGCTTGTGGACGACGGCGTTGCCCGTGAGCAGCGCGGCAGCGATCTGGCCGTTCGGCAGGTGGCCGGGGAAGTTGAACGGGCCGATCACCGCCACGACGCCCACCGGTCGGTGCTCGATCTCGCCGGGCAGCCCGTCGATGCGCTCGGTCGCCGTGTAGGCGCCGCCCGGCCCGATGCACAGGTCGATCTTCTTGGCCATCGCCTCCGCCTCGATACGCGCCTCCCACAGCGGCTTGCCCACCTCGCGGGCGATGGCATCGGCGATCGGAGCCGCATGGGCCCGCAGTCGCCCCTGGTAGGCCCGCAGCAGGGCTTCGCGGCGGTCGAGGGGCAGGCGGCGGAAGCCGGCCGCGGCGCCCTGTGCGGCCTCCACCGCGCGCGCGACGTGCGCCAGGCTGTGGGGATGGCGGCTGACCACGTCGTCGAGGTCCGCGGGGCTGTGGACGCGCAGCTCGCCGTCCGGGGCCGGCGCGGCCACGAAGCGGCCGTCGAGGTAGTCGCCGGGGGCGTCGAGCGTCGGCACGGTCATGCTGCAGTGTAGCAGCTGGCCCGGACCGGTCCCGTCGCCCTAGGGAGCCGTAAACGCGAGGATACTCGCCTCGGCGACCTCCGCAGACAGGGCGGCGGCCTGCTCGCGGATCGGTCCGCGCGCCCGCTCGCACCACGCGCTGACGGGTGCGAAGTCGTCTGGGCCCAGCGACAGGCGCGGGCGCCGGCCGAGGATGTCGTGCAGACGCGCGGCGACGAAGGCGGGGTCGTCGTAGGCCCGCGGGACGGGAGCCGCCGAGAGGCGCCGCAGCATCGCGCCGAGCGTGTCCCAGGGCTCCGGCGCGTCCGACCCGCCCACACCCTCGGCGCCCACCTCGAGCGCTGCCCGGTAAGCGGTCAAGCCACGCGTATCACCGCTGATGGCGCCGTCGAGCAGCAGTTCGAAGCCCACGTGGGCGACGGCCCGCGCGGGCCCACGGGCGACCCCTGCGGCGCCCAGCTCGCCCAGCGCCGCACCGCAGGCCGTCGTGAACGCGGGATTGCGGTGGAATGCCGAGTCGGTCACGTGGTGAAAACGGACCCCGCTGCGCACCTGCGCGTCGACCGGCTCGGGCAGCCGCACGCGCGCCATCGCGGCCAGGTCCGGCAGCATGGCGCCGAGCACGAAGCGGGGCGAGTCGTCGTGGGTCGCGGCGGTGACAGCGTGTCCGAAAAAATTCATGTGTGGGCTGGGGTGGATTGTCGATTACATGTGGGAAATCGGTAAGTTGCCTTCGGTCACTAGCCCCCCCTATACTGTCTTCCGTGGGTGGAATAGTGCATCGGTATCGTGCCCTGCGTAGCGACTGGAGGCTCGCGCTGGTGGCACTGCTAGCACTCGCCATGGTGCCACGAAGCGGGTCGGCCGACGAGCCGCGCGCACGCACCGCAACGACTGCGCCGAGGCCCGCCGCGCTCGCGGACATGTGGGGCGACAACAGCCTCGTCGACCCCGTCTCGCACCACGGGCAACATGCGCGCGGACTGTATTTCAACGGCCCCACGATGCGCGTGCTCGGAGCGCGCCGGATCATCAACGCCGTACACTCGTCCGGCATGAACGCCGTCGTGCTCGACCTCAAGGACGGGCAGGGCCGCATCATGTGGGACACGCAGGTCCCCGAGGTGCGCGGCCAGCGCAAGCACTTCGTCAAGAGCATGCCGCGGCTGATCGCGGAGATCCGCGACGCCGGAATCTATGTCATCGGTCGCATGGTCTGCTTCAGCGACCCGCAGCTTCCGCGCAACTATCCGGAGCTGGCGGTGCGCGACAACCGTCCCAAGTACGCAGGGCAAATCTGGGCCAACACGGGCAAGCGCAACCCGTGGCTCGACCCGTACAACACGCGCAACCACGACATCATCGTGGCGATGGCGAAGGAGGCGGCCGCGCTCGGCATAGACGAGCTGCAGTTCGACTACTTCCGCTTCCCGGTCGACGGGGCCATCGGCACCGCGATGTTCCCCGCGCAGGTGGAGACGCCCCGTCGCGAGGTGCTGCTCGGTTTGCTCAAGCGCGTCGACCTGGCGCTGCGCATCCCGCTCGGCGTCGATGTCTTCGGGCTGACGGCATTCAAGAAGGGCGACAAGACGGGCCTGGGCCAGTCGCTCGAGCTGTGGGCGCGCCACCTCGAGGTGTTCTCGCCGATGCTCTACGTCAACGGCATGGGCGAGTGGCTGCGCGACGATCAGGGTCAGCGCGCGCTTCGGCTGGTGCAGGCGGGCGTCAAGAACATGCGCCGCCGGCTCGGCCACGGACCCGTGCTGCGCCCATTCCTGCAGGGGTTTGAGCGCGGCGCCGACTACTACAACCCGGAGTTCATCGCCGAGCAAATCCGCGGTGCACGCTCGGGCGGCGCGGACGGCTTCCTCTTCTGGCACCCGGCCTCGAACTACGGCACCGTGCGCGCGGGCGTGCTGGGCCCGGCCCGCGGTGTGATCCCGTTTCCCAACGAGGAGCGCATGAAGTGGCGCGAGCAGAGCTGGCGTGATCGGCTGCTGCTGCGCGCCCGCGCCGACGCTCCACTACCGTACGAGAGCGACAGCTAGGCGGTCGGCCCGCGAGGTGTCAGCGGTGTCAGCGCCGCCGCTGCATACCGTCGAGCGTGTTCATCAGGGCGATGCCCTCGGCCGCCTCGTGCAGCGGCTCGGCGTCGAACCACGCATCGAGGATCTCGCAGGCCATGTCGCCGGACAGCGTGCGGTTGGCGAGGCACAGTACGTTGGCGTCGTTCCACTGACGCGCGGCGCGGGCGCTGCCGGGGTCCACGCACAGCGCGGCGCGGATGCCGGCGACCTTGTTGGCGGCCATGGTGATGCCGGTGCCCGACCAGCACAGCAGGATGCCGATCTCGCAGCGGCGCTCGGCGATGGCATCCGCTGCCTCGTGCGCCACGCTCGACCACGCCGCTGCGGGGCCGTCGCCGAAGCCGCCAAAGTAGAACAGCTCGTGGCCGCGCTCCGACAGGTAGGCGCGGATGCGTGCGTGCACCGGGTAGGGCTCGTCGGATGCCAGGGCGATGCGCATGGCAAAGTCTACGATGTGGGCCGCGCCATTGGCCATGGCGCTCGCCCGCGGCGGCGGATACAACCGGGGCCAGCCGCGACCCATGCACTTCCACTCCCTGGACTACATCCTGTTCCTGTTGCTGGTGGTCTGCGGCTACTGGCTGCTGCTGACGCACCGGATGATGCGGCTGGTGCTCGTGCTGGTGGCCTCGTGCGCCTTCTACATGGCGTGGAGCCCGACCTACATCGTGCTCATCCTGGGCTCGACGGTGCTGGACTACACCGCGGGCCTGCGCATGCACGCGGCGACCGATCCACGCGTGCGCCGCGGTTGGCTGCTGGCGAGCCTCTGCGGCAACCTCGGGCTGCTCGGCGTCTTCAAGTACTACAACTTCTTCAACACCGCGGTCGCCGACGTGCTCGCGGTGGGCGGCGTCCACGTCGAGCCCTCGAGGCTCGATGTGCTGCTGCCGGTCGGTATCTCCTTCTATACGTTTCAGACCCTCAGCTACACCATCGACATCTACCGCGGGCGCATGGAGCCGACGCGCAACTTCGTGCGCTTCGCCTGCTTCGTCACGTTCTTCCCGCAGCTGGTCGCCGGCCCGATCGTACGCGCCAGCGAGCTGCTGCCGCAGCTCGCGAAGCACCCGCGTCTCGATCCGTCGCGGGTCTCCGATGCGCTGTTCCTGATCGCGACAGGCCTCGTGAAGAAGGTCGCCATCGCGGACTACGTGGCGGTGAACTTCGTCGACCGCGTCTTCGAGGATCCCACCGGCTACAGCGCCGCCGAGGTGATGGTCGGTCTCTACGGCTACACGCTGCAGATCTACTGCGACTTCTCCGGTTACACCGACGTCGCCCGCGGCTCGGCCAAGCTGTTCGGTCTCGAGCTGCCCGAGAACTTCGACCGACCCTACCAGGCGAAGAACCCGGCCGAGTTCTGGCGGCGCTGGCACATGACGCTCTCGAGCTGGCTGCGCGACTACCTCTACTTTCCGCTGGGCGGCTCGCGCGCGCGTCCGGCCCGCGCCTACTTCAACCTGTGGCTGACGATGTTCCTGATCGGCCTCTGGCACGGCGCCTCCTGGAACTTCGTCATCTACGGCAGCCTGCAGGCGACCGCCGTGGTGATCCACCGCCTCGTGAGCCGGCGCAGCTCGCGCGACCCGGCTGACGACAGCCTGGGAGCGCACGTCACGAAGGTCCTGCTGACCATGCACTTCGTGGTGCTCTCACGCGTTTTCTTCCGCGCCGCCGACTTCGACAATGCCACCGCCGTCTGGACGCAGCTGGGTGGTGGCGGGCTGACCCTCGGCCACGTGCCGGACTCGGTCTGGCTCGTGCTGCTGGGTGGGCTGGGGGCGCACTACACGCCTCGCAGCTGGTTTGAAGCGATCCGCCTGCGGTTCGTCGGACTACCGGCCCCCGCACAGGGCGCCGCCCTGGCGACCGTCGGCGGGGGCTTGATGCTCGTCGTTTCCCAGGGTGTAGTACCGTACATCTACTTCCAGTTCTGATGTCTGCCGCCGCCCCCGATCCCCGGTCCGCAACCGCCGAGGCCCCAGACCTCACGCCGCTGGCCCTGCGCCATCTGGCGCTCGCCGCGCTCACGATGGTGCTGCTGGCGATGGCCACCTACCTGCTGCCCGGGCTCTCGCGCTTCAGACCGTGGATCGCCGGGGAGCAGGTGCCGATCGTGCGGATGTTCGTGGGCGAGGGTGCCGACCTGAGCCTGCCGACCTTCGCGGAGGCGGGCGGTGGCGCCGACCGCATCGAGCAGTCGCTGGGTGCGGAGGTCGCCGCAAGTCTCGCCGACGTGGAGTCCGGCGTGACTGGCCAGTCGGGCGACGCGCAGACGCCCGCCCGCTCGGCCGGCCCCGCGGTTCGCATCGCGCCCTCCGAGTACGAGGGCGTGACGCAGCAGCTGGAGGGTGCGCACCAGCTGTCGAACTTCTTCGCCGCGCTCGAGCGCTCGGCGAGGAAGCAGTCCGGCGCGATCACGCGCGTCGCCCACTATGGCGACTCCGCGGTCGCGGCCGACCAGATCACGCGCACCCTGCGTCGCCGGCTGCAGGTGCGCTTTGGCGACTCGGGTCACGGCTACATGCTGATCGCCCGCGGCGACATGCACTACGGCCACCGCGACATCAAGCACCGGTCGAGTGATGGTTGGCTGATGCAGTCGCTGGTGCGCAGCCGCCTCAACGACGGCTGGTACGGCTATGGCGGTGTGCGTGGGCAGGCCACCGGTGGCGCACACAGCTTCTTCGGCACGATCAAGAAGGGACCGATCGGCACACACGTCAAGCGCTTCGAGGTGCACTACCAGCGCCACCGCAAGGGCGCGCGGATGTGGCTGAGCGTCGACAAGAAGACGGTCCGCAAGATCAATACGCGCCAGAAGGAGAAGGAGGATGCGTGGGAGCGCATCGAGCTGCCGACCGACGGCAAGCACTCGCTCGGTGTGAAGATCCGCGGCGCCGGCCAGAGCCACATCTACGGCGTGGTGTTCGAGCGCGACGTGCCCGGCGTCGTCTACGACTCGCTCGGACTCGTCGGTGCACGCGCCCAGCGCCTGCTCAACGCGAACCCCGAGCACATGCAGCGTCAGATCGCACACCGGGCGCCCAACCTGCTGGTACTCGCCTTCGGCGGCAACGAGGCGGGCAACCAGTGGCTGGACTTGGACCGCTACGAGCGCGAGCTGATCTCGGTGGTGCAGGCGATGCGGCGCGGCCGCTCCGACATGGACTGCGTGCTCTTCGGCCCGCTCGACCAGGGCGAGATCGACAAGCGGGGCAACATCGTCACGATGGACGTGCTGCCGAAGATCGTCGAGGTTCAGCGTCGCGTCGCGCGCGGGCAGCGCTGCGCGTTCTACGATACCTTCAGCGCGATGGGCGGCGAGCACTCGGTGCGCAAGTGGTACAACAGCAAGCCGCGCCTGGTGAGCTCCGACTACCGCCACGCCACGCCGCGCGGCTACCACGTGATCGGCAACATGTACTACAAGGCGCTGCTCAGGGCGTTCGCGGAGTACCTGAAGAAGAAGTAGCCGCGGGCTCGGCCGCCATCGGCTCGTAGCCCTCGAGCAGGGCGTCGTGCAGGCGCTCGCCGAGTGCCTCGTAACCGCGACGCGTGTAGTGCACGTGGTCAGGCGCACCGAGCCGGGGGTCGGCGGCGACCCAGCGCACCATCGACATCGGTCCGCCCATGAAGCCGACGAGGTCGAAGAAGCCGCAGCCGAACTCCGCGGAGAGCCTGCGCTGTGACTCCACGAGCAACCCGGTGCGTGGGCGCGGCTCGTAGGTGTCCTCCTCGATGCGGCGCGGACGGTCGGAGGGGCCGACGAGCAGGCAGGAGGTCGCAGGCGCGACCTCCTTGATGCGCTGGAGCACCTTGCGCAGCCGCTTCTCGTAGGCGGCTATCGGGACGTCGTCGTCACCGGACTCGTTGGTGCCGTAGGCGAGCACGACGAGGTCCGGTCTACGCCTGGCGAGGTGCTCGCGGTAGAGGGTGTCTTCCCAGTGCAGGTGATAGCGCGCGCGCGACCCCGGGATGCCGAGCGTGTCGAGCACGACGCCGGGCACGCTGCGCTCCGCGACGACGCCGAAGATTCGGACCGGCCCGTCGGCGAGCGTGCGCAGCTCGAGCTCGGGTGTGCCCGCCTCGAACTCGAAGCGCTCGTAGGCGGCTGTCGGCGCGTCCGCACCCGTCGCAATCGTCTTGACGCCGTCGCCGTCGATCAGCACCCGCATGCGGCCGCCGCCGGGCTGCTTGAGGTAGTAGAGTTCGAGGTGGTCGACCGTGCCTGCCGGGTCGTCGGTCGGGCGGATGCGCAGGCGCGCGATGCCGCGCTTGTCGCCGCTGGCCATCGCCACTCCGGCGAGCCCATAGCGTTCGTGCTTGGGCGCGCGCGCCTTGACGCGCAGGCCTGACAGGGCGCGGCTGCGCATGTACTCGATGCGTCCGTGGCGATGCCAGCGCCACGGCTTGGCGACCGGGACGAACCCGGGGCCGGCGTCCCCGAAGCGCGCCTGCAGCCGGCGGCGGATCACGTCTGTGAAGAGGTCGGAGGCCACATGCGACGCACCGAAGAAGGCGATGCGCGCCTGGCCATCGCCGGCGGCGGCCCGGGTGAGCGCAGCGTGGAACGTCCGCAGGGCGGCGCGTCCCGGATCCTCGATGGGCACGGGGACGATCAGTGGGGGCTCGGGCGCGGTCTCCGGATCCGCTGTCGCGACGCCGCCGTCCGCCATCGCGATGCCGCTATCCGCCACCGCGACGCCGCCGTCCGGCGGGCTCACCGCGTCATGCGCCGGGGGCGGTGCCCCGTCGGCGCCGGGGGGCTCGGGCGTGGGGGGGTGCGCAGGCGATACCGCCTGGATGGCCGCGGGGTGCCCGGCTGCGGTGACCGGCCGACCGGCAGCCGGGTCCGCGGCGCAGGCCCAGGCCCAGCAACTCCCCCACGCCAGCAGGCAGGGCAGCAGGCCGGCACGGGCGCGGGAAGGGTCAGGCACGACGTCCCCGACTGTGACAACCGCCCGACAACCCAGCAAGTTTTGCGGGTGGGGGTGTGGATTCTCTGGGTTCTATTGATAAGCTAAGGGTGCCGTGTCCTCCGCATTGGAATGATCTACGAATTCGGAGAGTTCGACCTCGATCTGCGCCAGTTCCAGCTGAGGCGCGGGAGCGAGCCCGTGTCCGTCGAGCCCAAGGTCTTCGACGTGCTGCGCTACCTGGTGGAGCACCGCGACCGGGTGGTCCCGAAGGCCGAGCTGTTGGCCAAGGTCTGGCCCAACGACGTCGTGACGGACGCGGTATTGCCGAACAACGTTGCGGTCCTGCGCAAGGCGCTGGGTCAAACACGGCGCGAGAAGGCGCCCATCGAGACCATCCACGGCCGCGGCTACCGCTTCTCGGCGCAGGTCACGATACGGGCCGACAGCGGGGCCTCGGCGGTCCCGGGGGTCGGCATCGGCGAGGCCGGCGGGCGGGACCCGTTCGTCGCGCGCGACACCGTGGTGGAGCGTCTGCGTGCGCTGCGCGCGGCGGCGACCGGCGGCCGGGGGCGCATCTGCGTCGTCTACGGCGCCGCCGGCATGGGCAAGACCCGGCTGCTCGATGAGCTTCGCGCGGACGGGGCCCCGGCCATCGCCGTGCACGCGGCGCGCTGTCTGCCGCGGGCGGGCCCCGACGATGGCGTGCCGGCGCTATGGCCGTGGATCCAGCTGCTGCGCTCCTGTGCGGCCGAGCTTCCGCGCGAGCTGGATGATGCGGCGCCGGTGCCCGGACAGGACGTCCTGCCCGCGCTGCTGCCGGCCTTCGGGGCGCCCTCGCTCGCGAGCGCGCCGCCGGACTTCTCGGTCCTCGACGGGCTGGTGCGCTTCTTCGTGGGTGCCGCGCAGCGCCGGCCGCGCGTGCTTCTGATCGACGACCTGCACCTCGCGGACGCCGAGTCCGTGCAGGTGCTCGGCCTGCTGGCGCAGGAGATCCTCGCAGCGCGCATGTTGGTGGTCGTCGCACTTCGCGACGGTCAGCTGCCGATTGGCGATCCGACCCGCGAGGCGCTGGTCGCGCTGTCGCGTCCGCGGGGCGTGGAGCGCATCACGTTGACCGCGCTCGGGCCGCACGATGTGGAGGAGTACGTGCACGCGGCGCTCGGGGTCGAGCTGCCGCAGGAGCTCCCACAGCGGGTCTTCGAGCTCACGCTGGGCACGCCCATGTACGTGCGCGATGTGGTCGAGGGGATGATGGACACGGCCGGTGGCTTCGACGCGGAGCGCTACCGCGACCACGGCGTCACGCTCTCGCAGGCGGCCTACGACTACGCGCGTCAGCGCGTTGCCAGGCTGGCCACCCCGATCGTCGAGGCGCTGCGGGCCGCTGCTGTCATAGGCGAGCGCTTCCGCCTGCAGGTGCTGTCGCGTCTGCTGCCGGGTGCGGGGCACGAGCTGCTCGACCGGATGGACGCCGCGTGTTCGGCCGGGATCATCGAGCCCGATACCGCGCTGGCGGACGGCTATATCTTCGCCCATCCGTTTCTGCGCGCCGCCATCTACGATGGGCTGTCGGCCGGCTTCCGCGTGCGTACACACCGCAGCGTCGCGGATGCACTTGCGGAGGGCGCGGTGGAGTACGACCACCTCGTGCTCTCCGCGATCGCGGAGCACTACCACCGCTCGCTCCCCGGGCACGATCCCGAACTCGCGATCGAGTACGCGTGCCGCGCTGGACGCGACGCGACCTACGCGCAGGAGTACACGCTGGCGGTGCGCATGTACGGGCTTGCGCTCGAGGCGGTCGCCTTCGCGCCCGGCTCCAACCCCGCGCGTCGGGCGCGCATCCTGAGGTGGCTGGTGCGCAGCAACATCGATGCCGGACAGATGCGGGAGGCGCGCTACCTCTCGACCGAGCTGCTCGAGATGACGCGGCGCCACGGGCTGCACGAGGAGTTCGCGGCCGCCGTGCAGGTGATCGCATCGCAGGAACGCTACGACGCCGGTCGCGGCACCTATCCGGTGCAGCTGATGGACGAGGCGCTGTCCCACCTGCCGCGTGAGTCCGGGTATCGCCCGCGGCTACTCGTGGAGCGCGCCCGCAGCCGCGAGCTGACCCGCGAGCGCCGCGCCGAGCTGCTCGACGAGGCGCAGTCGCTGATGGGCGGCGATATCCCGACCGCGCTCGAGTGCCAGTCGGCCCGGGTCGAGGTGCTGACAGGTCCCGACACCATCGATGGGCTGCTCGAGGTCGCAGACGCGGCGGTCGCATGTTGGCCGCGGCAGGCTGTGGAGCTCGACCTGCTGGTGGATCCAGTTGCTCGCAGGGCCTCGCTGCGCGCGCTGTGGATCGTGCGCTACACCGTGCAGCGGGCGCGGTGCTTCGCGCTGATGACCCGGGGCGACGTGGCGGAAGCGGACCGCGCAGCCGACGCTTGCCGTGAGGTGGCCGACCGCAGCGGATGGCCGCTCGCGCGGTTTGAGTGTGGCCTGTATCGGATCGGTCGGCTGATCGCGGAGGGCGACCTGCAGGCGGCCGAGCGTGCGATCGACGAGGTGCACGGCATGGGCAAGACCCTGCAGCGGATGGAGGGCAGCGTCGCGCTCCTCGCCCTGCGCGAGCAGCTGCGCGCAGTCGCTGGTCAGCCACCGACGGTGAGTGAGAAGCTGTTGGCGTCGGTCTCGCGTGAGCTGCCCGGTGTCCGCGGCGAGACGCTCATCGGCACCGCGTTCCTCGCGACACGTTGTGGCTTCACGGCGCTCGGCGAGCGCATCTTCGAGTCCTTCGTGCGCGACGGCTTCCGCGGTGTGCCGCGGGGGACACCGCGGCTGTCCGCGCTGTGTGAGCTCGCCTATGTGTGTGCGTCGATCGGTGGCGCGACGCTGGCGAATGCTGCGCTCGTCGAGCTGCTCGAGCCGCATGTGGATCTGTGTGCGGTGTCGCGCACGGGCATCATCGCCGGGCCGGTGGACATCGCCCTGTCCCTCTTGCACCGGGGCGCGGGGCGTCACGAGGAGGCCGTGACGCACGCCCGTGCGGGCCTGACGAAGGCGCGGGCGATGGGCTTTGCGACGCCCGCCGTCCAGGCGGGGATCGTCCTGGGCAGGGCCCTGCTGAGCCGCGCAGGCGAGGAGGACCACGCCGCGGCCGTCGCGGAGCTTGCGGTGGCCGAGCGTCTGGCGGTACGCAATGGTCTGACGGGCCTGGCCGCGGAGGCACGGGCCGTCGTCGAGCCCACTTCGGGGGAGGCGCACGCCGACGCATGAGGATCCTCTACATCGACATCGACACGCTGCGCGCCGATCACCTCGGGTGCTACGGCTACGCGCGTGACACGAGCCCGCACATCGACGCGCTCGCGGCGGACGCGGTCCGCTTCGAGCGCTGCTACGCCTCGGACGTACCGTGCCTACCGAGCCGCAGCGCGCTGTGCAGCGGCCGCTTCGGCATCCACAACGGCGTCATCGGCCATGGGGGCACCGCGGCCGATCCATTCATCGAAGGGCCCTCGCGCGGCTTCTTCTCGCTGCACGCGAAGACCAGCTTCGCCGCACTGGTGCGTCGCGCCGGCTTGCACACGGTGACGCTGAGCTCCTTTGCGCACCGCCACTCGGCGTTCCACTGGCTGGCCGGCTTCAACGAGTCGGCGACGGTCGGCAAGCTCGGCCTCGAGAATGCTGATGAAGCGTGCGAGCTCGCGCACCGGTGGCTCGACGCGCGCGGGCGCGACGACGACTGGTTCATGCATCTGCATCTGTGGGACCCACACACGCCGTATCGCGTGCCCGAGGCCTACGGGGAGCCGTTCGCGGAGCAGCCGCTGCCCGCGTGGCTGACGGAGGAGGTGCGCGCCGCGCACTACGCGGGCTGCGGTCCGCACTCGGCGCAGGAGGCGGTCGGTTTCACGCCCGACTATCCGTGGGGCGACTACCCGAGGCAGCCACGGCAGATCGACTCGCCCGCCGCCGTGCGGCAGATGTTCGACGGCTACGACACGGGCGTGCGCTTCGCCGACGAGCACATCGGGCGGCTGCTGGAGAAGCTGCGACAGCTCGGTGTCGACGAGCAGACCGCAATCATGATCTCCGCGGACCACGGCGAGACGCTCGGCGAGCTCAACGTCTACGGGGACCACCACACCGCCGACGAGCACACCGCGCGGCTGCCGATGATCCTGCGCTGGCCGGGCCTCGATGCGGGCGTGCAGGATGGCTTGCACTACCAGTTCGATATCGCGGCAACGATCCTGCAGCTGCTTGGCCAGGAGGTGCCGGACGTCTGGGACGGTGTTGGCTTCGCGCGCGAGCTGCAGCAGGGCAGGGCGACGGGCCGGCCCTTCCTCGTGCTGTCGCAGGGCGCCTGGACGTGCCAGCGCGCCGTGCGCTGGGATCGCTACCTGTGCATCCGCACCTACCACGATGGCTACCACCTCTACGACGAGACGATGCTCTTCGACCTCGAGGACGACCCGCACGAGCAGCACAACCTCGCCTCGACCCACCCGGCGCTCGTCGAGCATGCCGAGAAGCTGCTTGCACAGTGGCACGACGAGGCGATGGACGGCGCGACCCATCCCGACCCGATGGACAGCGTGCTCGCCGAGGGCGGGCCGTTCCACACCCGCGGGAAGCTCGAGGCCTACATCGAGCGCCTCCGGCAGACCGGGCGCGGCGACTGGGTGGCGCGGCTGCGGGCGGCCCACCCTGATGAGTGAGCGCGGCGCGGGCGGTCGCGGCGGGGCTCAAATTCCGCCGCGCGAACTGCTAGCATGCGCGCAGTCCGACGTGACCGTGTCATCACTCGCAAGCCGGCCATCGTGGGCCCTGCGCTCTCTCGCCCTCCTGTTGTGGGCGGTGTGCGGATGCAGCCAGCTGGTGGACGTCGACGACCTCGAGGTGCGCTGCGAGCTCGCCGACGGCGAGCCCGATCCCTGTGGGGCGGTGGGCAAGCGCTGCGGCGCGGCCGGCGTGTGCGAGACCTGCGACGAGAGCGTGGAGGAGCGCTGCGACGGTCTCGACAACGACTGCGACGGAGAGGTCGACGAGGGCCACGACGAGGACGACGACGGCTTCAGCTGGTGCGGCGGCGGCGTCGAGGAACTGCGTGATTGCATCGACGAGGACCCCCGCATCCACCCGGCGAGCGTCGGTCCGGATGGCGAGCCGGAGATGCTCGAGGTCTGCGACGGCAAGGACAACGACTGCAACGGAGAGGTCGACGACAGCGACGAGTGCGCCGACATCGACTGCACCGAGGACGGCTGCATCGGCAGCCTCGAGTGCGACGAGGACACGGGCAAGTGCATCGCCCCGCGCCCCGAGGGCAGCACCTGCGGTAGCGACGTCGAGTGCGCGGGCGGCTTCTGCGTTGACACGGCCGAGCTCGGTCTCACTACCGAGGGCTCGGGCGAGGTGTGTGCCTCGGCCTGCTGCGTCGATGGTGACTGCGAGGGCGACGACGTCTGCGTCGTGTCCGGCGTCGGCTTGCGAGCGTGCGTGCCCGCGCGCATCGCAGCCCGCTCGGAGGGCGGGGACAGCTGCATGGAGGACTCCGAGTGCGGGTCCGGACTCTGCGTCGCCCGTCGCTGCGTGGAGACCTGCTCGACGAACGACGACTGCTTGATCAGCTGCGTCGTCAACCGCGGCGACGCCCTCATGGGCGGCGACTCCATCTGGGCGTGCGGTGCGAACCCGCTCGGGCGAGGCGACGACGGGGACACCTGCTTCGAGGGCGACCCGACCGGCTGCAAGAGCTCGCTGTGTCTCGACTCGGAGTGTCACGACCCCTGCGCGACGACCGACGACTGCCCCGACGGCAGGGTCTGCGATGTCATTTCTACGGGACAATCGCGCCTCGCCGCGTGCGTTTCGGCGTCAAGTAGCACTCAGACCTGTTGCACGAACGACGATTGCGATAACGATGGGGTGTGCCGACCTGTCGGCTCGAGTGGTTCGTGGTCGATGTACTGCGACTGATCCCGGTGGGTGCCGGCTAGTCGCGATCGGGTGTTGGGATGCATGGAGTCGTATTCATCGTGGTGGCGAGCCTGCTCGCCTTCGTGCCGGGGCAGTCGCGCAAGAGCATGGCCGTGCAGTCCCTCGATGCCTGCAGCGGTCTGAGTGAAGCCGAGTGCTGCGCCCAGACGCTGCGCCTCAAGGGCTTTAAGGCGCTGGGCGAGCGTCTACCCGACAAGGCGGCCAAGCTCGTCGACCTGACCTGCAAGGTGTCCCAGAGGTCGCTGCCACCGACGGCCTGCCGCGCGATCACCATCGCCCGTGGGTTCGGCCACGACGAGGCCAGCTCGCTGTGCGCGCCTGCCAAGGTCGCCAAGCGCTGCAAGAAGGACAAGGCGTGCAAGGCATGCACGCGCGCCATGGGCAAGCTCGCCTATGGCGGCAGCTCCCCCGCCTGCCTGGCGGTCACGTACATTCCGAAGGGCGATGCGGATGCCAACGTGGTCGTGATCAGCGAAGGCGGAACGCCGCAGGGCAACGCCGTGCTCGTCAAGAAGCGCACGGTCATCAAGCAGCAATAGGGCGCGCGCTCGGCGCATCTACGGAAGCTTGAGCGCGTAGAACTCCGAGTTCATCATCACGCCGGGCGAGAAGAACTGAAAGCCAGAGCCGAAGTAGGCGTGGTCGTCCTTCACCACCACGCCGCTGGCGATGCTGCCGCCGGTGTCGATCTCGAACAGCACCTCGCCGGTCTCGGTGTTGAACGCCTGCATGTGCGTGTTGATCGCCACGTAGCCGACGCCGTTGGCGATGGTGATGGGCGCATACACCCAGTGTCCGAGCTGCCGCTCCCACAGGATGTCGCCGGTTCCGGGATCGAGCGCGACCAGCCGCGAGATGCCGCCGCGCGATGACTCGCTGCCCGGGCCATCGCTGGTACCGCGGTTGGACGCCACCAGGATGCGCTCGCCGTCGTAGGCACCGTTGTTGAAGACGCCACCAGTGCCCTCGTCGCCTGGGCCGAGGCTGATCTCCCACACGGTCTCGCCGTCCTCGCGATCCATCACGTAGAAGCTGCCGGATTTTTGGCCGAGGCCCAGCAGCCTGCGGACCTCGCCGTCGAGCTCCATGTCGAACAACACGGGGTTGGTTCCGAAGTCGTAGTCCGGCCCAACCTCGCCGTCCGATCGCGGAAACACGTCGTTGGGTAGCACCTGGTTCTTCCACAGCTCGTCGCCCGTGAGCATGTCGAGCGCGATCACGGCGTCCGAGGTGTCGGTGGCCTCGCCGGAGTAGTTGTTGCCCGTCGACGCGTAGAGAATCCCGAGCTCGGGGTCGATCGAGACCGTGGACCACACCGTGGCGCCCGTGTGCTCCTCGTCCACAGTCCAGTAGCGCCACTCGCGCTGTCCGGTGAGGCGGTCGTAGGCGATGACAGCGCCGCGGAAAGTCAGCTCGGGAGCCGTTCGTCCCGACACCTCTTCGGCCGATGAGGTGCCCACGTATACGAGGTCGCCGTGAACGACCGGGCTCGAGTATCCGGACACGTGCGCGTGCACGGCCGTCTGCTCCGACCACAGCTCCTCGCCGTCTTCGGCGTTGAGCGCGACCAGTGCGGAGCGGCTGTCATGGATGTAGACGATGCCGTCGTGGTAGGCCGCCGACGACGTCGCGCCCGGCCCCTCCCACAGGACGTCGCCGTCGGGCAGCGTGATGGCGTACGACTTGCCGAGCGACGTGACGTAGCCGACGTCCCCGTTGGTCGCCATCGTGCCGGTGGGACCGCCCACCGTGCGCATTATCCAGGCCTCTTCCAGGTCCCCGGCGTTGTCGCGCGAGATGCTCGTGTCGCGGCGGTTGTGGAACGTCGAGAAGAGATCGCCGCCCAGGCTCGCCCACCCATCGGTTGGGGGAGGCTGACGTACGGTGCGCTCCTCGGTTCCCGCGCCACCGGCGTCCTCTTTGTCGTCGGAGTCGCCGCAGGCGACGGTGAGCAGCGCGGTGATCACGGCGGTGAGCCGGACCAGGCGACGCGGGCGGGGATCAAACATGCTGCCTCGCGGGGTTTGGCGGCCGGCCGGGGGAAATGGGAGGGCCGCGGGGCGCACCATTGCTGCCCCGCGGCTTCCCTGTGCCTGTGACCGCCAGGGAAGTTAGCGATCCCGAGGGTCCCCGATTTTGATCATTTTCCAATGGAAAACCGTCGTGGGGGCGAGGTCGCAGTTTTTTATACATTGTCCTACATTGTAGCTACGGTAGTTGTCGTGGAGGTCACGATGCTCCAAGCCCAGTCAGAAAAAAGCCGCCGCGCGATGCGCCGCGCGGCCCGTCTCGAGTGCCAGGCCGTCAGCCTCGATCCCTTCAACCTGATCGCGGAGCAGGTCCTCGATGTCTCCCCGCTGGGGCTGCTCGTCGCATGCGACGACGAGGCGAAGCCCGGCGATGAGGTCATCGTGAGCTTCAAGGCGCCCGGTGAGGGCGCGCCCTGGCTCGACGCCGAGGCCGAGGTCGCGCGCGTGGTGGAGGGCTACCGCACCCACGACCCGGGCTACTGCGCGGGGCTGCGCTTCACCTACTTCGAGCGGCCGGCGCGCAATGAACTGCTGGCGCGCCTCGCGGGGCTGCCACCACCGGTGCCCGCACGGGCCGTTCGCCCGCTGCCGCGCATCCTCCCGGCCCAGCCGGCGGTCGTGGTCCACCGAACCGTCGAGGTCTCGGGGGTCGTGCTGCCGCTGACGCGCCGGATCTTCCGCGTGCCCGCCTATCCGACCGGCGTCTGGAACTGAACGGCACCTGCAACGCGCCGCCGGACCGGGTAGCGTGTCTGCCATGCCCATGCAGTCCGGCCTGACCCGCGCCTGCGCGCTCTGTGGGGTGGTCCTCGTCGTCACCGGCTGCGGGCCGCTCACGACAGAGTCCGACGCCGCGGTCTGGGAGCCGGGCATCGCTCCCGGGGGCTGCCCAGCGCCGAGCCTCAGCGGGCCCGTGCGGCTGCCGAGCCGCGTACTGCTGATGGTGGGCGACGGCATGGGCCCCGGCCAGGTGGACGCCGCGCGGCTGCTCAAGGGGGGCTCGCTGCGCATGGACGACCTGCCCGCGCACACGCGCGTCGCCACCGACTCCTGGTCGACGCTGAACGTCGAGGGGGCGCCGGTCACCGACTCCGCTGCGGCCGCGACCGCCTTCGCCACCGGTGTGCTGACCCGCAACGTCCACGTGGCCGTCTCCCCGGAGGGTGAGCCGCTCACGTCGGTGCTCGATCTCGCGCAGGAGCGGGGCTACGCGACCGGCCTGGTAACGACCTCGTACCTCTACGACGCAACCCCGATGGCGTTCGCGGTGCATGTCGACAATCGCGCGCTCTATGAGGACGTGGTCGTGCAGCTGCTCGAGCGCTCGCCGCTGGACCTCCTGCTCGGTGGCGGCGGTGGGCTGCTCGGCGATGCGTACCTGCCGTGGCGCATGGACGCGGAGGCCGCCGGGTACACGCTCGTCTTCGACGCGGACATGCTGCTCGAGCGGCGGGGCGATGGGTCAACCCTGGGCCTGTTCGTCGGGCAGGTCGCCGAACCCCCGACCGAGCTCGCCTGGTGGACCACGCCGGCCCATCGCCGAGGCCTCGGCGAGACCGATCCGAGCCTGCCGCAGATGACGACCTGGTCGATCGAGACGCTGTCGAGCCGGTCCGACGAGTGGTTCTTGCTCGTGGAGGACGAGCACATCGACGAGCTGGGGCACCTCAGCGGGGCCTACCCCGAGCTGGCGACCGAGCACATCGCCGCGGAGGTTGCGTACTTCGACGACGCGGTGGGCGCGGCCATCGACTGGCTCGAGGCCGACGGTTCCCTCGCGGACACCCTCATCGTGGTGCTCGCTGACCACGAGACGGGCGGCTACGTGCCCTCGTCCGAGGATCCCCGGGCGGGCGTCTTTTGGACCAGCGGCCACACGCGCACGCCGGTGGACGTGTTCGCGTCGGGGCCGGGCGCCGATGAGCTCGCCCGCCTATGCCATCTGGCGGACGTCTTCGCACTGATGACCGGTCGCATGGAGGAACTCTGACCGCAGCTGGCCAGCTGCACCCGCCGATCCACCCCAATTGTCGCGTATCCTGGTGGTAAGCGATTGAACGATGTTCAGCTTTCCTCAGGGGAATCTTCTGTACTAGGTTGCTTATCGGGTGATGTGAGTGCGGGTCAGGAAGTACTTGCTGCGAACGTGGCATCGATGGGGTTTGGAAGCGTGAGTTCAGCGGCACGGGCAACCGGCGAGGGCCGAGATGCGGCCATGACCGCGGATCGGCTGGAGCACAAGTTCCTGCTACCCAGGCAGGAGGCCCACGCGTTCGTCACGCTGCTCGATGCGCACCTGAGTAGGCACCGCTACTCCGGCGACGGTGCGAATACGCTGCCGAACGCGCGGCACTACGCGACCACGGTCTACTTCGACACGGACAAGCTCGTGATGTACCGCCGGGCGCTCGCGTCACCGCAGGAGAACATCAAGCTGCGCGCGCGCGAGTACTACGACCAGCATCCGGAGCTGGTCGAGACGGCCACCGACATCTCCCAGCTCTACCGGCCGCAGCCGCGCCTGTGGCTGGAGCTCAAGGAGCGCTCCGGGGCTCGTACGTTCAAGCAGCGCGTCGGGATCCCGAAGGTCCGCGTCGAGGCGTTCCTCCGCGAGCACATCGGCGGTGCCGCAGATGCCGCTTCGCGGTCGGAGGCCATCGAGGTCGAGTCGGGCGAGTTGTCGGCGCAGGAGCTGACCGGTCGCCTGCTGAGCTTCGTTCGCAGCGAGCCCGATCCGTTCGCCGTCAGCTGTGTGCTCAACTATCGGCGCGCCTCGTGGCAGGGCGGAGAGGACCTCTCGATGCGGGTCACGATCGACAGCGACCTCGCCGTCTTCCGCGCCGCGCCCGAGCTGCTGACCGACGACCGGCCGCTGCTGCGCGAACGGCTCGGGACGGCCGCCTACGTGGAGCCGGGCTTCATCGCCGAGGTGAAGCTGCGCGGCGCTCCCCCGCCGTGGCTCGCGCAGTGGCTCGGTGCCCACGGGCAATGTACGATGGACGGCGGCAAGTTCCTGCTCGCGTGCGGACACCTCTATCCGGACGTCACGGCGGCGGACGCCGGTCCATGAAGCCGCGCTGGCTCGGGCCGGGCCTTGCGGTCGCCGCACTCGTCGTGGCCGCCGCCGTGATCGCGGTGCCCGGCTCGGCGGCTCCCGGCGTGCCTGCGGCTGCACCGTCCCCAACGCCGTCGAGCGACGCCGAGTCGATCCGCATCGACGACGTGCGGCCGCTCGACCCCTCACCGGGTACCTCCATCCGGCTCACGTACGACTCGGAGTCGGACGCGTTGCCGCGTTTCAGGATCGCCGATCGCGACGCAGCGGTGCTGCATCGTGGGGACGGCCGCGTCGTGCTGCGCGTGCCCGTCGACACGCCCCTGGGGTTCGCCACGCTGACCGTGGGGGAGGGTGCCCGCTCGCAGAAGGTCCTGCTTCGGGTCAAGCCAGTGCAGCGCCGCAAGCTGATTCGCAACATCCTCGGTGGCCTCGCCCTGTTCTTGCTCGGCCTGCGCAGCATCGGTCAGGGGCTGCGTCGCTCCGTCGGTCCGCGCGACCGCGGCTTGCTCGCGGGCGCGACCGGCAGTGCACCTCGAGCGGTGGGCTTCGGCGCGCTCATGGGAGGGCTCACACAGTCGACCACGTCCGCTGCGGCGATCTTCATCGGCATGCGCCAGGCCCACATGCTCTCCGCCCGCGCGAGCATCTGGGTGATCGTTGGCGCCTACCTCGGGACGGTCGTGACCGCCTCGCTGCTGCCGCTCGCTGCGACCCGCGAGGCGCTGCTCGTGGTCGCCCTCGGGACCCCGTTTCTGATGTTCGCGCGGCGGCGTCGCATCAAGGGCATCGGCGCGGCGGTGGTCGGCTTCGGCATGCTGGCGCTCGGTCTGCGCTTCATCCAGACGGGGTTTCAGCCGTTGATCGGCGACCCCGAGCTGGTCGTGTACATCAAGTTGCTCACCGGCCACGGCATGCTGGGGGGGTTCGTGAGTGCCGCCGTCGGCGCTGTGCTCGCGGCGGCGCTGCAGGGCCCCGGCCCGGTCTTCGCGCTCGTGATGGGCGTGGCCCAGTCGAGCGGCATCATCGGGCTCGACACGGCGCTGTCGGTGCTCGCCGGTGCCGCGCTCGGTTCGTCGGTCGGCGTCCTGGTGCTCGCGATCCCGTACGGCCAGGCCGCGTCGCGGCTGAGCAAGGGCTTCTTCTGGTTCGGCGTCTGCGCGCTGCTGCTGCAGGTGGTCGCGTTGCCGCTGTGGGTATCGATTGCCGACGCGCTGATCGCGGGCGACCCGAATGAAATCGCGCACGGCAAGAAGATCCTGCTGCCGCGGATGGCGGCGCATCTCGCGGCGGGATTCGGCGTCGCGCAGCTCGGCGTGCTGGCGGTCTTCGCGCTGCTCGCCCGCGCGTGGGGGGCGCTGGCGGATGCACGGGGACAGGACGCGAGTGCGCGCACCTCGGTGCCGGCCGACGCGGCCCTGGCGATCGGTCCCGAGCTCGCTCAGGTGCTCGACACCTGTGGGCGTGCCCTGGCCTCGAGCATGCAGACCGCGCGCACGCACGAGGCCGCGCCCCGCTCCGAGACGGACGACGCCGTGCAGGACAGCCAGCAGCGGCTCGAGCGTCTGACGCTGGCGCTCGCCGGGGAGGGCGCGGACCCGACCACCGATCCCGGCGACCACGATCGCCGCGTGGCGAGCCTCGCCATCGCGCACCTGCACACGGCCGTCGTCTCGCTGCGCGACACCGCCGAGCGCGCCGTCGCGGACAACCTCGAGCTGCTTCCGGAGATCGACGAGGCGGCCACCGAGGTCGAGCAGTTGCTTTCGACCGGGCTGGCAGGGGCCGCCGCGTCACTGCGCGGCGCGCTGCCGGAAACGCTCGACTCCGTGCAGGCGCGCGAGATTCGCATCAACTCGATCGAGTCTTCGATTCGTAAGCAGCTGTTCGCGCGCCCGCGTGCGGATACGGCTGCCGTGTTCATGGGGAGCCAGCTGCTGGCCGCGCTGGAGAACGTTGGCAACCACCTGTTCCGCGTGAGCTCGGCGCTTGCGGCGACGCCAGACGACTTCATCTGAGCTGCGTCACGCCATCTTGGAGGATGCGCGCTAGACCGCAGCCGGTGGCGGGACCGAGCGAACCGCGTCCTCGCGGAGGCACTCGGACAGCGCCTCGAGGTAGACCTCGCGCACGGGGTGCAGGATGTCGGTGGTCGCCTGCAGCGCCACCGCGCCAACGATGCGCCGCGGCACGCCGGACGTCTGCAGCAGGATGGTCACGAACTGCGAGCCGGGCCCCTCGTCATCGGCGAGCGTGACCACCGCACTCTGCGCGGTGGTCGAGGCGTCGATGGTGCGCGGTTCCTCATCCCGCTCGCGCTGCTGCTTGACCTGCTTGATGATCGCGATCTCGAGTTCGTCTTGCGGCTCGTCCGCCTCGAACGACGCCGCGAGCCGCAGTCGCTCCCGCTTGAGCAGGTAGAGGTGGCCGGCGGTACCCGCGGCCTGTTCGATGATCAGATGCAAGGCCCGCACGGCGCGCTCGTCGGCGTCGCGACAGTCGGACATCAGCGCGTCGACGCCCTCGAGGGCGCGCTTGGTGCTGACGCGTGTGATTACCTCGATCGGGCCATCGGGGCTGCTGGGCGCAGGGACGGCCTGTTGGCGGAAGAGGCTGGCCACGCGCTGCCCGCGGCTGAGCAGCGCCGGGTTGTGCGTGATCGTGTACCAGTGGCGCATGTGCTGGACGTGGGCTTCGAAGAGGTCGGAGTCGTCCCGCTGCCATGCGATGCGGGCGCCGGCCTCGTGGATCAGGCCGCGCAGCATGGGGTGGTCCGAGCTCTCGCTGCGCCGGACGAGATCATCGAGCAGTCCCTGCGCGCCGCGCGCGTCGCCGTCGGCGGCCTTGGCGAGCGCCAGCCTTGCTTGCAGCAACATCAAGCCCACCGACTCGGGGTCGCGATCGTCGAAGGGTTCCTTCAGCGCGGCCGTCAGTAGCTTGATCGCGCGGCCTGGCTTGCCGGTGCGGATGAGCGAGTGCGCCAGGCCGTCGAGGCGGCTGTCCCAGCCCGTTGCCTCACCGGGCGTCAGCCCAGACGCGAGTACCTGCTGCTCCTGGTTCAGGTGCTCCTCGTATTTGCCGAGTCCGTTGAGCAGCGTGTACTGAAACTGTACGACCAGCGGCGCGAGCTCGGTGCCCTCTCCGGGCATGCTGCGAAGCTGCTCGAGGTTGCGACGCATCGTCGTCAGGTCGCCACTGCGGCTGGCCGCGGTCATCTCGAGCAGCAGCCGCCAGAGGTCGAACTGCCAGAACATTCCCGATTGCAGCGCCTTCACCTCGAGCGTGTGCCTGAGCTCCGCGGCGGCGTCCGACTCACCGCGCAGCGTGTGGTGCACCAGGCGGATCTGCAGCGCAGCGCGCTCGAGCTCCGGCGCTGTCATGTAGCCGTCGAGCGAGACCTCGCTACCGGTCTGCGCCTCGGTGAGCTTCTCGAGGTCCTCGGCCACGCCCAGCGTCGCTGCGCCGCTGATCGACGAGACCGCTTCGGCCATGCCGTGCGAGATGAAGGCGCCAGCCTGTATGCCGCGGAAGGCAGACTCGTCCATGCCCTCGATCGGGCCCGCCTCGAGTAGCTCCCGCGCGCGCAGCGCCGCCCTGCGAGAGCGATTCGGCCGACCTTGTATCGAAAGCACACTCGTCTCGAACATGCGCTGGGTGAGCTCGCCGATGCCTGGCACCGTGCGGAAACGCTTCAGGTCGTCGAGGAGCCGCTGCAGCAGCTCGGTCTGCATCGTCGAGGACGCGACCGCCAGTAGTCCGTACGCGCAGCGGTACATGTAGCCGATCGCGAGCACGGGGTGGACGTGCTGCTGGGACGCGGGCGTGAACATGTGGCGTAGGGTGGCGAGCAGGACCCCCACGTTCATGCCGAACCTGCGACCGAGGATCGGCTGCAGCGCTCGCATGAAACCGATTCCCGCGGCATGGGTCATCTCGTCGAAGGTGCGCTGGCCGTGGCGGCGACATGCGACACGGTCATAGGACGAGACGAGCGCCAGCCGCAGCCGGGAGCACTGGTAGGGCGGCCGACCCTCGCGCTCGAAGACCTCGAGCGCAGTCTCGAGCGCGGGGATCGATGCAGCGATCGCGTCGCCGCGGGGCGTCAGGTTGCGCACGGCGTCTGCGAGCATGGTCGCGCCGCGGGTGTCCTGGCCGGCGCGCATCAGGTTCCAGCCCGCCTCGAGCTTCGTGCTGGCGTCCGCGCGGTTCGAGTCGAGCAGCGCCTCGGCCAGCCGTAGGTGCAGGGCCTTGCTGCGCGCCTTGCCGAGCTCGGCGAGCAGCGTCTCGCGCAGTGCCTCCTGGGCGAATGCGTAGCCGCCCGCCGCGCTGACCAGCACGCCGCGTGCCGCCAGCTCGTCGACCTGTGCGAAGACCGCCTCGGCGTCGTCCTGTCCGGACATCGCGACACACAGCTCGAGCGGGAGCACGCCGCGGCGAACGCTGAGCGCCTCGGCCAGCGCGCGGATGTCCTCCGGGAGTGCGGCCGCGCGTGCGTGCATCGTGGCGGCGAGGTTCTTCGGCAGCGCCTGCTTCGGGATCTCGATCGGAAGCACCCACATGCCGCCCGTGTAGCGGATGACCCCGGTGTCGACGAGGTGCTGCGCGAGCTCCATCGTTTGCATCGGACTTCCGGTGGTCAGGTCGTGTATCCAGGTTGCCATCTTGTCGGCGTTCGGTACGCGACCGAACAGCGACTCGACCAGCTCGCCGGTTCCGTCGCGCTTGAGGCGGTGCAGGCGCAGCCGGCGCGCGGCACTCAGCAGGGTCTGCACGGCGCGCGGCGCCATCACGTTGCCCGCCAGCCTTCGTGTGCCGATCAGCAGCAGCGGCTTGTCGGGCGCGCTGCGAGCGAGCGCGGCCAGTAGCGCGCCGGAGCTCTCGTCGACGCGCGGCAGGTCGTCGACGAGGATCACCAGCGGCTGGTGGCCCGACATCGCGACGAACCACTCATGCATGGCGTTCTGAAACACCGGCAGGTCGACACTCGGCGTCACGCCCGTGCCGGTCGTCTCGCCCGAGAGGCTCGGCAGCAGCGGCGCCAGCACGTTGATGTGCGGCTCCACGGCGCGGCGGGCCTCCACCGGTGCGGTGTGCAGCAGACTGTTGGCCAGCGCGAGCGCGACCCCGCTGGGCCCGGCGTGGGCGCGCGCATCGACACGCAGCGTCAGGGCGCCGAGCAGCTGTGCCTGCAGGCCCGCCTCCTCCATCAGGCGTGTCTTGCCGACGCCGGGGTTGCCCTCGATGATGACTGTCGCACCGCTGCCGCCCACGGCGCGCTTGACGCGCTTGTCGAGCCGCTCCATCTGCTGGTCACGGCCAACCAGTCGCGACCCGAGGAAGTAGCTCTGCGCGGTCTCGACGGCATCGGGGTCCGGGTCGAGGTTGCCGATGGCTGTGAGCCGGTCGATCACCTCGGATGCGTTGCGGGGTCTGAGGATCGGGTTGAGGTCGAGCATCGACATCACCAGACGGTCGAGCGACTCGGGGATGTCCGGCGTGATCGCCGACGGCGGGGGAGGCGCCGTACGCCACAGCTCGGGGAGGTCCTCGAGCTGACGCGCCTTGTACGCGTAGCGGCGGGTCAGGATGCGATAGGCGAGCGACCCCAGCGAGTAGAGGTCGGTGCGGTGGTCGAGCGGTGTGCCGCGCATCGACTCGGGTGCCACGAGCGGCGGCGTGCCGACGATCTCCGTGGCCATGCCGAAGCTCGCCATCGTGCCGAAGTCGAGTAGCTTGCAGCGGTCATCGCCGGTGAGCCGCACATTGCGTGCGCTCAGATCCCGATGCAGCAGGTGGCGGCTGTGCAGCAGCGCGAGTGACGACGCGACATCGCGCAGGTAGAAGCACGCCTTTTGGTACGGTATTGGCGCAGACTCACCGAGGTCGGCACCGTCGAGCAGCTCCATCGTGTAGTACGGGATCCGCCCCTCGGTACCGTAATCGTAGACCTCGATGATGCGCGGATGCTTCAGGCGGGCGAGTGTGTGGAACTCGCGCTGAAAGAGCGTGCGCAGTCGCTCACTTGTCGAGGCGTGCGTGAGCATGCGCTTGAGCGCGACCGAACGCCCGGTCGACTCGTCGAGGGCGCGGTACACGGCGCCGACGCCTCCCTTGGCGAGGTAGGCCTCGAGTCGAAACCGACCCGCTATGAGGATCTTCTCAGCCTCGGGAAGCTCCTGCGCGCCGGCCTCTGTCACCCCTGAAATTATGCGGACTTGGCCAGGAACCGCAATCGCGCATTTCGGCAGCGCCCCCGGCGGGCGCGGGTTGGCAGGTGCCACACACGGGCCATGTGAATACGCGCGGGCGAAATGCGTCCCGCTCGTATCGCCTTTCGATGCTCGATCCGTATAGTCAGGCGTTCTGTGGTTGGGTGCTCCAATGTGGGTGCCCGTAGGACTGGTCTTGGTGAGCGCCCGCATGCGGGCCCAAATTAGGAGGTGACGGATGCGATCCGCACTATGCACTGCAATTGGAGCGGCTCTGCTCCTGGCGGCCCCCGGTGGCTCGTCCCTTCACGCGGCCGGACCGAAGATCGTCCGCGTGTCCACCATGCTGCCGCGCACGCCGAGCGTTGCGCTGGATGAGAAGAAGTTCAACAAGCGCCTCGCCGAGATGACCGGTGGTGAGGTCAAGTTCCGCACCTACTACGGCGGTGCTGCGGGTGACGACAAGACCGTCATGCGCAAGATGCGCACCGGACAGATCGACGCTGCGCCGATGGGCGTTCAGCTCGTCAGCCGGGCGGTGCCGCAGTCACTCATCATGATGGCGCCCCAGACCTTCACCAACTACAAGCAGATCGACGCCGTCCGCGCTGCGCTCCACGACGAGTTCGGAGCTACCGCGATGAAGAACGGCTTCAAGGTGATGTCATGGTGGGATGCGGGCAAGGTCCGCATCTTCAGCAAGCAGCCCGTTCGCAACTTCAGGGACCTGCAGAAGGGGCGTCCATGGCTGTACCCGGAGGAGCCGCTGCTCAAGGCGTTCTACAAGATGGTCAAGGTCACCGGCGTGCCGCTCGACCTGAACGAGGTCTACGCGGGCCTGTCGACCAACATGATCGACATCGTCTGGATCTCGGCCGTCCTCGCCGGTGCTTTCCGCTGGTCGTCGAAGACCAAGTACGTGTCGAACACACCGGTCAACATCATCCAGGGGGCGTTCATCATGCGGCGGCCGACCTGGGACAGCTTCTCCAAGAAGACCCAGGAGACCGTGATGGAGCTGCAGGACGAGGCCCTCAATCGTCAGCAGAAGCGGTTCCGCAAGTCGGACGAGACGGCGTTCAAGAAGCTCTTCAAGCGCGGCTTCAAGGGTGTCGACTTCGAGAACGATGCCGTGTGGCAGGCCGCGGGTCGCAAGCTGCGGGACAAGATGGTCGGCCGCATCTACGATCGCAAGCTGCTCAAGCGCGTCGAGGCGATCGCCGCCAAGCACAAGGGCGCGGACTTCTAGCCCCCACGCGCTGCAGACACGAAGAAGCCCCGGCGGCCGTTGGCCTCCGGGGCTTTCTCATTCGTGCCGCACGTGGCGCGGTGCCTAGCGCGTCGCGATCGCCCAGCCGACGTCGGCCGTCGCCGTGAAGACCTCCCGCATCGAGAGCGCCGCCGACGAGCTCGCGTTGCCGTCGAGTCCGCGCTTGTAGACGCCCTGCACAATCGCCGCGAGTCGGAAGAACGAGAACGCCAGGTAGAAGTTCCAGTTGTCGACCTTCTCGCGCCCGGTGCGCTTGCAGTAGTCGGCGACGAATGCCTCCTCGTCGGGGATGCCGGTCTCGCCGCCGTAGATCAGCGCGGCCATCTCGCCGGCCTGGTGGTACTTCATGCAGTTGTACGCCAGGTCGGCCATCGGGTGGCCGAGCGTCGAGAGCTCCCAGTCGAGGATCGCGATCACGCGCGGCTCGGTCGGGTGGTACATCAGGTTGTAGAGCTGGAAGTCGCCGTGGACGATGCAGGTCGTCTCGTCATCCGGGATGTTGCTCTGCAGGTAGTCCATGAGGTTGTCCATGGACGCGTGGTCGTCGGTCTTCGCTGCGGTGTACTGCTTGCTCCAGCGACCGACCTGCCTCGCGAAGTAGTTCCCCGGCTTGCCGTAGTCCGCGAGGCCGCGGGCCTTGTAGTCGACGCCGTGCAGCGCGGCGAGCACGCGTGACATGTCATCGTAGATCGCTGTGCGCTCCGCTGGCGCCATGTCGGGCAGGACGGCGTCGCGCAGGACGCGCCCCTCGATGAAGTCCATCACGTAGAAGGGCGTGCCGATGATCTCCGGGTCCTCGCATAGCAGGTGCGTGGTCGGGACAGGCACGTCCGTGTCGGCAAGCGCGCTGAAGACGCGGTACTCGCGCTCCACCATGTGGGCGCTCGGAAGCAGCTTGCCGGGCGGCTTCTTGCGCAGGACGTAGTCGCCGCCCTTCGTGGTGAGCTTGTAGGTGGGATTGCTCTGGCCACCCTCGAATTGGTGCACCTCGAAGGGCCCCTCGTAGGCGGCCATGTTCTGCTTCAGGTATGCGTCGAGCTTCGCCTCATCGAACCTGTGTGCCTCGCGAACCTCGATGAGGCCGCTCTCGATCTTAGGTGCTTCTGTCATCTGCCCATTCCCGGCGCCGTGGCGCTCAGTAGCTGTTCAGGGTTGCGTAGCGATCGCGCTGATGTCCCGCATCGCCGAAGGTGATCTCGGCTGCACGTGCGCGCTTCATGAACAGCCCGATGTCGTGTTCGTCGGTCATGCCGATGCCGCCGTGCATCTGCACAGCCTCGTTCGCGATGAGCACATAGGCGTCGGAGCAGCGGGCCTTGGCTACCGCGACCAGCGAACTCGCGTCGTCGCCGCCCTCATCGATGGCCCGTGCCGCGGCCATCGTGGCAGAGCGCGAGAGCTCGACCTCGATGAACATGTTGGCCGCCCGGTGCTTCAGCGCCTGGAAGCTGCCGATCGGAACGTCGAACTGCTTGCGCTCCTTGAGGTACTCGATCGTGCGCTCGAAGGCCTCGGACATGCCGCCGAGCATCTCGCCGCAGAGCGCGACGGTTGCGCGCTCGATCACCTGCTCGAGTACGGCGAGACCTGCGCCCTCGGCACCGACCAGCGCGTCCTTGCCGACCTCGACGCCGTCGAGATTGATGACGGCGCAGCCGCGGCTGTCGACGCGCTTCTGCGCAGTGCGGCTCAGGCCGCTGGCATCGCCGGGAACCAGGAACAGCGAGATGCCCTCGGCGTCCTTCGTGCCGCCCGAGGTGCGCGCGACGATCACGAACGCATCGGCCGAGTCGCCCTCCAGCACATGCAGCTTCTCGCCGCTGAGGCGGTAGCCGCCGCCCGTGCTCTGGGCCTTCGTGGCGACGTGCGTGAGGCTGTGGCGGCCTCCCTGCTCGAGGTGCGCGAGGGCGATCACCTTGTCGGCCTCGATGACCGCCGGCAGCCACTGCGCGCGCTGCGCGTCGCTACCGGCGAGCGCCAGCGCCTGGCCGCCCATCATGATCGAGGTCAGCACGGGCTCGGGTGCGAGACCACGGCCCATCGCCTCGGTGACGAGGATCATCTCGGCCATCCCCATATCCATGCCCCCGTCGGCCTCGCTGAACGGGATGCCCGTCCAGCCGAGCTCCGCCATCTGCTTGTAGACGTCGGGGGAGAAGCTCTGCGTACCGCCGTCGCGCAGCGCACGCATGCGCGAGATGGGGCTGTTTTCTTGAATGAAGGAGCTGGCCGTGTTGGCCAACATCGTCTGGTCTTCTGTCAGTGCGAGTTCCATCGGTCGTACCTCAATCCGGAAGTTGCAAGACGCGCTTTGCGATGATGTTGAGCTGCACCTCGCTGGTGCCGCCTTCAATGGTGTTGCCGCGGGAGCGCAGCCACTCGCGCGTCTGCGCGAACTCCGACGGCTCGTAGCCATCGCCTCCCCAGCCGAGCGCCTGCTCACCGCGTAGCGAGAGCATGAGTTCCTGCCTGCGCTGGTTGAGCTCGGTGCCGTAGACCTTGAACAGTGATGTCTCGGGTCCGGGTCGATGTCCCGCCTTGATGCTGTCCGCGTTGCGTTGAACCGTCAGCGCGAAGCAGCGCGAGTCCATCGAAGTCTGTGTGATGCGATCGCGGAGCAGGGAGTCGCCCACGCGGCCATGCTCGTCCTCGCCCACGTACGCACGGCCGAGCGTGACGAGCGGGTTTTCCGTCTTGCCGTCCTTGCCCTTCTTCGTGCCGCTTCGCCCCATGCCGAAGGCGCTCGCGATCATCGTGCGCTCATGGCCGAGCAGTGCCTTGGCGACGGTCCAGCCATTGTCGACCTTGTCGATCACGTCGGACCGACTGGCGCGCGCGTCACTGAAGAACGTCTCGGTGAACGGCGACGAGCCGCTGATCAGCAGGATGGGGCGTGCCTCGACGCCGGGCTGGTCCATGTCCATCAGCAGAAAGGTGATGCCCATCTGCTTCTTGACCTCGGTGTTCGTGCGCGTGAGCAGGAACATCCAGTCGGCCTTGTCGCCGAAGCTCGTCCAGACCTTCTGCCCGTTGAGGACGTAGTCGTCGCCGTCTTCGACCGCGGTCGTGCCGACGGCCGCCAGGTCCGAGCCCGCACCGGGCTCCGAGTAGCCCTGGCACCAGCGGACCTTGCCGCGCGTGATCGCCGGCAGGTGTTTTCGCTTCTGGGCCTCGGTCCCGAACTGAAGCAGCGTCGGGCCGATCATCGAGAGGCCGAAGCCGGTGAGCGGCATCGGTAGGGCCAGGCGACGCAGCTCCTGGTGGAAGACCTTCTCCTGCGCGCGCGACAGTCCGCCGCCGCCGTACTCCCTGGGCCAGGTCGGCGCGGTCAGTCCGCGCTCGGCAGCCATCTCGCACCATGCGGCGGAGTCGGGGTGAGGGAGCTCCGGCTTACGGCCACCCCAGAACTGCGACTCGGGCCCGTTGAAGCCGCGCAATGTCTGGGGGGCGTTGCCCTCCATCCACTCGCGCAGCTCGGCGCCGAACGCTTCAAGGTCTGCCATCTGCTTCCTCCGTTCCCGCAGGCCCAGGGCCCGTCGAGCACACCAGCTGGCTAATTATGCGCTACTGGTTCTCGGTGTTACCACTTTGTTTTGAGGCTGACTAGGAGGTGTTCCGGACGCGCTCGCAGCCGGTTGACCGCAGCGCGCTTTGCCGCAACGGTCGCGCGATTCGGGCCCCATGAAGTTCGCGAACCCACTCACCGAGGCGCGCCTGGTCAGACGCTACAAGCGGTTCTTCCTCGACGCAGAGCTCGACGACGGGACCGTCGTTACCGCCCACTGCCCGAACACGGGAAGCCTGCTTGGCTGCCTGAAGGAAGGCTCGCCGGTGCTGCTCGAGCCGTCCGACAACCCGAAGCGTAAGCTGCGGTGGACGTGGCGCATGGTGCGCGTGGGGCGCAGCTGGGTCGGCATCGACTCGGCGCTCGCGAACCGTCTCGTCACCGATGCCCTCGGCGCCGGGTTGATCCCGCAGCTCGCCGACTACGAGCGGCTCGTGCCGGAGGTTGCATACGGTGCGGAGGGGCGCAGCCGCATCGACCTGCTGCTGTCCAGCGGTGGTCAGCCTCCCGTCGCACCCGCAGGCGCCCGCGCGAAGGCCAAGGGCAGGGCGCTCTACGAGGGCGATGCCAGGACCTACGTCGAGGTGAAGAGCACGACGATGGCGCAGCGCGTCGACGGTCGCACGCTCGGCTCATTCCCCGACGCGGTGACCGCGCGTGGCCTCAAGCACCTGCACGAGCTGATGGGCGTGGTCGACGCCGGGCACCGCGCTGCCATGGTCTTTGCGGTGCAGCGGTCCGACTGTGAGGCGTTCGTACCCGCCGACGCTATCGACCCTGCCTACGGTGAGGCGCTGCGTGAGGCGCTCTCGCACGGCGTCGAGGCGTACGCGCTCGGCGCACAGCTCGGCCCGAAGCAGATCCGTCTCAACAAGCCGCTGCCGATCGAGCTCTGAGCCGCGCGCTTGAGCCGCTCAGTGAGCCGTCACTCAGCCGCTCCGGGGCAGGCCGCTCAGTTCATGCGGCGGTAGAGCCCCACGACGACGCCGAGCACCTGCGTGGAGCGCCAGTCATCGCGGCTCACCACGATGTCGGTCATCGTCGAGTTGGCCGGCCGCAGGTGGATGCCGTCGTTCTCGGGGAAGAAGTACTTGCAGGTCGCGTCGTCGCCAACGAGCGCGATGATGATCTCGCCGCGCTGGGCCTCGAGCTGCTTGCGCACGAAGACGTAGTCTCCGTCGTGGATGCCCGCCTCGATCATCGACTGTCCCGAGACCCGCAGGCCGAACACCTCCTGCGCGCTGCCGAGCAGCATCTTGTCGACCTGGACCGTGTCGGTCGTCTGCTCGATCGCCTCGCTCAGCTGGCCCGCCGCGACGCGCCCGACGATGGGAATCGAGACCATGTTGTTGCCGTTGGCAGCGGCGACGCCCATGCCGTCGCGCATCGTGGGCCGCAGCGCACGTGACTTCATGTCCTCACGCGTGAGGTAGCCCTTGCGCTCGAGCGCCCGCAGGTGGTCGTTGACCCCGTTGGTGCTGCGGATGCCCATGTGGTTGCCGATCTCGCGCAGCGTCGGGGGGTATCCGCGCTCGCTGATGGAAGCATTGATATAGGCGAGGACCATTTCCTGCCGCTGAGTCAGTTTCTGCATGATGCTCACCCCTGCCTATACACATGCCCACTGAGCGGGCGATTAGGTAAGACTGGTGATTACAGAACGTACGAACAGATGTCAAATTCCTGTTCCCTTTTCTTTCCAGGGACGCCGGAAAGGCAAGGTTGTGGAGCGCGCGTGACACGTGCGGTCGCCGGCGGGGGCGATTCAGCGGTCTTCGCGGTCGTTGAGGCGCTGTGACAACGAGTGCAGCGGGTTGAAGCCGAGCAGTGCGGTCAGGCTCGCGACGCGTCCAACGCGCTCACGGGCGTACAGCGCTGCGGGCCCCAGGGCGCCCAGAGGGTCCGCCCCGCCTAGCAGCCCCTTCACCAGCGCCGCGGTCGCGCGGGCGGCATCCGCAGCCATCGCCACGCCGACGTAGGGTGGGGCGGGCTCTATCAGCACGTCGCGCGTGGCGACCGCCGCTGCCCATGCGCCGGGTGCGGGGTATCGCAAGAGCTGCTCGAAGCGTGCACGCTCGGCGAAGATGCCGAGGTGGACCGGTGCCATGTGCGCGGTGACGCTGTGGGTCAGGACGCGGTGGTCTCTGCGATACGCCCCGCCCAGCGGCCCCGTCCAGCCGAGCAGCGTGCGGGGGCCCGTCACCATGTCGATGCCATCGTCGCCACGCCGCAGCGCGACGGCGGTCCACAGCTCGCCATCGTCGTGGATCGCAAGGACGAGGGAGCGCCCCACCGGCAGCACGAGGTCCGCCGCTCGCTGCAGGACCGCCGGCCCCGGGGGAGGGCGCAGCCGCCGCTCCGGATAGAACGCGATAGCGCCTTCCTTCTCGGCTTCGGCGAGCAGCTGTAGCAACACGATCCACTGGGTCGCGTAGGTGCCGGGCATGGGCAGCGCGCTGGCGGCGCGGTCGGTCAGGCGCTCGATGGCGCCCTCCTTCACGCGCAGCCCGCGTGATGCGCCGACGACGCTGCAGAATGCACCGAGGCCGGCCGCGGCGTTGTAGGCGTTGACGTCGAGTGCATTGCCGTCGGTGTCGAACGCGGCGATGGGTTGATGTGCCCCGTCGACGACCACGACGGCCAGCCGCTGCCCAGGGCCAATGGGCTGCACGCCGAGCAGCGATAGCATCCGCAGCCAGGTCGCCTCGTCGAAGCCCTGGAACCGGAAGTCGGCGCCGATCACGAGCTGCCCCCCCGTCGCGCCGACGGCCTGCCGCGGCGCGACGCCGGCTTCGGCCTGCGCACCTCGAGCATCCGTACGCTCCGCGGTGCCATCGGGATCCCGCCTGTGCCAGCGAGCGTGAAGTGCTCCCCGCTCAACACGTCGAGCAGCGGGGGCTGCCCATCGAGGCTGATGCGTGCGTTGGCCTGCCCGCCGCCCGGGTTGATGATGAAGACGACCTTCGGCTTGCCTTCCGAGGCGTGCACGGCGAGTTCCAGCGGCGCGGGTGCCACGCTGCCCGGCCGGCGCAGCGGCAGCGCTCGCTCGAGCGAGGCGACCAGTGCGGACGCGGCCGCCTCGTCGGGCAGCTCGGTCGGCGGGCGGGCGAGCGAAGGTGTCTGCCCCATCGGCAGCATGTCGGCGTCCAGGTCCGGCGTGCGCGGCCCGTGCACCACATGTCCGCCGGCCGCCTCGAATGCGGCGAGCTGCTCCATTCGCGCACGGTCGGCGAAACCGTAGACGGGCGCCACCACGACGCGAACGCCGGTCGGCAGCTCGGCGCCGCTATCGACGTAGACGTACGGCACGCCGGCGGCGGTCAGCGCGGCGGCTGTGCGCTCGAGTAGCGGCCACCACGCGCGCTGCACGGCGTCCTGCAGGCCGAAGGTCTCGGCACGGCACGCCGCAGTCGGATTGCCGGTCGCGAGCGCCATCACCGACGGGCTGGCCGCGCCGAGGGTGTGGGTTACGCGCGACAGCTGCGCGTACTCCGCCGGTACGCTCAGCGCGACCTCGACCTCGCGCTCCAGACGGTGGAAGCCGAGCCGCGACAGACTGCGCAGCAGGCGCGTCCACACCTCGCCGTCCGCGTTGGGCTCGCCCGCGCCGTTCAGCAGCGCACCCCACCAGCGGTCGCGGTCCGCCGCCATGTAGAGGTTGAAGCCGCGCAGCCCGTGGGCCAGGGCGCACAGCGCGACGCTCAACGCGTCGGCCCCGGTGCGCGGCCCAAACCACGGCGGCACGCCAACGCCGAGCTCCGGCGAGTGCGGCATGCGCACGGAGCCCGCGAGCCGAAGCGTGCGGCGCTTCACGCGGGGCAGGTTGCGCGCGCTCTCGTAGTAGTCGAGCCCCGTGATGTCCACACGGCGATCCATCTCCGCGAGGCTGTACGGAAGGCCCGCGTCGCCCATGGGTACGTTGTGTACCGTGGGAAGCGCACCGAGCCCCGCGTCGGCGAGGGCCCGGCCGTGGTCGGTGATCGACTCCAGAAGCAGCTCACCCTGGAAGCGGGCCCAGTCCAGGTGGCGGCGCAGTCCCGGCGGGCCGTCGGGTGGCTCGAAGCGCCGCGGCGGTACGAGCACGTTCCAGTCCTCCACCGACGGAAGGCCGTGGGCGTTGCCGGCGGCGGTCGGGTGCTCGTATCGCCGCCGCAGGTAGTCGCGGTACGCGCGCTGGGCGTCGGCGTGGAAGTCCTGGTCGTAGGGGCCGTCGCGGAAATAGAGCGACGCCTCGTTGTCGACCTGCAGCAGCACGACCGGGCCGTTGGGCCAGATGCGCGGGGCGACGACGCGCCCCACGGCGTCGAACCACGTGCGGACCTCCGCGCGGAAGGCCGCGCTCGCGCAGGACGGTACCGGGAACATGCGTGGCGGGGCGGGCAGCGGCAGTGGCGCATCGGTCGGCGACAGCGCCTGACAGGCGGGATCGAACAGCACGCGCTCCGGGATGCCGAAGTGCGTCAGCTCCGCGTTGATGTGGGGGCCCGGCCGCACGAAGACCAGGAGGTCGAGCTCCCAGGCGAGGTCGAGGAAGGCGCCGAGGTCGGTGCTCGGGTCCACTTCGCCGAAGTCGAAGCGGCCGCGCTCGAGCTCGTGGACGGCCCAGGGCACGTACGTCTCGACCATCGGCATGCCCGTGGCGCGCAGGCCCTCGAGGATCGCGCCCCAGCGACTGCGTGGGTGCCGGAAGTAGTGTACCGCGCCCGAGTAGAGCGGCACCTCGCGGTCGCCGAGGCGCAGGCAGCGTGCCTCGGCGGCGAGCTGGGGTCCGGAGTGCTTCGCGGGGGCGCGGCGGGGCATGGCGCCGGCAGGATAGACGAGACGCGGGCCATCGCAACGGCGCAGTGCACCGGGATGGCACTCGCTACGTCGATCCATCCGGGCTAGCCTCGGCGGCCATGACCTGGTTGCTCGTCGCTGTGGGTGGGGCGGTCGGTACGCTGCTGCGCTACGGCCTGTCGCTCGTCATGAAGGGCCTGCCGCTGGCGTTCATCGGTACGCTGCTCGTGAACGTGCTCGGCTCGTTCGCCCTCGTCATGATCGCCGAGCTGCACGGGGGGCGCACGCTAGGGGGGGTCGAGCTGCGGCTGATCCTCGGCACGGGCATGATGGGCGGCTTCACCACCTATTCGACGTTCAACTTCGAGACCTACCGGCTCCTGCAGCAGGGCCATGGCATGCGTGCGTTCACGTACGTGGCGCTGACGCTCCTCGGCTGCCTGGTCGCCGCGGTGCTCGCGATGCAGGTGGTGCGCTCCATCCGCGCGTAGGCCCGCGGTCACACCAGCCCAGTCCGTTCATCTCTCGGTCAGCGCCCGACAGGAACCGATGGCGTGCGTCAGCGTCCGTCGCCACCGTTGTCAGGCAGCCAGGTCCAGCTCAGATGCGGAGCGATCGTCCAGCTCCAGCGCGATTAGCGTGGCTCCCAGACGCTGCAGGAGGTCCTCGACGCTCAGCTGCGCGTCGGCCCCGCCATCGCCGGCCGACAAGCCCAGGGCGCCCTGCAGCGCCTGCTGACGGTCCACGCGGACCTCCGGATCGTTCCACTTGCGGATGCAGAGCTCGAGGAAGTCTGTTGGCCACAGCCGATCGTGGCTCGCGGCCTCGACGATCGCACGCAACTCGAGGCCGTCGAACAGCACCTCGGACATCACCGGCCGCGGCTCAGGGAGCTCGTGCGTAGCAATCGCGATATCTTTTGGAATCCCCGGGACATACAGGAACAACCGAGTCTTGGCAGGAAGTTCCGCGAGCAGCCGGGCAGGCAGCGCCGACAGTTCGCGTCGCTGGGTGCGGGTCGGGGCGCTTCTGGGCTCGGTTTCGTGTGTCTCGGTGCGATTCATAGCTGAATCCTGATTCTGCGTTCAGTGTAGCGCAGGAATTCGGCCACGCAAGGTCAAAACCGACACCGCCCACATACGAGCTGCACCGGGGGGGTGGGCGAACCCTCGCGAATTCGGCTAGCCCCGGTTGCGAAACTTGCCGACGGCTAGCGAGGCGCTGCGGTACAGCGCGAAGCCGGCGGCGGCGGCCAGCGCGATCCAGCCGGGGATCTTCTCGCCGCTCGCTACCATGATGGCGCCGCCGATTATCAGTGCGGATACGGTGAGCGCGGTCGAGAGCCGCTGACCCAGGCGTTCGCCGACCACTTCGAGTGTCGGCTGCCGCGCCTCGATGCTCAGGCGCCCCTGTCGCACGTCCTCGAGGATGTCCTCCGCCTGCGCCGGGAAGTCGCTGGCCGCCGCCGCCACGCGCGTCGCGACGTGCAGCAGGTCGTTCGTCAGGCGCTCCGGCGAGTAGCGCTCGGCCACGATGTCGGTGAGGTAGGGCCGCAACTCCGCGGCGATGTCGAGGTCGGGATAGAGCTGCCGCCCGATGCCCTCGATCGTCATCATCGACTTGCCGACCACGATCAGGTCGGGCGCCACCTCGAGGCCGAACTTCATCGAGCCGTTGACCAGGTCCCGCACGAGCCCTGCAAACTGGATGTCGGCGAGCTTGCGGCCGATGTACTTCTTCGTCAGCCGCGCGACCTCCGCCTCGAAGGCGTTGCGGTCGATGCGCTTGGTCGGCGTGCCGAGCGAATAGAGCGCGTCGGCCATCGCCCGCGAGTCGTTGCGGCCCACGGCGATCAGCAGGTCGATCAGGCGGTCGCGGCTCTTGGGGCTGAGGTGCCCGACCTGACCCAGGTCGACGAGGCCGATGACCGGGTCGTCGTTGGGCCCGAGGATCAGGATGTTGCCGGGGTGCGGGTCGGCGTGGAAGAAGCCGTCCTCGAAGATCATCTTCATGACGGCTTCGATGGTGCGCTTCGCGAGCAGCTCCCCGTCGGCACCCTCGGCGGCCGCGTCGAAGACGTTGCGCCCCGGCAGGTACTCCATGGTGAGCATCTTGCCCGCTGACGCGCCGGGATAGATGCGCGGGAAGCGCACGGTGGGCACATCGCGGAAGTTGTCGGTGAACCGCCGCGCGTTGTCGGCCTCCTCGGCGTAGTCCAGCTCCGCCTTGATGACGCGGTCGAACTCCGTCACCAACCGGACCGGCGCATAGACCGCGAGGTCGGGCATGGAACGCTCGACGGCGTGTGCGAGCCAGTAGAGGAGGTCGATGTCGCGCTCGATGGTGCCGCCGATGTTGGGGCGCTGGGCCTTGACGACCACCTCCTGCTCGATGCCGTCGACGGGCATACGGGCGCGATACACCTGACCGATCGACGCGGAGGCGAGCGGCTCCTGCTCGAAGTGCGTGTAGACCTCGGTGATCGGCGCGCCGAGCTGTGTCTCGAGTTCGTCGCGAATCTCGGCGAACGGAACTGGGGGCACAGCCTCCTGCAGCTTCTGCAGCTCCGTGATCACGTCCTCCGGCAGCAGATCGGGTCGCGTGGACATGATCTGGCCGAGCTTGATGAACGACGGGCCAAGCTCCTCGAGCACGCACCGGATGCGCTGCGCCCGGCTCAGCTCCGCCACCTTCGCGACTCGCCGCTTCGACACGAGGCTGCTGAGGCCCGTGTCCTGGATCAGCTGATCGAAGCCGTAGTGGGCGAGAACGCCAGTGATCTCGCGGAGGCGGCCCAGGTCTCTGACGGTGCTGAGGATCGACATGGTGGAGCGGTGCCGGCGCGGATCGCGGCGGTGTCATTCTGCTCAGCGCCGCGCCCGCAGGTCAAATAGCCGTCCGAATCAGGTCCCTGGCGGCCCGGCGTCCGGGGCCGGGGAGGCCGCACCAGCGTCGGGCGGACCCTCGGCGGGAGGGGCGGCGGAGTCCACGGTTGTGGCCGGGCCGAGCTCGACGGCCGGGTATTCCGCGGGCGGAGGCTCGGCACCGCGGCACCCCTGGAGGGCCACAAATAGGCTGATCAACACACTTCCCCACAGTGCGGCGCGGCTTTTTGCCAATGCGAAATGCACTTGAAACAAAACCCCTGTCTTCTCAGTGCGCAGTCAATCGGCGCACTCGGAGATCGGACATGAAGAAAGTCGAAGCGATCATCAAGCCATTCAAGCTCGATGAGGTAAAGGACGCTCTGGGCGAAGTAGGTGTCCAGGGCATGACGGTGAGTGAAGTCAAAGGCTTCGGACGGACCGGAGGCAAGAAAGAGGTCTACCGCGGCTCTGCCTATGTCGTCGATTTCGTTCCCAAAGTGAAGCTGGAGGTCGTCGTGGGCGACAGCCAGGTCGGTCAGGTGATCGAGGCCATCGAGAAGGCCGCGAAGACCGGCCGCATCGGTGACGGAAAGGTGTTCGTCCTCCCCATCGAGGAGGCGCTCCGAATCCGTACTGGTGAGCGGGGTGAAGACGCGGTCTGAGACCTCGGTCTCGTGCCGCGGATACGATGGCGCGCCAGCCTTCTCGGGGGGGGAGGCTGGCGCGTATCCTTTTTGATTTCAGCACGATATCTCATGCCGGGTTTGACGCGGTCGAAGCCCGTCGGCTAGCATCGGCTACCGTGTGAATTCCGCGGAGGAATTCAACCGGAGAGGCCTGCCGCGGCATTTCTATCGATGCTCCCCGATCCATCCCGCGTTGCCGCCGCCTCACTCAGGATTCTTCCGAGGAAGTCCCTTAGCCGCGCGCTGGGGGCACTCGCCCGCGTACCGGCGCCCGACCCCGTGCTGAGGGGCGTGATGGGTGTCTACTGCGACGCCTATGACGTCGACCTGTCCGAGTGCGAGGTGCCCGACGGCGGGTTCCACTCGTTCGACGCGTTCTTCACGCGCAGACTCAAGCCGGGCGTGCGTCCGATCGACAGCGACGCCACGGCGATCGTCTCTCCGGCGGACGGAAGGATCGAGGCGGCGGGGATCGTCGACTCGAGTGCGCGGCTGCTGATCAAGGGCTGCGAGTACACCGTCGGCGAACTGCTCGGCGATGAGGAGGCGACCGCCGCGCTGACAGGTGGCTTCTACTTCGTCGTCTATCTTTCGCCGCGCGACTACCATCGCGTGCATGCGCCGGTGGCGGGTGGCGTCGATCGCGTGCACCACGTCGATGGCACGCTGTACCCGGTCAACGACATCGGCGTGCGCCACGTCCGGAGTCTGTTCGCGCGCAACGAGCGCGTAGCGATCCATCAGGACTCGGCCGAGCACGGCCGCACGTGCACCATCATGGTCGGCGCCATAGGCGTGGGCCGCATCAGCCTGAGCTTCGACTCGACGGTCATCTCCAACAGCTCGCTCCCGACGGGGCGCCGCGTCTACGCGGAATCGGGGCGTCCATCCATCGAGCGCGGCGGTGAGCTCGGGATGTTTCACCTCGGGTCGACGGCAATCGTTTTCGTGAAGCCCTCCGCGCGAAGCGAGTTCGTGCGCAGCATCGGCGACAGCGTCCGTATGGGCGAGGCTGTGATCCGGGAGACTCGCGCGTGAGCGATGGCAAGCCAAAGCGTGGCTCGCGACGACGACGCACGACGCGTCGTCTTTCACGTAGGCCGATCCGCGTGCCGTCCGACGAGGTGCCGCGCGCGGACGAGGGTGTCGATGTCGACGTCGATCTCGATGTCGACGTGGACGTGGACGTGGATGTGGATGTCGAGATGCCGGAGTCTGAGCCTCCGCTTGCGGCGGCTGCGGAGGGCGAAGCCGACGGCGGCGGTGCGGACGAGGAGGCGACGGCGTCGGAGGTTGAGGTCTCCGAGCAGGACCCCTCCTACGACGACAGTCCCGAGGGGGAGGAGCCACCCGCTGTCGAGGAGTCGATCGAGCCGGAGGAACCTGGGCAAGAAGAGGAGCGCCGTACGGACCCGAGCATCGACGTCACTGTCGACGAGGACAGCGGTCCACACGAGGCGGCAGAACCAGAGGTTGCGGTCGCCGCAGCGGACGACTCCGGCGGGGACGTCGACGCCTTCGACGACGGCGACGATGATGAGCACACCAATCCGAAGATGGAGGTCGCGGACGTTGCGTCGTCCGATCCGCCAGAGTTGGCCGACGACGGAGACGCTGCAGAGCCGCCCGCGGATGATGATGCGGATGACGACGCGGACGCGGACGCGTACGACGACGAGGATGAAGAGGAAGACGAAGAGGAAGAGGAAGACGACCGCGGCACGGACCCGCAAATACCGGTGTCGCCATCCCAGCCGCCCGAGTACGAAGAGGAGCGAACGAACCCTCGCATCGAGATGACGCCGGAGATGGCTGCCGCCGCCGGCGTTGCGTTTGAGGACGCCGCTCCCGCAACTCCGGAAGAGCCCGAGGAGAAGACGAACCCGCGCATCGACGTCGAGGAGATGGCCAAGCGGGAGATGGCGCTGCCGAGCGTCATCGTCGCCCCCGCGCAGTTCATCAGCGAGCCGCCTCCGCCGCGCGAGTCGCAGCCGCCTCTGGAAGATGAGCCCGCGGCGCCCGCCGCGGCGCCCCCGACGCCCTCTGAGCCTCCACCGGCGCCTCCGGCGGCCGACGACGGTGAGATGATCGAGGAAGCGAACCTCGACGAGCTCGCGGTCGATGAGGACGACACGCCGGCGCCGAAGAGCAAGCAGGCGGCTTCGGCTGACCCGCAGCGCTCGAAGGGGCCGCCGCCACCTCCGCCCAAGCCACGGAATGGCAAGAAGAAGCCCCCGCCACCCCCCGCCAAGGCGTCAGCCGCGCCCAAGCCCAAGGCGGCGAAGCAGAAGAAGCAGCCACGCCAGTGGTGGCAGGACTTCTTCTCGGACGACTATCTACAGACTGTCCGTCCGCCGACCGCTCAGCAGGTCGAGCGGCAGTGCGACTTCCTCGTGGAGAGCCTCGGACTCAAGCCCGGGATGACTGTACTGGACGTTGGCTGTGGACTGGGCCTCCACGCGGTGGAGCTGTCGCGGCGCGGCTGCCTCGTGGTGGGCATCGACATCTCGTTGCCGATGATCACGCGGGCAGCGGAGAACGCGCAGGAGCACGGCCTGCAGATCAATTTTCTGCACTCCGACTTCCGCGAGATCGAGTTCGAGGGTTCCTTCGATGCGGTGATCTGTCTGGGCACCACGTTTGGCTTCTTCGATGACGATGCCAACGCCGACGTACTGCGGCGACTCAACCGTGCGCTGCGCCCGGGCGGGCACCTGCTGCTCGACATCGTGAACCGAGACTTCGTGATTAGCTCACAGCCGAACCTGGTCTGGTTCGAGGGCGTGGGCTGCGTGTGTATGGAGGAGAGCGATTTCAACTTCTTCAACTCGCGGTTGCATGTGAAGCGCACCGTCATGCACGAGGACGGCCGACAGAACACCAGCGAGTACTCGCTGCGGCTCTACTCGCTGCACGAGCTGGGGCAGCTGTTGCAGCAGCGCGACTTCAGGGTCGTCGAGGTCAGCGGGCAGGAAGCAACGCGCGGCATTTACTTCGGCACGAGCTCACAGCGCATCATTATCCACGGGCAACGGCGCGTGCACGATGCGCAGGCCGACACGCCGCCGGAGTAGCCTCGGGCTCGGGCGGCGTTGCCGCTACTCGTTCTCGTCGTACAGCTCGCCGCTGATCGTGTAGAGCGCATAGCAGGGCAGGGCGAGGAAGGGCCCGCCGTCGGTGCCGAGCAGACGGCTGCAATCAGATCCCGGCATGGGTGACATGTCGATTCGATTCTCGCCGACCAGGTCGTCGACCTCCGTGTCGCCCGGCTCCTCGCCGATCGTGTTGACGCCAGCGTCGGTCATCGCGGTGCGGTGGATCGTTCCATCGATCTGCTCGACGATCGAGAGCGTGCAGCCGACCTCTGCCGAGTCGCTGACGGCGCTGCCGTTGATGTAGTCCTCGGGCTGCTCGAGTTCGTTGCTGCGTGACCCCGGCTGGATCACCGTGCTGAAGCTCTCCGCGCCGAAGAGAAACGCGCCCTGCTCGTCGACCACGCCCTCGAAGCCAGGAGGGTCACCCACGATCCAGTTCCCGCTGGTCCCGGCGAGACGAATCTGCACGTCGAACGCCAGGGGATTGACGGCCGGAAGCGCAGCCTGCCCGCATGTGTTGTCCTCGAGCGAGCCACTGATCGCGTACGTCCCGATCGGCTCGCCCGGTAGCTCCGTTGGCTCACACCCCGCGAGGGCACACACCACGATCGAGACCGAGATTAGACGCATACCCACCGATAGGCCGGCCCTGCTCAGCGGTCAAAAAACTGGTCCGCCGCGCCCTGCGTCGCATCGGTTGGATGAGAAGGGAGAACTCGCGCTCGTCGCATTGCACCGCAGCCAGCCGGCGCGGCTGGCGCAGTGCATCGGCGCTCCTGCGAGCTGAGCCTAGCCGCGTTCGCGTTCGCGTCGGCGCACCGGGGCTTCTTCCTCTTCCGGGCAGCCGTCGTCGTCCTCGAAGCCGTCGGGGTCCTCGACCTCGTCTGGGCACTGGTCCTCTTCGTCCGGGATGCCGTCGCCGTCGAAGTCCGTCTCCGGGCAGCCGTCGTCGTCGCCGAAGCCGTCCGTGTCCTCGGGCTCCTCCGGGCACTGGTCGACGTCGTCGGGCACGCCATCCCGGTCTCGGTCGTTGTCCGGGCAGCCGTCGTCATCGCGATCGCCATCCATGTCCTCGGGCTCATCCGGGCACGAGTCGTAGCCATCCTGGATGCCGTCGCCGTCGTTGTCGCGGTCGGGGCAGCCGTCCTCGTCTTCGTTGCCGTCCGGATCCTCGGGCTCGTCGGGACACTTGTCGGCGCCGTCGAGCAGGCCGTCCATGTCGTTGTCCACCTCGGGACAGCCGTCGCCATCGAGGTAGCCGTCCAGGTCCTCGGCGTCGGTCGGACAGTTGTCGTCCGAGTCGCGGACGCCGTCGCCATCGCTGTCGAGCGCAGCCGGTGCGTAGCTCGCACTGCCGAGCACGCGGAAGGAAGGGATCCCGATGCCCGCAACGAGCCCTGCGCCCGTGCCCACACCGAAGGCGAAGTCGCCCTGCGACAGCTCACCCATCACGCGAACCTCGAGCGGGTTCTCGTCCAGCTGCGTACTGAACTGCGTGGATCCCGTGAACTCGCCGGTGATGGCTAGCAGCGAAGTGACGTCATACTGTGCCGCGGCGCCGAACGTGAGGTGGTCGTCGCTCGTCGTAGACAGCAGCACGCGCTCGGGCTGGATGATGTAGCCGATGTTCGCGCCGGCGCGGTACTTGGGACCGCGGAACTCGAAGATCAGGGATGGTCCGCCGGTGAAACCGTCGGTGCCTACCTTCTGATCCTCTGCCATCGCGGCACCGACCGGAAACGTCGTGCATGCGGCGCCGCCCATGAAAAAGCCCTGGCCGCCCTTGCCGACGATCTTGCCCTTCACGCATAGGCGCGGATCACCGACGACGAATGCATCGCCACCCGGGATGGTGATCGGCTCGCCGTTGTTGTCGCCGCGGCTCGCATTGAAACCCTCGCCGGCGGTGCCGACCATCGGAACCTGCACGCCGACCTGCACCGCGTTCCACAGTGCGACGGTGCCGCCGAGCGTCGTCGTGAACATGTACGAGACGACATCGATCTCGTTGGTGTCCTCGATCTCGCAGTTCTCTTCATCGCCGCCGGGGCACGAGGCCTCGTAGATCACCAGCGGGCGGTGCGAGTAGTCGACGAACGCATGGGCGCCGAAGGCCACGTGGCCCGCGATCAGCGCGCCGTCGACCATGATGTAGTTTTCCGGACCCATCGCCGGGGTGAAGTTGTTGGCCGAGAACGTGTCGGTAGGCGCGCTTTCCTGCGCCAGCGCACCTGCGGCCACCAACCAGGCGGACGCCCCCAAGACAAAAGCGCAATTTCGCAACATCAAGCTCTCTCCGGGCTGGGTGCTGAAGGCCGAGATAATCGCACCGAGGTAGCCGTATGGCAACGTTGAACGCCCGTGCGCGGGAACGGGCCTACACCTCGGTCGAAGGACCACATGAGGCTGACGGCGCCACCGACTCGCGGCGGTGAAGCGGGTTAGAAGCCCACCTCGAACCGGCATGCGTAGACGAGCGTGTGAATGCCAGGTCGTCCCCGCTTGTCGAGTGCGGGCGACCACCGGCCGCCCTCCTTGAGTGTCTTGACGCACGCCTCGCCGAAGCCGAACCCGCCCGTCTCCGAGAGGACCTTGAACCTGCCGATCCGGCCGTTCGCCCCGACCTGCATGCGCACCTTCGCGAGCCCCTCGACCCCCTGCGCGCGCGCGCGCTTCGGGTAGTTGTCCTTTAGCAGGGCGTTCATCTTGGATCCGGGTGGCGCGCTCGGCAGCTGCTTGAGGTTCTTCTTGCTGATCACCCGCGGTCTGTCGCCGGTGCCGCCGACCTTGCCGTCCGACGCGCCGGCCTTGTCCTTGCCGGTGTTGGTTCCGATGCGCCCGACAGGCCGGGTGATCGCCCGGCCGTTGCCCACCACGGTGCTCCACCCCGGGCCATCCCCCTCGCCGGTGAGGGTCAGGCCGGTGAAGTCCAGCGGTGCCTCCGGTGCCGGTGGCGGCTCGTCGACGGGCTCGGGCTCCGGTTCGGGTTCGGGCTCTGCGGCCTTGGGCTTGGGGCGCTCGGGTTCGGGCTCGGGCTCGGGCTCCGGCTCGGGTTCGGGCTCGGGCTCGGGCTCCGGCTCCGGCACCGCCTCGGCCTCGATGATCTCGATCTCGACCTCGTGGCGCGCGAGCACTTCGGACGGCGGCGGCACGAAGCCGAGCAGCCCGAATAGAACCATGTGCACGCCCAGGCTGAAGGAGAACAGACCGAAACTACGTCCGTCCATCACCTACCCACTCGCAATCCCGCGGCTGCATCGAGCCGCGGCGGCCGCCGTGCGGCACGCGATCATTTCTTCTTTCCCGCCTCGTCGGTGGGGCTGGTGTTGATCGCGAACTTCATCACCTTCTCTTTGCGCAGGATGTCGATCACGGTGATCACTTGTGCGTGCTGGACGCGGCCATCGGCCGAGATGATCGCCTTCACGTCGGGGTCCTTGCGGAAGGCGTTCGCGATCGCTCCCTGCAGTGCGTTTTCCGTCGTCTCGGTGCCGTCCAGGTAGAGCTTGCCGTCCACGTCGATCGAGATCGACAGGTTCGGATTCGAGCTCTCGCCGGTCGCCGCCTTGGGCAGTTCGACACTGATGGATTTGTTGACCAGGTAGCTGGACGTCACCATCAAGACGATCAGCAGCACGAGCACGATGTCGACCAACGGTGTGACGTTGATCGCAGTGATCAGCTCCTCGTCATCCTGCGCTCCACCGGCCACTGGCTACTCCGCTGCCTCCGGAGTCTGCGCGTGCTGCTTCGCCATCATCTGCGACAACACGTCGCTGCCGAGGGCTCCACCGCGCGCCAGACGCGCCTTGATCATCCGCTGGAAGTAGTTGAATGCCGCCACGGCGGGGATGGCGACGAGGATACCGATGGCGGTGGCGACGAGCGCCTCGCCGACGTCCGCCATGAGGCCCGCCGTCACCTTGCCCTGGCTCTCGTCCAGGCTATGGAATGCGCGGATGATGCCGATGACGGTGCCAAGCAGCCCGACGAACGGGGCGTTGTTGCCGACTGTGCCGAGGAATACGAGGTTGCGCTCCATCTCGAGCTTGGCGATCTGTGCCTCGCCGGTGAGCTTCTCGTTGGCGGCCTCCGAGCCCTCGTCCGACGCCTCCAGGGCGGCAGCGACGAGGCCCGCCTCGACCGACTTGGACTCGGACATACGCTTGCGGGCGCCCGCAAAATCGCTCTTCTTGAGCAGTGCCAGGAGGTCGGCCCGCAGGGCGTCGATGTCATCGGATCGGGACGCGAAGAAGTAGAGCCGCTCCATGATGATCGCGACGCTGATGATCGACAGCACGATTAGCAGCCACATGACCCACGCAGCGCCGAGCATGGCGAAGGCGGTCAAGCGTTCCTGGATGTCCATTGACTCTCCGTGTCTCCACGCACTGGGGCAGACTCAGCGCGGCGGCAGAAACCTACTGGGAGGGGCCCCTTCCGGCAAGTCTGACGGCCATGTTTGTCGTCGAACTAGGTGTGATCAGGGGCTTCGTCGACCTTCATGAGCTCGCGCAGCACGACGGTCGCATAGGCACCCTTGGGCAGGTCGAAGCCGATCGACAAACCTTCTGGCACCGTGTCGACGGACGCATTCGCGGGCCGGACGCGAGCCACGCGCCGGGTGCCAGCTGCCAGCTTGCGGACTCGCGCGAACGTATCGACAGTGATTCCGGTGCGCTCCATGACGTCCTGCTCGAGCGCCAGCGCCTCGCCCTCGGGGTTCCGCATCTTGAGGCCGTAGATCGGCCCGGTGGCGCTCAGCTCCCAGCCATCCATGCGGCGCTGGTCCTCGGCGGGGTCCTCGTTGATGAAGAGGCCGCCGGAATCCTCCTTGCGCAGCAGGTCCCCTGGCACGACGCGGGCGAGGCGCCCCGCCTCGAGCCTCTCCAACAGCCACAGGTTGAACGCCTGCGACTGCAGCGTGGACACGAGCAGCTTGCGCCGGAAGCGGTCACGCGGCGCGCGGCCACCCTCGATCAGCCAGGCGCGTGCATCCAACAGGTTGCGCCCGTCGATGCCGAAGCGCTGCTCGCCGAAGTAGTTTGGCACTCCGTTGGTGCGTAGCTGCTCTAGCAGTTCGAGGGCGAGGTCCGCGTCGCCCTCCGGTTCGCGGACGACGATCCGGAAGCGGTTTCCCCGCAAATGGCCTGTTCTGAGCTTGTTGCCGTGACGCGCCGCCGCGAGCACCCGTATGCCGGGCAGCTCGAGACCAAGCGCCGCCTCGGGATCCACGCGATGAAAGCTGGCCCACTGGGTCGTGATCGCGTGCCGGTCCTTGAGCCCCGCCCACGATGCGTCGCGGGGATCGCAGTCGATCGCTTCAGCCAGCCTGCGGACCGCATCGGGCGTGTTGAGGCCAGTCTTTTCGAACCGGACGAGCAGGTGTTCCCCGTCTCCGGAGGGCTCGTAGGCGGGGAACTCGTCGACCCGGAAGTCGCCCGGCTCGATCCGAATTTTTCCAAGTATCCTCAGCGATTTGGCGGTAGCATACGGGAGCTTCTGGTAGGCGGTTGTCTGCATTGGAGCGCTGCTGGCGGTGCGTGGCGGGGCTACTCTGGGTTGCATTGCATGAAGACGAAGGCAACGTGTCCGACGGACTGAACCAGCGCGTGGAGCGCGAGACAAGGCGTCTGCTCGATGCGGGAGTGGCCGGCCAGGCATTTCCGGGGGCTGTCGCCTGTATCGACTGGCGAGACGGGGACACGGCCCATCGCGTGGAGGTCGCTGCTGGCGTCCTCAAGGCGTCCGAGGCCGCGACCCAGACGACGACGCCCTACGACCTGGCGTCGCTGACCAAGCCCGTGGTGGCGATGGCGGCGCTGCGGCTCGTGGCGGTCGGCCGCCAGGCGCTGGACGTGCGGACCGACTCCGTGGTCACCGACGTGCGTGGCGGTCCGGGCGGTGCGGCGACGCTCGAGGCGCTGCTGAGGCACCAGGCCGGACTCGCGGCCTGGGGCGGCCTGTACCTGGACGTGCCCCACGACCCCGGCACCCCAGCGGCCCGCCGCTGGATCCTGAGCGAGGCATCGCGGCGGCCGGCCGAGCAGCCCGCGGCGCCCACCGTCTACAGCGATCTCGGGTACCTGATCGCGGGCGAGCTGATCGCGCGTGGGGCCGGCGAGAAGCTCGAGAAGGTCGTCGCCAACGAGGTGACGGAGCCGCTCGGCATCTCGGCCGAGATGTTCTACCCCGCCGCCCTCGCGGCGGATCGCCGCGCGCAGGCTGTTCGCGACACCGCGCCGACCGAGAGCTGCGAGTGGCGTGGCCGCCTGATCCGGGCCGAGGTGCACGACGAGAACTGCGCCGCCTTCGGAGGAGTCGCCGGACACTCGGGTCTGTTCGGGACGGCGCGCGCGGTCGCGAGCTTCGGTCGCGCAACCCTGGATGCACTGACCGGGCGCGGTGACTTCATTCCAAAGGAGCTGCTGGCAGCCGCGCTCGCACCGAGCGGGGACGACAGCACCTCCCTGCGACTCGGCTGGGACACGAAGAGTCCCGAGAGCTCCGCGGGGCGACGCTTTGGTCCGAGGTCGTTCGGACACCTCGGCTTCACCGGCACCAGTGTCTGGTGCGAGCCCGACAAGGATGTCGTCGTCTCACTGCTGACCAACCGCGTCTTCCCGAGCCGCGCCAACGAGCGCATCAAGGGCTTCCGCCCAGGCTTCCACGACGGCGTGATGGCGGCACTCGAGAAGTAGCGACCCGCGGACGGTCCGCACGTCGCACTCAGCTGCCACCTGCTGTTGCTTTCGCTTGCAGGCGCTCGCGGATGCGCGAGTTCGTTGCGGCCTCGCTGCTGTTGCTGATGGCGCGCGCGATGGCGCGATCGTCACCGATGACCACGACGAGCTTCTTGGCGCGAGTGATCGCCGTGTACAGCAACGCGCGTGTCAGAAGGATGTGGTGACTGCTGTGCACGATCACGAAGACCGCCGGGAACTCGCTGCCCTGCACCTTGTGAATCGTGCTGGCGTACGCCAGCGTCAGGGCATCCTGCGCGTCGCGCTCGTAGGCGACCTGCTTGCCGCCCATGTCGACGAAGAGCACGCCCGCGTCGATGCGCCGGACCTCGCCGAGGTCGCCGTTGAACACCTCGCGCTCGTAGTCGTTGCGCAGCTGCATGATCTTGTCGCCGGGGCGGAACCCCTGGGCGCCGCGTGCCCCGGGGTTGAGATGCGCCTGCAGCACCTCGTTGAGCTGCTCCGTGCCCAGTGGGCCGCGTCGCATCGGGGTCAGCACCTGCGCGTCGCGGATCGGGTCGAGCCCGTAGGCGCTGCGCATGCGGTCGAGCCCTTCGGTCAAGCGCTGTCGGATGGTGTCCGCGCTGCGGGACCGGATCAGGAACAGATCGCCGTCGCCGCGCTCTCCGGTGGGCGTGGGCGACAGCTCCCCGCCCCCGAGGATGGCGTGGGCCGAGCGCACGATCGCGCTACGCTGCGCCTGCCGGAAGACCTCCGAGAGGCGGACGATGGGGCAGGTACCGCTGTCGATGAGCTCGCGCAGCAGCGGCCCCGGCGAGATCGGCGAGAGCTGATCGACATCGCCGACGAGCACCAGCGTGCAGCCCGGGGGCAGGGCGGCTAGCAGACGCTGCGCCAGCTGCACATCCAGCATCGAGGCTTCGTCGACTAGCACGAGGTCGGTCTCGAGCGGCGCCCGGGTGTGGCGGCCGAAGTGGCCGGTTGCCGGATTGAACTCGAGCATGCGGTGGATGGTGCGCGCCTCGATCCCCGCGGCCTCGCTCAGGCGCTTGGCCGCCCGGCCCGTGGGCGCGCACAGCATCACCCGATGCTCGACGCTGCGGTGGGCCGCCACCACCGCGCGGACGGTCGTCGTCTTGCCGGTGCCGGGCCCGCCCGTCAGCACCAGAAGCCCGTGCTCGAAGCTGGTCGTGACGGCCAGCGCCTGCGCCTCCGAGACGCCCTCCTTCACGGCGCCCTCGATCGCCGAGCGCGCGCCCGTCGGCAGCTGCCGGGGTTCGGACAGTGCCATGAGCATTCGCGCGGAGCTGACCTCGGCCTGGAACAGCGGTGGTGCATACACGGCCTCGCCGTCGAGCTGCAGCATGCCGCGGCCGCTGAGCTCGTCGATGGCAGGGGCGACGCGCTCGCTGGGGACCTCGAGTGCGGTCGCGCCCTCGAGCAGCTGCGCACGCGTCATGAAGGTGTGCCCGCTGTCCGCGCCCTGCGCGACGAGGTGCAGCACCGCGCCCGCCGCGCGCCGCGGGTCGTCGCGCTGGTGACCGAGCCCCTGGCCGATGCGGTCGGCCGTGCGAAAGCCCACCCCGCGGATCGCACCGGCAAGCTGGTACGGGTCATCGCGCAGGACCTGTATGGTCTCGGCGCCGTACTTGTGGCGCACGCGCCGCGCCATGGCCGGGCCGAGGCCGAGGCCCTGCAGGTAGGAGAGCACCTCGGCCTCCTGGCGTCGCGAACGCACCGCATCGGCGATCGCGCTGGCTCGGCTTTGGCCGATGCCGCTCACCTCGCGCAGCCGCGCCGACTGCGTCGTGATGACCTCGAACGTCTGGTCGCCGAATTTGTCCACCATGCGCTGCGCGAGCGCGGGCCCGACTCCGGGCACGAGTCCCGAGCCGAGGTAGCGCGCGATCCCTTCGGTGGTGGTCGGCGTGATGGGCACGAACGACTCGACCTGGAAGCGTTTTCCGTAGCGCGGGTGCTCGCGGAAGCGTCCCTCGATGCGCAACGTCTCTCCCGCCGAGACGTCGCTGAGGTCACCTACCACCGTGAACTCCTCGTCGCGGGGCCCGGTCGCCTCGATCACGCAGAAGCGGCGGTCGTCGCTGAGGAAGACGACGTCCTCGACAGTGATCTCCATGCGCTGCGTGTCGGCCATCGCCCGGGAGCCTACCCCGGATGGCCTGCCCGGGGGCGGGCCCCTGCGCCGCTGGTTCAGCGCCCCGGCGTGCATGCTTCCCCGTCGCGCACGGCGAAGGCGTCGGCGACTCCAGTGCGAGGGTCGGTGGCGATGCGCACGAGGCAGCCTCCGCTTCCGGTCCGGGTGGGGGGAGCGGCGCTGATTCGCTGGCCGGCGACGTCGCGCAGGTACACGGGCTCCCCCGTGTTGCTCAACCCCGATTGCCCCAGTGACTTCCCCACCCTCACCAGGGGCACTCCGGCGGCAATGACGCCGTCGAGCGGATGCTCGGGGTCGAAGTCATCGGCGACGAGCAGCACGCGGGTGCCCGGTGGCACGTCGATGGCGTGCGTGACCGGCGCGCCGACGCCGTCGATGGCGTCCGACAGCGACAGGCCGGCGAGCGACTGCACGGTGGTGCCGAAGTTCAGCAGCTCGACGTACTCCTGGTCGGGCTCCGGTCCGCGCGGGTCGGAGCGCACCTCGGTGATGGCGAGTGTCGCCAGTGCCGCGAGTGTGCGCGCCTCGCCGCGCCATAGGTCGACCCGCCCCGCGGCACCCTCGAGCTCGATCTGCACGTCGATCGCTTGCTGAGGTGGCAGGCCGTCGATCGTGAAGGTTGCCTCGCCGCGCGATGCGATCACGGCCTGGCCGAGCTGACCCGAGCGCAGGCGCAGCAGGGCAGGCCCCAGCGCGCGGAGGCGCAGCTGCACGCGCATGTCGTCGGCGAAGATGCACACACCCTGGGCGTCGACCTCATCCGCATTGCACTGGATAGCCGAGAGCCGCGGTGCGGAGGGCGACGGGCCCTGCGCCGTGCGGAAGGTCGACGACCAGGGCTGCAGCGGGGCTCCCCGCAGGTCGGTGGCGCCCGGCTCGAGCTGCACGCGGTAGTCCGCGAGAGGCTCGAGCGCGTGCCGCAGCGACAGCCCGATGCAGTGGTCGGCCCCGCTGTCGATGCGGCCGCAGTCCCACTCCTCAGTGTCGACGTCGAGTGCTTCCCCGCCAGCGTCGCGGAGCGTGAACGATGCTCCAGCCGCATTCGTCACGTGCCCGTCGAGGGTGACGTGGACGCGTGCGAGGTCCGTCGGCACAGCGGGGCTCGCGTCGGCTGGCCATGCGTGGCGGATGGCGGCGCCGTCGGTCGCGTCGCCCGATGCGCGCAACTCGATGGCCCATGGCAGCGGCCGAGGAAGTATCGCTGCCGCGCCCGGCATCAGCGCCCATCTGCCGACCAGCAGCGTGTAGGTCGCATCGCGGGCGAGCGGGCGCTCGGGCTCCAACGTCCAGCCATCGCTATGCTGCGTCCAGATCGTCTCGACCGTGCGCTGGAGGGTTGCCTTGCGCAGCGGTGACGCGCTCGCGTCCTGCACGAGCTCATCGTCGGCCGCTCCCGATAGCAGCCACACCGCCTGCTGCGGCGCGTCCATGTCGAGGGCCAGCGTGATCCGTGGGCGACGCGGAATCGCCCACCGGGGCGCCGGCTGCCCGCCGTGGTCGGCGATTGTGACCAGGGCTCCTTCACCCGGGGCGGGCGTCTCGTCGGGGCTCTCCATACCCATGCAGCCGTGCAGGGCTACGCACATGCAAGTGGTCGCGGTTACGCGGGTCATGGCCCACTATCGGTCGGGCCCTGCGGGGGTTGCGCAGCCCGTGTTTGCGTCACCACAGCACGCTTGGTAGGTGTGTGCCGTGTCGCAAGGGCAGGACGAGGATCCCCCCTCTGACGAGGATGGGGACAGCGAGGGCGTCGAGGCCGAGGACGAGTTCGACCTCGTCTCCGAGCCCCAGCCGGACGAGGGCGATCCGGAGGATCCGCCGGGCGACGTCGCCGCGGTCGCCGCTGAGGCCGACAGCTCGGCTGTGATCGATGACGAGGTCTCCGTAGAGGTCGCGCTCGACGACGATCCGAGTGCCGACGACGATGCGCGCGCGTCTGCTGGTGATGGCCCTGTGCGCGACGACGACCGTGACGGGGACTCGGACGACCAGAACGCGGCCACACGCGGGAGCGTAGACAGCCTCGACCTCGATCACGCCGCGATGTCCGACGACGAGGTCACCAGCCCACGCATCCCCGCGCCCGCGAGTGTGCCGCCCCCCGCGCCTCCGGGAGGGCCTCTGCCCGACATCGAGGCCGGCGATCGCCCACGGCGTGGACTGCGCGTGATGGCGGTGACCGGCGCCCGCGGCGGCGTCGGCAAGTCGGTGCTCGCCTCGAACCTCGCCGTCTACCTCGCGACCATCGGTCGACGCGTGGTGCTCGTGGATGCAGACTCGGCGGGCGCCAACCTCCACACCTGCGTGGGTGCGAGCCTGCCCCCGCCGCTGTCGCGTGCACGGCGTGGCAACCGCGGCGACGGCCCTCTGATCCCCGAGGAGCTGCTGCGCCCGACGCAGGTGCCCTCGCTGAGACTGCTCTACGCAGGCTTTGATGAGCCCGCCGCCGGCAGTCCCCGCAGCGATCGCATGACCAAGCTGATCGCGAAGCTGCGAACCCTCGATGCCGAGTACGTCGTCGTCGACCTCGGCATGGGGATGGGGCGCGACCTGCTGGACGCCTACCTGGCTGCGGATACGTCGGTCTTCGTCACCGCGCCGGAGCCGACTGCCATCGAGACGACCTATCGCTTCATGCGCGGCGCTTTCATGCGCCGACTGATCGGTGAGCCGCTCGGCGAGGAGGACCACGGCGAGCTCGAGCGCAGATTCAAGGCGCTCGGTGGTGTGCCGGCGCCGCTCGACCTGCTCCACGACCTCGAGGAGGAGGGCCACCCACTGGCCGCGCGCGTGCGCACGGTGCTCGACGGCTTTCGGCCGACGGTGGTGATCAACCAGACGCGCCTGCGCGCGGACTTGCAGCTCGGGTTCGCACTGCAGAGCGCGGCGCGTCGCCGGCTGGGGCTGAGCATCGAGTACATCGGGCACATCGATCACGACGACACCGTCTGGACGTGCCTGCGCAATCGCCGCCCGGTACTGCTCGAGGTGCCGGGCGCCAAGTCGAGCAAGAAGATCGAGAAGATCGCACGGCGACTGCTCATCATGGAGGCGGGCAAAGACGCGACCCGCTTCAAGGGCGGTGTGCCCGAGAACAGCCATCACGACCTGCTCGAGGTCGATCGGGGTGCGACGGAGGAAGAGATCCGGCGCGCCTACAAGCGCTGCCGCGAGGTCTACGCCCACGATGCGATGTGCTGCTATGGCCTGCTCGAGGCCAACGAGATCGAGAAGCTGCGCACGCGACTCGACGAGGCGTTCGACGTGCTGCTCGATCCATCGCGCCGTCGGCCCTACGAGCTGTCGGTCTTCACGGATGAGCCCGAGCCGGACCTGCAGGCGGCCGAAGCCGAGCTCGAGACCGAGCCTCCCCGACCCGGCCCGGAGATCACCCCCGACACGCAGTTCACGGGCGCCATCCTGCAGCAGGTGCGCGAGTCGAAGCGCGTCTCGCTGCGCAACATCAGCCAGCGGACGAAGATCAGCGTCGCCTACCTGGACGCGATCGAGAAGGAACACTTCCGGCAGCTCCCGGCACTGGTCTACGCACGCGGGTTCGTGACCGAGTACGCCCGCTACCTCAAGCTCGAGCCGCAGCAGGTCAGCCGCACGTACATCGGTCGCTACAAGCGCTATCTCGAGGAGCGCAGCAAGGGCACGGCGGGCGTCGGATGAGCGGCGCGCGCGCCCTCGTGCTGGCATCCGGTTCGCCGCGGCGCCGCGAGATCCTCGGGCAGCTCGGGATCTCCTTCGAGGTCGTGCCAAGTGAGGTGGTCGAGCCGGCGCGCGGCGATGAAACCCCGGCGCACTACGCGCAGCGCCTGGCCCGCCTCAAGGCGCGTGACGTGGCGACGCACGTCCCCGGAGGCAGCCTCGTGCTCGGCGCCGACACGGTCGTGGTTGTCGACGATGACGTGCTGGGCAAGCCCGCGGATGCCGCGGATGCGCGCGCGATGATCGCCCGGCTCGCCGGTCGGGCGCATGACGTGATCACCGGCGTGAGCGTGATCGCGGCCGACGGCGTCGACGAGACGATCCACGAGACCACGCGCGTGTGGTTTCGCGCTCTCGATGCCCAGGCGCAAGCGCGCTACGCGGACAGCGGCGAGGGCGCGGACAAGGCGGGGGGCTACGCGATCCAGGGACTGGGCGCGGGGCTCGTCACCCGCATCGAGGGGTCCTACTCGAACGTGGTCGGGCTGCCGGCGGCACAGGTCGTGGAGCTGCTGGCGCGCGTCGGCTCGGTGCGATGGCCGTGAGCGGGCTCGCCGTGCTGCCGGGTCGGCTCACTGCGGTGCGCGAGCGGATCGAGCGCGCTTGCGCGGGTGCGGGGCGGGCGGTCGACGAGGTGTGCCTGGTGGCGGTCTCGAAGCGCCACCCGGTCGAGGCGATCGAGGCTGCCTACGCAGCCGGACAGCGCGACTTCGGCGAGAACTACGTGCAGGAGATGCGCGACAAGCTCGATGAGTTGAAGGTGCGTGGCAGCTGTCCCGACCTGCGCATGCGCTTCATCGGCCATCTGCAGCGCAACAAGGCGGGCCAGGTGGTCGCGTGCGGTTGCGCCGTGGACACGCTGGACGGCGAGAAGCTCGCGCGCGCGCTCGACCGTCGCGCGGCCGAAGCGTCGACGACCGTCGAGGTGCTCCTGCAGGTCAACATCGGTCGCGAGCCCCAGAAGGCCGGCGTGATGCCCGAAGACGCGCCGGCGCTGGTCGAGTTGGTTGGGACCCTGCCGGCGCTGCGCTTGCGGGGGTTGATGGCGATCCCACCGGCGATGGTGCCGGGGCAGGGCGGGGTCGACGACGCCGACGCGGCGCGCGAACACCTCGGGCGGATGCGCGAGCTCGCCCGCTCGCTCTCGTTACCGGAGCTCTCGATGGGCATGAGCGCGGACCTGGAGCTCGCGATCGAGTGCGGGGCGACGATGGTGCGCGTGGGCACCGACATCTTCGGTCCGCGGCCCTAGCTGTCTTGCGTGTCGACGAGGTTGAACTTCCACACGTGACGGATGACGAACTCTGGGATGAGGGGTGAGATCGCGGTCTCCGCGTAGAATCTGTCGAACGTCTCGGGCTCCGTGCCCACCGACTGATAGAGCGCGACGTACTCGCAGGGGCCGCCCTGCGCATCGATGCGCCGATAGCGCTGCGCGCTCCAGTAGTGCGGGCTCGCGACGGTCTCGGCCGCATGGACATCGTTGTAGAAGCGGTCGAACGTCTCGACGTCCGCGTCGCTCGACGGGTCGGTGACACCGATCAACAGGCCCCGCGTGCTGCGCCCCGACTCCGGAGCGGGCAGAGGCGTCCGCATCGCGCCGACAAACCACCGGTGGACGAGGCGCTCGCGCGGATGCAGCGCGGTGGCGTGGCTGCCGAGCTCTTCCCAGGCCGCCTCGACGTCCCGTGCGTCCGACTCGAAGAGGGTCAGCAGGCGTGGCTGCCTGTCGCCGCCGCGCGTGCTGGCGTTGACGAAGCGGGTTGCGTGGGTAAGCGCCCCGCCGGTCGCGGCGGGGATGCGCACGCTTGCGTGCCAGTCGTGGATGGCTTGCTCGTCCGCTGCGGTCGTGGGGTTCGACAGCTCGAACACGATGCTCTGTGGGCTACGCCCCTGCATCGCTAGCCTGGCCTGGGCCCTGCAGCGATCCAGGCACCTGCGATGAGGTCCTTCAGTCGCTGCGGCTCGGTCGCGGACGTCTTGCACATGAAGCCGCTCTTGTGGGCGAAGTGCACGTCGTCCTGCCCGCCCACGCGTGCGAAGTCCAGACGGGGGTGGTCTTCGTAGCGTGCGATGCCGTAACCGTCGCCGCGTCGGTCGGGATAGACGATCGCCGCCACGGTCGACTCGAGCCCCTGGGTACGCACGTAGTTTCCCACCGCGGTGCTCGGCTCTTCCGGAAGCGTGTCCTGTCTTGGCAGAAACACGACCTCGATGTTTTCGTCAGCCTCGTCGTTGAGCGGAATCGACCAGCGCTCCACGTGCCGGGCCACTTCGTCGATTTGCTCGCGGGCGCCGCGCAGGTACTGCAGCATGTCCTCGCCCACGATGCGCATGAACTCGTAGAGCGGCTCGCCGGCCGAGTGCTCGGTCTCCTGCGCGAAGCGACGCAGCAGGGTCACGTCGATGGGCGAGTTGAGCTGGGAGATCGCACGCCGCGGTACGCCGAGGAACTCCGCGGTCTTGTTGGGGCCCCGGGAGTCGAACCACTCCGCCGGCTGCAGCCACTCGCACAGGTGAAGCGCGTCCTCGTAGAGTCCCATCTGGCCGAGGACCAGGCTCAGTGCGCAGGTGGGCGGGTGCTGTCGGTCGAAGTGATGGTGGTCGAAGTTCATGGACGCGGCGTCGTGGACGCCGCCGATGTCCACCACCGCCACGGCGGGGTCACGCAGCTCGCCGTCTGTGGGCTCCCGTCGAACGACGGGCGCCCCGTGCTCGGCGACCAGGATGCACACGGCCAGGAGGTCGTCCTTATGGGCGCCGCCCGGGTGAGTGAGGATCGTGTGAAGCATTGCCGCGCAATAGCACGTTGTGACACCCGCGGGGCGCGGGGCGTGTGCCGTAGAAGATCGCCGACTCGCGCGGCTGCGGGTGGCCGACCAAATGACGAAGGCCGCAATGAGCGGGGCACCTGCGCCGCCGGCTTGGCGGGCTAATACCTAGTCGTCTTTGGAGCTGGCGAGCTTCTCTCTCACCTCGTCGCCGAGCTGCTTGCTGCGGTCCGTCGCCGCGGCGACGCAGGCGACCACCGCCTGCTCGAAGCCGGCCGCCTCGAGCGCCGCGAGTCCGGCCGCCGTCGTGCCGCCGGGGCTCGTCACCCTTGCCCGCAGCGCGGCCGCGGGCTCGCCACTGTCGACGAGCAGCTTGGCGGCGCCGAAGACGGTCTGGTGTGCGAGAGCGCGCGCCTCGGCCTCGCCGAGCCCGGCACTCTGGCCACCGGCGATCATCGCCTCGACGAGGCGGAACACGTAGGCCGGCCCCGAGCCGCTCAGGCCCGTGACGGCGTCCAGCTGTGCTTCGGGGACGCGCACCGTCTCGCCCACCGCTGCGAACACCGCCTCGGCGGTCGCGAGGTCCGCGTCGGTCGCGTGGGTTCCGGCCGAGAGTGCGGTCGCGCCCGCACGCACGAGTGCGGGCGTGTTCGGCATCACCCGCACCACGCGCACGGCCGCGCCGAGCCCCGCTTCGATCACGGACAGCGGTACGCCGGCCGCGATCGAGATCACCAGCGCATCGGCGCGCAGCGAGCCCGCGATCGCCGGTAGCAGCTGCGCGAAGGTCTGCGGCTTGACGCTCAGCACGACGACGTCGGCGGTGGAGACCGCCGACGCGTTGTCGGAGGTTCCGTGGATGCCGTGGGCATCGGCGAGCGCGCGAGTCGCCTCAGGACGCACGTCGGCGGCGGTGATCTGCCCGGGCGCATAGGTGCCGGCGGCGATCACGCCCTCGATGATGGCACCGGCCATGTTGCCGGCACCGATGAAGGCGATGCTCGGGGTGTCGCTCATGCCGCAGACCCTAGCACGCCCGCGCGACGCCGCCGGTCGGCGTGGAGGCTTGCCACCGACGGTCGGCCGCGGTGTATTGGGGCATGCCCTCAGCCGCCCAGCACCTGCGAACGAGCCTGGCCAGCCACCTCGATGCACAGGCGACCGAGCAGTTCGCCACGATGGAAGGGCGCCCCGGGTCGCGAGGGGGGACGCCGCTGGCCGCCACGGACCTGCTGCGTTCGACGCGGGTGGGAGAGGTGCTGGCCGAGGCCGTCGGGCAGGGGCAGCTCGACACCGCCGCGGCCGCTGCGATGGTCGAGCGTCTAGTGTGTGTGTACGCCGGCGGTCCGTTGGAAGCGCCGCAGCGCATGCTTTCGGAGGCGATGTTCGGTACGCAGACCGCGTCCGAGGAGCTGGCGCGCATGGTCGCCAACACCGACCCCGAGACACGCGCGGACCAGGCGCGCAGCTGGCTGCGGCGCGTGGGCCCTGCGGCGAGGCGGGTCGCGCAGGCACACGAGGAGGCGCTCGAGCAGGCGGCCGAGCGTCGCGGTTGGTTTGCCCGCGTGCTGCCATCCCCCCAGGGGGGGGCGGCCGCGGACGCGGAGCTGGCGCCCGATACCGCGTCCGCACTACTCGATGCGACCGACGACGCGGCGGCTGAGCTCTTGCCGTGGCTGTGCCGTGCGCAGGCCAGCGTGACGTGGCACTCGCTGCTGCTGTCGATGCGCGGTGAGGCCATCGGGCTGCCCGGGCCCGTGCGGGATCGCTTCAGGCGGGTCGCGGGGTGCTTCCGGACGCTGGGCTTTGAGCGGGACATGGCCACGCGCCTGCGGCGCACCGTCGACCGTGGCTGGCCGATGCCCCGCGCGTCGGTCATCGCCGCGCCGGGGCTGCCGCACGTGCACGTGGCGCAGGGGACCGTGGAGTTTGGGCTGTGGTCCGAGATGACCGCCGCGGAGGGCGTCGCCGCAGGGCTCTGCAGGGTGCTGGCGCCGGCCCGCCTGCCGGTGGAGCAGCTGCCGTGGGCCGCGGCGGGTGCGCCGGGTGCGGGCCCAGCGCTAGGCGGACTGTGGCTGCAGCTGTGGGCGGACGGCGTGTACCTCGGCCGCGCCCATGGCCTGTCGGGAGGCGTGCTGGACACCACCCGGAGGCACGCGGCGATCGTCCTGCTGGCGATCGTGCGGGCCTCGGCCGCGCTGGCGATCCCCCCGGGAGCCGGAGCGGGAGACTTCCGAGCGCGTGGTGAGCGGCGGGCCGAGCATCTGGGCCGGGCGCTCTGCTGCCCGATCCCGGTCGAGCTGGCCCAGCTGTGGTCGCCCGGTCCTGCGCTCGCGCGGTCCAGATGCGACGGACGGCTGTCCGGGCTCGCGCTGCACGTGGCGCTGCGCGAGGCCCTGGACGAGGACTGGTTTGACAACCCGCGCGTCGTCGAGCGGCTGCGCGGAGCCGCCGCCAGGGCGGGCTCCGTGGACGGCTGGGGCCTGTGCGAGGAGCAGGGCGGCCAGCGCGGCGGGGCAGCCGAGCGGCTGATCGAGCTGCTGCCATGACGCCGGGCCTTGACGTGGGCCCGATTGCGCAAACAATTCACCCATGACGACCGCTCAGCAATTCGCCGACCGCCGCGACCGCGTCCTCGAGCGCATGGGGTCGGGTGTGATGGTAATCGCCGCCGCACCCGTTGCGATGCGCAACAACGACGTCGAGCACGACTACCGCCAGGACAGCGACCTCTACTACCTGACCGGCTTCGATGAGCCCAACAGCGTCCTGGTGCTGAGCACGGTGCACGAGGAGCACCGCATGGTGCTCTTCGTCCCTCCGCGCGATCCGGAGATGGAGACCTGGCACGGCGTGCGCGCGGGCGTCGAGGGTGCGGTCTCGCGCTTTGGGGCGGACGCGTCGTTTTCGATCGAGGAGCTCGCCAAGCACCTGCCGGACTACCTCGAAGGTGCGGAGCGCGTCTTCCACCGCATCGGACAGGACGAGCTGTTCGACGCGAAGGTGATCGAGGCGATCAAGCAGCTCCGCGTGCGTCGCCGGCGCACCGGCGCGGTGGCACCGAGCGAGATCATCGATGCGACGCGCATCGTGCACGCGATGCGGCACCGCAAGGACGAAGCCGAGCTCGGCGCGATGGCGCGCGCGGCGGAGATTACGGCAGTGGCTCACGCGCGCGCGATGGAGGTCGCGCGACCGGGCGGCCACGAGTACGAGGTCGAGGCCGCGCTCGTGGGTACGTTCCGACGCGAGGGGGCGGAGCGGCCCGCGTACGGCACGATCGTGGGCGGCGGCGTCAACGGGACCATCCTGCACTACACGCGAAACGACGCGCCGCTGCGCGATGGCGAGCTGCTGCTGATCGATGCAGGCGCCGAGTACGACTACTACGCCTGCGACGTGACGAGGACCTTCCCCATCGGCGGGCGCTTCACCGATGCGCAGCGCACGCTCTACGACATCGTACTGGCAGCGGAGCGCGCGGGCATTGCAGCGGTCAAGCCCGGCGCGACGCTGCACGACGTACACATGGCGGCGCTGAAGGTCCTGGTCGCTGGCATGATCGACGCCGGGTTGGTCGAGGGGCCGCTCGACGAGGCGATCGAGAAGGAGCGCTACCGCCCCTTCTACATGCACAAAACCTCGCACTGGCTCGGCATGGACGTTCACGACGTGGGCGACTACTTCGTCGACGGTGAGCACCTGCCGCTGCAGGAGGGCATGGTGTTGACGGTGGAGCCGGGCATCTACGTTGCGGTGGACGCCAAGGCGCCGGAGCGCTTCGTTGGCATCGGGATCCGCATCGAGGACGACGTCGCTGTCACCGCGGACGGGTGCCACGTGCTGACCGACGCGATACCGAAGGACCCGGACGAGCTGGAGAGAATTCTCCAGGCGCGCCCACTCGCTGCGGAGTAGGCGTCGCTACGCGTTGCGCGTCATCTTGCCCGAGGTGTAGCGCTCCCAGTAGTCGTCGAGCGCGTCCTTCACCTTGGGGGCGAGGATGATGGCGCCGAGGATGTTCGGTACCGCCATCCCCAGGATCATCAGGTCCGAGAAGGTGATGACGTTGTTCAGCTGCAGCATCGGGCCCAGCGCCGTGAAGATCAGGAAGGTCACGCGGTATACCATGCTGGAGCCTTCGCCGAAGAGCGACGTCCAGCAGCGCTCGCCGTAGTAGCTCCAGGAGATCATCGTGGAGAACGCGAAGAAGAAGACCGCCACGGCCAGCACGTTCGGGAACCAGGAGATCACACTGCCGAAGGCAGCGGACGTCATCGCCACACCGTCGCCGTGCTCGCCCGAGTACGTCCCGGTGACCACGACCACCAGTCCGGTCATCGTGCAGATGATGATGGTGTCGATGAACGGCTCGAGCAGGGCGACGATGCCTTCTCGGACCGGCTCGTCGGTGGCGGCGGCCGAGTGCGCGATCGACGCCGAGCCGATGCCCGCCTCGTTGGAGAAGGCCGCACGCTTGAAGCCCTGCACCAGCACGCCGAGCATGCCGCCGAGCCCCGCCTGCGGTGAGAAGGCCTCGCCGACGATCTTGCCGAGCGCGGCCGGGACCTCGCTCGCGTTGGCGAGCAGGACGAACGTCCCGGCGAGGACGTAGATGCCGCACATGATCGGGACGATGATGCCGGCGACCGTGCCGACGCGTTTGATGCCTCCGATGATGACCACGCCGACGAGCGCCGCCATCGCGACGCCGTAGACCCAGGCGTTGCCATCGAGGATGGGCAGGACGCTCTTGACCTGCACGTAGCTCTGGTTGGCCTGGAACATGTTGCCCCCGCCGAAGCTGCCGCCGATGCAGAGGATGGCGAAGAGCGTGGCGAGGACCTTGCCGAGGCCGGCCTTTCCCTTCTCCTCGAGGCCTGCCGACAGGTAGCGCATCGGTCCGCCCATCACGCGGCCCTCGTCGTCGACCGTGCGGTACATCTGCCCGAGCGTGCACTCGGTGAATTTCGCTGACATGCCGAGGAAGCCCGCGACGATCATCCAGAACACGGCGCCGGGGCCGCCCGCGCCGACGGCAACCGCGACGCCCGCGATGTTGCCGAGCCCGACGGTCGCCGACAGGGCCGAGGCGAGCGCCTGGAAGTGAGTCACCTCGCCCGGGTCGCCTTCCTTGTCGTACTTGCCGGCTGTGACGTCGATGGCGTGTCGGAAGGCGCGCAGGTTGATGAACTGCATGCGGAGCGTGAAGAAGACGGCGCCGAGGACGAGCCATGCCACGATGATCGGTAGCTGCGTCTTGCCGTCGCCGCCGAAGAGCTTGAGCACGTCGAAGAAGAGGACGTCCGCCATCGGGCTGACCACGGCGCCGAAGGCGTCGTCGACGCTCTTCTCCCAGCCGCCGTCCGCAGCCGGATCGTGGGCGGCCGCCGGTGCCGCGACGGCGACCGTGGTGAGTACGGCGACGACTCCGATGGCTAGGCGCGAGCGTGGCATCCCCATGGCGCGCGAGTGTAGCCGAAGGTTGCCCGCCCGTGTTGTCTGCACGCCCTGCCCGCAGCCGAGCGCGGCGTCCGGGATCCGCACTGAAATTGGCACCCTCGGCTCGATCGCCGCTGCCCCCTCCTTGTTTGCGGGACATGGAGGGTCTGCTACCCTGCGCCGCCATGCCTTCAGACAAGCGACCTTCGCTCACGCCCGCAGTGCACGGCGGCGAGCCCGAACGCTTCGCCCACGATGCACTGACGGCGCCGATCGTGCAGACGGCCACGTACACCTTCCGTGATACGGCGGAGCTCATCGAGTACATGGAAGGCCGCAAGGAGCGCGAGGAGTACGGCCGCTATGGCAACCCGACCGTGCGCCTGGTGGAGGATCGCCTGGCGGTGCTCGAGGGCGCGGCCGATGCAGTGGCGTTCTCAAGCGGGATGGCCGCCATCACGAGCACGATCCTGGCGCTGACGAAGTCGGGCTCGCACGTCGTGCTCTTCTCGGATTGCTATCGCCGCACGCGACAGTTCGTCACGCAGTTCCTCGGCAACTTTGGCGTCGACCACACGCTGGTGCCGCCGGCGGACATGGACGCACTCGAGAAGGCGATTGTCCCCGAGACCAAGCTCGTAATCAGCGAGGCGCCGACCAACCCATACCTCACCGTGCCGGACCTCGAGCGCATGGTGGAGCTCTGCAAGCCCAAGCGCATCCGCACCCTGATCGACTCCACCATCGCGACGCCGATCAACATGCGTCCGCTCGATCACGGCGTCGACCTCTCAGTCCACAGCGCCACGAAGTGGCTGGGCGGCCACAACGACGTGCTGGCCGGCATCGTGGCCGGCAACGCGGGGTTGATCTCGCTCATCCGCGACGTGCGCCACATGATGGGCGCGGTCTGCGATCCGCACGCGGCGTACCTCGTGCATCGTGGCCTCAAGACCCTCGCGTTGCGCGTGCACCAGCAGAACGAGAGCGCCATGGCGATCGCCCGCATGCTCGAGGCGCACCCGAAGGTCGCCCAGGTCTGGTACCCGGGGCTCGAGTCGCACCCGTGTCACGCTGAGGCCACGCGCTACATGTCCGGCTACAGCGGCATGGTCACCTTCCGCGTGAAGGGCGACCTCGAATCGACCGGCAAGTTCATCGACCGTCTCAAGATCCCCCAGATCGCGCCCAGCATGGGCGGTGTCGAGAGCCTGGTCGAGCAGCCGGCGCTCATGAGCTACTTCGAGCTGTCGACGGAGCAGCGCGAGGCCGTCGGCATTCACGACGATCTCGTTCGCTACGCGGTGGGAATCGAGAGCTGCGACGACCTGATCGGCGACCTGCAGCGCTCGCTCGAGCAGCTCTAGCGGCTACGGCTTGTTGCGGTCCTGCGGGGCAGGGCGGTCCTGCTCGAGCAGCAGCAGCCGCGCCTCCTCGACGCCAGCGTCTCGGGCGGCCAGCAGCAGACCACGCATGTTCATGCTCGAGAGCATGGCGGCGGCCAGCGCACGGTGCTCGGCGTTGTTGCCCTTCATCGTCTGCATCAGGAATGCGCGGATCTCGCGCGCGCTGATGCCGCCCGGCCCCGCCCAGCCCGAGCCCATGCGGTTGGCGAGGTGCGTCCAGACGAAGCCGTAGGAGATCTTCTCGTTCCCCGTGCGCAGCGAGTGGGCGACCTTCATGCGCCTGAAGAGCTGGCCCGACTCGAACATCGACGCCATCAGGAGGTTGAAGTTGTCGTCCTCGTTGCTGTTCACCGACATGCGCAGGATCTCCTCCGCATCGCGATCCTGCGGCAGGACCTCCAGCATCTTGGTGACGTGCTCCGGGCTCCCGCCAAGCGTGGCCGACAGGGCTGCGTAGCGGCGCTCTTCCTTGACGTCGAGCGACGCCAGGATCGCGGCATCGTTGGCGGGGTTGCCGGCGTAGCCGACCGCGAGCGCGGCCGACGTCTTGATCGGACCGGGGGCCTGCCCCTTGATGAGCGGCAGGAGCTTCGTCGACAGTGCCGGGTTGGGCCGGCTCCACAGGCCCTGCACGTAGTTGACGCGGATGCGCTCCTCGATGTTCGTGTCCACGATCTTCGCGAGCATCTGCTCCAGCACCGCGTCGTCGGCGATCTGCCCGAGCGTTGCGCCGGCCGCCGAGGCGAGGCGGAAGTCGTCCTCCGGGTCCTCGATGATGACCGACAGCTCCTGGACGCACTTCTCGTAGTCCTTGGCGAGCTTGCCCTCGGGCTTGCCGAAGTACTTGAGGCCCTGCATCGCCTCGTAGCGATTCCGGTACGCCATCTCGGTTGGGATGCCGGGCTTGGAGAAGTCGATCTTCGGGTCGCGCTTGAGCATCGACACGAACACCGGGTAGGCCTTCTCGTACTTCATGGCGCCGAGCGCCTTGGCAGCGGCGCCGATGTCGTCGCCCTTCAGCTCCGCGATCAGCATCGGGCCGGCGTCCTGGGCACCCGACGCGCCGAGCGCGCGCATGATGGCTGCCTTGCGGTGCGGGAACTGTTCGATGAGCTTCATCAGCGTCGGCCCCGCCTCGGGAACGCCGAGGACGCGCAGCTGGTCGACCGCATCGCCGCCCGTGCCGTCGTCCTCGCTGGCTGCGAGCACGAGCAGGGGTTCCACCGCGCGCTTGTCGCCGAGGTCGGCGAGCGCGTTGGTGGCCTCGATCTTCGTATCCTCGTCCGCATCGGCGACGAAGGCCGCGAGCGTGTCCGCCGCGCGCGGGTCATGCGTCTCCGCGAGCAGTCGCACCAGGTCGCGCTTGTTGAGGTTGTCCTTTGCGGACTTCAGCAGGATGGCGAGCTGCGGCGCGGCCGTCGATCGCGACAGCGCGTCGAGTACGCTCTGGCGCATCGCCGGGCGTTCGACCATCAGCTTGAACATCGCGCCGGCGGCGCGTGGATCAGCCGCACGGCCGAGACCGGAGATCGCGGCGCGCACCACCTCGGTGTCCTCGTCCTTGTTCGCGATCATGCGCATCAGCGGCTCGACCACCTCGGGCGATGCCGCCTCGGCGAGGGAGACCGCGACCAGCGTGCGAATCGGCTTCTTGGCGTGTCCGGTCAGCTCGGGCGAGCTGAGCTTGGGGATCCCGAGGGCGTTCGTGATGACCTTCGGATCGAAGTCGGGCTGACCCTGCAGCAGGCCGGTCGTGAACTGCTCGAGGATGTCGTCGATGGCGGCCTGCTCCTTGAGCACGGCGAGTGCCCACACCACCTGCGGCTTGTCGCGCGCGTCGGTCTCGGGCAACGCCTTCAGCAGCGCGGGCTTGGCAGCATCTGCGGCCGGTGAGCCGACGCGGGCCAGGGCGAGCGCTGCGGCGCGCCGCACGATGCCGGGCGTCTCGAGTGCCTTGATGAACGCGGGCACGGAGCCCGCATCCTTGAAATGCGCCAGGTTCCGGATCGCGCGGACCCGCACCTCGTCGTACTCGCTCTGCTCGAGGACGCCACGCAGCGCTCCGAGCATGGCCTCGCCCTCGAGCGTTCCGGCCGCCTCGATGCCATCCATGCGGCTCTCGTAGTTGGCCGAGCTCTGCATATAGAAGAAGGCCAGCCCTCCCACGGTCGCCACCATCAGCAGCACGAGGATCTTGCCGCCGGTCGAGCTCCGCTGGCCGATCTTCTTCATTGCCTGTTCGTCGGACATGCCGGCGGCCAGGTTGTCGAGGTCCTCGGGATAGGAGAAAGCCTCGTTTGGCGGGGTGTGTGTCCAGGGACCCAGGGGTGCAATTTTGTCGAGCTGGCGCATCGATTCCTCCGGCAGGCCGCCACCTTACATAACGAAACGGTGTACGGGCAACGTACATCTGCAGTGAACGTGAGCGCGTCCCGGTATTTGTACGCGTCGTCGGCAGAATCAGCGCCTTGTGCGCCCCTTGTCCCCGCCCGGCACACCCCCATCGCCGCGGAACCGTTCAACAATTTGCCAAAAACGAACCCCACCTGCCTTGGAACTGCAGCGCTTTGCCCTTATCATTCATGCAAGTGCTCGGAATCGTTGTTGACCTTGTTGTGCACGGCCCAAAAAATGGGCGTTTCATGAAGGGGATCTGATGACCAAGTCAGAACTCATCGAGGCGGTCGCCCAGCGAACAAAGATTACGAAGAGCCGCGCGGAGCTCGTCGTCAACTGTGTCTTCGACGCAATGACCTCGGCGCTCGAGGAGGGCGAGGGCATCGAGATCCGCGGATACGGCTCTTTCACCGTGCGGCACTACGAGCCCTACAAGGGGCGTAACCCCCGAACCGGCAAGGAGGTCGAGGTGCCCGAGAAGCGGCTGCCTTTCTTCAAGGTCGGCAAGGAGCTCAAGGTCCTTGTTAATGAAGGGCTTTCGTCCGGCGACAAGACGTCGGGCGGCGAGGGCAGCGAGGGCTAGGGGCTAGCCCCCGGCCGCGCCCATCGGTCAGCCATCCGTCAGCGAAGCCGTGCGTGTTCTACGAGTTGCGCGCGCGGATCGGCAGCGCCTTCGAGCGAAGCGAGCAGCGCCTCTGCGGCCGTCTGGCCCCCGTCGACGCGCGCGTGCAAGGGCGCGAGGAAGTGCGTCTCGTCGCGCCCGTCGGCGTCGAGGTCAGCGAGTCTCGCCAGGCCACTCGCCGCGATGTCGATCAGTTGCGCCGCCCATGCGCGCAGCGGTCGACCCAATAGATCGGCTTGCAGGCCCTGCATCGCGACTGCCGGACGCAGCGCCTGCACGGTGCGCGCGTCGAGCGGCGTGATCATCGACTCCGCGGCGCGCATGGCGTGCTCGTCGTAGAGCAGGCCCTTCCAGAGGGCGGGCACTGCGCAGGTGCCCGACTGCGGCTGCGCATCAGCGCCGCGCACCTCGAGCGTGTTCTTGAGGCGTGCCTCCGGAAACAGCGAGTTGATGTGCGTGACCCAGTCCTCCGCGACGGCGCGCGTGCCGTCGTAGCCATCGCGCATGAAGGCGCGGAAGGGCTGCCCCGTGTTCTCGATCAGCTTGCTGCCGCGCTTCACGAGGAACATCGGAACGTCGAGTGCCCAGTTGACGTAGTCCTCGAGGCTGGCGTCCGTCTCCCACGCGAAGGGCAGGATGCCACTGCGATCGGGATCCATGTGCAGCCACACGTCCGCGCGCTCCGACAGCAGGCCATGGTGCTGACCCTCGCGCCACGGGCTGTTGGCGCATAGCGCGGTCACGATCGGCTGGACCGCCAGCGCGATGCGCAGCTTCCGCATCGCGTCGTCGGCGTTCTCGTAGTCGAGGTTCGCCTGGATGGTGGCCGTGCGCCGCATCATGTCCAGCGCGCGTGAGCCCTTGGTGGGCAGGTAGCTCCGCATGATGCGGTAGCGCAGCTTGGGTACGTGGGGTAGCTCATCGTGCGTCGCGAAAGGATGGAAGCCGAGGCTCAGCCACCTCAGGCCCAGTGGCTCGGAGACCGCGACGAGCTCGCTTGCGTGCCGTGCGAACTCGGCGTCGGTCTCGTGGATCGTTCGGAAGGGCGCGCCCGAGAGTTCGAGCTGCGCTGCGGGTTCGAGCGTGACCGATGCGCCGTCGCGCCGCAGCGAGATGATGTCGCCGCCGGCGTGCTCGCGCGTCGCCTCCCAGCCGTAGTCGTCGACGAGTGCGGCAAGCACATCGGCGATCGATCCCTTGCCCTCGAACGGCACCGGCGCGAAGTGCGCATCGACGCCGAACTTCTCCGCCTCGGTGCCGACGCGGAAGTCCTCCGGGGATGTGTACGCCTCCTCGAACGGAGACAGTAGCTGATCGACGCGAGTGAGCGGGTCGGTGGGCATTGCGGCTTTCGCGGGACGGTGCGCGTCCTCGCCGGTCTGGGCAGTGGGCGGCATACGATCGCTTGGGCCGCGCGACAAGCTTGGCCTACACACGGTACGTCGCAGCGGGTCCGTGGGTTACTGCGCGACATCTCACGGACCTGCGGTGGCTGTTGCGCGCGTAGGCCGCGCCGTTGACAGCTTCCTTCCGAGGCGGGTATAGTCCGGCCGAGATTCAGCGTAAGTGCGCGAATCAACATGGGAATTTGGGCGGTGTGCGGGCGCGCTCGAGCCCCGCGGGGAGACAAGGCTATGCGAATGCGGCGTACAATGTGGATGCTGGTGTTGCTGATGGCCGCGGGCTGCCACGCAGCGGTGGACGACCCCAAGGGCCAGTCGGAGGAGCTCGCCGACCCCGTGCGCCGTGAGCACGCGATCGAGAATCTCCAGTCGATGTTCAACAAGGCGCTGGCCGCGGCCAAGGGCGACCGCTCCTTGCCACCGGTCAAGACGTTCGCGGACGCGGCCGTCGACAACATGGCCAAGACGTACCTCGATCACCCCGAGGACTCGGTCAACGGCGGTCGCCTGATGATGCTCATGTACGAGCTGCAGGATCCGCGCGCCATTCCAGCGATGCTCAAGGCGCTCGACTGGACGCACGAGGTCACCGAGGACCATGCCGTCACGGCGGCCCGCGCGGCTGTCGAGATGGACGTCCCCTCCGACAAGAAGGGCGAACTCGTCGATGCGATCTGCAAGGCGCTTGGGCGCGTCGAGGAGAACCGCGGCGTCGACAACCGCATGCGCAAGGGCTTCATCGAGGTGCTCGGCAAGCTCGGCGACAAGCGTGCGACGCCGACGCTGATCAAGATCGTGGAGACGCAGGACAAGAACCAGAACTTCCTGTTCAACATCTTGGCCGCCCAGCAGCTCGTGAAGCTCGCCGACCCGACGGCGATCCCCACGATGATCAAGGCGCTGTACATCTTCGCCGAGGACAACCCGGCGATGCGCATGAACGACGTTGCGACGAGCGCACTGGTTGCGTCGGGCAAGCTCTCGCTCGCCCCACTGCTCAAGGTGCTGCAGGGGCAGGACGAGGGCGCCAACGCGATGGTCAAGGCCTACATCGGCGCGATCAAGATGAGGGACAAGGACGCTGCCGCGCGCATGAAGCCCGAGGCGATTGTCGCGGCCGAGGCGGCCTACACGCTCGGCAAGCTCGGCGACCGCACCGCCATCGATGCGCTCACCGCCGAGGCGAAGCACGAGGACAAGGACCGGCGCTTCGCGGCGGCATTGGCGCTCGTCAGCATCAACCGCGAGGACTCCGACACGGCGGCCATCGTCGCGACACTCAAGAAGGTCTACGACGACGCCCCGAAGGCGGGCAAACCGCAGATGCTCGTGGCCGTCCGCCACCTGTACGCGAGCGAGATCATGGGCTTCCTCGAGAAGATCGCGGTCACCGAGGAGAAGGAGCTGCCGCCGATCCAGATGTACGGCTTCGTCAGCCATGCGCTACTCGCCAACAAGGCCGAGGCGCAGAAGGTCAAGCACGTGCTCGAGACCGCGGAGCTCATCAAGGGCCAGGTCAAGGACTACGCTGCGGCGATCAAGGCGGCCGAGGAGTGCGACGAGAAGATCGACTGCTGGGTCGGAAAGCTCGGCGACAAGGACAAGGTCGTCCTGCGCAAGGCTGCCAACATGCTGGCTCGCTTTGGGCGCGGCGACGAGAAGGCGATCAACGGGCTGCTCAAGCTCTTCACGCACGAGGACATCGAGGTCCGCAACGAGGCGCTGGCCGCGGTGGACTACATGGCGATCAAGGGCAGCAAGGCCGCGGTCGACAAGATCGAGGACATCGAGGCACGTGAGCAGGGCCGCTCCAGCTGGAACAACTTCAAGCGTGAGGCGCTGCCGACACGCTCCCGCTTGCTGCTTCGCACCGGTTCCTGACAGCCCATCGCCGGCTGAAGGATGACGGCCGCACCCACGTCTAGTATCTTGGACGTGTGGCGCGGTCGATTCGCGATTTGACGGGCTGTGGCCTGGTCGTGGTGGCCTTGGCCGTGGTGTTCCACGGCGTAACGCAGCTGGGCGCGCGCGACTACCTGGCCACCATCGTCCTCATACTGACGGGGCTGTCGTTGATGCGCGCCGGCGTGGAGCTCCTGCGTCCGGCGATTGGTGAGTAGATGGCGATCCTGATCCAGTGCGAGGCGGTGCGGCAGACGGCGTTGACCACGCTGATCTTGGGCGTGCTGCTGCTGCTCGCCGGATGCAATGGAGCGGAGGATGCCGCGGTCGGCGGCGGCGGTACGGTCGGTGTCAAGGCCGTGTCGACGGTCAACGGTGAGCCGATCACCGTGCAAGACGTCCAGCGCGTCGTTCGTGCGACGGGCTGGGCGCCCCGACTCGCGCTGCAGCGGCTCCAGGACCAGGCCTTGCTCGCACAGGAGGCGCGGCGCCTCGGCTACGCGGACGACGCCGAGGTGCTCGACGCCGTTCGTCGAGGGCGCGTGCAGGCGCTGCTGGCGGCGGGGGTTGAGCAGGCGGAGGCGGACGACGAAGACGTCGCGGAGTTCTACGAGCAGCGCAAGGACACGTACGTGCACGGCGAGCTGCGGCGCGCGATTCACGTCCTGGGGAACCTGCCCAAGGACCCGAGTCCCGAGGTGGACGAGGCGGCACGCGCGTTCGCTGCCGTGGCGGTGCCGCGCCTGCGTGCAGCGGCGAAGCCCCAGGACGTACTGGCGTGGGCGAAGACGCAGAAACCGCCCGAGGGCGCCGATGGGCGCCCTATGTTCCGAATCGTCGGTGAGGAGTTGCCCCCCGTCCCAATTCGGGGCCGGTTCGTTCAGGAGTTCGCAGACGCGCTGTTTGCCCTCGGTGAGGTTGGCGAGGTGGCGGGACCGGTGCGCACGGAGTTTGGTTGGCATGCGATCTACCTGGCGGAGATCGTGCCCGCGCAGGACCGTCGGCTCGCCGATATCGCGGACGAGCTGCGCGAGGAGCTGAGTGACTTCCGCCGGCCGAACCTCGCTGCGGAGCAGACCAACGCGCTGTTGGACGACGTGCCCGTCAAGCTCGACAAACAGGGAATCGCCTCCCTCGGTGGCATTCAGCGGTGAGCACTGCGCGCCAGACGCCCGCTCCCGAGCAGGCCCGGGACATGGAGGAGACCGAGTTCACTGTGCTCCTGCGCGAGGTGCGCGATGCGGTGCCGGCGGTGCAGGTTGCGGTGTTCGTCGACAACGAGGGCGAGTGTATCGACTATGCATCGTGCATCGACATCTACGACACGAAGGTCATTGGTGCGCAGATGCTCGACATTCTGCGGCGCCTCGAGAGCACCGACGAGAAGGTCGGGGCGGGCGCACACTACGCGCTCGAGATGGGGTGCGTGCCGTACGAGATGTGGGCGAGGCGATTGAGTGAGGACTACGTGCTCGTGCTGCGTACCGAGGGCACCTTCGAGCGCTCGCATCTCCGCTCGGTGGCCGCGCACACCGCGCATGCCTTCCGCGCGGCAGTGGGCATCGACGCGCCGTATTGGGAGCCAGAGGCTGTGCCGATCGAGGTCAGCACGCGCCCGGCCGTGGGGTGGGACTACGCGCCCGACTCGTTTCGCGAACACGGTGAGCGCGTGGCCGTCGAGGACGTGCTCGGGCGGTGGACGGATCCCCCCGACTCCGACGGAGACGTGTGCTTCCGCATCCGCACCGTCGACGGGCGCGAACTGACGCTCGTCTACGATCCGGGCGCCGATGCATGGGCCATCCGGGTGCAGTAGCGGCGCGCGCCGGCGACGACTCTGCGCGGGCTGCGTCGATGCAGACGCAGGTTTCGGCACCGCGCAGGAAGTGTGGGCAAATCACTGGCCCCCGTGGGGCAGGAACATACGCGTTGCTCCGGCAACACGGCTCCGATAGCATTACAGGCCGATGAGTCGGACCTGCCCTAGCTGCTCGACGACATACGGCGCCGGGACCTTCTTCTGTGGGGCGGACGGCACGATCATCATCGAAGATCAGGACCCGGCCGACTTCGATCCCCGTCTCGGACGGCAGCTCGGCGGCTACATCGTCGCGGCGCGCGTGGCGGATGGGGCGATGGGGCGCGTCTTCGAGGGGCGCCATCCGGAGACCAAGGCGCGGGTCGCGATCAAGGTGCTCCACGATGACGTCGCGAAGGATGACATCGCGGTCGAGCGCTTCAAGCGCGAGTACGAGACCGCCCAGGAGATGGATCACGAGAACGTCGTGAAGGTGCTCGAGTTCGGCGACACCGACGAGGGCTCGCTCTTCATGACGATGGAGTTTCTCGAGGGCGTCGAGCTCGGCCAGGTGCTCGGGAAGGGTTCGCTGCAGGCGGCCGCGCGCGTGGTGCGCGTCGTCTGCCAGACGGCCCAGGCACTCGACTTCGCGCACTCCTTCGGGTTCATCCACCGCGACCTGAAGCCGGACAACATCTTCCTGTGCAAGACCGACGAGGGCGACTCGGTGCGCATCCTCGACTTCGGCAGCGTCAAGCTGCAGCTGGAGATGGGTGCGAAGCTGACTGCCGTCGGCACGACGCTGGGCTCGCCGTACTACATGTCGCCCGAGCAGGCGACCGGTGCGGCGGACGTCGACCAGCGCACCGACGTGTTTGCGCTCGGCGCGATCCTCTACGAGATGCTGACCGACAAGGTCGCGTTCGACGGTCCGAACGTCGCCATGATCCTGATGAAGATCATGAACGAGTCGCCCGTGCCACCGAGCGGCATCAACCTCGAGTGCCCGGCGTCGCTCGACGACGTCGTCGACAAGGGTATCCGCAAGGACAAGGAGCGCCGCTTCGGCACGGCGGGCGACCTCGCTGCCGCGGTCATCAGCTCCTACGGCCTCGAGGGGAGCGTCGAGAAGTGGGCCGCTACGCCCGAGTCCGAGATTGCCACAGCGCTCACGGCCGCGACACCTGCGGCGCCACGACCCTTCGGCGAGAGCCTCGCCCCGGCAGCGGCGCCAGCGGCAGCATCAGCGCCGGCAGCAGCATCAGCGCCGGCAGCAGCACCCGCCGCATCTGCGGACCCCGCACGCGTCAGCGCGGCGGGCGAGGAGTACACCCTCCCGGGCGGCAACTCGGGGATGGGTAAGGTCATCGGCCTCGTGGTCGGCGCAGCGGTCGTCGGCGGTATGCTGCTGTACCTGATGCGCTAACGCCGCGGCCTCACGGCAGCACATCGAAGCTGTTGCCGCGCAGCCGCAGCACGCGCGTGGCCCGGCTCGGATGGCGGGCCTTCGAGAACCCGCTCGCCGCGCCGGCTGCCCGTTCGATGCGCTGGGATAGCAGCCGACGGGCGACGTCGAGCCGCGAGTCGCCGGAGTGGTCCGCGGCAGCGCGCGCAAGCTGGTAGGCATCGTGCGCGAAGGCGGCGAAGGCATCGGGCTTCGAGCCGAACTTGGCCGCGAAGCGCGCCTGGAACGAGGTCTCGTCCTGCTGCGGCGCGCTGGCATCGTAGGGCACCGAGAAGAGAGCACCCTGCAGGTAGCGTCCCGCGCTGCGGGTCAGGCTGCGGTCGAATGCGACCGCGGGCGCAAGCACCTGTACGAGCCGTCGCGACGCGTGCGTGCTGCCCGCCGGCGCGCTCCAGAGTCCTGCGGCGGCGAGCGCGGGTGCGAGCATCGCGAGCCGCGCCGCGTGGTCAGCGATGTAGAGCGCGTCGAACTGTCCCTTCGCCAGCTCTCCGACCACCGGCCCGAAGGAGGTCGCGTCCGCCGGGTAGGCCTGCGTCACCGCCACCTCGACGCCGGCGTCGGCCGCAGCCCGGGAGAACGCCGCCTTGAGTGCTTCGCCGTAGGGCGCTTCGGGATACAGCACCGCGAATCGCGTCGCGCCCCCGCTCGCCTTCGCCTCCGCGATGAGCGCGGCCGCCTCCGACCTCGGGGACGGGAACATCTGGAAGACCATCGGACCGCGAGACGTGATGCCCACCGAGGGGGAGAGCGCGATCAGCGGCACCCCCAGCTCCTGCGCGCGCACCGACGCGAGCTGCGCGCAGTGGCCTTCCATCGGCCCGACGATTGCGATCACGCGATGCACCGTGACGAGCTCGTCCACGGCTGCGAGGGCCTTCTCGGGGTCGCCCCCGTCGTCGCGGAAGATCACCTCCGGAGCGTTCGGCTTGGGTGGACCCGTCGGGGGGAGGCCGGCTGCGAGCATCACGCCGCGCAGCGCCAGTTCGCCCACGTGCCGCGCGCGACCGCTGAGGCTCAAGATGACGCCGATCGCCCTCGGGTTGGCCTCGCTCGGCTGCGCCGCGCGCATCGCGATCTCCTCTAGCTGCTCGTCGAAGGGCAGGTTGTGCTCCTTCATCGCGCTGAGCAGCTGGCGAGTGCGGTCCACATCGCGCGCGGCGTGGGCGTCGTGCACCGCCCGGCGTACGGCGATCGCCCAGGCATGGCCGTCCCTGGGCAGCTCCTCGTAGAGCTTCATGACGATGGTGGCGTCGGGCTCAGCGTCGATCAGCTCGCGCAGCCGTCGCCGTGCGTTGGCCACGTCCTCCTCGGGCTGCTTCTCCGAGGCCAGCAGGTCGATGGCGGTGATGGCCGCGGCCCGGTCGCCCAGCTGGATCTGGGCTCCGGCCAGCGTGCGCAGCAGCAGGCTGGTGTCGGCCGGGTCGATCGTGCGCCCGATCATGGGCTGAAGCGTGTTGGCGACGTGTTCGTTGTCGCCCAGGTGGTGGGCGGCGATCGCCTCGTAGAAGCGTCCCTGCTCCGCGATGGCCCGGTCCGGATGCTTGAGCATGCGAACGAAGACCGTCCGCGCCTCCTCGTGCGCGCTGCGTGCCAGAAGCAGCTTGCCGAGGCTGAGCTCGGCGATCGGACGCAGCGGGTCCCTCGGGTAGTCAGCGATGAAGGCGCGGTAGAGGCGCTCGGCCTCGGTCACCTTGCCCGCTGTCTCGGCCTGCCGAGCGTCGCGCAGGCCAGCCTCCGCCTTGGGGTCGTCGCTGGTGATGAGCGGCAGCCGGCCCAGGTCAGGGCCGGTAGGGCCGCTGGGGCAACCGCCGGCGAAGCCGACAACCAGCAGCAGCGCCGGGATGGCGCACGCGAGCGCTCGGCTGAACACGTGGACAGGCAAAGGGTACTCCCAGGGCCCTGAATACGGCACTCGCATCGCGACTGTCACCCCAAATCAGTGCCACCGTGGGGGGGGCGATCGCAACTTACTGATGCCTTCGCGAGGGTACGGTACTAGAGAGGGCCCGATGGATCGACTGCGCGCCACGCTAGCCGCCTCGAGCGCGCTGTCGCCCACCGTGCGGCACCTCGTGCTGCGGACCGACCGGCCGCTGGCGTTTTCCGCGGGCCAGTGGGTCAACCTCCACGTCCAGCTTCCCGATGGCAGCGAGGCGAAGCGTCCCTATTCGATCGCCAATGCGCCGGGCCCCGGGGGGGTCTCGAGCGAGCTCGACATCCTCGTCACGCATGTGCCGGGCGGACTCGTGTCGCCCGCGCTGACAGCACTCGAGGTGGGCGCCGAGGTGGGCTGCGACGGGCCGCATGGGTTCTTCGTCCGCGAGCAGGGGACGACGGGCCCGGTCCTGCTCGTCGGCACGGGCAGCGGTCTGGCGCCGCTGCGTGCCATGGCCCAGGAGATGCTCGCCGACGGCGCCGCCGCGGTCGGCCTTCTGTTCGGTGTGCGCAGTCAGGCGGACATCCTCTTCCGCGAGGAGCTCGAGGGCTGGGCGCAGGACCACCGCGCCTTTCGGCTCGACGTCACCCTGTCACGTCCCGCACAGGGGTGGGGTGGGCTGCGCGGTTACGTGCAGGAGCAGCTGCTCGACGTGATCGGCGATGCGCGCCCCGAGGTCTACATCTGTGGGTTGTCGCCGATGGTCAAGGCGGTGCGCGCGGTGCTCAAGACGCAGCTAGGCTACGACCGCAAGCACGTCCACAGCGAGCGCTACGACTAGCGGCGCCTACTGCCGCTTGAGGATGTAGTTGACGGTGTCGCGGCGGCTCAGCTTCGTGGTGGGGTAGGTGACCGAGCTGACGAGCGGCTCGATGCAGTCCTGCAGCTCCTTCGGCAGCACGGAGACCATCAGCAGCGCGCCGTCCTCGACGACGAGCACGATGCGCGCCTGGAAGTACTTCTTGGCGCCCCCGGTCAGGCACGTCTGGAGCTTGTCGCGCACTGGCAGCAGGACCTTTCGCACGACTGCGGTGTCGACGTGGCGGGGCGTCTCGTCCACCACCGGCTCGGGCTTCTTGTCCGTGGGCTTGTCCTCGGCCTCGCCCTCGGCGGGAGCCTCCTCGGCCTTGGCCTTCGCAGCCGCGGCCTCGGCGAGCTTCTCGAGCTCGATGCGCGCCTTCTCACGCACGCCGAAGGCACACATGTTGTCGTTCGCGATCTGCTCTAGCCGCTCCTTGGCGGCGGGCCCCTGCAGGATGACCAGCGTGTGCGGGATCATCTCGAGGGTCGTGCCGAGGTGCTCATCGATCACGTCGGCGTGGTACATCGCGAGGAAGTCGGACAGTGGCTCCGCCGCACTCGCGTCGCCGAGCTTCTCCACCGCCAGCACCACGTCCTGCAGATCCTTGGACGGGGTGTTGGGGTCATTCAGGTGCGCGATGAGCATGCCCACCGCTCCCTTTTCGCCCAGGTTGCCGGCGGCCTTCGCGAGCGTGCCGACCGGGGGCGCCTGCGTGCCGTCGAGCCAGCTGTAGTGCCGCTGCAGCGCCGTCAGCAGGTGGTCGCTTCCCGTCTTGCGCTTGCCCAGCGCCTTGCACGCCGCGCTCTTTACCATCGGCGCAGTCGAGCCGTCCTCGCACAGCGCCAGCAGGTGTGCGGTGGCCTCGGCGTCTTCGTGGCCGCCGAGCAGCTTGACCGCGAGCAGTCGGATCGGCACGAGGCGAGAGTCCCTGTCCTGTGCGGCCCCCAGCAGCTGTGAGCGCACGCTTGCCGCGTCGGGCCCCTCACCGCCGGAGCTGACGGTCTCGAACGCGCGCGGTACGACGAGCACGCTGCTCGCCGGGGCGCTCGCATCGCTCCACAGCACCTGACCACCGGTCGCCGACAACATCGAGATGCGACCGGTGCGGTCCGCGACGAGCAGGCCGCCGGCCTGTGCGCCTGCGCCGACGAGGTCCGCCTCCCCGGTGTGGATCCAGCGCAAGCTAAGATCCTTGGCCTCGAGCGCGAAGACGAAGCGATAGAACACGAGGTAGAGCAGTCCATCCTGCAGCTGTGTGCCGGCGCCCTGGTGCGCCGCGCGCCACTCGAGCCGGATGCTGTGCTGGGCACTCTCCGGCGCGGGGATGGGGGCGTTGTCGTAGACGTCCCGCAGCAGCTTCGGGCGACCGGGCAGCCGCTGCTTCGGGGCTGCGACGAACCCCTCGGTCTTGAAGCGGCCGGAGCTAAACGCCGAGTCGACCTTCGTGACCCCGTGCTGGCTGCCCGCGAAGACGCCGCCGAGGTCGCGCCACACGTGGGAGATGACGCCGTCCGCCACGCGCACGCGCGCGAGCTCGTCGCCGGAGTCGGCTTCGAGCGCGGACATGAACTGGTGGCTCCACGGCACGAGCACCACCGAGCCGGCAACCGTCGGCACGCCGGCCTGGGCCGGGATGGTGTGCTCCCAGCGCACGGAGTCGCCCACGACGAACAGCAGCCGCGTGCGAGCGAACGTGCCCATACCGCGGGTCAATGTGATCGCCAGCCCGGCCGCATCGCCGCCCGCGCCGTTGAGGCGCGTGTCGTCGAGGGGCACCGAGAAGCGCGTGCTGCCGTCGCGAAGCTCGCGCACGACGACCTGCCCGCCCTCCTCGGTGAGGACGGCGTCGGCGGTCACAATCGGAGTGGCGGCGAGCTTGGCGGGCTGCTTCCAGAGCACCTTGCGCGTGCTGATCTCGAAGGCGTAGATGCCCGCGGGCTTGGTGCTCACCCCGACCGCGATCGGCAGCTGCTCCGCGGCGGGTGCCGCCTTGATGCGCGAGAGCATGTTGGCCATGTCCTGGCCCTGGTTGTCGGCGTAGCGCGTCGAGAATGCGGGCAGCGTCGAACACGCGCCGAGCAGCAGCGACAGGGCGACGATTGGCGCGATTCGATTGCGTTGTGGGTGCATGGTGTTCATCGCGTCTGTTCCTTCAACCTGCGATGACCGACATGGCCCGGAGGATCGCCTTGTTGACCGGCTGCGGCATGTCGGCGGCGCTCGTCGACATGAGGTCTCCGAAGTAGTCCTTCACTTCGGGTGTCCCCAGCTCCTGTAGACGCGCCACAGTCTTGAGCTTGACGTTGGTCTTGATGTCCTTGCGCTTGAGCACCTCAGCGATGGCACCGCCCAGCGTGTGTAGCGGGATCCTTCCGAGGTAGCTGAGCAGCCGGTCGACGTCGCTGGCCTTCACGACGCGGCCGATGGCGGAGCCCGCGTCGTTGTTGCCCTTGTCCAGCGCGTGGAACAACACCTCGATCGCGCCGCTGGCGCCGATGTCCCCCAGCGCGCGGGCCGCCGCTGCGCGCACGTCCTTGTCCTTGTCCGACAGCGACGCCGTCAGCACGCCCTCGGCGCCGTCCGGCTGGATGGCGGCGAGGGCCTCGATCGCGGCCTTGCGGATCTGAGGTCGCCGGTGATGCGTCAGCGCGAAGAGCATCGGCCCGGCCTCCTTCTGGCCGAGCGCCATCATCGTATAGATGGCCGTCTCCAGCAGGTCCGGTGGCAGCCCCTGTCGCATGCGCTTGGCGAGTGGCTCGACGGCATCGGCCGAGCCGGCGAGGCCGAGGCTCTGGATGCCCGCCTCGACCTGGTCGTGATCGCCGGAGGCCATCATCCGCTGTGCGTCCTCGAGACCCTGGGCCTGGGCGTGCGGAGCGTGGAAGATCAAGAGACCGAGCAGCGTCGTCGCTGCTGCGGTGTGGCGCCCCGTGGGCGGTGCGTAAGCCATCAAATCCCCCTGGTGTGTGGGCGCCCCCGTACTATCGCGCCGGGCTTTTTGCTTCAAGGAAAGTGGCGCCCCGGAGCGCCCGGAAATGGGTACATCCCGCGGGCCCACCATGGCGGGCCGTGACCGATGGCCCCATCGGTGCGTTGGCCGTCTCTTTTTCACGTGATAGGGCGCTTCCATGCTCGATCGCAGGTATCTGGCACTCGCGCTGTTGCTCCTCGGGGTGGGCCATGCCCTGGCTGCCGACGATCCGCTCGCGGTGCTCGAGCGCGTCGACGCCGACCCGCTGGAGCTGGCCCGGGTGGTCGATGGCTTGTCGTCGGATGCCGTGCTCGATGCGCTCGGCAAGCCGGCCGCGGTGCGCCGCCGCCTGGCGCTCGTCCGGGCGGCGCCCTGGATCGATGGTGCCGAGCGCGCACTGCTGCCGCTGGTGCAGCTCATGTCCGGGCGTGACAGCCTGCTGGCTCCGGCGGCTGCCCTCGCGGTCGCGCGCATCGTGGCGGACCTGGGCGATCCGGCGCGGCGCGCGGGCGAGGCCGTGCACGACGAGCTCAAGCCAGCGAGGCGGGCGATGCTCGTCGTGGTCGACGCGCAGCACGTGCGGCAGGACATACGCGGCGTCGCGGCGGAGGCCATCGGGGCCTGCGACGACTGGCTGGGTCCACTGCCGGCGGTGCCCGAGCAGCCGCAGTGATGGCTACGGGTCGTCCCCGGCCTGCGCGCGCCAGGCGTCTGCGAGCAAGCCGAAGCGCTCGGCGCTGAGGCGCTCGCCGCGCTCCCCGTCGGCCACGTCAGCGTTGGCGAGGGCGGCCGCCACGCGCTCCGGTGTCGCGTCGGGCAGTCGACGCAGGCAGTTGCGCAGCGTCTTGCGGCGTCCCTGGAAGGCCGCGTGCACCAGCTTCGCGAAGACGTCATCGGGCGTCGCTCGGGGCTTCGCGTGCGGCACGAGGTGCATGACCGCGCTGTCGACCTTCGGCGCGGGGTGAAAGGCGCTGGCCGGGACCTTGAGCACGCGCTCGATCGCGTAGACGTTCTGTGCGAACACGCTCAGCCCACCGTAGGCGCTGCTGCCGGGTGCCGCCCGCAGCCGCTCGCCCACCTCGCGCTGCACCATCACCACGGCCCGCTCGATGTGCTCGCAGCCATCGATCAGGCCGCGCAGGATCGCGCCCGTGATCGCATAGGGCAGGTTGCCCACGACGCGCACCTCGCCGAGCTCAGTCGCGAGCTGCGCGTAGTCGACCGTCGCCGCATCTCCCTGCCGCACCGACAGCGCGCTCGTCGGCAGCTCTTCGGCGAGCAGCGCGATCATGTCGCGGTCCCGCTCGATGGCCAGCACGCTCGCGCCGAGCTCGAGGAGCGCCGCCGTGAGCGTGCCGCAGCCGGGACCGAGCTCGACGACGGTCACCCCGGGCTCGGCACCGGTCGCGCGCGCGATCGCGTCGACCGCCTTCGGCGAACAGAGAAAGTTCTGCGAGAAGCTCCGCTTGGGAGACAAGCCGTGGCGCGCGAGCACCCGGCGTGGGTCCTCGAAGGGCACTAGGCGGCTCGCACCATCGCGCCGACGCGCGAGATGACCAGCGCGGTGGGCTCGTCGCTGCCGACCACCACGACCGGGATGCCGAGCCTGCCGAGCAGCGTGCGCGCCGCTTGCAGTCGCCGCGCCTCCTGCAGTCCGTAGACGTGCTGGAGCTGGTGTCGAAGCGGCGAGCCGGCCTGCGGCTCGTCACGCCCCTCGGCTTCGGGCCACACGAAGACGACCGCATGGTGATGCATGCGTAGCAGCTTCAGCGTCCGCTCCAGCGACGTGACGTCGTCGGTGCTGTCGAGGTCGCTGACCACCACGATCGAGCGCGGCATGCGGGTGCCGCCGGCCGCCTTCATGAGCGCCTCGGCGAGGCCTGCGCTCTTGGCGAAGCCACGCGTCTCCGCGCGGTAGGGCAGCTTGAGGCCCCTTTGACGGCAGTAGCGTCGCAGTGTCGACTGCAGCGGACTGCTGGCGACCACATCATCGCGTAGGCCCTCGCGCGCGAGCGTGCGCTGGGCGTGGAACGCCACGTCGGCCTCGTCGACCTCGCCTCCCCGACCGAGCTCCACGCCCTCCTGTCGCCGCATGTAGCGCGCGACCAGCTGGACGATCTGGTCGTCATCGATCGCGGTGAGATCCGCATCCACGATCTCCGTCGCGCGCAGCAGCGCGTCGTACACCCGCAGCATCTGCTGGATGCCCTCGCCGGGCATGACGTGCGACACGATGCGGCCGTCGACCGTGATGATGCCGACGCGGTCACCGCGGTCGAGCGCGTCGCGCGCCTTCATCGTCGCGATCTCGATTGCCTGGTCGAGCTTGCGCCGCCCGGGCTGCCCGCCACGCATGCTGCCGCTGATGTCGACCACGATGTAGAGCGTCTCTTGCACTTCGCGCTCGACCTCGCGCACGAGCAGCTTGCCGCGCCGCGCGCTCGGCTTCCACGCGATCGCCTTGAAGGGGTCCCCGGGCTGGAGCTCGCGCAGCTCGCGCAGCTCGGTGCCGCCGCCACGCTGGCGCAGCAGCGTCTGGCCGGCGCGCTCGACCGGCAGACCGGTGGTGATGAAGCCCGGTGCGCGCGGTCGCGCGCTGGCGCGAGGCAGCACCTTCACGGTGAGTGGGTTGGGGAAGTAGAGCGGCGACTCGAACAACCCCATCACGCCGGGCACGGCGACGGACAGCCCCTGCAGCACGGTGCGCCCGGCGGCAACGCTTGTCAGGGTCAGTTCGAAGTCGACGCGGGAGCGCGGCGGAATGTGTACCCGCGAGCCCTCGCCCTCGACGCATTGCGTCCCGGCGGGGACCGACGGGTAGAGGGCATCGAGTTCGAATGCGTTGTCGGATCGGTTGCGGATGTAGCAGCGGACGCTGAAGGGTGCGCCCGCGGTGACGGCGCCGCCCGTGCCATGGCCGTGCCACCACGCGAACTCCAGCCGCTCTCGTCGCAGCTGCCCGGCCCGGGGCAGCGTCCACGTCAGCGCCACCGTGAGCGCCATGGCGCCACCGACCGCGAGTGTCGCGAGCGTCGGCGAGCGCGCGAGTAGGGCGATCGCGAGCAGCGCCGCGCAGCCCGCTGCGGCCACCATGGCGCGGTGTGTGGGCGCGGGCAGCATCTAGTCGTCGCCTTGCGAGTGCATGCGGTCTCTCCCCTAGCGGCGCGGGCGGTGGGCGACCTTCTCGAGCGCCTCGTGCACGATCTCGTCGCCGGCGCGGCCGTCCATCTGGGCCTCCGGCGTCATCACGATGCGGTGTGCGAGGACGGGCAGGGCGAGCTGCTTGACGTCGTCGGGGAGCACGTGCCCACGCCCCTGCATGACGGCCCGGGCCTTGGCAGCCTTCAACAGCGACAGCGAGGCGCGGGGCGATGCGCCCAGGAAGACCTGCGAGTGGTCGCGGGTGAACGCCGCCATCCGCACGATGTGCTCGACGACAGCGTCGTCGGCATGCACGGCATCCGCGAGCGCCTGCATCGTCAGGATCTCGTCGGGCGTGAGGATCGGCTGCACCTCGGGAGGTGACGCCGCATGGCGCTGAAGAATGGCGACCTCTTCGCGCTCACCCGGATAGCGCAGCAGCAGCCGCATCAGGAAGCGGTCGATCTGCGCCTCGGGCAGCGGGTAGGTGCCGGCCTGCTCGACCGGGTTCTGGGTTGCCAGCACGATGAACGGCTGCGGTAGCGTGCGCGTCTCGCCATCGATGGTCGTCTGCGACTCCTGCATCGCCTCGAGCAGCGCGCTCTGCGTCTTCGCCGGCGCGCGGTTGATCTCGTCGCCGAGTACGACGTTGGCGAAGATCGGTCCCTCGCGCAGCGTGAAGGTCCCGTCGGCGGGCATCAGCACGTAGGTGCCTGTGATGTCGGCGGGCATCAGGTCGGGGGTGAACTGGATGCGCTTGAAGCTCGAGGCGAGTGTCGATGCGAAGGACTTCGCGAGCGTCGTCTTGGCCACTCCGGGCACGCCCTCGAGCAGCACGTGGCCGCGGGCGAGCAGCGTGATGAGCAGCAGCTCGGGCACTTCGCGTGGGCCCACGTAGACGCGCGCGATCTCGTCGACCAGCTGGCTCGCGCGCTGCGCGACCTGGGCGAGCTGCTGCTGGCTTGGGGGTTGGGCGGCGGCGCTCATGCGTGTTTCGTTCCGGTACTCGGCTCGACGGCCGACAGCACCCGTTGACCGTCTTCTACCATGGCGCTGAAGGAGGCGGCGCTGATCCGCGGGGGGGCGGGCGCCCGGTCCTTCTGCAGCGCATGCGCATCGAGGCTAACCAGGAGTGCCTCGGCGCTGGCAGCCGTCGCCGCACCAGCACGCTGGGCCGTTCCCAGGACGAGCTCCTTGCGGGAAGGGCGCCCGGTCAGCCCGAGGCGGCGCACGAGCTCGCTCTCGAACTCGTACTTGTAGGCCATCACCGCGCCGAAGAGGTTTCGCCTGGGCTGGCTGAAGAACCCGATGCGGCCCTCGTAGCCGGCGAGTACGGGCGCCTCCTCGATCGCGGGGCGGCCGGGACCGCGCTTGCGCGGCAGGCTCGCAGCGGCCGCCAGAAGCAGGATGCACGCGAGCATCCACGAGCTGAGCCAAACCACCCGCGGCGGCAGCTGCAGGTCAGCAAGCCGCTCGAGGCCCTTGCGCACCGCGGTCAGCGGGTGGTCGGGGGCGCCGCTGCCGTCGCGCCCGATGATCGGCGTGTCACCCGTCACGATCCACAGCTGTCCGCCACGGTCGCCCATGAGGTAGCGGATGAGGTTCTCCGCGAAGCGGCGGTTGCCGCGGAAGCGCAGCATGTTGTTGATCACGACGCTGGCGTCGCCGACGGCGACCAGGCGTCCCGTGCCGACGCCGCCCGAGAGCACGACCGCGCTGGCGCCGTCGTCGAGCGCGAACACCGGTTGCAGCTCGCTGTGGTAGAGCACCGCCGTGTGGTTCGTCACGAGCGCTTCGATGCCCGTCGTCAGCGGGTGCGGCTGCGCAGGTGTGGCGATGGCCACCTTCGGGTTGCCGCGGATGCGACGATCCTCGGGCGGCCGAACGGCCGCGTGTCGGCCGATGCTGTTGAAGCGAAGGATGCTCTGGCCCTGCCCGAAGTCGTCGAGCAGCGCGAGTCTCCCGCCGTTGCGCACGAAGTGATCAACCGCGCCCGGTGGGGGCGGCGCCGTCGGGTGCACGATGATGACGGAGTCCTGCGGTGGCAGCCGCCACAGCTCGAGCCGGTCGGGCGTCTGTGCGGGGAAGCCGAGCTGCGCACTGAGAGCGACGAGATCGCCGAGGTCGTCCCAACCCTGCCCATCGACGGTCATACCCCCAGGATCGCCATCCGCGGCGGCGATCGGGGCGGTCAGCAGCAACTGCAGGCAGACCGCCGATCTCACCATCGTGTGCACGGGCGCAAGCGTATCGCAGGGCCTGACACGGGCGCGATGGAACACGGCTTTTTTGATGAATTCCGGGGGTCTGGCGCCCGAGTCTCCACGTGTTCTTCGCCCTGCGGTGACCCGAGGGCTCGACGCTCCGGTGGGTCTTTTCGCGCATTCGCGGGGGGAAGCATCGATTGCGGGAGAAAAAACTCCGCCCCAGTGAAGTTGCGTGCGGGCTGGTGCGATATAATGTGTAGAGGAGAACCGAGATGCTGCCCCCTTACATCATCGAGGAAATCCGGAAACGCGAGGCCGAGCGCCAGCGCGGTAGGGCGCGTCAGCCCCAGGTTGAGCTGCCCGTCCGACGTCGTGCGCCCGAGCCCCCGCCCGAGTCCGAAGAGGACGAGGCTGGCGTCGTCATCATAGACGTCCTCTAGGGGACGGCCTGCATCGGTTCGCGCGCCGAGGCCTGGCGCGACTTCGCGCTGCTAGAACTGGTCGATCGCAAGTCGGCCGGAGCGTCGGAGCACGCCATCGTTCTGCTGCGCCGGTGGCTGTGCGGGCTCCGCCGGCTGCGCCGGTGGCGGCGGCTTCGCGGCGGCCGGGGGCAGTGCGAGTTCCTGGCCGACTCGCTGCACTTGCAGCTGCGCACGTGCAGGCGGCGGTGGCGCGGATGGCTGCGGTGCGGCGGGCGGTTCGCGTTGCGCGCGCTCACGTTCGCGTCGCTCGTGGCGGGCAGCGCGTCGCGCCTCGCTCGCGCTATCTCGACGGTTGGCCGTCTCCTTCGCCGCCGCGGGCGCCGGTGCCTCTGCGGCGGCTGGCTGTGGCGCGACCTCGACGGTCGTCGGCGGCTCGGGCTTCGCTTCCTTTGGCCCCGCCTTCTCCTCGGCCGGCGCGGGTTGCAGCGCCTGCGGTTGCTCGGGTGAGCCGCCCATCGCGAGCCAGGCGATCAGCCCGCCCGTGATCGCGACCGCGGCGAGGATGAGCGGCATCCGGCTGCGACTACCGGGTACGGTGATCGGGTCGCCGTCACTGAAGCGCTCCGACTCGTCCACTTCCCAGACCGAGCCCGCGCGCTCGGCAGGCGCGACGGAGTCGAGCACCGACGGCTGTGCGGGCGCGCCGGTCATGCCGGTGGCCGGCACGGCATGTGCGGGTTCCATATGCGGGAGCGGCCGCGGCTGCTGCACCTGGAAGCTCTGCTGCGTGTTGTCCACGGCGGTCGCTGCCAGCGCCGCATTCTGCCCGGGCGCGCCGGAGGGCGCTGCCGACACGGCGGTCGGTTGCTCGACAGCGAAGGCGCTCAGGGCGATCCGCAGCTCGGCGATGGTCGAGTACCGGTCCGGCGCGTTGCGTGCCATCGCCCTGCTCACGAGGGCGGCGAAGGCGGGGTCTACCCCAGGGGCAACCTCGCGTAGCTCGAGCGGCTTTTCGCCGGCTATCTTCATGACGAGTGCGCTGAAGTTGTCCGCCTTGAAGGGCAGCATGCCCGTCACCATCTCGAAGAGCATGACGCCGCAGGCATAGACGTCGGTGCGGGCGTCGACCGTGTGCGAGTCCTTGATCTGCTCGATGGACATGTACGCCGGCGTGCCCATCATCGCGCCGGCGGCGGTCAGCCGCGCGATGGTCTCACCGTCGGGCGCCGTGATCTTGGAGATGCCGAAGTCCAGCACCTTCGCCTCGACGCGTCCGCCCGCTCCGCTACACAGGAAGATGTTGGCGGGCTTCAGATCGCGATGGATGATGCCCTTGGCGTGTGCCGCTGCCAGGCCGTCGAGCGCGTGCAACATGACGGCTGCGGCACCACCGATGGACATCGCGCCCTGGGTGATGCGCTCGTTGAGCGGGATGCCGTAGAGGCGCTCCATCACGAGGTACAGCGCACCGTCGCTCGTGCCCATGTCGTAGATGTCGATCACGTTGGGATGGCGCACCGCGCCGATCGCCTTGGCCTCCTGCAGGAAGCGCTGCGATGCCTCGCCGCTGCCGGCCATCTCCGGGAGCAGCCACTTGAGCGCTACCTCGCGGCTCGTGTGTTGGTTGATCGCGGCGAACACGGCGCCCATGCCGCCTTGGCCGAGCACCTGGGTGATCTTGAACTTGCTGTCGATGACCTCGCCGACGACGGGCAGTCGTCCGCGCGGGGCCTGCGATTGGGAGGGGCGGATGGTCGAGTGCGCGCCCTGCGCGGACCCTGTAGCGCCGGCGGCCGGCGCGGCCTGCCGTTGCGTCGGGTCCCCTTGTCGATTGTGCCCCACAGCCCTGTCAGGCTAGCACAGCGCGGCGCCGTCCCCCACTTAGGGCCCCCTCGCAACGCCCACATGTACGCCCATCCCGCCACGTACGTGTGAATCGGGCCACAGTGCTCAGAAGAACATCTCGAGGCCCGCCAACGTGAGGTCGACGTGGATGAGCACATCCGGGAAGAGCACGTTGATCTCGGGAGCTGCGTAGAGCGCGAACTGTTCGCTGAGCGGCCAGCGGAAAGCGATGCCACCGTGCAGTCCGACCGGCCCGGTCTGTGTGTACGGGCCCTCGTCGTAGTTGCTCGAGGGCTGGTGCTGGATCTGACCGACCGTCATGCCCGCAAAGCCGGCGGCGTAGATCGGGCTGCCGGCCAGCGCACCGAGCGCGCCCAGCCAGTACTCGGCACGTCCGCCGATCAAGGTGTGCGAGAGGAAGCCCTCGCCACCCGACGGCTGCAGACGGATCAGTAGCGCCGCGGAGATCTTGTCCGTGACGAAGTAGCCGCCCGCGAGCCGGAAGGCGAAGCCGCCGCCGAGTCCTGCGCTCTTGAGCGCAACGCAATAGCTGCTTGGCTCGTCGGGGGACATCGTCTGTGTGTCGTCCTCCGGGCAGCCGGTGAGTCGTCCCATCGAGTCGACGGAGTCGGCGTCCGGTTGCCAGGGCGAAGGACTGGTGAACACGAGGCCGCCGGTTTCGCTTGGCATGTAGGGCGGAGGGTCGCTGGCACCGGGGTTGCGGTCCGCGGGCATGCCGTGGGTGATGTAGCTGGCGCCCACGGTCAGACCGAGACGGGCGAACATCAGGCCCTTCTTCGGTTCGAGGGTCGCGCCCGGCTCCTGAGGGCCGTCGGCGCCGCCGCCCGCAGGGTTGCAGAGGCCGTCGACGCAGAGCAGGCCCGCGCCACACTCGGCGTCCGAGAAGCAGGCCATGCCGATCTCGCCGCCACCGCCGCCGGGCGTGCCGGTGCTCGCGGTGCCTCCGCATGCGCCCTGGGCCTGCTGCCCCTTCGCCCAGCTGTGGGCGGCCATGATGTTCGGTGTGCTCGTGATCGGGTCGAGCTCCATGCTCGGGTCGAGGCACAGCGCGGTCAGCATGTACTCGCCGCCGGGGCCGTTGCTGGCGAGCCCGTCGATGTGGACGATGGCGAGGTTCATGTACGTGCGCTTCTGCGCCTGCGGCGACTGCCCCCCGATCGCCTGCGCCTCCTCCAGACGAAGCCGCGCCGTCTCCACGTCCATCTCGTTGTACGCCTCCATCGCAGCCCCGTTGAGCTCGGCAACGCGGTCGTCGGCGCTCTGCGCGAAGGCGGGCCGGGAGGGCAGGGCGAGGGCCGTAACCAGGACGAGCAGCCATGCGCAGGGGCGAATCCGCACAGGTGGCGGTCGCGACGCTGGGGGGCAACTTCCGAACATGCCGGCGGCGACTCTACCACAGCCTCCGGTGCCCCGACGCGCAGGCGATCCGTCCCCGAATTCGCGCCCCAGGCCAGGGAGGGCCCGCGGCGGTCAGCTGCGCGCGAGCACCCGCTCGAGGGTCGCATCCAGCGCGTCGAGGGACGCCGCGTCGTCCGACGGAACGTGCAGGCGCAGGACGCGGCGGCCGCGCTCCGCGAGGACCTCGAAGTCGCCGGCCGCCTGCGCCCGTGCGAGCGCGCCGAAGTCGAAGTCCTTGCCGGGGATGGCCAGCGGCTGCGGGTCGTCGGCGGTGATCTGGAGGCACAGCACGCTGTCGGGGCCGCCCTTGTGCAGCTGGCCGGTCGAGTGCAGGAAGCGCGGACCGAAGCCATAGGTCGTCGCCCGCATGGAGTGCGTGCGCAGCCGGTCGCGCATCCGAGCGAGCGCAGCATGCGTCTGCTGACTGCGCTGCACGTACGCTTGCAGTGCGATGTATCCACCCGGTGGCAGGTCGTCGACGGCATCGCGCAGTGTTGTGGCCGCGTCTGCAGTGCTCGTCGGTTGGGTGTTCGCGGCCACCCACAGTGCGACGTCTTCGATGTCTCCTACGCGCCGCTGTTGCGGCTGGGCGTCGGCCTGCTGCTCCATCATGCGCCGCGCCGCGCGCTTGGCTGCCTCGACGTCGGGCTGATCGAACGGGTTGAGCTTCATCAGGTGTCCAGCCACGGCGGTGGCGAACTGGAAGCGGAAGAACTCCCCGCCGAGTCCGTGGCTGTCCTCGACGTCGAGCGTGATGACCGGGTGACCCGCCTGCGCGAGCGCCGACAGTCCGTCGTCCACACTGTCGTCGCCCGTCAACCGCACGTGGACGAAGAGCCGGTCGTCGCCGTACTGCCCAGCCGCGCCGAGCGGCTCGAGGTCTACAGGGACGATGCCCTTGCCGTCCTTGCCGGTCGACTCGGCGACGAGCTGCTCGACCCACGCGCCGAGCGTGGCGATGGGTTGTGAGCACACGAGCGTCAGCTTGTTGCGTCCGGCGGCTGCGGCGCTCGCCATCGCGACGCCGAGCGCAAGCCCGGGGTTGTCGGCCGTGTCGGCCTTGCAGCGCGCAGCCATCGCCTGTGCGGACGCGAGCAGGCGCGGCACATCCAGCCCCATGGCGGCCGCAGGCAGGAGGCCGAAGATCGACAGTGCGGAGAAGCGGCCGCCGATACCCGGCTGCCCCAGCGCCACATGGCGGTAGCGTTGGTCCGCCGCGAGGGTCGACAGCGCCGTGTCGGGGTCGGTGATGGCGATCATCGGCAGCGTGCCGTCGGCCGCGGGTGGCAGCAGCTCGGTGAAGTGACGGCGTGCGACGTCGGTCTCGAGTGTGGTGCCAGACTTCGAGGCGACGATGACGAGCGTACGCGCCGGGTCGACGGTCGCGGTGCGCTGCAGCACGTCGGCGGGCACGGACGAGTCGAGGATGCGCAGGCGGGGGAAGCCGGCTTGCCGACCGAAGGACTCGGCGAGCACCTCGGGACACAGGCTCGAGCCACCCATCCCCAACAACAACACGTCGTCGTGGGCGCGCGCGCCGGCGGCGACCGCATCGAGTTGCGCGAGCATTGTCCTGGGTGGCCGCGGCGCCTCGAGCCAGTCGAGCCACTCGTGTGCATCCCCGGGCCACAGGCTGGGGTCGCGTTCCCAGATGCGGCTCGCGACGCGCTCGGCGCAGCACTGCGCGATCGCGTCGCGCGTCCGTTCGCTGAGGTCGGTCGTGGTATCGCGCTCTTCCGTCATCGGCGGTCGCACACGGTAGCAGTCGGTGTGCAGCGAATGAAGCGCCGCCGCTGCGAAAGAGCGCGCCGGGTCGCGGCTACGATCCATCCGGGCTAGGCTCGGCGCGTGAGGCCGTCCATGCCCCTGTCGTTGCTGCTCGCCGCGATCGGCTGCGACACGGCAGCGCCGGACACTCGGCCGCAGCCCGTCGAGCGGGTGCAGACGTCCGAGGCGACCGAGCCGCCGACCACCGGGACCGATCCGATCGCCGGGGACCCCACGCTTGGACCGGCACCCGGGCAGCGGACGCAGTCGCCGAAGCCAGCGGCCCGCGTGGCGACCGGCACTGCGGTCGAGCTCGTCGACGCGTGCTACGGCAGCAGCGAAGCAGATGAAGGGGACCTCGCGTCACTCGGAGCGCCCGAGCGGCAGCGGGAGATCCGGCTCTCGATTCGTGAGTCGTGGCGGGCGGGGGGCGACGCGCATCCGCGTTACGTCGTCGCGCCGAGTCGCTCCAGGGTCGAGGTTCTGAGGTGGGACGGCGCAGCGGTCAAGGTGAGACCCGCGTCGGGTCCGTGGCAGGGCAGGGAGGTCTACCTGCCGGCGCCGTGCGTCGCGCGTGGCGCACCGGTCGCGCGGCCGTGACCTACTTGGCCGACGCCTCCATCTCGAGCACGAGCTTGACCTCGTCGCCGACGATTGAGAGGCCCTCGGCGACGCCGTTGAAGCTGAGGCCGAAGTCCTGGCGCTTGATCTTCGCCGTCGCCTCGTAGGCCGCGCGCTGGTGGGCGCCGCGCCCGAAGTTCACCGTGCGCACGCCGATGAGGCTGCCCTTGAAGACGACGTCCTTCGTCTTGCCACGCATCGTCAGCGCGACGGTTGCCTTGAAGTCATCGCCGTCCCACTTGATCGACTTGAGCTTCAGGCTGACTTTGGGGTGCTTGTCGCCAGCGAAGAAGTCGTCCGAGCGCAGGTGCTTGTCGCGCTTGGCGTTGTCGGTCGAGATCGATGCGACGTCCGCGGTCGCTGACAGCGCCGTGAGCTTGCCGGTCTTCTTGTCGGCGGTGATCTTGGCGTCGAACTTCTTGAACGAGCCGCGCACCTTCGCGAACGCGAGGTGGCGTGCGACGAAGCCGATGTGAGTGTGGTTCTTGTCGATCTTCCACTCGACAGCCTGGGCCTGGGTGGCCTGGCTAGCGAAGGTCAGCGGTATGGCGAGGGCGAGGGCCGTAATCAATTGGTTCATGTCGAACTCCATCTCCTGCAAGCGCTTACGCCGTGGAGGGGCAACCGTTACCGCGCACACGTTGCGATCGGCTGGCATCGTCCTCTGGCGGCTCCGTCCTCTCCCCTGATCGAGGACCCGGACCCGGAATCGTCCCGAATTTGCACGGACGGCCGTCCGTCCGAAACGCCGCCCACCGGCGCGGGGGCCTGAGCGAACGTTCTGCGCTTGTCGCTGCGGCGCCCGGTCGGGCACCATCACCCATCCCAGTCGCCCTGCGCGGCGTGACATCGATTTCCACGGAGCACGACCATGAACGAAGATCTCAAGAAGAAGCTGTTGGTACTCGCGGCCAGTGCCGGCCTGGCGACGATGGGCATCGCCTGCGGCGGTGATGCACCCGAGGCTGAGGAGGGCTCCGAGAGCGCCGAGAGCGCGGGCGGCGAGGAAGAGGCCGCTGCGGAGGAAGAGGGCGCTGCCGAGGGAGGCGAGGGCTCCTGCGGTGGTGAGGGCTCCTGCGGCGAGGGCGCCTGCAGCTGAACGACGAGCCGCCTAGGTTTCACCGAGCGGGGCGTGCCAACGGGGCGCGCCCCGTTTTCGTGTCCGCTCCCGCTCCCGCTTTCGTGTTCGCTAGCGCGCGGACCGCAGCGCGTAGGCAGCGGCGAGCGGGGGGAAGATCAGCGACCAGAAGATGAACGCGCCCGGTGAGAAGCGGACGCCCTCGGAGTCGGCACGTCGCGGGGCCTCACCCACGAGTCGCTTCACCACCTGGGCCTGCTGCTCATCGAGCTCCTTGCTCTCCAGTGGAGCCATGCACGACAGGCAGCTGGGGATCTGCGAGAGGTCCGCACTGACGCGCGCGTGCACCTGCGTGTTGCAGCGCGGGCAATACTTCAGCGTGAGCGTGAAGTGCGCGAGCCTGAGGTCCATGATCCGATCGATCTCACGATCCCATCGGAGCTCCGCTTCGTGGTAGCGATTGATCGCACCGAGGGCGCTTTGCAGGCCGCGGTCGTCCACCCGGGCTGCTGCCTTCACCGCTTCGCCTTTGCCTCCGAGCGTGGGGCCGATGGCCTGCCACACACGCTGGGTCGCCGCGTCGCGTCCGCTGAGGCGCGCGGCGGCCAGGAGCAAGGTCAGCGGTAGCAGGATGAGTAGACCTGTCCAGACGAGCGGGTCGGGCCCCGCCTCCGCGCGCTCGTGCTCGACCGCCTGGGCGTCGTCGAGACGCTCGACCGTGGCCCCGGCGCCGAAGCGCTCGGTCGCCGTGAGGACAGCCTGCGCGGCGTCGATACGGCTGACCTGGATGACGTGTCGCTCACCATCCGCGGTCGTCACGCGGTAGTAGAGCTGATCGGTCGACGGCTCCTCCTCCACCGCAGGTGGGGGCTCGGCGGGGGGCGCGGCGCCTCCGATCAGCTGCCACCAGGCCGCGGCGTAGAGCCCGGTCATCAGCACGCCCATCACCGCCAACGCGGGCACGATGCGATTGTCGTACATGAAGGCCCCTCCCGACGCGCCGGGAGCTTGCACCCGCTACGCGTCGCAGCCCTCAATGATAGTTGATCTCGGCCTCGGCTTCGAAGGTCAATCGTAGGCTATCGCCCTCTACATCGACCTTTGCGACGCCGCCCGCCTTGAGCTCTCCGAAGAGGATGGCCTCGGATAGCGGCTTCTTGATGCGGTCCTCGAGCAGCCGCGCCATCGGCCGGGCGCCCATCGCCGGGTCGTAGCCGCGCTCGGCGACCCACGCGCGCGCGGCCTCGGTCAGTTCGACGCGCACGTTCTTCTCCTCGAGCAGCACGTCGAGCAGTCGTAGCTCCTTGTCGACCACCTGCAGGATCACCTCGCGTGACAGGCCGTGGAAGACGATGCGGGCGTCGAGGCGGTTGCGGAACTCCGGCGAGAAGATCTTCTCGATGGCACTCTCCGCGCGCGTCTCGTCGACGGCCCGCGGATTGTCGTCGGCCGACTTGCCGAAGCCGACACGACCGCGGTTCATCTCGAAGGCGCCCGCGTTGGTGGTCATGATCAGGATGACGTTGCGGAAGTCAGCCTTGCGCCCGTTGTTGTCCGTGAGCGTGGCGTGGTCCATGACCTGCAGCAGGATGTTGAAGAGGTCGGGGTGTGCCTTCTCGATCTCGTCGAGCACCACGACGCAGTGGGGATGCTTGCGCACGGAGTCGGTCAGCAGCCCGCCCTGGTCGAAGCCGACGTAGCCCGGGGGCGCGCCGATCAGCCGCGAGACCGTGTGTCGCTCGGCGTACTCGCTCATGTCGTAGCGCAGCATCTCGACGCCCATCGTCTTGGCGAGCTGCTTGGCGAGCTCCGTCTTGCCGACGCCGGTGGGGCCGGCGAAGAGGAACGAGCCGATCGGCTTGTCCCCGGCACGCAGCCCGGAGCGCGACAGCCTGATGGCGCTCGTGATCCTGTCGATCGCTTCTTCCTGTCCAAAGATGCTTGCCTTGAGGTCCGCGTCGAGCGTGAGCAGCTTCTCGCCCTCGGTCGACGACACTCGCTTGGCCGGGATCTTCGCCATCTTGCTGACGACGTTCTCGACGTCCTCGAGCCCGACGCGATGGGTGCGCTTGTCCGCGGGCCGCAGCCGGTCGTGGCTGCCGGTCTCGTCGAGCACGTCGATGGCCTTGTCCGGCAGGAAGCGCTCGGTGATGTGCTTGTCGGCGAGCCGCGCCGCGGCCTCGACCGCATCGTCGTCGTAGCGCACGTCGTGGTGACTCTCGTAGCGCTCCTTGAGCCCGCGCAGGATGTCGATCGCCTCGTCGACACTCGGCTCGGGGACCTCGATCTTCTGGAAGCGCCGAGCCAGCGCGCGGTCCTTCTCGATGTGCTTGTACTCGGCGTACGTCGTGGAGCCGATGCAGCGCAGCTTGCCCGACGCGAGCGCGGGCTTGAGGATGTTCGACGCGTCCATCGAACCGCCGCTGGTGGCACCCGCACCGACGATGGTGTGGATCTCGTCGATGAACAGGATCGCGTCCTCGGTCTCCTCGAGGCGCCTGATCACGCCCTTGAGGCGCTCCTCGAACTGGCCGCGGAACTTCGTGCCCGCCAGCAGCGCGCCCATGTCGAGCGAGAAGATGCGCGCGCCGTGCAGCACCTCAGGCACGCGCTGCTCGTGGATCGCGAGTGCGAGCCCCTCGGCGATGGCCGTCTTACCGACGCCGGACTCGCCCACGTAGATGGGGTTGTTCTTGCGGCGCCTGCACAGCACCTGCATCGTGCGCTCGAGCTCGGCCAGGCGGCCGATCAGCGGATCGATGCGCCCCTCCTCGGCTTCCGTCACGAGGTCGGTCGTGAACGCCTCGAGCGGGTCACCCTGCGGCTCGCCGTCCTCGTCGTCGTCCATGCCCTCGCCACCGCCGCTGCCCGGCAGGCCGTCGGTGCTCACGCCATGGGAGATGTAGCGCTTGAGTCCGAACTGCGTGACGCCCTGGCGCCGCAGCATGTCGACCGCGTGGCTCTCGTCTTCCTTGAAGAGCTGCACGAGTACCGACGAGCCGTGGATCACGTCCTGGTCCGACGACACGACGTGGATCGCCGCGCGCTGCAGCACGCGCCGCACGCCGAGGGTCTGCTGCACCTGCACGTCCACGTGCTCGGGCAGCTTCTCCATCTGGTTGTCGAGGAACTCGTAGAGCTCTTCGCGCACCAGGGTTGCATCCGCGCCGCACGCCTTGAGTGCCTTGCCCACGCCGGGGTCGTCGAGCAGGCCGAGCAGCACGTGCTCGAGCGTCACGAACTCGTGGCGCTGGCCCTCCGCCTCCTCGTAGGCACGGCGCAGTGCGTCCTGAAGATCCTTCGCGATACTCGGTCCGTCGCTCGCCATCAGTCGTCCTCCGCCTCGATCGACAACATGAGGGGGTATTCGCGCTGTTCGGCGAGCAGCTGGACGGCCCTCACCTTCATTTCCGCGACCTCGTAGGTGTATACGCCCGCCACGCCCACTCCGTTATGGTGGACGTGCAACATGATGCGCGTTGCGTCCTCCTCGGAGCGGTGGAACACGGCCTTGAGCACTTCCACGACGAACTCGCGCGTCGTGTAGTCGTCGTTGTGCAGCAGCACCTTGAACATCGACGGACGCTTGAGCTTCTCCGCGGGCTTCTCCCGCGTCCGGGTGATGATCCCGGTCTCGCTGTCGTGGTCGTCCTTGTCAGCCATTCAATGCCTATTTTAGCCGTCCGCGGGTGGCGTGCACATCCTCGCGTGCTCGTGGAATTGATGAATGATCTCGGCGAGCTGGTGGGGTGTCGCGCCGTCGTAGGTGTCCTGCAGGCGCAGCTCCTCGCCGCTGTCGACCGCGAGGCACACGTGCAGCCGGTCCTCGTCCACCGAGACGCTGCGCAGCTCGTCCCAGCCCACGGCGGTCACCATGCGGCCATCGGAGTATTGCAGACCGTCGTCGCCCAGCTGGAGGTAGCGGCCGTCGACCTCGAAGTCGTTCACGCGCTTGCGGATCCAGCCCATCGTCCAGATCATCGCGAAGGCCACGCCCGCCAGTGCGAAGCCGGACGTGACGGCGTTGTTGCTGCCCGTCGAGAACAGCCAGATCCCGCCACAGGCGGCGACGAGCGCAGCCCATAGACGCGTATCGCGTTCGCTGCGTTCCGCGTGTCCGTCGACGACGAACAGGCGCGGCGGCAGCGGCTCTGTGGCCGGGTCGACCATTTGCCAGTCGTTGTATCGCGTGTAGGCTGCGCCGGCCATGAAACTCGGAATGCTCATCGGATACTCGGGTCGCCAGCTGACGATCCCCATGGACATCATCAAGCACGGCGAGAAGCTGGGCTTCAGCACCGCCTGGTCTGCAGAGGCATACGGCTCGGATGCCATATCGACAAGTGCCTGGATCCTCGCCAACACGACGACGATGCGCGCTGGCACGGCGATCATGCAGATGCCGGCGCGCGCTCCGACGATGGCGGCGATGACGGCGATCTCGCTCAACCAGCTCTCCGGCGGTCGCTTCACGGTCGGCATTGGCCCCTCGGGGCCGCAGGTGGTCGAGGGCTGGTACGGCGCGCCGTACTCGAAGCCGCTCACGCGCCAGCGCGAGTACATCGAGATCATGCGCAAGGTCTTCGCGCGCGAGGAGCGTCTCGAGTACGACGGCTTCCACTACCAGATGCCCTACAAGGGCGAGGGCTCGACGGGGCTCGGCAAGCCGCTCAAGAGCATCCTGCACAACGTTCACGACATCCCGATCTACACCGCGACGCTCAAGTCCAAGGCGCTGGAGCTCAGCGCGCAGATTGCGGACGGCTTCTTCCCCGTGTGGATGAACCCCGAGCGCTACGACCTATTCAAGCCGGCCATCGACAAGGGCCTCGCGAAGGCGGGCAAGCAACTATCGGACTTCGACGTGGCGCCCTTCGTGACGATGATCATGGGCGACGACGTCGCGCAGTGCCGCATGCCGGTCAAGGCGATGCTCGCGCTCTACATCGGTGGCATGGGCGCGCGCGGCAAGAACTTCTACACCACCTACGCGACCGAGCTCGGTTACGGCGAGGCGGCGGTGAAGATCCAGGACCTCTACCTCGATGGCAAGAAGCAGGAGGCGATGGCGCTGGTGCCGGACCAGCTCGTCGACGAGGTGGCGCTGGTCGGGCCGGCGGACCGCATCAAGGACCGCCTGGGCGCGTGGATCGAGGCGGGCAAGAAGCACGAGGTCGGCCAGATGGTCGTCGCCAACGGCCAGCCCGAGGCACTCGAGCTACTCGCCAACACCGTGCTGTAGCGCGCGCGCCCCGAGGACTGAACTACTGCAGGGCGAGGCGCATGTAGAACTCGCCGTACGTGGTGTTCTTGATCGTCACCGTCGTGTCGGTGACCGCGTGCAGATTAGCGACGTCGCCTGCTGCGGGGAACGAGGTGCGCTTGCTCGTGTCACCCCGGTCGTCCTCGACGAACGAGAGGTAGACCAGGACGCTCGCCGGCTGGCTGCCAAGGCCGTGCTCGACCTCGACGGTGGCGCGCGCGCCCAGCTCCATCCAGGCGCTGTCGCTCCAGGGCGCGCTCTGCCACAGGCCGCCGTCCGTCATGCCCGCCATCGCCAGATCGTCGGAGTCCGCCGCCACGGTGCGGCTACCCGCGGCCTCGGCCGTGCAGCCTGAGAGCAGTGCGGGCAGCGCGACCAGGAGGGCGATGAGCATGGCGTGGGGCGCGGTCACGGGGCGGTCTCCTGGGCGAAGTGACGCTCGAGGGCCTCGACGAGCCCCGTCGCGGTGTAGTCGTCGGCGCTGATGTGCACCGGCAGTCCGGCGTCGCTGGCTGTATCAGCGGTGATCGGGCCGATGCAAGCAATCGTGATACCGCGGAGCGTTGAAATGGCTTGTTTGCCCAGTGATTTCAAGGTGTTATGGACGGTGGAGGGTGACGTGAATGTGATCACGTCGACTTCACCTGCGGCGATTGCGCCGGCCAGACGGTCGCCGGTGGTCTCGTCCGCCTCGACCGTCCGGTAGGCCTCCACGACGTCGACGCGGGCTCCGGCATCAGTCAGGGCCGCGGGTAGGGCGTCGCGGGCGACCGCGGCCCGTGGGATCAGCACCCGCAGTCCGGACACGCCCCCCTCGGTGGTCGCCAGGATGGCCTCGGCAACGGCCTCTCCCCGGTATTCGTCCGGCATCGCATCCGCGCGCAGGCCGCGTTGCAGCAGGGCGTCTCGCGTGGCCGGTCCGATGGCCGCGACGCGGGCGCTGCCCAGCCTGCGGATGTCGGCCCCCTGGGTGGCGAGCTCATCCATGAAGGCCGCCACCCCGTTGACGCTGGTGAAGACGATCCAGTCGTAGTCGCCGGCCTCGCACACGCAGCGCTCGAGCGGCCCGCGGTCGGCGGCTGGCTCGATGGCGATGGCGGGGAACTCCACCGGCTGTGCGCCCGCGCGGCGCAGTGCTGCGCTGAGTGCGGGTGCCTGCGCGCTCGCACGCGTGACCGCCACACCGTGGCCGAAGAGCGGTCGCTCGTCGTACCAGCGCAGCTCGGAGCGCAGGCGCACGACCTCGCCAACCACTGTCAGCGCAGGCATTCCGACGCCCGCGTCGCGCGCCCGCTGTGCGATGTCACCGACGGTTCCGACCACCGTGCGCTGTGCCGGCAACGAGGCGGACTGGATGACGGCGGCCGGGCAGTCCGCCGCGCGCCCGTTCGCGATCAGCTTGTCCGTCAGCTCCTCGAGCTTGCGCACGCCCATGAAGATCACGAGCGTCTGCGTCGCGGTCGCGAGCTTCGCCCAGTCGTGTGAACTGGCGCTCTTGTCCGGCGACTCGGTGGCCGTGAGGTAGGCGATGCTGCTCGCGAGGTCGCGGTGCGTCAGCGAGATGCCCGCGTACGCGGTGGCGGCGAGCGGGGAGGGCACGCCCGGGACGACCTCGAAGGGGATGCCGTGCTGGCGCAGGTGCTGTGCCTCCTCCGAGCCGCGACCGAAGAGGTAGGGGTCGCCGCCCTTGAGGCGCACCACGCGCTTGCCAGCCGCGGCCGCCTCGACCAGCTGCGCGTTGATCGACGCCTGCCGCTCTGCGACGCGCCCGGCGCGCTTGCCCACATAGCGCACCTCCGCCCCCGGCCGGCAGTGGCGGAGCTGATCGCGGTGGATCAGGGCGTCGTACATGACCAGATCGGCCACCTGGAGCAGCTCGCGTGCGCGCACGGTCGTCAGCTCCGGGTCCCCGGGGCCGCCGCCGACCAGATACACTGTCCCGGGTCGCGCCATGGGCTCGGCGTCAGGCTAGCGCAAAGCTGCGCTCCGTGCGGTGCCCTTGTGGAGTCGTTCGGCGTGACGCGGGCAGGGATCAAGGAATTGAGGGTGTGCCGGGCCCGGGCTACAATGCGGCCGTGAGTTCGCGACCCCTGCCTGCCTGGCTGTTCGGGGCGGTCCTGACGGGGATGTCGCTGTCGGCGGCGGCCCAGGACGCGCCCAACGCCCTGCTCGAGTTCCAGTACTCGCCGGCGCCGCGCGCGCAGATCGCGATCTGGATCGAGGACGCCAGTGGCAACTACATCAAGACCGTGCGCCTCACCGACGCGACGGCGTACCGCGGCGTGGGCAACCGCCCCGGCGCCTCGCAGATGAACAGCGGCTACCGGTGGCCCTACGGGCGCCGCGAGGGCACCTTGCCGCGCTGGGCCCATCAACGGGCTGCCGGCGAGGGTGCCGAGCAGTTCAAGCGCGTCATCTTTCAGGATCGCGTCGAGGGGCTCGCTTCGCGCACGGTCAACGATCAGTCCGTGGACGACTACTACTGCCTCTCGTTCGACGCGGCGAAGTCGGCGCGCGACGCGCTGGATGCGGTGAGCTGCGCGAGCGTCTTCTCGAGCGACAAGGGGCGCTACCTGACCGAGAGCGACAGCGGCTACGCCGAGCCCTACGAGGGGCTGCTCCCGCCGCATGCCGGCGGGACGGCCGAGCTGCCGCTCATCTCGAAGTACCCGCCACGCATGGACGTGACCGGCTGCGACAACGTGGGCTGCTACGACCACGACGACGTCTCGGACTTCGCGGCCCACGCGCGCGACGTGATGCCGGACATCGACGTGATCACGATGGCGACGCCGGAGGGCAACACGCCCCAGAGCGAGCTCTTCTCGGTGCCCGAGCTGTGGCCGCGGGGAGAGTACGTCGCGTGGATCGAGATCAACGTCGAGGGCGACTACAACGAGAACTTCGACGACGTCGCGTACCCCACGCCGCTCACGCCCAACGATCAGTGGGACCACTGGGCGATCAACTTCGGCTACCCCTACCGCGGGCAACCGTCGGTGGTCTATCGCATCCCCTTCGAGCTCGGTGAGGTGGGCGTGCAGGACCTCGCGGCGGACATGCCGGTGGGACGTACGTCGTGGGATCACTGGGACTCCAGCTACGGTGAGCTCGAGTCGATGGACGGGATGACCAACGATCCCGGCGGTGCCCCCGGCAGTGGCGCCGACCGCATGCTGCGCGGCGGCGGCGGCGGGGAGCGGGTCGGTCTGATCGTGGAGACGTGGGGCGAGCTGCCCGACCCCGAGGATGTGCCCGACCCGGCCGTGATGGAGCCCGATCCCCCGGGGGACGACAGGCCCACGCCGGTGGAGGTGCCTGACGTCGTCGAGGTCGTCGAGGACGAGACGTCCGAGAGCGGTGCGACGTTCCTGGTCTCGGAGGACATGGAGATCGATGGTGCGGTCGGACCGATCCGCGGGCTCGAGCTGCTCCACCATTCGGACGATGAGCACGCGCACGACTGGATCATCATTCGCTTCGACGCCGCAAACTCCGACCGGACACTGCACGAGTATCAGGTGCGTATCGGGACGGAACCGATCGTGGACGAGGAGAGCTTCCTGCGCGTCGGTCGCGAAGCGCGCATTGCGACCGAGTCGGCGGAGGGCGCGACTGCGCTCGTACTGCCGGTGGACGCGCCGCCCGGGGAGACGGTCGAGGGCGAGATTGGCGACCTGCGGGGTGAGACCAAGTACTGGATCGGTGTGCGCGCAGTCGACCGTCGCCTGGCCGCGGGCGTCATCAGCGTTGCGAGCATTACGACCCAGGAGCGGGTCTTCACGACCGTCAGCCGCTGCTTCGTTGCGACCGCTGCCTACGGCACGCCACTGGCGGCGGAGGTCGGCGTGCTACGGCGCTTCCGCGACAGGCTGCTCATGACGCACGGGCCCGGCCGCGCGCTCGTGGCTGCCTACTACAGCCACGGGGCGGACTGGGCGGCCTACCTGCGCGAGCATGACGGCCTGCGGTCGGTCGTGCGCGGCGGAGTCGATGCCCTGGTGGGTCTGGTCGAGTGGCTCGATGACTAGCAGGTTGATGACCGTCGCTGTGTGGGTCCTGGTCGCTGCGTGCGCAGCGAAGACGGGCGACTCGCCGGCATCCGATGACCAGGTGCCGGACGACGTGTCGAAGGCCGCCGCACCCGGCGAGGCGAAGGCCGGCGATGCCAAGGGCGCGACGGCCGAGGCCGCGGCTGCGAAGGCCACGCCGATCGACATCGACGACGGCAACACCGTCGTGGAGGCCAAGGCGCGTGATGACACCGCGACGCTCAACCTGAAGGCACCGGAGGGCTGGCGCGTGGTCACGCCGCCGACGGAGCCCGATCCAACCGGTGGCAAGTTCCGCCTGCGCGACGCCCTGGCGGGGCTGCCGCCGCGGTCGGCGGGCACGCTGGTGGCCACGTTCGAGACGGGCAAGGGCAAGATTCATTGCGACCTCTTCGAGCGCAAGGCATCGGTGCCGGTGACGCAGTTCGTCGGGCTGGCGCGCGGCCTGCGTCCCGTCTGGAACGGTGGCAAGAAGGTGTGGGAGAAGCGCAAGTACTACGACGGGACGACCTTCCACCGCGTGATCGCCGGCTTCATGGCGCAGGGCGGCGACCCGGCGGGCAACGGCAGCGGCCTGCTCGGCTTCACCTTCGACACGGGCGCGTCGCGCTCGCGGATCAAGCACGACAAGCCCGGTCAGCTGTGCATGGCATCGAAGCGCGACGTGACCAACCACGCGCAGTTCTTCATCACCGAGGTGCCCGCGTCGAAGCTCGACGGCACCTTCGCCGTCTTCGGCCAGTGTGCGCCGTTGCCGGTGGTCTACCAGATCGCTCGCGTCATGAACTCGGGCACGCCGCACTTCCGTCCGCTGCAGGCGGTGGGTCTGGAGCGCGTCGAGATAGCTCGCTTCGAGGGTGGGGCGGCGGCGCTGGCGGCGGGCGCGTCCGACCCGGGCAAGCTTCCCGTCAACGAGCTGCCGGGCGTGGTGCCGCCCGGTCGCGCGGTCGTCGAGCCGAAGGCGCAGTAGGGCGCCTGGCAGCGGGCGCTCAGGGCAGCGTGCCGTCGCGCTTGAGGTCGGGGATGAAGCGGGCGACCGAGAACTCGCGGTTGAAGCGCGGGTCGACCTTCTTGGCCATCGCCCGAAGCGTTGCCGCGTTGCCGCTCGACTGCCCCTTCGTGGCGACGACGACGTAGTTGCCACTGCGCGGTACGGCGAACAGGTGCGTGTTCGAAAACGCCTCCTGGATGGTAGCGAAGTCTTCCTTGATGCCCTTGTGGAAGTTGAGGTTGAAGACGACCGCGCCGCCGTCCGCGAGCTTGTCCTGCATCTCGCGATAGAAGTCGACCGTCTTCATCTGAAGCGGCACGCCGGTCTCGTCGGTGCTCATCGACGGCTTCAGGAAGGCGTCCATGTAGATGACGTCGTAGCTGGTGTCGACCTCGCGCACGTAGCGCAGGCCATCGGCGGCGATCAGCTTGACGTGGTCGTTGCCCTTGGTGCCGAAGTAGTTCGTCGCAACCTCCAGGATGACAGGGTCGATGTCGACCGCATCGATGTGCAGCTTGGGCTCGTAGCGCTGGAGGAAGCGCACCATGGAGCCGGCGCCCAGGCCGATGATGAGCACCTTGCGCGGCTCGGGCACGAAGAGGTAGCTGGCGAACATGGTGCGCGTGTAGCGGACCATCAGCTCGTGCGGCGCGGTGAGGTTCATCTGGCTCTCGACAACCTGCTGCCCGCTGTCGCGCACGAAGTAGAGCGTGCGCACCGTGCCGCGCTCGTCGACGATCATCTTCGAGAAGTCGGACTCGAGGTGCACGCCCCCCGAGGGGATGGGGAGCACCGCCGAGGCTGCGGCAGTCGGTTGCGTCGGCGTCTTGGGCTGCGTGTCTGCGGTCGCGGTCGGCTCGGCGGCCGGCGCCTGCTGGGCGGGCTTGGAGCAGGCGGACAGGGCGATGGCGAGCGCGATGGCGATGGCGAGGTGCGGGCCAATGTGCGGGCCGGGCGCGGCGCGGCGGTGTCGAGGCGTGGTCATGGCGTGCTCTTCTTGGCTGTGCCGTCGTGGGTCAGGCGGTGGACAACCTCCAGCAGGGTCGTGCCGACGATGGCGAGGCTCTCGGGGCTCACCTTGTCGAGCGTGTCCTGGTGGGTGTGCCAGTGCGGGTACTCCAGATCGATGACGAGTATGGCAGGCACGCCGATTTTCTGCAGCGGCGTGTGGTCGTCGATGATCGTGCTGCGCGTGCGGTTGTCGAAGACCCGCGGAGCGTGGCGGCGGCCGACCTCCCAGAAGAGGTCGTTGAGGCCGCGCGAGGGCGGTCGCTGCGAGCTCTGCTCGCGCTTGATCGACAGCTGCCTGTCCCCGACCATGTCCAGCACGATGGCGGCCTGCGGCCTGGCGTCGGGATACAGCTCGTCGATGTGATCGGCCAGGTAGATCGAACCCTTGCAGTAGTCACCGCCGCCGGGACCTGGGCGCCCGAACTCCTCGCCATCGAACAGCACGACGTCGATGCCCGCGTTGGCGAACGCCGGGTCAGTCGCCATCAGGCGCAGCGCCTCGATGAGCACCGCCACACCCGAGCTGCCGTCGTTGGCGCCTGCGATGGGCTGCTGACGGCGCGTGGAGTCGGCGTCCTCCTCTGCCCACAGGCGCGTATCGAAGTGCGAGCCGAGCAGCACGCGGTTGCCGCGCTCGGGGTGCAGCCGCGCGATCACGTTCGTCAGCTGGTAGGTCTCTCCCGAGGTCTTCTCTGTGGCCGCGAACGTCTGGCGCGACACCTGCGTCGTGCCTGCGCGCAGCAGCTCCTCGAGCATGGACAGCGCTTGAGGCCGGCGAGGCGCGGCGTAGTGGCGGTTGCCGAACTCCACCAGCCGGGTCAGCGTCTCGAACGCGCGTGCACCCTCGAAGCGCGGCAGCTGTGGCGTCGGCGCGGCGCTCGCGACACGGGCGGTCCCCACGCCGGGTGCGGGTGCGGTGCTCGGCTCGCTGTCACCGTTGCCCACGGAGCTCGAGCAGCCGACGCAGCAAAGCGCCAGGCACGCGACTGCGATCGGGATGGCGCGTCTCGTCGGCACAGCCCCCGATCTATCAAAATGCCGTGACGCCCGATAGCGCGTGCTACCGCTCGACGTCTGGCTCGTCGCCCGTGGCGGCCGGTGCACCCGGTGACTCGGGTGGCGACGACTTCGGCGTCTCTGCGGCTGCTGCCGGGGGTGGGCTGGAATCGGCCTCGGGCTCGGGCTCGCTTGCGCGCGCGCGCCCGCGTCTGCGCCGCCGTCGTCCCCGGTGGTTGTCGACCTTGACGTCGGTCTCGAGCGTGCCGCCCTTGGCCTCACGGAACGTCAGGTGGACCTTCGCCTCCACCTCGAGGCCGGTCATGAGCTGCCGGATCTCCGATGCGATGTCCGCCTCACGCAGGAACAGACCGACCTCCTGGGCCACCGCGGTCACCACGCCCTGGCGTAGATCACCGATGTGCGTCACTAGCTGGGCCGCGACCTCCTTGGGGAAGAAGGACTCGCCGAGGTTCTTCTCGAGCGTGCCGCGTCCTGCCTCGAGGCCGCGCTTGAGCAGCTCCGGTACGATGCGCTCGAAGCCGGGACTGAAGCTGGGACGCTCGCCGTGGCGGTCACGCTCCCGCTCCTCGCCGTCTTCGGCGGGCGGCGGGGGTGGAGGCGGCGGGTAGGTCGGTCGGTCGGACATCAGACCAATTCTGGGGCGACTTCGCCAAAAGGGCAAAGTAGGGTCACGGCATGGCGGATATTCTGCTGGTTTCGAAGCCGGTCGTACCCCCGTGGAACGACAGTAGCAAGAACCTGGTTCGTGATCTCGCGACCGCACTTTCCGGCCACAGGGCACTGGTTTTCGGGCGTCCGGACGTGCCGGTCGAGCTGGGCGACGCGCTCGTGGAGCCGGTCTACGGACCTTCGGCCGATGCGGCCCGCGGCTTCTCGCCGGCCCTCACGGACAACCTGCGCGTGCTCCGCCGGCTCATGCTGGGTCGCGGGGTGCCGCTGTGGCACTTCTTCTTCGCACCCAACCCACGCACCTCCTCGGTGGCACGGGTCGCGGTGGCGGCGCGGCGCGTCAAGAGCGTGCAGACGGTCTGCAGCGTACCGCGCGACGACGTGGTGCCGCAGCGCGTTCTGTTCGGGGACCGCATCGTCGTGCTCTCGCGTCACACCGAGGCGCGCTTCATGGACGCAGGAATCGATGCGTCGCGGCTGCGGCGCATTCCGCCGGCCATCGCTCCGCTCGATGTCGCCGCGATCGATGTTGCGGCCGAGCGACAGCGGTTCTCCGTCCCCGCGGATGCACCGCTGATCGTCTACCCGGGCGATCTCGAGTTCGGAGGTGGGGCGGGGCGTGCGCTCGAGCTGCTGCAGGATCTGCCGCAGGCTCTCGACGCGTGGCTGCTGCTGGCGTGCCGGGCCAAGACGCCGAGTGCCCTCGGGCACGAGCAGGCGCTGCGCGCGCGGGTGGAGTCGATGGGCCTGTCCGCGCGTGTGCGCTTCGTGGGCGAGACCGGGCACATCCACGGCTTGTTGGCGGCGGCCGATCTCGTCGTGCTGCCCTCGGAGACCCTGTACGCGAAGATGGACCTGCCGCTGGTGCTGATCGAGGCGATGGCGCTCGGTCGTTCGACGATAGTCGCCGCCGAGACTCCCGCCGCCGAGCTCGCCGATGGCGACGCATCGGTGTCCGCCCCGCTGCAGCGCGATGCCCTGAGTGCGGCGGCGGCCCGGCTGCTGCAATCGACGTCCGAGCGCGAGGCGCTCGGCCAGCGCGCCGTCCACGCGGTGCGACAGCGCTACCATCCGGACGCGATGGCGGCCGCCTATTCGGCCGTGTACGACGAGCTGCTGCCGGGATGAGCGGTCGCGCCGACGGGTGATGGGCCGCAGACGGGCCCCCGCGCCTGTCTTGACGTGGCGCCCGTCTGTGCCATGGTCGGCGGCGAAATGGCCGACCCCGGGCAGAACGAGAGCAACAACCGCGACTACTACGACGACTTCAGCGTCGGTTACGAGCGCGAGCGCGGCTACGGCTACCACCAGATGCTCGACGAGCTCGAGATGCGCGTCGCGGCGCCGCTCGCGACCGGCCGCCGCGTGCTCGAGGCGGGGTGCGGTACGGGCCTCATCCTCTCACGGCTCGCGGCGCACGCGAGCAGCGCATGTGGCTTCGACCTCTCCGAGGGCATGGTGCGGGTCGCCCGCGACCGGGGGCTCGATGTCGTGATCGGCAGCGTGACGGACATCCCGTTTGCCGACGATACCTTCGACCTCGTCTGCAGCTTCAAGGTGCTCGCGCATGTGCCCGACATCGGCCGGGCGCTCAGTGAGATAGCGCGCGTAACCCGGCCAGGTGGCCAGATGGTGCTCGAGTTCTACAATCCCTGGAGCCTGCGCTACCTGGCGAAGCGCATCGCCGGCCCGCAGCCGATCAGCGAAGGTCGCACCGAGGCCGACGTCTACACGCGCTGGGATGCGCCGAGCGATATTCCGAAGCTGCTGCCGCCCGGCGTGACGATGGAGGGGATACGCGGTGTGCGCGTCCTGACGCCCGCTGCGTTCGTCCACAAGGTGCCCATCCTGCGTCGCGCGCTGCCGGTCGCAGAGGCGATGGCACTCGACTCGCCGCTGCGTTACTTCGGTGGCTTCATGGTCGCGATGCTTCGCAAGGAAGCGCGCTAACACTTCGCGCGTTGTCAAGCACCTAGCACGGCGATCTTCACGCGCAACGCGCATCGCATGGATGCACATCGCGGGTCGTTGACTTCTGCCGCGGTTAGGTGCCACATTTTTTCGATGGCGGAACATCCGCAGGTGAGCGTCGAGGAGTTGCGGCAACGCGCCGAGCACATGCTGTGCGACGGCGTCGATGGTCGCGAGGTGGTCGACGTGCTCGACGAGCTGACGCGCACCGCCGCGGGCGGCTCGGAGCCGTCGCTGTTCGCACACCGCCAGCTCGCGGAGCTGCGCCTCGAGGTGGAGCCGTGGCGCGCCGCGCTGCATCTGCGTCAGGTGCTGCGCGGGGGTGCCGCCGATGATGGTGTGCACGCGCTCATGGGCCTGTGTCAGGCGCTGCTGGGCAACTTCGCCGCGGCGGTCGCGTCCTATCGTCGCGCGCTCTCGCTCTCACCGGACAACCCCTGGTACCGACACAACCTCGGTCACTTGCTCGACGTCGGTGTCGGCGACTCGGAGGGCGCGCTGCGTCACCTGCGCACCGCGCAGCGCATCGAGGCGGACGAGGACGAGATCACCGCGTCGTTGGCGCACTGCCTTGCGCGACTCGGCGAGCTCGACGAGGCCGCCACCCTCGCGCGGCGCGCCGTCGACATGGCACCCGACAAGGGCGAGCACCAGCGCCTCAGCCGCTGGGTGGACGATGGCGCTCCCGGTGCGCTGTCGAGCAGCACGAAGGTGATGGGTGGGCCGACCTCCCATCCCCCATCGCAGGGGGATGTGGTCGCCGAGCTGCTCGCCCAGCACATGGGGCAGGCAGGCTTCTCCCGCGCCCGCATCGCGCGTGCGCAGGCGCTGTGGGACGACTTCCAGAGCACGCGCGAGCCACGCGTCAGCAAGCCCGAGGTGCTCGCGGCCGCCATCGAGTACGCCCTGGGCAAGCTCGACTCGGTCAACGGTGTCACGCAGGCGGTCATCGCACGGCGCTACGGTGTGGCCGCGGGCTCGGTGTCGCAGCGCTACGGTGAGATCCGAGCGGCGCTCGAGCTCGTGCCCTCCGACCCCCGCTACCGCTGAGCACCGCCGCCCTCGCAGGGCCGAAAACTGGCCCGCCTGCGAGGGGTTCGGTAGTTGTATGGGATGGACAGACTGCCCGGTGCGGTTTCCCTGGCGCGCGCGCTGCTCACGCTCGAGCGATCCGGTCGCAGCGGTGTGCTCGAGGTGATCTCGGGTGCAGAGCGCTGTCGCATCGCCGTGCGCGCGGGCACACCCGTGGCCGCCACCCCACTGCGTCGCGATGGCACGCTCGGTGACAGCTTGCTGCGGTCGGGCGACCTCGACCTGAGGCGACACGATGAGGCGCTGGCCGAGTCTCCGCCGACGGGACCGGTGGGCGACTGGCTGGTGGCAACTGGCGCGGCGACGCGACCCGCGGTTGAGCTCGCGCTGCGCAACCAGCTCCGCGCTCGCGTTCTCCACGTGTTCCGATTTCGTGGCCTCGAGTACAGGTTCGAACCGGGTGCGACGGACGTGGGCGTGCACGAGGTCGCCGAGCCCGTGGACGGCCGCGACCTGGTGCTCGACGCACTGCGCGCGGCGCTTGCCGGCTACGACGATGAGCAGCTGGCGTCGATCGTGCGGACTGGCTACCTGCGTCTGTCGCCACTGGGTACAGCGCTGCTCGAGCGCGCTGCACTCTGGCCGTCGGAGGCGGCGATGGCGACGCTGCTGCAGCGGGGCGCCCATGTTGCGCGGCTGCGCCGGGCGACGGGGGACTGTCCGCGCGCACTGCGGACGCTCGCGGCGCTGCGACTGCTGCACGCGGTCGAAGGTCGGCACGGTGGCGAGGCGCGCTACGCGCTGCTTGCCCAGAAGCGACGCCAGCTGCGGCGCGAAAGCGCGCCCAACGTGTTGCTCGACCTGCCACAGGATGCGGGACCCGCGGACGCGCGCCGCGCGCTGCGACGACTCGCGCAGGAGCTGCATCCCGATCGCATCGATCCGGATGCACCGGCGGCGGTCCATCAAGCGTCGACGGAGGTCATGGGGGCGCTGATACGCGCCGAGGCGAGCCTGCGTCGGCGGGCGCCGGCCCAGGGCTGACCGGTTGCCACCAGGCGTCCGGCGGCGTCTGCTGCGTGGTGGGCGCCGGAGGATCATCGCCCGCGCTCGCGGTCTGCCCGCGTGCGCCGTGCTCGACCGTGGCCGCGTGCGCCGGCGCGCGGGCACTCGCAGCTTCTGTCGGCGCTGCCGCGAGCCGGATCACCAACGTGTTGCGGTCATGCCACCAGCGTGGCCCGGGCAGGCCGTCGCCGTCGGGCGCGCGCGCATGGGCCCGCCACCAGTCCCGCCCCGCGTCGTCTGCTTCCGTCCCCCGGGTTGCAGGTGGGCGCAGCGAGACCAGGTAGCGCACGGGTTGTCGTCGCTCGCGGAAGCGGCCGAAGCGGTAGCTCGCAACCCGCGGGTCCAGGCACGCGACGAAGCGCGCGTCGTCCGGCATGTAGGTGCGCGCGTGACTGCGACCGTCGCTCGATAGCACGAGAGCTATTCGGATCTGCGCCAGCGAGGGCTGGCGCGCGAGGTGCTCCTTCGCGCACTGCCGCAGGTCGTCGACGTGGCTAGCGAAGACTGTGTGGATGTCAGCCCGCGACAGCCGTTGCGGCAGGTTCGGCTCACCGCCGCCTGTGGTCGGCGTGGTGACCGGCTCGGCTCCCGTCTCGGAGGCGGGCGGCGGCGGATCCAGCAGGGCGGCAAGGCGCTGGCCCAGCCCGGGCGCTGCCTCGCCGCGCTCGATGAGACGGTGCAATGCTTCGGCGTCCGCCGGGGGCCCGGTCGCTAGCAGTGCCCGAGCGGCTGTGACGAGTGCCGCCGGGTGCCGCGCGAGGCTGCTGTCAGCATGGTAGCGGCGCAGGAAGGTCCACAGCGGCGCGCGCGCCCGGCTCGGTTCGAGCGTCGCCATCGCGTCGATGACGGCTGGCAGCGAGTCCGCCGGCGTCGCGGGGGCATGCAGGTGCCGCTCGAGCAGCGGGTAGGCGCGCGTCTCCTCCATCGCGGCGAGCGCGGGCGCGAGCACTTCGAGTGGAGGCGCGACAGTTCCCTCGAGGAAGTCCTGGTGCGTATCGAGGGCGTCGAGCAGGAAGTCCGCCCCGCTGCGCCGCGCGATGATCGCCCGCGCCACCTCCACGCGCAGCTGCGGTGACGTCTCGGTCTGCCTGTAGAGGTCGAGCAGGTCGCGTGTGACCTCGGGCGACGCCATCGCCGCCAAGCGGCGCGTTGCCAGCGTCCTGGTGGCGAGCAGCCGGTCGTCGCCGTCGAGCGCCATGGCGAGCAGTGCGGGCCGTAGCTCGCGCGTCGCATCGGGGGCCGCATCCAAGGCGGACCAGTCGCCTCCGAGACTCACCGACGAAGGTCGCAGCGCGCCCGCGGTCGAGCGCCGCTCGCCACCTGCCCGGGCGCCGAGCAGTGACACGCGCCCATCGGCGAGCATGACCGCGAGGCCACTGGCGCCGGCGTGGGCGGCGACGACGTCGCTCTCCATGACGCGGACCCAGCGCAGCGCGCCGGCGGCGTCGAGCGCGATCACGTGGCGGTAGAAGACCTGGTACACGCGATCGCGGGCAAGCCGGGCGCGCCCGTCGCTGACCTCGAGCTGAAATGCCACGCGCATGCGCCCGGGGGTGCGCGGTGGCCGCGCCACGGCCTCCACGGCTGGCGGGTAGGGCGCTGGCGCGGTGGCCAGGCGTTCGAGCGGCAGCGGCGTCACGAGCGCGGCGTCGTGAAGCCCGGCGTAGTCGGGGCCGATCGCGCGGACCCGCAGGTCACCAGCAAGCAGCACTCCGCCCTGGATGCGAACCCATCGGAAGACATCGTCACCGCTGCGCAGCCGGGCGCGCTCCACGCCCGTTGCAGCGTCGAGTGCGACCAGCGATTGCTGCTGGTACGGCACGACGACGACGTCGCCGCTCGCCGCAGGCTCTCCGAGTGCGGCGTCGACGCGGTGGCGCCACAGCGGCTCGCCGTCGGTCGCCCGCAGCGCGGTGACCACGCTCCGCGCCGCAACCCCGGGGTGGCCCGTGTCGGTGGACACGACGATGATGCGCCCCGCCGCACCCGCGAGCCCCACGAGCCTCTGCGAGCGCATCGGCAGTTCGAATCGCACCGCGCCGTCGGCGAAGTCGAGCGCTACCAGCGTGTCGCCGGAGGTGAAGAGCACGCGCTCGCCGACGCGCAGCGGCCGCGTATCGGCGCTGCGCGCGTGGCTCCACAGCGATGCGCCGCTGGCCGGGTCGATCCGTGTGACCGCCGGTGCCACTGCGTGTGTCGTCGCCACGATCCACGGCTGGCCTTCGATGCCCTCGACGCTGCCCCCGGACGGGCGCAGGCTCGACAGCAGCTGCGCGGTGCGCGCGCGGTCGTTGTCGGGAAAGCTCGGCGAGAAGGCGCGCGGCGTGCTCGGCTGGCACGCGCACACCGCGCAGGCGAACATCATCGCTGCCAGTCGCACGGTCACTGCGCGCTCCTCGGCTTCGTGGGCGCTGCGACCCCGGCGACCCCCGCACCGACGCGACGCAGGATGCTCTGCGCGGCATCCCTGAGCCGCCCGGCGGGCAGCCCATCGCTGCCGACCAGCCCACCGAGGAAGGCCGCCACCTCGGGCCCGGCGACCTCCTCGAGCCGCGCGAGGATGTCGAGCTTCGCCCCGAGCTCGATGTCGGGGCGCGCCAGCCAGGCTCCGTAGCCGTCGAGCAGGGGTGACAGCTCCGCGTGCCGCAGCAGTGCGTGCACCCGCGGCAGCGCAGTCTCGGGGGCGAGGGTGCCGACGGGCACAGCCGCCTCGTCCACGCCGCGCTCGAGCGCGAGCAGCAGCCACCTTGCCTGCGCCCGCGCGCCGCGCTCGCCGAGGGCGCGGGCGCTCAGGCCGCGGACGAGCGGGTCGGCGTCGCGCAGCCCCTCCACGAGCCAGCGGTTCGCGTCCGATGAGGCCATGCGCGCGATGGCGCCGTAGGCCAGCAGCCGGACGGCGACGCGCCGGTGGTGGGTGTGGGCGCGGAGCACGGCGACCACGGCGGCCTCGTCGCTGGACGACAGCGCGGTGACGATAGCGTCGGTGATCGCATCCGGCTGGCCCGCCTCGAGCATCTGCAGCAGACGCTGCTGGTGCACCTCCGCGGGCGGCGTCGTCAGCCCTGTGATCCAGGCGAGGGTCGCTCCAGCTCCGGCTCCAGCAACGGGCGCGGCCCCGGGCGCCTCCTCGGCGGCCACGGTGCGTGGGGCCAGCCACAGCAGCACGGCGGTGAAGGCCACCACGGCCGGCAGTCGCCCGGCCCCGAGATGTTGCCGGATCGCCCGAACCACGCTGCCACTGTGCCACTGCCGGACCACGCCTGGCATTGGGTTTTTGCCCCGGAATCGGCTGCTGTCGGGTAGTGACCCTGGGCGCAATGACGGCTATATTGCCGCGCGCCTGCAGCCGGCTCCACCCGGAGGCGACCCCAGGCGGTCTATGCGTTGATCAAAATGCCTTTGATCACGTAATGTTACGTGGGTAGCGGCGCGTGGTGTGTGAACGAAATAGGCCGACCGAAGTAGGCGGCAGGGGACATCCTTGAAGCAGCCGATCCCTTTCGGAAAGTACTACCTACTCGAGCGGGTCAACGTGGGTGGGATGGCCGAGGTCTTCAAGGCGAAGGCCATCGGAGTCGAGGGATTCGAGCGTCTAGTCGCGGTCAAGCGCATCTTGCCGAGCATCGCGGAGGACCGCGAGTTCATCACGATGTTCATCGACGAGGCGAAGATCTCCGTGCAGCTGACGCACGCGAACATCGCCCAGATCTTCGACCTTGGTAAGGTCGACGATGCCTACTTCATCGCGCTGGAGTTCGTGCACGGCCGCGACCTGCGGGCGATCTTCAACCGCGCACGCCAGCGCAACGAGCCACTTCCGATCCAGCTCGTCTGCTACGTCATCATGAAGGTCTGCGAGGGCCTCGATTACGCACACCAGAAGCGCGATGCCGCCGGTGACTTTCTCAACCTCGTCCATCGCGACGTCTCGCCGCAGAACATCATCGTCTCGCATGAGGGCGAGGTGAAGGTGATCGACTTCGGCATCGCCAAGGCGGCGGGCAAGGCGGGCAAGACGCAGGCGGGCATCCTCAAGGGCAAGTTCGGGTACATGTCGCCAGAGCAGGTTCAGGGCATGGAGATCGATCGCCGTAGCGACATCTTCGGGCTCGGCATCTGCCTGTACGAGCTGCTCACGAGTGAGCGCCTGTTCGTAGCCGAGAGCGACTTTGCCACGCTCGAGAAGGTGCGCAACGTCGACATCATGCCGCCGAGTACCTACAACCGGCGCATCACGGAGGAGCTCGAGCAGATCGTGCTCAAGGCGCTTGCGCGCGACCGCTCCCAGCGCCACCAGTCGGCGATCGATCTACACGACGAGCTGCAGTCGTTCCTCTACAGCAGCGGCAACTTCTTCAGCCGCAAGGATCTCAGCTCGTACATGCACCGCGTGTTCGCCGAGGAGATCGAGAAGGAGATCGCGCGCGACCGCGAGTACGCCGACATGCGAGTCGCGGACAACGATGACGACATGACGCATCTGCACGACTTCGACGAGCTCGACCCGGTCAGCGTGGTGAGCGACCTGCTCGTCCAGCCACTCGACGAAGAGGTTGCGGCCCATGCACCGGCGCCCGGGCGTCGCGTTCCCGCCCCGAAGGCAACACTGCTGGGCATGCCCTCCGCTCGGCCTGCCGGGCCGGTGCCCGCGCCGTCGCGTCCAGTTGCCCCCCGAACCCACCCCGGACCCATGGCGGCCCGCTCCGTGCAGCCACCGGGCCCGCGCCCGCAGTCGATCCCACCGCCCGGTCCGAGTGCCAACGCGAGCCAGAAGCCCGGCCTGGACATGGTGTGGGACGACGAGGAGCTGTCGACCCAGATCTACGACAAGCCCGAGGACCTCTCACCGGAGATCGCCCAGGTGATGGCCGCCAGCCAGGCTCACCGGGGCGCCCCGGCGGGGCCCGCACCCGTCTCGTCGCCGCCGGCAGCGCCGCAGCTGTCCGCGGGCGTCATGGCTGCGCCGCAGGGGCACCCGTCGCCCTTCGCTGAGCCCGCGGCGCGCATCGATGCGACCGACGTGGTCGGGAACATCCCGCTGCCGACCGTCACGGGTGCGCCCGCACCCAATTCACGTCGCACGATGCTCTGGGCCGCGGGGGTCGTCGTGGGCCTGGTCGTGGCCGTCTTCGCGGGTGTCGCCGTGCTGAGCCCATCGGGCCCGGGCGACATCCACCTTCGGACGGTGCCGAGCGACGCCACTGTCACGCTCAACAACAAGCCGGTTCCCGGGGCCGCGAGCCCGTGGATCATCACGGACGTGCAGCCGGGCATGACTCATCTGATCGAGGTGACCAAGCCGGGGCACATCTCGTGGTCGAGCAAGGTGGAGCTGCAGCCCGACCAGACGATCCAGCTGCCGCCGATCGAGCTGGTCGCGATCGAGTCCGGTTTCGCGCTCGACTCCGATCCCACCGGTGCACAGGTCTACGTCGACGGGCAGCTGTTGGCGCAGGTCACGCCGGTGCGCAAGATCGATCTGGCACCGGGGTCCCACAAGGTCAGGGTCTCGAAGCAGGGCTACGCGCCCTGGGAGACGCCCGTGCAGATCACGGAGGGCACCGTTCTCGAGCTGCCCGCCGCACAGTTGCGCGCCGGTGGCCCCGCCGCGGTGGCAGCGGTTGCACCCGTCCAGGCGGTTGCACCCGCAGCCGCGCCCGTGGCTGACCCGGGCGTCGCCCGGCCGGCTCCGCCCAAGCGCCGGACGCCCCGCAAGCGCAAGCGACGCGTGGCGCCGCCGCCGGACGACGAGCCCGTCGACGTGGCGCCGCCTCCACCTCCGCCGCCCCCTCGGCAGCCCATGGCGACCGGTGGAGGTGGGATGGGGACGCTGCGCATCAATACGCGCCCGTGGTCGAATGTGTTCGTCGACGGGAGCCTGGTCGGCAACACGCCGCAGATGGGCCTCAAGCTCTCCTCGGGGCGCCACACGATCACGCTCATCAACGACGACTTCGGCATCCGCAAGACGATCAAGGTGAGCATCAAGTCGGGTGAGGTCGTGACGCGCGTACTCAACCTGAGCCCGCAGTAGCGCGGGCCGCCACCATGAATGCGCCGCGCAACCGGTCGGTCCACGCTGGACCGCGTAGAGGTCATCCCCGCATTCGCCGGGCCGGGCTCACGATGGTCGAGACCTCATTGCTGCTGGCCATCGTCGGTGTGCTGCTGGCCGTGGCGATCCCGACGTTCATGAAGAAGGTGCGCGTCAGCCGCATCTCGGAGGCCGGTGAGCAGCTCGACCGCATGTACGTGGGCATCCTGGCGTACCACGGGAGCCTGCAGCGGCCCGACGCCGGGCCGCGGATGGGCTGCTTCCCGCCCGCGGCGGGGCCGACGCCGGCTGTGCCGACGCCCGCTGGAGTCGAGCTGGACTTCGGGGCCGAGGGCGTGCCCGGAGCGGAGACCTGGCGTGCCCTCGAGTTCAGCCCCCGGGGGGTGGTGCGCTACAGCTACAGCTTCCTGCCGGCCCAGGAGGGCTGCGAGGTGCCCGATCCGGTCCCGCCGGTGATCGTGCGCTGGCGGGCGCAGGGCGACCTGGACGGAGATGGGGAGCTTTCCACCTTCGAGCGCTCGGCGTCGCTCGATGAGGGGCGCCTCGTGCCGGAGCCGCTACTGACTGCCCATCGTCGTACGGAGTGAGCCCCCGCTCTCAGGGCGCGACGGGTTGCGCGTCGTCTTCAGTCGACGCCTCGCGCTCGAAGGCTTCCAGGGCCGGCTCGAACTTGGCCACGAGCTGGGCGATGTCGGCGTTCTCGAGACGCTCACCCACGAGCGCGAACAGGCCGGCGGGCAGGTAGGGGTAGTTCGCCTTCTTGCGCTTCTCAAAGGTCTCGCGGAAGGCGCGGATCTTGTAGACGAAGGCCTCGCCCTCGAGGCGCACGAGCTGGACCTCGAGGTCGGCCTTTGCCTTCGGGTCGGTCACGGTCGCCAGCACTTCGCGCAGGTGCCGCACCGCCTCCTCCTTGCGCCCTAGCTGGGCGAAGTGGCGGGCGGTCTGGGCGGCGACCCAGTCGGGTGCAGCACCCCTGAGCACCGCGACGCGGATGTACTCGTGCCCCTTGACCTTGAACTGCAGACGCTTGGCCGGGTCCAACTCGCCCTGGACGAGCTCATAGGCGTATGTCGCGCCGAGGTTCCACGCGAGCGCACCATCGTTCGGGAACAGGCGCATCCCATTCTCCAGGTAGCGGACTGCGGTCCACATGTCCTTCTTGTTCGGCGGCCCGTCACGATAGAGGGCGACCGTGCCGACCCATTGATAGATGCGCTTGAAGTAGGGATCGAGGCTGAGCATCGCGTCCGCGTAGCGCAGCATGTTGACCTTGGTCCCCCCGTGGATCAGCTCGTCGCCGAAGTACACCAGAGTTCGGAGCCAGATCAGGTCGGCGAGTGCCTCGCGGTGCCCGAGCGAGGCGACGGCCAGCGTCGTGGGCGAAGGCAGGTAGTAGACGTCCTCGTAGCGCTGCGTGGAGCGATGGTGCGAGAAGGCGTCGCCGCGGCTCAGGTGGGCGCCCGCGGCGAGCAGCAGCGCCATCGCTATGAGGCCAGCTTGGGCGCCCGTGGACACCTTGTGATTGGAACACGGATGCTCAGACGACGGAAAAGAAAATCCCCCCGCCCGTGGGGGCGAGGGGACCGTCAGCTCTCACGAGCGCGGCTGCTTACTCGAGCTCGTTCAGGATGTTGAACGAACGTGCGCGGTACAGCGAGTTGGAGGCGTCCGAACCGGCCGCCAGGCTGAACGACGAATCGGTGGTGTCGGCGTCCAGGTCGCCGTAGCCCCAGAACGTGTAGATCGTGTCGACCGACGCCGAAACGCTGCAACCCACCGCCCGAGCGTCGAAGTAATACGAGTAATAGACGAAACCGGCGATGGCGCCCTTCACCTGCTCCCACGAGGTGCCCGGCGTCGGGGGCGGGAACGCACGCTTGACGTCATTGGGGTTATTGTCCGGAAGCGAGTCGGCAACCGCGACGGGCGCGATGGTGCAGTTGGTCGCCGAGGCGGCGCTGACGGCCTGGCTCGTCGCGTTCTCCTGGTCGTAGTAACTCGCCATCGACTTGAAGAGGTTGTCCAGCTGGGTGGTCACCTCCGTCGACTTACTTCGGCGGACGTAGCCGAGGAAAGCGGGAATGGCGAGGGCCGCCAGGATGCCGATGATGGCGACAACGATCATCAGCTCGATGAGCGTGAAGCCGGACTTCTTCTTCAACAGTTTGGCCATGGGTGTTCGTACTCTTTCTGCGACAGCGTCGCGGCAATCCATGTGGCGGGAACTCCGCCGCGCTCGCTTCAATGCAGATGCCGTGCCAACTGCCCGAGCAGCAGATTCCGCCACAAACCCGCCACATCACCGTTCGTTAGCGAGTACCCCTATTATCGTGTGGCCAGAAAACGTCACCACGCTTGGGGGGGCTGACAATAAACGTCACCGCGAGCGCGAACGGTCGCCAGTTGTACGAAACGACACACACATCACGGCCTGGACGCAAAACGCCGCCGGCTGTGATGGGCCGACGGCGTGGCGTGCGCATGGTTCGCGAGTATCGGCCGGCGTCTAGTCGTAGCCCTTGTCGCTGTTGATCCAGACGCGACGGCTCTGGGAGGTCAGCTCGAAGATGGCGTAGGTGTTGTCCTTGTCGATGTCGCCGCTGGCCTGCGCGATCCACCAGAAGTCTTGCTGGAGGTTCCAGGGAAGGCCGACGGGAATGTCGGCCGGCGTGCCCGCGACCACGGCGAAGCCGAAGTAGACTTGGCCTGCGGGCAAGGCGCCGATCTCGCGCCAGGCGGTCGTCTGCGCGAAGGGTGCACTCTCGCCCTTCAGCCCAGCCGCGCTCGGGTTGAAGCAGCTGTGAGCGAGCGGGAACGCGTCGCACGCCGAGTCGTTGGATGAACGGTAGCGCCCGAACTCGGAGCGGTAGAACTCCTGCCTGAGGCTGATCGACTGGAGGAATTCCTCCGCCTGCCAACCCCGCGCCCGAAGGCGGTACTTCTGCAGCTGCGGGATCGCGAGCGACGCGAGGATGCCGGCGATCGTCACGACGATCATCAGCTCCGTGAGCGTGAACCCACTCTGCCTGTTGTTGGAATTCCGCTGACGGTTGCGCATGGGGCCGACCTCCACGGGTCAGTATAGTGGAACTGCGCCCGTCGCCAAATTCGAACTGGCGATCTTGTAGTGTGTCGGTCAGCGTCGAGGTGCGTCGGTGTCGTCGTCCGACGCGAGGCCGTACTTGGCGAGTCGGTAGCGAAACGACCGGAAGGACATGCCGAGCAGCTTCGCGGCGTCCTTGCGCACGCCCCCCGACATGTCGAGCGCGCGCAGGAGGATCCGCTTCTCGATTGTCGCGAGGTAGCCGTCGACATCCAGGCCCTCGATCGGGATGTCCACCTCCGGAATCGAGAGCGGGCCGTTGCTCACGGCGCGCTGATCGACCACGTCGGACAGCTCGACCCAGTGCCCGAGGGCCAGCGCCACCGCACGCTCGACCACGTTTTCGAGCTCGCGCACGTTGCCCTTGAACTCGCGGTCGACGAGCCAACGCATCGCCTCCGGTGAGAAATCGAGGTGCTTGTTCTGGACCGCGCCATGCTTCGAGAGGAAGTGGGCGGCCAGCAGCGGGATGTCCTCCTTGCGCTCACGCAGGGGCGGGAGCTGCAGGTTGATCACGTTCAGGCGGTAGAAGAGGTCTTCCCGGAAGCGCCCGCTCTCGACCTCGTCGTGGATGTCGCGGTTGGTCGCCGCCACGACGCGCGCCTCCACCGGCAGCTCCTTGCTCGCCCCCACGGGGCGCACCTTGCGCTCCTGCAGTGCGCGCAGCAGCTTCACCTGCAGCGGGCTCGGCATCTCGCCGATCTCATCGAGGAAGAGGGTGCCCGCGCGGGCGGCGAGGAACAGCCCCTCCTTGTCCACGGTGGCACCGGTGAAGGCGCCCCTGACGTGTCCAAAGAGCTCTGACTCGAGCAACTGCTCCGGCAGCGCGCCGCAGTTGACGGCGACGAAGGGCTGCTTGGCGCGGTCGCCAGCATCGTGCAGCGCACGGGCGATGACCTCCTTGCCGGTGCCGCTCTCGCCGGTGATCAGCACGCTGGACGGGCCGCCCGCGACGCGCTGCACCATGCTCATCACGTGCTGCATCGCCGGGCTCTTGCCGACCACGTTGCCGGTGGTGAACTCCTGCTGCAGGCGTGCGCGCAGTTCCCGGTTCTGCGTGACGATGCTGCGCTTCTCGAGCGCCTTCTCGACCACGGCGAGCAGCTCATCGTTCTTGAACGGTTTCTTCAGGTAGTCGTAGGCGCCCGCGCGCATCGCCTCGACCGCCTGCGACGTCGTCGCGTAGGCGGTGATCATCACGACCTGCGTCGTGTCGTCGCGCTCGCGCGCGTTGCGCAGCACCCCCATGCCCGAGCCGTCTGGCATCGACAGATCGGTCACCACCACCGCGAAGCTGTCGTCGCCGGCCGCGATGGCGGCGTCCGCGCTCACCTGTCCGCCGGAGACCTCCACGTCGTAGCCGGCGCGTGTGAGCATCACGCGCAGCATCTCGCGCAGGCCGGGTTCGTCGTCGACCACCAGGACGCGTGAGCTCACCGGCGCGCTCCTTGCCCGTCGCGGATCCTCACGGCGGTGTTGCGGCCAGAGGCGGACATGTTCCGGTCATGATAGCACGTCCCGATCAGGGATCCCCGATAGCGCTCGCTTGTAGTTGGCTGCGGTTCGCAGGCATACTCGACGTAGGTTGATCGCCCGGGGGGGGTGTCTCCGCTTGCAAGAGCAGGTCGAGCTTGAACGACAGTGCACCCAGGACGGCGCATCTCGATGCGCCTGCGTTTGCTACCGCCGATCTATGGTGGACCACCGACGACGAGCTGATCGTCGATGCGGTGGGTTCCGGATCCGGCGCTCTCTCCACCTTGGCCGATAGCGGGCAGGGCGTCGCGCTGCAGGCGTGGCTCGGCGGGACGGACGGCGGTGAGCTCGCTGCGCTGCTCTCGGGTATCGGCGCGCAGCCCGTCGGCGGTTCGGTCGAGGTGCGCGGCCGGCGTTGCCACCTGCGCCTGCAACCGCGCCCCGACGGGAAGGGTTGGGGTGGGGCGCTCTTCGACCTGAGCGACGAAGGCGGCGGCCCCCAGCGAAAGACGCAGCAGCGGCAGCACCAGCGTCTAGAGGTGATCGGAACACTCGCGAGCGGTGTCGCCCACGAGATCAACAACCCGATCCAGAGCATCATGAACTACGCGCAGCTGATCCGAAATCGCAGTCAGGATGAGCGACTCGCGGAGTATGCGAAGGAGATCCTCTACGAGGCCCAGCGCGTGGCGGGCATCGTCAAGAACCTGCTCTTCTTCGCGCGTCAGGAGGGGCAGCCGTACGCCGAGGCCTACATGGCCGAGCTCGTCGAGCAGACGCTGTCGTTGACGGCCGCGGTCCTGCGTCGCGAGCAGGTGGTGGTCGACGTGGATGTCTCCGCCGAGCTACCGGCGGTGGTCTGTCACCCGCAGCAGGTGCAGCAGGTCATCATGAACCTCGTCACCAATGCGCGTGATGCGCTCAACGCGCGCTACCCCAAGGGCGACGACAACAAGCGCCTGCATATCGGTGCCCACGCGCTGCCGGACGGCCGCTCGCTGCGCACGACGATCGAGGATCAGGGCGGCGGCATGGCCGCGGATGATGCGCAGAGGCTGTTCGATCCGGAGCGGCTGAAGCTCAACCACGGAAGTGGTCTGGGGCTGTCCGTGTGCTACGCGATCGTCGAGGACCACGGTGGCAGCCTGGCGATCGAGACCGAGGAGGGCAGCTACACGCGCATCCACCTCGACCTGCCGATCGCCACCAACTGAGCTGCGCAGGCGGCGGCTAGAAGTCGATGCTCCAGAGGGTGGCGGCCAGGTAGCCAACACCGGTGAGCAGGATCGTTGGCTGCTTGAGCAGCATGTCGACAGGCGAGCTTCCCCCGCGCTGGACGATCGCGATGCGCAGGTAGTCGAGAACGCCGAAGACGACGAAGGGTAGTCCGGCGAACTCGCGCCCGGGGATCAGCACCTTCGCCTCCATGGACCACAGCGCATAGGCGACGACGGTCATGGTCGCGGTGATGCCCATCGCCTGGTCGAGGAAGGCCGCGTTGTAGCCTGTGAGTGACGGGCGGTGGCTCTCGTCGAGGCCCTTGATGAGGTCGGAGCGGCGCTTGGTCAGCCCCATGAAGAGCGCCAGTGCGCCGGAGCACACGAGCAGCCAGTTGCTGGGGACGACCGCGAGCAGCGCGCATCCCAGCAGCACCCGCAGCAGAAAGAACGACGACAGCAGGAAGACGTCCACAAGCGGGATGTTCTTGCCGATGAACGTGTAGAAGAGGTTTGTGGCGAGGTAGACGCCGGTGATCGCGAGCGCCTCGAGGCTACCCGAGCTCCACCCGAGCGCCGCCGAGCCGCCGATCAGGGCGATGGCCCAGCCGACGGCCATCGGGATCGAGATGCGCCCCGCCGCGACCGGCCGGTGCTTCTTCTCGTCGTGCAGGCGGTCGCGCTCGGCGTCCTTGGCGTCGTTGAGAGCGTAGACGGCGGAGTTGGTGAGGCAGAACCCGCTGAGGCCGAGCAGGAAGCGCGTGGTGTCCAGTTGCGCACCGGCGGCGAGGGCGAAGGGTGCCGGCATGAGAACGAAGACGTTCTTCAGCCAGTGGTGCGGCCGCGAGAGCTTGATGAGGTCGACCAACATGGTGCGTCCACTCTGTATAGCAGCGGGGCAGCCCACGGCCCAGCGGCGCGCGCCCGGCGGGTCGCCGCGTCGTCGCTACCAGGGGCCCTCCGCGTTGAACGTCTCGAGGATGCGCAGGATGCCCATGAGGCCATGCTGAACGTTGTCGACGCGGATGGAGTTGTCGTAGAGGGTCGTACGGATGCCGCCGTACACCGCTTCGCGCTTGGAGATGTAGAACATGTCGGCGTCGTCGCGGTACTGCAGCTGCATGAGGCTGCGCAGTCCACGCAGGATCGACCGACGGTAGCTGTGCCGCCGCTCCTCGTCGCCGAGCGCCACCGCCATGCGATAGGCGTCGATGAGCCCCTCGAGGTAGACGCCGGTGGATGATGCGTGGGGCGGGCCGAAGGGCCGGTTGCCGTCGTAGAAGCGGCCGCGCGAGTCGGGGTAGCGCGCGCCATCCCACTCCTGCACACCGAGCAGCCAGTCGTTCATCTCGAAGACGAACTCCGCCAGCTTCGGGTCCTGAGTCTTCATCCACACCTTCACGAGCGCCTGCGTATGCCACGGGATGAAGGCCGGGTTGCGGTTGGGCCGCCCACGCTCCGACTTCCCCTCCAGGTGCCACGTCCGGTAGTAGTGGAAGCTGCGCATGATGCGCTCGAGGATCTCCGGGTCCCCGGTCTGCTCGTAGAGCACGGCCCACAGCAGCTGCGTCTCGCCGGGGTAGAAGTTCTGGTTGTCGCGGCGCTCCTGTTTGTAGAACGTCTGGAACGAGCCGTCCGCGTTCTGCATGTGGCGCGTCATCGCCCGCAGTGGCAGCTCGTACTCGGCGAGCTTCTCCCGGAAGGGTGCCTCGACGACGCCGAGCGCCGCGAGTGCGGCCGCGCCGAGCTTGGACTTGTTGCGGAAGGTGATCAGCCCGATGTCACCGTCGCGGAAGAAGAAGTGGTTGAAGTTGTAGCGCAGGTTGCGCTCCGCCATCTCCGCCAGCTTCGGGTCATTGTGGTAGTTGCCGAGGCGCACGAGGCAGACCGACGCCATGTACTGGCGGATCATGTTGTTGCCCCGCGACTCGTCGCCGCGGCTGGGGAAGTAGCGGTAGACCATGCGGCCGTCTGGCTGAAGGCTGTTGACCATCCAGTCGGTCATCGCCTTCGCGAGCCCCTCGACCCCGGCGCGGTTGACGTCCTTCATCTCGACGAGCGTGTTGCCGCGCAGCATCCGGTGCACGACGGGCTTGTCGCCGAGCTTCACCAGCAGCTGATGCGCCTCGAAGCTGCGCGCCGACGCCTGCTCGTAGAACTCGTCCTCGCTCAGCTCCTGTGCCTTGCGGAAGTCGTCCACCAGCCGCTCCGACGACACGTTGCGAGCGAGCATCTCGGTCGGGCAGTGCCTCACGGTGGTGCGGCCCTGCTGCAGCTCGAGGCCGCGCGCGCCGCGGTAGATGTTGGACAGCGGCTGGCGCTTGCGCCGCAGCCGCAGGGGCTCGTAGCCGTAGGGCAAACAGATCACGACGGTGTCGGCCTGCTCGTCCAGGCTCGCGTCGTCGGCGCGCAGGCGCTCGAGGGCGGTTGCGACCTGGGCACGCCAGTTGTCGCCGTCCTGCCAGGTCTCCGCCAGGCGGTGGCCGTCGCGGCGCACCGTGAGGTAGATCGGACCCTCCGGTGCAGGGCCCACCTGCCGTGTGGCGGTGTGCTCCGACAGCAGCTTCGCGACGCGGCGCGGCAGGCCCTCTGCCGCCGTCTGTGGGTCGTAAGCCGGGTCGCGTGGCTCGTTCAGGAACGCTGCCACGCCAGCGCCGATGAGGCAGAGCGCGATGCCGATCCCCACCCACTTGGATTGTCCGCTTTCCTCGCTGCTCATGGTGCTGCGGCTGTCCTTCTCACATCTCCGCAGACCGGTAAAGCTGGGTCACGAAATGCCCGGATGAGGCGGGTCACGGGGCCTCGGCGGAGGGCAGCGCCTGTGCGTAGGGCAGACCCAGGGCGGTCACCCGCGGCGCGGCTCGCCGCCGATGCTCCACGAGGCGCGGGTCCACGGGCGGCGTGCTCAAGTGGCGTAGGTAGAAGAGACCCAGCGAGGGCCTCCCGGCGTCGAAGTGGGAGCCCGCCGCCTTGCGCAGCGCATCGTCGGGAAAGGTCTGCAGGGCGAAGGCGCGTCCGGAGACGATCTCGATGCTGCGCAAATGCCCCGTCCGCAGCATCTCGCCGGACAGGGTGAGCAGCCGGTCGGGCGACGTCATGTGCTGGTAGTAGCGCCGGGTGTAGGACTCCGCCCGGCTGGGCGACAGCCCGAAGACCGCCTCGTCGCGCAGCGCGACCGCCTGCAGCAGCGCCGCGTGCCCGAGCTTGCGCGTCGGGTCCAGCATCAGCAGCCTTCGGTACGCGGTGATGGCGCCATCGTGGTGCCCCGCGTTGCGGCGCGTCTCGCCCAGCTTCATCCAGCCGTAGTAGGCGCGTGGCTGCACCTGCGCTGCGTGACCCCACAGCCGCGTCTCCGCGCGCCAGACCCCCTGATACTCGGCGGTGCGCGCGGCCAGCAGGGTCACAGCGACCAGTCCCAGCACGTGCGCCCTGTGCATGCGTTGCGGTGCGGGGTCGCGCGGCGCGAGCGCGTCGAGCAGCGCACCCGCCGCGAAGCACAGCGGCAGCAGCGGTAGCGAGAGGTAGCGGTCCTGCAGCGGGAAGTACATCGGCACCAGATTCGAGACGGGCAGCAGCAGCACGACGAATGCGCCGAGCGCCCACTGCAGCTCGGGGCGCCGTGCGCGCCAGGCGCCCAGCCAGCACACGAGCACCGCGAGCGGCCCGCCGAAGGTGAGTGCGGTGACCTCCGCCAGCGGCGCCGATGCGTACATCGGCGCGACGGACGCCGGCCACAGCGCTGTCGTTAGCTGGTGCGATAGCGTGTTGGCAAAGCGCAGCGGCGCCAGCTCGGCGCCGCCGACGGTCGCGCGCACCATCTCGTTGTCCTGCCAGATCTGCAGCACCGCCGGAGCCGCCGCCGCAGCGATCAGCAGCGCCGGCAGCTGCGCGACGAGCGCGGTCACCGGGCCGCGTCGGCGCACATGCACGTCCCACAGCCACAGCACCGCAGGCAGCGGCACGAGCGTCGTCTTGGCGAGCAGGCCCAGCCCATAGACCGCGCGCGACGCCCAGGCCCAGCGGTCCCACGCGCCCTCGCTGCGCAGGTGGCACAGCAGGGCCCCGCAGGCCATGCCCATGGCGAGCACGTCCTTGCGGCCGGTCGCCCAGCTGACCGCCTCCACCTGCACGGGGTGCAGTGCGCACAGCAGCGTCGCGATCACGGCGGCCGGCTCCGACAGGCCGAGCCGGCGCATCACCTGCAGCAGCAGCCACGCTGCACACAGCCACAGCGCGAGACTCGTCACGTGCAGGGCGGTCGCGTTCGCGCCGAAGAGCGGCACGTCGAGCCAGTAGCTCAGCAGGTGCAGCGGGTGGTAGGCCTGAAAGTGGGCGGCGCCGAGGATCGCGCGCAGGTTCTCGAACGACACCTCGTGCACCAGCGGGTTGTCGGTGATGAAGCGGTCGTCGTCCCAGCTGTGCTGCAACCCGAACGGCACGGCGCGGGCAAAGGTCGCCACCACCCCGACCAGCACGAGCCACGTCAGCGGCTGCGCGCTGCCGGCAGTCGTCGTCGCCGCAGCCTCGGCAGGACCCGCAGCCCTGGGCGCTCGCTTGCTGCCGCGACGTTTGCGTGACCGCTTCAATCGAGCGTGATCGGGTATTGGACCAGCATGTCGGGACCGTCGAACGATCGGAAGCTCATGCCCTTGGCCGCCTTGCGTAGGCAGCTGCCCGCCTCGGTCTTGGTGATGCCGCTCGGTCCGCGGAGGTTCACCTTCGTCACGCGGCCGGAGCCGCTGATGCGCATGCCGAACGTCAGCTTGCCCGTGACGGGTGCGTCGTCGGCGGCCAGGATCAGGCAGCGGCGGATCTTCGGGAAGATGGCGTCGACGCCGGCCTCGATCTCGCTACCGCGCAGCTGCTCCTCGCCGCCCGCGTTTGCGACATCCAGGTTGCGCGCGCCGGGGCCGCCCAGGTCGTCGCCGGTGAGCGACTCGCCGCTGTAGCGCTTCTTCTTCTTGCGCCACTTGCGCTTCCTCTTCTTCTTCTTGGTGCCCTCTTCGGGCTCCGCCTCGGCCTCAGCTGCGACCTCGGGCTCCTCCCCGTCTCCGAGGTTCAGCTCGATGACACCGGTCGCGTACCCATAGAACAGCCCGCCCCAGATCAGCGTGGCCAGACCAAAACCTGCTAGAAATCGACCCACGGGCGCCTTATACCACAGCGTGGCCCAAGACCTGCCGACCTCGATGCGGAGCCGTTGCGCAGCCGCTGCAGCACTGCTGCTGCTGCTGCTGCTGCTGCTGTCGCTGGCGTCGTCGACGGCGGGCGCCCAGTCGGGCGATTCCGTGGTCCTGCCGCACGTCGTGCTCACCGCGGGGGTTGGTGGACAGCTGAGGCTCGCGACCGACACGAAGCTGGCGCAGGAGCGCCTGGCGCCGAGCTACGCCGACGCGATGCTCGGGGCGACGTTCGATCTCGGGGGGGTGTCGCTCGGTGCAGGCATCGCGGGGTCGGTGAACCTCGAGTCCGATGGCGGGTACACCGAGCCCGTCTTTGCGTTCCAGCAGTGGTCGATCACGCCGGTGCTGCTACTGCATCAACCGCTGGGCCACGACTGGTTGCTGCTCGCGCACGCGGGGCCGAGCTTCGCGCTGCAGGGACCCGCGGCGATCGGCCGCGACCAGGATCGGCAGCGCTCGGTGACGCTCGGCAGCGCGGGCGCCGAGCTGGGCGCGGCGGGCGCCTACAGGCTGCTGGCGGGCGTGCTCGCGTACGCGGAGCTCGACGTCAACATGTGGGTGGGGGAGGGGCGCGACACGCACTGGGTGGCCGCACTCGAGGGCGGCGTGATGCTCGACTACGAGGTGCTGCCATGATGCGCCCACGCGGCGTACTGCGCGCCCTCGCCGCCGGTCTCTGGGTACTGCTGCTGGCGGGGCCCTCGCCGGGTGCGGTGGGCTCGTGCTCGGGTGGCGACGGCCTGGACGACCCGGCGCCGCTGCGCGACTACTGCCGCGAGCGCGAGGAGCTGGTGTGCGTGCGTGGGCAGATGCGTCGCGAGTACACCGTGGACGCGCAGGACGACTGCCGGCGCGATGCCATCGAGCGCTGCGATACACGCTTCTGGTACGACAGCTGCCGGCCTACGGTGCGCGATACCGAGGCATGCCTGATCGCGCTGCGTCTGGTGGAGACGCTGGACTCGACCGTCGATGAGATCGACGAGTGCAACACGCCGGCGCTGGCGTGCGCAGAGACGGCCGCTGCCGAGTCGGTCGACTACGCGGCGGACGCGGGGGTGATGCAGTGAGCCGGAGGATGCTCGCACTGGCGTGTGCGCTGCTGTCGGGCTGCAGCATGTTCGTCGCCAAGGACGACTACCGCGCGTTCCGTGCCACGCGGACGGCGGAGGGCATGGATGCGCGCCTCGTCTCCCTCGAGGCGTACGCGCGCGTCCACCCCGATGGGCACTACATCGAGCAGGTCGAGGCCGAGCGACGCAGCCGCGACACCGAGACCTTTGGGCGCGGCAAGTCCAGTCGCGACGGGCTCGAGCACTACCTGCGCGTCTTTCCCGACGGCGCCTTTGCCGAGCAGGCGAGGGCGCGGCTGAGCGCGATCGCGATGATCGAGCAGCGCCGCGAGCACGACGCGCTCGAGGCGGCGCGTGCACAGCAGGCGCGGCGCGCACGCGAGCGACAGCAGCGCCGGACGTGGGTGACGCGCTTCGTCGACTACTGGGGTGGCGCGCTGTCGGGGCTGACCAACTGGGGTGCGCCGATCGCGCAGGTCGCCGCCGACAACGCTCGCTTCTCGAGCGCCTTTGCGCGCAGTCCCCGACCGCGCTGCACGAAGACCGAGTGCCTCAAGTACTACGAGGCGCCCTACGGCATCCCGATCCCCGGCGGCACTCGGCAGGAGCGGGTGATGCAGCTCGCGCTGCGGCTGCACCTCGATGCGGGCAAGCTGGTGGGCGCCGAGCTGTTGATGCCGGCCCATGGGTTTTCGCGCTGGTACGAGCTCGAGAACCGCGTGCTCGTCGTCGATGACGACCCGGAGCAGCGCGCCCGAGCCGTAGCCTGGGCGATGGAGAAGCTGCGCGCGATGGTGGCGGGCTATGACCCGCAGGTGGCTGCGCTGCCGGGCTTCGCGCTGCCCGCCATCGTCAGTCCGGCCATCGGACCCACGGGGGAGCAGATCGACGCGAGCGTCGATGACCCGTCGAGGCCCTCCAACCGCATCGGCACCGATGACAAGGCTGCTGGCACCGGTGACACCGGGGAGGTCGCCGCCGTCACCGAGCCCGACGGGGGGCCCGACATGGTGGTCGCCGCGATCCAGATCGGCGGCGACGGACGCGCGGTGAGGACGCTGCCCGGAGCGGCCGAGCCTGCCGCCGCCGAACCGTCGGCGAAGCCCGCCGCCGGGGAGGGCGAGATCATGGTGCTCGATGCGATGTCGATCCCCTCGCGCGGCGATGCGGCCGCGCCCGCCGTCGGCGACGGGGCTGCGGAGGTCGCCGCGCTCTCCGATGCGGGAGCCCCGGCGCCGCAGCTCGAGGCGGCCCCCGAGGTGGTCGAGGGCTATGCGGTGGGTCGGCTGCGGATCGCCCTGCGTGCCGCCGCTGTCGGTGCCGGGCCCGGCTATGACGTGCTGTGGATCCGGGTGCACGCGAGTGCGGGCGCGGCACCGTGAGCGCCGCCTGGCGACCGCCGGGCTTTCGATCGCGACCTGTTGACCCCACAGGGACGCGCGAGCATAGTTTCACGAAATTTTGAAAGTTGCGGTCGGCGAACCCGCTCGGTCAGCCGCCGCGACCCCTGGAGCAGCAACGTGTCTGAGTTGATACCAGCGGATCAGTTCGATCCGCTCCGCGAGACGGCCGCCACGCACCTCGCGTCGGCGGGTCCCGGCAGGCACATGGAGGCGATCCAGGAGATGCTGGGCGAGGCCCTGCCGGCCCTCGAGCGGACGCTGCACGAGGCCACCGAGGGGCCCCAGCCGCTCGACGCCTCCGCCCAGCAGCTGATGTTCGCGGGGGGCAAGCGCGTCCGACCCACCAGTACGCTGCTCGTCGCCCGCGCCTGCGGCGGCGAGCTGGCACCGGCGGTCCCCCTGGCCGCGGCGGTCGAGCTCATCCACTCCGCGACGCTGCTCCATGACGACGTCATGGACGAGGGTGAGCAGCGGCGCGGGCGCACGGCCAGCAGGCTGCTGTGGGGCAACCTCGTGTCGGTGCTCAGCGGCGACCTGCTGCTCACGCGCGCACTGCAGCTCGTGCACGAGGCCGGCGTCGACGACGTGCTCGACGACGCGCTGTCGACGATGCAGGCGCTGATCGCGGGCGAGGTCGCGCAGCTCAAGGCCCGCGGACGCGAGGACATCGGGATCGACGGCTACCTCGAGATCGCGCGCGGCAAGACCGCCTCGCTGTTCGCCCACGCATGCCGCAGTGGGGCGCGCTCGGCGGGGGCGCCCGCCGAGGTGGTGTCGGCGGCGGGTCGCTTCGGTGCCCACGTCGGCATCGGCTTCCAGATCGTCGACGACGTGCTCGACCTGCAGGGCGTGCCGCACGAGGTCGGCAAGCAGCTCGGCCACGACCTGGCCGAGGGCAAGACGACACTGCCGCTCGCGCTCGCGCTCGAGGATGCGGCGCCCGCGCTGCACCCGCTGCTGATCGATGCGCGAGCGGGCGATGCGGTCGCGGCCGCGCGCGTATCGCAGCGCCCAGAGGTGCAGGCGGCGTGCGAGCGCGCCCGTGGACTGGCCCTCGAGGAGACCGAGCGAGGGCTGTCGGAGCTGCGGCAGCTGCCGGCGGGCAAGCCGCGCGACCTGCTCGAGGCGCTGGTCCGTGGCCTCATCTATCGAGGCCACTAGGCCGTCCCACGTACGACGATTGAGCGAACACACGATGGTTTACGCGCAGCCCGACGAAGCGACCCGGTCTCCCCGCGATGAGCGCGATGAGCGCGGTGATGGCTTGACCGAAGCCGAGCGGCTCGTCTCCGAGGCCATCGCCCGGCTGATGGTGCTCTGGGGGTTCAAGCGCAACATGGGTCGGGTGTGGACGGTGCTCTTCCTGTCCGAGCGCCCGCTGTCCGCACGCGACCTGCAGTGCAAGCTCGAACTCTCGAGCGGCGCGGTCTCGATGACGCTGGGTGAGCTGTCCAAGTGGGGCGTCGTGCACAAGCAATGGGTGCAGGGTGACAGGCGCGACTACTACGTCGCCGAGGCCAACCTGTGGAAGATGATCTCGCGCGTGCTGCGTGAACGCGAGCGCGGTGAGGTGAGCGCGGTCATCGAGGCGTTCGAGCAGGCGCGGCGCGCGCTCGACCGGGAGCCTCGCGATGGCCACGCGGCGGCCTCGCGAGTGGCGTTTCAGCGCGAGCGGCTCGGCCGCCTGCTCGAGCTCGCGAAGCTGGGCCGGTCGATGCTCGACGCGCTGATCGCCAACGCTCGCGCCGATGCCTCGTGGCTGCCGCGCTTCACGCTCGGCCGCCGCGGACGGTAAGGGAATTGCGGGGCGCGGGCGGGTAGCGCACAATTTCGGGCGTGGCGGAGATCAGCACCGGCGGCGACGAGCCTCGCGAGCGGGCGGACGCCCGGGCCCTGCTGTGGGGGGTGCCCCTCGCGGTCGCACTCTTGTCGCACCTGCCGAGCCTTCTCAACGGCTTCGTCCATGACGACCCGATGCTGCTCACGCACAACCCGCACATGCACGGGCTGTCGGGGCTCGCGGCGCTGCTCGGCGGCGGACTGTTCGCGGCGATGCAGGAGCTCGGCGGCGTCGAGTACTACCGCCCGCTGAGCAGCGTCCTGTACTGGCTGAGCTGGCAGCTGTTCGGGGACGACAGCGTGGGTCAGCACGCACTCAATCTCCTCCTGCACGGCGGGGTTGCGGTCGCTTTCGGTGCGCTGCTACGCGCCGTGGGTGCAGGCGACCGCCCGAGCGTGCTGGGCGCCTCGTTGTTCGCCGCCCACCCGGCCACAGCCGACATCGTCGCCTACGTGGGCGGTCGGCAGGACATGCTCGGGTGGCTGCTGTCCCTGCTCGCGCTACGCTTCGGGGCCCTGCGGCAGCCGTCGCCACGTGCGGCTGTCGCGCTCTTCACGCTGGTGCTCGGCGGCTGCCTCAGCCGCGAGTTCTTCCTGGCGGCTCCGCTGTGGCTGGCGGCGCTGTGCATCACCCGCCCACCTTCGCAGCGGGTGGCGGCGCTGCGCTACCTGCTCGGCGGCAGCGGCGCAGCGGTCGTGGTCACGCTGGTCCTACGGGTTGCGTTTGGTATCGCCTCGCCGAGCGCGGCGACGGTGCCGCTCGGTGGTTGGCTCGATGCGTTCGCATTCGTCAGCGCGCGGGTGGTGCGCGCCGTCGCCTGGCCGCTCGACCTGGCGGTGGAGATCACCGTCGCGCCGACGACGCTCGCGGGCCTGCCGATGACGCTTCCGATTGTCGCGCTGGTGCTCGGCGGGGGCGCCGCGCTGGTGCTCGGCGTGGTGCGGCGCGCCGATGGGATGCAAGAGGACGAGGACGCGGCCGTCGCGCGCGGCGCTGCGGCGGCGGTGGCGGTCTCGGTGGCGGTCCTGCTCGCGACGTTCATCCTGCACACCGTGCCCGCCGTGCGCTTCTCGATCATCGCCGACCGCTACGCCTACGGGCCGGTGATGGCAGCGGTCGGTCTCGTGTGGGGGCTGTCGGTGCTCTGGAGTGCGCGCGTGCCACGGCGTGCGCCGGCGGTCGTGTTGGTGCTGTGCATCGGCTTCGTCCCGGTCGCGTGGGCGCGCGATCTCGACTTCGAGTCGGACGAGACGCTGAGCATGGCGCTGCTGCGCAATCGTCCCAACGACCCGCAGTCATGGATCGGTGCCGGCACGGTGCTGTTTCTGAAGGGCGACGTCGACGCGGCGTATCCGCTGTGCGAGCGCTACCGGCGCGCCATGCCGCGGTCGTCGCGCGCGAACCTCTGCGTGGGCGAGTATCTGCTGAGCCATGGACAGCCGCGGCGGGCGGCGGCGGTGCTCGAGTCCTACGTGCGCGTACGCAGCGGGCACATGCGCGGGCGGCGAGCACTCGTCGGTGCGCTCATGGCCGCCGGTGAGGTCGAGGCGGCAGGGCAGGCGGTGCAGTGGCTCGAGCGGCGCCACCCGGGTGCCCCCGATCTCGCGGAGGCGCGCGCGCTGATCGAGCGCGCACCCGCCAGGGTCGCGCCCTAGCGCTCGGTCGCTATCCCGCCTTTGCCCTGCGGTGCAGCCACTCGTGGATCTCCTCCGCGGGTCGCTCCCAGCCGGGCTCGTCGTAGATCCAGTGGCCGTGGTCGTCGTACTCGATGAAGTCGCCACCGACGGCCGCGTACTTCTCACCCACCATACGCGTCCAGCGCGGCGGCACGAGGCGGTCGCGCCGTGCGGAGACCGTGAGCACGGGCACCTGGACGAGCTCGGTGTCGATGCTGCAGGTGGCGAAGTCGCGGAACACGCGCCCGGACTCCGCGACGAACGTCGAGTTGGCGCGCTGCCGTGCTTCGCCCTCCGCCACGTTCAGCACGCGCCGGTTGGCCGCAGGCGCCGGCACGCGGATGATGCTCGGCACCAGGCCCACGGAACCGAAGAGGCGGATCGCGCCCCAGAGCATGTGGTCGCGCTTCCCGCGCGCATCCTTGGGCGGGGTGGGTGACAGGAGGACGGCGGCACTGATGAGGTCGCGCTCGGCCATGAGCTGCGTGAGCAGGCCACCCATCGAGTGCCCGATCAGCGCGGGGCGCTGCCCGGTTACACGCCGCACCTCCGCGACCTCGGCGGCGAGGTCCTCTGCGTAGTCGGCAAGGGTGACCTGGCCCAGGCTCCGGGGGGCACCGCGACGCATACGCTGGTCGGGCCGCAGCGTCGGCGTGAACACCGGGTTGCCGCGTGCTTCGAAGTAGCTGCGGAAGTTCTGCCACACGTCCCCGGTGCAGCACATTCCGTGGATCATCATGACTGGGAACGACATGGGTTCTACTAGGGCCCGCCGAAACAGGTTCACAGGGGCCAACGCGGCTCTCCTAATTCGTAACATGCCAGCTCGCCGTCTTCACCGGAAGGCTAGTTGGCGTCCGGGCGGACCGGGCGGCTGCCGTGCAGACCGGCCCGATCGCCGGACAAATCGTGCTAGTTCACGGGCGTAACATCGACGTGTGGGGAGACGTGGGAATGGGACTTGGGATCAAAATACTGCTGGTGTTTGTCGGCGGCATCGCCCTGGTGGCGATCGTATTGATGATGCTTCCGTCGGGATTTGACGTGGAGCGCTCCGAGACGATCAAAGCGCCCCAGGCGCTGGTGCACGCGTACGTGAGCGACTTCCACAAGTGGCGGCAGTGGTCGACGCCCCACCAGACCGACCCGACGGTGGAGTACTTCTACGAAGGCCCCGAGGAGGGCGGCACCGGCGCTGTCCAGATCTGGAAGGGCGCCGAGGGCAGCGGCCGCATGGAGATCACCAACAGCGACGCGAACGGAATCGAGTTCGTGTCGGCCATCATGTCCGAGGTGAACAACGGCGAGGGCGCCATCACCTACCGCGCCGATGGCGACAAGACGCACATCACGTGGAAGTCCCACGGTGAGCTCCCGTGGTTCCTGCGCGTCTTCGGCAGCGCGTTCCGGGACGGGACGGCCGACTACTACGACTACGTGCTGTTGAAGCTGAAGAAGCTGCTGGAGGAGAAGGCCGCCGCCGGTGACGACGGGACAGTGAAGCCCGACGCTGCTCCGGCCGCCGCGCCCGCTGATGCCGGGATAGCCGACGGCGGCAAACCAGCGGAAGCCCCGGCCGCGCCCTAGCGCTGGGGGCAGCCTGCTAGGCTCGTCGTGGCCTCGCTCCGCGCGGGGCGCGTATTTCGTGCTGCTGGTGGCGGCGTGATAATCTGGCCGCGGATCGGCTCGATGACCTCCAGCGACAGCCAAGCGAAGCGCCCCGGGCTGCAGGTGGCCGTCCTGGTGCCCTGCTACAACGAGGAGCGCTCGATCGAGCGCACGATCGCCGACTTTCGCGATGCGCTTCCGGGCGCCACCATCTATGTCTACGACAACGCCTCGACCGACCGGACGGCCGAGGTCGCGCGTGCCTGCGGTGCGGTGGTCGGTAGCGAGCCGCGGCGGGGGAAGGGCAACGTGCTGCGCCGCATGTTCGCCGACGTCGACGCGGACCTCTATGTGATGACCGATGGCGACTCGACCTACGACGCCGCTCGCGCGCCGGAGATGATCGCCAAGCTGATCGACGAGAAGCTCGACATGGTCGTCGGCGTGCGCCAGCACGAGGACGATGCCGCCTACCGGCCGGGCCATGTGCTGGGCAACTCGATGTTCAACGGCGTGGTCAGCCTGCTGTTCGAGAAGCAGTTCACCGACATCCTCAGCGGCTACCGCGTGCTGTCGCGGCGCTTCGTGCGCACCTTTCCGATCCTCTCTTCGGGGTTCGAGATCGAGACCGAGCTCTGCATTCACGCGCTGCACATGCGCGTGCCCGTGGGTGAACTGCCGGTCACCTACAGCGCACGCCCGGAGGGCTCCGTGAGCAAGCTGCGCACGCTCCGCGACGGCTTCAGGATCCTGTGGACGATCGTGCGGCTGTTCGCCGAGATGCGTCCCTTCACGTTCTTCCTGACGTTCTTCGGTGTGCTGCTCGCGACCTCGCTGGGGCTCGGATCGATCGTCATCGAGGAATTCATCAGGACCGGGCTCGTGCCGCGCTTCCCGACTGCGATCCTGGCGACGGGCCTCGCGCTGCTCGCGTTCCTCAGTCTCGCCTGCGGCTTCATCCTCGACAACGTCAGCCGCGGTCGCCACGAGTTCAAGCGACTGCGCTACCTCGCCATGCCACCGCTGCCGGGCGTCGGGCAGACGCCGCAGGGCGCGCAGGACACGTCTCAGTATCCCGGGCCACCCGATGACGCCGGCTGAGCTGCGGCCCGCGCCGACGCTGGACGAGGCTGCGCGCTCGCCGATGGAGCGGGCGCTCGGGCCACTGTTCATCGCGCTGGCGTTTCTGATGTCGTGCACGCCGATGCAGACCTTCGACATCTGGTGGCACCTGCGCGCTGGCCAGTGGATCCGCGAGCACGGCCGGGTGCCGTACGAGGACCTCTTCACGTATGCCGACGCCGGCCGGCCGTGGATCGATCTGCACTGGGGCTTCCAGGTGCTCGCATCGGCGCTCTTCGACTTCGGCGGTCCCGCCGGGCCCATCCTGCTGGTGCTCGCCAAGGCGAGCTGTGTGGCGGCGATGCTGATGCTGGGCCTCGGGGCGAGTGGCCGCGCACTGCCGGTGGGGGTGCGCGTGTGCCTTTGGCTGCTGCCGATGCTCGCGCTGCTCGGTCGTACGCCCGTGCGGCCGGAGACCGTCACGCTCGTGGTGCTCGCCCTGTGGCTGTGGCTGCTGCCGCGCATTGCCGAGCGCCCACGGCTGATGTGGTGGCTGCCGGCGCTGCAGGTGCTGTGGCTGAACATGCACGGCCTGTTCATCCTCGGGCTCGTCGTGTGGGGTTGTTTCGGCGCCGACCAGCTCGCGCGGCGCGCGTGGGGAGGGCGCTACGGCCTCGAGCCGCTCGCAGCGCCGACACCCCACCGGACGCTCTGGGGTGTCAGCGGGCTGCTGGTGCTCGCGGCCTTCGCGAGTCCCTACGGCGTCGACGGCGCGCTGCTTCCGTTCGAGCTCTACAGCAAGTTCTCCGGTGACGCCGCGTTCTACGCCAAGCACGTCATGGAGCTCGCCTCACCGCTGCTCTACATGCAGCGCTACGGCGCAAACCCCTATGTCGGCGCAGCGACGCTGCTGTGGCTGTTGACGCTCGGCAGCTTCGTGTTGCTCGGCTTGCGCGGGCACGTGAGCGTGCTGCGGTTGCTTCTGTTCATCGGGTTTTCGCAGCTGGCGAGCACCGCGCTTCGCAACGTCGGGCTGTTTTCGCTGGTCGGCGGGGTGGTGCTGGTCGCGAACGTCGAGCAGCTGTGGCCCGGGCGCTTCACCGAGGCGCGGCGACGGTGGGCCGGTGGCGCCGTGGCCGTGGTCGTCGTGCTCGGGGGGCTGTTCCTGTCGGGAACGCTGGGTCCGATGCTGCGCGACTCCGAGCTCCGCTTCCATCCCGCGTCGATGCCGGGCTGGTATGCGCACCGCGTGATCCAGCTCGCGGGCGCGCCGGGCATGCCGCGTCGGGCGTTCGCGTCGCACATCGGTCTGGCCGCGGTGTACTCGTTTCACAACGGACCCGACCGCAAGGTCTTCACCGATGGTCGGCTCGAGGTGGCCACCCGGGAGACGCTTGAGCGGAGTATTCGGGTGGAGAATGCCCTGAAGGCCGCCGCTCCATCGCAGGGCGAGGCCGCGCCGCCGGTCGACAGCGCATGGGAGCAGCTCCTGCTCGACGATGAAGGGCGGCGTCCGGTGGTGATCATCGACACGAGCTTCGGCAAGCGCCGCCTGCGCGGAATGTTGCGGCAGACCGACTGGCGGCTCGTATTCGCGGGCGGCGGCGCGACCATCTTTCTGCACTCGACCGACGCCGCTCGGCTGGGACTACCGGATGTGCGCACAGGCCCGCCACCGTAGTCGCTTGACGCTGTCGAGCGGAACGTGGTTCGGTCGCGGTGTCGAGCGATGACCACGACCGCGCCCGCCAGCCGCAAGCGACGCCTGACCGGCTACCCGAAGGGGTGGTTCGTCATCTCGTTCTCCGATGAGCTTGCCGTCGGGGAGCTCAAGCGGCTCGACTACTTCGGCAAGGCGTTCGCGCTCTTCCGCGGCGAGGACGGCGCGGCGGTCCTGCTCGATGCCCACTGCGCGCACATGGGCGCGAGCATGGCGGACGGGGGCAGGGTGGTTGGCAACACCCTCGAGTGTCCTTTCCACGCGTGGCGATACGCCAGCGATGGGCGCTGTGTGGAGATCCCGTACGCGAAGAAGATCCCCCCGAAGGCATGCGTGAAGAGGTGGCAGCTCCAGGAGAAGAGCGGCCTCATTCACATGTGGTACGACCCGGCGGGCGGCGAGCCTCAGTACGCGCTACCCGAGCTGCCCGAGTGGGAGCACCCGGACTGGACGCGCTGGACGATGAGCACCATGCGCATCAAGACGCACCCGAAGGAGATCGTCGAGAACGTCGTGGACCTCGCTCACTTCCCACACGTGCACTTCACGGATGTGGTGTCGTTCGAAAACGAATTCGACGGGCACATGGCGACGCAGCGCACGCGCGGGATCGCCTACCCGGTGAAGGGGGTGCGCGACGAGTTCGACATCACGGCGACCTATTTCGGACCTGCGGTGCAGATCTCATGGATGAGCGGCAACCTCGAGTCGCGGCTCGTCAACGCGCACACGCCCGTCAACGAGGGCGAGCTGGACCTGCGCTTCGGCTGCATGGTCAGGGAGGTCGGCTCGGGTAGGGCGGAGAGCTTCGCGCGCATGTACGCCAAGAGCCTGAAGGTGGGCTTCTTCCAGGACATCGCGATCTGGGAGCACAAGAAGTACAGGGACGCGCCGGTGCTCTGCGACGGCGACGGTCCATTCATGAAGCTGCGCCGCTGGTACGCGCAGTTCTACGCCGACGCAGGCGTGGCCGGCCGGGGCTAGCGGTGCGTCTGGCGGTGGTGCTGGGTGTGGTCGGCCAGTTGGTCCGCCCGTTCGCGCTCGTCTTTCTCGCGCCGATGTTGCTGGCGCTGCACGACGGGGACCTCGCGCTGCTCGCCTACTTCGCACTGACCGGGTCCATCGCACTCGGCTTCGGATCGCTGGCGAGTCTTCGCTTCGTTCGTCCCAAGACCTTCCACCGCAGCGAGGCACTCGCCGTGGTGGCCGTGACGTGGCTCGTCATCGCGCTCATCGGCGCCATCCCTTACGCGCTGTCCGGGCTGTCGTGGATCGACGCGCTCTTCGAGAGCATGTCCGGTCTGACTGCGACCGGCGCCACGATCTTCGTCGACTTCGACCGCTTCGGCCGGGCGATCTTCCTGTGGCGTGCCATGTCGCAGTGGTTTGGTGGCCTCGGCGTCATCGCGCTCTTTGTCGTCGTCCTACCGCGGCTCGGCATCGCCGGTCGGCAGCTCTTCTTCGCGGAGGCGTCGGCTGCTCCATCCGATGCGATCAGTCCGCAGATCCGCGACACCGCGGGGCGCCTGTGGCGTCTCTACGGTGCGCTGACGCTGCTGGTGGCGTCGCTGCTCATGCTGTGTGGCCTCGAGCCCTATGCGGCTGCGCTGCATGCGCTGACCACGATGTCCGCGGGCGGCTTCTCTCCGAACGGCCAGTCGATCGCCGGCTACCAGAATCACGCAGCCGAGTGGGTGCTGGTGCCCTTCATGATGATCTCGGGGACGAGCTTCACGTTGCTGTACCGCGCGCTGACTGGGCGCCTGCGCGGGGCGCCCGGCGATGCGGAGTTTCGCGCCTACGCGATGATCGCGTGCGGGTCGACGATGCTGTTGGCGGTGATCCTCGCGGGCGGTGCCCCGACGCTGGACACGCTGCGCCTCGCGGCGTTTCAGGTTGCAAGCCTGGGGTCTTCCACCGGCTACGCGAGCGCGGACTACAACCTCTGGAGCGACTCGGCGAGGGCTGTCCTGATCCTCGTGATGGTGGTCGGTGGCTGCGCTGGTTCGGCGGCGGGCGGGCCGAAGGTCATCCGCCTGTTGCTGGTCGGCAAGCACGTCCAGCGTGAAATCACCCGCGTGCTGCATCCGCGCGCGGTGCTCGCGCTTCGCTACAAGAAGCAACCGGTTCCGGACGAGATCGTGCGCGCCGTGATCACGCTCGTGACGCTCTACATCGGCGGCTACCTGCTGCTGGGACTGTGCCTGGTGCTCCTCGGCAGCGATCTCGTGACGGGCTTCAGCGCCGCACTGGCGACACTCGGCAACATCGGTCCCGCGCTCGGCTACGCAGGTCCCATGGGGAGCTTCGCCGGGTTCGGTGTCGCGTCCAAGATCCTGATGGTGATCGCGATGTGGGTAGGGCGTCTCGAGATCGTCGCGGTGCTGGCGCTGCTGCACCCGGATGTCATGCGCAACCTGCGTTGGCGCGGGGCATCCACCGGCAGGTGAGCGTGCCGTAGTTCCTCCGGCGCCGGCGCCGGCGCCGCTACGACCGATCGGAAGGGGAGCGCCTCAAGGCGCTTGGCTACCCGCAGCAGGCGTGAGTCGCTTGTGGATGGGTCTGGCGAACGCGCGGGCCACGTGGGGTGCCAGGTGCGCTGCCTTCTCGCTGGCCCCGGCGGCGTCGAGGTGGCAGTTGTCTTCGAACCGTCCCTTGACGATGACCGCCGCATCGAAAGGCGCGAGCGTGACGTCCTGCGCTCGGGCCACGTTCGAGAGGATACGCTCGTTGAGCTCGAGCGCCTTCGCGACAGGTAGCTCGTACTCATGCGCCGGGTTGGACCGAAACGGGACGAGTACGACCGAGACGCCGTCGTCCCGCATCGCGCGTACCAGCGCCGTCAGGTTGTGGCGAAACGCCATGAACCGCTCGGGGACGTCGTGGAAGTGCGCCTCATCGTGGGCCATGGCATCTCGATACCAGGCGATCGTGGGCGGAGTGCCGCCACGTGACGGGCTGATGACTCCCGCGTGGGCGCCGTAGAAGGTTGGTATCAGCATGATCGCCATGAGCCGCGAGCGAAGGATGAGCCTGGCCGCGGACGAGTCGAGCCGGGTGGGCACGCGGGGCTGCCTCCGCGCGTGAGAGTAGTCGGGCTGGTAGTACGGCTTCACGAACGCGTTTGCGTCGTTGCCGCCTGTATTGATGACCGCCACGTCGGGTCGGTAGTAGTGCCACTTGAACAGGTAGTGCGTGAGCAGCTCGGCGCTCGTCCCCGACGGAAGTCCCGCGTTGATCACATCGACGTCATGCTTGCCTTCGGGGAGCATCTCGCGCAGCCGCTGCTCGAGCTGGGCGGGATACGCTTGCGAGGGCTCCGCGACGTGCGTGCTGTAGGTCGTGGAGCCGCCCATCGCAAGTACCCGCAGGACGCCCGCCTCACGCTCGAGGGGCACGCGTTTCCCGCGGTAGCCGTCGACGTTGTGTTGCTTGATGCCCTTGTTCGCGTAGGCGGGCGCGGGTGCGTACACGAGGTAGGGCTGGGGGACCGCGAGCTTGGTCCCAGCCTGCGTGCGCAGCTCGCCTGTGAGCACGGCGCGCACGCGCTCCATGTCCGGCACACTCCCAATGGCCAGCCGCGCCGCCGCCTCGGAGAAGCCCACGGCGAACAACACCGCGATTGCCCTGAACAGCAGTTGCCGCCGACCGCGCGATATGCCCGCTGACGTGGGCTTCGTTGTGGCTGCGGCCGGCTCCATGCGCGCCCACTATAGCAATTGCCCTGAGCGAGCTGGCTCCCCCCGACGCGGTCCAGGGCGCACCTGGTTGGGTGACCGTTACTTCGCAGAAGATATATTATGTAAACTTGGCCTGCGGATCAGGGGCGAGGGGCCTGGGCCTGTTCTGGTCGTGATTCCGGGCCCTTGGGCGAATCGGACCCGGTCTGAGGGGCGATGCGCGCACGTCGGGCCCTCCAGCGCCCGTTGCCGTCGAGCACCGCGGTGGCCAGGTGGCGGCCTAGTAGCTGAAGGCGTAGAGCAGCCCGGCGTTGGACAGGATCGCGCCCTGGCCGGACTCCAGCGTGGGCGGGCTCGTGAACCCGTGCGACGACTCCAGGCGGCCGACTTCGCTGCCGTCTGCCAGCGCCAGCGCCAGCAGCGGTCCCCGGGTCTCCGCGATGTACGCAGCGCCGTCGACCAGCCTCGCGGCTGCAGGCGCTCCCTGGCCCGGCGCGCGTCGCCAGCGCTCCGCGTGGCCGACCAGGTCGAGGCACACGACCCCGAGGTCCGACGACGACAGCAACAGGCTGTGGTCATCGGCCGCGATGCCCGTCACGCCCGTCAGCTGCGCGAAGCGCTTCTCGAGCGTTCCCGTCCTGGCGTTTATGGCGTAGACGCCGGCTGCGAAAGCCGCGGCGTAGACCGTGTCCCCGACCTGAACCGGTGTGGCGTCGGCATCGGTGAACGTGCCCTCGTCATCGGCATCCGGCAGGTCCAGCGATGTATCGATCTCCCAGTGCACCCGCCCGTCGGTCTGGTCGAGTGAGACGATGGCGCCGTCGCCAAAGCCGGTGACCACGAAGCCGTCCTGCATCAGCAGCCCGGCACGCCCGGCGATGCCCAGGCCGTCCACGGGATCTCGGCGGTAGCGCCAGAGCACCTCGCCCTTCTCGCGCGACAGCGCGAGGACCGAGTCCCCGTCGGTGACCAGGTACAGTGCGTCCTCGGTCAGGAGCATCGGCGCCGACACGGGGCCGCCGACCGGAACCACGTAGCGCTTCTCACCGCTGTTGGCATCGATCGCGTGCAGCTCTCCCGTGGAGGTCGCGATGTAGAGCTCGCCGCGCTTCGCGTCGAGCGTGGGCGGCGCGTCGATGCCGTTGCCAGCCTTGTACTCGTAGAGCTGCTTGCCGTCCGGGCCGAGCGCCCAAAGCGTGCCACGACTCGAGCCGACGTAGATGATGCCGGCGCCGGGATCGATGGCGGCACCCGCGGACTCGACCGGCACGTAGCGCCCCTCGAAGTGGCGTGTCAGCTCGAATGTCCAGCGCACCTGCGGCGCGCGCGGGCCGACGGCGTGTCCGTCGGTGGAGTCTACGAACGAGAAGTCGGCCGGCTTGCCCGCACCGTGGGGCGTGCCGCCACAGCCGAGTGACATCGTAGTGGCGAGCGCGGTCATCGTGACCGCGAGCAGACGCGTGTTCACGGCGCCTCTTCGGGTGCCGCCGGCGCCTCCTGCGCAGGCGGTGCCGCCGGGGCGGGCTCTGGCTTCGGCTCCTGCGCGGGCGGTGCCGGCGCGGCGGAGGCCTCCGGCTGCGGCTCGGGCTTCGCGGCCGGCGCCTTCATCTCAGCTTTCGGCTTGGCGGGCGCATCGTCCGCTGCCTTGGCAGGCTTCGCAGGCGCGGGCTTGGCAGGCTTCGCAGGTGCAGCCTTGGCAGGCTTGGCTGGCACGGCCTTGGCGGCCTTGGCAGGCGCGGGCTCTGCGGGCTGCGGTGGCGCAGCAACCTTCGTGACGGTCACATCGTCACCTTCGCCGTCGGCTACCTGCTGCTGCAGCGCGTCGACGATCTCCTTCGTCAGCTTGGGCTTGCCGTCGTCCACCGAGGCGCCCTGTGCCTGCAGCTGCTGCTTGAGCGAGTCGATCATCTGTTGCGTCAGCCCGCCGCCGGGTGCCGGCGCGCCGCCGAGCGCAGGTGCGGCCGCGGCTCCGGGCAGGCCTGCCGTCGGCGTCGCGCGGATCGGGCCCGCGCCCCACTCCTGCAGCAGCAGCTGCGCGGTCTCGACCACGCTCTCGAACGCGGGGCCATCCGCATCCTTGCGGTCGGCATCCGCCGAAACCAGGTCCTTGAGGATCTTGACCGCGTCGTCGGACTTGCCGAGCGCCGCCGCCATGCGAGCGCGGTGGTAGTCGGCGGGCACCTTGTAGATGCCGCCCTGGATCTTCGCGAGCGCCTCGAACTGCTTGGTCGCGTCCGCGTAGTTCTTCTGCGCCTCGAGCGCAAAGGCCAACCCCTCGACTGCCTGGTGTTCGAGGACGGCCGGCAGGTTGTCCTCACCCACCAGCTTGGCGAAGACCTTGCGGGACTCGTCCGCCTTGCCCAGCGCACGCAGCGCGGTCGCCTCGCCGAGTCGCGCGAACAGCCCGGCCGTCGAGTCGGGGAACATGCGCTGCGTGTTGCGGAACTGCTCGAGCGCACGCGTGGCACGCTCCTCGGCCGTCGCGAAGCGCTCGACCGTGCTGTCGTCGTCCGGCGGTGGTTCGCCAATCGGCGCCAGCGTCGTCGTGATGCCCTCGTTCAGGTTGGCCGTCGCATCGCCGTCGACCTTCTCGCCGCTCAGCATGAAGCTGCCGAACACGACGACGATCACGGAGATGACTGCCGCCGATCCCCAGAACTGCTTCTGGTGCTCGTCCAGCCAGCTGCTGGCATCCGCCACGCCCTGGGTGACCTCGTCCGGGACGTCGGGTCCGGTGCCGCGCTTGGATGCCTTGCGGGCGGCCTTGGCGGCCCGCCGGGCAGCGAGTCGCGCGCCCGCGCTGCGCTCCGATGGCTTCTCTTCGCCTTGCGTCTCTGACACCGAAAGCTCCTGCTCGATAGGCCGTAAAACCAGCGGTTTTTCAGCGGGCGGCGACTATACACTCGCCTGATCCCAAGTCAAACGGCGTCGCGCCCCCACGACCGACGACCACCGTGGTATCCCGCCGGTCGATGGCGCGGCGCTGGCAGATACTGGGGATGGCACTGTGCGGGTGCCTCTGGGCCGCGGATGCCCACGCCTACGAGGACCAGCTCACGCTGGCGGTCGGCCCCGGTTACGCGCACGGCGACGAGCTGCTCGGGCACGGCGGGTTGCTCGACCTGGCGGTCGGGATGGGGCTGGACGACATCTGGACGGTGCGGCTGCGGGTCACGGGGCTGCTGCACCCGGAGGACTCGGATGGTCGTCCGACCGTGCACGCGGCGTTGGTCGGGGGCGAGCTGCTGTACCTGGTGGATGTGCTCGAGTGGGTTCCGTACGTCGGCGTCGGCGTCGATGGCCTGGTGCTGGCCTCGTCGGGAGAGCTCGACGGGGGCGGCGGCGCGCACATCGTGGCGGGACTCGACTACCTACCGACCCGCGAGTGGATCTTCGGGCTCGACGTGCGGACGCTCTACGCCAGCAGCGGCCCGGGCCAGATCCTGCCCGGCGTGCTGGCCACCCTCTCCGTCCAGCGCGTCCTGGAACTCTGAGCCGAGCGTCCGGTTCGCTGGGGAAGCCTCCGGACTGTTGGGGCTTTGCGGCTCGACGGCCACGAGCTCTCGCAGCTGATCCAGCGTACGTCCGCCGATTCCACGCACGCGGGTGAGCGCCTCCACAGACTCGAATCGGCCGCGGCGCGCGCGATCCTCGATGATCCGCTGCGCCAGCCGCGGGCCTATGCGAGGCAGCAGCCGCAGGTCGCCGGCGGTGGCTCGGTTGAGGTCCAGCCCCCTGCCCCGCCGCAGTCGTGCCGTGCCCTCGGTGGAGGCGGGCGATGCCGGCGGTCGGGGCGGCTTGGCCGCGGCTACCGGCAGTGCCGCCCCCTCATGGACGGACGGCTGACGCGCGAGTGCACCCAGGGCCAGCGCCGCCACCAGCAGCGCGGCCGCCGGCGAGGGTGTCTGGGTCCGCAGCATGGCCGACTATCGGCCGCCGCCCCCGGTGATTGCTCGATTGCGGGATTGCGGGATTGCGGGTCGCCCGTCGTCGCTGGACTCAGCCTGCGGTGTCGCCGCTGGCCAGACCGAAGCCATCGTGGAGCGTGCGCACCGCGTGGTCCGCTTGGTCCTTGGCGATCAGGCAGGAGACGCGGATCTCGCTGGTGGTGATCGCGTCGATGTTGATCTTCTCGGCTGCGAGCATCCGGAACATCTTCGCGGCCACGCCCACGTGGCTGCGCATGCCCGCCCCGACGATCGAGACCTTGGCAACGCCATCGTTGACCTCCATCTCGCCGGCCTTGATGTCGCGTGCTGCCGCCTCGGCCACCTCGCGCGCCGACTCGATGTCGGTCTGCGTGACGGTGAAGGTGAGGTCGGTCTTGCCGCCCCGCGATGAGGTCTGGATGATCATGTCCACGGAGATGTTCTGCTCAGCCAGGGTCTCGAACAGGCGCGCCACCACGCCCGGCTCGTCTGGCAGGTCGCGGATCGTCATCTTGACCTCGTTGCGGTCGCAGGCGACGCCGCGCACCACCACCGACTCGAGGTCGTCGTCGGGTCCGCCGACGATCGTGCCGGGCGCCTCCGAGAAGCTGGAGCGTACATGGATGGGAATGCCGTATTTCATCGCAACCTCCACGGATCGAATCTGAAGCACCTTGGCGCCGAGCGATGCCAGCTCGAGCATCTCCTCGAACGTCACGCGCGGCACCTTGCGGGCGTCGGGACAGACGTTCGGGTCGGTCGTGTAGACGCCGTCGACGTCCGTATAGATCTCACACAGGTCGGCGCCGAGCGCCGCAGCCACCGCAACCGCCGTCGTGTCGGTACCGCCACGCCCGAGCGTCGTGATGTTGCCCGACGCGTCGAGGCCCTGGAAGCCGGCGATCACCGGGGTGCGACCCTGGCCGATGGCCAACCGCATCGGCTCGACGTCGATGCGCTGGATGCGCGCCTTCGTGAAGACGCCGTCGGTGAAGATGCGCGTCTGGTGCCCGGACAGGGAGACCGCGCCGAGCCCGCGCGCCTCGAGCGCGATCGACAGCAGCGATGCGCTCACCTGCTCGCCGGTCGCGACCAGGGTGTCCATCTCGCGTCGGCTGGGCCGCTCGGCCAGCTGGCGTCCCAGGGCGAGCAAGCGGTTGGTCTCGCCCGACATGGCGCTCACCACGACGACCACCTCGTCGCCAGCGGCGCGCACGCGCTGCACCCGGTCTGCGACCGCCTGGATGCGCTCCACGGAGCCGACGCTGGTTCCGCCGTACTTTTGGACTACGAGTGCCACGGCGCGGGCATCGTACGGCTAGGCAGCCGACAGTCAAGCGGCCCCACGGGGACGCTACTTCTTCGCATTTTCGTCGGCGCTCTCGACCTTCGCCTTCTGCGGCTTCTGGTCTTCCTTGGCGTCTTCCTTGGCGGGCGCGGCAGGTCTGGGATCCGCGCGCTCTTGCTTGGGCAGACCGAAGTCCGTCTTGAGCTTCCGCTCCAGCTTGTCGAGCAGCATGAGCTCGACGTAGTTCGGCATGCCCTGCACCTGCAGGATCACCTTGACGTGCTTGCGGCCGTCTTCGGTCACCTCGAAGACCTCCAGGCTGCTCGCGTGCATGCGGCCATCCTGGGGGTAGTCGAACAGCATGTAGCCGTCCTTGCGGTCCTTCTCGGTGACGTTGCAGCGCATGTCGACGCGCATGAGGCGCACGGCCGAGGTCCACACCCGCGACAGCGGATACTGCAGTCTCACCTCACGACGCGCATGGGCGATGTCGGGGATGAAGAGCAGCGCCAGCGCGATCAGGAATGCCCGCATAGTCCAGCTATGCGCCCTCAATGCAGCGGAGGGCAAGTTTCCGGCAGGCCCGGTCAGGCCGCCGAGGACGATCCGGGCGGCGGCTCCGTGGCCGGTACCCGCAGCAGGTCGCCCATGCGGATGCGCAGCGCGTAGAGAGGGATCACACCTGCGACCACCATCACGCTGGACTGCAGCGCGTAGAGCAGGAAGATGAAGACAGCGCCCTGCCCCGCGACCGTCGACTCGTCGAAGTACAGGCGCAGGCAGGCCGCCACGGCCAGCTGGAAGTTCCCGAAGAGTCCTGGACCGGTCGGCAGCAGGATGCCGATGGCGAGCACGCCCATCACCGCCACGGCGTGGCCGAGTCCGAAGCCGGTCAGGCCGCAGCCGACCGCCAGGATCCACACGCCGACCGCGTTGGTTCCCCAGTACAGCAGCGACTCGACCAGGAAGCCCGCACCCAGGCGCAGGCTGCCGATCGAGCGCACGCCGTCTGCCACCGACTCGACCTTGGACGCGAGCAGCGCACCGAGCTTGTCGGACAGTAGACCGAGGCCCCAGCGCGTGAGCCGCACCGCGAGGTCGCGCTGCCACAGGAACGCGAACAGCGCGAGGAAGGCGCAGGTAAAGAGTGTCAGCGCAGCGTAGCCGTAGGTCGGTAGGTGGCGCGCGATCTCGTCGCGCGTCTCGACCTGCGGCAGCGCGAAGAGCGCCCACGCGACGCAGAGGCTGGTGAGCAGGCCGTCGATGACGCGCTCGACCGCGACCGTGCCGAAGCCCGCCGACACGGGGATCCCAAGCCGCAGCTTGCCCAGCGCCGGGCGCGCCAGCTCGCCGATCCGCAGCGGCAGCGCGAAGATGGCGAAGAAGCCGATCCAGTTGAGGATGATCACCTCGCGCATCGGCACCGCCTTCACCGGGCGTATGAGGAAGCGCCAGCGGCTCGCGCGCAGGACGTGGAGCACCAGCAGCGACGCGACGTAGGCGGGCACCGTCCACCAGGCGATGGCGCCGAACGCCTCGGCATCCGGCAGGAGCGGCAGCCCACCGCGCGCAGCTAGCCAGGCGAACATCGCGCCGAGGCCCAACGAGATAGCGAGCTTCGGGAGCAGCCGCCGCAGCAGTGATGCCTGCTCGGGCTCGCTCATGGGTCGGCGCTACCGTCGAGCAGTGCGGCCGGGTTGTCGCGCATGAGAAGATCGCGGCCGTCGTCGCCGACCAGCTCGGCGAGGCGCCCTATGGCCTTGTCGACCTTGTCGAGGTCGCGCGGGTCATGGCAGTCGCTGCTGGCCACGAAGTAGAGCTGCTCCTCGAGCATGCGCTCCGCTGCGCGCCGTGGGGCGCGGCCGTACTTGCCGACCAACGACATCACGTCGAGCTGCAGCGCCACACCCATGTCGGCGATGCGCTCGATGGGCTCGGAGCGCTTGAACAGCGGGCGGTAGCGCTCGGGGTGCGCGAGCACGGGACGGATGCCGCCAACATGGATGCGGAAGAATTGATCGGCAACGCCCTGCGGAATCGAATCCGGAAACTCGACAAGCGCGGCGTGACCACCCGGGTACGGCAGGGCCTCGCCGCGCGCGAAGAGGCCGAACACCACGTCGTCGCAGAAGTGCTCGCAGCCGAGCCCAAGCTCCGGCAAGCCCTCGACGTCGCGGCTGTCATCGCAGAAGCGCTCGAAGGCCGCGCGAAGCTCGGCCGGCTCGTTGTCGAACATGGCGCTACGGATGTGCGGGGTCGCCACGACCTTGGCGAAGCCGATCGACGCGAGTCCGCAGCACAGCGCCTGGCCCTGCTCGGTCGTGTCGACGCCGTCATCGACGCCCGGCAGGTAGTGGCTGTGCAGGTCGATGTAGCCGCCGCTCATACCTGCTCCCGCTCGGCGGCCGCCTCGCTCAGCGACAGCAGCGCGTCGCGCTCGTTGAGTGTCGGGTCGTCGAGCACCTGCTCCAGCAGCTCCGCCAGGATCTTGCCGATGATCGGACCTGGTGTGATGTCGAGGTGCTTGATCACGTCGCCGCCGCCGATGGCGAGGTCGCGCACGCCGAAGGCTGCCCCCTCATCCACGAGCTTGTCGATGCGTTGCCGCAAGCGCAGCAGGTTGTCGACGTCTTCCTGGGCGGGTCGCCCCTTGGCGAGCGCATCGGCGCGTCCGAGCGCCAGCAGGTCGTCGAGGGCCTCGAGGCCCACGCGCTTGGTGAAGCGTCGCACCGCCGCATCGCTCCAGGCCTCCGTGTAACAGATGAGGTGATGGCGCACGAGGTGCACGATGCGCCCGCGCTCGTCGTTCGAGAAGCGCAGCTTGCGCAGCCAGCTGTCGGCCATGCGCGCGCCGACCTGCTCGTGGTTGTAGAAGGTGTAGTCCTTCGTCTTGTCGGACAGCTCACGGGTGGCGGGCTTGCCGAGGTCGTGCAGCAGCCCCGCGAGCCGATGGACGGCGTCGCCCTCGCACGCGTCCATGCATGCCATCGAGTGTCCCCACACGTCGAAAGCGTGGTGCTTGTTCTGCTCGCAGCCGACCTGGTCCATCAGGTCGGGGCACGTGACGCCGAGGATGCCCGTGTCGCGCATCACCTCGAATGCGCGCGATGGGGAGCCCGCCCGCATCGTCTTGACCCACTCGTCGCGCACCCGCTCCGGCGAGACACCCTCGAAGCGTGACAGCGCGCCGCCGATGGCGTCGCGGGTGGCCTGTTCGAGTTCGAACTCGAGGGTCGCGACGAAGCGCGCGGCACGCAGGACGCGCAGCCCGTCCTCGTCGAAGCGTTCGGCAGCGGCGCCGACTGTGCGCAGCACGCGCCGCTCGATGTCCTGTTGGCCGCCGAACGGATCGGCGAGCTTGCCGTCCAGCGGGTCGAAGGCGATGGCGTTGACCGTGAAGTCGCGCCGCGCGAGGTCGTCGTCGATGTCGGTCACGAAGTGCACGCTGTCGGGGCGCCGCCCGTCGCTGTAGGCGCCCTCCCCGCGCAGCGTCGTGACCTCGTAGGAGTCGCCGCGGAAGACGACCGTCACGGTGCCGTGGTCGATGCCCGTGGGGATGACGCGCTTGAAGACCTTCGAGACCTGCTGCGGCGTGGCGGTCGTGGCGAGGTCCCAGTCCGCGTGCACCTCGGCGCCGCGCAGCAGATCCCGCACGCTGCCACCCACCACCCAGCCGCGGTGGCCGGCGCGCTGCAGCTGCTTGCACAGCTCGATGACGGCGTCCGGGATGGCGCCGGCGGTGATCTGCGTGGCCATGGGCGGCTAGCTTCTTAGCACGTTCACTGCAGGCGCGGGATGCGGCTGGTCCGCACCTCCTGCACCGCACCACCGGTGAGCAGCTCGGATGCGCGCTGTCGCAGCTGGCTCGCCCGCACCGCGCGCTCCTTGCCGTCGGCGCTCTCTCCGGCGCCGTGCACGAGAAAGTCCGCATAGGCGTGGTAGCTGCGCGCCAGCTCCGGATCGTTGCCCGTCTCCTGGAAGATGCCGATGGAGCGCTCGAAGAGCTCCGCCGGGTCGAGCGGCGGCTTGCCCTCCCAATCACCGGCGGCTGCGATCTCTCCGAGCGTACGCAGGGCGACGGCCAGCTGCGGCCCGCTGCCCGCGCGCTCGAACAGCGAGATGGCGCGTACGACGTCCGCGTGGGCGCCCGAGAGGTCACCGATGTGCGCACGCGCCTTCGCCAGGCTGCGCAGCGTGTCGGCCTCCTGCATGCGGTCGCCGACGGTGGCCGCGATGCGCTCCGCCTCCTCGAGCAGCTCGACCGATCGCTGCGCATCACCGCTGCGGTAGGCGGCGCTCCCGAGGCACGTGAGCACCACCGCCTGCCGCACGCGCTCGCCCGATGCGCGTGCCACCGACAGCGCTTCGTTCCACAGCTCGTTGGCGGTGTCGCTCTCGCCGCGCTGCCCCTGCACCACGCCCATGTACGTGAGCGACTCGGCCACACCGCGCGGGTCCTCGAGCAGACGCCACAGCGACAGTGCGCGTTGGAAGGCGTCGAGCGCTTCGTCGAGCCGATGCGCGTCGCGCCGGATGATGCCGAGGTTGTTCTGGCTGCGCGCGAGCGCGCGCTCGTCGTCGAGCTCCTGCAGGATCTCGATGGCGTCGCCGATCAGGTGCTCCGCCGCACCGACGTTGCCGCGCAGCGCGTGCACCATGGCGGTCGCGTCCATCGAGTCGGCCACACCGTGCCGGTCGCCGGCCTGCTCGAACAGCGCCAGCGCCGTGTCGAGGTGTCGCATGGCGTCGTCGAGGTGGCCGACCTCGCGGTGCACCTGCCCGATCTGCGCGTGCGCCTGCCCGAGCTCGCGTACGAGGTCGAGCTGGTAGGCGAGCCCGCGCATCTCCTCGAGCGTGGTGAGCGCCTCGTCGCTGCGCCCGCCGAGCTGCAAGACCAGCGCGTACTGCTCGAGCGTCGACAGCCGCGCCGCGGCCTCGGTCGAGTCGAGCAGTCTCAGGCCGCTCTCGTAGTACTGCACGGCCTGCGGCGCCGCGTAGCGCTGGGCTGCGCGGTCGCCAGCGCGCAGGTAGTAGTTGGCCGCGCGGGTGTGGCTGCCGCCGCGCTCGTAGTGGTGGGCGAGCAGCTCGCACTGCTCTTCGGTGTGCTCCTTGAGCCTGAACTCGAGCCACTGGGCGATGCGCAGGTGGTACGCGCTGAGCGTGGTCTTGGCCGTGTAGCGGTTGAGCGACTCGCGCTCGAGGTTGTGCTTGAACGCGTACTCCTCGTCGCCCGGGATGGCCGAGTCCGGCATGCGCAGCACGTAGTCGCGCTCGATCAGGTCGTCGAGGTCGTGGCGGATGCGCTCGCGGTCGGTCTTGGCTTCGGTCCAATAGGCGCCCGGCGTGTTGTCGATGCGCTCGAGCGCCACGAGCGAGCCGAGCCAGAAGACGCCGCCCATCGCGGCCGCCATCTCCAGCAGCGCGCGGTCGGTGGCGTCGAGTGATGCGATCCGCGCATTGATGGCGTCGTCGACCGACAGCGGCAGCTGCGTCTCGTCCAGCCGCGTGAGGTCGAGCTTCCACGGGCCCTGCTCGAGCGGGATGACGATGCCCTCCTCGATGAAGGTGCGCACGATCTGCTCCAGCAGGTAGGGGTTGCCGCCGGCCAGGTCGACCGCCGCATCCAGCAGCTCGTCGGGCAGCGCACCGGCGTTCGCCAGCAGGTGCTCGATCATCGTCGAGGCATCCTCGTGGTCGAGCGGCGCGAGATCGAAGCGCATGGCGTTGCCACCCACCTCCATCCAGTCGGGGCAGCGGTTGAGCAGCTCCGGGCGGGACACGATGATGAACATCAGCGGCACGTCACGCAGCGAGCCGATCAGGTAGCGAAGCAGGTCGACCGAGTCCTGGTGCGCCCACTGGAAGTCCTCGAGCGCCAGGATCAGTGGCTGGTTGGCGGCGTCGAGCTCGAGGAAGCGACGCAGTACAGTGCGCCCGAGCTGCCGAAGCTGCTCCGGGTCGTTGCCCATCGCCTGGATCAACGGCGAGTCGGGCAGCTGCAGGTCGAGGAACGCGCCGAGGAAGTGCAGAAACTCCCCCACCCGCCGGTCGCCGATGACCTCGCTGACGGCGCTGCGGAAGGTCTCCTCGACCTCGGCCGGGTCGCCGCCCTCCATCAGACCGAGCCGCGTGCGCAGGATGCCCCGGATGACCCCGAAGGCGGGGCCGTCTTCGCGGCTGTGGCTCGTGATGACCCGGACGCGGTCGTCGCGGGCGCGGACGTCGGCCAGGAACTCCCTCACGAGACGCGATTTGCCCACCCCGGGCGTTCCCATGATCGTGATCGTGTGGGGGATGTTGCCGCCCAGGGTCTCCTGAAGCGCGTCCTCGAGCATCGACAGCTCGTGCTTGCGCCCGACGAGCGGAGCCCTCAGGCGGGGCGCCCGGGAGCGCGTGGGCTGGTCTTTGGGCGCCATCGGGGAGCGTCATTCTACACGAGTTTCGCTGCGCACCCCCGCAGATGGCCGCCGCACCGCGATTCGCCGAGCCCCCGTCACGGCGCCTGCGGTGCCCACTTTCCGGCGACCGAGGCGCCCAAGCGCTGCTACACTGCTGGCCGATATGCGCCCCGACGCGGGCGGCTCGTCCAGTGTCCCGGTCTTCCCGTCGTCGGGGGTCCGGGCGGCGAGAATACGGCGGGAAGCTTCGCGCGAGACCGAATGGCACCGACACAGAACCGCTGGCTCAAGCTGCTGCTCGTCTCCTCCGCTATCGCGGTGGCGTTCTGCCTGACGTTCGTCTGGCCGCAGCACAATGGCCTTGGTTTCGATATCGATACCTCGTCCAGGGCACGCGCCGCCAAGAAGCGGGCGCCCTACGACCTGTCGCGCGTGCGTGCGCTCAAGGTCGTGATCACCAAGATCAACAACAACTACGTCGATCCGGACCGCATCGACTACCGGCAGATGCTGCTGTCGGGCCTCAACGCGCTGCAGCGGGCGGTCGCGCCGGTGCTCGTCCACCACGACAAGGGGCAGCCCACCTTCCGCGTGCAGGTCGGCGACCAGGCCCGGGAGTTCTCGCTCGAGGACGTCAACGGCCCCTGGCTGCTGACCTGGCGCTTCGAGAAGGTCTTCAAGTTCCTGCAGGAGCGCTTCGCGGAGGACGAGGACATCAAGCTGCGCGAGGTCGAGTACGCCGCCATCAACGGCATGCTGCGCACCCTCGACCCGCACTCCGTGTTGCTGACCCCGGACGAGTTCTCCGAGATGCAGCTCAACACCCGTGGTGAGTTTGGCGGTCTGGGCATCGTCATCGCCATCCGCGACGGCGCGCTGACGATCATCCGGCCCATGCCCGGCACCCCCGCGTTCCGGGCCGGGCTGCAGCGCAAGGACCGCATCGTCAAGATCAACGACGAGTCGACCCTCAACATGCCACTCGAGGAGGCGGTCAAGCGCCTGCGCGGGCCGGCGGGCTCCAAGGTGGCCGTCTGGGTCAACCGGGACGGCAAGGCCTGGAAGAAGCCGCACCGCTTCGAGCTGGTGCGCGCGGTGATCCACATCGACTCGATCGAGTCGCGCATGTTGAAGGACAAGATCGGCCACGTCGCGATCAAGAACTTCCAGTCGAACACCTGCGATGACCTGCGCGCCGCGCTCGCGAAGCTGCGCCGGCAGAACATGCACGGGCTCATCCTCGACATGCGTGACAACCCCGGCGGCCTGCTGACACAGGCCGAGTGCGTGACCGACACCTTCCTGTCGAGCGGCACCATCGTGACGACGTCGTCCAACGACCCGGCCAAGCGCACGTCGCGGCTGGCGCGTTCCGACGGTACGGAGCCCTTCTACCCGATGGTGGTGCTCGCCAACGGCGGCAGCGCGTCGGCCAGCGAGATCGTGGCCGGTGCCCTCAAAAACCACGACCGCGCCATCGTCATCGGGCAGCGCACCTTCGGCAAGGGCTCGGTCCAGGTGCTCTACAGCGACGACGACGACGGCTGGGCGCTCAAGCTGACCATCGCCCAGTACCTCACGCCGGGCGACATCTCGATCCAGGGGGTCGGGATCGTGCCGGACATCGAGATCGAGCCGATGACGGTCGACCCCATCGACATGGACCTGACCGTCGAGCAGGAGTACACGCGCGAGTCCGACCTCTCGGCGCATCTCACACACGACCGCACGCGCGACGCGCAGAAGCCCTCGGTGGTGCTGCGCTACTACCTCGCGGACGAGACGCGGCAGCGGCTGCGCGAGGCGCTGCCCGAGGACCTCGAGGAGAACGAGCGCGAGGACGAGTTCCTCACGCGCTTCGCCGCCGAGGTGGTTGCGGCCGCAGCGCGTCCCGGGCGCCGCGAGCTGCTCAGGGATGCCACCCCGGTCATCGAGGCGGCGCAGAAGCGCGAGATGGACGTCGCAGTCTCGGAGCTGCGCAAGCTGGGGGTCGACTGGAGCACGGGCGAGGACGCGGGCCCGAGCACGGTCGAGGTCAGCGCGCGTACCAACCGGGAGACGGCGATGGCCGGCGAGCCGTTCGAGCTCGAGGTCGAGGTCAAAAACACCGGCGACAAGCCGCTGTATCAGGTTCGCGCTGTGACCAAGAGCGATAACCGCCTGTTCGCAGAGCGCGAGCTGATCTTCGGAAAGCTGGCCCCGGGCGAGACGCGCCAGTGGACGACGACGCTGGGCGTGTGCCGCGTCGACAAGGAGAGCAAGAAGCGCATGTGCGCGCTTCCCAAGGGCGTCAGCGACCGCGCCGACGGCGTGAAGGTGGAGTTCCACGAGCTGCACGGCCACGCGATCCCCTCGACCGAGGTGCGGACGGTGGTCAGCTCGCTGCAGCGACCGCAGTTCGCGTACACGGTGCACGTGGCGGACGACGGGCGCGGTAACGGCGACGGGCGCGTGCAGCCCGGCGAGCTGGCGACGGTCTACCTCACGGTGCGCAACGTGGGCGCCGGCCAGGCGGAGAAGACGGTTGCCAACCTGCGCAACCTCAGCGGCCAGGGCGTGCTGCTGCATGCGGGTCGCTTCCAGCTGGGAGATATGGCGCCGAACGACGAGAAGACGGTCTCGTTCAGCTTCGAGGTGCTACCGGACTACGCCTCCGACGAGGCCAAGCTGCAGGTCTCGGTCGCCGACGGGGTGCTGCGCGAGAGCGCAGGCGAGAAGCTGAAGGTCCCGATCGCCAAGGCGGCGGCTGCGCCGCTGGTCTCGAAGAAGGCGATCACCCTGCGCGATGGCGCCACCGTGTTCGAGCGACCCTCGGAGGATGCGCGCGCGGTCGCGAGGGTCGAGGGAGGCACGCTCGGCGTGTCCACCGAGGCATCCGCTGGGACCTACCTGCGGGTGGCCTTTGGCGGCGGGCGGCCGGGTTGGGTGCGGACCGCGGACACGGAAGCGACGGCGGCCGGCGGCGGCCGGCTGGTCGACGTGCTCGCGCACATGCCCCCGCAGGTCGAGCTCGACGCCGGGTCCACGCTGGTGACCCGTAAGCCGCAGCTACGGTTGCGCGGAAAGGCGACCGACGACGATCGCCTCAGGGACCTCTACATCTACGTCAACTCGCGGAAGGTGTTCTACCGCGCGAGCCCCAAGGGCAAGCCGACCAAGGTGATGCCTTTCGATACCGTGGTGCCCCTGCGGCCAGGCATCAACTACGTCACAGTGGTAGCGCGCGAGAGCAACGATGTGGTTTCACGCAAGACCGTAGTCGTGCGCGCCGACGGTCCGAGTGGCGAGCTGCTCAAGACTCCGCGCAACGACGACGAGCTGTATTTCCACCCGTTCGGCAAGTAGGCGCTGTGTGCCCATGTGGGCTGGTGCATTACAGTACGCCTCGGGCGCATGTTTACGGCTCTAGTAAAGGGTGGTATGCGCCGGGACAGGGAGACGAAAGGCCGTGCCGGCCTCCTCCCGGGGCGGATATCCAGGTGGCGGGCGCAGCGAAAACACCAAGTAAGTCAAAGGCGAAGAACGGTCGGTCGACCGGGACGTCGTCGACCAAGGCGCAGGCCAAGAAGGCACCTGCACGCCGCGCCAAGACGGCGACCAAGGCGACGGGTGCCAAGCAGGCTGCCGCACCCAAGGCCCGCACCAAGAAGCCCAGTGGGGCGCAACCCGCGGCCAAGAAGGCGACCCGCGGCAAGACCCCCAAGGCGGCCAACGACACGGGCCCGGCGGAGTCCTCCGGCCAGGGCGGCAGCCTGAAGCAGCGCTTCGCAGCACTTCAGACCGCGACGCGCGAGATCACCGGCATGAAGCGCAGCATCGCGACCAGCTTCTTCGACGTTGGTGTGATTCTGAACAAGATTCGCGACAAGCGCCTCTACGAGGTCAAGGGCTACGGCAGCTTTGAATCATTCGTGGAACGTGAGATCAGCCTGAACAAGGTGGTCTGCCTGCGCTCCGCTCGCATCGCGCAGGCCATCGACCGCGACATCGCGGTCGAGGCCGGCCTCGATCGCGCCGCCGCGGCCGTGGCCGCCCTCGACGGCGAGGCGCCGCCGACCAAGGTCGCCGCAGGCGGCAGGGCTGCGGCCCCTACCCTGATCCCGCTGCACAAGCAGTAGGCGGCGGCGTCCAGACCCGGGCACCGGGACCACGCTGCGGACCGAGTGCTCTCCTAGCCCGTCTCTGCGGGCGACGAGGGCGAGCGTGAGAACAGGTCGGCGAACCGCTCGATTCCGTCGGGCAGCTTGCCGTGGTGCTGCCGATGGTTCCACAGCGACTCGGTGATCAGGTCGATGGCGAACGGCACGGGCGTCGCCTCGAAGACCATGTCGGCCGGGAGGTTGCGCACGCAGTCGTCCGCGTCGCGCTCGGTGACCAGCGACTCGACATGCGCGTCGGTGATGCCCTCGTCGCGCGTCCACGCGAGCGCGAGCACCTCGACGAATGAGCCGTGAAGAGGATGCACGAGTACGCACCCGCCGCGCTGCGCGTCGCCGGCGACGAGCGCATGCATCGGGCGCGTGGGTCGCAGCTGCATCGAACGCGTCTCGGCGATGGCATCCGCGAGTTGTTGCGCGATGACCTCGTCCTCCTCGACGCCGAGCAGCGGCACGAGAACGAGCGAAGGACAGATGCCCTCTGCCTGGGCGTCTGCGACGACAGCAGGAATCAGCTCGCGTCGCTGCTCGAGCTCGAGCGCGGCATACGCGAGTGCCAGTCCGTGCACTGCCTCCGGCTGCTCCACTGCAGCGGATAGTAACGCTCCAAACGCGCCTGCGGGCCCCTGCGCAGACTTCGCTAGCGGTCGTCGCGAAGACACTGCAACTCTTGTACAGGCGCCGAATGCAAAACGCCATCGCCCCTCAAACACTTTTCATCGATCGCGTTCGATTCGCTGTCGTTGGTTGACTGCCAACATGCGTGTGTGTAACCCCGGTGCGCTCGGAGGGCGATGAACGATGACCAACGCTGACAACGAGTTCGTTGCGCGTTACGACAAGTTCGTTCGCGGGGTCGCTGCGCAGCTCGTCGCTCAGCTCGGACTCGAGTGCGACGTCGAGGACGTTGTCGCATTCGGATTCGAGGGCTTGCTCCTCGCGCACAAGCGCTACGACGCGAGCAAGGGTGTCGCGTTCAAGTCGTTCGCCTACTACCGCGTGCGCGGTGCGATGATCGATGGCGTGCGCTCGATGGCATACCTCCCCCGGCGCGCCTACGCGCGCTTGCGCGCCACCGAGGCACTCGACGGACAGACGGAAGGTGCTGCGGAGACAGCTGGCAAGGCGCCAGGCGTGGAGGGCGCGCTGCGCGGCATCGATGGTATCCTCGGTCGCGTTGCTGCTGCCTATTGCGTGGCATCGTGCGTCGAAGGCGAAGACGGTGACCCCGATGCGACCCCGGAGCAGGCGCTGCGCAAGAAAGAACGCAAGCAGCGCGTGCTCGCGGCGCTCGACACGCTTCCCGAGCGGGAGCGATTCCTCGCGTACGGCCACTACATCGAGGGCCGCCGCCTCGATGAGCTGTCGGCCGAGCTCGGGCTCTCGAAGTCGTGGGGCAGCCGGCTGCACAGTCGCGCGCTCGGCCTCCTGCGCGAGCAGCTCGGTGATGGCTAGCGTCCGCGGCGGTGTGAGGTGAGGTCGCGTAGGCGCGCACGCTCGGTGCACGCATGAAGCGCGCCACCTACATCTTCCCCTTCGTCGCGTTCTTCCTCTCCGGCGCCTCGAGCCTCGTCTTCCAGACGATATGGAGCCGTCTGCTACACCACGTCTTCGGCTCGTCGAGCGTCGCGATCAGCTCTGTCGTGTCGGCGTTCATGGGCGGGCTCGCGCTAGGCGCATGGTTCTTTGGCCGCCACGCGGACCGCGTGCGCAATCCGCTGAAGCTGTACGCGTTTGCGGAGATAGGTGTGGGCCTCACGGGCCTCGCGGTGCCATGGCTGCTGCGCACCGACGGCCCCCTGGCGGATATCAACGCCGTCCTGCGGCAGTCGATGGATGTCGGATCACTGGGCTTCCTGTGGCTGCGCTTCCTGTGCATCGTGCCGGTGCTGATCGTGCCCACTGCGCTGATGGGCGCAACACTACCGCTGCTGGTGCGGCACTTCGTCGGTCGCGACGACAGCCCGGAGCGCGCCTCGGAGCGCATCGGGATGCTGTACGCGGTCAACACCCTGGGCGCGCTCGTGGGCGTGTTCCTGGCGGGCTTCGTGTTGATGCCGAGGATTGGTGTCGAGACCACGAACACCGTGGCGGCGTGCGGGAACTTCGTACTCGCCGCGCTCATCCTGGTGATGCTTCGCAGCGGCGCAGTCAGCGCACCGGGCAACCGTGACTCGGAAACCGACGCCGACCCCGATCCTCAGCCGGTCGCTTCGACGGGGGCCCGCACCGGACCTTCGCGCCCTGCCCGGCTGGTCGCCGCGTGGGCCTTCGCGCTGTCTGGGCTCGCGTCGCTGCTCTACGAAGTCGTCTGGTCGCGCGCGCTGATCAACACCATCGGCGGCTCGGTCTACTCCTTCGCCCTCATTCTGATGACGTTCCTGGTCGGTATCGCGGGGGGAAGCGCGGCGACCTCGGCGATTCATCGGGGCGCCTCTGCGCTTCCAGGCGCCCTGCTCGCCTCCACCGTCCTGGTCCCGCTGGCCTTCGTGCCTACCGCGGTCACCCAGGGGGCACTCGCGTTTTCGCTGGGCTGCGCGGTCGCGTGGTCGGTGCTCTGGATGATCGCCGCGCGCATTCGGCGCGCGCAGCACGAGCGACGCACGTGGACAGGTGTGGACGAGTCCCATGACCCGGTGTCCGATGGGATGGCCGGTGCGCTGCTCGCCTGTGCGGTGCCCGCGGCGTGCGCAGCGGTGGGGCTCCTGTGGAGCTCGGGTCGACTCGGCATGATGTGCGGCTCCGTGGTCGCGCTCGACGCGCTGCTGCTCGCCCTGCTCGTCGGCCTGCGCGAGCGCCCCGGCCTGCTGTTGGCCGCGCTGCAGGCCTTCATCGCGGGTGCGAGCCTCATCAGCGACATGTGGGCGGACTCGCTGTCGCTGGCCTTCGCCTCGGTCGTCACTCCGTTCTACGACGTCCTGGCGCAGAGCATCGACATCGTGATGGGGCTCATGCTGCTGATGGCGTTGCTGTGCATGTTGCCCGCTGCGCTCGCGATGGGTGCGATGTTCCCCGTCACGATGCGTGTGTGGACCGCGGGCGGCCGGCGCGTCGGGCGCGACGTCGGCATCGTCTACACCGGCAACACGGTTGGCTCGATCGCGGGTGCGTGGCTGCCCGGATTCCTGCTCATGCCGCTATTCGGGATGCAGGGCACGCTGCACATCGGAATCGCGCTCAACCTCGCACTCGCGCTCATGTTGTTCGCCTTCACCGCCGAGCGCCCGGTGGGGTCGACCGGTTCATCGCGCCGCCGCATCGCGCTGGCGGTGCCTGCCTGGGCCGCGTGCGCAGCGCTCCTGCATGGAGCCACCGTGCGCCCCGACAGCTGGCTGTCGTGGGACATGTCGCGGATGACCCTGGGCGCCTTCCGCATCTCGCTCGCGCGCGACGTGCTGGACGAGGAGGCCTGGGGCGCCCCCGAGCTGGTCTACTACCGCGACGGGTTGTCGACGACGGTCACCGTGGAGCGCTGGGGGCGGCACTTCTCCCTCAAGAACAACGGCAAGGTCGACGCGAGCAACGGCGACGACATGCCGACGCAGATCGTGGTCGCCGGGTTCCCGCTGCTCATGCACAGCCACGGCTCGGAGGACCTCGACGTGGCCATCATCGGGTTCGGCTCCGGTGTCACCGTGGGGGCTGCGCTGCAGTTTCCGGTGCGCTCGGTCGACGTCATCGAGCTCGAGGACGCCGTGCTGGAGGCCTCGCGCTTCTTCGCCGACGTCAATCACATTCGATACACCGAGGAGCGCTTCCCCTACACGCGGATGCCGCGGCTGCGCGTCTACGGCGACGACGGTCGCAACTTCCTGGCGGCCACCGACCGCCGCTACGACGTGATCGTGAGCGAGCCGAGCAACCCGTGGCTCACGGGCGTCTCCTCGCTCTTCACGACCGACCACTTTCGCGTCTCCAAGCGTCGACTCAAGCAGGACGGCATCTACTGCCAGTGGGTGCAGCTCTACGAGCTCAGCCCCGAGAACGTGAAGATCATCTACCGGACCTTCGCCGAGCAGTTCGAGCACGTGGTGGTGTTCTCGGCGGAGGACCTGTCGAGCGACACCGTGCTGATCGGCTCCGACACCCCGCTCGACCTCGACCTAGCGCGCGTGCGGGCCGGCTTCGCGCGCCCCCGCGTGGCCGCGGAGCTCGAGCGCGCGTACCTGCACTCGCCCCAGGATGTCTTCGCGCGCGTGTTGCTCGCCAGCCGCGAGGAGATGCTGAGCTACGCACAGGTCGAGCGGCGGCTCGTCGACGGACGCTGGGAGCTGCAGCCCGGTGCGCTCGGGGCGGAGCCCTGTGAGGCATCGACCTGCAGCCGGACGCCCTCCCCGCTCAACACGGACGACAACGCGCTGATCGAGTTCTCCGCGCCGCGCGACCTGATCGGCTTCGAGCGCTACAAGGGCTACCTGGAGAGCTTCTACACAGACGCCTGGCCGTACGGAAAGCTCGCGGGGCGCATCACAGGGTTCGACGCCGGCGCAGCAGGCAGCCGGGACCTGGCGCAGCAGGCCGTGTCGCTCATGGCCCACGGACGCGGCGAGCAGGCCGGGCACTTCGCGGCGATGGCCCTGCAGCGCGCGGACACCCGCGAGGCGCGCCTCGCCGATGCGCTGCTGCAGGCGCTGTCCCCGGGCCATCGCGGGCCCGAGCCGCCGGCGGAGGTCCCCGCGGCGGCCGAGCGGCTCTCGGCCCCGATGCGCGAGCGGGTGGCCGACGCCTACGCGGAGCTGCGCCGCTTCCGTGAGCGACGCGAGCCCTGGCAGGCGTTCATGGCGATCGACCGAATACCCGTGCCCGTGCGGGCATCGCTGGGGCCGGCGACCGTGCTGCTACACGCGGATCTCGCTCGCCGCGCCCATCACGAAGAGGTCACCCTCGATGCGCTCGAGGCCTTGGTTCGGGAGCGTCCTGCTTTCGCCTTCAACCACCCGGAATTGCACTATGTTCTCGCAAGAGCGCACGACACCCTGCAGCACTTCGACAAGGCCGTTCGCAACATGCGCGTGTACGTCGAGGCGCAGCTGACGGCGCTTCCCGACGAGTCGAGCGTGCCCGCCGAGGCACCCGGGACGGTGACCGATCTGCCTGGCTTCAGCGACAAGCGCTTTTCTCGCGGGGAAGAGCCCCCGGAGGTCCCCGCAGGCCCGCTTCGGGCGTTGCGTGGGGGGTCGCTCTGATCTAGGCTCCGCGCGCCCCTGAGGGGGGCCAGGGAGTGCGCCAAAAATGACTACAAGAATCGCCATCAACGGTTTCGGCCGAATCGGACGCTGCATCGTGCGAGCACTCGTCGGACGCGGGGTCGAGGACCTCGAGCTGGTCGGAATCAACGACCTCACCGACGTGGAGACGCTGGCTCACCTGCTGCAGTTCGACTCCGTCCATGGACGCTTCGAAGGCGTGGAGATAGCGGACGGCGGTCTGGTCATCGGCGGCAAGCATGTGCCGATCACCGCTGAGCGTAACCCCTCGGATCTGCCGTGGAAAAAGCAGGAAGTCGACGTCGTGCTCGAGTGCACCGGCATCTTCCGCGACAAGGCCAAGGCCGGGCAGCACCTCGAGGCGGGCGCCAAGCGCGTCATCATCAGCGCCCCCGGCGGCGGTGACATCGACGGCACCTTCTGCATGGGCATCAATACCGATTCCTTCGACCCCTCAAAGCACAAGATCGTGTCGAATGCCTCGTGCACGACCAACTGCCTGGCGCCGCTGGTCAAGGTGCTCAACGAGCAGTTCGGCCTGATCAAGGGCCACATGGTGACGGTCCACTCCTACACCAACGACCAGCGCACGCTCGACCTGCCCCACAGCGACCTGCGCCGGGCGCGCGCGGCGGCTGTCTCGATGATCCCGACCGGCACCGGCGCGGCCAAGGCCATCGGCCTCGTGCTGCCCGAGCTCAAGGGCAAGCTGGACGGCACCTCCATCCGCGTGCCGACGCCGAATGTTTCGATCACCTGCCTGACCGCCCACGTCGGCAAGAAGACCGACCGCGATGCGGTCAACGCCGCGCTCAAGGCCGCCTCCGACGGCCCGCTCGCCGGCATCCTCGGCTTCGAGGAGCGCCCGCTGGTGAGCGCTGACTTCATCGGCAACCCGCTGTCGTCCATCGTCGATGCGGCGCAGACGCAGGTGGTCGGCGACGACCTGGTCGAGGTCCAGTCCTGGTACGACAACGAGTGGGGCTTCTCGAACCGTATGATCGACTTCGCGCGCTTCGTTGGCGACAAGTCCTGACATGAGCCTGCGCGGCATCGAGGAGCTCGAGCTCAAGGGCCGGCGCACGTTCATCCGCGTCGACTTCAACGTGCCGCTCGAGGACGGGCGCGTCACCGACGACAGCCGCATCGTCGCGGCGCTGCCGACAATCAGGCACGCCATGTCCGAGGGCGCCCAGGTCGTGCTCGCCTCCCACGTCGGCCGCCCCAAGGGCAAGCGCGTGCCCGAGCTGTCGCTCGAGCCGATGGCTGCGCGCCTCGCCGAGCTGATCGAGGGCGAGGTGCTCCTGACCGACGACTGCTTGAGCGAGGCCGCTTCGAAGATCGTGGGCGACCTGCGCGATGGTCAGGTGGCGCTGCTCGAGAACCTGCGCTTCCGCGAGGGTGAGGAGGCCAACGACGAGGGCTTCGCGCGCGAGCTCGCGAAGCTGTGCGACGTCTACATCAACGATGCGTTCGGCGCGGCCCACCGGGCGCACGCCTCGGTGAGCGCCCTGCCCCGGCTCGTTCCCGACCGTGGCATCGGCATGTTGATGGCGCGCGAGGTGGAGGCACTGGAGCGCCTGCGCAACGACCCGCCGCATCCCTTCGTCGCGATCCTCGGCGGTGCCAAGGTCAGCGACAAGATCGGCGTACTCGAGGCGCTCATGGAGCGCGTGGACAGCCTGCTGATCGGCGGCGCGATGGCGAACACCTTCCTCGCGGCGCAGGGCCTCGACATGGGCAGGAGCCGGGTCGAGGAGGACAAGCTCGCGCTTGCCCGCACGCTGCTCGTGAAGGCACGGGAGCGTGGGGTCGACGTGATCCTCCCGACCGACGTGGTGGTGGCCGATGGCCTCGATGCGACCGAAGGCATGGCGGTGCGCACCCACGAGGTGCCCGCGGATCAGATGGCGCTCGACATCGGGCCGCTCACCGTGGAGGCCTTCGCCCGCGTGATCGAGCCGGCGGCCGCGGTGCTGTGGAACGGCCCGGCGGGCCTCTTCGAGAGTGCGCCCTTCGCGGCGGGCAGTCTCGGGATCGCGCGCGCCGGCGCCCGGTGCAAGGGCTTCACGGTCGTCGGCGGTGGTGACAGCGTGGCCGCTGTGAACCAGGCGGGACTCGCGGCCGACTTCGACCACGTCTCGACCGGTGGCGGCGCCTCGTTGGAGTACCTCGAGGGCAAGCAACTGCCCGGACTGGAAGCGGTGCGATCATGACCACGCGGAGGCCCTTCGTGGCCGGCAACTGGAAGCTCCACAAGACGCTGGCGGAGTCGACCGCGCTCGTCGAGGAGCTGCGAGGCACGCTCGGCGACCTCACCGCGGGCGTCGACGTGGCGGTCGCCCCCGTGTTCACCGCCCTGTCTGCGGTCGGGGGCAAGCTCGCGGGCAGCGACATCGGGCTCGCGGCCCAGGACGTGCACTGGGAGGCCAAGGGCGCCTTCACGGGCGAGGTCGGGCCCGACCAGCTCACGGACGTGGGCTGTCGGTACGTGGTCATCGGCCACTCGGAGCGCCGCCAGTTCTTTGGCGAGACCGACGAGAGCGTCGCACGCAAGGTCACCGCCGTGCTCGAGCGCGGGATGACGCCCATCGTCTGCGTGGGCGAGTCGCTGGAGCAGCGCAGGTCGGGCGCCGCCCAGGACGTGGCAGTCGCCCAGGTGAGCGGCGCACTCGGGCACCTCGATGCTGCGCAGATGGCCACCCTCGTGCTGGCGTACGAGCCGATCTGGGCGATCGGCACCGGCGAGACCGCCTCGCCGGCGGACGCCCAGGAGATGCACGCGGCCATCCGCGGACGGCTCTCGAGTCTCTTCGACGCCGCAACGGCCAACGCCGTCCGCATTCAGTACGGCGGTAGCGTCAAACCCGACAACGCGGTCGCCCTCATGGGGCAGCCGGACATCGACGGGGCGCTTGTCGGCGGCGCATCCCTGACGGCAGAGCCATTCACTGCTATCGTCGCCGCCGCCGCGGGTCGCGGCTAAGGCGAAAGCCCGGAATTACCACCATGCTGACCTTCCTCACCGTCCTCTACGTCATCGACTGTCTGTTCCTGATCCTCGTCGTGCTGTTGCAGGCCGGCAAGGGTGGTGGCCTGGGCGCGCTCAGCGGTGGCAGCACCCAGAGTGTGTTCGGCGGCGCGGGCGCAGCGAACTTCATGACGCGCCTCACGATGGTGGTGGCCGCACTCTTCATGATCCTCTCGGGCACCCTCGCGTACCTCTCGTCGAGTGGTCAGCGGGCGCTCGACGATGCGGCCGGTCGAGCCCAGGCCATCGAGGAAGCCCGTGCGCTCGGCGTCGGCGACTCGACCGGCGTGGGCGAAGCCGAGGCAGCGGGTCAGAGCCTGGCAGGAGATCCGCTGGCGGCCGATGCAGGCGCCACGCCAACGACGGTCGACGCCGGCGCGACCGGCATGCTCGACGTGGTGGATGAGGCGCTCGGAGCGCTCGAAGGCGAGCCCGTCGAGGAGGCGGAGGCACCGGAGGTCGAGACGCCGGAGGTTGCCGACCCCGCCCCCGAGCCGAAGGCCAAGCCCAAGAAGAAGCCCGCCGCCGCGGCGAAGCCTGAGCCGAAGGCCGCTGAGACGAAGCCCGAGCCGAAGGCCGCTGAGCCGAAGGCCGCTGAGCCGAAACCCGAGCCGAAGGCGGCCGACGTCAAGGCGCCGGCACCGCTCGAAGCCCAGTAGCGGCGTCCGCCGTCAGTGCGGTAGCTGCAGCTGCTCGCCGGCGTCGAGGGCGGTGAGCGCGGCCTCGGCGTCCTCGATGTAGTTGCGGTGACCGTGCTGCGCGGCGAGCGTCTGGACCTCCCGCAGCATCGACCGCGCATCGTCGGTTGAGCCCCGCGCCTGGTCGATGATGGCGAGCATGAACTTCGCCTGCATCAGGTCCCAGACGAAGTCGTGATCGGCCGCGTACTGCCCGGCCGCCTGCACGCGCGCCCTTCCCTCGTCGGATTGAAAGCGGGTCGCATCGATGTAGCCGAGCACGCGCATGTTCGACATCTGCAGTCGCGTGTAGCCGCGGTCGGCGGCGACCTCGTAGCTGCTGCGAAGTGCAGCGAACGCGCGCCGATGATCCGCGAGTCGTAAGTACGCTTCGCCCATGCTGTGCGCGTTGAGCGCGGCCTCGTAGTGAAGGCCTGCCTCGCGCGCAACTTCGGTGGCGCGAGCCGCCGCCTCGGCCGAGGCCTTCTGGTCGCGCGCGTGGTACTGGATCTGACTCTCGAGGCGGTGCAGCTGGCACAGCGTCAGCGCGTCCGCCGGCTCTCGGGCGAGCTTCATCGCCGCCGTGTGGCTCGCCATCGCGCGCTCGTGGTTCCCGCTGCGGGCATGGACGAGCGCCAGCGGCTGCAGGCAGCGTATCTCTGCACGCGCGTCTCCGCTCTCCACCGCGAGCTCGTGGGCGCGCTTGAGCCGCTCCACCGCGCTGCCAAACTCCCCGCCGCGTGCGTCCGCGTCCGCGGTCGCGATCAGGACCTCCTGGAAGAGATCACGATCATCGAGCTCGGCGACGATCTTCTGTGCCTGGTCGAGCCACTGCCGCCCCTCCTCGATGCGAGACGCTGCGACGAGCAGCCGGCCGCGCCACATGCAGAAGCGCGCCGTCCAGCTCGGCAGCTGGGCGGCCTCCGCGTGCCGAGCCGCCGCGTGCATGATCTCGGCGCCGCGCAGCAGGTCGCGTCCGCGGAAGGTCAGCACGCCGATTCGATCGTAGAGCTTGAACGCCTGATCGTGATCGTGGTTGGGCAGCCCGGTGAGGATGGCGATGGCGCGCTTGAGCAGCGTGACCGCGGTGTCGAGTGCCGACTCCCGCTCGAAGCGGTCCGCCGATCGGATCAGGAACTGCACGGCGCGGCCGTGGTCGCCCGCCTCTTCGTAATGCCGTGCGAGGCGCTCGGAGAGCTCGTTGGTGAGGTCGGGATGCAGCGTCGTGATGGCGCGCGCGAGGGCGGCGTGGATCTCGCGGCGCGCCGACAGCGTGATGCTCTCCATCATCACCTGCTGCACCAGCCCATGGGCGAACGCGAACTCCTGGCCGTGGGTCACGACGATGCCTTGCATCTCCGGTCGCGCGAGCGCATCGGAGACCGTGCTCACGCGCTCACCGGCCGCCGCGGCCGTGACCTCGATGTGGAAGCGCTCACCCGCGAGCGAGGCCACCTGGAGGATGTATCGGGCGTCGGGGCCGAGGCGCGAGATGCGCGATGCCACGATGCCGCGCAGCGTCTTCGGCACCTGGACGTCCGACTCGGCTGGGCTGTAGATGACCTGCTCTTCGGCGAACGAGAGCGTCCCCGCCTCCTCGAGCGCCTTGAGATACTCCTCGACGTACAGCGGGTTGCCGCTGCTCTTGGTCGCTACCTCGCGCAGCAGCTCGAACGGGATCTCGTCGGCGCCGAGCCGCGCTGCCGTCAGCCGCGCGATCTCCTCGTCGTCGAGCGGCGGCAGCTGGATCGAATCGTAGTTGGGCAGGTCGCTCCAGCGTGGCTGGAACCCCGGGCGGTGGCTGAGGATCAGCGCCACCCTCGCCTCCTGGATCGTGCGCAGCATGTCGTTGACGATGTTCGCCGACTGATCGTCCATGTACTCCGCGCCGTCCCACGCGAAGATCGTCAGCCGGTCCTCGGCGAGCTTACGGATGATGCGCAGCAGCGCCGCGCGCAGCGGGCGGCTGGATGAGTGCCGCCGCCCGTCGGTCTTGAGTCCGAGTGCAGCCTCCACCGCAGCCTGCTCGAACGACAGCAGGCCGAGCTCGCGCAGGCGCGTCGTGCGGTCGCGCAGCAGCGCCTCCGGGTCGAACTCGTCGACGCCGAGCACCACGCGCAGCATCGCCTGGATGGCCGAGTGCGGGGCATCCTTCATCTGCGGCGTTAGCGCTGCGATGTGCAGACCTGCGGTGTGACCGGCGAGGCTGAGGCGGCGCATCGTCTCGATCAGCAGCCTCGACTTGCCCGAGCCGGCCTCGCCGCACAGCGCGACCACGCGCAGGTGCTTGCGGTTGGCGAGCGACAGCGAGTCGCCGATCTCCTTGAGCGCCTCGCGCCGGCCGATGAATCGACCGTAGGCGTCCGCGACGCTGCGCTCGGATGCCAGGATGAACCGACTGCCGTCCGCGCCCGCCTTCACGAAGCGGAAGCGCCCCCGCAGATCATGCTCGGCCTCTGCGTTGACGAAGATCTGGCTCGCCGCCGCCTGGCCCGACAGCGTGTGGGCCTCGCGCAGCAGCTCCATGTACTGCTCGTCGGCGATCATGCTGCCGCCGAGGTCGACGAGCATGCGCCCCGACTGCATGCCGACCGCAACCGTGGTCGCCTTGCCTAGTGCAGCGGCGGCCGCGCTGCCCGCGCGCGAGACGCGCAGTCCGCAGCGCGCGGCGTTGTCGGAGTCGCGCCCGTCGGGGTTCTTGTCGCCGAACATCGCCCAGACGATGCGCCCTGCCTCGACATCGAGCCCCGGGTCGTCGAGTACCGTGCCCCCGAAACGCTCCACCATCGTAGCGATCGTCTCGGACTTCAGGTCGTCCTCATCGCTGGTGGCGACCACCATGGCGGTGACGTCGCGCCACTCCGTGCGCTCGCGGTTGATGGGTGACACGCCGCTGCCTGTACCCGTGCGCCACTCGCGGGGTACGCGCCTGCCGACGCGCGTCTTGTCCGGCGGCGACTGCTCCGAGTCGGGCAGCAGGTCGGGGCGCGTGTCCGGGTTGCCGGGCTCGACGACCGATAGCGGCGGGTGATCGGACTCGAAGATCTTGCGTAGGCCCTCGCCCGTCGCAGCGGGAGTCTCGTCGCCCGCGTGCCCCTTGAGCAGCTTCAGGTGCGCCATCAGGTCGCGTGGCCCCACGCGGTGACCGAGGGTGTAGAGGTACTGCAGCAGGTCCTCGTAGAGCTCGCCGGCGCTCTGGTAGCGCTCGTCGGGGGCGAATGCCATCGCACGGTGAACGACGTTGACGACCTCCTCGGGGATGTCCGGCGCTCGCTCCTCGATCGGCGTGATGTCTCCGGTGCGCAGCCGCTTGAGCGTGTCGTAGTTGGAGTCGGCCTGGAACGGGTTTTTGCCCGTGAGCGTCTCGTAGAGCAGCGTGCCCGTCGCGAAGATGTCGGCGCGCGCGTCGACCGTGCCGCCCGTCAGCTGCTCGGGGGACATGTACGCGTACTTGCCCTTCACCACGCCGAGCTCGGTGACCGTCTGCGCGAGCGTGCGCGCCTTGGCGATGCCGAAGTCGGTGAGCTTCACCTCGCCCTCGAAGCTGAGCAGGATGTTCTGCGGCGAGACGTCGCGGTGCACGATGTTGAGCTCGCGATTGTTTGCGTCGCGCCGACGGTGCGCGTAGTCGAGACCCTTCGCGAGCTCGCCGATGATGTAGACGGCCACGTCGGTGGTCATGTGGCGGCCCGACCGGCGAGCGATCTTCAGCACGCTCGCCAGGTCCATGCCCGCGACGAACTCCATCGCGATGAAGTAGCTGTCCTGCGCGTGCCCCAGGTCGAAGACCTGCACGATGTTCGCGTGCGCCAGCGTGACCGCGATCTTGGCCTCGTTGATGAACATCTCGACGAAGCGCGGGTTGTCGCTGAACTGCGGCAGGATGCGCTTGATGACGAGGATCTTCTCGAAGCCCTCGACACCATGGGCCTTCGCTTTCCACACCTCGGCCATGCCGCCCCGCGCGATCTGCGAGAGCAGCTGGTACTTCCCGAAAATTATGGGAGCGTCGTCTGCCATGGGATGCGGCTGGCTAGCCCTGGCTGGGCCGCATTCTAGCCAAAAAACTAGGGTAACCCCAGCGAGCGGCGACCGAAAGAACCGAGCCGCCGCCGGCCCGTCCGAAGCTAGTCGCCGGCGAATTGGAGGCGATGTAGGTGTGCGTAGACCTGCCCGCGCGAAAGCAGCTGCTCGTGGGTCCCTTGCTCCACGATCTGGCCGCGGTGGAAGACCACGATCCGGTCTGATGTGCGGATCGTGGACAGGCGATGGGCGATGACCAGGGCCGTGCGTCCCTCGATCAGCTCGCCCACAGCGTGCTGAACCGCCGCCTCGGTCTCGCTGTCGATGTTCGCGGTCGCCTCGTCGAGGATCAGGACCGGGGCATCCCGGTACAGCGCCCGGGCGAAGGCCAGCAGCTGCCGCTGTCCGGCGCTGAAGTTCGCGCCGCGCTCCGCGATCTGCGCCGACAGCCCTCCGCGCGCCTCCACGAGCTCCAGCGCTCCGACCCGCCGCAGCGCCTCGCGCGCCCGGTCCTCGTCCACCTCAGCGCCCATGGCCAGGTTCTGGCCGACGTCGCCGCGGAACAGGAACACGTCCTGGGAGACGACCGAAAACAGGCCGCGCAGACGCTCGGGCCGAAGGTCCTCGATCGGGTGGCCCCCGACACGGATGGTGCCCTGCTGGTGCGCGTAGAAGCGCAGCAGAAGTGAGATGGTCGAGGTCTTGCCCGCGCCCGTGGAGCCGACGATGGCGACGTGCTCCCCGGGATGCACGGTGAAGTTCAGGTCTCGCAGCACGGGCTCGTCAGGACGGTAGGCGAAGTGCACGCCATCGAACTCGATGACGGGGTCGGCGGTCGGGTCGACGGTGAGGTCGGCGGAGGCCGCGCCCTTTGCGGCGGGCTCGTCGGCCGCGTGCACGTCCAGGAAGCCGAAGATGCGCTCCGCCGACGCGAGCGAGGACTGGACGATGGTGTACTTGCTCGAGAGGTCGCGGATCGGGACGAAGAACTTCTGGATGTATTGGTAGAACGCGATGACCGTGCCTACCTGCTCAGTGCTCGGCTGTCCCTCCCCCGCCATGCGGGCGGCTGCATACCAGAGGACCAGGCCGATGCAGATGGTCGAGACCGCCTCGACGATCGAGTACAGCAGCGCGTCGAAGCGTATCGCCTGGTGGTTGCCCCGCCGGTAGGCGTCGTTGATGACGCGATACTCGTCCGCACTGACCGCCTCGCGCCCGTACGCCTGGACGACCTGCATCCCCTGGACCTGCTCGGACATGTAGGCGTTGAGCTGCGCGACGCGCGCGCGTATCTCTCGAAACGCGCGGCGTGCAAAGCGGCGGATGATCTCGACCAGGATCGCGAGGATCGGCAGCACCGCGAATGTCACGAGGCTCAGACCCAGGTCGAGGCTGAGCATGCGAATGATGATCACGGTGATCAGCAGCAGATCCGCGATGGCCATGACCGCGCCCGACGAGAACAGCTCCCCGAGCGAGTCGACGTCGTTGGTCACGCGCGTGAGGATGCGCCCGACCGGTGTGCGGTCGTAGAACGCGATCTCGAGCCGCTGCGCGCGGTCGAAGACGGCCGAGCGCAGGGACGCCATCGCCCGCTGGCCTGCCAGCTGCATGCAGTAGATCTGCGCGAAGCGTCCGACGAACTCGACGGCGACCACGATCGCGTACATCACGAGCGCGTCCTGCCACACGCTCGTCTGTCCATCGAGCACGCCGTCGATCGCCTGCTTCGTGAGCAGCGGCTGCTGCGTCTCGGCGAGGATCGTGACCGGGATCAGCGCCATCGCAGGGATCAGCAGCGCGAGGTTCTTGCGCATGTACGGCCAGAGGCGCGCAAGTAGACGCAGGTCCTGGCCCGTGCTGTCGGCGTCGTCGTGGTGGAACTCCGCCAGCAGCCGCTCGGCGTGCGCCTCCGCTATGACCCGGCGCGCGCCAAGTGCCCGCTGCGCGTTGTGCTGTCCGGTCGTCACAGGCTCGACAGCTCCTGCTCGAGTTGCTGACGCGTGGCCATCGAGGCGTAGAGCCCGCCGCTCGCGACCAGACTCTCGTGATCGCCGACCTCGACCACCCGGCCGTCATCGAGTACCGCGATCCGGTCGCAGCGCTGGGCGGCCGCGATGCGGTGCGTCACGAGCACGACGGTCCTGCCGCGGGCGGCCCGCTCGAGCGCCTGCAGGATGCTGGCCTCGGTCTGGGCATCGACCGCGCTGAGCGGATCGTCCATGACCAGAACACTCGGCCTGTGCAGCAGGGCCCGTGCCAGCGCGATGCGCTGCTTCTGTCCCCCGGACAGCTGCACGCCGCGCTCGCCGACCACCGTCTCGAAGCCCTCGGGGAACTCCTCGATGTCGCGCCGCACCGACGCCTCGCCGGCCGCCTCGCGGATGCGCTGCATCGACTCGGTGCTGTAGGGGTCGTCGAGCGAGTAGCCGATGTTGCGGGCGATGGTGTCGGAGAAGAGAAAAGGATCCTGTTGCGCGTAGGCCACCGCACGTCGCAGTCCGCTGACGTCGAGCTCTGTGACGTCGTCGCCGTCCAGGAACACGCTGCCCGCCGGTGTTGCGAGCAGTCGAGGAAGCAGAGCGGCGAGCGTGCTCTTGCCGCTGCCGGTCCTGCCGACGATGGCCAGCGACTGTCCCGCCGGCACCTCGAGGCTGATGTCGCGCAGGATCTCGTGCTCGCCGATCGAGTGGGAGAGGTGGCGGATCGACAGCGCGCCCTCGGTTCCGGGAGTGCGCGCGTCGGGCGCCTGCGTCACTTCCGGGACGGCATCCGTGATCTCGCAGATGCGAAGGTACGATGCTCGGCCGCGCTGCAGCACGGCCATGATGTAGCCGAGGCCGAGCGTCGGCCAGCGCAGCTTCTCGACGAATGCCAGGAAGGTGACCAGCTCGCCGATTGTGAGCAGGTCCTCCGAGACCATCGCGGTGCCGCGCCATAGAACGATCAGCGTGCCCAGCGAGCCGATGCCCATCAGCAGTGGCCACATCAGCCCGCGTATGATGGCCAGCGCCATGTTGCGCGCGAGTGCATTCTGGTTGGCACGCTCGAACAGCGCGCGTTGCTGCACCTCGGTCGCGAAGGCGCGCACGATGCGGATGCCCGAGAGGGTCTCCTGCACGTTGGTCGCGAGCTCGCCGAGCGCCTCCTGCGCGGCGGTGCTGCGCGTGTACATCATCTTGCCGACCGCGCGTGACGCCAGGATCAGGAGCGGATACGGGATCAGCGCATAGAGCGTCAGCTCCCTCGAGATGGAGAGCATCAGGCTGAACGCGATCGTGTAGGCGAAGAACGTGTTGATCACGTTCAGCGAGCCGAAGCCGATCATCACGCGGATCTGCTGTAGGTCGTTGATCGCGCGGCTCATGGTTTCGCCCGTTGGCATGCGCCGAAAGAACGTCGGGCCGAGCCGGTGCAGGTGCGCGAGCAGGTCGTTGCGAAGGTCGAACTCGATGTCGCGCGCGACGTAGAAGACCCGCACCCGCGAGAACGTCCGCACCGTTGCCATGCCGACCGCGCAGGCGATCACCAGCACGACTAGCTGGGTGAGGCGGTCGAGGTCTCCGCCCTGCAGCGCATCCACCGAGCGACCGAGCAGCAGCGGGATCGCCTGGTCGAGGCACTGCGTCACCAGCAGCAGTCCGAAGCCCTGGACCAGCCGCCACCGGTAGGGCCGGATGTAGGCCATTAGGCCGGTGGTGGGTTCGGAGGCCGGCTCGGGAGTGCCAGCGGCTGCTGCGGACTCACGCATCGGACACGTGTGGGGTTTTCTGCGGGGGCGTCAAGGGGTCGGCTGCTCGGCTTCCGCGACCGCGGGCGGTGGCAGGCGGAGGTAGCGGGTCAGGTAGTGTACCCCGGCATAGAAGGGCCCGGTGTCCAGTAGCGCGACTGCGAGCTTGAAGGTGTAGCCGGCGATGATGAACGACATGAGCTGCGGCCACACCTCGGCGGCCACGTCGATCGGCAGCGCATGGGCGTAGAAGTGGGTCACGAGGATGACGGCGGTCGTGTCGACCAGCTGGCTGACCATCGTCGAGCCGTTGTTGCGCAGCCACAGGTGCCGTCCCTTCGTGAGGCGCTTCCAGAAGTGAAAGAGCTGCACGTCGACCAGCTGCGCGACGACGTAGGCGACCATCGATGCCGTGACGGCGCCGAACGCGAGCTTCTGCACCTGGAAGAACACGCCGGTCTTGTCCGGGTCGCCCACACCCGGCAGCTCGCCGCCGAGCCACAGGATGCTCATCACCCACACATTGAGCACGGCGCCCATCGCGACGACCGCGTTGGCGCGCCTGCGCCCGTAGAGCTCACAGATGAGATCGGTGCACAGGAAGGTGATCGGATACGGCAGCACGCCCACCGCAAGCGGCATCTTGAGTCCGAACACGGACAGCTCGATGAAGCGCGAGATTCCCAGGATGTTGAGCATCGCTAGCGTCCCAAGGAAGATCCCCGACAGCAGCAGGAATAGGTGCTCGCGTCGCTCGTAGAGCGTCGCTTCATCGAGCCTGGGCATGCCGTCGTGGTGGTACTGCTTGGTCGGCAGCGTGCGCTTCACGTGGCGCTCCGCTTTTCGACCGTTCGCTCGATGCCGCGCCACATCGTGTGCGCCTTGCCGGCGTCGGCGGTCTCGCCGAGCGCCTCGAGCAGCTGTGGGACGACCAGCTCCACGTCCGGCGCGGCTGCGACCGCCGAGTCGAAGTCGCGGCGGAATACGGTGAGGTCGGCCGAGGCCGGCAGTACGATCTTGCCGTACACCAGTGCCCCCGTGTCCTCGATCGCACGGTCGTCGACCGCGTGGGCACCCCGGACCACGTCCTCGGAGTGCACGAAGAGCTGCGCGACCTTGGGGATTGCGTCGCGCAGTGCGGTGACGGCGCCAGGGCTGCGCTCGAGGGCGACGAACCGGAAGCGATGCTCGTCGCCCTTGCGCAGCACCGACAGCAGTGGGAATCGCGGCACCGGCCGACCCTCGTGCTCGCCCACATCCGCCGGCGCGCCGTCCCAGAGGATGACGTCGCCGTAGTCGATCGCGGCGTCGCGGTAGCTCGCGCTCTGCACCACGCCGTGGCAAGGGCTCAGCGGGCTCACCCACAGCAGCTCGAGGCTCACCGAGCGGTCGGGCACGACGCTGGGCCCGGCGTGGCCCGGGCCAACAGCGGCGGCGCGCACCTGCACGGGCGGCAGGTCCGCCACGTAGGGCATGCCCGACTCGGCCACCGTCGCCTCGATGCCTAGCGATGCGAACGCGGCCACGGCCTCGGCGCCCTTGCCGAGTGCAGTCGCGCAGATGGCGGTGTTCCACAGCACGGGGCGCTCCTGGCCGAGCAGCTCCGCGGCCCGGCGGTTGGCCTCGAGGCCCTCCTCGAAGCTGCCGCGTACCTTGTGCAGCAGGCCGAGGTTGAACCACCAGGCGCCGCGGTCGGGCACGGTCGCCAGTGCTGCCTTGTACGCGGCCAGCGCACGGTCATGCAGGTGTCCGAGTCGCAGCCCGTTGGCGAGGTTGATCTGCAGGTAGCCCCTGACCTCCGGGTCGCTGCGGTCCGCCCCGCTCAGTCGCTCCAGGCCCCGCTGGGCGAGGCGCACGGTCGACATCGCGGCGCCCTGCTCCGGTGGTGGGACGTCGATCGGCAACAGCTCGGCGGTCCGAACGAGCGCATCGCACGCCAACAGCGTGATCTCGGCGTCGCCGACGAAGGCGTCGGCGATGGCAGTCGTGTCCTGCACCAACCCCTGTCGTCCGGCAGTGATACGTAGCAGCGTGAGCCACGCCCTGCCCGCTGCCCTATCCTCGAGGATCGACCCCCGCAGCGGCTGTAGCTCCGCCCACGCGGCCTGGGGGCCGTCGGACTCCAGCGCTTGCTGGGCTCGCTCCCAGCACCTCTCCGCGACCGAGGCCATCGTGGGCCGATGGATAGCCCGGCCGGGCCGATGCCACAAGCGCCGCCGACCGCTCAGATCGGTGGGAAATCGCGGCGTTGGGTACTACACTCCGGCGGCTGACGACGTGCGCGCTTGAGTGCGCACCGCAGCCGAGGACCTTGTCGAGTGCGGCCGATCGGAAGCGGATTGTCGAATGTGGGCCGCAAGCGCCTGACCAACGAGGATGCGTTCCTCGTGGACAACGAGCTGGGGCTGTACGTCGTGGCCGACGGCATGGGCGGCCACAGCGCCGGCGAGGTTGCCAGTGAGGAGGCAGTCGAGACGCTCCACGGCATGGTGCGTCGCGAGATGCACGTGCTGGAGGAGCTGGACGTCCTGTCGGCGACCGACGGGGAGCAAACCGATGGTGTGGACGGGCTGCAGCGGGCCCGGCGGGTGCTCGAGAGCGCGATCCAGGCGGCCACCTACATGGTCTATGGGCTGAGCGAGGCCGACCCCGAGCGCAAGGGCATGGGCACGACCATGTCCGCGCTGCTGATCCGCGGCGAGCACGCGGTCACCGCGCAGGTTGGCGACAGTCGCATCTACCGCGTCCGCGAGGGCGTCGCGGAGCAGATCACCGAAGACCACACGCTGGTCGCCTGGCAGATCAAGAAGGGCCTCATCACCGAGGAGGAGGCCCAGCACTCACGCCAGAAGAACGTGATCACGCGGGCTGTCGGCTCGCGCGAGTACGTGCAGGTGGACACGTCCGGGCTGCAGCTTCAGAGCGGCGATGCGTACCTGCTGTGCTCGGACGGACTGCACGGTTACGTCGGCATCGAGGAGGTCGCCGACCTGACGGTGCTCGGCCCCGAACTGGCTGTGCAGCGCGCCATCGACGTCGCCAATGAGCGCGGCGGCCGCGACAACATCACTTCGATTGTTGTGGAGCTGCGGTAGCCGGCTCGAGCGTCCCCGCGTCCGTGGGTTCGGGTGCGGGCATGGGCGGCGGAGGCGTCGACGGTGTGCGCGGCACGCCCAGGGAGCGCTCGCGCAGGAAGAAGAAGAGCGTCTGCGCGACGCTGAGCGCCGGCACCGCCAGCAGCGCGCCGGCGATGCCCGCCACATGCTCGCCGGCGAGCAGCACGAAGACCACCAGCACAGGGTGCACGCGTGCGGCGTCGCCCATGATCTTGGGGTTGAGCAGGTTCGCCTCGATCTGGTGGATCAGGATGATCCAACCGGTCGCGAGCAGGGCCACGCCGACGCCCTGTTCGAGGGCGAGCACGACCGCCGGCACGGTGCTCATGATGGCGCCGAAGATCGGGATGATCGACATCGTGGTCGCCACCAGCGTCAGGAACACCCAGTACTTGATGCCGAGCGCGTAGAAGCCGATGCCGGAGAGCACGCCGTTGACCAGGCATATGATCAGCTGTCCGCGCACGACGCCGGCCAGGCCGCGGTCCATGCGGCTGACGAGATCGTCGAAGCCCTGCCGGCGGCCGACTGGGTAGAGCATGCGAAAGAAGTCGAAGATGCGGTCCGTCGTGATGAGCATGTAGGCAGAGAGCATCAACATCAGGACGAAGCCGAACACGCCGCGCGTGAGCGCGACGGCGAACTTCTGGGCCGCGCCGAGCACCGCAAGCGCGCTCTGCTCTGTGCTCTCGATGGTTCTCGAGGCCGCCTTGGTGATGGCGGCGGTCATGTCCTGCGCCTCCTGGGGGTCGCCCGTGTCGCCGTGCAGGCGATAGCCACCGTCGGGCATCGGCACGACGCGCAGCCCCTCCGGCGGCAGCACCACCTGGTAGCCACCCTTGGGATGCGGTTGGACGAGGATGCTGCTCGTGGGCGACGGCTCCGGTTTCGCGCCCGGGTCCCGCACGTCGCCGCCCTCGCCTGCGACGGCTGCGGTTGCTTCGCCGTCCTCGGGGCTCGCCGTGTCGTCGGTCGGCTGTGCGGCGGGCTCGGTGCCGAGATCGCTGGCGTAGAGCGCGGAGGCGGCCTGCAGGCGGCGCTCGAGCTCCGGCAGCCACTGCTCGCGCACCTGCGCCACGATGCGCGGGGCCTCCGTCGTCAGGCGCTTGAACTCACCCGCGAGGCGTGGAGCGGCGGTCGCGACGAGGCCGCTGAGCGCGGCGATGAGCGCGACGTAGACCGCCAGCACCACCACCCAGCGGGGCGGGTGCTTGCCCGCGACGCGCACGCGCTCGCCCAGCTCGACCAGCGGCGCCAGTACATAGGCCACCACGATCGCCAGCAGGAACGGCATGAGCACCGCGCGCGCGAGCCAGATCGCCGCCACCAGCAGCACCGCGGCGCCGCCGAGGAACCAGCGTCGCCGCCTGGATGAGCCGGGCCCCGCCGTGGGCGGACCGCTGTCTCTGGAGTCGTCGTCAGGCATCAGGTCCCCGCCAGGGAACTATAGGAACTTCCGCGGCGGGGGCCAGTATCCCGATCATTCTCCGTCGGTGTCGCCGCCCTCGCTCGGCGCTGCGGCCTCGCTGGACTCCCCGGCGCTCTCGCCCGCGTCGTCCTTGCTCAGGTCGCCCAGCTGCGAGCCGAGCAGGTCGCCCAGGGTGGCGCGTGATGGACCGCTGGGGCCCACCTTGCGCTCGGGCTCCTTACGAGCCTTCTCCATGAACTTCATGGCCTCGACGTTCTCCTCGCGCTCACCAGCGCTGCGCAGCGACAGCGCGATGCGCCGCTCCTCGGAGTCCATCGAGATGATCTCGGCCTTCACGATCTCGCCGACCTTCGCGGCCAGCTGGTCGGGCGACCAGCTCTCGGGAAGCTCGGAGATGTGCACCAGGCCCTCCACGCCGCGCTCGATCTCGACGAACACGCCGAACTCGGCCACGGACTTCACGCGTACCTCGAGCACGGTGCCGACCGGGTAGTTCTCCGGGAGGCGGACCCACGGGTCCTCGAAGAGCTGCTTGATGCCAAGCGAGACCTTCTTCTCGACATGGTTGACCGAGAGGATGATCGCCTCGACCTCGTCGCCCTTCTTGTAGAGGTCGGCGGGGTTGTTGATGCGCTGCGTCCAGCTGAGGTCCGACTTGTGCACCATGCCGTCGACGCCCTCTTCGACGCCGACGAAGACGCCGTAGTCGGTGAGCGAGCGGACGGTGCCGCGGATGATGTCGCCGGGGTTGTAGCGCGACGCGAACTCCTGCCACGGGTCGGGCGCGAGCTGCTTGAGACCCAGGCTGATGCGCTTGGCCTCCGTGTCCACCTCGAGCACCTGGCACTCGACCTCCTCGCCGACCTCCAGGATCTTCGAGGGGTGCTTGGGCTTGCCCCACGCCATCTCGCTGACGTGGATGAGGCCCTCGATGCCCGCTTCCATCTCGACGAATGCGCCGTAGTCGGTGAGCGAGACGACCTTGCCGCCGACCTTCTTGCCGGCCGGGTACGACTCGACTGCGTGCTCCCACGGGTCGTCCATCGTCTGCTTGAGGCCGAGTGATACGCGCTCGGTCTCCGAGTTGTACTTGAGCACCTTGACGGTGACCTCGTCGCCGATCTTGAAGACCTCCGACGGGTGCGCGACGCGGCCCCAGCTCATGTCGGTGATGTGCAGCAGACCGTCGATACCGCCGAGGTCCACGAACGCACCGTACTCGGTGATGTTCTTGATGATGCCCTGCACCACCATGCCCTCCTGGAGGTTCTCCAGGGTCTGCGCCTTGAGCTCGTTGCGCTCCTTCTCGAGCAGCACGCGACGCGACAGCACGATGTTGCCGCGCTTCTTGTTGAACTTGATGACCTTGAACTCGAAGCTCTGGCCGATCAGCTTGTCGAGGTTGCGCACGGGTCGCAGGTCGACCTGTGAGCCCGGCAGGAACGCCTTGACGCCACCGCGGATGGAGACCTGCAGGCCGCCCTTCACGCGTGCGGTGATGGTGCCTTCGATCAGCTCGTCGCGCTCGCAAGCGGCGCTGATCTCGTCCCATACCTTGAGCTTGTCCGCCTTCTCCTTGGAGAGCGAGACGAGGCCCTGCGGGTTTTCCTTGGCCTCGACGAGGACGTCCACCTGGTCGCCCGGTACGATCTCGAGCTTGCCGGTCGCGCCGACGAACTCGCTGGCGGCGATGACGCCCTCGGACTTGTAGCCGATGTCCACGACGACGGCGTCGCGGTTGACCTTGATGACCGTCCCCTTGACGATCTCGCCTTCCTTGAGTGAGTCGGCGTGTTCGACCGATGCTTCGAAGAGGGCGGCAAAGGACTCACCGGCGTCGACGGCCGGGGTCTGTTCTGGGGTGCTCATATAGAAGTGATGCCTTTCATGCGGATTAGCTTCAATCCGCCCGGGGCGGCGGCGATTCCAGCCCCATGGATGCAGTGTGTTGTTGAAAAGATGCCAGGCGCCCAATTGCACCTGGCTCGGATTGGGTGCCTCGGAGGCACGAAACCCAATGGGGCGCGGAAGTTAACAGCGGCCCCTTGCACTGTCAATTGACCCACGGGGGCCTGCGGCGTTGCGCTCAGGAGGCGCCGCGCACGAGTTCGAGGATGGCCTCGACCACCGCCTCGATCCCGAGGTCGGTTGTATCAAGTGTGATTGCGTCCTCGGCGGGTTTCAGTGGGGCGATGGCGCGCGTGCTGTCCTGCAGGTCGCGGGCCTCGACCTCGGCCAGCGTCGCCTCGAGATCGGCCTCCATTCCCCTCGCGTGCAGGTCCGTGACCCGCCGCTGTGCCCGCACCCGCGCCGACGCGGTCAGGAAGATCTTCACCTCGGCGTCCGGGAACACCACTGTGCCGATGTCGCGGCCCTCGAGCACCACCCCGCCCTCGGCGCCCAGCTTCCGCTGCAGCCCCAGCAGCGCCGCCCGCACCTCCGGGTGCTTGGAGACGTCGCTGGCGCCCATCGACATCTCCGGCGTGCGGATCTCGCCCGAGCGATCGACGCCGTCGATGTGCAGCAAGGGCACGCCCTCGGAGTCCGCGCCGAAGCTCAGCTCAGCGCCCTCGGCCATCGTCCCGAGCGCCGGCCCGTCGCCCCAGTCGATGCCGCGATCGGCGGCGAGCCTGGCGATGCCGCGGTAGAGCGCGCCCGTGTCGACGAGCATGAAGCCCAGCCGCCGGGCCGACTCCCGCGCGACCGTGCTCTTGCCGGCCCCTGCCGGCCCGTCGATGGCGACGACCGCCCGCGGTCGGCTCACGGTGCCCCTCCCCCTCCACCGGGTGGTGGAGCCGCTGGCGCCGCTGGCGCGGCGATCTTGGCGGCCGGCTTGTCGGGACACGCAGGAGGCTTGAACGTGGTCTCGGCGAGCGCGGACACGCGCGCCACCTCGTTGGGTGGCAGCTCCAGCACGACCACCAGCGTGCGGTCGTCGATGCTCACGTCGAGCCGTTCCTGCAGCGGCGGCAGACGGAACATCCGCAGGAACATCGTCGCCTGCGCGGCCATCTGCTGGATGCGACCCATCAGGTCGCCCGCGAGCTGCTGCGATGCGAGCTCGCTGCGCACCTCCACGCGCACGCCCTCGGAGAGCTGCAGGCGGAAGCCCGTGGTCGCATCGGCCAGGGCCTCGCCGAGCTTGGGACCGCCGAACCGGTTGGCGGTGCGCTTGATCTCACGTGCGCTCTGCGACGACGGCATCACGAAGCCACCCACCGCGTGCTCCGTGAGGCCGAGCGCCTCCACGCGCTCGGTTGCCAGGATCGAACCGGCGCCCGGGGGCTCGGCCGCGGCAAGCCCGAGAGCTGCCTCCACCGCGGCGGGGCCGCCGATGACGAGGACCTTTCCGTCGAGCACGGCCACGGCCGCTCGACCGTCGCTCAGGACCTCGAAGCGCCCGATCGTCGAGCGCTTCGGTTCCGTCCGTGGCGCAGCGTCGGACCCCGCCATGGCATCGAGCACCTGTTGCTTGAGCTCGTCGTCGATCTCACCGTGGGCGACGATCAGGCCATCCGGGCCGGCAGCCTCGCGCGGCAGTCCGGCGATGGCGATGCGATCCACGCGACCCAGCAGCTCGAGCAGCTTCGGTCCGTCCTGGCAGTCGGCAGCGCCGACGAGCGGTGACAGGCGCGGGTATTCGCTCCAGCCGCGCAGCTGCGCAACGTCGATACGCAGCAGCTGCGTCGCGTTCGCCGGTACCAGCTGCAGCGGCTCGTCGGGGACACTCGGCGGTGGCTCCGCGGCGGGCGTCGTCGAGGCGGCGGTGGCCTGGCTGCCTCCGCATGCGCTCGACAGGATGGTTGCCGCGAGGGCCGTCCACCGGAGTAGCGGCAAGGGGAACGAAGCGCGCCTCGTCTGCATGGCGAGAGCCTACTCCCAAACCCGGCCACACGGCCAGAGCCGGCGACACCACGCTAGCCGCCGAGCTCATCGAGGCGCTAGCCGCCGAGCTCATCGAGGCGCTAGCCGCCGAGCTCATCGAGGCGCTAGCCGCCGAGCTCATCGAGGCGCTAGCCGCCGAGTTCATCGAGGCGCGCCAGCAAGCGCTGGTTGTCGGCTGCCGTCCCCACGCTGATGCGAAGCCCCAGGTCCTTGCCGACCATACGAACGATCACCCCACCCGCGAGCAGCTGCTCGTAGACCTGCGAGGCGGGCGCCGTGGGCGTCGCGTAGAGGAAGTTCGCCTGGCTCGGCGCGACCCGCCAGCCGCGCGCGGAGAGCTCGCCCGTGAGCAGTGCTCGCTGCTCGCGGTTGAGTGTGAGGTAGCTGGCGAGGTGCTGCGGATCGTCGAGCGACGCGAGCGCGGCCGCCTGTCCCGCCGCGTTGACGTTGAACGGCAGTCGCAGGCGCTGGAGGTACTCGCACAGCGGCGCCGGTGCGACAGCGTACCCCACGCGCAGCGCGCACAGTCCATGTGCCTTCGAAAATGTGCGAAGCACCGCCAGCCGCTCGCGGGTGTCGCGCATGTGCATCGCGCTGCCGTAGTCGTCGGCGTCGGCGAAGTGATGGTAGGCCTCGTCGACTACCACCAGCACGCGCGGTGGCACCCGCGAGAGGAACTCACGCAGGTCGTCGGCGGGTATGTGCGTGCTCGTCGGGTTGTTCGGCGAGTCGATGAAGATCAGCCGCGTCGCGTCCGTGACCGCGTCGAGCAGCGCGTCGAGGTCCCAGAAGAGCCCGCGGCGCAGCGGTACCACCGTGTAGGGCGCCGCGGTGGTCTGCAGCGCGAGTCCATACGCGACGAAGCTAGGGCTTCCGATGATCGCGTGCCCGTCGGGTGGCAGTACGGCCCGGCACAGCAGATCGATGAGCTCGTTGGAGCCGTGTCCGCAGACGACCTCGGGCGCGGTGACACCGTGATCCGCCGCGAGTCTCTCCCGCAGCGCCCCCACATCGTCGTCCGGGTAGCGATGTGACTCGGACAGCGCGCGCCTGGCCGCATCGAGCGCGCGCGGGGAGGCACCCGTCGGACACTCGTTGGAGGCGAGCTTGATGGCGTTGTCGATGCCCAGCTCCCGCTCCACGTCCTGCGCCGAGCGCCCCGGCACGTAGGGGGCGACTGTCTCCAGGTGCGGCGCTCCCCAGCGCAGCTTGTCAGCCGGCGTCGACACAGGGGTAGCTCCCGAGCACCTTCACGTAGCGGCTCGACTCGCGCAGCGTATCGATGGCGGCGAGCATCGGTCGATCCGTGATGTGACCGTCGACCTCGATGAGGATCAGGTAGCGAAACTCCCACCCGCGCGCCGGTCGCGTCTCGAGGCGGAAGAGGTTGATGTTGCGCTCGGCGAAGGGTCGAAGGCACTCCACCAGCACGCCGGGCATGTCGTGCAGCGCCAGCGCCACCGCGGTGCGGTCGTTGCCGGTGCGTGGCGGGTAGTCGTTGCCGACCGCGACGTAGCGCGTCTGCAGGTCGGCCACGTCTTCGATGTTGCGCCTGACGAAGTGCAGTCCCGACAGCTGCGCCACCACCTCCGTGGTGAGGGCTGCGGTGTGCTCGCCGTTGCGCGCCTGCTCGGCGGCGACGATACCGTTGCGCTCGTCGATGACGGTGGCGTCCGGGTAGTGCTCGCGCAGGAAGGCCTCGCAGGCGGTGATCGCGCTCGACGAGGCGTAGATGCGCTCGATGGGCCCCGGAGCCTCGCTGCTGGCGATCAGGTGGAATGCGCGCGGGACCGGGATCTCCGCGCAGATCTTCATCTCGCTGCGCGCGAGCAGGTTCAGCGTGCCGGTGACCGCTCCGTCGTAGGAGGTCTCGAACGGCAGTAGTCCGAACGAGGCGTGCCCGCGCTCGACGTCGGAGAGCACGGCCTCGGCGGTCCCCGCGCTGCGCAGGTTGGCTGCCGTGCCGAAATGCTTGCGGGCCGCCAGGTGACCAAAGCCACCCTCCTGCCCCACGTAGGCGACGCTCACGGGCGACGACAGCTCGCGGCACGTCGAGAGCACCTCGGTGGTGACTGCACGCACGCCCCCGGCGGGGAAGTCCTTCGCGCGCTCGACCAGCTGCGCGAGTACGTCGACGTCGCGCGGTAGCGTGAAGTAAGCGTCCGGTTGAGCGTTCTGCAGTTCGACCATCTCGCGCACGGCCCTCGCGCGCGCGTCGAGCGCGGCTACCAGCGATTCGTCAGCTGCCGCCACCGCCTCCCGGATCCGCTCGAACTCTCGCTTCGCGTCGCTCACGCTTTGATCCTAGCCCGGAACGATCAGCGGGGCGAGGACGATCGCGGAGCGCACGCGGGCTCACGAGTCGGGCGGCAACAGGTCCTTGAGGCGTGCGAGCGCGACCAGCGCCTCCACGGGCGTCATGCGGTCGACATCGAGCGCGCGCAGTGTCGCGTCCGCCTCCGAGGGCATCGGCGGCGGCGCGGGCGCGGCGAACATGTCGAGCTGCGCAGATCCTGCCGCCGATCGCCCCCGCAGCGACGCATGGCCACCCGAGGGCAGTGCCGCCCCGGACTCGAGCTCCGAGAGAATCGCGCGTGCGCGCGCGAGGACGATCGCTGGTAACCCCGCCAGCTGCGCCACGGCCACGCCATAGCTGCGGTTGGCGCTGCCCTCGACGAGCTTGTGCATGAACACGATCTTGCCGTCGTACTCCCGGGCGGCGACGTTGAAGTTGACCACGCCCTGACGGGTCTCCGCCAGCTCGCACAGCTCGTGGTAGTGCGTCGCGAACATGCCGCGGCAACCGATGGCGTCGTGCAGGTGTTCGGCCACGGCCCATGCGATCGACAGGCCGTCGTAGGTGCTCGTTCCGCGCCCGATCTCATCGAGGATGACCAACGAGCGACGCGTCGCGCCGTGCAGGATCGCCGCGGTCTCGCGCATCTCCACCATGAACGTGCTCTCGCCCCCCGCCACGTTGTCGCTGGCGCCGACGCGCGTGTAGATGCGATCGACGAGGCCGATGCGCGCGCTGCGGGCTGGCACGAAGCAGCCGGCCTGCGCGAGGATCACCGACAGGGCGACCTGACGCATGGCCGTCGACTTGCCCGCCATGTTGGGCCCGGTGATGACCATGAGCCGCGCCGCCTCCGCGTCGAGGACGACGTCATTGGGCACGAACGTGCCGCGCGCCACGTGCTGCTCGACGATCGGGTGCCGTGCATCGAGCAGCTCGAGCGCGTCGCTGTCGTCGACCACCGGTCGTACGTAGTCGTGGCGGTGCGCGAGCTCGGCGAAGTTGCTGTGTAGATCGATCTCCGCGATGCGCTGGGCGAGCCGTCGCAGTCGGGGTGAAGCCTCGCCGATCTCCGCCCGCAGGGTCTCGAACAGCTCGAGCTCGAGCGCGCGCAGGCGGTCGTCCGCGTTGAGGATGCGCGTCTGCACCTCGTCGAGCTCCACCGTCGTGAAGCGCTCGGCGTTGGCGACCGTCTGCTTGCGTCGGTAGTCCTCGGGCACGGCCGCGAGCCGCGCCTTGCTGACCTCGATGTAGTAGCCGAAGACCTTCGTGAACTTGATGCGCAGTGTCGGGATGCCGGTGCGCTCTCGCTCGCGACCCTCGATCTCGAGGATGACGTCCTTGCTAGAGGAGCTCAGCTGGCGCAGCTCCGCCACGCGCGCATCGAGCTCCGCGCGGATCACACCGCCGGTGCTGGTACTCACGGGCGGCTCGTCGACGAGGGTCTGGGCGAGCCGCTCGTAGACGTCCGTGCACTCGTCTTCGGGGATGAGTGCGCCGAGCGGATCCTCGGCCGGGGGGCTCGGTCGATCGCGCAGTGTCCGTGCCACTGCCTGTGTGCCGGCGAGCGCATTGCGCAGCGCGCCCAGGTCGCGCGGTGTTGCGACGCCGAGCGAGGCGCGCGTTGCGAGCCGCTCCACGTCGTGCACCTTGCCCAGCGCGTCGCGCAGCACGTCGCGCAGGGGTGCATCCATGACCAGCGCCTCGACGTGATCATGGCGGCGGCGCACGGCCGCGACGTCCGTCAGCGGCGAGAGCAGTCGGCGCCTCAGCAGTCGACCCCCCATGGCGGTCCTGGTGTTGTCGACCAGGTGAACCAGCGAGCCGCGTCGTTCGCCCGAGAGCGTCCGCATCAGCTCCAGGTTGCGCACCGCGGCGTCGTCGAGCGTGAGCTGCCGCGTCGTGTCGTAGGGGGCGACGCGGCCGATGCCCAGCTCGGTCATTGGCTGTGACGCCTGCGCGTAGTGGAGCGCCGCGAGCGCTGCCGCGCGTGCGCTCGGGGTTAGCTCCCCAACGCCTTCCAGGCCTTCGGGGGGCGCGCCCTTCCCGGCTGAGGTCGCATCGTCGGGCAATGCGCGGAAGACGGCGCGCGGGAGCAGGCCACCGAGTGGCTGTTGCAGTGCGCTCGCCTCGGGTGCGAGCAGCACCTCGCGCGGGTCGAGCCGCACGAGCTCGGCGAGTACCTCCGCCGCGCTCTCGAGCTCGGTCGCGCGCAGCTCCTCCGTCGAGAACTCGAGCACGCCGAGTCCATGGCGGTCCCCGTCGGTGGTCACTACCGCCAGGTAGTTGTGCGTGTTGGCGTCGAGCGTCTCGTCGTCCAGTAGCAGGCCCGGCGTCACGACGCGAACGACAGCACGCGGGACCACCCCCTTCACCTTCGAGGGGTCCTCCATCTGCTCGCAGACCGCGACGCGCTGCCCCAGCTCCACCAGGCGCGCGATGTAGCCGGTGGCAGCGTGGTGCGGCACGCCGGCCATCGGGATCGCGATGCCGTGCTCGTCGTTGCCGCGCGAGGTCAGCGCGATGTCCAGCAGCTCCGACGCGAGCACCGCGTCCTCGAAGAACATCTCGTAGAAGTCGCCCATGCGGAAGAACAGCAGCGTCCCCGGGTGCTCCTCCTTGGCGCGGAAGAACTGCTGCATCGCGGGCGAGCGGCGCCCCTTGCCCGGCTTGCCGCCTTTGCTTCCACTGCCGGCCCCGGAACGCTTGTCGCTCTTCCTAGTGGCCACGTTCCCGCCGTCTCAGTTGAAGTGGTCGGACCGGGAGACTGCCGTCGCGAAGGGGCTGAGGGAGACCGGGATCAACCCGCGTGCGTAGACGTCGACGATGTACATCCGCCCGTCCATTGGGTTGAAGCGCAGGTCGACGGGAAGCACACCCTCGTACACGGCGGTGCGGGCGTCACGCCCGTCGAAGAGCAGTGTGCCCGCATCGCTGCGCGTGCTGAACGCGAACGCGAGCGTCTCGTCGGTGGGCGCGACCGGGCGCTCGCGCAGCTCGAACATGATCGCGTGGTTCTCGAAGCGCTCGCCCTGCCACGCGCGGAAGCCCAGGCGCGGGTCCGCGTCCGGGTCCTGCATGCAGTGGCCGTCGCTCGGGTCGGCGATCACGCGGTGGATCACGCCGGTGCGTTGCCCACTCACCCTGTAGGCCCGGTTGGGGCGCATCTGGAAGGCGAGCGGCGCATCGCCGAAGCACGCTTCGATGACCTCGCGGGCGCTCACGTTGGCCGCCGCGAAGCTACCGATGGAGTTCTCCGCGAAGGCATCGTCGATCTGGAGCAGGCCTCCGCCTTCGCCGTCGCTGGCCGCGGAGTCGATGATGATCGACAGCTGGTCGCGCGGGTTGTCGTCGCGCGCATCGCGCAATGCCTCGCAGGCACTGCGCAGCCGGCCCTCGAGCGAGTCCCATGCGTCTTCGTCGGGAAACGCGTTGGCGATGACCAGCAGGTCGCCGCGACCTCGGTCATCTGCTGAGGTTCCCAGCTCATCGCTGCCAAGCACGCCCGCGGCACAGGGGTTGAGCTCAGTGCGGAAGGACAGCTGGCCATCGACCTCTTCGAATCGACCCCGGCCGCCCTGGGTCCCGGGGATCAGTCCCTGGTACAGCAGGTTCCAGCTGTCGTCGGCCAGCACCCATGGGTCGGTCTCCGCGCAGATGAGGACCTGCTGGACTTGCTCGCCACCGATTTCCTCGGTTCCACAGGTCTGCGGAGCCTCCGACGCATCGCCATCGCCATCGCCATCGCCATCGCCATCGCCATCGCCATCTCCATCGCCGTCGCCGTCGCCACTGCTAGGACCGGCGTCTGCCATGCCTGCATCCGCCACGGCCGTCACGCCGAGCTGCTCGAGGTCACCCGGGTACGCCCGCGCCTTGTGGGACTGGTCGCCGCAGGTGATGCACTCGAGACCCGCGACGCGCGACTCGATCGTCTTGCCGTCCAACTGCACGCGCAGGATGCGATCGCCGAACTGGAAGACCGGCGTGTCGGGCACGACCCTCGTCACCAGCTCGGGCGCCTCCGTGTCGTCGCCGCGGAAGCCCTCGCGAATTCTCGGCGCGTGGCGACGCACCGCGATCGGACATGCGGCGCAATGCGCGAGCTCGAGGTCGTGCACGTCCACCACGTGAACGGTGCCGTCGGCCAGACCGACCGCCAGGAACACGCCACGCAGCCGCCGCGCGTCCTGGCCGTTGTTGTCCTCACCGAAGCAGGCTTCCGCTTTCTCCGCTAGCGAGGGCTTCTCGGGCACGACGATGTACTGCTCGACATCCTTGTCGGTCGGATCGAAGCCCGGGTAGACGACCTCGATGGACGTGGCGACGGCGGGCCCGGCCGCGTGGCGCATGCGCATGGCGATCCGGTCGCGCCGGTGGAGCGGGTCGGCCCCGACCGGCAGCACGCGCCCATCCTGCAGCGCCATCACCGAGCCGTCGGTGGCGTCCACGGCGTACACGTAGCGGGTCTCGGTCGGTGAGCCCTCCGGCAGCGTGACCCCAGGGGCGGCCGCGGGCACCCACGGCGTGGCGACCACCGCCGACGTCGGTGTCCCGGTGACGATCGGCTCGACCGCCGCGGGATCTTCGTCGAAGGAGATCACGTGGATGACTGGCCAGCTCTCGTCGGCCACCAGCACGCGCGGCCGGCAGCCGGGCTCGTCCGGCGGGCAGAACGCATCGACAACCATCGTTGCGGGCCGGGGCGGCGCGCTGAAGTCGTCGGCGCTGGGTGCGGGAAGCGGGTCCGCGTCGGGCTCCAGCAGCCGGTACTCGCTGCAGGCCAGGCCGCCCTCGCTGCTATTGAAGCTGTAGGGCTCTCCGCCGGGGGCTGGCTCGCCGGCGCTCGGGCTGGCTGGCAGGCGTAGCGTGAGCTCGCGGGTGGCGGGGCCGTCGAGCGTCCCGGCCTCGTTGTCTTCGGTCTCCGGATCGTCGGCGCGGATCGGGATGTGCAGGATCCTGCCCTGCTCGGGCAGCGTCACGATGAGTGAGTCGCCCTTGTCGGTCGAGACCAGCACCATGTCGTGGGGTCGGCCGCTGAGGTCGAGCGGCAGCTGGATGTCGCCCACCTTGCCGGGCGCCAGCTCGCGCAGCGCACCGGTGTCGAGCACGCTGATGTCCCCCGAACCCCGGTTGGCCACGTAGGTGTGTCGCGGCTTGCGCTCGCCCACCGCGATCGCCGTCGGCAGCTCACCCGTGGACACGAAGGTGTAGCCGGGGATGTCCTTGCGGCTGTCCTCGACGCGGTCCGCGAACAGATCGACGGCGGCGACCTCCCCGGTGGCCGTCTGGGTGACCAGCGCGTGCGGCACGTACAGGCGCGTGGACGGCTCGCAACCCGCCTCCTCGTCGTCGGCGGAGGTCAGGTTGCAGCACGCCGTGTCCGCGGTCGTCGGGAACTCCGCCGTCAGATCGAGGCACGCGAAGGCCACGCGCTCCGGTCGACTGAAGCTAGCCGGGCTGTCCGGCGGAGGCGGGTCGTCGCAGGCGCACAAGACGAGGCAGAGCGCGCCGATCCACGGCAGCAGGCGGTGGTGCGGGGGGTGCTCAACGCTACTCACTGGAGCTCCTGAAGGACGCGGGGACTGCCGAGCGTGGCCACCATGACCGCGGAGGTGGGCTCGTCGCGGAGTCCGGCCTCGATCGCCAGCACGGGCCGCAGGTCGACGATGCGTACGACCGATGAGCGGAAGTCCGCCACGTAGAGCAGCCCGCGCGGTCCGTCGAGCGCAATCTCGAAGGGGCCGCTGAAGTTCGGAACGACCGACAGGATCGTGCCCGAGTCGCGATCGATGATGAAGATCTGCCGGCCGTTGAAGCAGGAGACGGCGACGATCTCGCGCGACTGCCCGTCCTCGCCCAGCAGTGTGCCGACGACCAGGCGCGAGGCGCCGCCGCCAACCTCGACAACGCGCTTCACGTTCGCGGCGAGCTGGGTGCGCGACTCCGGGCCCAGGTCCACGTAGAGCAGCGCGTCCGGCGCCTGGGTGACGACCAGCGCCTGGCTGGGCGCTCCACCCTCGCCGGGCACGATGACACCGGCGCGCGTGTCGCCGCGGAGGCCGATGCCGTCGAGGCCGAGCGAGCCGCCGTCGAAGAGCGAGGCATCGCCCGGCCCTGTCTCGGTGGCGACGCCTACCCGGGTCAGCTGCTTGCCCGCGCCGGTCATGTAGCCGAGCTGTGACTGCGGGTCGAACATCACGCCGGTCAGGCCGCTCGGGAAGGTGCCGAGGGTGTCCGTCAGCACCATCTCGCCCGCCTCGGTGTCGACGTAGAGGCTCACCTCGCCGCGCTGGTGTGTGACCAGTACGTAGTTGGCACCCGGGTCGGCGCCCGCGTCCCACTGCGTGAGTGGGCCCGCTATCACGGCGACGGGCTCACCCGGCACCTCGATGTCGCGATCGTTGACGACGCTGCTGTCGTCGATCTGGTGACTCACCGTGCACTTGCGCCCGCCGGTGGTGCCGCAGAACAGCACCGAGTCGGTACCGGTACCCGGTTGATAGTCCGTGTAGCTGAGGTGTCCCTGCGAGCGAATCGGCACGAAGACACGGTGATCGGCCCCCGGGTCCGACTCGCTCGACAGCGCGATCCCCGTGCCAAAGGAGTCGATGAGCGCCTCGCCCTCGTGGACGTCCATCGGCTCGATCCGGAGGATGCCCTCGTTGTCGTACTCGCAGCCTGCGGGCGGCTCGGACACCCGCGGCGTACACAGGTCGACCTGCTCCTTGATGCCCCGCAGGGAGTAGGCCTGCAGGCTTCCCTTGTTGTACCGGAGGTCGAAGTTCGAGTTCACCACGAAGAGGTGCTCGGACATCGCGGCCGACCCCACACCCGCGTCGTCCATCCCATTTCCGGGGATCGCCGGGGAGAGCGACAGCGCGGTAGGGAAGTTCAGCTTGCCCTCCGGCGGCGCTGCGCCCTCGTTTTCGAGGTCACAGGCAGAGGCGGCCAGGGCCACCAGGGCGAAGCCGAGGGACATCAATCCGCGCCGGCGTGGCGAAGGGGCAGCCATCGGCGGCGGAAAGTAGTCCCTGGCGCCCGACCCCGCAAGCTTCGCCGCGTGGGCCCAGGGGGGCGAGCTAGCCCCAGGGATCCAGGACGTCGTTCTGCATCCGCCGCTTGCGCTGCTCCTTTGGGGCGGGAGCGGGCTCTGCGGGGGGCGCGGGAGCCTTGCCCTTGGGTCGAGCCTTGGGTCGCGACTTACCGGATTTCCTGGCCTTCTTGAGGCGGATAGGCAGGGTCTCGCCGGTGATGGACGAGACGGTTGCCGAGCCGTTCTTGTAGCCGGCGAGCCGCACCTCCAGCTCGACGCGCGCCTCCCCCGTGGGGCGGGCCATCGTGTACGGGGTAGCTCCCACGAGCTGACCGTCACGGTAGACCTCGGCGCCGTCAGGGACGCTGGTGACGACGACCGACACCTCCTGCACACCCGCAGCGGCCTCGGCAGGCTCCTCGCCCTGCGACGGAGTCGACGGTTTCGGCTCGGGCGCCGGCTCCAGGGCCGCCGCAGGCGTGACCTCATGGGCTTCGCCCTCGCCCCCTCCCAGAATGGCAACACCGGCGACCACAGCGCCGATGGCGATCGCGATGCCCGCCAGCAGGGGTGCCTTAGAGCTCGTCGGCGGCCCCGGGATCTCGCTGTCCATCGAGGTGGAGGTCTCACCGGTGATGTCTCGCTGGGTCGCGAAGCCCCCCGTGGGTGGCGCTGGCGGCGGCGGCGTGGGCATTTGGGCGGCTGCCGGGGTCTCGCCAGCCCGCACCTTCTCGAGGTCGCTGGCGAGCTCCGCCATCGACTGGTAGCGGGTCTCGGAGTCCTTGAGCAGACAGCGCAGGACCACCTGCTCGATCTCTGGCGAGACGTCGGTGGGCGGCGGCAGCTCGCGCGGCGGCACGGGCTCCTCGTACATGTGCTTGGTGAGGATGCCCATCAGCGTGTCGGCGTCGAAGGGCACCTGGCCGGCGACCATCTCGTACAGCATCACACCGACCGCATAGATGTCCGTGCGGTGGTCGACGCCGCTGCCCGCGCACTGCTCCGGGGACATGTAGTGCGGCGTCCCGAAGACCTTGCCCGCCTGGGTGAGCTTGCTGTTGTTGCCACCCACCTTTGCGATGCCGAAGTCCAGGACTTTGACGAAGTCGGCGCTGCCACCGCGCTCGATCAGCTGCACGTTGTCCGGCTTCATGTCGCGGTGGACGATGCCGGCCTGGTGCGCCGCCCCGAGCGCGCTGCAGAGCTGCAGCGTGACGGCGATCGTCCGCTCCGTGTCGAACGGCCCCGCCTCGAGCGCGTCGGTCAGCGACTGGCCGCCGAGGAACTCCATCACGAAATACGTGGCGCCGTCGGGCAGCGTGCCGAAGTCGCTGATGTCGATGATGTGCTGGTTGCCGATGGCCGACGCGCTCTGGGCCTCCTGGCGGAAGCGGGCGACGATCTCCTCGTCCCGCGATACCTCGGCGCGCAAGACCTTTACGGCGAGCGGCTTGTTCAGCGTCGTGTGAACGGCCTTGTAGACGAGGCCCATGCCGCCCTCGCCCAGCACGGACTCGATGCGGTAGCGGCCGTCGACGACGGTTCCGACCAGTGCGCCGCCCGGTCCCATGGCCGGTGGCGCCGCCTGTTCGCCCGCTTCGCTGGTCGGTTCCGACATTATCAGGCCATGTTAGCGCGGGTCGCTCGGCGGCGAAAACCCCGAATGAGGCTGCGATTCACCCAAAACGGGGTCTCAGCCGGACTCGGGTGCCGGTGCGGCCGGCTACTCGTCGTCCTCGTCGTCCTCGTCCTCGTCGTCGTCGTCCGCGTCATCCTCGTCGTCCGCGGCGTCATCTCCGTCCGATTCCCTGGCGTCGCCTTCGCCTTCGCCTTCGCCCTCGCCCTCGCCCTCGCCCTCGTCGTCGTCGTCGTCGTCCGACTCCGCGTCGCGGTCCTCGTCATCCGCGTCGTCGTCGTCCGACTCCGCGTCGCTGGCCTGCGCCCCTGCCTCGTCGTCGTCCGACTCCGCGTCGCTGGCCTGCGCCCCTGCCCCGTCGTCGTCCAGCGCCTCGTCGGACTCATCGGACTCATCGGACTCATCGGGCTCCTCGGACTCCTGCTCGGCGGCGGCCGCGTCCAGCTCCGCCTGGGCGTCTTCGGCGATCTCGCCGGTCTTGCGCTTGAAGAGCTCGCGGCTCTCGTCGCTCAGCTCGGTGAACTCACGCAGCGTCGGCAGGTCCTTGAGGGCGCGCAGACTGAAGAACTCGAGGAAGTACGGCGTGGTGCCGTAGAGCAGTGGTCGGCCTGGCTCGTCCTTGCGGCCGAGCATCTTGATGAGGCCCCGATCGAGCAGCACCTTGACCGCTGAGCCGGTGTCCACACCGCGCACCTCGTCCACCTCGGGTCGCGTGATCGGCTGACGGTAGGCCACGAGCGCAAGCGTCTCGAGCTGCGCACGTGTCAGGCGCACCGGGCGCTGCGCGACGAACGTCTGAACGAAGCGCGTCACCTTCGGCGATGAGCGGAACTGGTAGCCGCCGCCAACCTCGACCAGCTGGATGCCACGCTCCGCATACTCCTCGATCAGCTCGGCGATCATGGGGCGCAGGTCGGCGACCTTGATCTTCAGGACCCGCCCGAGCTGCGCGGCGGTGACGATGCGGTCGGCGACGAAGATCAGGCTCTCCAGGGCGTGCTTCGCCTCGTCGACGCTCAGCGCTGGAGGCTCGGAGGGCGATGCGGCCTCGGTGGGCGCGTCGACCTCACCCACGCCGGACTCCTCGCGCGGCTCCGCCGGCTCTTCCTGTACCTGGGTCTCCTGGCTCATCGCCCCCTCCGGATCGACTCAGTCGTCATCGTCGTCATCGTCGTCGTCCTCATCGTCATCGTCCTCATCGTCGTCGTCGTCGTCGTCGCGATCGGGACCGGCGGCGACGTCCAGCTCGTCGTCCTCGCTGTCGTCGTCCTCGCTGTCGTCGTCCTCGCTGTCGTCGTCCTCGCTGTCGTCGTCCTCGCTGTCGTCGCGCTCGGGCTCGGGACCAGGACCGGGACCGGGACCGGCGGCGACATCCAGCTCGTCGTCCTCGTCCAGCTCGTCGTCGCCCATGCGCGCGTCCGGCGACAGACCGTCGTCGCTCGTCTTGAGCTCGTCCTCGAGCGCTACCATCGGCGGCGCGGTCAGCTCACCCGAGCTCGTCGGCATCTCCCCGGGCGGCGGGATGGTGGGTGCCTCCGGCGCGAACAGCGCGTACTGGATGTGCAGCGGCGAGCTGGGCTCCGCCTGGTACAGCCGCACCACGTGCATCTTGGTCATCTCGAGCAGCGCCAGCAGTGTCACCACCACATCGTAGCGCGTGAAGTCACCAGCGAAGAGCTCCTCGAACGTGCACGCCCGCTTCGTGCTCAGGTCCTCGGTGATCTCCGTCATGCGCTCCTGGATGCTGATCCGCTCCGTGGAGACCTCGAGCGCCACCTTGCCCTTGGCGCGCTTGAGGATCGCCTCGAAGGCGTCGAGCAGCTTGAAGAGGCTCGTCTCGGCCAGCGGCGCCTCGCCCTCCGCAGCCGGCGCGGGGAGCCCGCGACCGAACACATCGCGCCCGGCGACCGACCGGTTGCCGAGCTCGTCGGCGACCTCCTTGTACTTCTGGTACTCGAGCAGCCGGCGGATCAGCTCCGCCCGCGGGTCCTCCATGAACTGCTCTTCGTCCTCGTCGACGTCGTTCGGATTAGGCGGCAGCAGGGACTTGGACTTGATGTGGGCCAGCGTGGCCGCCATCAGCAGGTATTCGCTGGCCACATCGAGGTCCAGCTCGTTCATGAGCTTCAGGTACTCGAGGTAGCGCTCCGTCACGAACGAGATCGGCAGATCGAGGATCTCGAGCTCGTGTTTGCGGATCAGGTGCAGCAGCAGGTCGAGCGGGCCCTCGAAGCTCGGGAGCTCGATCTTGAAGGCCGCATCCTGGGGCACGATCGGTTCGTCCACTGAGTCCTCGGCTAGACGCTCGGCGCCACACGACGTGGCCGGGACGATACCAGCTTTTGGCTAGCCCCGGCCGTGCAAGAGGGGGGCGAGCTACCGCCTGCGGTGCGGCGTGTCAAACAACACCGGCAGATGAATGACTGTGCGACAACACCCCACCCCGCATGGCGATGCATTCAAGCGATCGCCCGGTCACGCCCGATGGTATGATTGGGGTCGATAGCCGATGAACGACATGTGCCCAAGCTGCGGCCAGTCGATTTCCGCCGACGCGCCGACGTGCATCTACTGCGGCACCACGCTGGGTCCCGCCACGCCTGGTGCCCGCGTCTCCACGCCTGTGCCCGCTGCGCTGGGTTCGGATGACATCCTCCTCGATGACGAGGCGATCCCGCCGCTGCCCGAGCTCGTCGACATCGCGCCGCCGCCCCCGCCCGCAGCGCGAAAGCAGGCGCACGCGATGTCCCACGCCGCCACGATGCAGGCTCAGGCGCTGGCTGCTGCGCCGCCTCCGCCGCCGGCCCTCGCCTTGGAGGGCGAGCCCGCGGGCATCGCCTCGGGCGCGAGCATGCCGGGGTTGCAGCTCGGCTCCGCCGACCAGGGAGGCGCGATGAGCGATCCCGGTGGGCTGTCGCTCGACGGCCCGGGGCTGGAGCTCGCTTCCGACCGGCCGCCTCCGCGCTCATCGATGGCCGGCGATCCGACGGCGGGGAAGCAGCCCGCCGAGGGCGCCGAGGACGCCGCGCCGCTGGCACCCGAGTCGGTGCCGCCGCCGGCGCAGACGCCGCAGGATCGCAAGCGCGCGAGGATCGAGTCGGTTGCCGGCTACGGGCCCGTCCCGACGTCACCGCTGTACTTCGCGCCCTACTTCGTGAAGGTCTTCATGCGCAAGCGCGTGGTGACGCAGGAGCTGCTGCAGCTGACCAAGGTGCGCAAGCGCGCGAGCCAGGCGCACGTCGATGCGATGTGTCAGGTCGGCGAGTCGCTGCATGTGCGCCGCACCGACCCCACGCTTGCGCCGCTCGCGCGGCAGTTCGAGGTCATCAGCAGCGCCGACAGCGCGATCGATGAGCAGGCCGAGGCCGGGGCTGCGTCGCGCGACGATGCGCTGCGCGAGCTCGACGCCCTGGCCCGCCGCGTCGAGGCGATCGAGGTGCAGCTCAAGCCCGTGCAGCAGCGCATGGAGGGGCTCGAGCAGCAGGCGGGGACGCTCACGCGCAAGATGACGGAGGCCGAGCAAGCGGCGACGAAGATCGACGCGGAGATCGTCAGGATCAACGCGCTCGAGACGCCCACGGGCGAGGACCGTGCGCGCGTCCAGCAGATGGCAGCGCAGCGCGAGCAGGTCAGTCAGGTGATGGCGCGCATCGACGCCGAGCTGTCCCCGCGGCGCCAGGAGATCGACGCCCTGCGTGGCAAGTTCAACAAGCAGCGGCGCGCCGCCGATGAGCTGATCGGCGAGCGCGACTCGCTGTCGGAGATCATGGGGCGCGAGCGCGACCGGCAGGCAGTCGAGGCGGGCGCATCACGCGGTGCGCTGCGAGAGGCGCTCAAGGCGCTGGCGGAGGTCGCGATCGAGCAGGGGCTCACCGACCAAGTGACGGCGCTGGTCGAGAAGGTCGAGAAGCTCGAGGCCGAGCTCAAGCGCAAGCGCCAGCACGAGGGCGTCTACCGCGCGGCGCTCAGTAGCTACGACGAGAAGGCGTACAAGCAGGGCGGCATCGTGCTCGTCGGCGGCACCGGCCTGGTGATGTTCAGCCTGCTGGTCATGATCTTTCTCTGATCGGCGACGCGGTCACTCAGCGAGCGCGGCGAGCGCGGCCAGCACGGCATCCACGTGTCCCTTGACGCGCACCTTCGGGAAGAGCTTCTCCACCTTCCCTGTCTCGCCGACGATGACGGTCGACCTGATGATGCCCATCATCTTCTTGCCGTACATGTTCTTCTCGCCCCACGCGCCGTACTTCTCGAGCATCGTGCCCTCGGGGTCGCTCAGTAGCGGGAACTTGAGCTTGTACTTGTCGCGGAACTTGCAGTGCGACTCGATGCTGTCCTTGCTCACGCCGAGCACGACCGCGCCGGCCTTCTCGAGCTTCTTGAGTGCCTTGTTGAAATCGCCCGCCTCGGTCGTGCAGCCGGGGGTGTTGTCCCGCGGGTAGAAGTAGATGACCACCTTCTGACCCTTGAAGTCCTTGAGCGAGACCTTGCCGCCGTCGCTCGAGCCGAGCGTGAATGCGGGTGCGCGTTTGCCTTCTTCGAGCATGTCGATTTCCTCCGCGGCTCAGGCAACATGGCGCCGCACGGCGTGTCAACCGCAATCGCGGATTGTGGGCGGGCCTGCGCTGCACTACCGTCGGGGGATGTCGATCCGCGGGACCCGGGTGCTGCTCATCGGTGCGACGACGCGCGCCGGGCAGGGGCTGGTCGAGGCGCTGCTCGCGCTGGGTGCCGAGGTGATCGCGACCGGCGCGCTGCGCACCGAGCTCGATCAGCTCGTCGCCGACATGCACCAGCACGAGCGCCTTCACCAGGCCGACGTCGACCCGACTTCGCCGGAGGCGCTCGCCCGCGTGATGGTGGACGTCAGCCGCAGTGCACCGCTTGATGTGATCCTGGTCGTGCTCGAGGCCGGCCCGCCGGGACCGCTTGCGTCGAAGGAGCCGCGCAAGGCGCTGCGCGGGATGATCGAGCACACCTTCGAGACGGCGTGCTGGGCGCTGCGGACGGGCGTCGCGACCCTGGCCAGGACGGGAGGCGGTCGAATCGTCGTGCTCACGGACGGGCCGGGGACGCCCGATCCCGAAGCGCCTATCCGCGCGGCGGCGGGCGCGGCCGTCCGCGTCCTGATCGAGTCGAACCAGAAGCCCGTGGCGGCCCAGGGGATCGGCTTGTTAGGCGTCTCCACCCACGCATTCCACGGTCGACCGGCCGCGCTGGCGGAGCGCGTGCTGGAATTCCTCGACCCCGATCACCCGCTGCCCGTGGAACCGTTCGTCTGAACGCATACAATGGTCCTCGGTGAGCAGGACCCTCCTCGTCGGTGATGTGCACGGCTGCCTCGACGAGCTCGAGGCGCTGCTCGACGCATGCGAGTTCGTCGCCGGTGATGACCGCCTGGTGTTCGTGGGCGACCTGGTCGCCAAGGGGCCGGACTCGGCCGGCGTCGTTGCCATCGCGATGAAGCACGGTGCGCGCTCGGTGATGGGCAACCACGACCATGCCGTGGTCGCCCTGCGTGACCCGGTCGCGCGCGCGCAGGGCCGCGCCACACACCGCGAGGTCGTGGAGAGCCTCCCCCCCGATGCACTCGACTGGTTGGCTGCCCTGCCCGGCACGCTCGCGCTGCCCGAGTACGAGGCGCTCGTGGTGCACGCCGGCTTTCGTCCGGACGTCCCACCCGAGACGCAGGCGCTCTCGGCGCTGATGAACACGCGCACGCTGGAGGCCGACGGCAGCCCGGCCAAGAGCCCGCTCGCAGGCCCGCTGTGGGCGAGCCGCTGGCGAGGGCCGCGCTTCGTCTACTTCGGTCACTTCGCCGGCGCCGGACTGCAGCGTCACACCCACGCGCTGGGGCTCGACACCGGCTGCGTCTACGGCGGTCGTCTCACGGCGTGCATCCTGCCGGAGCAACGCCTGGTGTCGGTGCCCGCCGCCAGGATGCACCAGGAACCCGGCGGCCCCCCGCGCATCTACCTCGGGCCGGTGGACGGGCTGGGCGCAGCGCCGGTGTCGGTGCTGCTCGCGGCCGAGCTCGACGGGCGGCCGCGCCAGGCGCTCGTGCTGCGCGACGCGTCGGGGCTGCCAAGGGCCTACCTCAACCGCTGCCGACACCTACCGATCCCGATCGACGGCGGCTCCGGGCGCTACCTCAGCGACGACGGCCGGCATCTACTGTGCGGCACCCATGGCGCGCACTACCGCCTCGATGACGGCATGTGCGTGGAGGGACCGTGCGAGGGCAAGGCGCTGACGCCGATCGCCCTCGAGGTCGCCCACGGCCTCGCGTGGTTGATCGACGAGCGACCGCAGTCGTAGCGCCAGCCCACTCGGCTCAGCTATGGCTGCGAGGCCGGGCACGAGCGCGGACCGAGCTCGGCCCAGGGCTTGTCCTCGCTGTTGGTCAGCAGGGACTTGCGTGCCGTGAGCACCTCGCAGCCATCCTCGGTGACCACCAGCGTGTGCTCGAACTGCGCGGACAGCGAGCGGTCGGCGGTGAGCACGGTCCACTCGTCGTCGAGCACCTCGCACGCGTAGCCGCCCATGTTGATCATCGGCTCGATGGTGAACACCATGCCGGCCTTGAGCCGCTTGCCGGTGCCGGCTTCTCCGTAGTGCGGGACCTGCGGTGCGGTGTGGAAGACCTGCCCGATGCCGTGGCCGACGTAGTCGCGCACGACGGAGCACCCGCGTGCCTCTGCGTACTCCTGGATGACTGCGCCAATGTCGCCGATACGGGCGCCGTCGCGCACCACGCCCAGCGCGAGCTCGAGGCTGCGGCGGGATGTCTCGGTGACGAAGCGCGCGTCCTCCGACACCTCGCCGACGTAGAACGTCGCGCTGGTGTCGCCGTGGAAGCCGTCCTTCTTGGGGTAGTACGACGTGACGTCGACGTTGATGATGTCGCCGTCCCGCAGCACGCGGTCACTCGGGATGCCGTGGCACACGCAGTCGTTGACGCTGGTGCAGACGCTCTTGGGGAAGCCGTTGTAGTTGAGCGGCGACGGCCACGCGCCGTGCTCGACTGTGAAGTCGTGCACGAGCTGGTTGATCTCGTTGGTGGAGACGCCCGGCGCGATGTGCGGACCGACCATCACCAGGGTCTCCGCCGCCAGCTGACACGCGTCGCGCATTCGCGACAGCATGTCGGGGCTCATGATCGAGACGCCGCCCACCTAGCACACTCCGAGCGACAAGCTCAGATGCTCGACATCGTGTAGATGAAGGTGATCGCGATCGTGAGGAAGACCAGGCCAAACGTGAACAGCCGAGGGGCGTTCCAGTAGTCCTCTTCCCGTGCGATGCGCTCTTCCTGTGTTTCGCTCATATCGTGTAGCTCCTGCTCGCGAAGTTTCTAGTGGCAGCCGCGCCCCATGGCAAGGGTAGTCCGCGGTCGCCGACTGCGGGAGCAAAAGAAAAGGCCCGCCGGGGGCATCCGGGGGCCTAAGGGGGCGTCGGCGGGCGATGAAGAACGCCGGCGCCCGAAGTCATGCAGTGGCGGTCAGCCGAAGTTGAGTTCCTCGGGCTGCTCGCCCTGATCCTCGCGCGCCGGCTTGAATGCGGCCTCGTCCTCGAGGTCGTCGAGGCTGAACCCGATCTTGTTCATGGGGCGAATGTTCTCGCGCTCGAACTCCTCGAAGGATCGGTAATGGGTCGGACCTGAAGAACTCATGTTCACTGCCTCCTTGGCGGGCTGGGGGGTCGCAGCGGGGGTCGGGATGGGGCTGGGCTGCCCCGTGGGGTGATCCTGTTGAACACGTTGTCCTACAGTTGCCGACACCCTACTACTGGCACACACCTTGGCCAAAAAAAGGGACAGCTGACCGCCGCGCCGGAGCGATCTCTGTGGTTGTGGTGGCGGCGGCCAGTTGCTAATTCCACACACCAATGGCCTGCGTCGTGGCGATATCCAATCAGAAGGGCGGCGTGGGAAAGACCACGACGGCCGTCAATCTGGCCGCGAGCCTGGCCGTCGCCGAGAAGCGGGTCCTGCTCGTGGACGTCGACCCCCAGGGCAACGCTTCGAGTGGTGTGGGTGTGGGCCGCGATCAGGAGCTGTCGCTCTACCCCGTGCTGTTTGGCGAGGCGACCGTGCGGGAGGCGGCGCTCCAGACGGAGCTGCCGTTCCTGCACATCCTTGCAGCGAGCCGGGACCTCTCCGGCGTCGAGATCGAGCTGGTGCACGAGGCCGACCGCACCGAGCGACTGCGCGACGCCCTGGCCCTCGTGCAGGACGACTACGACTACATCCTGGTCGACTGCCCCCCGTCGCTCGGCCTGCTGACCCTCAACGCGCTCGTCGCGTCCGACGTGGTGCTGGTCCCGATGCAAGCGGAGTACTACGCGCTCGAGGGGCTCAGCGATCTCGTCGACATCATCGACCGCGTGCGCGCGGGCATGAACCCGAAGCTCAAGCTCCAGGGCGTGGTGCTGACGATGTTCGACGGTCGCAACAACCTCGCCAACCAGGTCGCCGAGGAGGTCCGCAAGCACTTCTCGGTGTTCGAGACGGTGATTCCGCGCAACATCCGCCTCGCCGAGGCGCCCTCCTACGGTCGCCCGGTCATCCTCTACGACGCGGCATCGCGCGGCTCCCACGGCTACCTCAGCCTGGCACGTGAGTTCCTCGAGCAGCGCGAAGAGGCGGTCGCCTAGCATGGCGCAAGCCAAGAAGCGCCGCGCGCTCGGTCGCGGCCTCGACGCGCTGCTGCCCGCGGCACCGCCGCTCGCCTCGCCCGCCGCACCCGCCGCTGCGGCGTCGCCGGCCGAGCACAGCACATCGCTTGCGGCGATCGAGGAGCTGCACCCCAACCGCGACCAGCCGCGCTCGCGCTTCGACGACGACGCGCTCGACGAGCTGGCCGCGTCGATCCGTGAGCTCGGCATGCTCGAGCCGATCCTCGTGCGCAAGCGGGCGGCCGGCGGGCTCGAGATTGTGGCCGGCGAGCGACGCTGGCGTGCCGCGCAGCGTGCGGGCCTGCACGACGTGCCCGTGTACGTCCGCGAGCTCACCGAGGACCGCGCATTCGAGGCTGCGCTCGTCGAGAACCTCCAGCGCGAGGACCTCAACCCGCTCGAGACCGCGCGCGCCTTCCAGCGGTTGATCGATGAGCACGGTCGCTCGCAGGAGGCGATCGCCAAGCTGCTGGGCAAGGACCGCTCCACCGTGGCCAACGCGCTGCGCCTGCTCAAGCTGCCCGACACGGTCGTCGACCTGATCGAGTCGCGCGAGCTCACCGAGGGGCACGGACGCGCGCTGCTGTCCGCGGGTGACACGTCCACCATGATCAAGCTGGCGCGCCAGGCGGTGGCGGCTGGATGGAGTGTTCGCGAGACCGAGCGCCAGGCGCGCATGTCGCAGAAGGACAAGGGCGACTCGCCGGCCAAGCAAAAGTCGGCGAACGTGCGCGACCTCGAGGACCGTCTGACGCGGGCGATGGGGACACGCGTGAGCGTCGCCGACCGCAAGGGCCGCGGGCACCTGAAGGTGGCGTTCTCGAGCTACGACGAGCTCGACCGCATCCTCGCCCACATGATCCAGGAGTAGCGCCCCACCGCTGCAGCGCGTCAGTTCGCGATGCGTGCGCGGGCGGCGACTACCGTGTTGCTCAGCAGCGTAGCGATCGTCATCGGGCCGACGCCACCGGGCACCGGCGTGATGTGGCTGGCGCGCTTGTCGGCCTCGTCGAACTCGACGTCGCCGTAGAGCTTGCCATCGTCTCCGCGGTTGATGCCCACGTCGATGACCACGGCGCCCTGCTTGATCCACGCACCCTTGACCAACCCGCGCACCCCGACCGCGGCGATCACGATGTCGGCCTCGCTGACCACGCCCGGAAGATCTGCGGTGCGCGAGTGGGCAATGGTCACCGTCGCGTGCTTCTGCAGCAGCAGCTGCGCGATCGGCTTGCCGACGAGGTTGCTGCGGCCGACGACGACCGCGCGCTTGCCCTTGGGGTCGCAGCCGCTCTCCTGCAGCAGGCGCATGCAGCCCATCGGCGTGCAGGGTACGAGCCCTTCCCTGCCGAGCGCCAGGCGTCCGGCGTTTTCTGCGCTCAGACCGTCGACGTCCTTCGCCGGGTCGATGGCGGCGATAATCGTCTGCTCATCGATGTGATCGGGTAGCGGAAGCTGCACGAGGATGCCATCGACGCTCTCGTCCGCATTGAGCTGCGCGACCAGCTCGAGCAGCGTTGCCTGCGAAGTGTCGGCCGCAAGCCGATGGACGCCACCGTCGATGCCGACCTTGGCGCTCGCGCGCTCCTTGTTGCGCACGTAGACCTGGGACGCGGCGTCCTCACCCACGAGCACCACCTGCAGGCCCGGCGCACGACCGTACTGCTGCGTGAAGGCGGCGACGTCCTCCTTGACCTCAGCCCGCACCGTCTTCGCTACCGCCTTGCCGTTGATCAGCTCTGCCATCGCGTCACCTCCCGGTGGTGGGAGTTGTACTGAATCGCATGGCGGCTGGCGGCTTAATTCGACGTGGGCGAGCGGAAGATAAGGTGCAGCACGGGCCGTTGGTCCTGGCGGGCAACGACCCGTGCTGCTCGTGTGTGTGTGAGTGTCGGTACTACAATCACGAGCCCTACTCCGGCTTGCAGGCCGGGTCGGTTGGGTAGAGCTCGCAAAACGCTGGGGGGGTTTCGGGCGGCGCGTCGGTCTCCGAACAGAAGGTGTCCGGGTTGCCGTCGCCGCAGGCCGGGTCATCGCCCCCGGGTCCGTCTCCCGTATCGCAGAAGGTGTCGGGGTTTCCGTCGCTGCAAGGGCCGTCGCCGGGCGGCGGGTCGCTGTCTCCGTCGCCGGGGGTCGGGATGTCCTGTTCCGCACACGGCGCGTCCGGTGCGGGCTGGCATGGCGGGCACTCGCCGGGCGTCACTTCGATCGTGCTCTCCGGGATCTTGGCGGGCGAGGCGTGCACGTAGTTGATGAACGCGCCGGCGAAGCCAGCGTCGCCGAAGGTATCGGTGTCGACCCACACTTCGTAGACCATCCGGTAGTCCCACTCCGGCGCGTCTGGGTTGGCCGTGTAGTTCTCGTCGGTGGCGGGTGAGTCGACGGAGTACTCGTCGTAGCCGCGCTCGTTGAGGTTGCGATCGAGGGACGTCATGCAACCGGTGATGGCGGCCGGGTCGCCCTCGATGACCTCGCCATCGCCGCCGCTGACACACTGGTTCGAGAACCCCCCGGGCGCATCGGGATCGATCTCGATGTAGTCCATCTTGAACTGCATCGCGACCTCGCCGTCCCCGTCGACGAGCAGCAGCTCCGCGTGGTCGCTCTTGACGAGGTCCTTGTCGTTGGTGTGCGGGCGGTTTTCGTTCCAGCCGACCGAGCCGTCGCCGTAGGTGTTGTCGACGAAGTTGGGATCGAACGTCAGCCGCAGGTGCAGCACGTCCACGCCATCGACGCACTCGAGGACCTGCTCGATGGTGGCCGCCGGGTTGACCCTGTCCTCGGGTCCGAAGAAGCAGCGCGTGTGCTCGTTGACCGCCTCGATGGTGCCGTCGGAGACCGTGTCACACAGCTCGCCGCCCTGAAGCGGCTCGGAGGCGTCGCTGCTGCCGGCGCCCGGGAAGCTCGGGATGAAGTCACCGTCGTTGGGACCGCCGCCCGGCGTGCTGTCGCCGTCGCCGCCCTGCCCGGCGCCATCGCCATCGCCGCCTCCGGTCGCATCTCCGTCCCCACCGGGGCCGAAGAGACCGTCGAGCGCATCGCCCGCGCCGCCGTCGCCGCCGGACTCGTCATCCGAGTCGCTGCACGCGGCGGATGCCGCAACGATGATTGCCAAAACCAGAAAATGGTGAGTACGCATGGGCTCCGTTCCTCCGACATGGGCACAGTGGGTGCACCCCTGCGGCGGTTGAAAGGAAACATGCGACGCAGTCGTTTTCTCGTCAGCCGGTCGGCTGCGCGGCGCGCTCGAGACGTCCCCAAATGGCGGCAATGACACCCAGGATCGCGACGCCGATCAGCTGCGATGTCGACAGGCCGAGAAAGGCGCCACGGTCGTCGGCCCGCAGGTACTCGAGGACGAAGCGCAGCACCGCGTAGGAGCCGAGGAAGGCGAGCAGCACCTGGCCGTGGAAGCGCTTGCGCGGGTGCACCCACAGCATCAGCAGCATGCTGATGGCGAGGCACCCCGCGGCCTCGTAGAGCTGCGTCGCGTGCACGGGCAGCGACTCCAGGTGCTTGGCGTGCAGGAGCCCCTCGCGGAACTGCTTGTCGCTGGCGGCGGAGTACGCGGGGAACTTCAGTCCCAGGGGATGGTCCGTCACGAGCCCGAAGCAGCAGCCGCCGAAGAAGCAGCCGAGGCGCCCGAAGAAGATCCCGAGCGGGATCACCATGCCCGCGACGTCGACGGCGGGCCCGAGCGGGAAGCCCTCGCGCTTGAGGAAGACGATGCCAGCCCATACCGCCGCGATCAGCCCGCCGTAGTAGGCGAGTCCGCCGTTCCAGAACTTGGCCCATGCGAAGCAGTCCTGCACTGCCGCGTGGCAGGCGCCGGTCCCGGCGTTCCATGCGCCCTCGAGTCGCGCGCACTCGGCAGGTGAGTCGACCACTTTCCAGATCACCAACGAGGGGTCGGTGCACAGATGCACGTAGTCCCAGAGGTAGCCGTCCGCGAGCACGTGCAGGACGCGTCCTCCGGCGACGCCCGCGATCAACCCGACGAGGCCCAGGTCGATCATCACGTCGTGGTCGTAGCCCGCGCGCCGCGCCCAGCGCTGGGCCACGTAGGTGGCCACACCAAAGCCGACGATCAGCAGCGTGAAGTACGCCGGGAGGGGTTCGCCGAGGATGCGGCCGAAGACAGGGATCATGGCCGCCCCGCGTCCCCTACTCGGCTGGGTCCGCGGCTTCCTTCGGTGCCTCGGGCTGCGGATTGAGGATTGAGGATGCCGTCGAGCAGCAGCAGTACGACGCCGACGGTGATCGTGGAGTCCGCGACGTTGAACGTCGGCCACTCCCAGCTGTTGCCCACGTGCAGCCGGATGAAGTCGACGACGTAGCCGAGCCGCCAGCGGTCGACCATGTTGCCCAGCGCTCCGGAGACGACCAGCGGCACGCTCCACGCGAACAGCGGTCCGCCCGCGCCGGTGATGAACATCCACAGCAGTGCCCCGGTCGCGATGCTCGCCGCACCGGTGAAGATCAGCGAGCGCACCCAGGCCGGGGCGTCGTGCAACATCCCGAAGGCCGCGCCGCGGTTCTCCGCGTAGCGAAGCTCCAGGTAGTTGTCGATCAGCACGTGCGCCTCGCCACGTCCGCGCTCCATGCCGCGCAGCGAGCGACACTCGAAGCTGCCGTCGGGCACGCAGCTGAGCGCGTCGACGGCCAGCGACTTCGTCCACAGGTCGAGCCATGTGAAGAACGCCAATGCGACGAAGCACAGCACGATGGCGGTATGGGTCCGGCGTTCTTGCATCCGTTGGGGTCCGAGCTTCAAGGAGTGTGCGGGGACGGCTCGCTGCCCCGGGCCCGCGCAGTCTGGGGCCGCAGGAGGTCGAGAATCAAGAGGCACAGGCCGCCGGCGATGTACATGTCAGCGACGTTGAAGGTGGCCCAGTGGAACACGTCGCGCAGATGCAGATGCAGGAAATCGACCACCTCTCCGCTGCGCACGCGGTCGATCAGGTTGCCGATGGCACCCGTCAGCAGCAGCACCAGCGCCCACCTCGCAGCGCGGTGTGCCGGGGGCAGTTTGCGCAGCAGTCGCACGATCAGCAAACACACGAGCAGGCTCATCCCGACGAAGAACGCTTGCCGGACGCTCGATGGGAGGTCGGCGCCGAAGCTGAAGAAGGCGCCGCGGTTGAGCGAGTAGCGCAGCTCGAAGTAGCCGGGGATGACCTGCTGAAACGGCCGTCCCATGAGTTCGCGCGTGGCCCACAGCTTCGTCAGCTGGTCGAGCGCCACCCCGCTCACGACGACCGCGGCCGCACCCAGGCCGCCGCGGATGCTCGCTCGTTTGCTCGTCTCGGCGTTCAAGGTCGTGGCCACGGTCGGGGGCTTGTAGCACGCGGCCCGGGTGTATCAATCGGCATTCCCATAGCCTCCGCCACCGGGCGTTTCGATTCGGATACGATCGCCCGTTTCTAACGCGATCTCCGCCCGCCCTGGGACAACGCGCCCGTTGACGAGGTTCTTCCCGGGCATCCCGTCTTGCCCGCCCGCGAGGCCGAAGGGGGCGCGGATGCGGCGCTCGCACAGCAGCGAGGCGGACAGGGGCGCGAGTGCCTCGAGCTCGCGCACGACCCCGTCCCCGCCCCGGCGGCGTCCCGCGCCACCGGAGCCGTGGCGCAGCGCGAAGCGCCACAGGCGGACGGGGAAGCGCGTCTCGAGCACCTCCGGGTCGGTGATGCGGGTGTTGGTCATGTGCGTGTGCACGCCGCTCGCGCCGTCGAAGTCCGCGCCCGCCCCCGCCCCGCCAGCGATCGTCTCGTAGTAGCCGAAGTGCGCGTCGCCGAAGGTGAGGTTGTTCATCGTGCCCTGGCACGCGGCGAGCTTCCCCAGCGCGCCGAGCAGGACGTCGACGATTCGCTGCGAGGTCTCGACGTTGCCGGCGACCACCGCCGCCTGCGGCCCCGGCGACAGCATGCTGCCGTCGGGGACGTGCAGGGTGACGGCGCGCAGACAGCCGCTGTTGAGCGGGATCGGCTCGGCCACGAGCGTACGCAGCACGTAGAGCACCGCGGCGACCGTGACGGCGCGCGGCGCGTTGAGGTTGCCGTCCGACTGCGGCGCGGTGCCGGCGAAGTCGATCGTCATGTGGTCGCCGGCTACATCGATGCGCACGCACACCGCGCTGCCGTCATCCATCGCGTCGGTGAACGCGCGGCTGCCATCGGGGAGTTGCGCGATCGCGCTGCGCACGCGTCGCTCCGCGTTCTGTTGGACATGGCCCATGTACGCCTGCGTGACGGGCAGGCTGCGATGCTCGACGAGCTCGCGCAGCAGCGCATCCCCACGACGGTTGGCGGCAACCTGTGCCTCGAGGTCCGCGATGTTCTGCGCCGGGTCGCGGGCCGGATACGGACCGGCCGTGAGCAGCGTCTCGAGCTCGGCGTGCTGCATGACGCCACCGCACACGATGCGCAGCCCGCGCAGCACCACGCCCTCTTCGTCGAGCCGTGTCGAGAACGGCGGCATCGAACCGGGCGTCGTCCCTCCGATGTCCGAGTGGTGCCCGCGGCTCGCGGTGAAGAAGATGCGCTGGCCGTGCCCGTCGAAGACGGGCGTCACCACGGTCACATCGGGGATGTGCGAGCCGCCCATCGCCGGGTCGTTGGTGGCGAACACGTCGCCGGGGCGCATGTCCCCGTGCTGCTCGACGACAGCGCGCACCGACTCGCCCATCGCGCCGAGGTGCACGGGGATGTGGGGTGCGTTTGCGACCAGGCCGCCCTCGCCGTCGAACACGGCGCACGAGAAGTCGAGGCGCTCGCGGATGTTCGTCGACAGCGCGGTGCGCCGCAGCACCATCCCCATCTGCTCGGCGATCGACATGAAGAGGTTGTTGAATACCTCCAGGCGCACGGGGTCGAGGCGCTCGTCGCGGGCGTCCACGCGTGCCGAGGCGGGCGCGTTGTCGATGACCGTGATGACACCGTCGGCGTCAATACGCAGGCTGAAGCCCGGCTCCAGTACGAGCGTGCCGGTCTGCTCGAGGATCAGCGCCGGGCCGAGCACCTCGCCGCCGACCGCAAGGGACTCGCGCTGCAGCAGCGGCACCTCGTGGTCGCTGCCATCCACGCGCAGCGTTGCGGTGGCAGGCGGCTCGTTGCGTGCAGGGACAGCGGGGGCCAGCCGTCCCTCCTGCGGGCGCGCCCCCGACGCGATGACCTCGACCCGCAGCGCGACCGTCTGCACCGGGTGCGTTGGTCGCGCGTAGCCGAAGCGCTGCCGGTGCTCGGTCTCGAAGCGCGCGCGCAGTCCGTCCCACGGCTCCGCGCCCAGCGTGATGCCGACCTCGGTGCCGGCGTAGCGCAGTTCGACGCGGCGCTCGCAGCGCAGGCAGTTCGCGGCGTGGCCATCGTCCACGAGCTGCGTGCGCCCTTGCCTCTCGAGCGTGTCGAATGCGCTCCCGGCGTCGTCGTCCGTCGTCGACAGCGCGCGTGCGCCGGCGTCGCGCTCGCCGTGCCACGAGACCTCGGCCACGCCCATGCCGTAGGCGGACAGCACGCCGGCGAGCGGATGGAAGACCAGCGTCGTGATGCCGAGACGCCGCGCGAGCGCACATGCGTGCTGCCCCCCGGCGCCGCCGAACACGACCATCGCGTGCTCGCGCAGGTCGTGCCCCCGGGCGACCGACACCGTGCGGATGGCCTGCGCCATGTGCTCGATGGCGACTTCGAAGAAGCCCTCGGCAACCGACAGCGCGCTTTCCTCGCCGCCGACGCGCGCGGCGACGCGGTCGAGGGCGTCCATCACGGGTGCGGGCTGTAGCGGAAAGGGAAAGCGGTGCGGCTGCACGCGCCCGAGTGCGACGTTGACGTCGGTCAGGGCAAGCTCGCTCGCCCCGGGTCGCCCGTAGCACAGCGGTCCGGGATCCGCGCCAGCACTGTGCGGGCCGACCAGGAAGCGCTCGCCGTCGTAGCGACAGATCGAGCCGCCGCCGGCGGCCACCGTGTGGATGCGCATCGTCGGGGCCCGCAGGGCGATGCCCGCGATCCGGCTCTCGAAGACACGCTCGAGCTCGCCGCCGTAGCGCGAGACGTCGGTGGACGTGCCGCCCATGTCGAAGCCGATCGCCTGCGCGATGCCCTGCTGGCGCGCCACATCTGCGCAGGCGACTACCCCACCGGCGGGCCCCGAGAGGATCGCATTGCGGCCCCGGAAGCGCTGCGCATCGGTGAGCCCACCACTGGACTGCATGATGCGCAGCGTGCTGCCGGGAAGCTCGGCGAGCAGCGAGTCGACGTAGCGCTGGATGAGCGGCGTCAGGTAGGCGTCCACCACGCACGTCTGCGTACGCGCAAGCAGACCGAGCTCGCCGGCGACCACGTGGGAGACCGAGATGTCCTCGAAGCCCGCGTCCCGGGCCCAGCCTTCCACCTGCAGCTCGAGCTCCCCGTTGCGGTGCGCGTGCAGCAGTGCGATCGCGACGCTCTCCATGCCCTCGTTGCGAAGCGTCCGCAGGGGCGCGAGCGTCGCGTCGCGGTCGGGCCGCTGCAGGACCACGCCGTCGCGGTCCATGCGCGCGGGCAGCTCGAGCACGGCGTCGTAGAGCACCTCGGGACGGACGATGTCGAGGGCGAAGAGATCGGGGCGGGTCTGATCGCCGATACGCAGCAGGTCGCCGAAGCCCACCGTCGTCACGAGCGCGGTCGACGCGCCCCGCCGTTCGAGCAGCGCATTGGTGGCGAGCGTCGTGCCCATGCGGATGTCGCACGCCGGGATGGGCGCCTCCTGTGGCAGGCCCAGGAGCTGGCGGATCCCCACGAGTGGGGCGCGGTCCGATGACAAGAGCTTCGCGGTATGCAGTGATCCATCGCTCGGGTCGCAGCCAATGCAGTCGGTGAAGGTGCCGCCGCGATCGATCCAGAAGCGCCACCGACGCGGCTGCTCAGGCATAGTCGCGGGCCCGCTGACGCCGCCGCTCGCGCGCGATCACGGGTTCCATCGCCTTCTGACCGTCGCTCGTCTCGATCACCACCAGCTCGTCGTCCTCGCGCCCGAGCCCGGCCGCGACTAGCGCCTCCATCGCGTCCGCCGGATCGGCGTCGCCCGTGTTGCGCCCGGGCAGCACGAGCGCCAGCGAGCGCGCCTGGGTCGCTCCCATCGCCTCGAGCATCGCCGCGAGCCGCTCGCGAAGACGGGCTGCGTCGAAGTCCGCCTGTGGGCCGAGGCCGAAGAGCCAGACGGTGTCCATCGGCAGGCGCCCAGCGCATGGGACAAGCACCACTTCATCGGCGGCACCGTCGATGCGGCCCGCGGCGATCCACCTCGACAGCAGGCCGCACAGACGCCAGTCGACGAGCCCGGCCACACCCTGCAGCGGGCGCTCGTCACTGAAGAACGGCAGCACCAGCGCCTCGCAGCGCAGCCCATCGAGCTGCGCGAGGTCGGGAGTGACGAAGCGCACGTACATGGTCGCGGTCCGCTTAGTGCTTGTCCGCGTCGATCGCGATGCGGTCGAGGATGCCGTTGACGAAGGCGGGGCTGCCCTCGTCGCCGAAGCGCTTGGCCACCTCGATCGCCTCGTTGATGGAGACGCGGGTCGGGATGTCCTCGCAGTGCAGCAGCTCGTAAACCGCCATCCGGATCACGTTGCGGTCGACGCGCGCCATGCGCTCGAGGCGCCAGTGCGTGCTCGCGCGACGGATCGTCTCATCGACCTCGTCGCGATGTTCGCGGAAGCCGAGCACCAGCAGATCGGCGAACGACCGCGTCTCCTCCGCCTGCTGTACGGTCGACAGCCCGCCCCAGAACTGTGAGACGACGCCGGGCGCATCGACCTCGCCCGCGTCGAGCTGGTAGAGCATCTGCAGCGCGGCTTCGCGCCCTTTGCGGCGGGTGCTCATGGGAGCCTAGAAGCCCTCGGACGTCAGTGCCGCGCCGAGGTTGACCATCTCGATCGCGGACATGGCGCAGTCCGCACCCTTGTTGCCCGCCTTGGTCCCGGCGCGCTCGATCGCCTGCTCGATCGTGTCGGTCGTGAGTACGCCGAAGATCACCGGCACGCCCGTGCTGGTGGCCACGGTGCCGCAGCCCTTGGCTGCCTCGCCTGCGACGAAGTCGAAGTGGGGGGTCGCGCCGCGGATCACGGCCCCGAGGGCGATGATGGCCTGGGCCTTGCCGCTCGTGGCGAGGCGCTGACAGGTCACGGGCAGCTCGTAGGCGCCCGGCACCTGCACCACCGTGATGTGGTCGTCGTCGACACCGTGCCGCCGCAGCGTGTCGATGGCGCCGTCGACGAGGCGCTCCACCACGAATTCGTTGAAGCGCGCGTAGGCGATGGCGAAGTGCGCATCCTTGGGCGTGGCGTAGTCGCCCTGGAGCCGCTTGATCGTTTTGGGCATGGCTGTCGGCTCGCTTCAGTGCGTGGTCAGGCTGTCGTTGTCCGCGGGCTCGGCGGCCGGCTGGCGAAGCAGCACTTGCTCGACGACCTCGAGGCCATACGCGTTGGCGGCGACCACGCGGCTGGGACGGTTGGTGAGCAGGCGCATCTTCTTGATGCCTAGATCGCGCAGCACCTGCGAGCCGAAGCCCGTCTCGCGCAGCACGGTCTCCTGGTTCGGCGGCTTGCCGCCACCCTGCATGGCGTCCAGCTCCGCAACGAGATCGACGCGCGACGGGATGTAGAGGATAACGCCGCAGCCCTCCTCTTCGATGGCGTCGACCGCTTCGCTCGCCACCACCCGGATTCCGGTGCGCGCGCCGAAGACGTCGCCCAGCACGCTGCCGAGCTGCACGCGGACCAGCGTCGGCTCGGGGCTGACCTCCCCGAGCGACATTGCCAGCATCTGGTTCTTCCCGGGCACCCCCGCGGTCTCGTACACGTGCATGTGCCATTTCTGCTCGCTGCCGGGCAGCTCGACCTCGGCGTCGGCAACCTGGGTGACCAGGGCCTCGGTCTGCAGGCGGTACTCGATGAGGTCCGCGATGGAGAGGATCCGAAGGTCGTGCTCCTCGGAGAAGCGCTCGAGGTCCGGCATCCGCGCCATCGTGCCGTCCTCGTTCATTACCTCGCAGATGACACCCGCCGCGCCGCAGCCCGAGAGCTGCGCCAGGTCGACCGAGCCCTCCGTGTGGCCAGCCCGCTGCAGGACACCGCCGTGCACCGCGCGCAGGGGAAAGACGTGCCCGGGGCTGACGATGTCGCCGGCCTTCGCTTCGGGGGCGACCGCGGTCAGCACCGTGTGCGAGCGGTCCGCGGCGCTGATGCCGGTGGTGACACCGGTGCGCGCCTCGATCGAGACTGTGAACGCGGTGGTGCGGCGCGCGTGCTCGCCCTGCACCATCATCGGGACCTCCAGCTTGTCGATCTGCGGTCCCTCCATCGCGAGGCAGATCAGGCCACGACCGTGCCGCGCCATGAAGTTGATCGCCTCGGGCGTGCAGTGCTCCGCCGCCATGACCAGGTCGCCCTCGTTCTCGCGCTGCTCGTCGTCCACCATCACAACCATCCGGCCGGCGGTGATGTCCGCCATCGCGCGGTGAACCCTCTCGATCGCTTCGCTTCCCATCGTTGTCACTCCTGCTGTGTTGGCCACGTTGCCGTTGGCCACCCGCTGGGTGTAGCCCGAATTCGCGCCCGGCGCGAACGGCGCCGCCGCTCAGCGGCTCAATGATCCCATAATCAGCGTGTCGTCGCCAAAGCTGCGCCGTCGAACGTCCGACAGGCCCCAGGCCTGGTTCATGCTGTGCTTTTTTCGTCCAATCGCGAGCGGCAGCCCGGCCGCGTCGGCCAGGATGCGGGGTGCGATGAAGATAGCGACGCGATCCGCGAGACGCCGCTCGATCAGTGCGCCGTGCAGCGTGGGTCCGCCCTCGACCATCACGCTGCGGCAGCCGCGCCGACCCAGTGCGCGCAGGGCTGTCCGCAGGTTCAGCCCTCCAGCCTTGAGCACGCCGATGCGATGCAGTTGCACGCCGGCAGCCTGCAGCTTGCTGAGCCGAGTGGCCGGCGCCGTAGCGGCGTGGAAGATCAGCGTTGGCGTGCTCTTCGCCGTGCGCACGAGCTTGCTCGACAGCGGCGTGCGCGCGCGGGAGTCGAGCACGACGCGCAGCGGGTTGCGTCCGCGCACGAGCCGCACGGTCAGCTCGGGATCGTCGGCGAGTACGGTGCCCACGCCGACGACGATCGCGTCGGAGCGCGAGCGCATGCGGTGCCCCTCGCGCCGCGCCGCCTCGCCCGTGATCCACTTCGAGCCGCCGCTGCGCGTGGCCATGCGACCGTCGAGTGTGATCGCGGCCTTCAGCGTGACGATGGGGAGTTCGTCGCCGACTCGCCGACCGCTCACTTGGAGTCCTTGTTCGCGATCAACAGCTGCGACAGCTCTGCCATGAACTCGTGGATGTCCTTGAAGCTGCGGTACACGCTCGCGAAGCGGACGTAGGCGACCTGGTCGAGGTCGCGCAGTCCCTGCATGACGAACTCACCGATCTTGGCGGCGTCGATTTCCTTCTCGCCGGAGTCGACGAGCTCGCGCTCCATGTGGTCGATCAGCGCGTCGAGCTTGTCCGCCGAGACCGGTCGCTTCTCGCATGCACGACGCAGCCCGGCCATCGCCTTGAGCCGGTCGTAGCTCTCGCGTCGGCCGTCCTTCTTCACGACCATCGGCAGCACCAGCTCGATGCGCTCGTAGGTCGTGAAGCGTCGCTCGCATGCCTCGCACTCGCGACGGCGCCGCGTGACCTCGTCGCCGTGGGAGAGGCGCGAATCGATCACTTTGTTGTCAACGGAGCCGCAGAACGGGCACTTCATCGCCGGCGCAACCTATCGTAGATGCGCCAAAATTCAATCAGCCCCCCCGGTCGTGGCGGGCGGCTCACGCCCCGGAGGGCACCAGCCGCACGACGGTTTCCACGTGGGCGGTGTGCGGGAACATGTCGAAAGCGGTCGCCGCATCGACGGCGAAGCCCGCCTCCGCGAGCACGGCCAGATCACGGCGCAGGGTCGGCAGGTCGCAGGAGACGTAGACGATTCGCTGCGGACGTCGCGCGATGATGGCTGGCAGCACCTCGCGGGCGCCGGTCCGCGGGGGGTCGAGCACGACGACGTCGACCCGGGGGCCAGCGGCGCGCTCGGCCACGTCGCCGGCCACCAGCTTCGCTTGCCCGAGGCCGCGCTCGGCCAGGTTGCGCCGCCCCGCTTCGGCGGCCGATGCATCCATCTCCACCGCCGTCAGAGCCTCGGCCCCGGGCGCGAGCGCGACGGTGAAGTTCCCATGCCCGGCATACAGCTCGAGCAGCCGGGCGCCTTCGGGCTGCGCGAGCGCCACCACCTCGCGCACCAGCTCGGCGTTGACCCCCGCATTCGCCTGCTGGAAACCGACCTCCCCCATCTGCAGCGTGCTGCCATCGGCCGAGAGACAGCTCGTGTCGACCTCGCCAAACGTCGCCACGGTCGCCTCCATCCGCAGCCGTGCCCCCCGCAACGGTGAGTCGTCGTCGGCCTCGGCCAGCGCGCGCAGCGCGTCGTACAGCGCCCCGGGCTGGTCCTCGGCGGCGCGCAGCTCGGCGACCACCCCCGACGGCGTCGAGGCCAGGACCAGCTCACCGCTCCCCTGGAGGTGCTCCGCGAGGCGCGCGCGCAGGGCGGTCCAGGCGCGGTCCAGATCGGGGGTCAGCAGCAGGCAGCGGTTCGCGTCGACGACCCGCCGGCTGCCCGCCGCGCGATAGCCCATCAGCACGCCCTGCCCGGTGCGGTGCCACGAGAGCCGGGCGGTCCGCCGGTAGCCCAGCCCGTCGGCGTCCGGCGCGACCAGCCGCAGCGCGCCGCCGATTCGCTCCCGATCCGTCTCGGGCGCCTGCCGCAGGACCGCCTCTCGGACCCAGGCGAGCTTCTGCGCACGTTGGGCCGCGAGTGACCAGCCCATCCAGGGGCAGCCCCCGCAGCGGTCGGCCAGTCCGCAGGGCGGCTCCGTGCGGTCGTCGCTGGCTTCCACGACGCGCAGGAGGCGTCCCCGCGACACCCCGCCGCGGCGGCCCGTGGGGGCCACCAGGGCAGTTTCTCCGGGGAAAATGCCCCTGACGAGGACGGTCTCACCCTGCGTGCCCGGCCTCGCAGCGAGCCCATCGCCGCCGTGGGCCAGGCCATGCACCGCCAGCTCCAGCGGTGCCTCTGCCCCCCCGCCGCCGCCCGTCCGTCCGCGACTCCGCCGCTTAGGCATTTTGGGCCCCTGACGCACAGAAACCCAATCTGAGCCGTCGAGTCAGCTGGCCGACACAACACTCAAGGTGGAACTTTACGCCCCGATAGAATTCTGTCAAAATTGGCATAATCCAATAAGACTGTTCCTTGTCCTCTTCGAGCCACCATACACCCCCCGCGGGTGAGCCGGGCCAAGCCCTCGTAATCGCAGCCGATGCTTTCGGTGGCGACGGTGATCTGCCCGTGCGTGAACGCCGACGCCTCCTGCGGCGACTACTGGTTGGCGGGGGAGACGAGACTCGAGGCGTATGGGGCAAGTTGGGCATGTGGGCGTGGCGCTGCATTCAGGCGCGACGCGGCGCCGAGGAGGTCGAGCCCGAAGCGGAGCTCGCGTACATGGTGACGCTCGCCAACAACCTGCCCCAACGCAAGACCCTCGAGTCCGCGGCGCGGGCCGTGTCGGCCGCGGGCGTCGAGGCGATCCTCTACAAGGGGCAGGACTACCTCGACCGGATCTACGGCGACGTGGGCGCGCGAACGATGGCGGACGTCGATCTTCTGATCCGTCCGCGCGACCTGCGGGCGACGCGCCGCGCGCTGCTCGATGCGGGCTTTCACCACGTGCCCGACTCGCGCACGCACCACGAGTTCAAGTTCGTGCGCGACGAGGTCGCCGTCGACGTGCACACGCAGCTGATCAGCGGAAACCGCATGCGGGTAGACATGGCTGGCCTCTTTGCGCGCAGCCTCCCGTCGCCCGTCGACGGTCTGCGCAGCCTCGAGGCGACCGATGCGACGCTCGTGCACTGCATCGCCCAGACGGTGAAGGGCTACCACGTTCCAGCGAGTTCTTACTTCGAGCTGCAGTGGTTGCTGGCGCGCGCCGACCACCGCGCGCTGCGTGCGCGGGCGATCGCCTGGCGCGCCACCGCCTGCCTCTACGCCTCGATGCGGGCCCTGTGCGACATCGGCAACCGCGCCGCCGCCATGCTGGTGCGCCGGCTGCCGGTGGCCGCGCCGCGCCGCGCAGCGCTGGACCAGCTCGTGCGGTGTTTCAGCTTGCACACCTCCTACGCCGTCGCGCCTCCACGGGCGGTCTTGCTGCTCGCCAAGTTCGCGTTGGTCGACCGCACGCTCGATGGCCTGCGGTTCGTGTCACAATGGGCCGCATGGCAAGTGGCACCCTCGCCCGTCCTCAGGTGTTGATACCGGCAGGCGCGCGGCGTCAGGGGCGAAACTTGTCCAGACGCGCGTCCTTTGTCAGGCTTTCGGGGGTATCCCGTGGCTGACGAAGACCAAGATGTGGACCTGGCTCGGCGCAGGTTGCTCAAGGCGATGGTGTATGCGGCCCCGGTCGTCACGAGCAAGGTGCTGATCAAGAAGGCGCACGCGCAGGCGACCTCGTGCGGTCCCTCGGGTTGCGCGCCTGGTCAGGGCTGCAACCCCGGCGGCTGTCCCCCGATCGGCGGGCCGTGCAATCCGTACGATTGCAGCCCGAGGTCCTGAGCGACCCGATGAGTGAGAGTCTGCCGCCCGGCGGGTACTTCCTCGCGCCGCGCTACCTCGCGTGGGACGACGGCGAGACGCTGGCGGTGCTTGGTGTTCCCGACGGTGATCTGATCGAGCTGCAGGGCGAGCTGCGGCGCGGCTTCCACGAGGGCGAGGTATCAGCCAACCTGCGAGCGGCTTCCCTGCTCGACAGCTCGCTTGCGCAGCTCGCGTCCGCCATGGCTGACGGCGCGCCGCAGCCGCTGACGCGCGCGGCCCTGCTGCGCGGCGCCGGCTACGAGCAGCTGTTCATCGAGCTGACCGCGCAGTGCAACGAGCACTGCGTGCACTGCTACGCCGAGTCGAGCCCGGAGCGGCGTGAGGCGCTCGACCTCGAGACGCTGCGCGCGGTCATCGACGACGCCGCGAGCGTCGGCTTCGAGTCGGTGCAGCTCACGGGCGGCGACCCGCTCATCAGTGCGCACTGCCTGGAGGCGGCGCGTCACGTGCGCGAGGCGGGCATCGCGAGGCTCGAGATCTACACCAACGGGCTCGCGCTCGGCGGGCAGCTCTACGATGCGCTGCGCGAGCTGCAGCCGGCGTTCGCGTTCTCGTTCTACTCGAGCGACGCCGACGAGCACGACGCCATCACGCGCACGCCCGGCAGCCAGCGACGCACCCTGGAAGCGATCCGTCGCGTCGCGGCCGATGGCCTGTCCTGTCGGGCGAGCATCGTCGTGATGGAGGACAACCGCGACAGCGTCGAGGCGACCGTCGCGTGTCTGGGTGAGGTGGGCGTGTCACCGGAGCGCATCGGCATCGACGTGCAGCGCTCGGTCGGGCGCGGCCTGCTGACGATACGACGCTCGGAGGCGCGCACCGCCACGACGCCCATCGAGCCGGTGAGCGGCGATCGCGGTCCGTCCATGGCCCCGGCGGCCGGCGCTGGGCATCGCGCGCCCGGATCGCACGGCTTCGGCGGACGGGCAGCGGTCAGCTACGACGGCACGGTGTTTCCGTGTATCTTCACGCGGTCGTGGCCGCTCGGGGATGTGCGTCAACGGCGCCTGAGGGAGATCCTCATGGACGGCAGGGAGCTTTCGCTGGACCGCGACGCGATCATCGAGGGGATGTCACGCCATCACGACCAGCTGTCCTGCTGGGAGTGCCGCATGCGGGCATCGATGCTGGGAGGGGACGTGCGCGATGAGTAGCGCCGTCCCGGTGAAGCTCGATGCGCTCACGCACCAGGTCGACGAGACCGGTGACATCATCGTCTTCGACCAGAAGGGCAACCAGCTGCTCATGCTCAACGACGTGGGCGCGGCCGTCTGGCTGCTCGTCGACGGCGAGCGCAGCGTGGGCGAGATCGCCGAGCTGATCGTCGAGACGCTGCCGGCGGACGTGCAGAGTGTCGAGTCCGACGTGCAGCGGTTCGTGGACTCGCTGGTGCAAAACGCAGTGCTGACGATCAAGTAGCGCCGTGGATTGCATCACGCTCTTCTTCTCGGACGTGCGGCTGCGGCTCGAGGGCGACGTGCCGGAGGTGCTCGACGCGCTGCGCATCGTCTGGTCGCTTGCCGAGCATCCGGTCATCGAGTCGCAGCGCGATCACCGAATGGCGGTCGTGCGCCGCGGCGCAGGGATCGAGGTGCACGTCGACGGGGTGGTGCTCGAGTCCTGCGAGGACCCCAGCCACGCGCTCGCGCTCGCGGAGCGCGCTCTCTACCACCAGCTGCACACGTGGCACGCTGCGGAGCTGCTGCTCCACGCCGCCAGCTTCCAGCTCGATGGCCGCGCCTGCGTGCTGCTTGGCGCATCCGGTAGCGGCAAGAGCGGACTGTGCCGTGAGGCCGTGCGCGGGGGGGCCCTGTACATGACCGACGAGCTCACCGTCACCGACGGCGCGCGCCTGTGGGGGATCCCGCGCGCCATCCAGTTCGACGCCATCCCCGCCAGCTCGGTGCCACCCGAGTGGCTCGGCGGTGCGGACGTCGAGACCTATCGCCTGCTCGATCCCGAAGGATCGCCGTGCGTGGTGCCACTCGTGCCTGCTGCCGAGACTCCGCCCGCACCAGGCCCGAGCCCCGCCGCCGAGGCATGCCTGTTCGAGCTCAGCCGTGGCGAGCGGGACCAGGCGACCCCGCTGCACAGCATCGAGGCGCTGGCCGCGGTCCACCGGGCGGCGCTCTCACCGGTCGGGATCGATCTGGGCGCCCTGGTCGGGGCCGGTCGCTGCTCGAAGCTCACCTGGGCTACGCCGGACGGTGCGGTGTCGGCGATCCGCCGCGCTATACGCGACTGCTGACGCCCATGAACCGGTGCCAGCAGTTCATGCAGCGGTAGGCCCGCAGGCCGAGCGTCGAGCGAGCGAGTGAGCCCAACCAGGTCCTGGACCGGGAGTGGGCGATGGATCCATCGTCACAGCGAGGGCACGAGCGCGAGCTCCGTCCGCTCGTGCGTGCGCGCGTATCCTCGGGGGCGGTTTCGAGTTCACTGGGTTGATCGAGTAACAGCATCGGTTCCTACAAATCTGACCTTACCAGAATATTACAGGCAGTGTAAACATATTTTAACCACGTGACAGGAATTCACTGATGCGATGGGGACCCGAACTGGACGGTGCGCAGTCGCGGCCGCCCCGGGGTGGCTAGCGGGGTTCCTGAATGATTCCGCCGCCAACTACCCGCTCCCCCAGGTATACGACGGCCGCCTGGCCGGGTGCGATGGCCCGCTGCGGCGCATCGAACAGGGCCCGGAATCCATCTGCGGTGGGCTCCACCCTGGCTGCAACCGGTCGTTGCCCATGCCGAAAGCGCACGTGGGCGTCGAACGCGCCCACAGGCATCCCCCCGGGCCAGGCCGCATCGGTCGCCTGGAGCGCCGGCTGAAGCAGCCGCTCGGCCCCGCCCACGACGACCGTCTCCTGATCCGCGACGACCCGCAGCACATAGCGCGGGGACGGGCCACTGACCCCGAGCCCGCGACGCTGCCCGATGGTGAAGCCCTCGATGCCGGCGTGGCGACCGAGCTCGGTGCCGTCCTCGTCGACGATGGCCCCGGCGACGGCCGCCGGCGCATCGCCCGCTTGCGCCTTGATGAACCCCGACACATCGCCGTCGGGGATGAAGCACAGCTCCTGCGAGTCGGGCTTGTTCCAGTTGGGCAGCGCGAACTCGCGCGCCAGCTCGCGAGCGGCGTCCTTCTCGAGGTCGCCCAGCGGGAAGCGCAGCCGCGACAGCAGCGCGGGCTCGACGCCGTAGAGGAAGTAGCTCTGGTCCTTGCCCGCGTCGCGACCGCGCAGCAGCGCGACCCCCTCGCCATCCTCGAGTGGCGCGGTGCGCACGTAGTGTCCCGTGGCGAGCGCGCTGGCCCCCAGCGACTCGGCGATGCCCCAGAGCCGCCCGAGCTTGACCTGCTGGTTGCAGGCTACGCAGGGGCTGGGTGTCTCGCCCGCGAGGTTGTCGTGCACGAAGGGGTCGACCACATACCGCCGGAAGGCGGCCCGCTCGTCGAACACGTAATGGGGGATGCCGAGCAGCTCGCAGGTTGCGCGGGCGTCGTCGCGGTCCTCGGGCGCGCAGCACCGCCCTACCCGCTGGCTGCCCTCGGCGTCCCAGAGGTGCAGCGTCACGCCGATGACGTCGTGGCCCTCGGCCTGCAGCAGGGCCGCGGCCAGCGACGAGTCGACCCCGCCGCTGAGCGCCACCACCACGCGCTCCGGTGCCTGCTCGCCCATGGGCTGGCTACCTGCGCCAAAGCCGCAGGCGGGTCAAGGGCGCCCGTCTCGCATGGGCCGTCTCCAGCTCAGCCGGGCGGGCGCGAGAGCACGCGCGAGAGCATCTCGAGGGCGCGTTCCGCTTCGTCTTCGGTACTTTCCGGCCCGAAACTCCAGCGCACCGAGCTGGTCGCCCGCCAGGGCTCGTCGGGATGGGCGGCCAGCAGCACGGGCGAGCCCGCGCTGACGCCGGAGGAGCAGGCTGCGCCTCCGGAGACCGCCAGGCCCTCCACATCGAGGGCGGCGACCAGGACCGCGCCCGTCCAGCCCCGGAAGCTGGTGTTGGTGACCGTGGCCACGCGCTCGGCAGCGGCGCCATTGACGACTGCGCCGGCCTCGCGCAGCGCCTCGTCGAGCCGGTCACGCAGGGCTGCGATACGCGGCAGGTCGGCCATGCGTGCGTCTAGCGCGTGGGCGGCGCCCCCGAAGCCCGCGCAGGCGACCACGTCTGGACTGCCGGGTCTGCGCCCGCGCTCCTGTCCGCCTCCGCGTAGCAGCGCGCTCACGGACGCCTCCCGGCGAAGCCACAGCGCGCCGGCTCCGGCCGGGCCGCCGATCTTGTGCGCCGCAAAGGCCACCGCATCGGCGCCCAGCGCCTCGACATCGATGGCTACCTTGCCGAGCGCCTGACTCGCATCGACGACTAGCGGCGCGTCCCGCTCGCGACAGACGGCGGCGTACTCGGGCACGGGCAGCACGGTGCCGAGCTCGTGGTTCACCCACTGAAGCGCCACCAGCGCATGGCCCGGCGCGCGGTCCAGCTCGGTTGCGAGCGCCTCCGCGCTCGGCGGGCCACCCTCCTGCATCGGCAGCGTGATCACATCGGCCCCGGCGAGCGCCTGCACGGAGGCGGTCACCGCCGGGTGCTCGATAGCGGTCGTCACCGCGCGGGACACCGGTCGCGCGTCCGCAAGGCCGAGCACCGCGGTGTTGATCGCCTCGGTGCCCCCCGAGGTGAAGACAACATCGGCCGGGTGCGCGCCGATGGCAGCCGCCACGTCGCGCCGCGCATCCTCGAGCAGTGCGGTGGCCTGCCGACCGGGTGCGTGCACGCTGGATGGGTTGGCCCAGCCGTCGTCGAGGGCGCGCTGCATGCGCGCGCGGGCTTCGCTGCACAGTGGCGTCGATGCATGGTGGTCGAAGTAGATCAGGAGTCGGGACCGTCCGAGGGGGTGCCCACCGTCTGGCACACGGTAAGTGATACCGCAGTGCCGGAGAGCTGTCGTCCCGCGACCGGTCCCAGCGGCGGGCTCTCCACCTCGATGCCACCGCCGAGCGCCTCGGCCACGTGCCGCGCGTAGGCAAGCCCGAGGCCGACGCCGCCGACCGTGCGCGTCGCGCTTCCGTCGACCTGATAGAAAGGCTGCATGATGCGCTCGCGGTCGGTGGGGGTGATGCCGGGGCCGCTGTCCGCGACCACGAACTCGAAGGTCTTCGACAGCGAGTCTTCCGAGACGCCGGCGCTGACCCCCACCGCCACGTCGTTGCCGCGCGGGGTGAACTTGGCGGCGTTGTCGAGGATGTGCACCATCGCGCGCCGCAGCTTGTCGGGGTCCCCGCGCCCGGGCATCTCGTCGGGGGTGTCGGGGCCGATCAGGTTGACTCCCGCCTCGGTGAACCGCGGGCTGGCTTCGGTGACGGCGCGCGCGACCACCTGGCTGAAGTCATACTCACGCTCGTAGAGCTGCAGCCGCCCCGTCTCGAGGTGACTGACATCGAGCAGCGTGTCGATCAGTCCGCGCAGCTTCTCGGTGGAGCTGCGCACCGAGTTGAGGCACTTGAGCTGCAGCGGCGTCAGGGGCCCCAGCTCCCCGTCGATCAGCAGCTTGAGGTAGCCGCGCACGGGCGTCATCGGTGTGGCGAACTCGTGGCTCAGGTTCTGGAAGAACTCGTGGCGCAGGCGCGCCGACTCCTCGAGCTTGCGGTTGGCCTGCGACAGCTCGACGGCCTTGGTCTCGAGGCGAGCTACGATCTTCTGCGAGCGCACGCGCAGCAGCTCGTCCGTGTCGCTGTCCCGGCGCTCCGTGTGGCCGCCGAGGAAGCGCGCGACCTGCCCCGGGAACTCGCGTACATCGATCGGCTTCTCGATGAAGCCGTCGGCACCGACCGCGAGCGTCGTCTCCTTGTCGCCCTCGGCGGTGATGGCGACGATCGGAACGCCGGCCATGTCGGCGATCCCGCGCAGGCGCAGCGTGACCTCGTAGCCATCGAGGTCGGGGATGTTGATGTCGACCAGGATCAGGTCTGGTTTGTTCTCGGCGGCGAGGCGCACGCCGTCCAGCCCGCTGTCGGTGTCCGTCACCTCATGGCCGACCGATTCCAGCAGCTTTCGCACGAGTAGGCGGTTGCTGGGCTCGTCTTCGATGTGCAGTACGCGGGCCATTGTCCGCAGCCTAGCATCGGCCCGCCAGGGGCCAACATCCCTGCAGGATCCGGGCTTGCACACGGCCTCGCCTACCGGTATCCCGACAGGCCGCCCGGCCGGGCTACTGGCCCGTGGCCGCCAGTGGCGCAACAGTTAGAAAAGATGCCAGACCCCAAGCAAAATCTAATGGACGAGTTCCCGGCTGTGCCCTTCGACGAATGGCGAGCACACGTCGAAACGGAGCTCAAGGGCGCCAGCTACGACAAGAAGCTGGTGTCGAAGACCGCGGACGGCATCGCGTTGCAGCCCATCTATGTGCGGGCCGATTGGCAAGGTGGTGAGGGCGACACAGGGCTGCCGGGCGCGCCACCGTATCGTCGCGGCAACGACGCCGAGGGGCACCACGGCGACCGCTGGGACATGCGCCAGTCGTACGACAATCCCGACGTCGACGCGGCGCATGCCGAGATCATGGCGGACCTCTCACGCGGCGTGACCTCGCTTCGCCTGATGTTCGACCGCAGCGTCCGGCTCGGGTCCGCGGAGCCCAGCGGCGATGGGCTGTGCTGTCGCGACGCGAGCGAGCTCGGCAAGCTGCTCGATGGCGTGATGCTCGACGCGGTGGGCCTGTCGCTGCACGCGGGCGCGAACCCAGCTGTCGCGCTCGCGATGCTGACGGGCGTGGCTCGCGGCGCGGGTGTCGAACTGTCGAAGCTGCACGGCGGGCTCGGGGGCGACCCACTCGGTGCGCTTGCGGCCGATGGCGAGCTGCCCGGCAGTCTCGAGCAGGCGATGGCCCAGTCGGTGGCGGCGGCCTCGCACTGTGCCGAGCATGCGCCGCGGCTGCGAGCCATGTGCGTGGGGACCTCGGCCTACAACGACGCGGGGGCCTCGGCCTCGGCGGAGGTCGGCTACGCGATAGCGACCGGCGTCAGCTACCTGCGCGCGCTCACAGACGCCGGGCTTGGCGTGGACGCGGCGGCGTCGCAGATCCTCTTCTCGGTGAGCGTTGGTCCTGACTTCTTCCTCGAGATCGCCAAGCTGCGCGCGCTGCGCCAGTGCTGGGCGCGTGTAGTCGAGGCCAGCGGCGGTGGCGCCGAGGCGCAGCGCTGCATCATCGAGGCGGGCGACTCGCGCGCGAGCGTGACGACCCGCGACCCGTGGGTGAACATGCTGCGCACGACGACGCAGGCGTTCTCCGCGGCAGTCGGTGGCGCCGACGCCGTGACGACGGAGGGCTTCGACCGTGGGGTCGGTCACTCCGACGGCTTCGCACGGCGCATCGCCTCGAACGCCCAGGTGATCCTCAACGAGGAGGCGCACGTCACGCACGTGGCCGACCCTGCTGGCGGCAGCTACTACGTCGAGCGTCTCACCGACGAGCTGCGCCAGCGTGCGTGGACCACGCTGCAGGGCATCGAGGCGGCAGGCGGTATGGCGCGGGCGCTGCAAGATGGAAGCGTGGCGGCCGCCGTCGAGGAGACCGCGGCGACACGTGACCGCGACGTGGCGAAGCGCAAGCGTGCGGTGACGGGCGTCAGCGAGTTCGCACACATCGCCGAGGAGCCGATCGAGCGGGCACCCGTGAGGCTGCCCGCACCGGCACCCGCAGATGAGGCGCTGGCCCCACTCACCGACGCGGGCGTCGAAGCGATCAGCGCGGCCATCTCCGGTGGCGCGAACGTGGCCACGGTCGTCGCGGCATTGCGTGGCGGGGCCGATGCGATGCGCATCGATGCGCTCGGTGTGCGCCCCATCGCGCGCGGCTTCGAGGCGCTGCGCGACCGGGCATCCACCGCCGCATCGACGCCCACGGCGTTCCTCTGCAACCTCGGGCCGATCCCCGACCACAAGGCGCGCGCGACCTACGCCACCGGCTTTCTCAACGCCGGCGGCATCGACTGTCTGACCAACGACGGCTTCGCCGACGACGCAGCGGCGGTTGCGGCGTTCAAGGCATCGGGCGCGAACACCGCGGTGCTCTGCGGGTCCGACGACACCTACGCCGCCATGCTCGAGGGGCTCGCCCCGAAGCTCACGGCGGCTGGCGCCAAGTGCATCGTGCTGGCCGGTCGTCCCGGTGACGCAGAGCAGGCGTACCGCGGTGCGGGCGTCGGCTGGTTCATCTTCATGGGCTGCGACGCGGTCGAGTCGCTCGGTACCTTGCTGGACGGGATGGGAGTTGCATCATGAGCACGGTTCCGGACTTCTCGAAGATCGACCTCGCCGGCGGCGCTGGTGTGGGTGGGTCATCACCCGAGAGCGGCGAGACGTGGACCACGCCGGAGCAGATCGACGTGCAGGGGCGCTACGGCGCCGACGACCGCGCGGGGCTCGAGCACCTCGACTACATGCCGGGTCTGCCGCCGTTCCTCCGCGGGCCCTACGCCACGATGTACGTGCAGCGGCCCTGGACCGTGCGTCAGTACGCCGGCTTCTCGACCGCCGAGGACAGCAACGCCTTCTACCGCCGCAACCTCGCCATGGGTCAGAAGGGGCTGTCGATCGCCTTCGACCTGGCGACACACCGTGGCTACGACTCCGACAACGCCCGTGTCGAGGGTGACGTCGGCATGGCCGGCGTGGCGATCGACTCGATCCTCGACATGGAGATCCTGTTCGACCGCATCCCGCTCGATCAGATGAGTGTCTCGATGACGATGAACGGCGCCGTGCTGCCGATCCTCGCGCTCTACATCCTCGCAGCCGAGGAGCAGGGCGTCTCGCAGGCGAAGCTCTCGGGGACGATCCAGAACGACATCCTCAAGGAGTTCATGGTTCGCAACACGTACATCTACGGCCCCAAGCCGTCGATGAAGATCATCGGCGACATCTTCGCGTTCACCTCGCAGAACATGCCGCGCTTCAACTCGATCAGCATCTCCGGCTACCACATGCAGGAAGCGGGGGCGACGGCCGACATCGAGCTCGGCTACACGCTCGCCGATGGCCTGGAGTACCTGCGTGCGGGTCGCGCAGCCGGTCTCGAGATCGACAGGTTCGCGCCGCGCCTCTCGTTCTTCTGGGCGATCGGCATGAACTACTTCATGGAGGTCGCCAAGATGCGCGCCGCGCGCATGCTGTGGGCGAAGATCGTCAAGGACTTCGAGCCGAAGAACCCGAAGTCGATGTCCCTGCGCACGCACTCGCAGACGTCGGGCTGGAGCCTGACGGCGCAGGACCCCTTCAACAACGTCGCGCGCACCTGCATCGAGGCGATGGCGGCGGCTCAAGGCCACACGCAGTCGCTGCACACCAACGCGCTCGACGAGGCCATCGCCCTGCCGACCGACTTCTCCGCGCGCATCGCGCGCAACACGCAGCTCTACATCCAGCAGGAGACCGGCGTGTGCCGCGTCATCGATCCCTGGGCGGGCAGCTACTACGTCGAGAAGCTCACGCACGACCTGGCCCGTCGCGCCTGGGCGCTGCTCGAGGAGGTCGAGGACCTGGGCGGCATGGCCAAGGCGATCGACGCGGGACTTCCCAAGATGCGCATCGAGGAGGCGGCGACCCGCACGCAGGCACGCATCGACTCCGGCCAGCAGACCATCGTCGGCGTCAACAAATACAAGCTCGATCGCGAGGAGGAGCTCGACATCCTCAAGGTCGACAACAGCAAGGTGCGCGGTGCGCAGATCGCGCGGCTGAAGAAGCTGCGGTCCGGTCGCAACGAGAAGCAGACGCGCGCGTGCCTCGACGCGCTGACGAAGTGCGCCGGCGACGGCGACGGCAACCTGCTCGAGCTCGCGCTCGAGGCGGTCCGCGCGCGCGCCTCGGTCGGTGAGGTCAGTGATGCCCTCGAGAAGGTGTGGAAGCGTCACGAGGCCACCATTCGCTCCGTCTCGGGCGTGTATAGTTCCGAGGTGGGCACCGACAGCGAACAGCTCTCGCGCATCGTCGACGTCACGCGGGGCTTCGAGCAGAAGCATGGTCGACGCCCGCGCATCCTCGTCGCGAAAATGGGGCAGGACGGTCACGACCGCGGCGCGAAGGTAATCGCCACCGCCTTTGCCGACATGGGCTTCGATGTCGACGTCGGGCCGCTGTTCCAGACGGCGACCGAGTCCGCCCTGCAGGCGATCGAGAACGACGTCCACATCGTCGGCGCGAGCTCCTTGGCGGCTGGCCACCTCACGCTGGTGCCGCAGCTGCGCAAGGCGCTCGATGACGCGGGCCGCGAGGACATCATGATCGTCGTCGGCGGCGTGATCCCGTCGCAGGACTACGATGCGCTCTACGAAGCGGGCGCGTCCTGCATCTTCGGTCCCGGCACCGTGATCACGGAGGCGGCCGACGAGCTGCTGCGTGAGCTCGAGCAGCGCCTGGCCGAGGACTGACGCGCTTGGCCACGCCCGAAAAGCGCAGAGTCCCCCGCCGCCGCAAGCTCGGCCTCGATGAATACGTTACCGGTGTGCGCGCCGGCGACCGTGCGGTCCTCGGGCGGGCCATCACACTCGTCGAGAGCAACGCTCCGACCGACCAGGCGGTTGCGCAGCAGCTGCTCGTCGCGCTCATGCCGCACACGGGCAAGTCGCACCGCATCGGTATCACCGGCGTGCCCGGCGTCGGCAAGAGCACGTTCATCGAGGCGCTCGGAACGAATCTCACCGCCGCCGGCAAGCGCGTGGCCGTACTCGCGGTCGACCCCTCGAGTGGACGTACGGGCGGCAGCATCCTCGGGGACAAGACGCGCATGAACAAGCTGTCGCGCGATCCGGCCGCCTTCGTGCGTCCGTCGCCGAGCTCGGGTTCGCTCGGGGGCGTGTCGCGCAAGACGCGCGAGACGATGCTGGTCTGCGAGGCCGCCGGCTACGACGTGATGCTGATCGAGACGGTCGGAGTCGGTCAGTCCGAGACCCTCGTGGCCGACATGGTCGACTTCTTTCTCGTGCTCATGCTCGGCAACGCGGGCGACGAGCTGCAGGGCATCAAGCGCGGCATCATGGAGCTGGCGGACATGATCGCCGTCAACAAGTGCGACGGCGACAATCTCAAGCACGCCCGGCTCGCGAAGCGCGACTACAGCAGTGCACTGAGGCTGATGCGCGCCGCCCACCCCGACTGGCGGCCCCCGGTGATCATGACAAGCGCCCTCGAGAACACCGGTCTCGACGTGCTGTGGGAGAAGATCGACGAGCACCGCGGGCTATTCGATGGCAACGGTGAGCTGCAGGCGCGGCGTCGCAAGCAGATGCACCACTGGATGTGGAGCATGGTCGACGAGCGCGTGCTCTCGGCCGTACGCACACACCCACGGGTCGCCGCGCTGGCCGCGACGCTCGAGGACGAGGTGCTCGCGGGCAAGACCACGCCGACCCTCGGCGCCCAGGCGATCCTCAAAGCATTCGGTCACGACCCCGACTGACACACCCAGCGGGTGGGTGGCAGGCGGGGCCGCGCCCTGACGGCTCAGTCGTCCTTCGCGGCGTCTTCCTCGGCAGCGTCGTCGGCTGCCTCGGCCGCGCCGGCGTCGTCCTGTGCCTCATCCGTGTCCTTGGCGTCCTTGGCGTCCTTGGCGTCCTTGGCGTCGTCGGTGTCACCGCTGCCGGCGGCAGCGGCGCTGTCGTCAGCCGCTGCTGTGTCCACGGCTGCGCTGTCGCTGTCATCCGCCGCCGCTTCCTGGGGTGCGTCGGCCGCCTCGGGAGCCGGCTCGGTCGCCTCGGTGCCCGCTGCGGTGTCAGCCTCGGGTGCTGCGGCCGCAGCCTCTGCGCCCTCGGCCGCCGCTTCGTCCGTCTTGGCCGTACCCTCGGTTGCCGCTGCCGCGCCCTCTGCGCTCGACGCCTTGTCGCCGCCGCGTCCGCGCCCTCTGCGTCGCTTGCGCCCATCCTCGCGGTCCTTGTCGCCGTCCTTGTCGCCGTCCGAATCGCGTCCGCCACGCGCGCCGCCCCGGACCTGGATGTCGCCGCCGAGGGCCTCGAGCAGACCGAAGTCGAGCTCGGACACCTGCACAGTCCTCGTGATGAGGCCGATGCCGCCGCGCTCCATGGCGGTGGCCATCTCCTGGCCGCCAAACAGCGCACACGGGACGGCGCCCTCTGCGGCAACCTCCTCGCGTGCACCGCTCGTCACACGGCCGGTGCTCACCAGCCACGCGACAGACGCGGAACCGTAGTGGTGCAGTGCACCGCGCACCTCGATGACGGCCTCGCGCGTGATGTCGGCACCGGCGCGGTAGACGACGATCGCGACCCGAACCTCCTCGGGGCCACGCTTGAGTGTGCCGGCCATGTGCAGCTCGGTGCTCGAGCTGCCGGGCCTGCGGACGCCACGCAGGGCGGTGACGCCCTCGCGGTTGAGCCACGTCGCGATCAGCTCGGCAAAGCCGGCGACCGGCAGGCTGCGGATACTGCCCACGAGCGCCCGGCGCATCTGGTCGCGCTGACGGTCGGCAGCTTTCAGTACGGCCTCGTCGGCCCGCAGGCTCTCCTTGCCGAGCAGCCAGTCGGTCAGCACCACGTGCCCCGCCGAGATGCGGAAGCGTGCCCGCCCGCCGTCGCGCGCGTTCGCCACGTCCGCACGTAGCGCTGCAGCGATCGTGGGTGCCAGTTGCTCTGCGTCGCCGCTGAGGCGCTCGCGCTGGATGAGCAGCTGAGCGATCTGGGCAAACGTGAGCTCGGTGGCCTGGCCAGCGGCCATCACAGTGGCGGCGGCGTCGGCCAGGTCTTGCCCCAGCAGGTCGTTGTCGCCGGGCTCGCGAGTCCAGTCGAGTGCGGGCTCCTCGCGGCGCGTACGCCCTCCCCGCTCTCGGCCCCGCTCACGTGACCGGTCACGGCTCGGACGATCGTTGTTGCGGTCGTTGCCGCGGTCATTGCTGCCGCGTCCGGTGCGGCGGGCACCCTCGCGCGCCTGCGCGGGTGCCTCTTCCTCTTCCTCACCCTCGCCTCCGCGGCCGCCGCGGCGACGCCTGCGGCGCCTGCGCCGGGTCTTGTCCTCGCCGTCGCCGTCGCCCTCCTCGAGGCCGGCGAGGATGGGATCGTCGTCGCCCTCCTCCTCCGGGAACACGTCGGCGCCCGGAAGCTTCGGCGCCTCCTTCTCCTCGGCGCTCGGCTCGACCTTCTCCTCGACCTCGAGGTCGACCTTGGTGATGTCCTCGGGCAACTCGACGCCCTCGCGCAGTGCGAAGACGCCAGGCTTGACCTTGACGATGGGGGCGGTGCCCCGGTCCTTCTTGGCCATGGTCGCGAGGCGCGAGCTCATGGTGACTTCAGGTGTCTTGCCCACGTGGGACAAGAGGTTCTTCTCGATCGCGATCTCCGTGATCTTCTTGTAGTGCAGCGGTTCGCCCGCGCTACGGAGAACCTCCAACGCAGCTTCTGTAAATGTCATGGTGAAAACTCAACTCATGGGGATGGAAAAACGTGTTGCTGGGCAAGCGTCGCGATCCAGCACCGTGACCCCAATCACGGGTGCGGACCGACATGCGACGGTGGCCCTCTGTGGGTTGTGTCGTGCCAAACCGGGTAGTCGCGATCGCGGAACTCATGTCGAACTCAGGACCTTGCTACCGGGTGTGGAAAGCGACGAAAGGAGGCTTCCGGAAAGCTCCGGGCCCGCCGTCGCGATGTACGACGAGGGCACCATAGCACCGCGCCGCGCGCTTTCGCAAATGCCCCCAGTGCGCCGGTAGTCCTCGAAATTGGGCGGTTTTTTTGACGGGTATCACGGGCGCCTGCTACCGAAAAAAGCATCCCAGGGGACCCAGACAGGCCCCTGACGACCCGGAGGCAGCACGGCATGAGGGACAAGCGGATCGGAATCCTGATGGGGGGCCTGAGCGCGGAGCGCGAGGTGTCGGTGGCGACTGGCGAGGCGATCGGAGCGAGCCTCGATGCGCGCGGATACGCGACCGTGCCCATCTTCATGGACAGCGACGTGGACCAGATCCTGCGCCAGGAGCCAATCGATGCGGCGTTCATCGCGCTGCACGGCGCCTACGGTGAGGATGGCTGCATCCAGGGCATGCTCGAGATCATGGGTATCCCCTACACGGGCCCCGGCGTGGCGGAGAGCGCGCTGGCGATGGACAAGCTCAAGGCCAAGGAGCTTTTCCGGCTGCACAACCTCAAGACGCCGCCCTACTACTGCGCGACGACGGCCGAGCTCGACGCGCTCGAGGCGCTGCACGGCTGCTTCGGCTACCCCGTGTTCGTGAAGCCACGTCGCCAGGGGTCGAGCATCGGGGCGGGCCGCGCGGACGACCTCGATGAGCTGATCGAGCGCTGCGAGGAGGGCCTGCGCTTCGACCGGGCGGTGCTCGTGGAGCGCTTCGTCCCGGCCCGCGAGATTGCCGTCGGGGTACTCGACGGTCGCGCCCTGGGCTCCATCGAGATCGAGCCCTCCGGGGGCGTCTACGACTACAAGGCCAAGTACGGCGAGGGCCTGAGCCGCTACCACCAGCCGCCACGCCTGCCCAAGACGCGCATCGAGGGTATCGAGCGCATCGCGGAGAAGGCGATCGAGGCGGTGGGCGCCGACGGTGCCGTGCGTGTCGACCTGCTCGTGTCCGAGGGCGAGAACGAGTACGTGCTCGAGGTCAACACCCTCCCCGGGATGACGCCGACGTCGCTGCTACCGAAGATCGCAGCCGCGGCCGGTCTCGATTTTGGCGACCTGTGCGAGGAGATCCTCGCCCGCGCATGCCTCAAGGTTGGGCCGCGCGCATACCAGCACCTGGGCGGGGCGTCGGAGCGCTCGACCACGCTGGTCGACGAGGTCGCCCCGATGCTCGGTCACCTCGAGAACACCGACAGGGTGTAGTCCCCCGTGCCGCGCCGTGCGCTCACGCGCAGCCGCAGCGCCTCCGCGCCGGCGGTGCACATCTCGAGCGGAGCGGTCGGATCGGCCGATCCGACCTGCCAGCGTCTGCGCTCGCCCGCGCCACGGATGACCTCCAGCTCCACCGAGCTCAGTGAGTGCTCCGGCGCAAACACGATGTGTAGGCAGCGGCCGCTGTCGATGCGTAGCGCGTGCTCGCGCACCTCACCTACCGCGAGCCGGTCGTCGAAGCTGCCCTCGCGGCGGCCGTAGCCGGCCTCCCGTGCGTGGCGCGTTGCCTTGGCCAGCACGTGCGGCGGCGGCTCCACCTCACCCACCGACTCGCTCGACTTGCCGAACCACATCCCACCATCAGCGAGTGCCACGCGCGCCGGCGCGGCGTACACCGCAAGCGTCACCTTACCCGTCCCCTCGCTGGCATGCGCCTCGGCGGAGAACGCGCCCAGTCCGCGCGCGCAGAAGTGCACGCGCGCGTGCTGTGTTGGCGCGCTGTCCGCGGCGACCTCGCGACCGTTGCCGTCGAAGACCCGCAGGTTGAGGTCGGCCAGTCCCGCATGCGCGAAGGCCGCGAGCGCGTAGCAGGTGCCCGCGCGGACATCGAGACCCACGCGGAGCCTCTGCTGAGTGGCGAGTTCGAGGCTCCACGGCTCGCGACCGTCCTCGAAGCCGCGCCTGCGCAGGCCCTCCCCGAAGTCGCTGATCTCCTCCGTGACGTCGCGTGCCTCGCCGATGCTCGAGGCCACGGCCGGGCGGCCACCCAGGCGCGTGGCGATGGCGTCGAGCTTTCCGGGCTCACCGGAGAACGAGACCATCACGAAGCTGCCCGCTCCGTCGTAGGAGTGCACGACGTAGTAGAGAACGCGCGGGCGGTCGGCGCCGCAGACGTGGATCGCCGGATGCGAGTCTGGCTGGGAGTCCGACGCCAGCAGCTCCCCGTCGGGCGTGTAGAGGGCCGCGTCCATGTCGGTCACGCCCGGGGTCGCGATCGCGACCAGGGTCATGCACGCCTCGGGCGGGAGCTCGATCGCGAATGCCTCGCGGCCGCCGGCGGGCAGGAAGCCACTGACGCTCGGGCCGCGCTGCTCGAGGCCCACCTTCTCGAGCTCGCCTGCGATCTTGCCGAGCGCCTCGAGCAGGTTGCTCGGCGCGTCCTGCAGCGGCTGCCGTAGATGATCCGGGTGCGTCGTGTCGCCGCGCCGGGCGGTTGTCGAGCAGCCGGCCTGCAGAGTCAGGCTGCCAAGTACGAGCGCGAGCGCGAGTCCGCGGCTCATCGGCTTGCGACCTCCGGCGACGGCTGTGGTGTGGCGGGCGGTGGTCGGTCGGTGGCGAGCAACAGCAGGATGGGTGCTGCGCGTCTCAGGCCCATGAGCCGCGGCCAGACGCGCACCGACGCCGCATCCCCGATCGGGCAGTGGTAGATCAGCGGCTCCGCGTACAGCCCCATGTCGTTCGCGATCAGGTTGCCCGCCGGGTCCGTGACCGACAGCGCGAGCCCGCCGCCACCCGCAGGCGAGAGTGCCGCGAGCGCGTAGCACTGCCCGCCCTCGAGAACGAGCGGCACGGGATGCTCGGCCTGCGGCTCCGCCAGCATCCACGTGTGGTGCGACCAGGTGAACCCGCGCGTGCGCACACGCGCGGTCAGCTCCGCGAAGCCCAGCCGCGTCGCGCTGTCCACGCCGGGCGGTGCTGGTGCGGCGGGCGAGTCGAGCGCCAGCGCCATCAGTGCGTAGCGACCGGCGCCGTCGTACATGCGCACCTCGAGCAGGTAGGTGCCGTCGGACTCGGTGCAGAGCTTGGCGATCGCCTCGCGACGCCGCGTCGTATCGGACACCAACAGGCGAGGCTGCCCGCCCGGACTGAAGACGCGCAGGTCGATGTCGTTGACGGTCACGTCGCCCACGCCGAGCAGCGCATAGCAGCGGTCGCCCTCGAGTACGATGCGGCGCACCTCGCGCCCCTGCCACGCGAGGTCGCCGCCGAGCAGCTGTCCCGTGTCCCGGTAGCCGAGCTGTGCGAGCCGGGACTTCGCGCGGTAGAGCGCCACGCCCATCGGCGGACCCAGCGGTGCCGGTCCGACGTCGACTGGCCCCGGCCGTCGCTGCCCTGCGTGGGTGCACGAGGCCATCGCCGACTCGAGTCCTGTAAGAGCCGCCGGCGCGTCCCACAGCGACACGAGCGCGAACTCCCCGTCGCCATCGGGCAGCGTGACGCTGACGTGCACGGTGCTCGCCTCGGCCACGCACGCGCGCACGTACGGGTGGGCATCGCGCGTCTCATCCCGCGCGAGTAGCACGCCCTGCTGATCGTAGACGCGCAGGTCGAGGTCACGGCCGTGTCGCCGCGCCACGCCGAGGAAGCCGACGCAGCCAGGCGTTGGCAGCTCGTACTCGAACTTGGCGATGTCGCCCGCGAGCAGGAAGCCCCGACGCTGGCGCTGGAGCGCACGCGCGCCACCCGCCTTTGCATCCGCGACCGCGGCGTCGAGACAGCGCGTCAGCGCCTCCTGTGCATTCGCCGGTCGCGCCCACGACAGCAGCCAGACCGCCGCCATGAGCAGCAGTCGGATACGGCCGCATGCGCCCGGGCTCACTCGGGCTCTCCGAGGCTCGGCGCCTCATCGCGCTGGCGCAGCACCCGGTCGATGCCGAGCGCGGCGTTGATCAGCCCGAGGTGACTGAACGCTTGCGGGAAGTTGCCGAGCAGCTCGCCGCTGCTCGGATCGATCTCCTCGGAGAGCAGCCCCAGGTGATTGGATGCCTCCGCATGCGCGACGAAGACCTCCTGCGCCTCGGCGAGGCGGCCGGTACGCGCGAGCGCCTCGGAGAGCCAGAAGCCACACAGCAGGAACGCACCCTCATCGCCGCCGACACCATCCTCTGCCCGGTAGCGGTGCAGAAAGGCGCCGTCGCCGAGACGGTTGCGCACCGCGTCGATGGTGGCGTCGATACGTCGGTCGCCCCGCGGCAGCACGCGGTCGAGCGGGAGCGCCAGCAGTGCGGCATCCACGTCGTCACCGCCGTAGACGCTGACGAAGTGCTTGCCGGTCGGGTCGAAGCCGTTGTCGAGCACCTCGCTACGCAGCAGCGACGACGCCTCACCCCACTGACGCCCGATCACGTTGTCGCCGAAGCGCATCGCGAGCTGTTGGCCGCGCTCCAGGGCCAGCCAGCTCATCAGCTTCGAGTGGACGTTGTGCCGCACGCCGCTGCGCGGCTCCCAGATGCCGTGGTCCGGCTGTTGCCAGTTCTGGGCCACGGTGTTGACGACGTGCCGCAGCGGCCGCCACGCGCGCAGGCCGATGTTGCCGCCGGTGTGCTCGTACAGCACCGCGGCATCGAGCAGCGCACCGGCCGTGTCGAGCTGCAGCTGGTCGCGCGCGCCGTTGCCGATACGCACCGGAAGCGCGCCGCGGTGTCCAGCGAGGTGCCCCAGCACGTGCTCGTCCGGCACCGGCGCTCCGTCGATCGAATACATCACCTGCAGCTCGGGGTTGGCCGTGAGCGCATCGCGGACGAAGTGGAAGAAGTCGCGCGCCTCCTGCCCGTAGCCGATGCGGTTGGCGGCGCGGATACCCATCGCCGTGTCGCGCGTCCAGGTGTAGCGGTAGTCCCAGTTGCGTCCGCCGCCGAGCCACTCCGGCAGCGACGTGGTCGGCGCTGCGACCATCGCGCCGGTCGGCGCGTGGATCATCAGCTTGAGCACCAGCGCGGAGCGCATCACGTGGTGGCGATACGGTCCGTCGTAGTTGAGCTGACGCGCCCACTCGCGCCAGTGGTGGCGCGTGGTGCGCAGCTGCTCGAACGGACGGTAGGAAGAGATCGGCTCCGGCGTTGGCGCGTCCCACGAGAGGATGAACCAGGCGGTCTCGTCCGCGCGCAGCGAGAAGCGCGTGCGCACTCCGCCCTCGGGCCGAGGCTTCCACTTCACGTCGCAGTCGAGCACGCCCACCAGGCTCTCGCCCTGCGGCGTGTGGGCGCGCACGCCATGCTCGGCGATCTCGATGCGCGGTACACGCGCGCCGTAGCCGAAGCGAGGATCGAAGAGCGCCTCCATCTCGACCTCACCGCTGCGGCACTCGATGCGGCGGTGCACCTCGTGGATCGACGCGCGCGGGTCGTTGTTCCACGGCATGTAGTCCGTCAGTCGGACGACGCCCTGCCCCGGCACGGTGAAGAGCGTCTCGAGTACGTTGGTGTCCGGGTCGTACGCCTGCAGGCTGTCGTAGTTGTCCGCCGACGGAGCGACCGAGGTGGATCCGCCGCGCTGGGGGTCGAGCACCGCGGCGAACACCGCCGGGCTGTCGAAGCGCGGGAAGCACAGCCAGTCGATCGAGCCGTCGACACCGACGAGCGCGGCCGTCTGTCCGTCACCGATCAGCCCGTGGTCGGCGATTCGCAGCGAGCGCGGGCCGCCGTTACGCGTGATCGGGTGTGGCTTGGCGTAGCGGCGGGCAGCGCTGTAGAGGTCCATGGACGACTTTCGGGAGCTTGGGAGACCTTAGCCTACTCGTCGCTGGCCAGGCTATGGCCGCGCCGCCTCGCGATCACCTCGAGGCCGACCACCATCGCGATCCCGACGAGGAACAGCCCCCACACGGAGACATCGAGGGACTGCGGGATGAAGGGCTCGGCACCGATCGTGCGCGGCTTGTCGCGCACCATGACGACGGTCAGCTCCTGGTAGGGCCAGATGCGCCAGAGGCTGCCGATGAGCAGACCGACCAGCCCCGCGGTGACCGCCTTCTCGGCATGCTCGAAGGCCCATGTGATCACGCGGGCGAAGCTCGTGATGCCCACCAGGCAGCCGAGGGCGAACGGCACGATGACGGCGAAGTCGAGCGCCGACAGGGCGCCGAGCACGTAGGCGTACTTGCGCAGGATGAGCAGCACGAAGCTGCCGCTGATGCCCGGCAGCACCATCGCGCAGATGGCGATCAGCCCGCAGAAGAAGATGAACAGCGGCGACTCGGGCGTGTCGACGGGGACCGCGGTGACCACCAGCAGCCCGAGGGCAGCGCCGCCGATCAGGGCGGCCACGCGCACCGGCGGCCACTCGCCGATCTGACGGCCGAGCATGAGCGCAGACGCCAGCACCAGCCCCATGAAGATGGCGTACACGTGCTGCGGCGAGCTCTGGATGAGCTCCGGCAGCTTGACGACCTTCACCATGACGCCGATGCCCATAGCGACCCCCACGGCGAGGCTGATCAAGAACCGGAAGTGCACCCGGGCGAGCACCGTCGTCACGTCCAGGCGCAGCAGGGCGCGCACGGCCGGCACATCGATCGAGGTGATGGCGGCGAGCAGCCGTGCGTAGATGCCGAGGGCGACCGCCATCGTCCCGCCGGAGACGCCCGGCACGACGTCCGCGCTGCCCATCGCGAAGCCGCTGAAGGCCATGTACGGGGCCTGGGACAGCTCGATGTCCGTGCCGTGCGACGACTCGGCTGGTGGGCTCTCGGGTCCTGTGGAGGCTTGGGGCGGGCTGGACACTGCGGACTCCGGGCTCGGTGGCAGGGGCAGTCCTACCGCGCCTAGCCTCCGGAATCACGGGCTTATATGGGTCCGCCGGGGGCTATTCTTGACTTTTCCGATAAGGATACTAGAGGACACGTGCGATGAAGCTCTCCAACAAAGGGCGATACGCCATCCTCGCGCTGGTCGATCTGGCCATCCATCGCGACCAGGGGGCGACCCAGGTACGTCAGATCTGCGGTCGCGAGGAGATCCCGCCGCGCTTCCTCGAGCAGGTGTTCCAGGACCTCAAGCGCGCCGGTATCGTGCGCTCCAAGCGCGGCCCCCGCGGCGGCTATCAGCTCAGCCGCGAGCCATCGGACGTGCGTCTGGGGGACATCATCAGGGCCATCGAGGGACCCCTGGCCATGGTCAACGCCAGCGCCGGGCCCGTCGAGGACGCCTCCCCCAGCCAGCTCGCGATGCAGGCGATGCTCGGCGAGGTCGCCCGGCGCATCGACGCGTGCCTCGACGACACGACGCTCTCCGACATGGTCGAGCGGGCCGAATCCATGGCCGTGGACAGCGGCCGTTCTTCGGCATACGTCTACGCCATCTGAGGCCGGAACCGTCCCGTGGTCGCCCCTGTCATCGATAACCCCCTGGAGCTGATCGGCGATACGCCGCTGGTGCGCCTCGATGGTGTCATGGCGGATAACTCCGCGACCGTCTGGGCCAAGGCCGAGCAGTTCAATCCGGGTGGCTCGGTCAAGGACCGCATCTGCCTGTCCATGATCGAGGCCGCCGAGCGGGAGGGCCGCATCAAGCGCGGCGACACGATCGTCGAGCCGACGTCCGGCAACACGGGCATCGGCCTGGCCCTCGTGTGCGCCGTGAAGGGCTACAAGCTCGTGCTGACGATGCCGGAGAGCATGTCGCTCGAGCGGCGCGCCCTGCTGCGGGCATACGGGGCCGAAATCGTCCTGACGCCCGCGGAGCAGGTCATGGGCGGCGCCATCGAGGCGGCCCAGGAGGTCGTCGCCCAGCGTGGCGCCTTCATGCCCATGCAGTTCGACAACGCCGCAAACCCGGAAGCCCATTACCAGGGCACCGCGCTCGAGATCCTACACGCGATGGCGGACGACTCCGTGGATGCGCTTGTGTCGGCTGTGGGCACAGGCGGCACCGTCAGCGGCGTGGGCCGCCGCCTCAAGGAGCACCACGCGGCCACCCGCGTCGTCGCGGTCGAGCCCGAGTCCAGCCCGGTCCTCGACGGCGGAGAGCCGGGTCCGACCAAGATCCAGGGCATCGGCGCGGGCTTCATCCCATCCAACTACGACTCTTCAGTCGTAGACGAGATTCGCTCCGTAAGTGACCGTGATTCTTATGATATGAAGAAACGGCTTGCTCGTGAGTGCGGCCTTCTCGTCGGTATCAGCGCCGGCGCCAACGTGCATGTGGCGGTCGAGCTGGGCGCCGAGCTGGGCCCTGGCAAGCACGTCGTGACCGTCCTGTGCGACACCGGTGAGCGCTACTTCAGCCTGGACGAGTACTTCGAATGAGCGCGATCGACAGCGCGCGCGTCCTGCTGGTGGGCGCAGGTGGCCTCGGCTCCCCGGCGGCCCGCGTACTGGCCAGGGCCGGAGTTGGCGAGATCACGGTGCTGGACGACGATGTCGTCGATGTATCGAACCTGCAGCGTCAGACGCTCTACGCGGACGCGGACCTGGGGCGCCCCAAGGCGGCGGTGGCGGCAGCGGCACTCCGTGCAGAGGCGCGAACCCATCAGAATAGCACCCGGATCGTTGCACGTGAAATGCGACTTCTCCCCGACGAGGCGCTCGAGGCCGTGAAAGCGCATGATTTGGTGGTTGAGGGCGCCGACAATTTCGCCACCAAGTTCATGGTGGCCGACGCATGTGCGATCTCATCGGTGCCGGTGGTCCAGGCCGGAGCCGTTCGGTGGGGCGGATGGGCGCTCGGGAGCGTCCCGGGCCGCAGCGCGTGCCTACGCTGCGTGTTCGAGGACATCCCCCGTGGGCGGCCCGACACGTGCGCGAGCGCGGGCGTGGTCGGACCTGTCGTGGGCGTGCTCGGCGCGCTGCAGGCCGCGATCGCGCTGCGCCTGCTGGCGGGCGATGTCGCCGCCAGCGGTGAGCTGTGGAGCTACCGCGCGCTGCCTGGCAGCCTGCGCCGCGTGTCCGTGCCGGCGAGCACCACCTGCCCGTTGTGCGCGGGCGAGATCCGCGACATGGACGTGGAGCGCTACTTGCCGCCGGAGTGCGCGGCATGACGAGGCATTACGATCACACGCGCCGCCCTGATGCGGCGCCGAACACCGGGGCAGCACGCTAGCCCAGGGAGCGAGGCGCCCTCGGGTGCCGTGACAGGAGACAGCAATGGCCATCACCGTTCGAATACCGACACCGCTGCGCACCCTCACCGAAGGCAAGGACGAGGTCGAGGCATCCGGCGCCAACGTCGCCGCCATCATCGAAGACCTCGAGAAGAACTACCCGGGTCTCAAGGATCGCCTCTGCGACGAGAAGGGCGTGCGACGCTTCGTCAACATCTACCAGAACGAGGAGGACATCCGCTTCCTCGACAACCTCGAGACGGTGGTGAAGGACGGCGACTCGATCTCGATCGTCCCGGCCATCGCGGGCGGTCGCTGAGCGAGACGTGCTGAGCGCCGACCAGCGCAGCCGCTACGCGCGCCACCTGCTGCTCGTCGAGATCGGCGAGCAGGGGCAGGCGCGCCTGTGCGAGGCCCGCGTGCGTGTGGCGTCCGACGCCGATGCGGGCGCGGCTGCGGTCGCGCGGGACTACCTGGAGCGTGCGGGCGTGACGGTCGACGATTGCGCTCCGGGAGATGCGACGTCCCTCGCGGTGCCTTCAATGGCTGACGTGGACGCGCTCGCCGGTCGGCCGGAGCTGCGCGAGGCGGCTGCGGCGCTCGCGGGCGCGCTGTCCGCTGTGGAGACGATCAAGACGCTGACCGGTGCGGGCACCCCGGCGGCCATGCCCGATGCGCTGCGCTTGATTGCGGGGGAGGACGACTAGATGGCGCGCAAGGCCCGCATGGACACGATCATCGATGCGGTCGGCAACACGCCGATGGTGCGCCTGCACAACGTCGCGCGCGAGACCCCGGACGTGAAGGTCTACCTCAAGCTCGAGTACATGAACCCCGGCGGATCCGTGAAGGACCGCCCTGCCCTGCGCATGATGCAGGACGCCATCGCGGACGGGCGGCTCACGAAGGACAAGACGCTGATCGATGCGACCAGTGGCAACACCGGCGTCGCCTACTCGATCTTCGGCGCGGCCCTGGGCTACCGGGTCGCGCTCGTCATGCCGGCGAACGTCTCGCAGGCGCGCAAGGACATCGCCCACGCATTTGGCACCGAGCTCATCTACAGCGACCCGATGGAGGGCTCCGACGGTGCCATCCGCCACTGCCGTGAGCTGGTGGGCAAGGAGCCGGGCAAGTACTTCTACTCCGACCAGTACAAGAACCCGAGCAACCCCCTCGCGCACTACCACGGCACGGGCGCGGAGATCCTCGAGCAGGTCGGCGATGAGCTGACGCACTTCGTCACCGGACTCGGCACGAGCGGCACGATGATGGGCGTCACGCGCCGGCTGCACGAGCACTCGCGCAAGATCGTCTGCATCGCGGCCCAGCCTGCGGAGGCGCTGCACGGGCTCGAGGGGCTCAAGCACATGGACAGCTCGCTTGTCCCCGAGATCTACGACGCGGGGCTGCCGGACGAGCACATGGCTGTGGGCACCGACGACGGCTGGGACATGGCCGACCGCCTCGCCGAGGAGGAGGGGCTGCACCTCGGACACTCGGCGGGTGCCAACGTCCACGCCGCAGTCGAGATCGCAAGGCGCATCGGCAAGGGCTGCGTGGTGACCATCGCGGCCGACCGTGGCGACCGCTACTTCGCGCCGATGCGCTGGGAGAAGCAGTATGAGTGGTGAAGACCGACCGTGGATCAAGGGCGAGCTCACGATCCGGGCCGACGTCCTGCAGGCCATCCAGGCGCACGCCGTCGAGTGCTACCCGAGCGAGAGCTGCGGCTTCGTGTCGGGCCCCGCGGGGGACGCGCCGCTGCTCGATGCGGCCGTGCGCGAGGTCAACGAGGCGGACAAGTACCACAAGCTCGATCCGGAGACGTTCCCGCGCACGTCGACGACCTACTTCAAGATCAACGAGCTGCGGGCGGGCCGTGCGTTCGATGAGGGCGCTGACAGCGGCCGCCCGATCAAGGTCATCTACCACTCGCACTGCGACGCGGGCGCGTACTTCTCGAAGGAGGACGCGGCGACCTTCGCATCGGACAACACCCTGATGTGGCCGGCGGCGTTCATCGTCGTCAGCGTCATGGAGGGCGAGGTCGCGGAGACCAAGCTGTGGGTGCACACGCCCGGCACCAACGGGTTTCAGGAGTCGGCGCTGACCGTACGATGACCGACGCCCCGACCGAGCACAGCTGTGACTTGCTGATCGTGGGGGGCGGTGCGGCTGGGTGTGTCGCGGCGGTGGAGGCGCGCGAGCTCGCCCCCTCGCTACGTGTGACGGTCATGGAGAAGGCGCACATCTACCGCAGTGGCTGCCTGGCCGCCGGTATCAGCGCGATCAACGCCTACCTCAACCCAGGCGAGACGCCCGAGTCGTTCCTGCGCTACGTCGTGCGCGACACCCACGGAGTCGTGCGCGATGACCTGGCGCTGTCGATCGCGCGCGAGCTCAACGGCCAGGTGTCGCGCGTGGAGAAGTGGGGGCTCCCGATCCCCCACGACGAGCTGGGCCGTCCGCTCAAGCGTGGACGCGCTTCGATCAAGATCTTCGGCGAGCGCCTCAAGCCGCTGATCGCCAAGCGCGCCGAGGCCGCCGGGGCGACCATCCTCAACCGCATCAATGCCACGGGGCTCGCGATGCAGGACGGTCGCGTGGTCGGTGCATACGGGTTCGGCGTGCGCGACGGTCGCTTCCATGTCGTCAAGGCGCGCGCCGTGCTCATCTGCACCGGCGGCGCCGCGGGCATCTACCGGCCATCCAACCCCGGCATGGCGGCGCACCGCATGTGGTACTCGCCGTTCAACACGGGGGCCGGGCTCTCGATGGGCATCCGCGCGGGCGCGGAGATGACGTCGTTCGAGTTTCGCTTCATCCCGCTGCGCATCAAGGACGCCATCGCGCCGACCGGCGAGATTGCGCAGTGGCTGGGCGCGCAGCAGATCAACGCGCTCGGTGAGCGCTACCTCGAGAAGTACTACGACTCGCTCGGCGGCCGAAGGATGCCGACCCAGGACCGGCTCTACGCGACGATGCTCGAGCAGCGCGCGGGACGCGGCCCCTGCTACCTGGACTTGCGTGGCATCAACGCGCGCAAGCTCGACGGCACGATTCGGAGCTACCTCTCGATGGCGCCGTCGTCGGCGATGATCATGAGCGACGAGGCGTACTACGCGCGCACTGGTGGCGAGATGGCACCGGTGGAGATCACCGGTGGCGAGCCGCACGTGGTCGGCGGCCACGGCTTGAGCGGCTACTGGATCGACGACCAGAGACGCACGAGCCTGCCCGGGCTGTGGGCGGCGGGCGATGTCGCCGGCGGCATGCCCAAGAAGTACGCCTCGGGGGCGTGGGCCGAGGCGGTGATCGCGGTGCGCGACATGGTGCAGGACCTCGAGGCGCGCGCCGAGCCGAGCCCCGACGCCGCGGAGGTCGCTGCCGAGCAGGCACGTGTCTTTGCGCCCATGCACAGCGGCGAGGTGGATCCGAAGGACTTCGAGGAGCGGCTGCAGAAGGTGATGGACGAGTACGCGGGTGGCATCGGCTCGCAGTACGGCTACGCCGAGGGCACGCTCAAGCTCGCGGCGCTGCACCTCGCGCGCCTCGCCGACGAGCTCGCATCGCTGCGCGCCGAGTCGCCGCACTCGCTCATGCACTGCCACGAGGTCATCGACCGCGTGACGGTCGCACAGCAGCTCGTCGCGCACATGCGCCACCGCAAGGAGACGCGCTGGCACTGCTACCAGGAGCGCCTCGACTTCCCCGAGCGCGACGATGCGCGCTGGATGTGCTTCGTCAACAGCGTGCGTCGCCCCGACGGCAGCATCGAGATGATCGAGCGACCGGTCGTGCGCGCGGAGGTCGATGTCGAGCTGCCGCCGCTCGCGGACGGCGGCGTCATTCGTGCGCCCTACAGCGCGCGCCCACGGGACCCGGACAGCTGATGGGCATCCACGTCGACGAGCAGTCCTGCAATACCTGCGGCACGGCCGACGAGCCGATGTGCGTGCGCGATTGCCCCGGCGACCTGATGTTCATCCGCGAGGACAACGGCAAGGCGACGATCACCGACAACCGCGAGTGCTGGGACTGCGCCGCATGCGTAAAGGTGTGCCCGACGCAGGCGATCACGATGCAGCTGCCGACGAGCCTCGTCGTCCGCGGGGTCAAGCTGGCCGGCCGCGCGATGAAGCACAAGACGACCTGGAAGCTGACACTGCGCGACGGGGAGGAGAAGGACTACGAGACGCCCAGCACAGGGCGCGCTCCCTTCTCTCCCAATCTCTGACCCTCGAGGCGACGCGGTGAGGCGCTACTTGGTCGCGGCCGGAGCCGCTTCTTCGTAGTGGCCGCGGATCTCGCGCAGGCGGGCTGCCTTGCCCTGCAGCTCGCGCAGGTAGTAGAGCTTCGCGCGACGCACACGACCACGGCTGACCACTTCGAGCTGCTCGATGCGGGGCGAGTGGTACGGGAAGATGCGCTCGACGCCAACGCCGCCCGAACGCTTGCGAACGGCGAACGTGCGGCCGACGCCGCCACGGGAGTTGCGGATGACGGTGCCCTGGAAGACCTGGACACGCTCCTTCTCGCCCTCGCGGATGCGGTAGTGGACCTTGACCGTGTCACCGACGCGGAAGGTGGGGAGCGTACGGGCCTGACTGGCCGCTAGCGCTTCGATCTCGGCAACAAACCTGCCCATGGCGGGACTCTCCGGAAAAGGGGTCGCTCAGTTAACACGCGCTGCCAGGAGCGTCAACGTTTGTCCGGCTGTGGCGACCGGGACCGACCCAGCAGCCGGTCGAAGACGATGGCCGCCGCGGAGCGCACGGACAGGTGGTTGTAGTCCGCCACGCCCGCGATCGGCTCCAGCAGGAGGTGGGCATCGTCGAGGACCTCGTCCGCCAGCCCGTGACCGGTGCCGAACAGGATGAGGATTGGCGACGTAGCACCTTGGATACGCTTTGCGGCGTCCACGAACTCGGTGACGGCCCGACCTGCTCCGGGAGCAGCGGCGGTCGGCCACAGCTGCGGCGCTCGCCCGGTTTCCGACTCGATGGTCGCGCAGACCTCGGCCAGAGTCCTGGCCGAGCGGCAGATTGCCAGCGCCTCGCCCCGCTCCGGCATGCGCTGGACGCCGGCTCCGGTTCGCCAGTGGGAGAGCACGCGATCGATCAGCACGTGCTGGGCCTCGATCGGGCTCACGACGAAGTAGCCGCGCAGGCCGAAGGTCAGCGCGCTGCGGGCGATGTCATGGACGTCCAGCGTCGTGACGGCGGTCGTCACCGTGGTGCCCGCGCGATCCTTCACGGGGTGGTGCAACAGCGCGCAATACACGTCCGCCACTAGTCTTCCCCGTCGTGGTCGAGCAGCGCCCGGTCTTTGCGGTCGAGCGTCAGCGCCTCGAAGAGGTCCGGCCGTCGCGCGCGGGTCCGCAGCAGTGCTTGCCGCCTTCGATAGCGTGCGATGCGCGCGTGGTCACCGCTCAGCAGCACCTCCGGCACCGCCCGCCCGCCCAGCTCCCGCGGGCGCGTGTACTGCGGGTACTCGAGCAGACCCGCCGCGTGCGACTCCTCCTCGAGGGACTCGCGGTTGCCGAGCACGCCGGGCAGCAGCCGACCGACCGACTCGATGACTGCCATCGCCGCGGTCTCGCCGCCATTGAGCACGAAGTCCCCGAGGCTCAGCTCCTCGTCCATGACCTCGCGCACGCGCTCGTCGACGCCTTCGTAGCGTCCGCACACCAACATGAGCGCCGGTTCGGCCGCGAGCCGCTGCGCGTGGGCCTGCGTGAAGGGCTTGCCCTGCGGCGTCATCAGGATGCGCCTCGCGCGCGGTCGCTGTGCGGCGTCGGCGCGCGCATCGAGCGCTGCGATCGCGGCGAGCAGCGGCACCGGCAGCATGACCATGCCGCTGCCACCCCCGTACGGCGAGTCGTCCACCGAGCGGTGGCGGTCGGTTGCGTGCCCGCGTGGGTTCTCGCACTCGATGCTGAGTAGACCGCCCGCAACCGCCTTCGAGAGCAGGCCCGCAGACGCGATCGCGTCGAGCAGCGCCGGGAAGATCGTGACGACCTCGAAGCGTAGTGTCGTCACGGCTTGTCCCCGCCGCGGAGGTCGTCGAGGAAGGCGACCGTGATGCGCCCCCCTTCCACGTCAACCGCCTGCAGGTATGGCTCGAACAGTGGTAGCTCGAGCGGACCGGTGGCGGTCTCGATCTGCAGCACGTCGGCACCCGGGTACGGCAGGTAGCGCGTCACCTCACCGACTTCGGTGCCATCGTCGAGGTAGGCGCGGGCCCCCACCAGGTCGACGACGTAGAACTCGTCGTCCGCCAGCGCCGGCAGGCTCTCGCGTGGCACGCACAGCTGCGCACCGAACAGTGCGCGCGCCGCCTCCCGGCCATCGACACCGGCCAGCCGCATTCGCAGGCCCTTGCCGTGGTGCGCACTCTCGAGCACGCGCACCTCGCGCTCGGAGTCGGCGTGCACGACGATCAGCGACTGCGCCTCGGGCAGCAGGTCCGACTCCGGGTTGTGGACCTTCACGCGCAGCTGGCCCGCCGTGCCGATCGCACCCATCACCTCGCCGACGACCACCAGCCGGCCATCCCTGCGCTCGTCGGCCGCCAACGGACCGCTACTCGAGGATTTCGAGGACGGCCCGCTTCGACTGGCGTGCGGAGGTCGCCGACAGCAGCGTGCGCATGGCCCGTGCCGTGCGACCGTCCTTGCCGATGACCTTGCCCAGATCGGTGGGCGCCACGGTCAACTCGACGATCAGGGTCTTGTCACCCTCGACCGTCTGGACCTCGACGGCGTCGGGGTCGTCGACCAACGCCTTCGTAATGAACGAGATGATCTCGCTGAGCTCGTCCATGCTGACCCTAGCTCGCGGCGGCGCTGGCCTTCGCGAGCTCGCGGGCGACCTTTTGGAGGGACTCGGTCACCTGGGCGCCCACGCCGACCCAGTAATCCATGCGGCCGCGATCGAGCTTGGCCTCGGTCATCGGCTTGGACGGGTCGTAGGTCCCGATCTGCTCGATGAACCGCCCGTCACGGGGGTTCTCCGAGTCGGTGACGACGATGTGATAGAACGGGCGGCGCTTGGCGCCAAAGCGAGCGAATCGAATCTTTACCATGACTTACGCTGTTCCTGCTCGGGCGCCGGAGGCTCTGACGAGGGGGCCCGGATTAAACGGAGCCGGAACGTACTTTCGGCGGACGCACGCGTCAAGTCGGCGAGCAGCACCGTCGCCGTGCTATGCGTAGGCGCGTGGCGGCGGACACCACGCGACCGACATGGACGAGCCTGCTGGGGGCTGTATTGAGCGCGGCCGCGCTGCTGCTCGGCCCGGGCTGCACCAACGGCGAGCGGCACTCCAATGGTCAGCACACCGCGACCGACCCGAAGCCCGCAGCGGTCCGTCCGGGGCCGCCCCAGCTGCGGATCGTGGCGATCACCGATCTGCAGGGGTACCTCGAGCCCTGCGGATGCCAGAAGCGCCCCCTCGGTGGTATCGACCGTGCTTCTTCGGAGATCGCGAAGCTGCGTTCGGATGGGGTTCCCACACTGATCCTGTCGGCCGGCGACCTGCTCTTCGAGGCAGCCGACTCGACAGACCACGCGGATCACCCGCAGGGGGGCGAGACCCAGGAGATCTGGAAGGCCGAGGTGCTGGCCGACATCCTGAAGCGGCTCGGCACGGGCGCTTCGCTGCTCGGGGCGGCCGATGCGCGCTTCGGCGTGGAGCTGCGCGACAAGCTCGTCGAGCGCGGGGGACTGCGCACGCTGCGGGGCGAGGGAGCGCAGGCGGTCGCGCGGCTCAATCCCGGCGGCATCCCGGTCGGCGTCTGGGGCGCACGGATGGCAGAAGCCAACGGCGACCCGGCCCGGCTCGCACAGCAGGCGACCGAGCATGCCCGGAAGCTGCGTGCCGATGGTGCGCGGCTCGTCATCGGACTGATCGACGGCGAGGCGCGCGAGGTTCGCAGGCTGGCCGGACGCGTGGCGGGCACCGACCTCATCCTCAATGGTGGCCTTCGCCGGCCTGAGCCCGAGCCGCCCGCGCGGGTCGGCAACGTCACCGTCCTCGGGTCGGGTCAGCACGGCCGCGGTCTGCTGGTTGTCGACGTCCACGTCGATGGCGAGGGGCCCCTTGCGGACGCGAGCCTGTGGACGCTCGACTACCGTCGCAAGGCGCACCAGGAGACGATCGACGACCTGAAGCCGCGCATCGCCGCGTGGAAGAAGGAGGCCGACGTCGACGCGAAGCAGCTCGCGCAACAGCAGGCCCGCCTCGAGCGGCTTCAGAATGAGGCGGCCGCGATGTCGCGCCCGAGCGCAGTGTCCGGGCGGCGCTTCGACGCACGCTATGTCGAGCTCTCGCCGGAGGTAGAGAAGGACGCTGCCACCACAGACGTCATGTCTCGCTACGACAAGCGCGTCAACGAGCACAATCGCACGGCGTTTGCGGATCACCGGCCGCCGCCTGTCGAGGGCGGCGCGGCGCACTACATTGGCTCCGAGGCGTGCGGCACATGCCACGCCCCCGCGCTCGGCTGGTGGAGGGGGCACCCCCACGGCCACGCCTATGCCACACTGCAGAAGCGTCACAAGGAGTTCAACCTCAGCTGTGTCGGCTGCCATGTCACCGGCTACGAGCAGCCCGGCGGCTCGACGGTCACCCACAACCAGGGGCTGACCAACGTAGGCTGCGAGAGCTGCCATGGGCCCGGCAGCCTGCACCAGGGCAACAAGGAGCACATCACGCGCGCGCCCGATGCGAGCGTGTGCGTGCAGTGCCACAACGCCGAGCACAGCGACGCGTTCGACTTCGAACTCTATCGCTCGCAGCTCATCGTGGCCGGACACGGCAAGCCGGTCGAGGCCGCCACGCCGCCATGATCGCGCGCATCGGCCTGCTCGCACTGCTGGGGTGTACGGCATGCGGGCCGCGCCTCTACAGCGACGGGCACATCGAGGCCACCAACCGCTGGCTGGAGCACTTCGCGCACTACCCGGCCCAGCGCGCGCTGCGCGGGGAGGCGAGCTACTACCACGACTCGCTGGCCGGCAATCACACCGCCAACGGCGACATCTACGACCCCAACATGCTGACGGCGGCGCACCGCACCCTTCCCTTCGGGACGATCGCGCGCGTGACGCGGCTCGACACCGGCGCGCGTGTGGTCGTCCGCGTCAACGACCGCGGGCCGTTCGGCAAGCGCACGCGCATCATCGACCTGTCGCGCGAGGCGGCTATACGCCTGCAGATGTTGCACCGCGGCGTCGCGCAGGTGCAGGTCGACATCCTGCACCGCGCGCCCTGACCCCGCGGCGTGGTACCCTGCGAGGTGTCCTCTCACGACGACTCGACCATGGAGGATGCCGCCCAGGAGCTCGCTGCCGTCCGTGGTCGCGAGCTGTCCGAGGAGCAGCGACTGGCGGCATGCCACCGGGTCGCGCAGCACCTCACACGTGCCTCCGAGCTCGGACGATCACGCGCCGAGCGAGCACGTGTGGCGATGCTCGCGCGCATGATGGACGACGATGCGGGTCAGGCGCTGTCGACGCTCATGACGGACCGCGTGTACCGCAGCCGCACGGGCGCCCGCACGCTGACGGCGGTCAACCACCTGATCGAGGGGCTCGGCCTGCCGGCCTACATGACGTCGGCCGAGCGACTGCAGCTGCGCATGGCGATGATCGCGCGCTGGGCCGTGCCCGACATGGTCGCCCGCGGCATGCTGCGCGAGATGCGGGGACAGAGCGACGGGCTGGTGCTGCCCGCCGACGCGAGCGCTCTGCGGGTGCACCTGGGACGACGTGCCGCCGACGGGGTGAGCATGAACCTCAACCTGCTGGGCGAGGCCGTGCTCGGGGAGGAGGAGGCGCAGCGCCGCGTCGACGCGTACGTCGAGCTGTTGCGCCGCGACGGGGTGCGTACGGTGTCCGTGAAGATCTCGTCGATCGCGAGCCAGATCGATCTGCTCGCCTTCGACCGGACGCTCGAGCTGCTGCGCCCGCGCCTGCGCGAGATCCTGCGCGCGGCACGTGGAGACGATGGCGGTGACAGCGGCGACAAGCTCGTCAATCTCGACATGGAGGCCTATCGCGATCTCGGGCTGACCCATGCGCTGCTCACCTCGGTGCTCGATGAGGAGGAGTTTCGCGACCTGACGGCCGGGATGGTGCTGCAAGCGTACCTACCGGACAGCGCCGGGCTGCAGCGGACGCTGACGGACTGGGCCCGTGCGCGCGTCGACGCGGGCGGTGCGCCGGTGCGCCTGCGCATCGTCAAGGGGGCGAACCTGGCGGCGGAGCGGACGCGTGCATCGCTCATGGGATGGCCATTGCCGATCTACGGCAGCAAGGCTGAGGTCGATGCCAACTTCAAACGCATGATCGACTACGGGATGCGCCCGGAGCACGTCGCCGCGGTGCGGCTCGGCGTCGCGACCCACAACGTCTTCGACCTCGCGTACGGGCTGGTGCGCAGCGCTGAGCTTGGGGTCGCGGAGCACGTGGAGTGCGAGTTGCTCGAGGGCATGGCCGAGCCCCTGCGGCGCGCCGTGCAGGACGCGGGCCGCAGCGTGCTGCTCTACGGCCCGGTGGTCGATGACGCGCAGATGCAGAGCGCCATCGCCTACCTGATGCGCCGGCTCGACGAGAACACGGCGCAGGAGAACTTCCTGCACCACAGCTTCGCCATGCGGGCGGGAGACGCGCGATGGGAGCAACAGCGTGTCCTGTTCGACGCGGCTTGCGCGGCACGGCAGAGCGTCTCCGAGCAGCCGCTGCGCGCTCAGGACCGGGCGGCGGAGGCGGCCGCGGCACCGCTCGCGGTCTCGGTCGATGAGCCGTTTGCTAATTGCGCCGACACCGACTTCAGCCTCGCAGGCAACCGCAGCTGGATGGACGCGGCGCTGCGGCGCTGGCACGACCGACCCTGCGAGCAGCTCGACGTCGGACCGGGCGGCCCGGCCGATGGGTTCGACCCGTCGCGACCGAACCACGTGCCCTATCGCTTCAACCTCGCGGACGGAGAGCGCATCGAGTCGGTGATCGATGCCGCACGGCGCGGGCGCAGCGGCTGGGCCGGACTCGAGCCCGCCGCACGTAGCGAAGTGCTGGGGCGCGTGGCCGCTGGACTGAGGTCGGCGCGTGGCGAGCTCATCGGCGTACTCGTGCTCGACGCGGGCAAGCGCGTGCAGCAGGCGGACACGGAGGTCTCGGAGGCGGTCGATTTCGCCGAGTACTACAGGCGCAGCGCGCTGCAGTGGAGTGGCCTGCCGCACCTGCGCGCGCGCCCGCGCGGAGTCGTGCTGGTCACGCCGCCCTGGAACTTCCCGCTGGCGATCGCTGCGGGCGGTGTGCTCGCGGCGCTCGCGGCGGGAAACACAGTGGTCCTCAAGCCAGCCCTCGAGACCGTCTGGGTTGCGCACGAGCTCGCGAACATCTGCTGGGACGCCGGCGTCCCGCGGGATGCGCTGCAGCTCTGCGTGTGCACCGACGAGGTCGGTACGAAGCTCGTGGCGGACGAGCGCATCGACAGTGTCGTGCTGACCGGCGCGTCGGCCACCGCACGTCTGTTTCAGCGCATCAGGCCCGGCCTGCACTTGCTCGCCGAGACCGGAGGCAAGAACGCGCTCGTCGTCTCGGCGATGTCCGACCGCGACCAGGCGGTCTTCGACGTCGTCCACGGCGCCTTCGCCCACGCCGGCCAAAAGTGCAGCGCGACGAGTCTGCTGATCTGCGAGCGCGAGGTCTACGACGACGAGGCGTTCGTCCGGCAGCTGCGCGATGCCGCTGCCAGCCTTCCCGTCGGCTCCGCATGGGACCCCGCCCACGTCGTGACGCCGCTGATCACGCCCCCATCGGGCGCCCTGCAGCGCGAGCTCGGGCAACTGCAGGATGGACAGCGATGGTTGCTCGAGCCGCGCGTCGACCCGGACAACCCGAGGCTGCTGTCGCCGGGCATCAAGCTCGGTGTGCGGCGCGGCCACGACGCGCACACGACCGAGCTCTTCGGTCCGGTGCTGTCGATGATGACGGCGCACGACCTCTACGACGCCATCGAGATTGCGAACGCCACGGACTACGGCCTCACGAGTGGACTGCACAGCCTCGACGAGCGCGAGCAGGCGCGCTGGGTCAAGCGCATTCGCGCGGGTAACCTCTACATCAACCGCGGCACCACCGGCGCGATCGTTCGCAGGCAGCCATTCGGCGGGATCCACGGGTCATGCTTTGGCCCTGGCGCAAAGGCGGGCGGACCCAACTACGTGGCGCAGCTGATGCGTCTACAGCAGGACGGCACCCCCGCCATTGATGCGGCTCCCGAGGCGAGCGCCGCGGCGCTGATTGCGGACACCGGCCGGCACCTGGAGCGCAAGGCGCAGGAGCGGCTGGCGGCGGCGACCTGCAACTACGGCAAGGCGTGGTCGGAGCACTTTCAGCTCGCTCGCGACCCGAGCCGCGTGCTCGGCGAGCTCAACGTGGCCAGCTACCGGGGTTGCTCGCCGCTGGTCATCCGCGCGGGCGACGGCGCCAACGTCGAGCATGTGATGATGGCGTGCGCGGCCGCGCTCACCTGCGGCGCGGGCTTCGCACTGAGCTACGGCGGCAGCTGGGCTGCGCGGCATCCGTACGTCGCTGCGCTCGAGCACGTGCCGGACGTGGTGGAGACGGCCGCCGAGCTCGCGGCACGCATGGGCGAGCTCGAGCGCGTGCGCATGGTGGGCGCGCTGCCGCAGGCGCTGCTCGAGGCGTCCATGGAGACCGGCGTGCATGTTGCCACCGAGGACGTCATCGGCGTCGGCCGCGGCGAGCTGCTGCACTACGTGCGCGAGCAGTCACTGTCGATCAGCTACCACCGCCACGGCAACCTCGCGGCGGCGGCCCTGCAACCCTACCCGGAGCTCTTGCCCGGGGGTGTGGTCGACGACGGCTAGATGCTGTGGTGCACGGTGCGGCCGTCCAGGGACGACGCGATCGCGAGCGGGCGGAAGCGCAGCACCCCGCCCATGTCGACGAGGCGCCCGGCGAGCCACTGTGGCGGACCTCTCGCGATCACGGCTTGCAGATGCTCGAGCCCCTCGGGCTGGCTGCCCCCGGTCAGTGGTAGCGGTCGGCCGCCGCCATCGACGAGACACGGCGTCGCCGCCTCGGTGATCGACTCGTGGGCGACGATGGCAAACGGCTCGGCGATGCCGGGGAACGTCGAGATGGCGGTTCGATAGCCGTCGACGAGCGAGGCGAAGTCGCGTACCGCCCACGAGGCCGCGAGGTCCCACGCCCCCTGCGAGACCGTCGGCGTGGCCGCGTACTGCAACAGCCGGATGCGGCGAGGCCAGGCACCCTTCTCGATCTCTGCCAGGCCCACGTGCAGGGTGCGCGGGCATGAGCCGAGCGACGCGGCCTGGGAGTCGCGTAGCTTCTCCTCGCGGAAGACCTCACCCGAGCGGAGGTCGAGCACGTAGCGCCGCTCGATCGAGGAGAGATCGACACCGTCGAGCCACTCGCGGCCGATCTCGAGCATCGTCCGGTCACTCATCCGGTCGACACCGAGCGCATCGCCCGACAGCGCTCCGAGCCACGAGCCGATACGAGCGCGCGCGAGGGCGTCCGGCGTCTCCACGCGCAGCGCGGCTGCCAGGCAGGACGCTCCGTGCAGCACGCGCGCCAGGCCCTCTACGTCGCCGTCTGCGAGTGAGAGATTCAGTCGACCGATCCAGCGGCTGATGCCGAGCGGCGTCGGGCTAGGCGCGACCTCGAGCAGCGGGACCAGGCTGTCGCGGACCGACGCGGCCGCCTCCCCGGCACGTGCGCCCACGCGGGCGACCGCGGTCACGACGTCCTGCAGCGCGCTGGCCAAGCCTTCGGCGTCGGCCTGGAAGACGCGATCGGACTGCTCGACGATCCGCACCTCCGGGCTGCTGGAGAGCCCCGACTCGTAGACGTCGCTGGTGCGGTCCTCGACGACCGTGGCGGCCGGTGGTGCGGAGGAGATGCGAACGGCGGGCACGCCGTCGGTTCCGGCGATCAGCGCTATGGCGGCGCGGGCGTGGTCGCAGCGTTGCTGGGCACAGCTGCACACCCAGGACAGACCCTGCGGTGCGAGGCGCAGCGCGACCAGTTCGTTGCCATCCCCGAGGTTGACGTCGACGCTGATGCGCTCGACGTGCCCGGAGCTGGCCCCACCGCTGCTGGGCCATGTCTCGAGCGTGCGCAGCGCAGCCTGCCGCATGGGTTCGCCGCTCACTGCGTGCCCTTCAGCGCGTCGTGCCGCTGCGCGAGCGCGAACCTCAGGCCGCTCGGCGCCTTGCGCAGGTCGAGCGCCAGGGCCTCTTCGAGCAAGCCGCGTGCGATGTCCGCACGCCCGTTGCCCTCGACGGCCTCCGCCCTGCGCAGGAAGGCCTGGGCGAGTGTGCGCAGCTCGGCCGGGTGATGCTCGACGTGGTCACGGTCGATCTCCAGTGCCCGACGGAACGCGGCCAGCGCCTGCGCGTGGTCTTCGCGGTGCGCGTGCACCATCGCCACACAGAGCACCGGGACCACCCAGTCGGGTCGCAGTGCCGCGGCCTGCTCGAAGCGACCGATCGCCTTCGTCGTCGCGCCGACGGCTCGCCACAGGTAGGCCGCGAAGATGCACCAACGGGCGCTCGCCCGTACCGTCGCCGGGTAGCGTCGCTTGGCGAGGGCAGCCATCTTCGTCGTGTCGAAGGTCACCTCGGCGTCCTCCACCGAGGGCGCCTCCTCACCCAGCAGCTCCATGCGTGCGTGCACGGCCGTCTCGGTCTCCTCGATCTCGGCGCGCAGTGCGGAGCGGGTCGTCTGCCCGGCGAGCTTCGACAGCGGCAGCAGTGCACGGCCGTCGCCGATGCGACCGAGCGTCTTCACCGCATCAGTTGCGACTGTGTGGTCCGCATGTTCAAGCAGGTCGGTGGTGCGCTGGACGTCGTCCGAGGTCCCGAGCGACCTGAGCGCCTCGAGTGCATGGGGCAGCATCTCCACGTCGTCTTCGGCGAGCACCTCGCGGACGTATTCGAGTCCGCGGCCATCGCCCGCCATGCCCAGCGCACCCGCCAGCGCGAGGCGCTGTTCAGCACCGAGCGCGCGCTCGTAGGTCGTTGCGAGCGCCGGCTCGGTGCGTGGGTCGTCGACGCGTGCGAGGGCGCGCGCGGCGGCCATCGCGAGCTCTGCGTCCGAGCCCATCATCACCGCTCGCAACGATGGCAGCAGGCGCGCATCGGCCGCGTTGCGTAGGGCCAGTACGATTTGCAGCCGTCCGCGTCCGTCCGCGAGCCCATCGGTGCCCTCGATGATCGCGCGCAGGTGGCGGATCAACACCGGCGACAGATCGCGCACACGAGCGAGCATCTGGGCGCGCTGATCCCCGTGCAGCGCCCGGAAGGGCTCATCGTTGCCGGTGCCGTCCCAGAAGCGAACGACGCCCTTCTCGCACTCCCCCACGAGCCGCATCCACTCCTTGCGACCCGCCCGCGCCCGCCGACCGTCGGCGCCTGGCAGCCGCGCGCACGCCTCGGACAGCTCGTGGGCGAGGTCCCACTTGCGCAGATGCAGCAAAAAGTCCGTGGCCGCCTTGATGCGCTCGCCGCTCTGCCCCTTCGGCTCACTGAGCACCTCGCCCATGCGCAGGGTCGCCGCCCGCCGCTGCCGCAGGTCGCCCGCGAGCATGACGGCCTGCAGCGTGCGGAGATCGGTCAGCTGCTGCAGGTCGACCGCCGGCTCGCTCGCGCCACCCTCGAGCCGCATGAGGTAGGACACGCGCTGCTCCGGCCGGGGCGGCTCCGAGCGCGCGACCTCGGCTCCGACCGGCTCCGCGACCGAGAGGCCCGCACAGCTCGCGTGCGCGAGACGGGCCGTCAGCTCACGCGCCAGCTCCTGGTCCTGCACGTCCTGTGGCAGCCCCAGCTCGGCTGCGCGCTCCGCCGGGTCCCCCGCACCGAGACCCTCCGCGAGGTGCGCGGCGAGCAGAACCCGGGTCGCCGCGTCGCTCGCTGCCGGCGGCCCGGAGTCGCCTGCGGCAGCAGCGCCAGGAGTGGCCACCGCGTCGGGTGGCGCCGAGCCGCTCATGGTGCGCCGTCCACCCCCGCCGAGAGGTGCACGCTCCACAGCTGGCCCGCGACCCACAGCTGCAGATGGGTACCGTCGGGCAGGCTGCGCGCGCCGAGCACGACCCCGGGGCCGGCCTCGCTGGTCTCGAGCACGACGCGGGCCGGGGTGCGCGTGCGTCGTACCTCGATGCGAGCGAGCACGCCGCCGCCGCCTGCTCGCGGCACGTGGCAGTAGACGACCGGGAGCGACGTCTCCCAGACCACAGCCACGGCACTCGGGCGCAGGTCGATCAGGCGCGTGAAGCCGTGGGGACCGTGGGCGAGCAAGCCCTCGGCGCTGCGAATGATGCTGAAGCCGCGGCAGGCCCAGAGCCCATCGGCGCTGCTGGCCACGCCCGGGTGTTCGGCCGTGAGGTCGACGGGCTCGCCGAGCTCGTCGCCACCGTCATCGGAGCGCTGCAGCCCACGCTCGGTCAGCGCCGCCACACTGCGCACGCCGTCCGATGCCAGCAGCGTGACGCCCGCGCAGACGGGCTTCGGGCGCCAGCCGCCGCCCTCCTCTCCGACGTGCAGACCGTGCCCCGGCCATGCCGCGAGGCGCCGCGTGCGGGGCTCGGCCACGGTGCATGCCAGCGGCCGCCCATCGTGCTCGACGCTGGGCGGCAGCGGGGGCAGTGGTCCGTAGCCGCCCTGGCCGCCCTGCCCGTCGGGGCCATGCAGGGCGCCGGTGCCGTCGTCGACGAGGGCGAGCTTTTCTCCGTCGGCCCTGAGGTCAGCGCCGAGCGGCAGGGCGATCGCGCGCACGGTGGTCGGCAGGCCGTCCCAGGCGACCGGCACCAGTGCGCCGTCCTGTGCGACGTGAAGTCCGCCGGTGTCGAGCCACAGTGTGCCGCCCGCCACACCGCCTCGCGTGTCTCGATCACCCGCCGCCATGGGCTCCTCGACGCGCACCACCCCGAGGCTGTGGCGCCCCCACTCCACACCGTCGGCGACCGTCACGCCCTCGTCGTCACGCAGCGCCGCGCTGCCGGCCATCGCCGCGAACTCGGACATCACCTCGGCGTCGCGGTTGCTCGCATCTTCGGGGTCCGCGCTCAGCGGCTCGAACTTGCCAAAGTCCCTATCGATGAGCGCGTCCTCGTCCGCGATGCCCTCCTCGCCGCCGTCGTCCCCGGCGCTCGGCGGCAGCTCCTGCAGACCGTCGCCATCCTCGTCCAGCTCAGTGGGCGGGTCGTTGCCCTCGGTCCAGCCGTACTCGGACTGCCCATCGTCCGCGTCGTCGGCTTCCTCGCCGATCGCATCGCCGGCGGCCTCGTTGTCGTCAGTCCAGCGCACGTCCTCGGTGTCGCTGTCGTCGACCCATTGCTCGGGTGCGAGGTCGTCGAGGCCCGCCCGCGCGTCCAGGCCGACATCCTCGCTGGCTGCCTCGTCGATGCCCAGGTCGCTGTCGTCCCCGGGGTCGAAGAGGGGCTCGCCGTCCAGCTCGCTCCGGTCCTTGCTCTGTTCCTTGCCGCGCGGGCGCGGCGTCGCGTCGGGTGCGCTCATAACCGCTGCCGATCCTAGCTGCAATGGCGACCGTGGGCGAGCCAACGGCTCAGCCACGGCCCCCTCCGCCGGACTGCGGTGGGCGCTTTCCGAGCCGCCCCATGACGTTCTGCAGGTCCTGCCACACGACGCGCTTGAATTCGGGGCTGCGCAGTAGATATGCGGGGTGGTAGGTCGGCATCACCGGGACCCCGGCGTAGCTGCCCCAGCGCCCGCGCCACGATCCCTGGGCCGGCGCGACGCCCAGATGCTCGGCGGCGCAGCGCCCGAGGGCGACGATCAGCTTCGGCTGCACCAGCGCGATCTGCGGCTTGAGGAAGCGAGCGCAGGCCAGGGCCTCCTCCGGGCGCGGCGTGCGGTTTTCCGGGGGCCGACACTTCACCACGTTGCAGATGTACACGTCGTCCCGATCGTAGCCCATCGCGACCACCATCTTGTCGAGCAGCTGGCCCGCAGCGCCGACGAAGGGCAGCCCGCTGCGATCCTCGTCGCGTCCCGGGCCCTCGCCCACGAAGACCAGCTCCGCGTCCGGGTTTCCGCGCGCAAACACGTTGCGATTGCGCTGCTCGTGGAGCACGCAGTCCGTGCACTCGACGGCCTGCTCCGCCAGTACCTGGAGCTTCTGGACGCGCTGCTCGGGATCCAGGCCAACGAGCTCGCCCGTCGGCACCGCCGCAGCCGACGCGGCGCCCGTGGAGGCTGGGGCCGCTCCCGGGTCGGGGGCGTCCGCCTCTGGCGCCGGCTCAGGCCGTTGCACGCGCGGTAGCCCGGGCGTCGCCATGACTTGCTCGAACTCGACATGGGCCCGTATCGCAGCGACCACGGCGGCGAGTTCCTGCCTCTCCGAACCCATGCGCACGGTTTATCACACGGGCGCGGTCACAGCTCAGTTGACTTCGGCGCGGCCCCGCTGGTAGCTTTTTCCAATAATTTTGGAGGATTTTACCCCGTGACGGGCACTCCCAGAGTGATGGCAGCCGGCCAGACTGACGTCGGCCGCAAACGCACTCACAACGAAGACAACTTCGAGATCGTCGAGTCGGAGAACCTGTTTATGGTTGCCGATGGGATGGGCGGACACTCGTCCGGCGAGGTCGCGAGCCGGATGGCCGTGGACACGGTGGCCGAGTTTTTCAAGGCGACCTCCGCCGACCCCGAGGCGACGTGGCCGTACAAGATGGACCGCACGCGCGGCTACGAGGAGAACCGTCTGGTGACGGGCCTCAAGCTCGCGAACCGTCGCATCTACGAGGCGTCGCAGCGCGAATCTCGACTCCACGGCATGGGCACCACGATGGTGGCGCTCATCTGTGTGCAGAACGAATGTGTGCTCGGCCACGTTGGCGACTCGCGCGTCTATCGACTGCGCGGCGAGAACCTCGAGCAGCTGACCGAGGATCACTCCCTACTCAACGACTACATCAAGATGAAGTCGATGACCCAGGAGGAGATCGACAACTTCCCGCACAAGAACGTCATCGTGCGCGCACTCGGCATGAAGGAGACGGTCAAGGTCGACGCGATCGTCGACAAGCCGGAGGCGGGCGACGTCTACGTGCTCTGTTCCGATGGGCTCGCCGGCCCGATCAGTGACGAGGAGATCCGAACGATCTGCGTCGCGAACAAGGATCTCAACGTGGCGTCGCAGGCGCTGATCGACCAGGCGAACGCCAACGGCGGTCCGGACAACATCTCGGCGGTTCTGATCCGCTGGATGGGCGCCTGAGCCGCCGCTAGAACTGCACGCGCACGCCCGCGGTCGTCATGATCGTGCGTTTTAGGTGGCTCGTGACGTGGGCTCCGGGCCAAACGATCGCGCTGTCGAGCTCAACGCCCGGGTCGATGGTGGCGCCAGCGCCGACGGCACATCGGTGCAGCTTGCACCCGGCACCCACCCGCGCATCGTCGGCGACCAGTACGCCGCCCGCGGTCGGTGCGATGCCCGGCCACGTGCGCTCACCATCGAGCAGCGCGAGGTTGCCCTCCGCGTAGTGCTGAGGCGTGATGCCCAGGTCCGCCCAGGGCTCCGCCGCCAGGATCGACATGACGGGCTCGCCCCGTGCGAGCCACGCTCGGTAGCTGTGGCGGATCACGCAGCCATCCTCGGGGAGATCACGCCAAGCGCGCGCGTGTAGCACGTGCACGCCGGTGAACATGCGGCGGGTCAGTCCAGCCGTCGGGGGCTGCTCGCTCAGGATCGCGCGCACGCACCCGGCATCGTCGACATCGACGCCACCGAAGGCCGAGCCCGTCGGCAGGGCGCGCAGGACCATCGTCGCGATCGCGCCGGCGGATGCATGCACCGCGAGCAGCTCGGCGATGTCGGGGTCGAACACGAGCTTGGCGTTCATCACCAGCAACGTCTCGTCGTCGCGCGGATCCCACGCCCTGCGCAGGCCCCCGCCGGTCCCGAGGATCGCCTCTTCGCGGCTGAAGCGCAGGCTCGTGTCGCTCGGCGTCCACGGCTCGATGCTGGACTCGAGACGACGGCCCAGGTGGTGGGTGTTCATCACGAAGTCGCGCACGCCGAAGCGGTGCAGGTGATCGAGCGCGAACCACGCGAGCGGCCTGTTCGCCACGGGGACCGCGGGCTTCGGCAGCTCGTCGGTGAGTGGCGCCAGTCGAGTTCCAAAGCCGGCGGCGACGAGCATGGCGCGGGTCATGCCCCAAAATGTAGGTTCGATCTCACCGGACGGCCCAGTTTTCTGGGGGTGGTGTGTGCAGGTGGGTAGATCTGCTATACCCCAGCGTCGGCGGGGAGCGGTGCCTCTCCGCCGCTTACTCCAGGAGTGACTTAGCTATGGATATTTGTGTCATCGGCGGCGGGTACGTCGGACTCGTCACCGCCACGGGCTTGGCGGAGACCGGTAACAACGTGCAGTGCGCCGAGCTCGACCCGGCCAAGGTCGCAGCGCTGAACGCAGGTGAAGTGCCGATCTTCGAGCCCGGCCTCGACTCCATGATCGAGAGCAACCGCGAGGGCGGTCGACTGAGCTTCACCACCGATGTCGAGGGCGCCATCGCAGCATCCGAGATCATCTTCGTAGCGGTGGGTACGCCGAGGCGCGAGGACGGTGGCGCAGACCTCTCGGCGGTGGACGCTGTTGCTGAGACGGTCGCCAAGGCGGCCGATGGTCGCTGCGTGCTGGTGATGAAGAGCACGGTGCCCGTCGGAACCAACTCCCGCGTGCGGCGCATCATCACCGGGCTTGCGCCCGACAAGGAGATCCACGTCGTCTCGAATCCGGAGTTCCTCAAGGAGGGCGATGCGGTCAGTGACTTCATGCGGCCCGATCGCGTCGTCGTGGGCTGCGACCCCGACGACGAGTACGCCCGCGACGCGATGCGGCGGCTCTACCACCCGCTGTCGCTGAGCGCCGACCGCATCGTGTGGATGAAGCCCGCCTCGGCGGAGCTGACGAAGTACGTCGCCAACACCATGCTCGCGATGCGCATCTCGTTCATGAACGAGGTGGCCGGGCTGTGTGAGGCGGTGGATGCGGACGTGAACGACGTGCGTATGGGCGTCGGTAGCGACAGCCGCATCGGCCCCAAGTTCCTCTATGCGGGACCGGGCTACGGCGGCTCGTGCTTCCCCAAGGACGTCAGCGCCCTGGTGCAGGTGGCGCGTGAGCAGGGCGTGCAGCTCGAGCTAGCCAGCGCGACCGACTCCGTCAACCAGCGCCAGAAGGGCGTCATGCTGCGCAAGCTCAACAAGCGCTTCGAGGGCAACCTCCGTGGCCGCCGGATCGCGGTGTGGGGAATCGCGTTCAAGCCGCGCACCGACGACATCCGCGAGTCGCCCGCGCTAGCGCTGATCGACAGCTTGCTCTCGGAGGGCGTCGAGGTGCTCGCACACGACCCCGAGGCGATGGAGAGCGCCCGTGGGCGCTTCGGTGACAAGATCACGCTGGTGGACGAGCCCTACGAGGCCATCGAAGGCGCTGATGCATTGGTGCTCGTCACCGAGTGGCGCCAGTATCAGAACCCGGACTTCGCGCGCATCAAGGCAGCGCTCAAGACGCCGTTCCTGCTCGATGCGCGCAACGTGTGGGCGACCTATGCGCTCACGGCGCAGGGATTCGAATACACCGGCATCGGCGTGCAGGCGCGCTAGGGCCGCGTGCGCGTCCTCGTCACCGGCGCCGCGGGCTTCATTGGCAGCCACCTCGTGGAGGCGTTGCTCTCCAGAGGCGACGAGGTGGTCGGGCTCGATAACTTCGACGACTACTACGACCCGGCCGTCAAGCGGCAGAACCTCGCGCAGCTGCAGGCCCACGCCTCGACGGGCAACCTGGAGTTCGTCGAGGGGGACATCCGCGATCGTCCGCTGCTCGATCAGGTCCTCGGTGCTGGACGCGCTATCGACCGCGTAGCGCATCTCGCTGCGCTTGCCGGCGTGCGCGCCTCAATCGAACGCGCCGCCCTCTACTACGACGTCAACGTGATGGGGACCATCGCGCTGCTCGACGCGGTCAGGGCACACGGCAAGCCACACTTCGTCTTCGCCTCGACGTCGTCGGTCTACGGCAACAGCTCGACCATTCCCTTCGTTGAAACCGACGCGTGCGACCGGCCGCTGGCGCCCTACCCGGCGAGCAAGCGCAGCGCCGAGTTGATCGGGCACGCATACCATAATCTCTTCGAGCAGACGTTCACCGCGCTGCGCTTCTTCACCGTCTATGGTCCGCGCAACCGACCGGACATGATGGGCCACATGCTGCTCGACAACATCCACGCTGGCCGGCGTGTCGAGATCTTCGAGGCTGGTCAACTGCGGCGCGACTGGACGTTTGTCGACGACATCGTGCAGGGTGTCGTCTCGGCCATCGATCGCCCGCTTGGCTACGAGGTTCTCAATATCGGGCGTGGCCAACCGGTGCTCCTGTCCGAGTTCATCGAATGCGTTGAGGCGACGACCGGTGGACGTACCCAGCTGCACGCCGCACCGATGCCGTCGGCGGACGTCGAGCAGACCTACGCCGACATCGACCGCGCGCGCCGGCTACTCGACTACGAGCCCTCGACCTCGCTGCAGGACGGCGTACGTGCGATGTGTCAGTGGTACGACCGCCGCCGCGGCGCGTGACCAGCGCTCAGCCGTCGTAGGCGGCGAGCACACCGTGCGCAAGCCTGCGTGCATAGGGGCAGTTTGCTGCGCTCAGCTGGGGTACGGACCGCCACGCGTCCAGCTGTGGCGCGGCGTCGAGCCAGCGTGCCACCGGAGTACCGAAGCCGGTCTTGCGACGGCGCCGCAGTGAATCCGGAAGCGGCCTTGCCGGCGCCTGGGCCAGCAAGTCCTTGTCGACGCCCGGCTGGGGCGGTCCCATGCTCGCGAGCCGCTGCAGCAGGACGACGTCGACGAGCGGCGTGCGCAGCTCGATCGAGTGCGCCATGCTCGCCCAGTCGCTGTCGCGCAACAGCTGGTTGCGCAGATAGAACGTGGACTCGAGCGCGGCGACGTGGGCCACCGGGTCGCTGTCGTGCGGGTCGATGAGGCCGTCGAGCTGCCCGAGCAAATCTAGCTGCGCGAGACCCTGCTCGGCGCGCTCGGCGCCCATAAGCGACGACAGCTCGTGGGCGAGGAAGAGGCCTCGCGTCAGCAGATAGCTTCCGCCGATGGTCTTGCCGTAGCGCGGGATGGCAGAGAGCTTCGGGCCCACGGGCCTGAAGCGGCCGATCGCGTTCGCGGCGACGTCGAAGGCGCGCTCGACGCCAGGCACGCGCGTAGCAGCGCGCGTCGCGGTCGCGAGCCACGGGATCCTGCGAAACGTGTCGTAGCCCGCGAGCAGCTCGTCGCCGCCCACCCCGGAGATGGCTACCTTGAGACCGAGCTCGGCGGTCGCCTTGCACACGTACCAGGTGTTGATGCCGTCTATCGACGGCTGGTCCATGTCGCGCAGGATCGCGGGCAGGTCAGCGACGAACTCGCGCTGGGTCACGAGCCGCACGTGGTGCTCCGAGCCGTATTGGTGTGCGACCGCGCGTGCGAGCGGCGCCTCGTCCGAGGGTGTCGAGCGGAACTCGTCGAACGAAAGCGTCACCGAGCGCGGAGCGGCGACGGTTTCGCTCGCCAGCCCGACCAGCGCACCCGAGTCGATGCCGGCCGACAGGAAGGCACCCACCTCGACGTCGGCCACGAGGTGGTCGAGCACGGAGTCGCGCACCGCTTCCCGCACCGCCAATCGCCGCTCCGCAAGCGAGATGCCGGGGTCCTTCTGCGTGGCGACGATGGTGTCGGCAACGCAGTGATAGCGCTCCCGCCGCCCCGCCCCGTCCGCGTCGAAGCGCTGCAGGCTGCCGGCCGGCAGCGGCTTGATCGCCTCGTGGATGGTGAAGGGCTCCGGCACGCTGCCGGTCAGGTAGAGTCCCGCCTCGGCCGCCACGTCACGGCTGGTCGACACGCCGCCGCCCGCGATGAGTGCGCGCACCTGGGATGCAAAGCGCAGGGTGCGCCCGTCGTCGGCCAGGTACAGCGGCTTGATGCCGTAGGGGTCGCGCGCAAGCCACAGGCACCGCTCGTGGGCATCCCACAGCGCGAAGGCGAACATCCCTCGCAGTCGCCGCACGCACCCCGGGCCGTATCGCTCGAACAGCTGAAGGATGACCTCGGTATCGGAGCTGGTGCGAAAGCGGCAGCCCTGGGCCTCGAGCCCGTCGCGCAGGCGCTCGTAATTGTAGATCTCACCGTTGTAGCTGATTGTGAAGCGCCCATCGGCGTGGTGCATCGGTTGCGAGGCGCGGGCGTCCAGGTCGATGATGGATAGGCGACGGTGCGCCAGCCCGATACGCCGGTCCGGCGCCATGAAGTGGCCCTGCCCATCGGGGCCGCGCGCCGCCATGCGGTCGCGGATCGCATCGAGCTCGACCGCATCGACCTGCGGACCGCGCACGTCGTAGGCATATATCCCGGCAATTCCGCACATGGCAGCTGTCCCTGGCTCGGACGTGGCGCAACGTACCACGCGAGATGAGCAGGATGGGCGCGCCGATTTTTACCGCGTCCCGGCGGGTGGCGAAGGTACTATTCCCCGGTCATGAAGCAGATCATCCAGAGCTACCGAACGGGCGAGCTATGGCTTGGCGAGGTTCCATCGCCCCAGGTTCTCCCGGGTACCGTGCTGGTGGAGACGGCGACCAGCCTCGTGTCGGCGGGGACCGAGCGCGCCATCGTCGACCTGGCGCGCAAGTCGTTGGTCGGCAAGGCGCGTGCGCGTCCCGACCTCGTCAAGAAGGTGCTCAAGAAGCTCAAGACCGAGGGCGTCGCGCAGACCGCATCCAAGGTGTTCGAGCGGCTCGATACCCCGATCCCGCTGGGCTACTCGTGCACGGGCATCGTGGTCGAGGTCGGCGAGGGCGTCGAGGATCTGTCGCCCGGCGACCGCGTCGCATGCGCCGGTGCGGGCTACGCCAACCACGCCGAGCGCAACGTCGTTCCCCGCAACCTGTGCGTGCCGCTTCCGGAAGATGTGTCGATGGATGCCGGCGCCTACGCCACGGTCGGCGCGATTGCACTGCAGGGGATTCGCCAGGCACAGCCACAGATCGGCGAGCGCGTCGTCGTGATCGGGCTCGGCCTGCTCGGCCTGCTCACCGTTCAGATGCTGAGGGCCGCGGGCTGCGTCGTGATCGGTACGGACCTCGATCACCGTCGCTGTCAGCTCGCCAGGGAGCTGGGCGCGAAGCGCGCGGTCGACGACGGTATTCAGGACGCGGTCGACGCGGTCACTGCAGGACGTGGCGCAGACGCGGTCATCATCACGGCGGCAACGCCCAGCAACGGGCCGATCGAGCTCGCCGCCGAGCTGTCCCGCATGCGCGGGCGCGTGGTGGCGGTCGGCATGGTCGGACTCGAGGTGCCGCGCGATGCCTTCTACCGCAAGGAGCTCGACCTGCGCATGAGCATGAGCTACGGGCCGGGCCGCTACGATGCAGAGTACGAGGAGCGCGGGCATGACTACCCGTTCGATCTCGTGCGCTGGACCGAGCAGCGCAACATGCAGTGCTTCGTGGAGCTGTTGGCCGATGGCTCGGTCGACACGGCGAAGCTGACGACCCACGACTTCGCCTGCGATAACGCGCTCGACGCCTATGCGCTGCTGGAGGGCGCTGCCGGCTCGTACCTGGGCATCCTGATCCGCTACGAGGGTGGGCGGGACCGACCGCGCACGCTACGGCCCAGCACCGCACAGCGTGCACACCACGGGCCCACCAGTGGGCGTGGCCTCGCGCTCGTCGGTGCGGGCAACTACGCGCGCTCGGTGCTGTTGCCTGCGCTCAAGCGCAGCTCATGGTGGCGGCTCGTCTCCGTGTGTACGGCGACCGGCATGAGCGGGTCGCAGACGGCCGAGAAGCATGGCTTCGAGTTCGCCACGACGAACGCGACCGAGGCGATCGAGCATCCCGGAGTCGACGTGGTGCTCGTCGCGACGCGGCATGACTCGCACGCTGCCCTCGCGCTCGAGGCGAGGCGCGCGGGCAAGCACGTCTTCGTGGAGAAGCCCCTGTGCATCCGTGAGGAGGATCTGGAGACGCTCGCAGGCGCGTTTGGCGAGCCGGGCCCCTGCCTGATGGTCGGCTACAACCGCCGCTTCTCGCCGCACGCGCTGGCGATGCACGAAGCGTTCGCGCAGCGGACCATGCCCCTCACCATCACCTACCGCATCAACGCTGGCGTGGTCCCATCGGACAGCTGGCTGCACGACCCGCAGCTAGGTGGAGGCCGCATCCTCGGCGAGGTGTGCCACTTCGTCGACCTCTGTGAGTACCTTGTGGACTCGCCTGCGGCACGTGTCGTGGCGTCATCGGTCTCAAGTCAGGATGCGCGTGTCACAGCGCCGGACAACGTGGTCGCGAACATCACCTACGCGGACGGCTCCCTCGCGACGATCCAGTACTTCGCCCATGGCAGCGGCGAGCTCGAGAAGGAGCGCTTCGAGGTGAGTGCGGATGGCCGCTCGGCTGTGTGCGAGGACTTTCGGCGCACCGAGTTCCATGGCGGTGACAGCAAGCCCGTTCGCGGTAGCCAGGACAAGGGCGTCAGCGGCGAGCTGCAGGCGTTTACCGATGCGGTCCGCAGCGGCGGGCAGCCACCAATCACGCTCGACTCGCTCATCCGCACGAGCCGCGTCACGTTTGCCATCCGCGAGTCGCTGCGCACCGGGGCGAGCGTGGCGATCCCTCACTAGGCAACCATGTCTGTTGGACGCCTGCTTCGCACGCTGCGCCACCTCACGCCCGAGCAGCTCGTGGGCCAGGTGCGCGTTCGGGCACAGCGCGCAGCCGGCTGGCCGCGCCCGCCTACGGCAGTGACGCCGCCGTTCGGTGGTGTCCTCGACACGGCGGCGCCCCCGCTACCGCCCCGAACCGTCGCGTCCGCCCGCAACGTGCAGGCAGGGCGGCTGCGCTTTCTCAACGAGACCCGCGAGCTCGGCGCGGGTGCGTCCGGCGGCTACCGCTGGGAACCGGAGGGCGCCTCCCTGCTGTGGCGCTACAACTTGCACTACCTCGACTACCTCTGGGACGTCGACGCGACCACCGCCCGGGCGATCACGGCCGACTGGATAGCGCAGCATGCCCCGGCGGCCAGGCGCGTCGGGTGGGAGCCCTACCCGACCTCCCTGCGGTTGCAGAACTGGGCGCTCGTCCACTGTGTGCGCGACCGTAGCGAGACACTTGCCGATACCGCCTTCACGGACTTGCTGTGGCGCAGCGTGTGGGCGCAGGTCGAGCATCTGCGGACAAGGCTGGAGACGCACCTGCAGGGCAACCACCTGCTCGAGAACGCGATCGCCCTGACGCTCGTGGGCAGCGTCTTCGAAGGGCCCGCCGCCGCCGAGTGGAAGGCCCAGGGGCTGTCCCTGCTCGCCCACGAGCTGCAGTCGCAGGTGCTGCTCGACGGCATGCACTACGAGCGCTCGCCGATGTACCAGCTGCACGTGCTGCGGGCTCTGCACAACCTGCAATGCGTGGGCGACCCCGAGAGCGACGCGGTCACGGAGCCGGTTGTGGAGCGCATGCGAGCGGCCGCGCGCAAGCTGATACACCCCGACGGCCAGATCGCCCTGCTCAATGATGCGGCGCTCAACATCGAGCCGGCGCCGAGGCCGCTCGTCGGGCCCGCTGCAACGGTCGCCGTGGGCGGGGGCGAGACGTTCCAGCTCGCATCGGCGGGCTACTTCGGGGCGCGAAGCCAGGTCTCGGGCGGTGAGCACTACGTGGTCTGCGACGCGGGGCTCGTGGGCCCGGACCACATCCCCGGCCATGCTCACGCCGATACGCTGGGCTTCGAACTGTCGCTCTTCGGCGCCCGGCTGGCGGTCGATACGGGCACGTTCGACTACCTGCCGACCCCCATGCGCCGCCACTGCCGCTCGACGGCCGCCCACAACACCGTGGAGCTCGATGGACAGGATCAGAGCGAGATGTGGGGCGCCTTTCGGGTGGGTCGCCGCGCGCGGCCACGCGCGGTGATATTTCAGCAGCGCCCCAGTGGCTTCACCCTGGAGGCTGAACACGACGGCTACAAGCACCTACCGGGCGCGCCAATTCACCGGCGTCGGTTCCACTGGGAGCATGCGGGCCGGCTCACGGTCACCGACCGTGTACGTGGGGACCGTTCGACGGTTGTACGCAGCCGCATTCACCTGCATCCTGATGTCCGAGTTGTGACGATGCGGGGGCAGAGGGTCGTGCTGGCACATGGGAGCCAGCGTGTTGAGGTCTGGTTCGACGGCGGCGGTCACCTCGCACGTCGCGCGGCGGCGTACTGCCCAGAACTCGGCCGACAGCACGCGAGCGAGGCCCTGGTTTACACGCAGCTGGGCGCGCAGGTAGGTTGCGGCTTCTGCATCTCGGCCCAGCAGCTGCATGGGTACACATTGGAGGGCGGGGCCATCGTCGGCGACGGGGGCAGACCGGCACAGGCATGAACGCCCCCCGATCATGGCCCGTGGCTCAGCTCGCGACCGGCGCGCTGGTCGTCATCGCCCCGCAGTTGCTCGGGGGTGTCGCGGCCTGGTCGATCTCCGTGATCCTTGCGCTCTCCGTGCTTGCCTACCTCGCGTGCCACTACCAGGCGTATGGCGCGGACCGCGAGCGGCTCGGCTGGGATCCCCTGATGTGGCTGATGCTCGCATCCCTTGGCTGGACCGGGCTGCAGGCGCTGCCCCTGCCATGCGCCGTCGTCGCGTGGGTTGCACCGGACGCCGCGAGACACGTCGCCGAAAACGCGACGCTGCTCGGTGGCGAGCCGGGGATGTGCCACCTCAGTCGCGATCCGGGGGCGACGCGAATGGAGGTGCTCAAGGGCCTGGCCATCGTGCTCGGTTTCCTGTGTGGTCGCTGGCTGGCCCGCCTTGGCGCGCGACGCACAGTCTACATGGCGGCGGCGGCTTCCTCGTGCGCGATGGCGCTCGTCGCGCTCGGACACTGGGGCGCGCAGGCCGAAGCGGTCTACGGGGTCTACACGCCCAGGACGCCGGGTCAGGCGCTCTTCATCGCCCCGCTCATCAATTCGAATAACCTGGGCGGGTTCCTCGCGATGGGCGTGCCCCTATGCCTCGGCATGGGAGCCGAGAGCGCCGATCGCGTCGTGCGTCAGGCGTGGCGCGGTGCGGCGGTGGTGGTCTCAGCGACCGCTGTGCTCAGCCTCTCCCGCGGCGCGGCCGTCGCACTCATCGCCGGATCGGTGCTCTTCGGGTTGGCCACGCTGGCGCGAGCACGGCGACAGCGCTCGGGCAGTTCGCACACGACTGTGCTGATGGCACTCGCGACCACGCTGCTCGGGGTTGGAATCGCGCTCTACGTTGAGCTCGGCGGCCAGTCGGACCACCTGCTCGATGCCGACGTCAGCAAGTTGGCGCTGATCGGCGAAGGCCTGCGCTTCTCGTTCGAGCACCCGCTGCTGGGTGTCGGTCGCGGTGCCTTTGCCTCCACGTTCGCTGACCTGGCTGACAGTACGCGACGTGCATTCTATCCCGAGAATCTCGTGGTGCAGTGGGCCAGCGAGTGGGGGTGGCCGATGGCGCTGCTGCTGCTCGGCGCGATCGTGAACTCGCTGAAGAAGACCCTCGGTGAGGCCCGGCCTGCGACCCTGGGCGCCGCCTGTGGGCTGCTTGCACTCGGTATCCAGAACCTCGTGGATCTGGGGCTCGAGCTGGTCGGCGTCGCCGTGGTCAGCTCAACGCTGCTCGGCGCCGTGACCGCCCAGCGCAAGCATCGGGCACGACACCCGCGCCGCACCCGCGCACTGCTCGCGCTCCCGGCTGTGGGTGTACTGGCCGTCGTGGTAGCGGGGGTCGCGCCACGCGAGCACACCTACGCGGGGCAGGTGTCCCGTCTTCGTCAGGCGCTCGCGGGTGGTGACAGGCCGGGCTTCGACCGCAACCTGCGCATCGCACTCGCCGATCACCCCCAGGAGCCGGTGTTCCCGCTGCTGGCGGGGGCGGAGTGCATGGCACAGCGACCCGGCGACGCGGGGCGGTGGCTCAACCGCAGCATGTCGCTTGCGCCCGGCTGGGTGGAGCCGCACATGCAGGCCGCATTCTGGCTCGCACAGCTGGGCCGCCGCGACCAGGCGATGCTCGAATTGCGCATGGCCGCGGGCATCGATGTCGAGCGCGCCACCGAGGGCCTCTGCCGCCTCGTCAGCGAGCGACCCGTCGCTGGGGAGATCCTGCGCGCCGCACCCGAGGGGATGCGGCGCGGTGCCTTGCTCGACCGCACGATACGCCACTGCCTCACGTCGGCCCCGGGCGTTGTGGCAACGCTCGACGCCGACCTCTTGAAGTCCGCCCCTAACCTGATCGGCCCGCGTGTGCGTGAGGTGGGCCGCTTGGTTGCAAACGGACAGACCTCCGCTGCGGTGTCCACGGCTACCGCCCTGGTGCGTCGCTGGCCGGACGAGCGCGCGGCTCACATCGCCCTGACGGGTGCGCATTCGGCCGCCGGGGACTTCTCGCAGGCGCTGGCCGTGGCCCATGCCGGCGTCGCGAGGTGGCCTACGGATACGGGCTTACTGGCACGTGTCGCCGCGATCGAAGCCCGGCGTGGCAACGCCAGCGGGATGCGCGCGACGATGGCGACGCGACTCGGCCACACACGCGGCAACGATGAGGCCGCCCGCGTGCTCACCGAACTGGGCTACCATGAGCAGGAACTGGGCAATCATGGCCGAGCCATGTCCGCCTTTCGTGAGGCTGCGGACCTGGCGGAGGCACTGCCGGCCCTGAGACGACTGGCGAGTCTCGGAGAAGCATCGGGCCGAGTGTCCTCTGCACTGTGGGCGCACGGAAGAATCTGTGAGCTTCGGCCCTCCGACCAGGCGTCCTGCACTGCAAAGGAGCGACTTTTGCGCAAGGCTATTCGTGAATCTGCACCAAAGCCGCGCAACTAACGCTGGTGCGATATACTTTGGAGCATTCTTGCCGACCTGTGCAAATGCGCAGCTGATATTTTTCCATGCCAGTTTCTGAAATCAAGCCCGCCGCGGAGGCCAAGCCTCCTGCCAACGAAGCCTCCCGTTCCGAACTGGACGCGATGGCGCTGCTACAAGGGCTGCTGCAGCACAAGTGGCTGATCGCATTGACCGTGGCGGTGACCATCGCCCTGACCTTCTTCTGGACCGCGCGCCAGCCGCGCGTCTACGAGGCCACATGCGTCATCGAGTACGACCCCACGCCGCCGCGCCCGCTGGGTCACGGGTTTGAGGACACGGCCAGTCGTGGGCGGTACTGGGTGAACCGCGAGCTGTTCGAGACACAGAATCGAATCATCGCCAGCCGCAGCGTGGCCGAGAAGGCAGTGCGCAAGCTCGGGTTGCACAAGAACCCAGATTTCCTTGGAATCCCTGAGGCGGAGCGGGCGAAGTTCCGCGGTGTCGAGCTGTGGGAGGCGGCCGCGCAGCTACAGGCTGCGCTCACGGTGACGCGCATGCGCGACACGCGCATCGTCAACATCAGCGTGAAGGCAAATGACCCCGCACGTGCCCAACTGCTGGCAAACGCCATCGCCGACGCGTACATGGACAAGAGCATGGAGGACCGGCTGGGCGCGACCGCAAGCGCCCTCGACTGGCTCGGCAACCAGCTTGACTCGCTCAAGAAGGAGCTCGAGAGCACGGAGCTGGCGCTGCACGACTTCTCCGAGCAACACACCCAGCTCTCTCTGCCTCTGAACGATCAGAAACAGATCATCACCGCGGACATCAAGCAGTTCAGCTCGTCGCTCGCTGATGCACGCGAGCGCCACATCGAACTCGCCGCGCGCGTGAAGTCGCTGTCGGAGTCCAATCGAGAGGACCCGCTCCAGGTACACGCCACACTCGCAACCAAGAGCGACGCGATCCGCACCATCCGCGAGGAGTACCGCAAGCTAATGACCGAGAAGGCGTCGCTTTCGGTCGACTTTGGCAATGAGCACCCCAAGGTGCAGCGCATCGAGGCCCGCGAGGACCGGCTGCGTGCCCAGCTCCGACATGAGATCGACGACTTGATCGCGAACGCGAGTTCTGACGTCGCAGAGGTGCGGTCTGTGGAGACCGGGTTGTCGCAGGCGCTGGCGGAGGCCAATGAGGCAGGCTTGGAGCTCAACCTCCAGGAGATCACGTACCGACGCTTGGAGCGCGAGCGCAACAACGCCGCCCAGCTTTACGGCTCCATCCTCGAGCGCACAGCGGAGGCCGACCTGGCAAACGCCATGCACGTCTCGTACGTGCGGCTGGTGGACCGCGCACTGAAGCCGTACCTGCCCATCTCGCCGCGCCTTCGCTTCAACCTCGCGCTCGGCGCCATTGCGGGTCTCGTCCTGGGCGTGCTGCTAGCGTCCATTCTCTCGCGGCTCGATCGCCGGCTCCAGGGTGTGGAGGACACGGAGGCGCTAGGGATCACGATCCTCGGGGTGCTACCAGCCTTCGAGGCAGATGGTGGCGGCGGGCCCCGCTACGGCCGCAAGCGCAGGGCGGAGAACGCGGTGTACGCCGCGGACCGCGATCTGGTCGTGCACAACCTGCCCAAGTCGTCCGTCGCGGAGTGCTGCCGGGTCATCCGTACGAACCTGACGTTCATGGGAGCCGAGCGCTCACAGGAGGCGCTGGTAGTCACGAGCTCGAGCCCACGCGAGGGGAAGACCACCGTCGCCCTGAGCATCGCGATCTCCTTCGCGCAAAGTGGCAAGCGCGTCGTTCTCGTCGACACCGACATGCGGAAGCCCCGCCTGCACAAGGCCCTGTCGGCGAGTAGCAACCGCGGCGTGACGTCGGTCCTGGTACACGCCCACTCGCTCGCCGACTCGCTCCAGGAGACTGCGATTCCTGGTCTGTCACTGCTCGCGTGTGGGCCGGTACCTCCCAACCCGTCCGAGCTGCTGCACGGCGCGGAGTTCGCCGACCTGATCCGACAGCTGCGGACTGAGTTCGACCAGGTCATCTTCGACAGCCCTCCCCTTGCGGCGGTCACCGATGCGGCGATCGTGGCGGCACAGGTCGATGGCGCAGTGCTGGTGGCGAGCGCACGTCAGACGACGCGGGACTCGGTCAAGTCCGCCCGCCGGCAGCTACTCGATGTCGGCGCAACGCTGACCGGCGGCGTCCTCAACCGCGTCGACCTGAGCGAGCGCAGCTACGGCTACGGTAGCTACTACTACTACAACAGCGAGGGCTACTACGGCTCCGACGAGGACGACAGCGAGACGGAGACCCCGGCGGCCGGCGCCTAGCTGTCGTCGCTGCGGACGCCGATGGCGCCCGCCGGCTCAGGACTCGCCGTAGACCTCTTCGATCGCCTGTGCGATCTCGGTCGGCGGTGCGATCAGCGGTCGCACGTTCATGTTGGCAAGCTCGGAGACACGCTGCATCGCCGGAATGTTCGTCGGGTCGTCCATCGCGACGTAGAGGATCTTCTGCCCCTTCTTGCCCTTGCGGAAGTGCACCGGCAGCAGCGTGTGCTCCCGAGCCAGCTCGACCGGTATCAGGCTCAGCAACTCGGGTCCGATCTCGACGTGCCGCAGCGAGACCCATGCGACGCTCAGCTGGTTCGACAGCACCTGGGTCACTTGGATCTCTGTCACGAGCCCTTCGCCGACGAGGATCTTCCCTAGCCTCTGGCCGGTGCCTTCCTGGGCCGTGAGCGCCTGGGCGAGCTGCTCGGACGTAAGCAACTCTGCGGCGACGAGTAGCTCACCGATGCGTGGAGTGGACACCCCGCGATACTACTACAAGCGGAGCAACCCGAAAAATCAGGCGTCCTACCCCGCAGATCGCCCTCGAAGCCGAGCAAGCTGCCTGGTGGCGTGAACGCCCGCCTGCGTGGCGACCGTCGACAGGCCGGTCGGGAGGTCACGCGACAGCAGCATTAGTGTCGCCGAGGTCAGCTGGCGGGGAAGGCGTCGATCGCGATCGAGCAAGGCTGCGAGCCGCGCGATGCGTGAGCCGAGTGGATCGATTGGCAGGGCCGCCACGATCTCGAGCAGGCGCGGCTCGGCTGCCACACCGCCAGCCTGCGTCAGGCAGAAGCGTGCCGCACGGGGCATGCCCACGTGCACCATGTGAGCGGCTATCGCCTCAATGCCGAGCTGCCAGTGGTCGATGATGCGCCCGAAGTCGCGACAGTGCGCCGCATCGCGGGCATGAATCCCGCCGCGCACGTAGTGCCCGACCAGATGGGCGAAGCCATCGAGCGGTGATGGCGCCGTTACGCGCAGACCCCTTCGCTCACGTGGTGGTTGTGCGCGCGCGAATACAGCGTCCGTCGGGAGGTCGAAGCACGCCGGGGCGAACAGATGCGCGTGGAGGTCGAGCGAGAACCCGCCATCGGAGAGCACCATTGCGACCTCGCCCGCGCGCGTCTTCGTCTCCAGGAAGCCGACGCCCCGCAGCACGCGTCGGGCATCGGCGTAGCGCTCGGGAGGTACGAGGATGTCGACGTCGCTCATCGGGCGCCCGTCGAAGTCAGGGTAGACACCTTCGAGCACGAGCCAGATGCCCTTGAGCGGCAGCCACTGGATGTCAGCGCGCAGCAAGGCGTCGTCGGCCTTGGCGAGCAGGTCCATGCCCACGACCTGGCGCATGAATGCACGCTTGCGGGAGTCTTCGCTCACCCAAGCATCATCGCGGTCCGGGAGCCGGCTTTCAATCGGAGGCGTGATCGCCACGCAGCTCGGTGTCGTCTAATCGTCCCCGAACGGCATCACCAGCGCGACTCAGAGCACCGCCCACCTCGCTGCCGAGCTCCTGGGCCGGGTCCGTGGCGGCAATGCGCGCAACGTGCTCGTACAGCGTTCGCTCGCCCACTGGCAGGAAGAAGATGCCGTAGAGCGTCGCAGCCAGCAGGAGGCATTGCGCAGACGCCTTCAGGAGAAACGACAGCATGCGCGAATGGTAGACCGCGCTGTCACAGCGCCAAAAAAAGCCGCCGGTGACTAGAAGATACGCTCAGGCACGTAGATGGTGTCGCCGACCTGGAGCACGACGTCGTCCTCGCGCCCCTCGGTGACCCGCTCCACGGCGATCTTCACGCGGATCACCTTGCCATCGGCCTGGCGCGTCAGGATGGTCTCGTTGCGATCTGCGATCGACTTGAACCCTCCCGCAAGGGAGATCGCTTGCACGATTGTCATGCCGCGGGTGTGCGGGAAGCTTCCCGGCTTCTGGACTGAGCCCACGACCGTGATGCTCTTGGACTCCATTCCGGTGACCAGCACGGAGACGTGCGGCGCGCGCAGCAGCTTGCGACTCTGCAGTTGGTCCTGCAGCATCTTCGCGATCTCGGTCTGGTCTTTGCCTTCGACCTTCACCCAACCGAGCAGCGGGAAGTTGATTGTGCCGTCCTGGCCAACCCGATACTTACCGCTGAGGTCCTTCTGGTCGTAGACGTAGACTTGGAACTCGTCGCCGGGCCCGAGCGTGGCGTCCGGCAACGCAGGAGGCGCGACTAGCCGCGCGTTGCTGTTGCCCGAAGCGCAGGCACCGATGAGGATGCAGAGTGCCAGCCAGCGCATCGTGACGTCGCGCAAGGTTGCGAGCCGCGTGGGGTCTACCAGAATGCCCGAACGCCAAGCCATGCTTCGACATTCGTCCACTCAACGGACTGCCTGGAGGTGGCGCTTGTGCCCATCTCGTAATCGGAGATCAGCTGCTCGTAGCGCATGCTCGCGGTCAACGCCAACCAGTCGGTGAAGCGATACTCGCCATCGATCCCAGCGTCGAGTCGCGTGTCGGTGCGGTCCTCACTGCTGGCGTTGTTCTGTGGCGCGACCGCGACCCCGTCGGGGCCGTACGTCACGAGTGTGAAGGCACCGTCGATGCCGAGCAGGAAGCTGCCACCGAAGAACGTGTCCACGCGCGCCGAGACCCGATCGCTACGCGAGTAGTTGCCCTGGAATGCCAGGTCGTAGGTGCGCGTGTAGCCGAGGTGCCAGCGGTTGCGCTCCGACGGAGTCCAGCGCAGCAACGCCTGCAGGAGAAAATCATCGAAGTCATCCGTTTCGGGCTCGGGGTCAAAGAAGCCCGCGCCATAGCCCACGGCCAGCGTCGTGCCGATCGTCTTCGTCACGGCACCGTTGACGCCGACTCGGTTGTCCAGCACCCAGCCATCGTTGTGGCTGGTCGCTGCCGTCGTCGCCGACTCGCTTCCGAACGTGCGGAAGCGGAACGCGGTCTCGTGGAAGATCGCTGTCTTGGGAAACAGACTCCACGTCGTCAGCGCTCGCGCCTGCAGCTCGCTCGTATCGTTGCCCTGGTACGGGCCCTCGTCATAGAACGTCAGATTGTAGCGCCCGCCGATCTCGGTCTTCAGGATGCCCCCGCGCGTCTGAAGAATGACGCGTGCGCCTGGCGACACGTTCGTACGACCGAAGTCGCTCTGTCCCGCGCTCGTCCCGACTGTGGCGCTCTCCACCGGGCTGGTCCAGCGGATCGATCGGGTGGCCTCGCCACTCAGGCCCAGCGAGAAGGGGCGCTCGGGCATCAGTACGAAGTCTGCGTCTGCACTGAACTCTACCGGGACGTCGTCACGCTCCACCGAGAAGTAGTGGTAGACGCCGGCGGAGACGCCGCCCCGGAAGGACATCTTCGGCGGGGCCGGATGCTCCTCGCCCTCCGTGCGCTGCGCACCCAGCGTCGACAGAAAGAGGTGCGGCACGACGCGCAGGATCGGACTGCCGTCCGCCTCCTCCGTTCTGTAGAAGACGTTGCTCTGGAACCCGGTCTCCGCACCGACGCCGGGGTGGAGTTCGAGGTTGCCAGTACGAAAGCCCGCACCGGTCTTCTGGTCGCGATCAGACAGCCAAGCTTGCGCGTCGGCGGTGCCGGGAACAGCGAGTATCGCTGCCCAGAGGGCGACTCCTAAGAAGCGTTGTTTGCGAGCGCGCATCAATGTCCCGGATTTTCGGCGGGGGCGGGAACTGCACCCCCAAGTGAAAGCAGGTGTTGTCTAGTCTGGCGGGCCTGGAGTGACCGCTTAGTTGTTCCCGCTAACGGGAGTACTAATCGTGACGTTGTTGTCCACTTCACCAGGGTTTACCGCCGGGCTCATCGTTGGGGGCGAGTCGGCGCGCACATCTTCAAACGGGACGGTCGCTGGGTCAATGTCTGTCTGCACCCTCGTTGAGCCCGTTTCGAACAACTCTTGGCCGACACACTGGGCGGCCTCCTGATCGAGTACCTGGAACTTCTGCGCGAGCACGTTGAGAACCGTGAGCTCGTGGCGCTGCTTGTCAGGGTCGCTACTGCCGCGTGCTGCCTCGAGTCGCGACTGGGCGTTCGCGAGGTTCGCGTTGATCTGTGTCAGCCGGTCGTTCAAGCACGTGATCCGAATGATGTCGGCCTCGCGGCGAGCCTCCGCCAACATGTTGTTCACGCGCCGCTGCAGGCCCTCACCCCGAGTGACGACCGCTTGTCCCTCGGTGAGTCCCTGGCCGCCGGCCTGCGCCTTCGCAGCGGGTGGTGTCTGGGCCGGCTGCGCCAAGGCGCTCGCCCCTGCGAGCATCGAGATGGCCATGGCCGTCGCAGCAGTTCTGTTCGTCATGTGGCCCGTTCCTCGGTTAACGAGAGCGTGCGGTAGTATGCGCCGTTCGACCGTCATAGACAAGAATATCAGTGACTTGCGGTAGTTATCTGCCCAACCCGGCAACGGAGCGCAACCCACCCCAGCATGCGTTGCCCCGGCGCCGCTCGCCGTTCACCAGACCAGCGAATAGGCCCATGAGTTCATGGGTGGCATCGCTGCTCGGGCCCGCATACTAACCGAGGCGCGAGGCGCGCCGGGACTAGCCCTGGGGCGCGAAGACGAATGGGTAGGCGTAGGTGACGCTGCCGCCCTCGGGGCCAGGATTGAAGCGGAATCGCTTCACGGTGTTGGCCACGCATGTCGCGACGGCGGGGTCGTTGGTGGTGTTCTCCTTCACCTTGACCGCCGTCACGTTGCCACGCGTCTGGATCGTGAACTCGATCGTGACCTTGCCCGACAGTGTCGGGTTGCGGCGCAGTTCCCGCTCGTAGCACGCACGAATCGCGCGAATTCGGGTCTTGATGGTGCGCACGACGACCGATGCGTCGAAGTCGCCGGAGCCGCCGACGTCGCCGCCGCCAGATCCCATCTTCAGGTTGCCCTTGATCTTGCGCTCCTTGACCTTGCCGCCCTCACCCCGCGCCTTCCCCGCGCCCTTCGCTGCGGCGAGGCCTCCGAGGCCACCCTGGCCACTACCTGAACCCCCGCCTGAACGCCCACGCAGTGCGCCGCCCGATCCGGCCGTAGCGACTCCGATGCCCTGGGCCTGCGACAGGATGTCGGCAGCGTTGCCGGTGACGGCGCCACCCGCAAGGACGTCGGCGAGCGCGCCGCCGCCGGCCGCGCTCAGCGCTCCGACGATCAGGGCCTCAGCCGCCTGTGCCGCCTCCTCGGCGACGCGGGCGGTCTTCTCGGCGACCTCCTTCTTCACCTCGTCAGGGCTCGGCGCCGGCTCATTCTGCGCCTGCTCCTGAGGCGCAGGCTCGCTCGCCTCCTCGGTCGGCTCGGCATCCTCTTCGACCGGCGTGTCCTCTTCCTCCTTGGGCTCCTCCGGTGGGGGAGGCTCTTCGAAGATCATCTTTGCGATGTCTTCGGGCACCTCTGCGATGCCCTTGTCAATCGGCCAGTCGCTGTTCTCGAGGAACACGAGGAAGCCGAACATGCTCATGAACGTGAACACGACGAACGCCGTGAAGAGCCAATCGATCCCGCGCACGAAGCCGGAACGCGCGGCGGCGGGGAGTTGCGGACGCGGCTGTACGGGGGGCGGCACGACGAACTGAAACAGCAGCGTGATCGGACCCACCACGACCTTGCCGCGCGAGTTGTCGCTGATCTTCACCTGCCAGTGGCTACCCGCATTGCGAGCCGCGCCGCTCTGTCGCATCTGCGCGAGGTCCTGCACGCCGCCGGGCAGACCCACGCGGCCCGTCATGGCCTCGGTGAAGTTCAGGATGTAGTCGTTGCCAACGAGCTGGAAGAGCTCGAAGCGTGCGGGCATGCCGTCGGTGTGAATGACGAAATGGTTCTTCTCGGAGCTGCCGACCGTCACGGTTTCGCGCGTCCGAATGATGCGCTCCTCGACGATCTTGCCGCCCTGGATCAATCCGATCCGGAGGACCTTCGGGCCCGAGGGCTTCACCTGCACGGCCTGCATGGCCATGGTCATCGCGCCTGGCCGCTGACCGCCGCCGCTCTGCTGATTCTGCTTCTCGTTCATGCTGGTTTTTCCCGCCAAGTAGCCGCCGAGGGGTCCGGGTTCAGCGTCCCAAGACGGACGTCCCACGGCGCAGAAAGTGTTGTGTGCACTCGAGAAACTAGTGGAGCGCAAGGCTACACCCTGGGCTGATGGGGGTCTAGCCTGGGACTCGCGGCATACCTTTCCCTACTCCATACGCGCGCCGCCCTCGAGGCGCCCTATCGCCTCTTGCGTGCGCGTCATGTCGAGACCGAGCCGCTTCAGCTGGCGCGACAGCATCTGTGCCTGCGCGAAGCAGCAGAGCATCGTCATGATGCCCATCGTCACGCCGGTCGCGGCCCTACCCAGCGCGAGCTGCTCCGGCAGTCCCCGCTGCAGTGCATCGAGCCCGCCGCCGCCACCGAATGCGCGGGTCAGCTCCATGATCACGCCGAGGAACGCGAGCGGTGACGCGATCCTGCCCATCGTGATGAGAGAACCAATCCCCCGCAGGCTGGTGCCGCGCAGCCCGTCTGCGACATCCTGTGCCTCCGCTGGGCCGTCATGGGCGTCGCCGGAGGGGGGGCGCAGGTACGCGACTCCGACGCGTGCGATCCACGCCGGCTGCGCATGCCCAAGCACGCGCGCCGCCGCCACCGGGTCGTCCGGCAGATGAGACGCCAGCTCGTCGACCACGGGATGTACCGAGACCGGAGCTTTGAACAGCAGCGAGTTCATCTGCCTCGCGCCCCAGTAGACGGCCGCGGCCCAGTAGGCGAGCTGGAGTCCGTGAAACCAAGTCATCGCGGGTCGTGGAGGTCGCCAGTGCGATCGCTCGACGCTAGAACGGCGACTTCTGAACGGACTCGAAGACCTTGTGAATGAAGCTCGTCCGCAGCTCCATGACCTCGTAACCGATGTTTGAACGGTTGAGGATGTAGAAGGCGTTGGGCTTCTGCACACGGCCCTCGATCTTGATCTCCTCGAGCGTGATGACCTTCGGGCCACGGCGCTTCTTCTGCCCGGCCGCACCGGACGTCATCGCGAACGTGACGGCCAAAGCAACGAACCACATCGTCATCGTACGAGCCATCACTTGCCCCCCTCCATCGCCTTCTTGCGCGCTTCTCGCTCGGCGCGCTTCTTGTCGCGGGCGATTCGCTTCTCTTCGCGCTCGACCGAGCGCTCGAGGTCGACCATGTACGCGCTCGATGGGTCGTCCTTCTTCAGCTTCGGCCCCATCTTCTGGCGGTAGTTGTTGAACTCCAGGATGGCGCGCTTGAGCGCCCCCATGTTGTCGAGCTTCGGGAAATCCGACTTGGCCACCATGTACATGAGGCCGAGGTTGAAGTGCGCCGCAGCCAGCTCAGGGTCCATTCGCAGCGTCTTGTCGAGCTCGCGCTTGGCAGCATCCCAGTGCTTGTTGGCGCGGTAGGCGTCGCCGAGGTTCAGATGGGCAGCGACCATCATGGGCGCGAGTCGGACGACCGCCTCAAACTCCTTCTGGGCCTGACCGTAGTTGCCGCCCACCATGTACTGCCTGCCAAGCGCCATGTGCGCCTCTGCGTAGTCCGGCCGCAGCTCGACTGCCTTGCGGAACTCCTTCATCGCGGGCGCCAGCCGACCCGATTCCCGAAGCGCGAGCCCTTGCAGGAAGTGGATCTCTGGGCTGTCGCCGTCGATGACGAGGGCCTGCTTCAGGATCGACTCCGCGAGCTCGTTGCGACCGCGCTTCAGGCTGGCGCGCGCAAGCGCGACCATCGCCGGCACGAAGCGTTCGTCGCGCCGCAAGGCCTTGCGTGCAGCCTTCTCGGCCTCGTCGACACGGTCCGCCTCCGTGAGCGCCTCCGAGAGCACAGCCTGAAGGTAGAGGTTGCGCTCCCACTTCTGTGCGATCGGCTGCACGAAGCTGACGGCCTGGTCCGGCGAGCCGTTGCGCACATGGACGCGCACGACGCCCTGCACTGCCTTCTCGTAGTCAGGCTGAATCGACAGCGCACGCTTGTAGTACTGGAGCGCGCGCTTCTCCTGTCCGGCGCGATCCGCCATGACCCCGAGGTTGAACGCCGCCTCGTACGCCTTGGGATCGGCCGAGAGCGCCTTCTGGAACCCCGCGGAGGCGGCCTTCTGCTGCGGCTTGTCCGAGTCGGCGAGCGCTTGCTTGTGCGAAGACTGGGCGCCGGACTTCATAGGCTTGCGCTTGGGCAGCGGCTTGCCTGACTCGGCGTCGGGCGCTCCCCAGATGCTGGCGGCGTTCGGGTCGAGTTTTGGCGGACCGGAGTCGACCGACACGGGCTCAGCCTGCGGAATAGGCTGATCGATCGGCGTGCGGCTCCGGGAGATGACCTGCTCGTCCTCGATCGGAACGGCCTTGGCCATCCCGTCACCCTCTTCACCACCGGCCGTGAGCTCGCCACCTGCGGTTGACGTTCCCTTGTCGCCGGAGCAACCGCCGGCGATGAGAGCAAGACCGGTGATTGCCAGCGCGCGCGTGATGTTCGCGTGGATCATCGGCCCCTCCCCGTAAGCGCCGGCGGGACGATGTCGGACCTGATGTCCATGTTGATTCCGCGCGGCGCACGGGCGAACTCGCCCGGCCGGTACGCCCCGAAGGAAGAATCGGACGCCGCAGCCGCCGCAGCGCACTCGGCGATGCGCTCGTCGCCGTAGGCGTTGATACGATCGCTGGCTTCCTGGATGTACTCGTTGTCGATATTGCCAGCGCGCGCGGCGCGCATCGCGAGCGCGTAACGGACGACGCCGAGGCATTCGATAGGGCGAACCTGCTGGTCGAGCACCTGTCGGATCCTGTCCTCGACCTGGATCTTGATGTCGTCCTTTGCGTAGTCCGGCAGGCCCTTCATCTTCTTTTGCATGTCCTTCGGCATCGCAAACGGCGTATCGAGGACCGCACGAGCGAGGATCTCGTAGATCCGGCCCTGCCGTACCAGCGAGGCGATCGTCCAGGTCGGACGGCGGTACGGCGGTATGATGTTGTAGGCCTCGGCAACCTGCTTGGCCTGTGTCGCGCCCGCGGTGATCTGCGCCATCACGGTCTTGACGTACGCCTCAAGCGTCGCGGGCTTGCCGGGCTTGATGGCAAAGTTCTCGAACGCCGTCGAACTGTCGTCGACAGGCCTGAAATGCGCCTCCGCGGCGTACTCCGCGGCGTAGGACCCCGCGGGCTGTCCAGATCGCGCGAACCCCGTCACGACATCCGCCATCGCGCGCTTGTAGTCGCTGCGCTGCTTGAGCGCCTTGCGGGCTTCAGCGATGCGCCAGTACGCCTGCACCACCTGCTCGCCGGCCTCCTTGTCACCGCTGTAGCGCCCGATGAAGGCACGCATCTCCTTCATCGTATCGCCCCAGCGCTTCTGCTTGTATGCCATCTCCGCGATGCGGTAGTTCGCTGCCCGAATCTCGGCCGGCGCCTTTAGCACCTGGATGGCGCGTCTGTAGTAGCTGGCGGCACGCCCGTAGGCCTGTTGGTACTCGAGGATTCTGGCGGCGTTGATCAGAGCGCCCTCGCGCCACTCGACCATCCGCTTGCTCTTGCTCTTCGAGAAGCGCTTGGAGTCGGCCAAGACCTTGTAGTTCTCCACCGCGCGGTCGTAGTCGAAGAAGCGGTTCGAGTTGTACGCGAGGCGGAAGTAGGCGTTCGCGAGGATGGCGTCGAGCTGCTCCTGCTCCTCCGGCGAGTTCGCCTTGCGTGGTCCCACCTCGTCGATGATTCGCTGGTAGAGGCGCCCCGCCGACTCGAAGCGGCTCGTGCGCTCGAGGGCGATCGCGGCCTTCTCTAGGGCAAGCGGCGCCTGTGCGTGGTTCGGCTCCTCGTTGACAGCCTTCACCAGCTCCGTCGCAGCGTGCTCGTAGTACAGCCGCTGGTTCTCGCCCTTCTCTTGCTCGGCCTTGGCGAAGATCGCCACCGAGTCCTGGTAGCGCAGGTTGGTCAGGTCCGAGCCGGCGAGGCACACGGGCTTCTCTTTGTTCTCTTCCGCCTTGCAGTCGACCGGTCCCGCTTCTCCACCGTCGGGGGTGAAGGTGCACTTGCGCTGGGCGAGGTCGGCACCGAGACGCCTGACCTCCTCGGTCTGGTTGAGAGCGACCGCGATGTTGCGCAGGTTCAGCCACGCGACCTGCCCGGTCTCGTCGGCCTTCGCGCCCTTACAGCGTGAGGCGTAGATGTTGTAGAAGCGCTCGCGGGCGATGTCCCAGTAGCCATAGAAGTAGAGCAGCAGCGTGTTGTTGTAGGAGTAGTTCTCGCGAACGTTCTCCTTGTCGTGCGCGTCGTCCACCCGCGAGATGTACATCTCGCGCGACCGAGCGAGGCGCTGTAGCAGCGGCGGCATCTCGACGGGCGTGACCCGCGGTGGCGCACCCTGGGGAACGGGTGCCTCCGACCGAATATTGAGCGCGCCGGCCTCGGTCTGCGCGTCCGCCAACCGCTTGACCGACTCCACGACCAGGCGAGCGGCGATCGAGAGGTACTGGTCGTCGAGGTTCGAGTCCCGGACCGCCGCATACTCGCGCGCCGCGTCCTCGTACGCCTCCGCCCAGTACAGCGCGTCGGCCAGGTTGAACTGCAGCTCGTACGCCTCGGGGTTGTTCGGGTAGTGGTCGACGTAGCCGCGGTACGCCTTCGCTGCGAGCGCATACTCGCGCTGACTTTGGCTGCACAGGTCGAGGTTCTGGTCCTCGACGCACTGGCGCCGCAGCCTTTGCGCGGTCTGGTGATGGCTAACCGCCGTGTTGATCAGCGCATCCTCGGCGAGCTGCTTGGCGGCCCGCTGCTCGACGGGATGGTCACTGTTCGCGTTCCACCAGTCCGAGCCCTCGGCGTAGGCGCTGAGCCCCATACGCGTGTTCGACGCCTCTTCACCGAGGTTGTTGCGTGTGTAGGCGCGCGCGATCATGTTCACGGTCTCGGGCGCCCGGTAATGCAGCGGCCACTTGGACAGCGCCAGACGCCAGACCTCGACAGCGTCCGGGTACTTGGCCTCGTCGAAGTAGATGCTTCCGACGCGGAAGTAGACCTCCGAGGTCCACGAGCGATCCTGCGGCATCAGTTTCGCGTCCTGCAGTCGCTCGATCCCGCGTGGCAGGCCCTCGTTGGGGTCCTGTATCTGGTTCTCGTTCCAGTCGTCGTAGACGAAGCCTATCCCGAGGTACTGAATCGCCTCCTCTCGCAGGTCCGAGCCGCGCCGACCCGTGCGCTCGCGCTCATCGTCCGACCACTGCACCAGTCGCCAGAAGTGATCCATCGCTTCTGGGTAGCGGTTGGCGCGGTAGTAGGCCCACGCGACCTTGTACAGCGCGAGGTTGTAATTCCGGTCCTTCGGTCGGTCGAGCACCTTGCGGTATGCGCTGATGGCGCGGTTGAGGCCGTGCTCGGTGTAGTCGAAGTCGAAGTGGTACTCGCCCACGCGCAGCCACGTCTCGGCGAAGAACTTCGTGCCCTTCACGGCAGGCGTACAGCCGGCGTAGGAATCCTTGTAGGGCGTCGGCCCACTGAGCGGGGCCTCCGCGTCCAGGTTCACAGCCGGGTGCTCGGCCGCACGTGGGTCGACGGGCCCTTCCGGCGGAGTGATTGCCGCATCCACACCCAGTTGCAGGTGGTTCTCACAGACGAGGTTGAGCCACGCGATCCGCGCCTCTTCCCACTTGCCCACTTCGCTGAGGCAATAGCCGATGAGGTAGTAGACGCCGTCCGCCCGCGCGTAGTCGGGGAACATCCCGATCAGACGCTGGTACAGGTCGACCGTCGCGTCGAAATTCTTGTCCGGCTCCTGGAGGCCATCGTCGACGACACCGCTGTCGATCTCCTTGTCGCGGGCCTCGAGGTACGCCTCCATCTCGATCTGCTGCGCGATGACATCGCGCTCGAAGTACAGCTCACCGAGGCGGAACATGGCGTCCGGTGTGTAGTTCGGGTCATCGGGGTAGCGCTCCACGAAGCGCTCGAAGGCGGCGATGGCGTCGAGACGCGCCTGGTCCTCGAGCGCCTCCTCGATGCTGATCTGCTCCTGGAACCGCTGCTCCTTGTCGCGCCGCTGGCGCACGTACTCCCGGCGTACGAGCGAGTCCATCTGGTCGCGGTAGGTCGTCCCCAGCTTGGTGAAGCGACCGATCTCCGCCTCGAGTGCGCGCAGCGCGGCCGTCTTCTTGGCGCTGATCGGTGGGCGCTCGTCCATGATGCGGTTGTCGGTCGTGTCGAGAAACGCGGGTGGTGCCGGTGCCTGCCCGCCATGTGCAGAAGGCCAGGGCAGCTTGCGGGCGGCCTCGGGTGCCGACTGGGCCTGGAGCGTGGCGGGCACGAGGAGCAGCACCGCAGCAGCGGTTGTCCACGAATGCGCGGTCGTGATTGGAACGCTCACTTCTTGTCCTTCGCGTCCATGATCTCGGCGAACTCCGCGTCGAGCGCCTTGATGGCGCGCGTGCGGTCGCGCGTCAGCATCTCGACACGCCGCCGGTGCTCCTCACGCTGAGCCCAGGTCACATCGATCGAGCCGACATCGGCACGCATCACCAGGTTGTAGAACCGGTCGTGCACGTGCTTGAAGTTGGCATATGCGATGCCGCCGATGACCTCTTCGGTGGTGGACTGCAGCTCCGTCATGCGGGCCCTGTACCCGTCGAGGTTCACGCTCTCCTCGTCCAGAACCTTGCGCATCTCGGCCGTGCGCTCGGCAACGACCGCATCAATTCTGCCGTCGTGCGCATCGAGCTTGTCTTCGACCCGCGCCACGCGTCGGAACAGCTCGTCGGTCTGACTGCCGCCGCGACCGCCAAGTGACGCGATGATCGACCGCTCCTGTTGGATCAGGCCCGCGTACTCGTCGCGGAGCTTCTTCTCCCTCTCGAAGGCGTCGTCACCGACCCCGACCCGGAGGCGGCCCGCCTCGACGTCGATTTTCAGGCGACGGATCCGCTCACGGTACTCCTCGATAGCAGCTCGCTGCCCCTCCAGCTCCTGGAGGTAGGCGGCCACGCCGCTCTCCTGCCCATCGCCCTTGAAGCTGTCGCTGATGAATCGGTCAGTCGCGACGACCTTGGCCTCCATTCCCATCAGCTGCACCTGCAGCGTACTGAGCTGCTTGACGAGCTTTCGGAAACTCCGGTCAGCCGAGCGAGTCCGCTTCTGGAAGTCGCTCGCGTCGGTGGGCGCGCCGCCCAGCTGGGACTCGAGCTCGCGCCGACGCGTGCGCACGGCGGTCAGCTCCGCGCTGCCGAGGTGCTTGGTCGCCTTGTCCTCGATCTTGATCAGTGCCTTGCGAGAGATGGCCAGCTTGTTGCGCAGCCCCGTTGTCCGCTCGCGGTGCGTCTTCAGGTCGCGAAAGATGTTCACGCTGTTCTTGGCGCCGAGCGCCGAGTTGAGACGGTGGACGAGATCGTCGGTCTCGCGCACGAGCCGCTTGGCGTCGGCGAAGTCCGAGAGCGCCGTCATGGCGCGGTCCATGTCCCCACGTGGCTCAGACCAGCGCAGCGCGAGCGGCGGAAGGAATGAGGTGACGTCGAACGCCTCCATGTTGTCGCGCACCAGCTTCTGGAAATGGGCGACGGGGTCCTCGTGCCCCTTGATGAGCTGCTCGAGCTGCGACCGCACCGGGTCGAACTCCTTGGCGACAGTGCCGAACGCCTTCAGGGCCTCCTTGAAGCGCCCGTCGCGTAGCAGCAGGTTGCCCCGAAGCAGACGCGCATCCGGGATGTACTTGCTGGCGGGGGTCGCGACGCTGAGCATCTCAAGCGAGCGCTCCGCGCGCGACGAGTCACCCTGTCGGATGTATGCCCACGCGATCTCGTAGAGCGCCACATCGAAGCGCGTCGAGCCGCGGGGCACGCGCTGGTAGGCCTCGAAGGCGGGCTCGAGCTGATCCATCTGGTAGTGCACGCGGCCGAGGCTGAGTGCCCCGAGATCCTGGACCGCACGCTGCTCGTCGGTGGTGACCTCGGCGGCGACCACCCGCTTGAATGCCTCGATGGCCTGCGGATACTGCCCCCGCAGCGTGAAGATCACGCCGATGAAGTAGCGCGCCTGCATGTAGTACGCGCTGCGCGGCGACACCGCTTCGAAGGCGACCCGCGCGCGCTCGAGACCCGCCGCGTCGATGGCGGGCGGCTCCTTGTGCTTCGGGTCGGCGACGTTCTCGTCGACCACGATGTTGTAGAGGTACTTGGCGCGGAAATAGGCTGTGGCCGCCTCGACCTCCGTGGGCGGCAGCTGGCTCAGCCGCTGGAAGTAATCGTCAACGCCGTCGAAGTCGCGAGTGTGGATTGCGATCTCGATCAGACGCCCGAGTGACCGCTGCACGTAGGGCCGGAAGTTACCCTCGGCCGCGCGGTCGATGACCATCCGGAAGCGCGTACGAGCCCCCAGGTAGTCGCCCCAGCGGAAGAGCGAATCCCCAAGCAAGAACAGCGCGTCGGGGTAGGCCGAGTGCTGCGCGTAGTTCTCCACGATGTCGGTGAAGATGACGCTCGCGCGCACGTAGTCCTGAAGTCGGTAGAAGAGCTCACCGTCGGTGAGCCGCTCCTCCACGTGGGTGTCGCTGCGCAGCTTGGCGCGGCGCAGCTCCATCCTGGCCAGGTTGTCGGTATCCGCCTCGATGTCCACCAGCTGCGACTGGATGGACGACACTGCATCCGCACGACCGACGCCCGGCATCGACACCAGGGCCGATACACAGACGAGGGCGAGGACGAACGCGGGGCGCAGCCTGTACGGCCGCGTCTTCATCACTCAGCTCCCTCTTCCGCTTCTGCGCTACCCGCGACCACGTCAGCGACGCGCTCGGAGTAGCGGATTGCGGGGCGGTCCTCGAGCGGGGCGGTGGGTCCACCCTTCTCGTACCCGACCACCTTCAGTGTCTGCACCTTGCCCTCAGGCGCGCTGAACGTGTGGCTCGAGCTGACCTTGAAGCGGTAACCCTTGAGGTACGAGAAGATCCCGTAGCCATGGCCGCGGTACTCGAGGTTGACGGTGAGCGTGTGCTCTCCTGGGACGATGCTGCCGTTGTAGACATCGAACTCGTCGGTCTCGCCGAGCACGCCCGTCTCGTCTGCCTTGTTGAAAATCGGCGCACCATCGAGCGCGTAGACGACCTTCACCAGCTTGTAAGACGAGCCCATCTTGTTGGCGTGCACGATGTGCGCCTGCGCGCCGGCGACCACGCCCTGCAGCACGGTCTCTGCGAGCAGTGAGAGACGGGCCTTCGAGCGAAAGATCTGCTCCTTGAGCTCGTTGATGCGCTGCTCGAGGTCCCGCAGTTTCACGCCGTAGGTGCCGGCATCCATCTGCTCGACGCTGTTGTCGGTCTCGCCTTCGACTGCTGGCGGCGGCGGTGCACCATCTGGTGCGGCCTCCTCGGGCGCGGCTCCATCGGCTGGCGCGTCGGCCTCTGCCGGCGCGCCGCTTTCTTCAGCTACCGCCTCCTCGGCGGGCGCCCCTTCCCCCTCTGCCGGCGTCGGAGCTTCCTCCTCCTGAGCCGCAACAAGTCCGCTACAAACAAGGAGCACCGCTATCGATAGCGGCACGGCGATCAGTCTATGCATCGCGCCTTCCCCTCTCATTCTCATCAAGCTGTGAGGGGTGCTGATTCACCCCGCATAAATCGGACGCGTTTATACCAAGCACGTTCAAATGGGTCAACGACGACGCCCTGTGCCGACTTTGCGTAACCCCCCGAAATATCGTCGGAATGGACGCGCCGGCGTAGCCGGGGGGGTAACGTGGGGTACTGTCGGTAAATCGCTCACATGGTGTGGCTGAGGTATAGTCGTCGACAGACCGCCTCGGACGGATAGTCCTATCCGCAAACCGAACGGTTCATCGGTCCAGATCCCAGGGTCGCCCCAGCCGTCGAATGGGTACGTCCCAGGGCCACCTCCTGTCGTATCTACCCACAGCCCGCGGACGTCGTGGACGGTCAAAACCTAAAGAACCTGCAGGATTCTGAGCTTCTGGAGCGCTATTGCGCTGGCCAGGCCGAGGCATTCAGCGTGCTACTGCAACGATACCAGGCGCCTATCTTCAACTTCGTGCTGCGCTCCGTGGGGGACCCCGCCACGGCCGAGGACGTCGTACAGGACACCTTCACGCGCATCATCCAGAAGGCCGGGACATTTCGTAGTGAGTCGAAATTCTCGACCTGGCTGTACCGCATCGCTCGCAACCTTTGCATCGATCACGCCCGCCGCATGCGTCACCGGCGCCATCGCTCACTCGACGTTCCGGGCGATCGTGGAGACGCCGAAGGCTCGCCCCTGTCGGAGCGGATCGCGCATCCACGTCCCGGGACCGACGCGGAGGCCGAGGCCCCGGCGCTACGTGACCGCATCGCCGAAGCGGTCCAGAATCTCCCGGAGGAGCAACGCGAGGTCTTCCTGATGCGACAGGTGCAGCACCTGCCCTACGCCGAGATCGGCGCCATCACGGGCAGCAGCGAGAACACGGCCAAGAGCCGCATGCGCTACGCCCTGTTGCGCCTGCAGGAGCTGCTCGCGGATGTCGCACCGGATACGGAGGCCATGGGCTGAGCCATGAACTGCGACGAATGCGACGCACTGCTGATCGAGCTCGTCGACGGGGATCTCCCCTCGACTCAGGCAGCCGAGGTACGCGCGGCTGCAGCCCTGTGCCCCGACTGCCAGGCACAGCTCGAGCGCCTCGAGCAGGCGATGAAACTCGGCGCTGCCCTTCCCCACGCGCCCGTGCCCGAGCAGCTCACGCATCGCATCATGGAGGTCGCCCACGCCCATGCGGCGCAGGCGCAGGCCACGGCGATTCCGTCCAGCGGTCGCGTCAGTCACACGGGCCTGCTGCACGGCTGGCTCAACGATTTCGTGGAGCGCTTTGCGACCGGACCGCAGTTCGCGATGGCGACGCTGATGTTGTTGATCGCGGTCGGCACATTCTGGGCCGTGCCAACGCTCAAGCGTGCACCGGAGGCGGCGGGGGGCTCGGTGGTCAGCGTCGACACGCGCGGTGAGGCGGTCGCGTCGGAAGTCGCACTCGAGCCGGCCGATCGACTCGACCTGGCGGTGGACATGCGCCACGGGCGCATCCGCACCAAGGCGGAGCAGCGTAGCCTGGGACGGCGGAGGGCTCCGGGCGCGACTGCACCGACGGCGGTCGCGGAGGCCAACGCGGACGTCGAGAACGACGAAAAGAGCGTGGCGGAGGCCGGGCCGATGGCCTTTCCGCAAGAGGCGCAGTCGCCCGCAGTAGCGCAACAGCAGGCGCAGCCAGCCGGTGTGCTCGGGGGTGCCAAGGCCGAGATGGCCGAGATGGGCGCGGCGCCCGCGGCCGCCACCGCCGCGCGGATGCCGACGAAGAAAGCGAAACCGAAAGCCCGATCGATCCCGATGAAGCAGGCGATGGACGACGCCTACGCCGCCGAGCCCCCCGCCCCTGCGCCGGAGCGCCGAGCACGGGTCGCACAGACGCCCCGGGCGACGCTGCAGACCGCGCGCGAGGCCCGCAAGTCGGGCGACTGCGCCGCGGCTGTCGTCCACTACGAGCGCGTCATCCTCGCGGTGCCCAGGGGCTCGCTCGGCGAGGCGGCCATGCGTGAGGCGGCGGCCTGCTACTCATCCATTGGACGCGCCCGCCGTGCCCGCGAGCTCGAGTCGATGCTCGCTCAGCGAGAAAACGCGACGCCGAAGGGGCGAAAGAAGTCCAGCAAGCCCGTCTCCGCGCCGGCCGCCGCAGCCTACGAGTAGCCCGGCCACGCGGCCACCCGAGCGCGGGCTGTGCTATGCACTGGGCATGGGCGCCCGCATCCTCGTCATCGACGATGAGAAGAACATCCGGCGAACCCTCCGCATGGTGCTCGAGGGTCCCGGTCACCAGGTCGACGACGCGGACAGCGCTGAGAAGGGTCTGGCCAAGCTCGAGGGCGACTTCTTCGACCTCGTCATCCTCGATATCCGCCTGCCCGGCATGGGCGGCATCGAGGCGCTGAGCACGATCCGGGAGCGGTTCTCGCGCCTGCCGGTGATCATGATCTCCGGCCACGCCTCACTCGCGGAGGCGGTGAAGTCCGTGCAACTCGGCGCCCACGACTTCCTCGAGAAGCCCCTCGATCGCGATCGAGTCCTCGTCAGCGTGCGCAACGCGCTGCGGTCGGACCGTCTCGAGCGCGAGGTGGCGCAGCTGCGGGCGCAGGTCGAGGACCGCTACGAGATGATCGGCGAGTCCGCCGTCATGCGCGGCCTCTTCGCGGCGCTCGAAAAGGTCGCGCCGACCAAGGGTCGCGTGCTCATCACCGGTGAGAGCGGTACCGGCAAAGAGCTCATCGCGCGCGCCGTGCACCGACTCAGCGACCGCGTGAACGCCGCGTTCGTCATGCTCAACTGTGCGGCCATCCCGGCCGAACTCATCGAGAGCGAGCTCTTCGGCCACGAGCGTGGCGCATTCACCGGCGCACAGGGCCGCAAGCGCGGCATGTTCGAGCTCGCCGACGGCGGGACGCTCTTCCTCGATGAGATAGGCGACATGAGCCTGAACGCACAGGCCAAGGTGCTGCGAGCACTGCAGAGCGGCGAGATCAGCCGCGTGGGCGGGGAGCAGTCGATCTCCGTCGACGTGCGCGTGCTCGCGGCCACGAACAAGGATCTCGAGGCCGCCGTTGCGGAGGGGAGCTTCCGGGACGACCTCTACTTCCGGCTCAACGTCGTACCGATCCACAGCCCATCGCTGTCCGAACGGACGGGGGACATCCCGCTGCTGGCGCGCGCGTTCTTCGAGGACTTCTGCCGCGAGTACGGCGGTCGTCCCAAGCCGGTGGAGGACGGCGTCTACGAGATGCTCGGCGCGCGCGGGTGGCCGGGCAACGTGCGCGAGCTGCGCAACGTCGTGGAGCGCATGGTGATCCTCAGCGGCTCGTCGATCACGACGGCCGACGTGCCACCCGACGCGATCGGCAATGCCACCAGCCGCTCGAGTGGCGGACTGGCGCAGGACCTCTTCGGAGTGCCCCTGCCCGACGGCGACTCGCCATCGCTGCGGGAGTTCCGGGACCGCGCGGAGGCGGCCTTCATCCGCTCCGTGCTGGCGGACTGCGAGTGGAACATCTCCAGGGCGGCGGTGAAGCTCGGCGTCGAGCGGACCAACCTGCACAAGAAGATGCGCGGCTTCGGGATCAAGCGCGACGAAAACGGTGGCGGCGCCTAGCAGGTCGGTGAAGAAGGGCTTTGCGTGATTGTCGGAACGCGGCGGCGTCGGATTCGCCGTCCGCGAAGCGACGCAATGCCGAGTATTGTGGAGCTGAGTGGATGGGCGAAGACGGCGCCGCCCCGTCAGGCA